>OATL01000001.1_pt1 | contig 692605 bp, 548 predicted proteins | sample 1476011 | NCBI WGS metagenome assembly OATL01 (sample SAMEA2579975, study PRJEB22360) | human gut metagenome | biome: human gut; feature: human-associated habitat; material: faeces | place: Denmark | collected 2008/2010
TGGTATAGTTTTTGATGAAATCCATACCATATTTTAAGAGCAGCACAAGGTTAGCCCGATGTTCTACGGAACTGATGGCATCATCCTTATAGAGTCCAGTCCAACGGGTGCAGAAAATACGCGATTGAAATACCGTGCAATTATCCACAAACAGCAATCCTGCATTGGTCAGTTTGCCGTCAGGAGTTACTAGTCCGAATGATTCCAGATACTTGTCGTTCCATTCTTGATGGGTTTGCTCACGGAAAGTATTGGCAAGGATGATGAAAGAATGTTTGCCGGCATCCACTTGGGTAGGAAGAGAATCCCATGTCATGTGCGTGCCTTTTAATACCAACGAAAGTAATTGTTGGGAGTTGCATTCTACACTTTCATTGCCAACTCGTACATATGCGGTACGTGTCCCATCCTGATAATAGTAATAAGGTGTAAGCGTTCCTGCCTTTACTTTCACTTCAAGCAGGGTATGCCCTTCGTGTTCTATCGGAATAAGCTGAACTTCCGGCACAGGGTCAAGTCGTGCCTTCATCATTTCACTGATAAAATCAGCATCGGATTGTGGATTCTCCAAACCTACAATCACTCCATCATCGTTCACTCCATAGAACAGACTGCCACCTTCTGTATTGGCAAAAGCCGACACGGATTTGAGCCATGACTTCACTTTCTTACGTTCCAACATTTCCTTGAAATCGTAAGCTGAGCATTCCGCTATCAATGTATTGTTTTGAATTTGCATCGTTTCCTTATAATTGTTAGGGTATAGTTCCCCAATATCATGTACAAAGGTAAGGATAAAAGTGGAGATTCTGTTAAATTCGTGCCATACTTTTGATTATTATGCGTTTATATCACGATATTTATTGGAAAATTTTATATTTTTGCAGTCAAGAGCTGTGGTTGCTTATGGATGCTTATTTTCGGATTTGCGATATAATTGCAACACGTGTACGCAAGTTGCTCATACAGAGATACTGTTGATTTTGAGGAAGTGAAGTAATTCAGACAAGGACATAAATAATAAGCAAAAGCGTGCAGTTTATCAGAACTGCGCGCTTTTGTGTTTTTTATTGTTATATACTTGTCGATATAAGGACACTGAGTTCTTTCTCTTTAATTCTTAAGAATCTATTTGCCATTACAAGTATTTAAGTCCTCATTAAAATATAAATCATGATATTATATTTTTCTTTGATGATTTATTTAATTAACCTAGGTAATGGCAAATATGAGATTAGTAAAATTAAAGTATCGTCCGAGTAAGGGCGTTTTCGTTTTTGAATACATGCAGGAGCAGATAGAGCGTCTTAGAGGGCAAGGAAAAGAACGGACAGTCGAAACATATCAGTCCGCATTGAACAGCTTCATGAAGTTCCGTGATGGCATAGACTTATGTTTTGATGAGATGGATGCAGATTTGATGGAACATTATGAAACGGAGATGCGCTCCACTCACCATTTAAGTCGTAATACCACTTCTTTTTATATGCGTATTTTGCGTTGTGTGTATCGCAAGGCAGTGGGTGAGGGACTGGCCCTTCCTGCAGATCCCTTTGAGAATGTATATACTGGTGTGGACAAGACCTCAAAGAGAGCTGCCACCCTGACAGATATCAAACACATCAAGCAGTTGGATCTTTCCGATCATAAATCGTTGGAATTTGCACGAGATATCTTTCTCTTTTCTTTCTATATGCGAGGAATGTCTTTTATAGATCTTGCCTATTTGCGCAAAAAAGATCTCAATAGTGGCTTTGTGAGTTATAGCCGTCGTAAAACAGGTAAGAAACTCATTATACGGTGGGAAAAACAGATGCAGGAGATTATTGACAGATACGGAGATTCGGAAACACAATATCTTTTACCTATTATAGAACGAGAAGATGGCACGGAGCGCAGACAATACCGGAATAAAATGTTGCTGGTGAACCGTAAATTGAAGAAGATTGCAGCCCGGGCAGGATTGACCACACCACTTACTATGTATGTAGCTCGGCATTCCTGGGCAAGTATAGCCAAGACGAAAAATATCTCGATTGGTATTATTAGCGAAGCGATGGGGCATGATTCAGAAACTACTACACAAATCTATCTTTCGTCTATACAGACTAATCAGATAGATAATGCAAATAGAAATATTTTAAAAGATCTATAAGAAGGGGAATATTTGAATTATTTTGAAATTAGGACGCACTCTTATATAGAGAGCGTCTATCGGCTGCAAAGGTATAGATTTATTTTCATTTTCTAGCATTTACAGACTGTAAACTGATAAAAAAGTTTTTTTTCTCTCTATATATATCATAAACTTATGGGCTGATTTAATTCATACAACTTACTACATTAATGGAAATCAGAAATTTAAGAAATCGGACGCTCTCTATATAAGAGTGCGTCTGTTTTAGTCGGATTATTCCACTATGAGTATTGTAAATAACAAGGGCAAAGACATGCCACAACAAATTTTGGGAACGATGGTTCAAAAGACCGACGACGCCGTAGGCATATTCCGAAATGATCAGGAAAAAAAGCATTGGTATGTGGCTGTTGTAAATAACAGAAGTGAAAAAGCCTGTCAGGATAGATTACGAAAACGTTTGAAGAACGAAACTGATAGTGAGAAAGCTTATGAAGTTTATGTCCCTATCCAACAGGAGATGAGTATTCGTCATGATGGTAAACGTAAAAAAGTGGACCGTATTGTTTTTCCTGCTCTTGTTTTCATTCGCTGCACAGATTCAGTAAGACGGAAAGAAATAGTCTGCCTTCCTTATATAAAACGTTTCATGGTTAACATAGCCGGTTCTTCCCGAAATACTTGCCGTCCCGTAGCTATTATTCCAGATCATCAGATGTACAGCTTGATGCGTATGGTCAATGATGCCGAAGAACACGTCACTATTGAGTCATGCCCTCTGCATTTGGGCGATCGTGTCCGTGTAAACGGTGGCAAACTGGTAGGATTGGAAGGGAATATATGTCGTGAGATAGATGGTTCTACTAGTCTGGTTGTAAAAATTGATATTCTTGGATGTGCTAAAGTTACCATTGCTAGAGAATTGCTGGAACCTATAGCGGAAAAAAACTCAGTTAACATATAACATATAAATTATATATTGACAGACAATGACCATAGCAGTAGACTTTGACGGTACTATTGTTGAGCACAAGTATCCGGCAATCGGCAGGGAGTTGCCGTTTGCCATTGAGACATTGAAAAAATTGCGTGACGAACATCACAGGTTGATTCTATGGACAGTGCGTGAAGGGCGTCTGCTTGACGAGGCTCTTGCCTTTTGCCGTGATCGCGGTCTTGAATTTTATGCCGTGAACCGCGACTATCCGGAGGAGGAAAAAGGGCGTAACAATCATTACTCACGCAAGCTCAAAGCCGATCTTTTTATAGATGACCGCAACTTGGGAGGCCTTCCTGATTGGGGTACTATTTATGGAATGATTCATGACGGAACCACTTTTTCGGATTTGATACGTAGTGCCGGTGAATCTCCTGTTTCGGAGAATCTCGGCAGAGGCCTTTTCTCGCGCCTGTTTGGCAGATGATTGAATAATAAATGAAAAAACTGATATGAAGACTTTAAAGAAACTATTATTGTTTGTTGTGGCGTCCGCCTTGTTGGCAGGCTGCACCTCCTATAGAAATGTACCTTACATGCAGAATCCCGAGGTCGTGAACAGTTACAGGGAAGATCTTCCCCTTTATGATGCAAAGATTATGCCGAAAGATCTGCTGAGTATAACTGTGAACACGAGTGACCCTCAGGCTGCCGCTCCTTTTAACCTGACGGTACAGACTCCTCTGAATGCAGCCCTGACCAATATTAATACTACCACACAACCCACTCTCCAGCAGTACCTGGTAAATAACAAGGGTGAGATAGATTTCCCCGTTATCGGTCGTCTGAAGGTAGGCGGCCTTACGAAAAACGAGGCGGAAGATTTGATCCGTGAGCAATTGCAGCCCTATCTGAAAGAGAGCCCTATCGTTACAGTCCGTATGGCAAATTACAAAATTTCGGTATTGGGAGAGGTGAACCGTCCGGGTACTTTTACCGTAGGAAATGAAAAGGTAAATATCCTTGAAGCCCTTGCCATGGCGGGAGATATGACTGTTTATGGCGTCCGTGACAATGTGAAACTGATTCGTGAGGATGCAAAAGGCAAGCGTGAGATTATCAATTTGAATCTTAATAATGCAGAGCTGGTTGTATCTCCCTATTACTACCTGCGCCAGAACGATATCATCTATGTAACGCCCAATAAGACAAAAGCCAAGAACTCGGACATTGGCAGCAGCACCAGCATGTGGATCAGTGCTACATCCATTTTGGTATCTCTTGCAAGCCTTCTGGCAACCATCTTGAAATAAAACTCATAAATATAATTGTTGATTACAAACTGTTGATATGACTGACGAACAGAAGAACACCCCTTCGGGTACCGAGCAACGTGAGGAGAACGTTGATCTTTATGCCTTGTTTTTTAAATATTTTGCCTATTGGCCGTGGTTTGTAGCCAGTGTGCTGGTTTGTATTATATCTGCTTTCATCTATCTCCGCTATCAGGCCCCCGTCTATAATGTTGATGCGGCCGTACTCATCAAAGAAGGTGACAAGAAAAGTGGAAGCAGCAATAATCCTATGGGAGCCCTTCAGGATCTGGGTATGTTCTCCATGACTAACAATTTTGACAATGAGGTGGAAATCCTGAAGTCAAGAACCTTGATTAAAAAGGTGGTGAATCATTTGAATTTGTATATTTCAGTGGCTGAGGAACGTATGTTCGGCTATAACACTCCTTTATATAAGTCCACTCCGGTAAAAGTTTATATGACTCCTGAAGAGGCAGACAATCTGGAAGAAGGAGTCGAGCTTCATCTAAAATACACCATGAATGGAAAATTGGATGTAAAAGTGGAATATATGCTTGACGAGGAGAAGCAGGAGGCTGAGGTAAGTTTTGACAGTATTCCGGCTGTTTTCCCCACTCCAGTAGGAGTTTTCAGTTTTACAAAGAATGACTCGGTCCCGCCTTTGGAAGAAGATATGAATCTGGTGGCATACGTTAATTCTCCTACAGATGTGACGGAAAGTTATGTAGAGAATTTGTCAGTGGAACCCACTTCGAAGACTACCACAATTGCTGCCATCAGCTTGCAGAATACGGTAAAGCAGCGCGGTATCGATTTCATCAATTGTTTGGTTGACTTTTATAATCTGGACGCGAATGACGAGAAGAATGAAGTGGCTCAAAAATCTGCAGAGTTTATAGACGAACGTATTGGCATTATCAATCGGGAGTTAGGTACTGCCGAAACGGAACTTGCCGATTTCAAGCAACGCTCCGGATTGACCGATTTGACCAGCGATGCCCGTCTGGCTTTGGAGGAGAGTTCGAAATATGAACAGCAGCTGACCGAGAATGCTACCCAGTTGAGACTGGTGGAGTCTTTGCGTAATTATGTGAACAACCCGAAGAATGCAAACGAGGTGATTCCCGCTAATGTAGGGTTGCAGGATCAGAATTTGGGTTCTATCATCAACCAATATAACACGATGCTGATCGAACGCAAGCGTTTGCTTCGTACCTCTTCCGAAAACAATCCTGCGGTAATCAATATCAATACGGGCATCGAGTCCATGCGGCACAATGTGCAGACTACCGTGAACAGTGTACTGAGAGGGTTGCAGATAGCGCAGTCCAACCTTGAACGTCAGGCACGGAAGTTTGAAGGCAGGATCAGCAGTGCGCCGCAGCAGGAGAAAGAATTTCTTACTATCTCCCGCCAGCAGGAAATCAAGGCGACCCTTTACATTATGTTGCTTCAGAAGCGTGAGGAAAACGCAATAACCCTGGCATCCACTGCTAATAACGGACGTATCATCAAAGCTGCTCTTCCTAGTAAAAAGCCGGTTTCTCCTAAGAAGATGGTTGTTATGTTGGCCGCTCTTGTATTGGGTATGGGTATTCCTGTAGGTCTTATTTATTTGAAGGATTTATTAAAATATAAGATAGAGAATGCCGAGGATGTGGAGAAGATAACGGATGTTCCTATTTTGGGTGAGCTTCCTTTAAGTAAGAAGCCGGAGAAAGGTTCCATTGTGGTTCAGGAGAATCAGAATGGTATGATGGAGGAGGCTTTTCGTGGTCTGCGTACCAATATGTTGTTCATGCTTGGTGCCAGTCAGAAAGTGGTGCTTTTTACATCCACACAGCCGGGTGAAGGTAAATCTTTTATTGCTGGCAATACGGCAGTCAGTCTGGCCTATATGGGTAAGAAAGTTGTTATTGTGGGTTTGGATATCCGCAAGCCTGGGCTGAACAAGGTTTTTAATCTGTCCCATCGCACGGAAGGTATTACCAATTATTTGGCTGATCCCGAGCATACCAATCTTTTTGATATGATACAACATTCGGATGTAAGTCCTAATCTTGATATTCTTCCGGGTGGTCCTATTCCTCCCAATCCTACAGAGTTGATGGCGCGTACGGTGCTGGAGGATGCAATAGAGAAATTGGAAGAGCGTTACGATTACATTATTCTTGATACGGCTCCTATTGCTATTGTGACCGATACTGCTATTGCCGGTCGTGTGGCTGATATGTGCGTGTATGTGTGTCGTGCAGATGTTACTCCGAAGTTGGGGTATCAGTATATTAATGTGCTGCGGGATCAGAAGAAATTCGATAAATTGGCTACGGTTATTAATAGTATTGATTTGAATTCAAGAAAGAGTGGCTATGGGTATGGTCATAAGTATGGCTATGGATATGGTCATAAGTATGGTTACGGCTATGGATATGGTATGAAAAAATAACAGGAGATCACTTTTATAATGTGATCTGATAATAACAACCTACCATGAAAGACAAATTAGCATCCTACAACCACTTGATCGAGACCTTTGTGATTGTCACCGAGACCTTTCTTTGCGGTCTGCTATTCCTGCTTTTCAGCAAGCTGTCCAATGAGATGCAGTGGGATAGCCTGCAGGTTGGTGAAACCACCGTTCTGCAAGTCATGCTTACACTGATGTTATGTTACGCCCTTTGCGTCGTAAGCACTCAATGGCTTCCTTGAGCTTATAAAAAAGAAATATGACCTAAGTAAAAATAAAGATAGGCGGAAGTATATTTATGACATTTGGGACATTATAGGAAGTAAGTACTCAATTTAGGCAGGTACTCAATTTATAGCTATAAATTAAAAGGCTTATTTTCGCTGCAATCAAAATTTAAGAACTAAAGAATATCCGTGTGTCATTTTTAACAAGTGATTGTGAATTTGAAATGCTTAAAGGAGTTGTCACATCTAACGAAACGGCTTTCAAAACAGGCAAAAAAGACACATACCATTATTTGAATGATTTTCAAGAATAATTAGAGGATTTTTTTATATAGACCCCATAAAAACAACTCGTTGGAATATGATAAGAAATGACTTTTTAACCACTGTAGAAAAGATTAATTGTCAAAATAAATAATAAAGTTAACATGTTAATTTGCAAATGAATTTATTCAAATACATGGTGACAAATAATGAAAAATCCGGCAGAAAACAATAAGCGTGTAGCCAAAAACACGTTGTTCCTTTATTTCCGTATGATTCTTATCATGCTGGTTACCCTTTATACGTCAAGGGGCGTGCTGGCAGAATTGGGTATTGATGATTATGGCATTTACAATGTTGTAGGAGGAGTGGTTTTAATGTTCTCTTTCCTGAACAGTTGCATGTCTACCGCTACACAGCGTTTTCTTACATTCGAGCTTGGTCGAGGTGATACGGACAAATTAAAAAATGTGTTTGCTGCAGCCTTAAACATCCATATAGCTATCGGTATTTTAATAATATTTCTGGCCGAAACGATTGGGCTTTGGTTTGTCAATGAAAAGCTGGTCATTCCTGATAACAGGATTGCTGCAGCCAATTGGGTCTATCAGTTTTCCATATTGACTTTTTGCATCAACATCATTCAGGTGCCGTATAATGCAGTCTTAATTGCACATGAAAAGATGAATGTATATGCGTACATAAGCATATTGGAAGCCTTATTGAAATTAGGCATAGTCTATTTGCTTGTAATTGTATCGGCGGATAAGCTTATTGTCTATGGAATGCTTGTCTTTGCTGTGCAATTGATTATACGGATTGTCTATCAGATGTATTGCAGGAGACATTATGAAGAGAGCAGGTTTAAACTGTTTTGGGATAAAGCTCTGTATCAACAAATGTCTGGCTTTGCCGGATGGAATCTGTTCGGCAGTGTGGCATGGCTCGTGCGTGATCAAGGGACCAATATTGTCCTCAATCTTTTTTTCGGTCCTGCAATTAATGCTGCTCGTGGGGTGGCATCCCAGGTCTCAAATGCCGTTATGGGGTTTATCTCTAATTTTCAAGTAGCATTAAATCCCCAGATTACCAAGGATTATGCAACCGGAAATATAACCGGAATGGAACGGCTTTCTTATTTAGGGATAAAGTATTCTTTTCTGATATTGTTTATGATGGCATTTCCTCTTTGCTTGAACATTGATTACGTGTTGCATTTATGGTTGGTCGATGTGCCTGACTATGCTGCTTTATTCATTATATTGATAATGATAGATGCATTGTGTGGAACACTTTTTGGGACTCCTTTTATGACATCTTTGTCAGCAACGGGGTGGATACGGAACTACCAAATTGTTGTAAGTTGCATCATATTGTGCATTTTTCCGATCGGGTATATTGCATTGAAGTTCGGCTGTAGCGCATCATCGGTGTTTTATATTTCAATATTCTTCACACTCATTGCAGGTTTTGTTCGTTTTCTGTTCTGTCGGAGTCTGATTGGCTATTCATTGAAGAAACTTATAAAGGATGTTTTATCTCCTGTAGCCGGAGTGACGGTTCTTTCTTTGCCGTTGCCTGTTTTCATAAAATATCATTTCCTTGAAGCTCAAACTCTTGGTAATTTCATTTCACTATGTATAATTACCGCTATTGTCACTATGACCATTTCATGGTTTATCGGCTTGAAAAAGACTGAAAGGAATACGCTTATTTCCGTCGTAAAAAACAAACTTCATAAAAAATGAAATTGATTTGTGAGAAAGAGTTATGTACGGGATGTGGACTGTGCGCCGCAAGGTGTCCCAAACATTGCATATCCCTGGTTGCTGAAGAATTGGGACATCTTTATCCGTCCGTTGATCAGAAGAAATGCATTGATTGTGGGCTTTGTCAAAAAGCATGCCCATCGTTGCATGATACGGTATGTCTGTATCCGTCAGTGGCATACGCCGCATGGTCGAAAGACGAAGAAGACTATAGAAGCAGCACTTCCGGCGGTATGGCTTCTGTATTGACTCATTATTTTTTAGCCAATGTAGGTATCGTTTATGGATGCACTGTAATACCGGGCATTGAAATTAAGCATATCCGCATAGATAATCTTAAAGATGCATATAAATTGAAAGGCTCTAAATATGTGCAAAGCAGTATCGTTGATGTCCTGTCACAAATTAGACAAGATGTAAAAGATGGAACAAACGTATTATTTATCGGGACACCTTGTCAAGTGACAGCTGTCAAGCGAATGTATGAGGAACAACCTTATAATCTTTTCTTGGTAGACCTTATTTGTCATGGGGTGCCTTCAAATAAATGGTTGGTTGACTATATAGCAAATACTCTCAAAATAAAAGCAGATAAAGTTTCTAGCATTGGTTTTCGGTTATTTGAAGCTTTTAGTCTATGTGTATATAATGATGATAGGTTGATTTATAAGTCCGGAAATCTATGGACACACCGTTATGAAGATTTATATTATAACACTTTTATTGACGGTTTTACCTATCGAGACAGTTGTTTTAATTGTCATTATGCCAAACCGGAAAGAGTATCTGATATAACTATCGGAGATTTTTGGGGATTGGGTAATGAAACTGACGATAATTATATTCCCAAACATCCGTATGGCATTTCCTGTGTTCTTCCTCTTACAGAAAAAGGTAAAAGACTCATTTCGATTGTAAAGGATAAGCTGAATATTTACGAACGTCCAGTTACGGAAGCCATAAACGGTAATGACCAGCTCAGATTTCCCAAAAAGAAAAATCTAAGAATAAAGTTTTTTAGAAGAATCCATAAATACATAGGAGTAGATGCTGCCTACAAACTATGTGTTTGTGATAAGATTGTAAAATATAAGATTAGAAAAATAATAAGATAGTAGCATTATAATATGGAAAATAGAAAAAAGAAATGTGGTATCGTTACATTTCATAGCTCACATAATTACGGCTCTGTTCTACAGGCTTATGCCATGGTAAGAGTCATGCAGAAAATGGGACTTGATGCAGAACTGATAGATTTTCGCCATCCCAGAACAACAGATATGTATGAGTGGAGACTATGGTCTACGTATAAAAACTGGAAATGGAATTTGCGAGAATTGGTATTGCGTGGCTTATTCAGTTTTGGGAAAAAACGGGAACAGGTATTCTCTGATTTTATTGAAAATGTGCTGAAAAAATCCAAAAGGGTAAAAGATAAAAATGATATACCGGATATCTATGATATTTTAGTTTGTGGCTCGGATCAAATTTGGAATCCAAAGGCATCTGGTGAAAACGACCCTATATATTATCTTGATTTTGGCACGACTACTTGTAAATTCTCATACGCTGCGAGTTCCGGTTCGGTCAGATTTGGTGATGAAAATCCTGAACTGTTTAAAAAGTATTTGCAAAACTTGAAATCAATCGGTGTAAGGGAGCGATTTATGCAGGAATATATTAAAGAAGAATTGGGATTAGTATCAGAGATTAATCCGGATCCTACTTTTTTATTAAATGCCTCAGAGTGGTCAGAAATAGAAAAACCATATAAAGGATTACCTGATAATTATTTATTGATTTATACAATAAAAAGACCGAAAGAGACGATAAATTTTGCGCATCAGGTTGCTGTTTCTTTAAATTTGCCAACTGTACAAATTTGCAATGATAGAGACTTGAACGCATTAATGCATAAAGATGTTGATTATAGATTAATGAATGTTTCTCCACAACAATTTTTATGGCTGTTTCATCATGCTTCGTTTATCGTAACAAACACATTTCATGGTAATATGTTTTCTGTGATTTACCGAAAAAACTTTGTTCATTATGGAATAAATTCAAGTGATACAAGAATCTCTACGTTACATGATGAAATAAGACTGAAAAACAAAATCGTTTCTTCATTCGAAATAGATCAAAGGATTATTGATTACAATTTAATAGAAGAAAATGTTGCATATTATTGTAAATGTGGATTGAATTTCATTCAAGCTAATATAAATGATGATTAAATCGTTTAATCATATCTTTTATAAACAGTAGTAAAAACGTTTAAGTGTACCTATTATATACAATGAGTTATCAACTGATTTCTTTAGTTTTTTACAATTTGATCTTATTATTCCTTTTGTTTGTTTGGATTAAAACAAAAGGGTGGCAGTTAAATGGCACATTATATATTCTATTCTTTTTGTTATTTTCAGGAATAATTTCTGCTTTTTATTGGAATGTTTCAAATGGAACTATTCGTAATTATTCTAATCTGACGCTAATTCCATTTTTCTATTTAATCATTGGCTATCTTATAACCTTAATGCCTATAGTAAAATATGACATCACTCCTAGGAAAGAACTATCTATAACTAACAAGCAAGGTGTGTTTTTACACTATTTTACTCTTTTTTTAATAATCATTTCTTTTGAACCTTTTGGGGAGAATTTGTTGCATCTACCTTCTGTGATAGCTAATTCCGATTATGCTGCAAAAATGTATGATAGTAGAGTCGAGTATCTTTCTTTTATAGGACGAAAATTAAATAGAATTTCGACTTCTTTTGAGCTGATTTACCCTCCATTATTATTTTATTTTTTGCAAAAAAAAATAATATCAAAAAAAATCGTATATGGACTTATAATGGTAATTTTAAGTTTTTGGATTCATGAATTAGGATTAGGAGGGCGTTCTAAATTAGTGCAAAATATTTTATATTTAGTTGTTTGCTTTTTTTTGATGAGACCCTATATAAATGCTTGTATAACTAAAAAAATTATTTTATATGGAAGTGTTGTTATTGGGTTAGGAATTTGTATGGTATTGCTCATTTCTATTTCTAGATTTACAAGTATAGAAGCAGAAGGTAGCAATATAGAAAATATTTGGATATGGCTAGGACTTTATGCCGGTGAAGGAGTTCTTAATTTCAATTCTCTAATGTGGTATGTAGAAAAAAGCACTGGGGGCGATTCAACATTTATTTTTTTAAAAGATTTACTTGGACTTACGAAAGGCTCTGGGGTTGAAGACAATTGGGCAACAGTTAGCAAATTGGGGATACCTGGAAATATATTTTATACGTATATAGGATCCATTTTTGAAGACTTCAATAAAATAGGCACATTAATATTTCTTTTAGTGTTTTCTACAATTACTATCAAATTAACTAAAATAAAAAACGGATTAATAACATTTCCTCAAATAATAATATTATGCTTATGCGCAAGGGTGTTGGTTATTCCTACATTTTATACATACACTTCCTTAATGGCACAAACAAATTTGTTATGTGTCCTTTGTTTTTCTATGGTTATCTATTTAAAAAAATAATCTGCAGCTATGAAAAATCCAACTGTATCCATTATTATTCCTGTTTACAATGCAGAAGGTACTATTACACGCTGCCTAGATAGTATCATACATCAGACATATTCAAGCATTGAAGTTATAATTATTGATGACGGTAGCTCAGACTTATCAGGAAGCATTTGTGATAATTATGCAACAAAATATAATTATATACAAGTAATACATAAAAAAAATGAAGGAGTTAGTATAGCCCGTCAAATAGGAGTTAAACATTCGAAAGGATTATATTCAATTCATGTTGATGCAGATGATTACATTGATAAATGTGAAATAGAAAGAATGATGGATATAGCATTAAAATTTAATGCGGATATGGTTGTTTGCGATTATATATTAGAATATAAGAAAAATAAGTTTGTATACCAGAAAGGTATGAAGGATGCCTGCGATGCATTTGATTTTCTTAAACAAATATATAATGGAATATTCATTGGAACATTGTGGAATAAATTGATTAAAACATCACTTTACAATAATGTCATTTTTCTAAAGCAATGTAATTATTGTGAGGATGTTTATATTTTAACTCAAATACTTTCAAATAACATATCAATTAATTACATCAATGAAGCTCTATATCATTACTGTTATGATGCATCATCTTTAACACGGGAAATAAATAGAAATTATATAATAAATCGTATAATTTTTATCCAAGAAATCGAGAAAATACTTCCTTTAGACCTTGATCTCAGCCGATTTAAAGCAGGTATAAAATTGTCTATACTGAAATCTGGAGAATATACATATAAAGAATATATTAATTTATACCCAAATACAAACATTCCGAAAGAACTATTGAATAAAAGAAATTTACTGTTTTTATCAACAGCAAATTTCTTTATTGGCTATCAATTTCTAAAGATATTATTCAATTTGAAAAAAAGATTCAAATCATTTCACTTATGACAATCATCCATATCACCTATGCCTTCGGTCTTGGAGGTATAGAAACTATGCTGCGTAATATTGCGAATGAGCAAGCTAGATTCGGGTATAATATACATCTGATTGTTATCAATAATAATGTTAACGATGAGCTTCGCACAAGTTTGAATGAAAAAATCAAATTCTACTGCCTGGAAAGGCGAAAAGGTTCTAAAAATCCTCTGCATTATATTAAGCTAAACTTACTTCTTAAAAGAATCAATGCAGATGTTATTCACTTGCACTACTCATCTATTGCGAGATTCATTTTTTTATCTTCATTGGAGCGCAAGCTATGTGTTACACATCATGATGTATGTAACGGAGGAAATTTTGTAAACTTATATAGATGTAAAAGGGTTTATGCAATTTCCAATATTGTTAAAGAAGATATTTTTAAATGGACCGGTCTGAATTCAGAAGTCGTTCTTAATGGTGTTGATGTGAGTAAAATCAGATACTCTACTGCTCGTCAAGTTGATATTTTCAGAATCGTACAAGTGAGTAGACTCATGCATGAAAAGAAAGGACAACATATATTAATAAAGGCTTTTCATCAATTAATAGATCGTGGACATACTCAGTTGCACCTTGACTTTATAGGTGAAGGTGAATCTCGTGAGTATTTGGAGAATCTTGTTAATGAGTTGGGACTGTCCACATATGTCAGTTTCTTGGAAGCAAAAAATCAGTCGTATATCTATACTCATCTGTGTGAATACGACTTGTATGTACAACCATCTATTTATGAGGGTTTTGGACTAACCGTAGCCGAAGCTATGGCGGCGAAAATCCCCGTACTTGTATCGGAAAATCAAGGGCCGTTAGAAATCATAGATTATGGTAAATATGGCTATTCATTCAAAAATATGGATGTAAATGACTGCGCTGATAAGATTGAAACCTTTTTGAAAGGGCATAATAATATTTCTATGATTGAAAGTGCTTATAAAAGAGTTACGGAACTTTATAATGTGCGGATTACGGCTAAAACATATTTAGAAAAATACAAAGAATTTATAGAATCAGATTATGCTCCAGTACATTGACAATAGAATAAACTACAACTATTCCCTATGTCAGCAATGTGGCATTTGTGAGGCAGTATGTCCTAAACAGGCAATATCATTCAAGTTGTTGAAAAACGGCATACACAAGGTTGTCATTGATGACGAGAAGTGCATCAGGTGTCTGCGATGCGTAAAAAGTTGCCCTGCTAATAAGAAAGAAGGTTATGATGGATATTTCAATAACTTTTCGATTAAAAAGTATTTTTTAGGGTATAATAAGGACAACAAGATAAGGTGTGAAAGCTCGTCGGGCGGGGTGTGCAAGACATTGATTATTGAGAGCCTGAAAAACAACTTGGCTGACGGCGTGTACACGTTGAGGAAGACCGGACGTTATCCGTATGCCGAAGGCGAGTTTTACACGAAAGAGAATATACCTCGATATGATGACATTCCGAACTCGGTTTACCACTCTGTACTTGCGTGTCGTGAGGTAAAGAAAATACAGCGGTGCGAGCGTCTGATTGTTATCGGTACCAGCTGCCAGCTTAGGGCCATGAATACCATACTGAAAGGGAAGGCGAATGAGATTATCAGAATTTGTATTTTTTGCAAGCAGCAGAAGACTTTGGATTCGACCAGATTTCTCGCTAAAATTATGGGTATGGAAATCTCTGAAAATCTAAATTTCTCGATCCGTTATCGTGGGAACGGATGGCCGGGAATTGTTCGAGTGAACGAATCTGAACTGTCTTGGAATAGGGCAGCTCAGATTCCGTTCGGTAGAAGATTGTGGACTATTCCTGGCTGCAATGTTTGTGGTGACTCGTTCGGGACAAATGTCGGAGCGGACATAACCTTAATGGACCCTTGGAAAATAAGATCTGAAAACGATTTGGGTGAAACCTTAGTCATCGTACACACAGACAAAGGACTTAATCTGTTGAATAATATCTTATCGTTAAGGTCAGAACAGAAAGCATATAAAGAAGTAGCACTTGCGCTCGACTTGAAAGACATTTGGCGCAAACAGCAGCTTGTGCCGTTCTTCCGTGGCGAAAATTGTACGGAGACTGTCCTCAAGGCAGGTAAGGCTGAGCAAAGCCAGAGAAAGTTCTTGCGCTCTGTGGTTGAGACACTGCCAAGAATGCCGATTCTCTTCTACCGCATTTTATGCAAAATTTCTGACAGGCGAAATAACATATTAAAATAACGTTTATGGATATAAAAGTAATCACCCGACATGCTCCGTCTAATTACGGTTCTTTATTGCAGTCAATAGCCACAATAACGACATTGGAACGATTAGGGCATAAATGCGAAATCATAGATTACATACGCGATGACGAACACGGACTTAGTGCCGTAAAAACAAACCTTAACAACAAGCAGAGATGGTCCGGTAATTCGTTGAAGAAATTGGCATATATAGTTTTACGTTATCCTGAAGAAAAGAAGGCTGAACTGAACTTCAGAGAAATGCGCAGGAAGTATCTGAAACTGACGCAGCTATGCAGGACACATGACGATCTGAAACGTCTTGATGCCGATATATTCATGACCGGCAGTGATCAAGTATGGGGACCTACTCTCAACGGACACTATGATGAAGCTTATTTTCTCTCATTCGTAAAAGACAAAAGGAAAATAGCGTATGCGGCAAGTTTAGGCAGAACTGATTTTACGGCAAAGATACTTTCTGAATACAAAAAACTGTTGTCTTCATATTCAGGCATAGCTGTAAGAGAAAATACGGCTGTCGGGTTGCTCAGGCAGATGGACATTGAATGTGCAGGACAAGTTCTTGACCCAACACTCCTTCTTACAGGTGATGAATGGAGCAGAATGATAAAAAAAGATATGGGCGGCAAATATGTTTTAGTGTATCAGCTTCATAATAACCCTGCGTTAAGTAAATATGCAGTTAGATTCGCAGAACATGTTGGACTGCCTTTATATAGAGTGTCCCCCACTTTCCACCAAATCCGCAGGGGCGGCAAGTTTATATATCTGCCTGATCTACCTGATTTCCTGTCATACATAAAGAATTCTACTTATTTCATAACAGACTCTTTCCACGGAACTGCCTTCGCGTTGAATTTCAATAGGCAGTTTATTGAGATATTGCCAAACAATAAGACCGGAAACAGAAATCAGAGCATCTTGCAACTGACGAGGTTGCAAGACAGAATTGTTACGGATTATGCTGACTGTTCAATAAGCGAACGCATGATTGATTATGAAAGGGTTAATGATATTTTAAGAAAGGAGCGCATTCGATCTTTGGGAATACTGAAACAGCTTCTTCGTCAATAGGTTACCTCACCTGAGTAGTTACGTCAATAGCATCTTTTTATATACACACTTTATGAGCTTTGACTAGAATAAAAGAATCTTTCGACTTTTGCTGGTTTTAGTGAGCCTGTTGCAGTTTGCAAAGGGAAATGTTTCTCAAGATTCAACCTATCTGATGTTCTATGTCTCTATGTTTCATCCTCACAAGGAAGTAAAGATAAAAGTGAAATCTATCTGTTGGACCGAGATTCGAAAAAGGACAGGAAGATGAAACAGGATTTGTTAAAACAGATAGATTATAAACCTGTCTGGTTGGTTCTTGACAGGCATATACATTAGAATTTTACAGACTCAAACCGAAAAGGTTGAGTGACAATAACCGTCTAATATCTTTTTATTTAATGAAAATTCTGCAAATTAACGTCTTTAACTATCGTAAGGGTGGTTCTGAGGTCGTGTATTTCAGTACGATGGAGTTGCTGAGGATGCATGGCGAAGAGGTTGTCAATTTTGCATTGAGATGGCCTGAGAATTATCCTTCTGAATATGAATCGTATTTTCCTGAATCAAAGGAAACCCGAAGTGAACTGTTGAAGCCTGTAAAAAACATCATCAATTATTTCAATAACAGGGAAGCAGCCCGGAAGTTGGAACAGCTGATAGAGAAGGAACGTCCTGACCTGGCACATATGCATTTGATCTGGGGACAGATTACCGGTTCCATTTTGCCTGTCTTGAAGCGGCATAATGTACCAATCATATTTTCCATTCACGATTATCGCATCGTATGTCCCGCCTATACGTTCAGGAACGGGAAAGGTGAGATATGCGAGCAGTGCAGGGGAAGAAACTTTTATCATTGTGTGATCAACAAATGCACGAAAGACAGTTATCTACTAAGCGTGATGATGGCGATAGAACAATGTTACAGGAATCGCTTCTTCAATCCCGCCGAATACATTGACGGTCTTATCTATGTAAGTCAGTTTGCCAAACAGATGCATGAAAAATACATGCCTGAATTGAAGGAGAAAAGGAACATTGTCCTGTATAATCTGGCTGATAAAATACTGGATGCACCTGCCCAAAAGACAGATAGATATTTCCTATTTTTCGGAAGATTGTCCTACGAAAAAGGCGTAAAAACATTGATTTCAGCTTTTAAGGATATGCCAAATAGCAATCTGAAAATAGCAGGTACCGGTCCGCTGGAAGATGAATTGAAAGATTACACCAAATCCAACAACGTTACCAATGTGGAATTTTTAGGATATAAGTCAGGTAAAGAACTGACAGATTTGGTTGAGAACGCTTATTTCATCATAGTCCCGTCTGAGTGGTATGAGAATAACCCGATGACTATCATAGAAGGATACGCGGCAGGCGTGCCTGTTATCGGCACAAACATCGGCGGCATACCTGAGATTATAGAAGAAGGAGTAACCGGATACTTGTTCACTCCGGCCAATTCCGTTGATTTGACAAGAGTTGTGAAAGCGGCTGATTCATTACCAGCAGAACAATATTCAAACTATCAACAGAATGCACTGAGTTTTGCCAGAAAGCATTTTGACAGGGAAAAATACTATCCGCAACTGATAGGCTTCTATAATCAGCTTGTTAAGTAATACATTTTTTTCAATCCGATATTGCTCCAATAATATATTATAGTTCAACAAGTATTCCAATATAACCATTTGGGAATACTCTCTAAAATTATATTCCAATATTTATGAAGATAGCATTTGTCAGCACCCGTGGTATACCTAATAACTACGGGGGATTCGAACAGTTTGCTGAATACATTTCCGTAGGAATGGCACAAAGAGGTCATGAAGTGGTAGTCTATTCACCCAAGTTTCATCCATATCAGGAAAGCACGTACAAAGGTGTGCGGATTAAGCATATCTACAGTCCGGAAACATGGATGGGCAGTTCAGTCGGCAGTTTCTTCTATGACTTTGCATCGTTACGTGATGCTTTGAAGAAAGAAGATTTCGACATCATCTATGAGGCAGGATATACGAGCATCATTCCTGCTTACATTTGGTTCAACGTGAAAAAACGGAAACGTCCAATATTCACCACGAACATGGACGGATTGGAGAACAAGCGGTCGAAGTTCAGCCCGATGGTGAGACGCTTTCTAGACTGGGAAGAGAAGATGGCGGTGAAATACAGTCATTACCTGATAGCCGACAACATGGGTATCCATGATTACTATAAAGAAAAATATGGCAAGGAAAGCAAGTTCCTAGCTTATGGCGCAGACATACACGATGATTTTAAGGCGGAATACTTGGAGGAGTTCGGATTGAAATCGGAAGAATATTACATCCTGATAGCACGCCTTGAACCGGAAAACAACATCGTGATGGCGATAGAAGGTTATCTGCACTCCAAAGAGAACGGACGCAGACCGCTGATTGTGGTCGGCAAGACAAACACGCCTCATGGTAAAGAACTTGTAGAGAAATACGGGAACGAGAGAAACGTGGAATTTGTCGGCGGCATCTATGATTTCAAAAAGCTGGATTCAGTCCGTCATTTCTCAAAGGCCTATTTCCACGGTCACAGTGTGGGAGGAACAAATCCTTCCCTGCTTGAGGCGATGGCGGCAGGCTGTTTCATCTTTGCTCATGACAATATTTTCAACCGTGCCGTACTGAAGGAGAATGCTTTCTATTATCTTTCGGCAGACAAAGTCACTGAATATCTTAACCGTATTGACACGATTGCGGAGGGAAGCAAGATTCAATATACAGCCCGTAATATTGAAGTAATCAGGAACGAATACTCATGGGAAAGTTTGATAGATAAACACGAAAAATATTTTTATTGGTTACTTTCTCAGAAACAATAAATTGCTACCTTTGTTCATGATATCATCATGAATAATTAGGTTTTGGCAAAAAAAGAGTATAGACAACTTTCCGCACAAGAGGAAACGGCATTCATCCTAATGGTGTTGTTGGATGAAGGCAAAAGCAATTTGCCTTATAGATTGTTGCGTTGTTTGACAAGTGTACATTTTGCCAATCAATATTATTTAAAAAGACTGTTCTCCGGATACCGTTCTTTAAACTATAATTTTTATCGTGATAAATTTGAAAAGGAACAAGGTTGATTGTTGTTTTTCCTGCCTTTTGTTTTAATGAAGAAAATTTTATTTGTTTTTCTGCTGTGTATGATATGGCAGGAAGGTTTTTCTCAGTATGTGTATGGAACCACCGGACTTCTGCACATGCCTACTGCCGATATGCAACGGGATAAGACATTCCTGTTCGGAGCTTCTTATTTGGATGTGGCTGCTACTCCTGCCCATTGGAATTATCATACGTTTAATTACTACATTAATATCACCATTTTTCCTTGGCTCGAAATCGGATATACTTGTACCTTGCATAAGGCAGAACACGGTAGTACTTATTTCCCACCTTCCGTTTGGGGGAAATATTGTAACCAGGACCGACAGTTTTCAGGGCGGTTGCGTATATGGAAGGAAGGGTGGTGGAAAGAATGGACTCCTCAGATTGTATTGGGTGCGAATGATCCAAGTACCAATGATATATTAGGAAATTCTGATAAAGATGATTATGGCATTGGTGGAGTAGGAGAGATGGGTAATGGACATTGGAACCGATATTATATAGCTGGTACTAAGCATTTTTATTTCAAAAATAGGGGAGAGCTAGGCATTCATGTTGCTTATTTATACAATAAACGGAAAGACTATCATTTAAACGGTCCGGCTGTTGGAGTAAATTTTCATTTTTATCTATCGGGTACAAATTTCTTTGTGAAGGCATTAAACAATCTTAATGTAATGGCTGAATACGACAGTCGTACCATAAACTGTGGGTTAAAATATAGTTTTTGGAAAGATTATATTAATGCTGTGGTAGAAATGACAGAATGTAAGCATTTGTCAGGCGGAGTGATATTTAAAGTACATTTAAAATAACAAACACTATAACTTATTCGTATGAAAGGAATTGTTCTCGCCGGTGGTAGCGGTACCCGTCTGTACCCCATCACCAAGGGAGTAAGCAAGCAGCTTCTCCCCATCTTTGACAAACCGATGATTTACTACCCTATTTCAGTCTTGATGCTGGCAGGCATCCGTGAGATTCTGATTATATCCACTCCCTATGATCTGCCCGGCTTTAAGCGTCTTTTGGGCGATGGATCAGACTATGGTGTGAAGTTCGAGTATGCCGAACAACCTTCTCCCGATGGTCTTGCACAAGCCTTTATTATCGGAGAGAAATTCATTGGTAATGATTCTGCATGTTTGGTATTAGGCGACAATATCTTCCATGGTAACGGTTTCAGTTCTCTTCTTCGTGAAGCCGTGCGTATGGCGGAAGAAGAACAAAAAGCCACTGTATTCGGTTACTGGGTGAACGATCCGGAACGTTATGGTGTGGCAGAATTTGATGCGGAAGGTAACTGCCTGAGCATCGAAGAAAAACCGGAACAGCCCAAATCAAATTATGCAGTGGTGGGCCTCTATTTTTATCCCAACAAAGTAGTGGAAGTGGCCAAGAACATCAAACCTTCCGCACGTGGCGAACTGGAAATAACGACAGTGAACCAGCGTTTTCTAGAAGATCGTGAACTGAAAGTACAGACGTTGGGACGCGGTTTTGCCTGGCTGGATACGGGGACGCATGATTCATTGGCAGAAGCTTCGACTTATATAGAAGTCATTGAAAAACGTCAGGGTTTGAAAGTGGCTTGTCTGGAAGGAATTGCTTATCGCAAGGGCTGGATAACGGCAGATAAGATGCGTGACCTTGCCAAACCGATGCTGAAAAACCAATACGGTCAGTATCTGCTCAAAGTGATTGATGAAGTGGAACGTACAGGCAAAGAAAATCTAGATTAAGATATGGAGGTTATAAAAACAGGAATAGAAGGTGTGGTGGTCATTGAACCGCGCATCTTTAAAGATGAAAGAGGCTATTTCTTTGAATCTTTTTCTCAACGGGAGTTTAATGAAAAGGTGATGCCTGTCAATTTTGTACAGGATAATGAGAGTATGTCATCGTATGGCGTGATGCGTGGGTTGCATTTTCAGCAAATGCCTTATACGCAGAGCAAGCTGGTGCGTTGTGTAAAAGGTGCCGTACTTGATGTGGCGGTAGACATCCGCAAGGGAAGTCCTACATACGGGCAGCATGTTGCGGTGGAATTGACGGAGGAGAACCATCTCCAATTCTTTATCCCCCGTGGATTTGCCCATGGTTTTGCCGTATTGAGTGAAATAGCGGTTTTTCAATATAAGTGCGATAACTTCTATGCACCGCAAGCTGATGGTGGCATTCAGCTGCGCGATGAAAGTCTGGGTATTGATTGGAAAATACCCGTTGCCGAGGCCATTTTAAGTGAGAAGGATTTGAAACATCCTTTGTTGAAAGACTATGACTCTCCGTTTGACTACACTATTAATCTATATGAATGATGAATATACTTGTTACAGGTGCCAATGGTCAACTTGGCAATGAGATGCGCAGGGTGTCGTTAGACAGCCGGAATCGTTATCTCTTTACAGATGTAAATGAGCTGGATATCACAGATGCGACAGCTGTCTGTAATATGTTGAAAAAGGAGCAGATAGATGTGATTGTAAATTGTGCTGCTTATACGAATGTAGACAGGGCGGAAGATGATTTTGCTATGGCTGATTTGCTGAATAACAAAGCTGTGGAGAATTTGGCTGTTGCTGCCACAGAAACAGGTGCCACGCTTATTCATGTATCTACAGACTATGTGTTCCGAGGGGATAAAAACATTCCTTGCCGTGAGTCTTGGGAAACTGATCCGTTGGGTGTCTATGGAAAAACCAAACTGGCGGGCGAACAGTCTTTGGTAAAAGCAGGATGTAAATATCTTATTTTCCGCACAGCTTGGCTTTACTCGCCTTTCGGTAAGAACTTCGTGAAAACCATGCGGCAATTGACTTCAACAAAAGATTCACTGAAAGTGGTTTTTGATCAAGTAGGCACTCCTACTTATGCCGGAGATTTGGCTGCTTTGATCTATAACATAATCGAAGAGAACTTGCTGGATCGTCAAGGTGTCTATCATTTCAGCAATGAAGGGGTATGTTCTTGGTATGATTTTGCGAGGGAAATTTGTGAATTGAGCGGAAATAATTGTGACATACAGCCTTGTCACAGCGATGAGTTCCCCAGTAAGGTGGAACGTCCTCATTTTTCGGTGCTGGATAAAACAAAAGTGAAGGAAACTTTTGGTATCACTATCCCTTATTGGAAAGATTCTCTAAAGAAATGTATGCTAGAATTGGAAACTCAACAATAACTAATTAAAACAATATTTTAAATTATGGATTCATTTAAACGCAATATAATCATTACCGGTGGTGCCGGTTTTATCGGCAGCCATGTGGTACGTCTTTTTGTAAACAAGTATCCGGAATACCGCATTATAAACTTGGATAAACTGACTTATGCCGGTAATCTGGCCAATTTGAAGGATATAGAGGACAAACCGAACTATATTTTTGTAAAGGCGGATATTTGTGATTTTGGAACCATTCAGGAATTATTGGTGCGATATCAAGTGGATGGTATTATCCATCTTGCCGCCGAGAGTCATGTGGACAGAAGTATCAAAGATCCGTTTACTTTTGCACAAACCAATGTGATGGGTACATTGGCTTTGCTTCAGGCAGCCAAGTTGTATTGGGAATCCCTGCCGGAAAAGTATGAGGGGAAACGTTTTTATCATATTTCTACCGATGAAGTATATGGGGCATTGGAATTTGACGGGACTTTCTTCACGGAGGAAACCAAATATCAGCCTCATAGTCCGTATTCTGCAAGTAAGGCAAGTAGTGATCACTTTGTTCGTGCTTTTCATGACACATATGGTATGCCTACCGTTGTAACAAACTGTTCTAACAATTATGGTCCTTATCAGTTTCCGGAAAAATTGATTCCGCTTTTTATCAACAATATACGTCATGGAAAACCATTGCCGGTATATGGTAGGGGAGAGAACGTACGCGACTGGTTGTATGTTGTGGATCATGCCCGTGCTATTGATCTTATTTTTCATCAGGGCAGAACAGCGGATACATATAATATCGGTGGTTTCAATGAATGGAAGAATATAGATTTGATAAAAGTAATAATCAAAACCGTGGATCGTTTGTTGGGAAATCCGGAAGGCACTTCAGAGTGTCTGATAACTTATGTGACCGACCGCAAAGGTCATGATCTCCGCTATGCGATTGACAGCAATAAACTGAAGCACGAATTAGGATGGGAGCCTAGTTTGCAATTTGAAGAAGGTATAGAGAGAACGGTCCGTTGGTATTTGGACAATCAGGAATGGATGGATCATATTACCAGTGGCGAATATGAAAAATATTATGAGTCGATGTATAAGAACAGATAATGAGAATCCCAGTTGGGGATAATACGGCATACATCTTTAAACTTACCCCCCACACCACTATGAAAGACAAATTAGCATCCTACAACCACTTGATCGAGACCTTTGTGATTGTCACCGAGACCTTTCTTTGCGGTCTGCTATTCCTGCTTTTCAGCAAGCTGTCCAATGAGATGCAGTGGGATAGCCTGCAGGTTGGTGGAACCACCGTTCTGCAAGTCATGCTTACACTGATGTTATGTTACGCCCTTTGCGCCATCCATTCAGGAGTAGTGCTTCACCGGAGGAAAGTGCATTCCCTTCAGATATGGAAACGTGTGCTCGAGAATATGTTCCTGTTTGTCCTCCTGGGCGGTCTGGTCCTTTCTGTAGGAAAGTATGCGGATATAGCCTCCCTGTTCATGCTGGAGTACCTTTTCCTCCTGTTTCTGTGTCTTGTTTCGTTCCGTTTCACTCTTCGTCTTCTCATCAGGCTTTACCGTATGAGCAAGAAACATACGCGTTTTGTAGTACTGGTAGGAAGTACGGACAACAACCTGGAAATCTACCATGAGATGTCGGGCAGTGAAGATACAGGTTATTCGGTCGTGGGCTATTTTGACGGTCAGGCGAATCCTGCTTTCCCGGTAGAATGTCCGTATTTGGGCCAGCCGGCGCAGGTACAGGAATATCTGGAGAAACATGATTATGTACATTACCTGTTCTGCTGCCTGCCCTCAAAAGACAGAGAGGTCATTGTTTCTCTGATTGATTACTGCGAGAACCATCTGGTACATTTCTTCAGTGTGCCCAATGTGCGCAATTATCTCCACCACCGTATGTCGTTCAACATCATGGGGAACGTCCCTTACCTGGGCCTTCGCCCCGATCCCTTAAGTTGGCCGGGGAACCGCCTGCTGAAAAGAACCTTTGACATAGTAGTCTCATCGGTGTTCCTTTGTACGCTTTTTCCGGTTATTCTGATTGTGGTGGCGATAGTGACCGGATTGACCATGCCCGGCCCGCTGTTCTTCCGCCAGAAACGGAACGGGCTGAACGGCAGGGAGTTTTATTGTTACAAGTTCCGCAGTATGAAAGTAAATGCAGATGCCGACAGGATACAGGCCACAGAGCATGATCCCCGCAAGACGCGCTGGGGCAATATAATGCGTAAGACGAATATAGATGAGCTGCCCCAGTTTATCAATGTGCTGTTAGGAGATATGAGTATCGTGGGGCCTCGTCCTCACATGCTTCTCCATACGCAGGAATATTCAAGGTTGATCAATAAATATATGGTGCGGCATTTTGTGAAACCGGGTATAACGGGGTGGAGCCAGGTTACGGGTTTCCGTGGGGAAACGAAGGAACTAAAAGACATGGAGGGCCGTATCCGTGGTGATATCTGGTATTTGGAGCACTGGAGCTTCGGTCTGGACCTTTACATCATGTACAGGACGGTGGCGAATGTCTTCCGTGGCGAGAAGAATGCCTATTAGTAAAACGGGCTGTTCTTAACGATCCTTCTCGATGAGGGTCCTTAGTAATTTAGCAGTTAAAAAACTTTGTTTTTGCAGCCTGTTATTTCCGTCTGCCGGCCGGAAATGGAACATAGCCGGCACTAATGTTAGATCAGAACCCTTGTCCTTTGTGAAAAGTGCAGGGGGAGCTCCGGGAACGAGAGCGCTTGTTCCCGGAGCTTTAATAATAAAGAAGATTATCCGATTAGGATTTATTCAGCTTTAAAAATAAACGCAGATTATATAATAACCCGTAACAGGAAGGATTTTTTATTTTCTGATATTACTATATTTACTCCTAAAGAATTTTTATCTATATGATAGTCTGTTTCGGTGTGTCGGTACCGACCGGATGATCTTAGTAAAGAACTTCCCTCTGCCAGTAGTATCACTCTCTACTTGAGAGCAGAAACGAACACTGGCAAAAGGAAACCTTGGGAAAAGAAATTACCTTTCCAAATATCCGAACACCCCTTCCGCGTCAAAACACGGACAAGCCTTCGGGATGCTTCCGCTCATATTCCTATGTCCCCTTATCCGGGCACCGGGAAAGAGCTTTGCCAGACGCATCAGCAACAAGATAAGCTGTTCTGTCTGCTCTGCGGTCCGGGTGTCTGCCGGATGTCCGTCTGCATCCAGACCGCCCTCGTAGCAGATGCCGATGCTGCAACGGTTCCAGGGACGGCAGTGTGCCCCCACTTCCAGCAGTTTGCGGTGCTGGGTGATGGTGCCGTCGCGACGGATATAGAAGTGGTAACCTACAGTCCGGAAACCACGGGTCTTATGGTCACGAAGTAATTGCTCGGCAGTATAGTCTTTGTCACAACGTGTGGCGCTACAGTGGAGGATGAGGTATCGCACTGATTCGCGTCCTTGCATCAGCGCTCCGTCCTCTACGGTGAGGAGTTGGCGTTCGTTCTTCATTTCTTCCTCACCGATTATCATTGGGAATGTTTCTTGTATCATAATAAATTGAGATTTGGAAAATGTTGTGTTTGTTCTTTAGATGAGGGATGCGCAACTGGTAATGCCCAAAGCGGTGAGTGCCGCGATGGCTGCCTGGATAACTGCCCGGAGAATTTGTGTCCAGGTGATTTTCTTGGATTCGTGGTTGGATTTATTCATGGAAATATCTGTTTTTTGTCAGTTTAAAATGCGAATGGAACAAAAGGAGGTTACGGAACTGGCGGACGGACACGGGGGAGTGAAAGAAGAATCCGTGTCGCCCGTGTTCCATAATCACATCATGCTATCTCTGTGGAGCGGAACAAGCCGGTCAGCTATTCTCGTCTGCCGGTTCACCGGAAGCGGCTGGAATGCGGGAGGCGTCAGCATCGTCAGCGGCAATGCCGGCGGCAGAAGAATTGCCTGTCAGGTCTACCGTAGTCTTTCCGGCCTTCAATGCCTTCACTACTTCGGCGGCTGCCTTGCGTGTGGGAACCAGTTGGAATTCGGCATCTTGGCGCAGGTTGTTGAAACGGACGCCCGGAGCCCACAGTACGTTCACCTCGGTGATGTTCTCCACAGTGAACTCTGCCATCGAATGGGCGCCGAGGCTTCGGATACTGTTCGAAAATACGCCCAGATCGCCCATCTGTATCTGCTGTCCGTTCAACAACTGCTCGCGCAGGCAGTCCACGGCAAGAATAAGGATGGCCTGGATATCGGCGCGCGAATATACACATCCGTGGCTGGCAATGTGGTAACAGAACTTGTCCAGTGTCATTACTTGTGAGTACTGGGCGTTGGCATACGCCTTCTTGGCCGCGTCTTTGTCGGTGGGGTTACCACGCATGCAGGTGCTGTAGTTAATCATGATAAATAGGGTTTTAAGAGATGAAAAATAAAAAATGAATTTCGTCAGTGAAGAAGGAGAATACTTTACTTTTCTTGCGGATTGCACGTAGGTAACGTGTAAGGCTGAAGGTTAGTAACGTATGGGGTTACATGTTAGTAACATGCTAGGCCGAAGGTTAGTAACGTATCGGCTCCCTCATTGTTGACATTGCAAAGATAGGTACTGTGAAATGCGTGCTGACGCTTTATGACACCTTGTGGCACTTTATGGCTTTCATCCTGTTCCAAAGAGCTTGCAGGGCTATCCGGGGCTGCCCAGATGCCGGTTGATCAGTGTCACCTGGCGGCTCGTGAAGACTTTTTGCGAGGTATAGTAACCCGTTGCGGATAACTCTTCCATCAGAGGGGGACAGCCGTTTATCCACCTCATCAGATGCCGGGTGGCTATCCGGGGATTTGAACCGGGAAAATAGAGCAGAGCTAGGCTACCCTTTGTCATGGATGGGAAATAAAGAAAATCTTTCATATTTATACATTTTAAATTCAGGAATCTTGCAAACTTGCAGAACTTGCACTCTCTCTCACACCCACACACGTACGTGTGTGCATGCGCGCGTTGAATTCGTATTCGCCACGCCCCACTTTGACCAGCTGTCCGCGTTCGGTCATACGTTTCAGCAGCGAGTCCACCGAGCCTGCCGGAACTCCTACCTGTTCTCCTTTGTCGATGGCTTCGTTGCGGGTGAAGCGCAGGGGAAGGCAGTCGAACAGGGTTTCGGGAGTCATGTTCGCCGATGGTGCGCTGGGGGTTCCTGCGGGCAGGAGCGAGAGAATGTGGCATGCATGGCGGTACAGAGGTTCCACCAAGGCCAGCACGGCATAAAAGTCGTCGGTGCGGATGGAGAGGTTGAATTGCGGCACGATTCCGTCTGCTATGTTTTCTTGTGGAATATGGGCCGACGGGGTCAGTCCGGGACAGTTCAGCAGGGTACGCACGATGTTTTCCTGTGGTTCGCCGCTCCTTTCGCCTCCCGGCAGCAGGGATTCCAGAGAGCGCAGCAGGGCGATAATGCTTATGATGCGGAAGATATTGATGGCAATACGGGTTACAGCGCTTTTCATCTGGTTACCGTGAATGGCGGAGGCTCGTCCGAATACACGGGCAAAGTGGAAGTTGAATATCTCTTTTTGCTCGTGGGTGAGCTTCATGTTGATGTTGCTCACCGAGGCGGTGATGGCGTTCAGCACTTCTTTCCATTGTGCCCCCCATTCCAGAAAACGGGAGTCATAGTCTGTATCCGCTTCGTTGAACTGGTCTTCCCATTCTTCAATGGCAGGCATATAGTAGAACAGCTGGCGCGAGAACAATCCGTTTTCGGCCGATGGGATAAGGGGCTTGATTTGTGCAGGCGTGCCGCTGAGAAGCACGCAGAGGAACGTGACGTTACATTCGCGGTATTCGTGATTGGTGCGCCGGTTGTAGGCCAGCCGGTCATGGTCGAAACATTTCCGGAGGAGGTCGCTCCAGTGTCCGTGATCGCCTCCAATGGCGGTGCTCACGGTGTCGGCCTCGGTTTCGCATATCAGTCCTACGCCTCCGGAGTCCATCAGGTTTTCCTGTATGCCTGTACCGGTATTGTCACCGGCTATGAGGAGCATTTTCAGCTGGGGCTGTTCGGGTTCAGGGGTATTTACCTTTTCCTTCCCCAAAGTGTCCCATTTTGTCTTTTCCATGCGGTAGGTCTTTATTTTTTCCCGGTAGGTGTCCAGCAGCGCGTTGTGTATGGGTTCTGCCAGACGGCGTACCCAGGTCAGTGCACCCTTGCCGGAAGCGGGAGGCGCGGTGACGAACACTTGCAGACAGGGATACTTGTGTTTTCGTCCGTACACAAAACTTACCAGTTTGTTGAGGGTGCTTCCCAGCACGGTTGCTGCACCCAGCAGCAGGATATCCCGTTGGGCGGGAGAGTTACCGCAGTCTATGATCCCTTGCAGGAAGGCGGGCCAGCGGTAGTCGGGGAAAGAGGGAAGTCGGGCAGGGAGGATGGCTTTGGACACGCCGTCGGACAGGGGGGAGGCTGGGTCCGTGAAAACAGCATCGGGCGGAGTCCCGTCGGAGGCATCCGGATGGGCATTATAGGATACGCGTGCACGTGTGTGGGTGTGGAGAGACTGCAAGTTCTGCAAGTTTGCAAGTTTCGGGTCCATTTTCACCCCGGCCACCTCTGCCAGATGGAAGACGGTTCCCAGGGAATTTCTGCCTGTTCCTTTGGTCAGAGCATGTCCGTACAGTTTGTCTGCTTCATCGTGGTGGTACTTTTCGGATATGCGGCAGATGCGGTGGAACCGGGTGCGTCCTTCCTCGCCGCAAGTGTTGGCTATGGCAAAGGCCAGCGGCATATATTCCTGATAGGTGGGGGCCACATTGACTCCCGCTTGTTCGATGGCTGTTACCAGCTGTTCCAAGATAGAAATAGAATCGTTCATTTTTTAATATTTATGGTTATTGATTTTCGCTTCTCCGTCGTGCGACAGAAAACAAGCTCTGGACAAGTCGGCATTGGCCCTGTCCACTTTCAGCTCGTATTTCCATTCCAGATACTCCCATGCGGTGTGCAGGGCATTGTCGAAGGATTCTTCTACGCTCAGGAAAGGGTTTATGCGATAAGGGATAAAAAGTTTTACTCCCTGATTTCCGGGGCTGACAAAGGAAAGTACGGGGTGCAGCACTTCATCGGCAAAGAGACGGTCGCGCCACATTGCCGCTTCTTCGGTGGAAGCCAGTTCGTCAATATCTATGACAAAGAGGCCCGAAGGAACTTGCATGCATTGCTCTTTGCAGTAAGAGAAGATACCTGCCGGAGTGACATACGGTAAAAGGGTCTGTTTATTCTTTCGGAACACTTGCTTGTCTCCGAGTCCGGCTCTGACTTTATGCGTCAGTTCTTCCAGTTGCGGATTGGTGCTGATGTAGGTATGAAGCCCTGCCACACTGCATATACATGTGGGTATTTTATTGGTGACGGGTGCATTGAAAAATGACATGATGTATTCTTTCATAAAAGAAATTGATTTTGATTTATCTGCACAAATATACGGGTAGGGAATGACGTATGGAAATCGATTCATAACCGTTTACTATCTGTTTACTATTAGTGCATGCTATTGATTATATATTGATGAAATATGGATTTTGATTAACGATCTGTTGATAATAATTAAAGAATAGAGAAAAGAAATAGTATATGAATGAAAAACCTGATATGATGATAAATATTTATGGCGGAAATAATCTGATTGCTCCTGTGGCATCTTCCGCCATTCAGAACTTTTATGGCGACCGGGGTGATGAGGCCGCCGACCAACCGGAAGATTCTGAGAAAACGGAGAGTACAGAAAGTGTGGCGGATGAGAAGCCGGCACAGGAACCGGCGGAACTGTCGGATGATGAATTTTACGTATCGGTCTATATACCCGATATAAAGGTGATGAGGGCTTACAAGATACTTTTGGGAGAGTGTACCACGGCACGCGAACTGGCGGTGGTGGTAGGAAAGATGCTGGCCGATGAGAACTGTAGGAATGTAGACAAACATACGGTGGTGAAAGCGGCTTTCATCAAGTCGTTGCTACCTTTTGCCAAACGGCTCGTGTCGGGCGGTACGATAGCCAATATACGGGCGCAGATTAATAATATGCTGGCTAGTAAATAATTTTTTCAATTATCCTCTTACTCCATTGGCACGTTAGCAAATCGGCAAATTATTTATGTTGCGGGATTATCAGATAGAGATGAAAACACGTCTGATGGAAGCGTGGAAAGCTCACCGGAGTGTGATGGTGCAGATGCCTACCGGTACGGGCAAGACACATCTGCTGGCATCTGTGGTCAGTGAGTTTGTGTCTTTTGCAGGCAGCGGAGTATGGCTTATTGCCCATCGTAGGGAACTGGTGGCGCAAATGGAGGAAACGCTGGTTAAATATGGTATCCGGAGGGAGGATACTCCGGTCAGGGTAATGTCTGTCCAATGGCTGTCCCGGCACTGGAATGAGGCGGGTGATGCTCCGGGACTGATTGTGATAGACGAGGCTCATCATGCCTTAGCCGCTTCTTACACGGAGATGTGGAAGCGTTATCCTGCCGCAAAGAAACTGGGTGTGACTGCCACACCTTGCCGCCTGAACCGTAGGGGGTTCACGGAACTGTTCGAGGTGCTGGTTACTTCGTGGAGTATTGCCGAGTTTATTGAAAAAGGCGTGTTGTCTGTGTTCGATTATGTATCCATCCGTCCCGGCAGCGAGGAGCAGCGGCTCATTGACGGTCTGGAGAAACGGGGGGCCGATGGGGATTATCAGGTGAAAGAGATGGATGCGGTACTGAACAGGCGTCCCGGTATCGAGCGCCTGTACCGCAGTGTCAGGCAGTTTGCTTCCGGCAAGAAGGGGATGGTGTATGCCATCAGCATTGAACATGCCCGGCGGATAGCGGAGTATTACAGCAGGCGGGGAGTGAATGCGGTGGCTGTGGACAGCAAGACTCCTGCTATGGAACGCAAGCGGATGGTGGAGGAGTTCAGACATGGAAAAATCGAGGTGCTGGTGAATGTGGATGTATTCAGCGAGGGGTTCGACTGTCCCGATGTGGAGTTTGTACAACTGGCCCGTCCTACTTTGTCACTGGCTAAATATTTGCAGCAGGTAGGGCGCGGATTGCGGAGATCGGAGGGCAAGGAGGCGTGTATGCTGATAGACAATGTGGGGCTGTACCGCATTTTCGGGCTTCCTACACAGCGATGGAACTGGGATGCTATGTTCCGGGGACGGATGGCGGGAAAGGGGAGTTTGCCCGGACGGATGAATTGTGATGCTTCCGTTACTGCTTTTCCGGTGGTGGAAAGGCCGGCTGAAGCCGGTGGGGACTTGGTGATGGTTATGGAGCACGGGCGTTTGCTTTCTTCCATCAGAGAGCAGGCTTTGCCGGATGAGAAGGAGCAGTCACCGTCATGCAGGTTGAGGGCATTTGTAGATAAGGAAACAGGTCTTTGGGGATTGGAAAAGGGAGATGAGATGCTGCCGGACGTTTCGTTTAAAGAGATTTTGAGTATCAAAGGACGTTTTGCCGTAGGGAGGCTTCGGAACGGGTGTGTCCGGGTACTGGATGATACGGGGGCTTTGGTGGCCGAACTGGGGCATTGCTGTGAGGTGAGGTTGCTGAAAGATGATTTGTTGCAAGTCCGTCATGCCGGGAATTCGGTGTCTTATGTGGATTTACGGAACGGCCGGTGTTATGCTGTCCGCCCGCGTGTCCTCAGATACGGGAGCATAGAATTGTTACAGGTGAACCGTACTTATTACAGCAGGACAAGGCAGGTGTATGCCAATACATGCGGGTTGCCTTCTTCGTCCATTGTGTGGATGGGGTTTTATGTGAAGATGTACGATGGCAGAGTGCCTTCCCGATGCCGCCGCATGGAAGATGGAGGCTTTTGTTGTGAACCGCAGGTTTGTCTGTTGGAAGGGGATGAGGAGCGTGCTTATTATCTGAGCGGACGGTTGCCGGATCAAAGTATTGTGGTGATGGATGAGGAGGGACGGTATTATCATGTGGAGAAAGGATATGGAAAGCGTTATGTGGCTTGTAACCGTCCGTCGGACCGGAGTGAGGATTTTGATGAGGCGGTGGCATTGCTCCGAAGGCAGGCGGACGAGCGTGTGGAGAAACATTTGCAGGAGGAAAAGTGCGAGACTGAACGGAAACGGCAGCGTATAATCAGCAGGAGTGTGGAGGCCGTACCTTTTCAGATAGGAGTGAAATGGGGGCTGAGGACAGCGGAGCAGATTTTGATTCCACCTGTCTATCGGAGAATATTGCGTCCGGTGGGTGGTTATTGCGCCTATCAGGACAGCTCCTGCCAGTGGGGGGTGCTGACTGTAGACGGAAGGATCATTATCCGGGCCCGGTATATGGAGGTGGAGATAGACAGGGATGGAACGGCGCGTCTTACTTTGGTTCCGGGGAAGATGGAAACGGTGAAGCTGACGGATTAATAGGATAAAAAGCAGGGGATAACTTTTTGTCAGACCGATATTTAGCGATGGAATACGGATCATTATGAAAAGTTTTGTAACTTTGCATCCGATTTTAAAAAAGGAGATATTGATATGGAATTACCTGATGACCCGATGATGCTTTTCAGCATGGTGAATATGAAACTTCGTGACTGCTATCATTCGCTGGACGAGCTTTGTGATGATATGGATGTAGACAAGGAGCTGTTGGTGAAAAAATTGAAGGCGGCCGGATTTGAGTATAGTAAGGAAAACAACAAGTTTTGGTAGATAGAGGGATCAGCCCGTTCCGGAAGAATGCTTGGGACGGGCTGATTTTTTTATTGAGATACCTATTGTTGATTATTTTTGTATAAGTCCTGTTTCCGGTATTGCAACAGGGATGTTCCGGTATGCCGCTTGAAGAAACGTCTTAAGGTGGCAAGATTGGCAAACCGGGTTCTTTGAACGATTTCCTGTATGCTGATGGATGGATTCTCCAATAATGCGTAAATCTCTTGCAGGGTATAATGTATAATCCATTCTTTGGGGGATTTTCCACTTACCAGAGTCAAGGCTTCAGTCAGGTATTTGGAGGAAACATGCAACTTTTCGGCATAGAACGCCACTTCTTTGTTTTCTTTGTAATGCTTTAACAGCAAATCCAGAAAAAAGTATCCGATTTCTTCTTTATGCAAGGTGGTGACTTTATGTTCTTTTACTGTGCTGTAATAGTCTGCATAAAGTTCCAGAAAAGGTAATTTCAGCAGATTGGTAATAGATTCTTTTGTAAATAAATAAGTTGGAGAAGTAGCTCTGTTGTATAGTAACCGGAAATAGAGGGAGAACTGTTCCGCTTTCTCTTGGGATAGCGAATAGATGCAGTGGGTTTGGGTGTAGGTATGAAAACCGGTCGGAAAACGTTTGATACTTCCATTGATCACGTCATAAAAAAGGGCATTTGAAAAAGTACAATAATCGATGGTGAAAGTCAGACTGGATTTTATAAATGAAACCAAGAATCCCGGCATGAAAATAAGAATGTCGTTTGCACAAATAACATATTTCCGGAGACCAATCTGGATCTCGGCATTCCCTTCAGTACACATACCCAAAACTCCTTCCGGCAGATAAGAGGGGTATTTGCTGAAAGGCACTGTGTGCGCATCCATATAAATACTGAAATCTTGATCGGACAGTCCTTCTTTGGTATCCTGTGGTTTTGGGGTATTATATAACATACTTTGTATCAGCTCTAGGTTCACAAAATTAGAATTTAATGATACATTCCGCCGGAAGTAGTGGACATAAGGGAAAATAAAACGGAAAAAAACTACGTGTATTTGATTTTTTTAATATAATGATAGGAGAACAATTTTAGCTTCCCGTAAGTTGTAGGAGAACACGGAAAATTATTCTTTATTACAGAAAGAAGGGTGAATTCAAAAAGATCGTTTGATTTGTTTTTGAATTCACCCTTTATGAATGGAGCGGAGTTATTTTTGCGCCAGTAATTTGGCTATGGCACGGTCGGGTTTCCCGGTTTCTGTCAGGGGAAGTTTGAATACCGGAACAAAACGTTTGGGACGCCAGTAGGGAGGTAATTGATGTGTGCAGGTCTGTTCTATGTCGTCGGGCAGTTGCCCTTCGGCAAGCAGCACAATGATTTCTCCGAATTTTTCGTCGGGAGCGGAGGTGATCAAGAAAGGAACGGGCAGGTGTTCTTTCAATGCGGCCTCTACTTGTTCTATCTGCACTTTCACTCCTCCGGTATTGATCGTATTGTCTTTTCTGCCTAGAATGCGGAATTGGTTCTGTCCGTTTATCTCGGCTATGTCATTGGTCACCAGTTCTTTTCCGCAAATTTCGGGAGCGTATATCACCAAGGTGTTTTCTTTACTCAGACGGATCTGTATGCTCTCGAAAGGGGTGTACCAGTCTGAAGCTTCAGGACCGTTCAGTCTGCGTAGGGCAATGTGTGATAAGGTTTCGGTCATGCCGTAAGTAGACCATACGGCATGGGGGAAATCTTTTAACGCAGCGTTCAATTGGGAGTCGATAGGACCACCTCCGATAATGAGGTGCCTGATTTGTTGCAATATCGCTCTCTCTTCGGGAACTTGCAGTGAGTTATAGACTTGCATGGGGATCATGGCGGCAAAGACGGGGGCTTTTGTCAGGTCTTTTAAAGGATGCCCGGATGGAGTGACAGGCAGCAAGTCCAGTCCCGCTACCAAGGCACGTACTACCACCATTTTTCCGGCAATGTATTGCAAGGGCATACAGAGCAGGGCGGAATCTTCTTTTTGTAGTCCGAGGAAGGAACAGGTGAGGCAGGCGCTTTCCATCATGCGTTCTTTTTCTACATACAGTTCCTTGGGTTTGCCAGTGGAGCCTGAAGTATGTACCAGCAGGGTGTCTGCCGGGTCAAACCATTCGGAAAGAAAGGAGAAAAGTTCCTGCCGGAAACTTCGGTTGTCGGCAGGGATATTCATTCTTACCATTTCAATTTCCCAATTGGAGTAGGGGATGCTTTCTATCAGAATGGTTTGTTTGTTTCTATTGGTGCAGAATTTTGTCATTGTTTCAGCCAGTTTAGTAAATCGGGTTCTTGTTCTTCGGGGTGGAACCAAAGGCAGTCACCTTCGATGTGAAGCGGATAGTCTATATTGTCGGTAAATAGCAAGCCGGTACCTAGTCCTTGGGGGAGGGCGGGCTGCAAGGTGGCACACCATTGTGCGATGGCATTCAGTCCGATATTGGACTCCAGAGCGGAAGTGACCCATGAGCCGATGCCTCTTTCAGCCGCCAGTTCCATCCATTCTTCGGAGCCGCTGATTCCTCCATGTAGAGAAGGTTTCAGGATAATGTACTGAGGACGGATGGTTTCCAGCAATTCTATTTTCCGGTCGCGCCGGTTGATGCCTATCAGCTCTTCATCCAGTGCAATGGGAAAGGGGGTGGCGGCACAGAGTCGGGCCATTTCATCCCATTGTCCCGCACGGATGGGCTGTTCGATGGAATGGAGCTGGAATTCGGAAAGACGATGTAACTTTTCGAGGGCATCGGTAGGAGAGAAAGCACCGTTGGCATCTACACGCAGTTCGATTTGGGCTGGGGTGAAATGCTGGCGGATGTGCGCCAGCAGCTCCAGTTCCTTTTCAAAGTCGATAGCGCCTATTTTGAGTTTGATGCAGCGGAAACCTTGCTGCATCTTTTCCCCGATGCGCCGGTACATCTCGTCAAAGTTTCCCATCCAGATGAGTCCGTTGATGGGGATACCCTCTTTGCCTTTGCTGAACGGGGTGTGCCAGAATTGCAGGCTGCGTGCCCGGAAATGCAGCAGGGCGGTTTCCATACCGAACAGGATGGACGGATAGGGAAGCAAGGCTTCCCGGTCTATTTCCCCGTTCTTTTCCAGGTTCTTGCAGGCAGTGGCCAACACCTCGTCGTATGAGGGGATATCATCACAGCTCAGGGCAGGGAGAGGGGCGCATTCACCCACGCCATAGTGGCGGCTGCCGGTGTCGGTGAGGAGGATGTACCATACATCCCGGGTAGTATATACTCCTCTGGAAGTACCGGCAGGTTGCTTGAAGTGTAATTGTTTTTTTATAATTTGGGTTTGGAACATTTTTTTTTATGTGTAGTTGGTTTGGTATATTTATCCCTGACAATCTCAAAGGCGCGTTGGACCCATGTGTATATGCTCGTGTCGGGAATATCACCATCAAAATTAAGTTGAAGCCAATGTTTCAGACTTTGGTTGATGGGATTGCCGACTGAAACATGTCTCTCTTTTATATACTCAATTTCGTCCGAAGTAGATTTGACATTGACAAAAGTGAAATTGTCAATGTCTATAAAACAGAACATGTGTCCATAAACATAAAAGGCAAGGATGGAATCATATCTTGCAGCAAATTTGCCAAATGGCATCTTTTCGGAAACGTCACCTAACGAAAGACAATATTTTCTGAATTCTTCAATGTCCATGCTTTGAATTTGTAGTTTGTTTATGGGAACTTCGGATAATCCTGGAACCGTGGCTTGCGTTTTTCCAAAAATGCCTTCCCTCCTTCCTGCGCTTCCTCTGTCATGTAATACAGCATGGTGGCATCTCCGGCAAGTTCTTGTATGCCGGCTTGTCCGTCCAGTTCGGCATTCAGTCCGGCTTTGATCATACGAAGAGCGAGCGGGCTGTGCTCCATCATCTTTTCTGCCCATGCCACGGTTTCGTCTTCCAGGCGGTCGAAAGGAACGACTGTATTGACTAATCCCATTTCCAGTGCTTCCTGTGCGGAGTATTGACGGCAAAGGAACCATATTTCACGGGCTTTCTTCTGCCCTACGATGCGTGCCAGATAGGAAGAGCCGAATCCGGCGTCGAAGCTGCCTACCTTGGGACCTGTCTGTCCGAAAATGGCATTTTCTGAGGCAATGGTCAGATCGCATACCACATGCAGCACATGGCCGCCGCCGATGGCGTAACCGTTTACCATGGCGATGACCGGTTTTGGCAGTGACCGGATTTGCTTTTGTACGTCCAGCACATTCAGACGGGGAACTCCATCTGTGCCGATATAACCGCCATGACCTTTTACGTGCATATCTCCCCCGCTGCAGAAGGCTTTGTCGCCTGCTCCGGTCAGAACCACTACATTGATATCCTGGCACTCGCGGCAGTAATACAGGGCGTCGCTGATTTCCGAAGTAGTGGTGGGGGTGAACGCGTTGCGGTAACGCGGACGGTTGATGGTGATTTTCGCTATTCCGTTGTAAAAGTCAAACAGAATATCTTGATATTCTTTGATGGTTTTCCATTTTCTTGTTTCCATTATTCATTTTTATTTTTAAGTCCGTGATAATATTCTCTTAATAGGGTGGTGTCTTTTTCCTTGTCGGTAAACACCTCCAGCAGCATGGGTTGCATCCTTGTCTCGGGTGAGGTGAATGGCTGCATCGCTTCTTCCAGCTCTTCTTCTCCGGTCACTTTCATGTAAATAAAGCCACGTTCTTCCGCCCAGCCTTTGGCGGTGGTGTAATGCTCGGCTGTGATAAACTCCCGGGAACGGCTTGATTTGTCCATTCCAGGCAGGGTATGGAATATTTCTCCTCCTTCGTTATTCAGTAACAGGATGCGGATGTTGGCACCGTAATTTTGATTCCACAGTGCGTTCATATCATAGAAGAAGCTCAAGTCGCCTATGATGATGAAATTCAGCTTGCTGGAAGCGGCGGCATAACCGATGGCGGTGGACAGGGAGCCTTCTATGCCGTTCACGCCCCGGTTGCAACAGATTTCCACCCGGGGAGGAACTGTAAATAACTGTGCATAGCGCACGGTGGAGCTGTTTGCCAGATGCAGGGCACAGGGTTCGGGTAATGCCTGAATGAGTTTTCCGATAACGGAGATTTCGGAATAAGCAAGATCCGGCATCGGAATGGTTTTGCAATAGTTTTCCCACATCAGCGGATAATGGGTCGGTTTGTTGTCCAGCAGGAAAGCTATTTTTTCCAAGAACTCAAACGGATCCATCTCAATGACGGTGGTCAGGCAACCGTATAAATCGGCTATCTTCCCGTCGGCAGCAACATGCCAATGTTCGCGCGGGGGATGATTGCGCAGGTATTTCTTCAATTGCTTGGATACGATATGTCCGCCGTAGGTAATCAGTATTTCGGGGGCCATGTCTTCCTGGCGCTCCGGCGTCATGGAATAAACGGCGGCGTCGAAATTCTTGATAGGAATGCCGGGGATGGTCTGGTTGCCCAGATGTTCCGTCAACCAGGCGAAATGTTTATAAAGCGGTTTCACATATTTTTTCTCGAACAGGTAAATCAGATTCATCTGGCCTACCACGACCATGCGCTTGTTGTACTTGTTCAGCCGTTCGATCAGTTCCTTATAGTCACGGTCGTACACGCTCAGTCCCTGATAACGGGTGATGACACGTGCCTCGGGAAGTGTTTTGGCGGTGAAGCGGTAGATGGGTTCGGAAATGGGTACATTGATATGTACGGGTCCTTTGCCGTGGTGGGTGGTTTCCAGTATGGCTTCGTTGATGAGGCGGTTGCAAAACCATTCGTCTTCCTCTGTATGTACTTCGGGCAGGTTGACAGACATCTTGACTAACGTTCCGAACACATGGGGCTGGGGCAGGGTTTGTCCGTCCATTTGTCCTATCCAGGCGGCGGGGCGGTCGGCAGAAATGACAATCAGAGGTACTTGTTGGTAAAAAGCTTCGGCTACGGCAGGGTGCAGGTTCAGCAGGGCCGAACCGGAGGTGCAGCATACTGCGGCAGGACCTCCCCCTTGTAAAGATAGGCCGATAGCAAAAAAACCGGCACTGCGTTCATCGGTTACAGAATAACAAGTGAAGTCCTCTATATTGGCCAGAGTGTGTACGATGGCAGCATTACGGCTGCCGGGACAAAGCACTATTTTCCGCACACCGTGCGCTTTGAGAAGTGCCACCAACTGAAGTATGTTCTTTTTGTCTGAATACATTATTCTTCTACTTTAATTGTTTCCATTTGTTTACTTATAAAGTCAGGATGAAGGATGCTCCGCATCGTATTCATCTTGTCTCCCGTTTCCACCCATTCCGATTCTACTTCCGAGGAAGCCAGTATTCCTCCTCCTGCATACAGGATGGCTTCACCCGGCTTTATTTCCATGCAGCGCAGATTGACGTAGATATCGGTATGCCCCTCTGTGTCCAGCCATCCGGTGAATCCGGAATAATAACTGCGGTCGTACCCTTCGTTGTTCAGAATAAACCGGAAAGCCTCCTCTTTGGGCAGGCCGCAGACGGCGGGAGTGGGATGGAGTTCTTGCAATAAATCGCCTATATGGTCTGTATTTTTCAACAAGAAATAAAAATCAGTCTTGAGGTGTACCAATTGTCCGGCACGGGCGGTATAGGGACCTTTCTCCGTCATCTTGTTGCCGAATTTTTTGGCGATCCGGCGGATATAATCAGCCACATAGCCCTGTTCTTCTTGGTTCTTCTTGTCCCAGTTTGTCGGCATCACTTCGTCCTGCATCGGCATTGTACCAGCCAGGGCCACGGTGTGCCATTCTTTGCCTTGTCCGCTTAATAAGATTTCCGGTGTGCTGCCCAGCCAGGTTCCGGAAGCGGGGGTGTGGTATAGGTAAATCATCATGCGCGGATAATTGTTACAGGCCCGGACAAAAGCGCCAAGTGGTGAAAAATCATCTCCGATATGTCTGGCGGAAGAACGTGACAGAACCAATTTTTGAAACTGCTTCTCTTGTAAGGGAGTGATGAAACGCCCGAATGCGCGGGTATATTGTTCTTTATCCGTTTCTTCGGAAACAAAAGGAGAGAGTTCATTCTGCCGGCTTTTGCAGGTGAGCAGGGTATCCACACATTCCAGTGAAGACAGTGCTTCGCTGATTTCGTTCCAGTCGTATGCCGTGACATCCGGACGGATAAGTACCAAGGGATGTTCCTCCGATATCCGGAAAGGAGCCATGACAAATCCCTTTTTTTCATTCAGTTCTTGAATGTCCGCTAATTGTTCCACATCGCCTGAGGTTTGCAATACCAGGTAGCATTCGTCTGTCCAAGGTAACCGGTAGAGGGCGAAACCGAGGTGGCTATGTGTCAGGCAATCCAATAATTTTTGCGTATGTATATCTGGTAGATTCATTTCTTTTTCAGTATGAAATTAACGACACGAACAGTAGAAACCAGTTCTCCCTGTGGAGTGGTGATATCTATATTCCATATATGCGAGGATCTGCCGCGGTGAATCAGTTTGCCGGTGGCGAATACTTTGCCTCCGACGGGTACGGCCGACAGATGATTTCCACTTACTTGTACTCCGCAGGCATATTCGCCTTCCCGGCATAGCGACATGGAGCCATGTCCTGCCACAATCTCGGCCAGAGCCAGTGACGCGCCGCCGTTCAACATACCAAAGGGTTGTGAAGTACGATGGTCTACAGGCATTTCGGCATGTACCGCATTCTCGGTGGGGGGGAGAAACCGGATACCCAGATGTTCCGCCATCGAATTCGAATAATCAGGTTTGCAGGTTATTTCTTCCATCATTTGTATGTCTGTTCTTTTCTATAGGGCTACAAAAATACATAAATTTTAGATGAAAATGTCGCTAATGTTGTTCTTTTAAGAACAAAAACATTCGGGGTTTGTTTCTATTTTCGGAATATATTTTTTATTTTGCAAAAAGAATTCGTACAAATGCAACAACGAATGAATAAAACAATAATTTAATACCTATGCTCATTACGATTATTATCCTTGTACTGTCCGCAGTATTTTTTGTAAATGGCAAGATACGGTCGGATCTTGTGGCTCTTTGTGCTTTAGTGGCTTTGTTGATTTTTCAGATATTGACGCCTGACGAGGCTTTGTCCGGATTCTCCAATTCGGTCGTCATTATGATGGTGGGGCTGTTTGTGGTTGGCGGAGCGATTTTTCAGACGGGACTTGCCAAAATGATCAGTTCACACATTCTGAAATTAGCGGGTAAGAGTGAATTGAAATTATTCTTGCTTGTAATGTTGGTGACTTCTGCTATCGGGGCTTTTGTGAGCAACACAGGTACGGTGGCTCTGATGTTGCCTATCGTGGTCAGTCTGGCAGTCAGTGCCAACATGAATCCCAGTCGTTTGCTTATGCCGTTGGCGTTTGCCAGCAGTATGGGAGGTATGATGACACTGATTGGTACGCCGCCCAACCTTGTTATTCAAAATGCGTTGACTTCGGCCGGTTTTCCTCCGCTTTCGTTCTTCTCTTTTTTTCCGGTAGGGATTATTTGTGTGGCAGTGGGTACTTTGGTGTTGCTTCCGCTCAGTAAATGGTTTCTTTCGAAACGGGGGAAAAACGGAGACGACAATGTTCATTCGGGCAAATCCCTGAAACAGTTGGTGAAGGAATATGGGCTATCCAGTAATTTGTTCCGGTTGAGGGTGGTCGGTGACTCCCGGCTGCATGGAAAGACGATTATAGAGTTGGATATCCGGCGCAAGTATGGATTGAATATACTGGAGGTGCGTCGTGGGGATATGTCACAACACCGCTTCCTGAAAACAATTACTCAGAAGCTGGCCGATCCCGGTACGGTTCTTCAGAAAGAGGATATTCTGTATGTGACGGGGGATTTTGAGAAAATAAAGTTGTTTGCCGAAGATTATCTGCTGGAGATGCTGGACGAGCATACTACCGAAGAAGCGAAAAACTCAGCCAATTCATTGGATTTTTATGACATAGGTATTGCTGAAATCGTTTTGATGCCTTCCTCCAATCTGATAAACCAGACGATAAAGGGGGCGGGCTTTCGTGATAAGTTTAATGTGAATGTACTGGGTATCCGCCGGAAGAAGGAATATTTGTTGCAGGACTTGGGCAATGAGCGGATTCATAGCGGGGATGTGTTGCTGGTGCAGGGTACATGGAACAATATCGCCCGGCTGAGCAAGGAAGATGCCGACTGGGTGGTACTGGGACAACCGCTGGCCGAGGCTGCGAAGGTCACGCTGGATTACAAAGCACCGGTAGCTGCGGTTATCATGGTGCTGATGGTGGCTATGATGGTGTTCGACTTCATTCCGGTAGCTCCGGTGACGGCGGTGATGATTGCGGGTATCCTGATGGTACTGACAGGATGTTTCCGCAATGTGGAGGCGGCTTACAAAACCATTAACTGGGAAAGCATCGTACTCATTGCGGCCATGCTGCCTATGTCGCTGGCATTGGAAAAGACAGGGGCTTCCGAATACATTTCGAACAGTCTGGTCAGTGAACTGGGAACATACGGACCGTTGGCGCTGATGGCGGGTATTTATTTCACTACTTCCCTGATGACGATGTTTATCAGCAACACGGCTACCGCAGTGCTTCTGGCTCCTATCGCGATGCAAAGTGCAACACAGATAGGGGTAAGTCCCGTACCTTTTCTCTTTGCGGTGACACTGGGGGCAAGTATGTGTTTCGCTTCTCCATTCTCCACTCCGCCCAATGCGCTGGTGATGCCCGCCGGACAATATACCTTTATGGATTATGTAAAGGTAGGGCTGCCGTTGCAGATTATTATGGGCATTGTCATGGTGCTGGTACTTCCTTTGCTGTTTCCTTTTTAAGTTGTTTATAATATATGATGCCGATGACGTCCGCTATAAACCATCCGATAGGAATAGACCACCAGATTCCGATGACCCCGATGGCAGGAATGCCGGCAAGCCAATAGGAAAGGGCTACACGGGTTCCCAACGATACCACTGTGAGCACTACGGACATTCCCGGCATACGGATGGCACGATAATATCCGTATAACAGGAACAAAATCCCGATTCCGCAATAAAACGCTCCCTCGATGCGTAAATAACTGATACCGATGTTCAGAATTTCCGTTTCGTGGGGGCGGACAAAAATCAGCATCAATGGTTTGGCGAATAAAAAGACCAGAATGGAAATGACCAGAGAGAAGAGAACGGTGGTAATCAAGGCACTTTTCACTCCTTTGCGGATCCGTTCCTCTTTTCTCGCTCCGAAGTTCTGGGCAATAAAGGTGGAAAAGGCATTTCCGAATTCCTGTACCGGCATATAGGCGAACGAGTCTATTTTTATTGCTGCCGCAAAGGCGGCCATGACTACAGTGCCAAAACTATTGACCAATCCTTGTACCATCAGAATGCCCAGATTCATCACCGACTGTTGTACACAGGTCAGTGCGGAGAACGAAGTGATCTCTTTCAGGCAGTGACGGTCGAAATGCAGGTCGTTGCGGTGTAATCTCAGTTCGGGGTATTTCACGTAGGCATATCCCATAATTCCCAAAGCGGATACTCCCTGTGCGGCCACCGTGGCGATGGCTGCTCCCTTGATTCCCCAATCCAACTGCAAGATAAAGAATAAATCCAGCCCGATGTTCAGTACAACGGAAACCGCCAGAAACCAAAGAGGAGTAACGGCATCTCCTATGGCACGCAGTAATGCCGCATAGAAATTATAGATAAAGGTAAAGCCGATTCCCCAAAAGATAATCCACAAGTAATCATACATCATGCCATAAATATCTTTGGGAATCTGCAATAACCTGAGAATGGGATGAATCCAGACGAAAGCCGCTATATTTAGAATCAATGTTACTGTACCGATCAGCAGGGCGGATACATAGATGTTACGGCGTAGGGAATCCGTTCGTCCGGCTCCATATTGCAAGGAAAAAACGGTTCCGCTTCCCATGGACAATCCCAGCAGGATGGAAATGAGGAAAACCATCAGCGTATAGGCGGAACCGACGGCAGCCAATGCGCCGGAACCTATACATTGTCCTACAATCAGCGTGTCGGCTATATTGTAACACTGTTGTAGCAGTGAGCCTATAATCATAGGTAAGGTAAAACGTAGCAGAGTGCCGGTGATACCTCCCTGCGTCAAGTCTATTTTAGATAACATGATGCGTGTCTGTTCGATTCAATTTCTTATTTATTTTGAAATTTATTGCGAAGGTAGGGAATAAAATATCAAACAACAATAAAGATTGTCTATTTAATACCCGGAATGTTCTTTCTCCTTAAAAAGAGTTAACTTGATAATATTTTCCATAGGAAACTTTTTATTATAAGAAATATCATGTATGTTTGCATAAAGTTTCCATTGGAAAATATTAAATCAAATAAAATAGTTTAATTATGAAGTATATAGTAATAGGAGGCGTAGCAGGAGGTGCAACTGCTGCCGCACGTATCAGAAGAAACACGGAACAGGCGGAAATCATTTTGTTCGAGAAGGGAGAATACATTTCGTATGCCAATTGTGGTCTACCTTATTATATAGGAGGTGTGATTGCGGAGCGGGAAAAATTGTTTGTACAGACTCCGGAGGCTTTTGGGAAACGTTTTAACATAGATGTGCGTACCCGGTCCGAGGTAATAGCCATCCATTCTGCCGAGAAAACAGTGGATATTCGTACTTCCGACGGGAAAACTTATACGGAGAGTTATGACAAATTATTGCTTTCTCCGGGTGCGTCGCCTGTTCGTCCTCCCTTGCCGGGCATTGACAATGAAGGGATTTTTACCCTACGTAATGTGAATGATACCGATGCTATCAAGAGTTACTTGCAGCAGCATAAGGTGAAACGGGCGGTAATCATCGGGGCCGGATTCATCGGGTTGGAGATGGCGGAGAATCTGCAGGAAGCCGGTGCGGAAGTGGCGGTTGTAGAGATGGCAAATCAGGTCATGGCTCCTATTGATTTCTCTATGGCTTCTTTGGTGCACGAGCACTTGTTGCAGAAAGGAGTACATCTCTATCTGGAAAAGGCGGTGGCTTCTTTCGAACGCACGGTCAACGGACTGGAGGTTGTTTTCAAATCGGGCGAAAGGCTGCCTGCCGATATGGTGTTGTTATCCATCGGGGTACGTCCCAATACCTCATTGGCGATAGAGGCTGGACTGGAGATAGGGGAGATGCGCGGTATTAAGGTTAATGATTACTTGCAGACTTCCAACGAGCATATTTATGCGGTGGGCGATGCTATCGAGTTCCGTCATCCACTGACTGATAGACCGTGGTTGAATTATCTGGCAGGTCCGGCCAACCGTCAGGCGCGTATTGTGGCAGATAACATGGTCTTTGGAAATAAGGTTACATACGAAGGGGCTGTCGGTACTTCCATTGCCAAAGTTTTTGATATGACTGTCGCTGCTTCGGGCCTTCCGGCAAAACGGTTGAAACAGGCAGGCATTGATTATTTGTCGGCAACCATCCATTCCGGTTCCCATGCGGGATATTATCCTGATGCTTTACAGATGTCCATTAAAATAACTTTCTCTCCTGTGAATGGGAAATTACTCGGAGCGCAGATTGTGGGGTATAACGGAGTGGACAAACGTATTGACGAATTCTCGCAAGTGATTAAGCATAACGGAACTGTTTATGACTTGATGGCTTTGGAGCAGGCATATGCTCCTCCTTTCTCTTCGGCTAAAGATCCTGTAGCAGTAGCCGGATATGTAGCCGGAAATATACTGAGCGGAAAGATGAAGCCTCTTTATTGGCGCGAATTACAGGCTGCCGATTTGAGTAAAGTTACGTTGGTTGATGTCCGTACTCCCGATGAATTTGCACTCGGTGCTTTGAAAGGGGCTGTCAATATTCCTTTGGATGATATGCGCGAAAGGATGGAAGAGATTCCTCAGGATAAGCCGGTCTATTTGTATTGTGGAGTAGGGTTGAGAGGGTATTTGGCTTCTAATATATTGTTACAGAATGGTTTTGGGGAAGTAAAGAATTTAATAGGAGGTTTAAAACTGTATAAAGCGGCAACGGCTCCTCTGCCCGAGCCGGAGGAGTTTTCAAATTCTGGCTCTTCAAGTTCTGATTCTTCAAAAGTTGATCATTCTGAACACAGTAAAGATTCTGCTGGAGCTTATACTATTGCCTCTTCCGTCATTCCTTCTATGAAAGCAATAAAAGTGGATGCTTGTGGCATATCTTGTCCCGGTCCTATCATGAAACTGAAGAAGAGTATGGAAGAACTGGCGGACGGCGAACGTTTGGAAATTGTCGCTACAGATGCCGGTTTTCCCCGCGATGCCGAGGCATGGTGTCAAACTACCGGAAACCGTTTTGTTTCAGTAAATTCAGGAGCAGGAAAGTATCAGGTAATTGTTGAGAAAAATACTTCGCAATCTTCTTCCTCGGAAGTTTGCCGGGAGGATAAAGGGAAAACTTTTATTCTGTTCAGTGATGACCTGGACAAAGTTTTAGCTACTTTTGTACTCGCAAACGGTGCGGCGGCTACGGGAAAGAAGGTAACCATCTTCTTTACTTTCTGGGGGCTGAATGCCATCAAGAAGCTGGACAAACCTGTGGTGAAGAAAGATATCTGGGGGAAGATGTTCGGCATGATGCTGCCTTCCAGTTCTTTAAAGTTGAAGTTGTCTAAAATGAATATGGGCGGAATGGGAGCTAGGATGATGCGATATATTATGAATAAGAAAAATATCGATTCATTGGAATCTCTGCGTACTCAAGCCATTCAGAACGGAGTGGAATTTATTGCTTGCCAGATGTCAATGGACGTAATGGGTGTGAAACGTGAGGAATTGCTGGATCATGTGACTATTGGTGGAGTGGCAACTTATATGAACCGTGCCGAACAGGCGAATGTAAACTTGTTTATTTAAATTTGCATGGAGAAAATAAAATCAATATGTGTCATGAGAGAGCTGTTCAAGGCTCTCTCTGAACTTGAAACCCGCTTAATGGAACAATATGAAGTGTCATTGAATGAGGCAATGGCACTTTGTTGCATTGGCGGAGATACGCTGACGGCTAGTGTGATATCGGAAAACACAGGTCTGTCTGCTTCGCATACCTCTAAGGTCATCCGTTCCATTGAAGAGAAAGAATTAATCGTCCGTAATTTGGGGGATAAGGATAAACGGCAGATGCATTTTACTTTATCCGATAAAGGGCATGAATGTTTGGAAGCGCTGAAAGCAAATGAAATAGAAATACCGGAACTATTAAAGCCATTGTTTAAATAAACCCTTCTCTTTTCCATTTGTTTATTCCGGATATGAAACTGGAGAAATGGAAAAACAAATGGAAGAAGTGGAGCAATCTGCGCAAATGGCAAATATGGAAACTGAAGCTGATTGATGCCCGTCTGTATTTCGTGAGCATATTCGTGGGGCTGCTTACGGGACTGGTTGCTGTGCCTTATCACTATCTTCTTTGGTATTTCTTTGATGTGCGGAAAACTTTTTTTACGGCACATTATCCGTGGTATTGGCATGTATTGTTGTTTTTTATCTTATGGGGGATTCTGATCTTTGTCGCTTCTTTGGTAAAACGTATGCCATTGATAGCCGGTGGTGGGATTCCTCAGACACGTGCGGCCAATAACGGTCGTATCCGTTATGAGCATCCTTTTAAAGAACTGGTAGCTAAATTCTGCGGAGGGGTGTTGGCTCTCAGTGCGGGGCTGTCTTTGGGACGCGAGGGGCCGTCTGTTCAGATAGGGTCTTATATAGGAACACTTATCTCTCGTTGGGGACATATTCTGAAAGGGGAACGGAAACAATTGCTGGCTGCCGGAGCTGGTGCGGGCTTGTCTGCCGCTTTTGCTGCTCCGTTGTCTTCTTCTTTGTTGGTGATAGAATCCATCGAGCGTTTTGATGCACCTAAAACCGCTATTACTACCTTGTTGGCCGGCGTGGTAGCCGGAGGAGTGGCTAGTTGGATGTTCCCCACGACTCCTTATCATCTGATTAGTGCGGTCGTTCCTGGTTTATCTTTTATCCGTCAGGCGGAGCTTTATATTATCTTTGCCGCCCTTATGGCTGTCATTGCAAAGTTTTATTCGCTCATCGTTCCTTTCTTTCAAGAAAGGATACCTGCCATGAAACTCTCCATTCCTGTCAAGATGTTGTATTTATTAACCATAGCTTATGCCATATCGTTAACAGAGACGAATCTGACAGGTGGCGGAGAGCAGTTTTTGATGATGCAGGGAATGAATGGAACTCATGATATCCAGTGGCTTACTATCATGATGCTTATTCATTTTGTTTTTACGCTGTTTTCTCTTTCTTCAGGTTTGCCGGGAGGAAGTTTCATTCCTACCTTGGTTACGGGAGGATTATTGGGACAAATCTTCGGGTTGGTATTGGTACAACGCGGATGGATAGGGTATGAGAATGTGAGTTATATGATGCTGATCGGGATGGTGGCTTTTTTGGTGGCTGTGGTGCGTACTCCTTTGACTGCTATTGTCCTGATAACGGAGATTACCGGTCATTTCGAGGTGTTCTATCCTTCCATTGTGGTAGGTGGATTGACTTATTATTTCACCGAATTGTTACAGATAAAACCTTACAATGTATTGCTGTATGACAGGATGTTCCGTAGCCATAATCCGGAGTCTTCCGAAGAGGCTGGTGCTCGCTATCATCTTTTTGTCGAGATAATGGATGGGTCTTATTTTGACGGAAAGGAAGTGGATACATTGGCTTTACCTAATCATTGTATCATTCGTAGTATACATCGGAATCGTAAAAACTTACTTCCTCAGGGGCAAACCCTGGTTCCCGGTGATCAAGTGGAGATAGAAATAGATGCGCAGGATATAGAAAAATTATACGAACCGTTAGTCAGTATGGCAAATATCTATTAAAAGATGAGTCTAAAAAAGCCCCCGTTAAAGGACGAGGGCAACCTAAATGTTTTCACAACGGAATAATCCTTATTGTGACTTGCTTCAAATTAGTATTGCAAAACTATGAAATAAATATGTAAAGGACAAGTGATTATTAGAATAATTTGATAACTTTGAAAAGTTTTGATAAAATAGTTGTCTTATGAAAAATATAGTGGGTCTTGATTTGGGTACCAATAGCATAGGTTGGGCAGTAGTAAATGGAAGTGTCAATGACGATGGAAGTGAACAATTGGTTAAGATACAAGCTTCAGGAAGTCGCATCATACCTATGGATGCAGCTATGATAGGAGATTTTAATAAAGGTAATTCCATATCTCAAACTGCTGAAAGAACCAGATTGCGTGGAGTTCGTCGTTTAAGCGAACGATATCTGCTTCGCAGAGAACGGTTGCATAGAATTCTTGATATTTTAGGATTTTTGCCTTTTCATTTTGCTCAAGATTTAGATAGGCATGGTAAGATAGTTAAGGGCAAGGAACCTAAATTGGCTTGGCGTAAGAATGAAGCTGGTCAGTTTGAATTTATATTCCAAGATTCATTTAAGGAAATGCTGGAGGATTTTAAGCTAAATTATCCGAATCTGATAACAGATGATAAAAAAGTACCTTATGATTGGACTATCTACTATCTCCGTAAAAAGGGATTGACTTCTAAAATTTCAAAAGAAGAATTGGCGTGGATATTATTGAATTTTAATCAAAAGCGTGGATATTATCAATTACGTGGTGAGGAAGAGGAGGAAAATAAGGATAAATTGGTTGAATTCTATGCTCTTAAAGTAGTTGCAGTAGAGGATTCCGGAGAAAAAAAGGGAAAGGATATTTGGTATAATGTGCATTTGGAAAATGGATGGGTGTATCGAAGAACAAGTAATATGTCTCTTGATTGGGTTGGAAAAACTAAAGAATTCATTGTAACTACGGATTTAGAGAAGGACGGAACGCCTAAAAAAGATAAGGAAGGGAATGTAAAACGCTCTTTTCGTGCTCCTAAGGAAGATGATTGGTCATTGGTCAAGAAGAAAACAGAAGCGGATATTGATCAAACTCATAAGACAGTAGGTGCCTATATTTATGATACGCTTTTAGGAAATCCTAGTCAGAAAATTCGTGGAAGACTGGTGAGAACCATTGAACGCAAATATTATAAGGAGGAGCTGAAACTGATTTTGGAGAAGCAGAAGGAGTTTCACCTGGAATTGCAAGACAGAGCATTGTATGCTGCTTGTATTGAAGAACTATATCCAATAAATGAAGCACATCGGAATAATGTTGGTAATCGGGATTTTACTTATTTGTTTTTAGAGGATATACTCTTTTATCAGCGTCCTCTTAAAAGCAAAAAATCATTAATAGACAATTGTCCTTATGAGGAGAATCAGGGTCTTGATAAGGAAACGGGAGAGATAAAATCTTTTCCTGTAAAATGTATTGCTAAATCACATCCGTTGTTTCAAGAATTCCGCTTGTGGCAATTTATAATAAATCTGCGTATTTATAGGAAAGACCTGGCACAAGATGTGGATGTTACAAATGAGTTATTGAAGACAGAAGAAGATTATGTTGCTTTATTTGACTGGTTGAATGGTAAAAAAGAAATTGATCAAAAGGCTTTTTTGAAATATCCGGTTTTTGGACTGAAAAAAGAGATAGAGAATTATCGTTGGAATTATGTGCAAGATAAACCTTATCCATGTAATGAAACCCGTTCATCGATGTTGGCGAGGCTGGAGAAATGTGATATTTCTATTGAATTCCTGACAAAAGAGAATGAGGAAGCTTTATGGCATATATTATATTCGGTTGAAGACAAGAATGAAATAGTAAAAGCTTTGCAGAAATTTGCGGATAAACACGACCTGAATGCTTCTTTTGTTGATGTGTTTCAGAAATTCCCACCTTTTAAGAAAGAATATGGTTCCTATTCGGCAAAAGCAATTAAAAAATTATTGCCTTTAATGCGTATGGGAAAATATTGGAGTGAGAATTCAATAGATAAAGGAACGCGTGAACGGATTGATAAGATAATAACAGGAGAATATGATGAGAAAATAGAAAATAGAGTGAGGGAGAAAGCAATTCATCTTGCTGATGTTTCTGATTTCAAAGGTTTGCCTCTTTGGTTAGTGTGTTACATTGTTTATGGTCGTCACTCTGAAGCAAAAGAAATAATCCAGTGGAAATCTCCTGCTGATATTGATTCGTATTTAAGATCTTTTAAGCAACATTCATTGCGTAATCCAATTGTTGAGCAGATTATTATTGAAACACTACGTGTTGTTCGTGATATTTGGAAACAAGTGGGAAATATTGATGAGATACATGTGGAGTTGGGGCGTGAGATGAAGAATCCGGCTGACAAGCGGAAGAAAATGACACAGCAAATGTCTGAAAATGAGAATACCAACTTGCGTATCAAATATTTGCTCACGGAATTTTTGAATCCTGAATATGAGGTTGAAAATGTTCGTCCTTATTCGCCAAGTCAGCAGGATATTTTGCGTATTTATGAAGAGGGTGTTTTAAATAGTGTTTCCGATTTACCGGAGGAAATATCGGATATATTGAAAAAGTTTACAGAAACAGACTTGAAGAAGCGTCCTTCAAGGTCAGAAGTTTTGCGTTACAAGCTTTGGCTGGAACAGAAGTATCGTTCTCCTTATACCGGTGAAGTGATTCCATTAGGTAAGTTGTTTACGCCTGCATACGAAATAGAGCATGTTATTCCCCAATCATGTTATTTTGATGATTCTTTTAGTAACAAGGTGATTTGTGAAGCGGAAGTCAATAAGCTTAAAAGCAATTTATTGGGACATGAGTTTATAGTGAAGCATCATGGGGAGATAGTGGAACTTCCTTTTGGAAAAAAAGTAAGGATCTTCACTGTGGATGAATATGAGCAATTTGTGAAAGATAACTATTCGCGTACTCGTAGTAAAATGAAAAAACTTTTGATGGATGATATTCCGGAGGAGTTTGTTACTCGTCAGCTGAATGATAGTAGGTACATCAGCAAAGTTGTAAAGTCCCTTCTTTCTAACATCGTTAGAGAAAAAGGAGAGGAAGAAGCAATTTCAAAGAATGTAATTCCTTGTACCGGAGGAGTTACGGATCGTTTGAAGAAAGATTGGGGAATAAATGAGGTTTGGAATAAAATTATACTTCCTCGTTTTCAACGACTCAATGAGTTGACCGGCACAAATAAATTTACAACTAAAAATGTTGGGATTCAAGAAATTCCGACAATGCCTTTGGAATTGCAAAAAGGTTTTAATAAGAAAAGAATAGATCATCGTCATCATGCAATGGATGCCATAATAATAGCGTGTGCAAATAGGAATATTATTAATTATTTAAATAATGAGTCGGCAACAGCTAAGGCTGAATTATCCCGATATGATTTGCAGAAAATGCTGTGTGATAAAGCTAAGACTGATAATAATGGTAACTATAAATGGGTGATCAGAAAACCGTGGGCATCGTTTACACAGGATACATATTTGGCTTTGGAAAATATAATAGTCAGTTTTAAGCAAAATTTGCGTGTTATAAATAAAGCTACCAATCGCTTCTTGCATTATAATGAAGAAGGCAAAAAGATCTTTGTGAAACAGGGAAAAGGGGACAATTGGGCTATACGTAAATCCATGCATAAAGATACGGTATTTGGAGAAGTTAATTTGCGTAGGATAAAGACTGTAGCTTTAAATGAAGCGATGAAAAATCCTCAAAGCATCGTTGTGAAAGACTTCAAGAGAAAATTATTGGAACTTTGGAATTTAGGATTTGACGCGAAGAGAATAAAGAAGTACTTTGAAGATAATAGAGAAACTTGGAGTGATATAAATCTGTCTAAAATAGAGGTTTACTATTTTAGTAAAGATACTAAAGATCGATTCTTTGCTACTAGAAAACCGCTGGATACTAGTTTTGATAGAAAGAAAATAGAAAATAATATTACTGATACGGGTATCCAAAAAATATTGTTACGTCATTTGGAACTGAAAGATAATAATCCGGATATTGCTTTTTCGCCGGATGGCATTGATGAAATGAATCGTAATATTATTCAGCTGAATAATGGAAAGTATCATCAGCCTATCATTAAAATTCGTTGGTATGAACAGGCTGATAAGTTTGCAGTAGGTCAAACAGGTAATAAATCTTCTAAATTTGTAGAGGCTGCGAAAGGAACAAATTTATTTTTTGCTGTATACGAGTCGAATATTCTAGATAAAAAGACGAATACTATAATAAAGAAAAGAAATTATGCTACCATTCCATTGAATGTTGCAATTGAACGGCAAAAACAAGGTTTACCTGTTGCACCGGAAGATGAGAATGGTAATGACCCTATTTTTGTATTGTCACCTAATGATTTGGTTTATCTTCCTACTGATGATGAATTAGCTAATGGTATTATTGCCCAGCCTTTGGATAGGGGAAGGATTTATAAGATGGTAAGTTCCTCAGGTGAACAATGCTTTTTCATAAAACATATTGTTGCGAATGTACTAGTTGACAAATTTGAATTTTCTCCTTTAAATAAGATGGAGCGGGCTTTAACTGGTGAAATGATAAAAATGATATGTATACCTATAAAAGTTGATCGTTTAGGAAATGTCTTAGAATCAAGTAGTTCATATAAAAAATAATATATTCTTATTTTATGGAAGAAAACAAAGGACAAATTCTTTTATATCAAACGGTAGATGGTGAGTCAAGAATTGAAGTAACACTATGCAATAATACAGTTTGGCTGACATTAGATCAAATGGCAGAATTATTTCAACGGAACAAATCAACGATTTCACGCCATATAAAGAATGTTTTTGAGAGTGGGGAATTACAGGAAAGTTCAGTTGTTGCATTTTTTGCAACAACTGCTTCTGATGGTAAAATATATCAAGTGGCTTATTATAATTTGGATATGATTATAAGCATAGGCTATCGGGTTAAATCTTACCGTGGTGTGCAGTTTCGAATATGGGCAACACAAATACTAAAAGAGTATTTAATAAAGGGATTTGTAATGAATGATGAGCTGTTGAAGCGTGCAGGTGGTGGAAATTATTTTGATGAGTTATTATCACGCATACGTGATATTCGTTCCTCAGAAAAGATATTCTATCGTAAAATTCTTGAAATTTATGCTTTGAGCATAGATTATGACCCAAGTACTGAGTCTACTCGATTGTTTTTTGCCACGGTTCAAAATAAAATGCATTTTTCAGTACATGGACATACGGCTGCTGAGGTTATTTACGGTCGTGCAGATGCAGGGAAAGATTTTATGGGATTAACTAATTGGACAGGAGCAGTGCCAAAGCGGAATGATATAGAATATGCTAAAAATTATTTGACAGATGATGAGTTGGATACATTAAATCGTATTGTAAGTTTGTATCTTGACTTTGCAGAATTGCAGGCTAAAAGTCATACTCCTATGTATATGAAAGACTGGATTCAAAAATTGGATGATTTTCTTAGATTGTCAGGAAAAGAATTGTTACAACATGCTGGTACTATTTCGGCTGAATTAGCAAAGAAAAAAGCAAATCTTGAATATGATGAATTTAAGAAACGCATTAGTAATCAGTTATCTCCTGTAGAAATAGATTTCATTGAAAATTTCGAAAAAGAGCAGAAGAAATTGCGAGGTAAGTAATATATTAACCTTTAAAATATGATACTATGATAAAGAAAACACTTTATTTTGGTAATCCGGCTTATTTGTCATTACGAAATAACCAATTAGTCATAAAACTTCCGGAAGTTGAGAAAAGTGATTCATTGCCGGATATCTTTAAAGAACAATCGGAAATAACGAAGCCGATTGAAGATATAGGTGTCGTAGTACTAGATCATAAGCAAATTACTATCACTTCCGGTGTATTAGAATCTCTATTAGAGAATAATTGTGCCGTTATCACTTGTGATAGTAAAAGTATGCCAGTGGGTTTAATGCTCCCTTTGTATGGAAATACAACTCAGAATGAGCGTTTCCGTCAACAGTTGGATGCATCATTGCCATTGAAAAAGCAACTTTGGCAGCAAACAATTAAGGCAAAAATAGATAACCAAGCATCTGTATTGAGAGTTTGTGTAGGTGAAGAAATGAAATGTATGCGAATTTGGGCGAATGAAGTGAAGAGTGGTGATCCAGAGAATTTGGAAGCACGTGCGGCTGCTTTTTTTTGGAAAAATTTATTTGCAGATATTATTGGCTTTACTCGTGACAGAGAAGGGATTTCTCCTAATAATTTATTGAATTATGGTTATGCTATACTTCGTGCTATCGTTGCTCGTGCTTTAGTGGCAAGTGGGTTGCTTCCTACTTTAGGGATCCATCATCATAATCGTTATAATGCATATTGTTTAGCTGACGATGTGATGGAGCCATATCGACCTTATGTTGATGAATTAGTATTTAGTTTAGTGAAATTGTATGGTGCAAATTTGGAATTAACAAAAGAAATAAAATCACGTTTGCTTGTTATTCCCACATTGGATGTACGTATTAATGGTAAACGTAGTCCGTTGATGGTGGCTGTCGCTCAGACTACAGCTTCTCTATATAAATGTTTTTGTGGAGAAATTCGTCGTATTAGTTATCCTGAACGATAATGGACCGTTTTAGTGAATATCGGATTATGTGGGTACTAGTATTATTTGATTTGCCAACGGAAACTAAGAAGGACAAGAAAGCTTATACTGATTTTAGAAAAAATCTACAAAAGGATGGCTTTACAATGTTTCAGTTTTCAATTTACGTCCGTCATTGTGCTAGTAGCGAGAATGCAACTGTTCATATAAATAGAGTTAAATCTTTTTTGCCTGAATATGGACAAGTGGGAATAATGTGTATCACTGATAAACAATTTGCTGCTATTGAACTTTTTTATGGAAAGAAACTACAAGGTGTAACTACTCCAGGACAGCAATTGGAATTATTTTAAAAATAAGAAATCCCGTCTGAAACGGGATTTCTTATTAGATAACAACTTTGTTTTTAATTCCTGAATATGTGTGTAACTAATTGGTAATTAGTTTGTAACATATATTCTGTTGTTTCCAATGGTTCAAAGATACTAATTTGAAAGCAAATCACAACTACTGACCATGAACTCCCAAGAATACAGGGGTTGTTTCCAATGGTTCAAAGATACTAATTTGAAAGCAAATCACAACTTCTCGCTCAACTTCATTAAACTTCTCCGCGTTGTTTCCAATGGTTCAAAGATACTAATTTGAAAGCAAATCACAACCAGGAATGAGATTGTGTTATTTACTTTCGGTTGTTTCCAATGGTTCAAAGATACTAATTTGAAAGCAAATCACAACCGTTGGTTATCTCCATCATTCGCTATATGGGTTGTTTCCAATGGTTCAAAGATACTAATTTGAAAGCAAATCACAACCGTTCTTCATCACCTGCCCACAGGCGTTTGGTTGTTTCCAATGGTTCAAAGATACTAATTTGAAAGCAAATCACAACTCCAAAATCATATTTTCATTCTATGATGCGGTTGTTTCCAATGGTTCAAAGATACTAATTTGAAAGCAAATCACAACTGTGGTGCGGATGTTTTATTCGTTTTTGAGTTGTTTCCAATGGTTCAAAGATACTAATTTGAAAGCAAATCACAACAAAATCGGTTGCTTTGCTCATTTTATTAATGTTGTTTCCAATGGTTCAAAGATACTAATTTGAAAGCAAATCACAACGTCTTATTGTTATATGATCCCGCCAATCCGGTTGTTTCCAATGGTTCAAAGATACTAATTTGAAAGCAAATCACAACTGTGGTGCGGATGTTTTATTCGTTTTTGAGTTGTTTCCAATGGTTCAAAGATACTAATTTGAAAGCAAATCACAACAAAATCGGTTGCTTTGCTCATTTTATTAATGTTGTTTCCAATGGTTCAAAGATACTAATTTGAAAGCAAATCACAACGTCTTATTGTTATATGATCCCGCCAATCCGGTTGTTTCCAATGGTTCAAAGATACTAATTTGAAAGCAAATCACAACTGACTGTAAGTATTAATCCCGAAGATGTGAGTTGTTTCCAATGGTTCAAAGATACTAATTTGAAAGCAAATCACAACCCTTAAATCTCTTCATAGCTTCAACTAAATGTTGTTTCCAATGGTTCAAAGATACTAATTTGAAAGCAAATCACAACGGCTAAAATTGGAGAAATCTTGCCTGTCTAGTTGTTTCCAATGGTTCAAAGATACTAATTTGAAAGCAAATCACAACATACTTGTTGATTGAGTGGAATAGCCCTACGTTGTTTCCAATGGTTCAAAGATACTAATTTGAAAGCAAATCACAACATACTTGTTGATTGAGTGGAATAGCCCTACGTTGTTTCCAATGGTTCAAAGATACTAATTTGAAAGCAAATCACAACTCAGATGGAAGACTATTCTACCCATGCTGCGTTGTTTCCAATGGTTCAAAGATACTAATTTGAAAGCAAATCATAACATATTAGCTGAGAATCCCTAGTCGAGTAAGAAATCAAAAATTTCATCTGGGTTCTCATCTAGGTTTTCTGGGTCATCATAATAAGAATCTAGGTTATCAAGATAGAAATCATATTCTGATGATTGATTACCAAATCTCTGATCATACTGTTGTTGTGATAGTTTAGTAACTTTATCAGGATTCCTATCGGCATAAGCAGATGCCTCTTCTATTGACATTTGTTTGGTAGAAGTAAATACCAAGTAATATAATTGTGGCTTGGTATAATGAGTATCTAAAGTTACTTGTTGATAACCAGATTTCCTTGCAGTAACTATTACGTTTTCTGGTGTGATAGTAGTTTTCAAGATATAGGTATAGATTCTTTGATTTCTAAGTGAATCCCTTAGTAATTTAATTGAATCTACTTTAGCAAAGAATATAGAATCTCTTCTAAGTTCTTCTTTATATCGTTTTACCCTTTTGATAGAATCCTCTCTGCTCTCCTTTATATAAGGAGGAGTTACCCTCCTAGGTTCATTGTTTAATAGAACAAGACCCAGAAGAGAAACTCCAAATATAGAAAATGGAAGTAAAAGATGATTCGTTTTTGAGTTCATACCCACTAGTTTTGTATTGATCTTTAATATGAGAATTTAAGTACCTACCTCTTAGATTCACTTTTTAATAATCTTTTGAGTTGCTCTTTAGAACTTTATCATATCGGTATACTTTGTTATTTTTAAAAGATACCCATAGATGATGTTTCTTTACGTTGTAACCAATACCTTCTATATTAGAAGATTCTACTGATGTTATTTCTATTCCAGTATTCATTTTAACTAATTCAAGATATTCTTCTCTGTCCATTCTATTAAAATTTTAGAAGTCTTAACTCCGGATGTAATGCGTTGGTATATTTTTGAATAATTGCCCATGCTCTCAGATGTTATCCATTCTTCTTTCATTTTTCATAGGATATGAGAGCAAACATATAACTGATACTTTGTAAGAGTTTTATTATGTTATCTAATACCCCTCTTATTTCTCCCTCTTCAATCTGAAGAAGTTTTTTAAAAAGATAGTGATCTGTATCCTCTCAATTATGTTGTTTTCATTGATTCAAATATACCAATTTAGATATGAATTATCCTTAATTATTAATTCTTATTATATCAAAGAGTTTAAAGTGGGTTGGAGGTAAAACTTTGCAGCATATAATGTGTATATAGAAAAATTATACGAACCGTTGGTCAGTATGGCAAATATCTATTAAATTTGCCGTATGAAAAAGAAATTCCAGCTTGAAGTTTCGGGAGGAGCCGACAAGGTGTTGCTTCATACTTGTTGTGCTCCTTGTTCATCAGCCATCATAGAGTGCTTGATGCAGCATGGTGTCACTCCGGTTATCTATTATTGTAATCCCAATATTTATCCGTTGGAGGAATACATTATCCGCAAGGACGAATGTACGCGGTACGCCCAATCCTTGGGATTGGAAATTATAGATGCCGATTATGATCATGATGCCTGGCGTTGTCGAATGGCAGGAATGGAGCAAGAGCCTGAAAGAGGAAGCCGTTGCTTGCGTTGTTTCAAGATGCGACTGCAGGAAACCGCACGTTATGCTCACGAACATGGATTCCCGGTTATCACTACTACGCTTGCTTCCAGCCGTTGGAAAAGTTTGGAGCAGATAGAGGAAGCGGGCCGATATGCTACGGCCCCTTATCCGGATGTCACTTATTGGGAACAGAACTGGCGTAAAGGTGGATTGAGCGAGCGTCGCATTGCTATCATTAAAGAATATAATTTTTATAATCAGCAATATTGTGGCTGTGAGTTCAGTATGCGGAAAGAAGAAAAGGAAGAATGACAGGAATGAGGATGCTTAAACTGTGGGTGGTTGTAATGTTATTGGGACTCTTGCCCGTTGTTTCAGAGGCGCAAGAAGAAATAAATAATGCCATTAATGTACAGTTGGAGTATCTGAAAAAGTATCCTAAAGATAAAGAAGCGCTTCGGAAAGTTAGTTTTCTCTATCTGAATAAAGCAGATTATGATCAGGCTATCTTTTATGGTCGACAATTGTTTGAGATAGGTTATAATGAACGGGATTACAATGGCGCTGTAATTTATTCTCATATTTGTCTGGGGCAGGCCCATATGATGAAGGGAAATGTAAAGGAGGCTTATAGTCATTTAGGGCAGGCCAGGCTGATAGGTGAAAGTAATAAAAATGATTCCGCCTTATGTTCCGTATATAATGGTCTGGGACTTTATGCATCGAATGTCCAAAAAGACTATTATCGTTCACTTACTTATTTCTTCAAAGGAGTTGAAGCTGCAAGACGTTGTCATTATGACAGACTCTATTCTATTTTACTTTCTAATATTGCCGGTATTTATTATTTGAAAAATGATAGCACAGGATTGAAATATGCCCTTGAATGTTATGAACTGGGACATGAACGGAAAGATCCTTATCTGATTTATAGTGGTTCAACCAATACCGCTTATATGTATTATTTGAAGAGTGACTATAATACAGCATTGAAATATATTCAGGAGGCGGAGTTCACCATGGTGCAGAATGACTTTTATGATCAATCAAACGTTTACAATCTTTATGGATATATTCTGCATAAATTGAATAAAGATGATGAAGCGCTGGGCTTTTTCCGGAAGGCTTTGGATTTGAAAGAACAGGGAAATATTTCTTCTGTGATGAATTCCTATTTGGGCTATGCCGAAATTTTAATGGAGCATCATCAGTATGACCGGGCTGTCTGGATGCTGAAAGCCGGAATAGAACTGTCTTACCAACAGGCTAATGCCATCTATCGAAGTGACCTGTTGCAGGCTTTATCCCGATGTTATGAAGAAGATGGTATGCTGGTAGAGGCGTTGAAGTATCATAAGCTCTATCAGCTGGAAACAGATAGCTTATATAATGCGGAAAAGGAACGTGCCGTGGGGGAGATACGTGCAAAATACGATATGGAACGGCAGGAAAACGAGATAAAACAAAACCGTCTGGAATTATTGGAAAAGGAAAATAAGATGCAATTGCTTATAGCCGGATTTATTTGTATCTTCATAGCTGCCTCTTTACTATATTACTTATATTACAGAAAAAATAAGCTGTACCTTACCATTGTGAAGCAAAATCAGGACGCTATCCGGCGTGAACAGCAATTGCAGAATAAAATAGACGAGCAGTTTGCAGAGATAGGCCGCCAGTCCGCTCTTTTACAAGAATATCTTACGGACTCGACGAAAACTTCTTTGCCACAACCTGAGAAATATGCTTCATCCTCGTTGACAGATGAAAAGAAGCAGGATTTATTTCTGCGTTTGGAAACGCTGTTGCGGGAGGAGAAGGTATTTACAGACAATTTGCTGACCAAAGAGAAAGTAGCGGAAATGTTGGGAACTAATCGTACTTATCTCTCTCAAATTATTAATGAGCAGACCAAGCAGACTTTTACTCAATTTGTAAATGGTTTCCGCACAAAAGAGGCAGTCCGTTTACTTTCCGATCCTGATAACCAAACTCCGCTAAAGGCGATTTCAGCTGAATTGGGCTTTAATTCCATGACTACTTTTTATAGCCAGTTTCAGGCGGCTACTGGTATGACTCCCGCTCAGTATAGAAACAAAGTGCAGGAATTGCATAAAAATAGATAATCTATTAATTTGCTATCATAAATTTATCCAAATGCGGCAATTGCTGTATTTGGATAACCTATTTTTGCTATAATTTAAAACTTTATGCATTAATTTGCTATCGACGCGATATAAGCTGCAAAACTGTTTTAACAATAAAACGGGACTTAAAAAGTGATTATAAACAGTATTAATATTAAATCTATGAAGAGTATGAAACATTCAGATTACCACGGAAAGCTACTTCGACTGGCGATGTTTTTCGTTGCATTGTTTTTGTGTGGAACAATGGCATATGCACAAACAGACCGGATGATCAGCGGTATAGTTGTAGATGAGAATGGAGATCCCCTGCCTGCCGCTCACATCCGTCAGGTGAGCCAGACGAAAGGGGAGGAACTAGCTGCTGTCATAACCGATATGAACGGGCACTTCCGGCTGACCCTGCTCCGCACAGCGAAAGAGATAGAAATCTCTTACTTGGGCTATGAATCAAAGAAAGTAAGATTGACAAGTGCGAACAGTTACAGAATTGTTTTGGAGCCGGCCTCCGAACTGCTGGACGAGGTGGTGGTAACCGGATATCAGACTATCTCCAGGGAACGGGCTACCGGTTCATTTGCGAAAGTAGATTCGAAAAAGTTGGAAACTCAACGGTTAAGTAGTGTCAGCTCATTGATGGAGGGAAGAATAGCAGGTTATAGTGACGGTAAGATACGTGGTGTGACTTCGATGAACGGACTTACTACTCCTCTGTATGTGATTGATGGGTTTCCGGTAGAGAAAACTATTTCTGACGGACTGGGCAACTGGGTCGAAAATGTGCCTGATTTGAATATAGAGGATATAGAGAATATTACGGTATTAAAAGATGCCGCGGCTACGTCTATCTATGGTGCTCGTGCTGCTAATGGTGTAGTAGTCATCACTACTAAAAAAGCCGGAAAGAATCAGCTGAATGTATCATTTTCAGCGACATTGACAGTACGCCCTTATAATTTTTATACCGGTCACTTGGCCGGTACGGCTGACATGATAGAGATGGAAAAGGAGTGGGCGGCCATGAATCCTAATCTTCAAGGAGAGGGAGCATCCCAATATGCACAGAATTTATTGGACAATGCATCCATGTATTCCTGTTTGGGGGTACAGGCTATTTTAAAACATCATACAGGTGCGATCAGCGAAGCACAAATGGAGCAGACGCTACATGAACTGGCTTCACAGGGATTCCGTTATTATGATGATGTGAAGAAATATGGTAAACGAAATCCGTTTTCGCAACAATATAACTTGAATATCGGGCGTGGAACGGAAAAAAATACATTTAATGCTTCGCTGTCTTACAGGAATAACCGGGAAGAAGATAAATATACTGACAGCGAGAGTTTCGGATTGAATTTGCAGAACACTACCCGGCTTACTTCATGGCTGAGTCTGGATTTGGGAACGTATCTGAATTATGGAGATGGTACAACGCAGAGTTATAATCTGACCTCACCCGGATATAATTATGTTCCTTATAGTTCGTTGTTGAATGGCGATGGAAGCTACTATACTAACACGGCTGCCGACCGGTACAGTAAGTCACAACAGGAAATTATTTCTTCTTACGGATTGTATAGTATGGATATTACCCCTTTGGACGAATTGGGAAGAAACTTGTCGAAGAGTAAGAATTTTAGTAATCGTACTTTTGCGAGACTTAATTTTAAATTCACAGACTGGTTGAGATACACTGCTTCGTTCCAATATGAAGTAGGGGAATATAAGACAAGCCAATTGCAAGATAAGGAAAGCTATGCTGTGCGTAATAAAGTAAATACATTTGCTACTGATGCAAGTGGGAGTGGCCAGGCTACTTATAATCTTCCTTATGGCAATATTTATACAACGGGAACTAATAGTATTCGTGCTTATAATTTCCGTCAGCAATTGGATTTTAACAAGACATTTGCAGAAAAACATGATGTGACCGCTTTGTTTGGTATGGAAGTACGTGAAAATAAGACGGAATACAATAATCGGAAATATTATAATTATGATCCGGCTTTACTAACTTATGATCTTATTGATGAACGGGTGCTGAGTAATACTTATACCGGAGTTTTGGGAAACTATGTATCATTCAATAAAAATGATATCTCCAACATCTATGAACTGGTAAATCGTTTTGTTTCTTTTTATGGGAATGCAGCTTACACGTATGATGGTAAATATATGGTGACAGGAAGCATTCGTTGGGATCGTACCAATTTGTTTGCTACTGGTTCCAAGTATCAGAAGAAACCTATCTGGTCGGTAGGTGCTGGTTGGAATCTGGACAAAGAATCTTTTTTTAAAGTTTCATTTATAAATATGATGAAACTGCGTTTCAGTTATGGTATCGGTGGTAACATCGCCAAGAATTCTGCTCCTTATATGACGGCTTATTATAATAATAATACCCATGTGGGCGGCATACAAGGGACTATCAGCAACCGTCCTAATCCTGATTTGCGGTGGGAAAAGACAACTACAGCTAATATTGGTGTAGATTTCTCTATGTTTAGAAATCGATTGAACGGTTCTATTGAATATTATAATAAGTCGGGCGTGGATTTGTTAGCCAATACCAATGGAGTACCTACTGAAGGTTTTGGTTTTTCTACTTATACCATGAATAATGGTAAAATGAGAAACCGTGGATTCGAGTTGACTCTTTCCGGTGATGTCATTATGGGAAAAGATTGGAATTGGAACGTAGGTGGTGTGCTGGGATACAATAAGAATAAAGTGACTTATGTCAATGTAAAAGCACCTGCTATTTTTCTTCAGTTCGATTATCCTGCCGCCTATCCCCGTGTTGGAGTGCCTTATAATGCCATTTATGGATATCTGTGGGCAGGGCTGGATAGTAAAGGGCAGCCTCAGGTGTATGACTCGGAAGGAAATATCCATGTAAGCAGTTCACCGCAAAAAGTGGAGGATGCTGTGTATTTAGGAACTTCTGTTCCGGTTTATAGTGGGGCTGTTAATACCAATCTCCGTTATAAGAATTGGGAACTGGCTGCTCAACTGCTTTTTGAAGGGGGGCACAAAATGCGGAATACCAATATAGCCTATCCGGGATTAGGAGTGACAAGTAAGGATGTGAGTAAACGTTGGCGTCAGCCTGGTGATGAGGCATATACCGATGTACCACGCTATGTTCCGTCAGAAAGCAAGGATTATAATTCTTACTCATCCGATCTTTATAGCAAGGCTTCCATTCATGTACTTGATGCCGATAACTGGCGCTTGAAGAATCTCTCTGTTACTTATCATGTTCCTGCAAGTGTATGTCAGAAGTTTTATGTAAAAAATGCACGTATCATGCTAGGTATGGAAAATGTGTTCACTTTGGCTAAAAGTCGTGATGTGAAATGGATGCTTGGGGGATATAGTAAACCAAATTATTTGTGTAATGTCAATTTGAACTTTTAAATGAGAGCAATATGAAAAAGATACTATTTATGATAATGACAGTGTTGGGGTGGATAAATCTGACTTCTTGTAATGATTATTTGGATATTGTTCCCAAAGGGAACAAAATTCCTACTACCTTGGCTGATTTTGAAGCATTGCTGCGAGATGAATATACCATTGGCTATATTCCTGTAACGAATAGTCTTTATCTGTTGAATGATAAATTTGTAGGACAAAGCAGTTTGACTAGCGTTACCCTTACGAGTGCCAATTATCTGTGGAATGAAACAGCGGACAGAATTGTACTGAACAATCAGGACGAAGGGACTTATTACCGTAGTTATATGGCTATTTCCACTTGTAATCTCTTGCTGGAGCATGTTCCCGTTGCAACCGAAGCGACTGATTCCGAACGCAATGAGGTAATGGCTTATGCCAAAGTGATTCGTGCTATGAGCTATTACATACTGGCCAATTATTATGCTGATACCTATGTGTCTGCAACTGCCGGTACTAAACTGAGTGTACCTTTGATAACCAGTGCCGATATCAATGCTCCTCACAAGCAGGTCACTATTCAAGAAATCTATGATTTCATGATTAAAGATGTGAAAGAAGCTATAGAACAAGGATTACCCGAACAGTCAAGGACTGTTATCCATCCCAATTTGGGAGCAGCCTATGCCTTCTTGGCACGGGTCTATCTGCAAATGGCGAATTATGAAGAAGCGCTGAAATACGCGGATATGGCTTTGGAACAGAACGATAATCTGTATGATTGGATTTCTTATTACGACACTCATAAGGAAGCTATTACAAAAGAAGACAGTTATCCGTCGTTACCGTCAGCGACAGGGTATGATTATGTGGAGAATTACTATTTCCGTTGTGGAGAGGGTAATCCTAACTATGCTACCAGCGAACTTAATATTCCGGTGGAACGTGCGGAGAGTTTCGAGGAAGGGGATGCACGTTTTCTCTCTCGCTGGAAACTACGCACGGTAAATCAGGATACTTACTATCAAGGTTTGGCCAAAGGATATTTCAACGGGGCTGGTCTGACCACTTGTGAGGTATATCTCATCAAGGCCGAATGTTTGGCACGTCAGGTCACAGGTAATGATTTCTCTGCTGCTATGGATGTGTTGAACAAGGTACGTAAGACCCGTATTCTGCCGGAGATATATCAACCCTTGCAGGCTTCAACTTTGACAGAAGCCATTGACTTGATCCGACGTACGAAAGACAATGAATTGATTTTCACTATTGTGCCATTCGCTGATGCCCGGAGGTTTAATGCCGAAGGTACTTTTGCACGTGCACTATCCAAAACATGGGAAGGGCAGACTTATACATTAACCCCGGCTTCACATCTTTGGATTATGCCTTTCCCGGCAGGTGCCGTTCAGAATCCGGGTAATGGAACTATCACTCAAAATGTATCTAAATAACCTATAAAAACAGACTTTATGAAATTGATGTATTTATTAGCAACATCCGCCGTTGTTTTGGTGATGATGGCATCTTGTACCCGGCAGTCGGTAACGGGGTACACACTGACAGCTGCAATTGATGGAATTCCTGACGGATCCCATGTACAGTTATTTCCTGTAAGTCATGGTCATGAAAAACCGGTGGCGGACACTACTGTTGTAGATGGAAAATTTATATTTAAAGGGGTGGCGGATGAACCTCTGGCTGTACGGTTGATGGTGAAAGATGCATACGGTTCCATGCCTCTGATGTTGGAGAATGGCAGTATAAGCGTGGAGGGTAAGGTGACTTCTGAAAACCTTAATGGAACCGTGAATTATAATTTCTCACAGGTTTCAGTGACGGGATCTCCTTTGACGGACAAATATGTAAAATTATTGAGCACACGTGATGCCTTGGATTCTATTTATGTGACGAATAACGAGAAGTTTAAGGATATCCGTGCTGCCTATGGAAAAGCGAGAGTTGCCAAAGATAAGATCTTGATGGATTCTGTCGTTGCTACGGAAGCTTACAAAGCATCTGCCGTGGCCGATAGTTTGTTCTTTGCTACGGTAGATGCCACTTACTATAAATTAGTTATGGACAATAAAGATTCTTATTGGGGGCCTCTGATGATGATCAGTTTGTTTTCTTATCTTACCGAAGAGCAGAAACCGTGGTATGATGCCTTGTCAGAAGAGGCTAAACATTCCCGCTATGGAAAAATGGTGAAAGAGAGTGTGGCTCCTGATAGTCAGATCGGTTCTAAAGTGCCTGTCTTTACAGCCAAGTCACAAGATGGGAAATCGGTAACTTTAACCGATTTGTGCCAAGGTAAGAAGTATGTCCTTATTGATTTTTGGGCATCATGGTGTAATCCTTGCCGTAAGGAGATTCCTAATTTGAAAAAACTCTATACGCAATATGCAGACAGGGGTTTCCAGATTGTAAGTATCTCTATTGACAAAAAAGAGGCGGAATGGACAAAAGCGCTGAAAGAAGAACAACTTCAGTGGCCTAATTTTTTGGATACTGAAGGTATTGCTGATATATATAAAGTGAAATTTGTTCCTACTATGTATTTGATAGATGCCCAAGGGGTCATGGTAGGAGAAAATCTTCGTGGTGAGGCTTTGGCAAATAAACTGGCTGAGCTTTTTGGAGAGATTGAATAATCATATTCTTTTTATGGCATTCTGACATAGGACGGGGCGGAGTCGATGAATAAGTTGGATCTGTCCCGTTATCTTATGTTTCGGACTGACCCTTCTGTTGATTCAGCCCCCCTGTACAAGACTATCCAGGTTTATTTTGATTCAAATCCTTCATAAGTGTCTAATCCGCTTGCCTACAGTCGTTTATTATGAAGAATTTAAAGCACAATCCTTCATGAATCCGTCATTTTCGGGTCAACGGTCTAAATTTTAAGGCTGAGCCGTTTTCTAACTGAGCCGTCGGCATACCCTGCACAAAGCAGGATAAAAATAAAGAAGCTATCGAATATTCGATAACTTCTTTATTTGGTAGCCCGTGGGGGAATCGAACCCCCCTTTCAAGAATGAAAATCTTGCGTCCTAACCGATAGACGAACGGGCCATCCTTTTTATCGAGGATTTCTCTCTCGATTGCGGGTGCAAAGGTAGTGACTTTTTTTGAATTTGCAAATATTTCCCAAACTTTTTTCTAAACTTTTTGTTCATAGTCCATTGAATAGACTATTTACCTAAACTTAACTTTTATGAAAACTATCTTTAAATCAATGAGTTGCCTTATGCTGGGCGCAATGATTGTTACGCCGATGTTTGCGCAACAAAAAGATCTTTATCCGGAGTTGGAAGGACCGGGACCTGTTGTTATTATCTCAAAAGATAAAAATGGCAAGGAGGAATTAATCAATGTATTTGAAGAAACGCAACGCCCGCATTTTCATGATCCCCGTGCCCCTCGTTTTTTACTTACTGACCAACAGGGAAAGTTTGCATTGGGTATCGGTGGTTATTTGAAAACTACAATGGAATATGATTTTAATGGGATAGTGGATGACGTTGACTTTATCCCTGCACTCATTCCGCAACCGGGATCCACTGCTGTCCGTAATCAGTTCCAGATGGATGCAAGCACTTCCACTATCTTTTTAAAATTGGTGGGGAGAACCAAGCATTTGGGCAACTTCATCGTTTATACAGCCGGAAACTTCCGTGGAAGTGGAAAGACTTTTGAATTGCAGAATGCTTATTTATCTTTCTTGGGTTTTACCATGGGGTATGATACCGGATTGTTTATGGATCTTGCCGCAGCTCCTCCGACTATTGATTTTCAAGGACCTGACGGGATGACTTTCTATCGGGCCACCCAGTTGCGTTATGAAGCTAATTTGATTAAAGGTTTGAAAGTGGGTGTCGGTGTGGAAATGCCTTCAGTAGACGGAACTCCGGCAAAAGATGTGAGAATCGGTAAGCAGCGGATGCCGGATATTCCTGCTTATGTGCAGTATTCTTGGGCGAAAGCGAGCCATATACGTGTGGGAGGAATCTTGAGAAGTATGACTTATGAGGATCAAGTGAATAATAAGGCAAAGTCATTGACCGGTTGGGGGATACAGGCATCGGGAACAGCAAGACTGGGTAATTTCCAGCTTTACGGACAATATACTTATGGTAAAGGTATTGCTCAATATTTGAATGATATCAGTAACTTGAATGTAGATATCGTTCCTTTGGCCGACGAGTCCGGGCGCATGCAGGTACTTCCCATGAAAGGATGGTATGTCGGATTACAGTATAATTTCTCGAAACGGGTATTCGCATCGGCTACGTATAGCCAGTCACGCCTGTTTACGGAAGATTGCTATGCTCACTTTAATGAAACCCAGTATAAAAAAGGTCAGTATCTGGTCGCTAATGTGTTTTGGAATATAAGCCATAACCTGCAGGTGGGTGTGGAATATCTGCATGGCTGGAGAGAGAATTTTAATGATGTGAACCGTGAGGCAAACCGTATAAACTTGAGTGCACAATATAATTTCTAACTTATTCTCTGTATCTTTGTGTCTGTCAATAATGGAAAGAGAATGAAAAAAATAGGTGCACATGTATCCGTAAGCGGGGGCGTAGAAATGGCCCCCGTTAATGCATTAGGGATAGGAGCGGACGCATTCGCTCTTTTTACAAAGAATCAGCGGCAATGGGTTGCAAAACCTTTGTCTGTCGAGAGTATTACTCTGTTTAAAGAAAACTGTGAGAAAGAAGGTTTTGATATCCGGTATATTCTTCCTCATGACAGTTATCTGATAAACTTGGGACATCCTGATAGGGAGGGGATGGAAAAGAGTCGTGCGGCATTCTTGGATGAAATGCGGCGTTGTGAGTTGTTAGGATTGAAAATGCTGAATTTTCATCCCGGAAGTCATTTGAACAAGATATCAATAGAGAAGTGCCTGGACAGGATTGCCGAGTCTGTCAATATGACTTTGGATAAGACGACCGGTGTGACTGCTGTGATTGAGAATACAGCCGGACAGGGAAGTAATGTGGGAAATGAATTCTGGCATTTGAGATATATTATAGATAAGGTGGAGGATAAATCTCGTGTGGGAGTCTGTCTGGATACTTGCCATACCTATACCGCCGGTTATGATATTGCGAATGAATATGACCGGGTCTTTACCGAGTTTGATGAAGTCGTGGGGGGAAACTATTTGTGTGCCATTCACTTGAATGACTCAAAGAAACCATTGGGCAGCCGGGTAGACCGTCATGACAGTATCGGAAAGGGGCTGATTGGTATTGATTTCTTTCGCCGTTTCATGCAGGATTCCCGTTTTAACGATATGCCTGTTATTCTTGAAACTCCCGATGATACCATTTGGAGGGATGAAATTAAAATGCTTCGCAGCTTTGAATTATAGCCTGTGCTTTGAGTGAGATGTGGTGATGCTTTTAATAGTAAACCTGTAGGTGGGAATGATTTGTGTTTTCATGTGTATGGTTAAGCCTTTTTTATTTTATGTCTAAACCTGATTGAACGCATTATTTCTATCTCCATAGTCTTTGGAGTTAACTCCCAAGCTTATGGAGATAACTCCAAAGGCTATGGAGTTAACTCCGCAAGCTTGGGAGATAGAAGTTATCAGTAAAAGAATCTTTAACCTGAAGGATACAACTGTTTAGTTTGCCGTAGTTTATAGGATAATATATCCTTTCCGTATCCTTCAGTTATTTTATACCCTGATTACATGTCTTTTATTTCATCCAGGTTCTTCTGGATATCTTCGTCTTTTAACTCATAATTCATCAAGTTACCTGCCAGATATTGGTCGTATGAGGCCATATCAATCAGTCCGTGACCTGAAAGGTTGAACAGGATCACTTTTTCTTCGCCGGATTCTTTGCATTGATTCGCTTCGCGTATGGCAGCAGCGATGGCATGGCACGATTCGGGAGCCGGAATGATTCCTTCTGCTTGTGCGAACAAACAACCAGCCTGGAAGGATTCTAATTGCTGGATATCAACAGCTTCCATCAAATTATCTTTCAATAATTGTGAAACGATGACACCTGCACCGTGATAACGGAGACCTCCCGCATGGATATTGGCCGGAGAGAAATTATGCCCCAGTGTAAACATGGGCAGCAGCGGGGTATATCCGGCTTCGTCGCCAAAGTCATACTGGAATTTACCACGGGTCAGTTTCGGACACGAAGCCGGTTCGGCAGCAATGTATCGGGTTTGTTTTCCATTCAGGATAGTGTGGCGCATAAAGGGGAAACAGATTCCTCCAAAATTGGAACCACCACCAAAGCAACCGATAATCATGTCGGGATATTCGCCTGCCATTTCCATTTGCTTTTCGGCTTCCAGACCGATAACCGTTTGATGCAGTGTGACATGGCTTAATACCGACCCTAGTGTATATTTACAGTTGGGAGTGCTCATTGCCAGTTCGATAGCTTCGGAGATGGCTGTTCCCAGTGAACCTTGATAATTGGGATTACGGGTAATGATATCCTTGCCGGCACGGGTAGACATGGATGGAGAGGCGGTGACCGTTGCTCCGAATGTCTGCATGATGCTGCGGCGATAGGGTTTTTGATTATAGCTGATTTTTACTTGATAAACGGCAGCTTCCAGTCCGAATACCTTTGCGGCATACGATAGAGCAGCGCCCCATTGTCCGGCACCGGTTTCTGTCGTGACATTGGTTACACCTTCTTCTTTGCAATAATATGCCTGGGCCAGAGCCGAGTTCAGTTTGTGAGAGCCGATGGGGCTGACACTTTCATTTTTGAAATAAATATGTGCGGGAGTCCCTAGTGCTTTTTCCAGTCCGTAGGCACGTACCAATGGTGTGCTGCGATAGTATTTGTACATTTCACGCACTGCTTCGGGGATTTCAATCCATGCGTCTGTCTGGTTTAATTCCTGTTTGCAAAGTTCTTTAGCAAAAATGGGGTAGAGGTCTTCCGGTTTCAGCGCTTCTTTGGTTTTGGGATTCAACGGCGGCATGGGTTTGGTCTTCATGTCTGCCTGTATGTTGTACCAGTATTTAGGAATTTCATCCTCTGGTAAGATAAAACGTTTCTGTTTTGTGCTCATAATCTTTCAATTTAATAGTTTTGCGGTCAAAATTAGGTAAAAAAAGTATTCCTTACTAATTTTCAACTACTTTTTTGTCGGGAACAATAAAAAAAGGGGCTGTCAGAGTAAAAATGCGAAGTTATTTGTTATTATAGACAGAGATGTGAATATTTTGATTAAGTTTGTTTTCTGTTAATGCAAGATAATATCGACATGGAACCTTTACACAAACTATTTATTTATCGTAAGAAGTTAGTAAAACCGTACATAGAGCGATTGCTGAAATGGATGGACGGGATAACTTATATGATGTCGGCTTTGTTAATCCTTACATTGGTTTATGAGCATGGATTTCTTATTTCTTTTGAAGAAATGGAGGTGATAAACATGCTGTATCATTTTGTCTGGATTGTTTTTCTGGTTGATATTTCCCTGCATCTTTTATTAAATTACTCGGACACGAAGCGGAAGTACCGGGGACTGGCGTGGATACTGAGTCTGATGCTTTATCTGACTTTGATTCCGGTTATTTTCCATGAACCGGAGGTGCAAGGGGGAATTCATGATTTCTGGTCTTTTTTTCACAGCCGTTTATATCATGTGGTGCTGCTCACTTTGCTTTCACTGTTGCAATTGTCTAATGGGATAGTCCGGCTGCTGGGCAGGCGCACCAATCCATCTTTGATCTTTGCATCTAGTTTTCTCATATTTATTCTGATAGGGGCGGCGTTACTGATGCTTCCGCGTGCCACTTATCATGGTATTTCTTTTATCGATGCTCTGTTTACCGCTACCAGTGCCACTTGTGTCACGGGGTTGGTCTCGGTCGATGTTTCTTCTACATTCACGCCCGAGGGGTTGTTCATCATTATCATGTTGATACAAATCGGCGGTTTGGGAGTCATGACTCTGACCAGTTTCTTTGCTATGTTTTTTATGGGGAATACTTCGCTCTACAATCAGTTGGTGGTCCGTGATATGGTAAGCTCTCAGTCACTCAGTTCGCTACTTTCCACCTTATTATATATATTAGGATTTACATTGGCGATAGAGGCTGCAGGGATGGGGGTTATTTTTTTAAGTATACATGGCACTATGGGTATGGATATTGAAGAGGAATTGGCTTTTTCTGCTTTCCATTCCATCTCTGCCTTTTGCAATGCTGGATTCTCTACTTTGTATGGAAACTTAGGTAACGAACTGGTACTTCATAATCATAACTTGCTATATATCACTATCTCTTTCCTGATTATTTTGGGAGGTATAGGTTTCCCGATACTGGTAAATCTGTATGAGACGGTTTCTTATGAAAGCAAGCGCTTGTATCACCGTTATGTCAAAAAGAATAAGAGGACAATCCGTAAAATACATTTATATAACCTGAATACCCGTATTGTATTGATTATGACGGCTATCTTGCTAGTGACGGGTACTGTGGCCATTGTTATTTTCGAATGGAATCATGCTTTTGCGGGAATGACGGTTACAGAGAAATGGGTGCAGGGCTTCTTTAATGCGACTTGTCCCCGTACGGCAGGATTTTCAAGTGTGGGCATGACTACTTTCAGTGTGCAGACGTTGCTGCTGATGGTGGTGCTGATGATGATTGGCGGCGGTACGCAGTCTACGGCCGGTGGTGTGAAGGTGAATGTGTTTGCTGTAGTCATGTTGAACTTGCGTGCTATTCTTATAGGTGCCGATAAAGTTAATATTTTCAACAGGGAGTTATCTCATGATTCCATCCGGCGTTCTAATGCCACATTGATTCTTTATCTGCTGATTGTTTTTGCGGGTATCTTTAGTTTAAGCATTCTAGAGCCGCAGGCTTCAGTGATGGCGTTGGTTTTTGAGTGTACTTCGGCACTCAGTACGGTAGGTTCAAGCCTGGATCTGACACCTACTTTGGGAAGTGACAGCAAACTGATTGTCATTGTTCTGATGTTTATCGGACGAGTAGGGGTGCTTACTTTGATATCCAGCCTTATTAAACAGAAAAAAATAACGAAATATAAATATCCGAGTGATAACATCATAATCAACTAGTTATGAAATACATTATTATTGGTTTAGGAAATTACGGCGGTGTGTTGGCCGAAGAGCTTTCCGTATTGGGACATGAGGTGATAGGAGTGGATACAAACGAGCATCGTGTGGATGTGTTGAAGGACAAAATCGCGACTTCTTTTATTATTGATGCTACGGACGAACAATCGCTCAGTGTGCTGCCACTGAAAGATGTGGATGTGGTTATTGTTGCTATCGGCGAGAATTTTGGTGCTTCTGTGCGTGTGGTGGCACTGCTGAAAAAGAAAGGAGTGAAACATATCTATGCCCGTGCGGTAGATGATGTGCATAAGACCGTGCTTGAGGCTTTTAATTTAGATAGTATTCTGACGCCGGAGAAAGAAGCGGCACGCAGTTTGGTCCGGTTATTGGATTTACACGTCAATGTGGAGTCTTTTCAGATTGACGAGGAACATTATGTGATGAAGTTCAAACTTCCTTCTTGTTTTGTAGGCTATAAGGTGAGTGATCTGTCATTAGAAACGGAATTCAATATGAAAATCATTGCATTGATAAAAGGGGAGCAAGTGCTGAATGGTTTGGGTATCTCGATATTGGAGCATCAGGTGGAGAATCATTTTGAGGAAAATTATGAGTTGGAAGAAGAAGATCAGTTGGTCTGCTATGGGCTTTATAAGAATTTTATGGATTTTTGGAAGGCGTTGTAGTAGGAATGCCTTTCAAAGAAAGAATATTTTTTTTCTAAGTGAGATTAAACCTTTTCTTTTGGGTTTAGTCTAACTTAATAAATAATTTAGTTTAGTTTTTAGTTTTCTCTGAAGGCCGGCCAATGTGATATTGCCCGGTTTTCGCTTTTTATAGAGGTTTTCTTGTGAGTGTCCGTTACTTTTTGTTACTTTGTCACCTAGAAATCGAGATTTAGATGAAACAGATATATTTTTTATTTGTCGTTTTACTGGTTGTAATGGCCGCTTGCGGAGGTAAGAAAGAGACTTCCGTTGATGCAGAACAATTGATGTTCCAGATAGACAGTGTGGATCATGTGACAGGTTTGCAGCGTATGCAGGTTTCACGTATTGACCAGCATATTGTCAGTGGCGGAAAAAAATATAATTTGTTTATAGAGCGTGCTCCCAGTGATTCCCTGCCTTCAGTCAAAAGTGATTTGGGGATTTTTGCCGATAATCGTATCGTCGTTAGAATTTCCCGTGAAAATGGGAGTCGGGTCTTTGCCAAAACTTTTACCAAGCAAAGTTTCTCAGGATTCGTAAGTGCTGATCATCTCCGTCATTTTATATTGGAGGGCGTGGTATTTGATGAAGAGAAGACCCGTGAGGGAAAAAATATCATATTGGCTGCCAGTGTGAGTTATCCTCAGACAGATTTGTATATTCCTTTCTCTATCACTATTACTCCTGAAGGAAAAATGAGCATATCTAAAAATGAGGATATGGAGGAGCTTCCTCCTATGTTGGGAGACAGCCTTAATTAAATCTAAAATACAGGAATAATTTTTCGCGTCATAATCTTTTTAGGCGGTTAGTTGTTGGTATGGCATTAACTAACTAAAGAATAAATTAGATTATGAGAAAGATTTTATTTTTAATGGCTATGCTGGTATGCTCTCTTCAGTTCGCCATGGCGGGCGATGTCGTGACCCGCGATGTGAATAAGCTTCCTGTTGCCGCACGTGAAATGATTGGCAAACATTTCTCTCAGACTAAAGTTGCGTATATCAAGATTGAAAAGGACTTGTTTCAGAGCACTTCCTATGATGTAAAATTGGCCGATGGCATTGAATTGGAGTTCAATTCAAAGGGAGAGTGGCTTGAGATAGATTGCAAGAACAAGGCGGTTCCTTCTACTTTTATCCCTCAGGCTATTTCTAAATATATGAAGGCTAATTATAACGGGCATAAAACGGTGAAGATAGAACGTAACCGCAAGGGATATGAACTGACATTGGAAAATGGGTTGGAAGTAGACTTTGATCAGTTTGGAGGATTCTTGAAGTTGAGCGATTAAAAAAGATTTTTTCTGTAATAGGGGAACTATCTCTCATTATAGTAATGATGCCATAAGAGGGTGTATCAGGAACAAATTGAACTATCTTTTTATTATCAGCATTGAAAATGATGGTCGCAACGAGTTCTGATTCACCCTTTTATGTATTATAAATACAGTTCTCGGTCTTTTCCCTGTTATTAATCCATCGGCTCGTAATCCTTTGCCAGACCACCTTCGCTGGTTTCTTTATATAAGGAAGGAAGATCATGGCCGGTCTGTTTCATTACTTCCACCACTTTGTCAAAGGATACACGGTGATTACCGTCTGTAAAGGCAGAATAGATATTGGCGTCAAGAGCTCGGGCTGCCGCATAGGCATTTCTTTCGATACAAGGGATTTGTACCAATCCGCATACCGGATCGCAAGTCATTCCCAAGTGATGCTCCAAGCCCATTTCGGCTGCATACTCTATCTGGGCCGGGCTACCTCCGAATAATTGGCTGGCAGCGGCGGATGCCATTGAACAGGCCACTCCTACTTCTGCCTGGCAACCGGCTTCGGCTCCGGAAATGGAGGCGTTGTGTTTTACTATATTTCCTATCAATCCGGCAGTAGCCAGTGCTCTTAAAATCCGCATATCGCTGAAGTCACGGCTTTTTTGCAAGTGATAAAGTACAGCCGGAACCACTCCGCATGATCCGCAAGTAGGGGCTGTGACGATTTTGCCACCTGAGGCGTTTTCTTCACTGACTGCCAGAGCGTATGAGAAGACTAACCCGCGGGAACGCAGATTGTCCTTATAACCTTTTGCCTTAATATAATAGGTGGAGGCTTTTCTGCGCAGATTAAGTGGGCCGGGTAATACGCCTTCTTGATCCAAACCACGCTCAATGGCTTCTCTCATGGTTTTCCATACTTCTGCCAGATAGTCCCAAATGTCTTTGTCTTCACATTGCTGGACGTATTCCCAGTAATTGCGCCCGGTACGTTCACACCAGTAGAGGATTTCACTCATACGGTTCATATCATAGATTTCCGGAGTTGAGCCTTTGTCGTGCCCTTCTTCGGCTAGAGCACCTCCGCCTACACTGAAAACAGTCCATTCATCTGTCACTTTTCCTTTTTCATTCAAAGATTTGAAAGTCATCCCATTGGGATGAAACGGATAGAAGACATGGGCTTTCCAGATAATTTCTGTAGGCGCATGCGGTTGCAATGTATCTAAAATGGCTACATCGGTCATGTGTCCTTTACCGGTAGCGGCGAGGCTTCCATAAAGAGTAACTTGAAAAGCTTTGGCTTCGGGATGTTTTCCTAAGAAGATTTCAGCAGCCTTGCGCGGTCCCATAGTATGACTGCTGGACGGACCGGTGCCGATGCGGTATAGTTCTCGGATAGATTTCATTTCGTTTTATAAGGTTAGTTATTATGAGGAACAAAGGTATAAAATAAAAGGAGGAAACTAGCAAAAAAGGAAAAGAAAAACTCTCTTGACAAATAGGAAAGTTGTCAGGAGAGTTTGGAAAACCACCGGTAGGATTTGGTGTATTGTCTTTATTCTAATTGTCTTTGTATACCTTTGTCACCAACGACAAAATACTGATTATTTTCAATCAGCATGGCACGTCCGCGCTTTTTTTCCCGGTTTTCTTTATTGTCTACATTTACTCCGATAACCTTTCCGTTATAGAAAGTGGAAATATCTTTGAAAATGGTATGTCCCACAATAATGTGTTTTGCCTTATAACGGTCCATAAGCATTTCTAGGGAGTCTTTTACCAGCGGATTGTATTTGACATCGGTGCGTACCAGTCCGCGATACCAGATGGGCCCGCTGTTTCCATACAGGAAGGCTGTGAGTGGAGAAAGCGCTTTACGTTCTTTTTTCGTCATAAATAGTCCTTTGCTCATTTCTTCATTGACAGTGGGGATGCTCAAGTTCTTGTCATAGAAGTCTTTGCCTAGTCCGGCATGCACATATAGGTCGTTACCTATCATTTGCATGGTGTTACGGGTTCCCAACCATCTGCCCAGTTCGGTATCAGGACCGAATAGCCGGGGGTACTTCATCTTTAGTTTTTCAGCCAATATTTTATATTTTTCTTTGGTGTATCGGAGGTCATTGGCCAGTACCATCGGTTCATGATTTCCCAGCATGAACGATACGTGTCCTCCGGCTTTGGCTGCTTCCTCTTCCAGTTTGTAGAATAGCCAGAAGATTTGCGGTACATCTTTTCCTCTGTCAAAAATATCACCGATAATCATCAGATGGTTTTTCCCGAAGCTCCATTTGTAGTCTTTATCAATGATATGGTTGCCTTGTAACAGGCTGATTACACAGTCCAGCCTTCCATGAGGGTCGGACATGACAAAAACTTTGTCTGCCTGAGGATAATTCCATCCGGGACGTTTTACCGGGTGTAGTTTTACATCAAATGGAAACCTGCCTTTGTGGTCTGTCACATGCAGGGTAAAGTTTTGAGGTAATGTGGTATAAGTGGTATCAATGATATTCCCTTTCTTATCTACATTGATTACTCTGGTTTGGCCGTCAGGCTGATACAGTACGTATGGACCATCGGCTGTTAACTCTTCTTTTTTCTCTTTGTCTTTCTTTTTGTCTTTGAAATCAAGAGTTCCGGCAGTAAGGTCGGAACTGATGAATGCGAGGGTAAATGCAAGAAGAAAGTAGTTGATAAAATTAGTCTTGCTTGTCATCGATTTGATTTAATATTAAAATTATAAATTTATAGGACATCTATTAATAATGTTCAGTAATGGGGCCTTCTCTATCATCTATTTCTTCTATATTGCTTGTTCCTTCTATAATATCTCCAGTTGCAAAATATTTTGAGAAGCTGAATTTTATATCTGGATTATTTTTATTTATTAGTTCTACATAAAGATGGATAAGTAAATCATCCTTTTTTATTGGGTAATGTGCATGAAAATGTTTATCACTGGAATCCCCTTTTAGAATATCAGTGCTAAAGCTGGAACCTCCCCCATAATACTTCATTTCATTTATATAGCCAAAAGGAGGGGCAGATGCATAACTGTTTGATTTGAAAAGTAAATTAGCTTTGGAATACACCCTATATTCTTGAGAAACAACAGGATTAACAAGAATTTCGTAATCTCCTACTTCATATTCATAAGTAAAATATCCGGCATCATAATACATTCCGATTTCTCCTTCGACATTTCTGATTATTTGAGGAGATTTTTTTAGATTCCACACACCAAGGGGAAAGTTATAAATGGGTACATCATTATTGTTGTTTGTGGTTCCTGCTACTGGAAATGACGAAATACTTCCCCAACCAGTTGTTGTTTGTTCACTTTCAAATTGCATTTGTGTATTTGTATTGATTTTTAGATCAATTTGTCCAATTGAAGGCTTACTTTTGTTGATGCCAATAATGGAACCTGCTAGACCTTTTAAAGCACTTACAGCTGCAGAGCCTCCTGACGTAACTAATGCTTTTAACCCGTTTTTAATGCCACTAACAGTTGCACCTTTAATACTGTTTCCAATACTTTTCCAAAAAGAATCTTTCTTAGTTATTCCGTTTTCAATTTCTTTACTGACTGTATTAATAAACCCTTCTTGATTAACTGCAATAGAAGTTTTTGAATTATTGAATGTATTGGCAAGATTGAAATTGAAGTTAGAAATATTAGTGGTGTTCATTACGATAGTACCTGTGATATCTCCACTTGTTTGAGCCATACCTGTAGTTTTTATTTTATTAACAGCCCAACCTCTAATTTCGAAATTAGCTAAGCTTTGTGTATTAAGACTAGGATCATAAGCACACTCTATTTCTAATCCATACCAATTGTTTGCTTTATATCCAGAGCTAACAAACTCGTTTCCTAAAAATGTACCTTCTGTACTTGCTATATATGAAGATTTTTCTGAACGATTTATGGGTATAGAAATTTCTTCCATAAAGTTGAATAGACTGGTAGTTTTGTCTGTACGGATTCCCCAAAAGGCCTCTGAACTACCTAAGCCTGCTGATGAAGCTATTTCATAAAAGAAAAAACGGAGTAATCCTGTATATTTGTGGTATAAAGCAAAATATTTTGTAGGAGTACTTTCGGTTATATTGCTATAAATGAGTTCCCAGCCATTTTCTCTAGAATAATATCGATTTGCATATATTGGATCAGAAGCATTCTCGTCTAACCATGTTGAAGGAATTCCTAGATTATTGCTGCTACCTTTTTTCCATGGAATTCCCATGGTAGTTATGGTATGTGTAAATGGGTTTATAGTTTCAATGTCATTTATACGGTCCCAATCAAAGTAATTATCAAAAGCAGAACGATTACTTGGTGGATTATTGGGGTGGGTGGTTATTATGTCATTGGTAAAGGTGTCATCACAACTATTAAATAAACATGAAGCAAAGATGAATAATAATAAGGATTTTCTCATATCTTTATGTATTTTATATAGTTAATTTCTCTTTAAGTTAGGGAGTGATAATACTCCCTAACTTAAAGAGAAGGATTTATTGATTTGGATTTTATCAATTTATGTTGACTATTATTTCAGATATTCTGGTGTTTGTACAATATTAGAATTAGCATTAATTTCTTTTTGAGGAATAGGTAATATTGTACGATAATAGTTTCTGTCGAAATCCATAGATGTTTTTTCGTCAGCGAAATGCACTACCTCTTTCATCATATCGTCTGTTTCGTTAATACGAGTTACTCGTAAGTTATTACGTAATAAGTCAAACATGCGGTGCCCTTCACCAATGAGTTCTTTCCTGCGTTCTTCTAGAACATCATCAAGGGTAACCTTTGCGGGCATCGTATAGTCCGGATTTCCTCGGAGTGCGATGGCTTTCAGGTATTTTGCAGCTTTTGTTGCATCTCCGTTTTTCACGGCTGCTTCGGCTGCATTTAAGTAAGTTTCGGAAAGACGTACTATAGGAATATTGGCATCCATAATATTTTCTCCAGGTTGTGGTTGATACTTATTCAAATACATTACTTTTTTGTCTTGATTAACTAATAACTTAATGCGTACATCATTAGGCGTTTCTAACAGATGGTGATAAAAACTGACTGTAATGCACATATCTTGATATCCTTTTGGAGAAGTTAGATATCCCATACTTTCATTGCCGGGGCTTTCGGTAGTAGTATTGACTATTTCGAAGAGAATTTCTCCCGGATTTGCTTCGGAGGCTTCCGTACCCCATACAGTGGGATATTCTTCGGTATTCCATAATTGGTATTTATTGGCTTCCGATCCTTTTATTGCTTCTTCTGCAGCTTGTAAAGCTTCACTGTTCTTCCCCATATACAGATATGCCCGACTTAACAAAGTTAATGTGCCCCATTTACTGATTTTACCTTTCTTATTTAAGGATAAATCTTTTTGATTCAAACTAGTACCTGACCATGAAGATGTGGGTATCATTAAACTAGCCGCATTCTTTAAGTCTTTGATTATTTGATCATAACATTCAGCTACAGTGTTACGTGAAGGCTTACTGTCGGCAGTGGCTGATGCTGAAGTGATGATAGGTACTCCTAAAGAGGCTCCGTTATCTTTTAAATAAGTATATCCGAAGAAGCGCGTAAGGTCAAAAAGGGCCAGACCACGTATTGCTAATGCTTGTCCTTCCAAATCATTGCGGAAGATATGCTCATCTTCATCGTTTGGAAGAATTTCGATATTGTCAATGCCGTCTAAAATTACATTACAGTTTTGAATGATGGAATAAAGATATGACCAGTGTGTACTTGGTCCATTTGCAGGTAACCAATCCATTTGGTAATAGTGAGCTGTTCTACAAGTTGATTGTACAGCTTGCATGTCATCTCCTGTTACATCTCCGTAGTAGATTAAACGCCCGGAATACGCATAGGCATTACGCATTGTCGCATAAATGGCGTTTAGTGAATAATCAATGTCGGAGAGAGATTTGATACTCGTTTCTGTTGGAATTTGTGTGGACGGTTCTAAATCCAACCAATCGTTTCCACATGAAGTAAACAATCCGATGGATAAGACTATTGATAAAAAATTATGTAATGTTCTCATATTGTTGTTTTTTAGTGGTTAAAAATTGATGTTGAGACCAAAAGTAACGGTTTTTAAAGGCGGTGTGGTTTGAGTTGCACTACCGGCACTAACAGCTTCAGGATCATAATTGTCATAGGCCGCCCATGTCCATAAATTGCTTGCTGATGCATAAAAACGAACATTTCCTATATTGATTTTATTTGTCCATTCTTTAGGTAACGTAATGCCGAATGTGATATTTTTTAAGCGGAAATAATCAGTACTGTGGATACGGCGGCTACTTGTTATTTTATGCATTGATACAGAAGATGATTTACCCGGCATATATACTTCTATATTGGTTTGATCACCTGGCTTTTTCCAGCTATCACGATAATAAGTCGGAATGTTTGCATAGGAATCGTAACCGCCATGTTCTGTCTTTTGTGCCCAAGTATCATAAGAATATCCTCCGAATTGATAGGAGAATAAGAAATTTAAATCAAGCCATTTATAACGCAATGAATTAGAGATACCTCCGTTAACAGTTGGTTCTGCATGTTTATAAGGAATGAATTGTGCATTTTTAGAGTTCTCGGTAATTTCTTTTATATAATTTCCGTTCTCATCCAATTCATTGGTATAGAATAGAGGATTTCCTGTTTCAGGATTGATGCCCGCAAATTCTTGTACATAGAATGTACGATAAGAACTTCCTACTTTGTGTATTTGGGTTCCACTGACAATTTGTGTCTGTTCGCCATCTAATTTTACAACTTTATTGGAGTTATGACCTAAATTGAAAGTTGTATTCCAGCTAAAGTCTTTTATTTTAATATTAGTGGAATTAATAGTTAATTCAATACCTTTATTTTTCACTTCACCTATATTCATTAAATAACTACTAAATCCTGTTGTCATGGATACAGGACAGTCCATTAATAAGTTTTTAGTTGTACGGGTATAATATTCAATCGTGAAGTTCAGACGATCCCAAAAACCAAAATCCAAGCCAATATTCATATTATAATTGGTTTCCCATTTCAGATTAGGATTTGCAATTTGGGACATTTGAATACCGGGTTGCTCCAAGTAACCACCACTAATGGAGCTTAATCCCATATAGCCGAAATAATCAGAAGGAAGAGTACCGTTTACACCGTATGATGCTCTTATACGCAAGTCTGTCAACCAATCTTTTACAGGTTGCATAAATTCTTCTTCAATAGTACGCCATGCTCCGGATACAGACCAAAATGTTCCCCAACGATTGTCACGGTGCAAACGTGAACTGCCATCAACACGAAAACTAGCTCCTAGATAATATTTATTTTTGTAATCGTAATTCAAACGGCTTAAATAGGATACCAGTCTGTACCTTGAATCACTTCCCCCTACAGATACTGTTTTCATTCCATTACTAATGGCATGTTTGTCGGGAGTTGTAAAATTGTAAGCTTCCCCTGATAAATAGTCATTGTAGGTATCATCAATTTCATATCCGGCAAGAAAGTCCAAATGATGAATGTTGTTGAAAGTAGTTAAATAGCTTAAGGTGTTACTCCATACCATTTTTTTATATTCTCTTATGCGTTTTACTACTTCTCCATTTTCATCTTCACCGTTGGAAGTACGTGGGTCATACCATTTCTCACCTTTTACAGTAGTGTAATCATAACTGAATGTTGTTTTGAATTTCAGATTTTTTATGATTTCGTATTCGGCATAAAGCGTATTGAATGCGCGTAGCATTTTTTCATGTTTATAATCGTATTCAGCTGATAATTTGGGGTTGCGGTCATTGGCTTTACGAATAAATTTACGATTCCAACTGCCATCTTCATTGTAGACCGGATCTGAAGGAGTAGCCCAATTACGTGAGGAATAGAAAGGAGATGTATAAGTGAATCCTTCGTCATAAACACTCTGATTTACATTTGAGAAAAGTATCTTGGCGCCTACAGTCAATTTGTCTGTTGCACTGAAATCTGCGTTCAAACGCCCTGTTACACGTTCCAAACCGGAACCTTGTACAATACCGTTCTGCTTCATATATGATAAAGAAGAGTAATATTTAAATTTATCGCTGCCACCGGCTAGTGATGCTTCATAGGTAGAATGATGTCCCTTTTGGAAAAGCTCTTTATTCCAGTCTGTGAAACCACACCATGGAATTGGAGCATATTTATCGATTTGCCCATCTGCATAAGTTTTACTTTGTGACATTAGCTCTTCCTCTGATATATTAGGATTTTTATCAGCTAGTTTACGTTGTTGATATAATATCAATCCATTGTAAATATATTCACGTCGTTCTTCTCCCCCCATAACCGGGCGATAATCCATTGCGAAATCATTGCTACCCCAGTCTGCTTTTAATGAAATTTGTGCTTTTCCGCTTTTTCCTTTCTTGGTGGAGATTAAAATAACTCCATTTGCAGCACGTGAACCATAAAGGGAGGCTGCTGCAGCATCTTTTATTACTGTAATATTTTCAATATCCGAGTTGTTTAATGTAGACATTATGTCAAATCCGGAGTCGGAGCTGGTAGCAGCAACAGAACCGGATTGGACGGGAACACCATCGATTACGTATAGTGGAGAATTGCTTGCATTGAAAGAACCCATACCACGAATACGGATAGAAGTGGAGGCACCAGGCTGACCTGAACTGGAAGTGACTTGTACTCCGGGAGCATTACCTTCTAGCAAACTGGAGAATGAAACTACGGGTAAATCTTTTAATTCTCCTGTCTTCACAGTAGAAGCAGAACCTGCGTATGCCGATTTCTTGAAAGTACCATAACCGGTAACAACCACTTCTTCCATAATATTATTATCAGGAGCCATGACTACTTTCAGTATCTTTCCGGCAGTGGCTTTAATTTCCTGCTTGGCATAACCTATATAGGAGATAATCAAAGTGGCAGGTATACGGTCTATATCTAATGAGAAGTGCCCGTCCAAATCTGTAGTAGTTCCATTCGTAGTACCTTTGACTAAGATATTCGCTCCAATAATAGGTTCTCCCGTCTCATCCAGTACTGTACCGGTTAATGTTGTTTTCTGTTGAGGAACAGCAGACTCTTTTTCTTCAATTTGCTTGATAGCAATAACGCCGTTGTGAACTGAATAGGTCAAACCGCTATTCATAAGACATTTATCAAGCACATTGGCTATTTTTTCGTTATTTACATTTAGGTTTTGGACTTTTATTTGTTTTACATCATTGGTGCTGTATACAAAAGTAAAGTCGGTTTGTCTTTGGATTTCCCAAAGAATTTCACTCAACGTGGCATTCTTGAATGAGGCTGTGACAGTGGCTTGTGCAAACACTTTGTTGGCAGCCTGCATAAAACCTGTGGTAATGATACAGAAAAATAGGAACGTAATCCACAAACGTTTACTACTTTTACCGTGATTGGTGTAGTTGTGTTTTTTGTCCATAATACATCATTTTTATTAGTTATAGAATGTGATTGTTTTGTTATTGACTTTTACGTGTACTTTTTGAGTCTCTTCCAACAAACGTACAAATGGAGTGATTTCCGAATACCGATCTACATTGCATCCGAAGCGTAGGTCTTTTATTTTCTCATTGGCAAAAATTACTTCCATATCATACCAGCGTGATAGTATTTTCATGATATCTTCCAATCGCTGGTCTTTGAAATGAATTTTTCCTTTTATCCATGAGGTATAAAATCCGGCATCTACCATGCGTATCTGTATGCTGCTGTTTCCGAGGCTGATGGTAGCTTGCTGGGAAGGCTTTAAAATACAGCTTTCTCCAGTTTCTGTATTTACTTTGACAGAACCGTTTACCAAAGTTGTCTGATACTCTTCCTGTGGATAAGCAGAGATGTTGAATGTGGTTCCCAACACTTCTACTTGCATGCCTTGAGTGCATACTATAAATGGTTGCCCTGTTTTGCAGACTTCAAAATAGGCCTCGCCTTCCAGTTCCACTTTGCGTGGACCGTTATCAAATGTCACAGGAAAGCGGAGACTGGTCATTGCGTTCAGATGCACTTTTGTTCCATCACTTAACAATAGAGCATATTCTCCACCTCGTGGAGTTTCCACTTTATTATATACAGGCTTGTTTTTTGGGGCTGTTTTTGATGTTACTTGGTAATTCAGCATTGTAGAGTCCATGTGGACTCGGGCTCCGTCTATTTTCTCAAGCAGACTCTCTGTTTCTTTATTTATATGGATTGTCTGGCCGTCCTCCAATGTCAGAATAGCTTTGGATTCCCCAGGTAGAATGGATTGTGCGATGAACTGTTTGTCCGAAAGAGAAACGGGCGAGGTGAATTTCATGGAAATACTTACAAAAAGGACAGGTAACAGAATGATTGCGGCATAACTTACTATTTTGATATATCTGCTTCTGTTATTATTTCTTTTGATTCGCTTTTCCACTTCTTTCCATCCGGATGAAGGATTGAATGCCGTATTTTTCCGGAAATGTTGCTTTTGGTTTTCTTCATCACAAATTTTCTTGAATAAAATCTCGTGCGCTGTAGATTCTTCTCTCCAAGCAGTTAGTTTTATTGTTTCTTCCGGGGTTATTTCTTCCGACAGATACCTTGCTATGAGGTTGGCTATATAGAAATCTTGTTTTATCATATTTTGACCTGTTTTTTATCTCTTTTATAATAAAACAGGTCTGTTTGAAATTTGGGTGAATAATAAAACGACTTTTTTTGAAAAAAAACAAATTAATGTCTTTTTATATAAAGAACAAGAGGAAGTAATAGTAGTCTTTCAAGTTCTCTCTGAGTTTCTTGTAGGCTATTTTCTTTAATGTATGGACTGTTTCTGTAGATATGTTTAGTCTGTCTGCTATTTCTGCATTTTTTTTCCCTTCCAGAGCTAGTTGCATAATGGCTTTCATTTGGTCGGGTAATTTATCTATGGCTTCAGAAACGATACGATAAGTTTCCTCTTCAACGATTGCATCGTGAAAAAAGGAATCCTTTTTCTTTTCGATGACATTTTGAGCGTATTCATATACTACTTTTGAATGCTCCAGTTCGTTGAGTGCTTTATTGCGTACAGCTGTATATAAAAATGCTTTTACTTGGTGCAGATAAAAAAAATCTTCTCTTATTTGCCATAGTTTGGCAAATGAATCTTGTACAATATCTGCTGAAGTTTCTTGATTTTCTGTATATTGATTGGCAAATAAGCATAGAGTTACATAATATTTATTGAAAATATCATGAAACCCTTGCTCATTGAGCTTAATACTTATAGTTGTATGAGAAGTTCCAGCTGCCACCTTTGCTTTTAATTTTCTCTAATTTTAGTGCGAATATAGAGAAAATTAATTAAAAACAGCCTCTTATTCTATTAAAATATTATTTTAGATTTTTATCGGTTTGACTTAACCGATTGAAGAATAAACTTTTAGCGAATTATTTGAGAAATAGAGGTAACGATTTGGCAACTGTGCGAATTTCAGCGTTTTGCGTTGCTATGCTGTCAAATAAACCCTTCTAAATGCAAAGTTAGAACAAATATTCAAAACTACAATGTTCCAATCAAAAAACTATATGCATTCAATGTCAATTTGATAAGTATCATCAATCAGAATATGGTTATAGTGTCGTAACACACATTGTTCCAAGTTATACTCGTTTGTTTTTATTATCTCGTCTAAGATTACATCAGAAGACAATCGTTTCTCTATTACTTTTTCAAATCGAAGAATATCATCCAAATGAGTTTCTATATATTTTTTACTGAATATTAAACAGATATACTTGATTTGTCGCAAATCTTCAAGGGAGAAATCTTTTTCCCAACCAAACGGAATATAGCAGCCCTCCACAATCTGGTTCTGAGAATTTTCAATACAGGTCTTTATCATTTCCCGAACAATCGGCCACAGATATTCCGTCAGTTCTGCATCACTGCTATCAGCGGAAAGACCACACTGCCCGCTCCTAATAAGTCCCATTTTCAGATGGTCTATTGACAGATAGGGATATTTGTATTTCTCCAACAGTCTTTGTGCAAGCAAGGTTTTTCCCGTATGCGTGTCACCAGCAATCAAAATAATCATAACTAATATAGCAAAAATAACCCACTATCCAATAGGGTTACAACTCTTCAATAAAATGGTTAGGATGTTCCTCCCAATATTTTTGGTATATCCAATCCTGCCCTTTTGTAAAGTTCAGTTGATACATTCTGAATGCGACCAAAAAATTCTTAGGTTGCCACAATTCCTCATACGTGTAGCAGTATTTCATACCGCAAGCCTGCATTACATTACCGCTTCTTGGATTGTTCCTGTCATGTGTGGCAGTAATGTACGGTAATCCATCTTTCTTTACTTGTTCGACAACAGCCTTGCCAGCCTCCGAAGCGATACCTCTGTGCCAAAATTCTTTACGGAGCCCATAACCAAAATCATGGTGCTCTTCCATATCAACTTTAACATATCCTATTGGAAAATTGTCGTCTTTCAGACAAATGGCATAAGCGTATGCTTGAGGTTGTTCATATTTGGCTGCATACCTTTCCGCATAGAATTTTTTGGTTTCTTCGATATCTTTTAGAGAATACCAAGGAAGGAACTTATTGACTTCTTTGTCTTTCAAAATAAGGAAAAGAGCCTCTATATCGTTTTCCAGAAATTTCCTTAGAATCAATCTGTCAGTTTTTATTGTGGGGGTATTCATATTATAAGCTGCATTCAAATAAAAACATTTCACATCGATCGTTAATGGCTATTTCCTTGTCAAAAGAAGAATAAGTTTTGACTTGAGTAAACCCGACTTCTTTCAAATATTCTTCCATTTCACCATACTTATAAAGGTGCGTCTGGAAATCCATAAATTCGCTTTGAATCAATTTCGTATCACTATACATTTCATAAATTCCGGGAGAGAGCTGGGTCTGACTTTGTTCATCGTAATGGTTCTTCGACTTTAACACCAGTTCAAAATTCTCCTTTGTCTTTACAGAAACCGCAATCGCATAATCATTGTCATCTGTACATCTATTGGCGATTGTATCAACAGCAAATACAAACTTACCCATTGGAGACAACCATTCTTTTATTCTGCACAAGATTTGTTTACACAAATCAGTATCGGTAAATAATGACACAGAGCCCGAGCTGATAAATATATAATCAAACTTCTCTCTTGGAGAATATTTTATAATATCAGCTTGAACGACTTTTGCCTCAGGCAATTTCTGTTTTAACTTTTGTAACATTTCATTGGATAAGTCTATGCCACTTATATCAAGCCCTCTTTCCACGAATGGAACAAGAAAACGTCCACTGCCGCATAAAGGTTCTAAAATCTTTTTTCCTTTTTCAGCATAAGAAAGATAAAAATTCAATTCGTCTTGCGGTGCTTCTGCATGCAAGATTTCGTACATCTCTGTACAAAGGTTTCCGTAATAGTTCTTCTCTTCAATCATCTTATGTAAAGATGTTATTTTCAATTATTTAATTCTGTAAGATTAATCACTTTGTTTTCATATAGTGTTTATATCTCTTTTGCTTTTCATTCTTCATATTCGATGTAAAATTAGCAAAAATACCGCACATTAGCCGTTTATGAACAGCACTTTTTATTGTACTTTAATGTAATGAAGGAATTACAGTTTTATCCCCTTGCCTTATTGGGGAATTTTCAGCGATACGGAGTATTGCGGCTCGGAAAATTCCCTAATAAGCTACGGTATTTTCTCCGTAAATACCCTGCGGCGTGTCGGCGGTCTTTCGGCGGTAGCTCTCCCTGCCGCCTGCTTACCCGTATAACCCCACCTTATTATTTCCCCCTTTCGGTCGGGAAACAGCCCCTTTCCGTCCGTGCGACGGTATGACCGTATGAATGTATGACGGACTGATACCCCGACCGACAGACCGTTACGCCATCCATCGGCGGCTCGGCTCGGTGTCGGCAACGACAGATACGATAACCGTCGTTTTCTCTTTTCGCCGGTGCGTTATTCTCTCCAACAACACTTTGCGGACTTTCGTCGCCCCGAACGATTCGATACGGAAAGCGAGGACGGCTATCGTTTCGAGGTCGTAAACCTCTATGCTGCTCCTATCTCAAAACTCCGCTCTTGCAGAGTGCCTTTATACTTGCCCGAACCGTCGGGGCGACAATCCCGAACAGTTCGCAGATTTCCCACTCGGTCATGGCGGTTGCGCCTATGTCGGTCGGCAGGGAGATATTGCCGTATTCATCTATCGTGATGATGTTCCTTTCTTCTTTCATCGGTATGCTGTTTTAAGGTGACTAAATGGCTCGGCAGATGTTCTTCTCCATCTCCTCCAGCTTGTACGATAAGGTTTCCATGTCTTGGCTTATCTTCTGGACGGTGATTTTGGCGTAAATTGGGGTGGTTTTGATGTTCGTGTGCCCCAATAGGCGGCTCACGGTTTCGATGGGTACGCCGTGCGACAGAAGTACGGTCGTGGCGTTCGTGTGTCGGGCTACATGATAGGTCAGTCGCACCTTGAAGCCGCATTGTTTGCCTATCTCTTTGAGTATCTTGTTATAACTGCCGTTGCTCGGAACGGGAAACACACAACCGTCCTTTGTCAGTCCCCTATACTTCTCGATGATGCGTTTGGGAACGTCCAAAAGACGGATATTCGATTCGGTGTTGGTTTTCTTCCGTCGGGTGATGATCCATAGGTTGCCGTCGAAGAATGTTTGCAGGCGGTCGGCGGTGAGGTTCTTTACGTCCGAGTACGCCAAACCCGTGAAAACAGAAAAGACGAACAAGTCCCGTACAAGTTCATGGTAGGTGTTCTTCATCAGTGCGTCCATGAGCGTCTGTATCTCCTTTTGGGTAAGGTAGCCTCTATTGACGCTTTCGGGCGAGTTGATGTACCCTGCAAAGGGATTGAACGGCAGACGCCCGTCGTTCCTCGCTATGGAAACGATGTGTTTCAGCACGATCATGTAGCCCCACACGGTATTGGTGCGGCATTTCTTCTTCGTGCGCAGGAAATACTCGAAGTCGTTGATGAATGTGAGGTTGAATTCCTTTAGCGGAATATCCTCACGCTTGTAGGTATGGGGCAGAAATTCCCGAATATGGCTGCAAACCGTCTGATAGCGTCGGAATGTCCCCTGCGCCCTGCTGTGCCCGACTTTCTTGGCGAACTCGGCGTTGTGCTGCTCGAACAGTTTCAGCAAGGTTTCCTGCTTGACGCCGATACCGAGATAGGCGTCTTTGAGCTTGGCGGCGGTAACATACCCGTCCGTCTGCATCAGTTCTTGATAGCGTCGGTTTACCTCCACACGGATTTTATCCACCGCGAGGTTGATTCTCTGCGCTTCGACGCTCTTGCCCGAAGCACGGTTGTTCTTCACGTCCCACAACCGCAGGGGAACGTCCATCTTGCAACTGAACTGTTTAATCTCTCCGTCCACCGTAAGGCGGCACATCAAAGGCAGGTTGCCGTTGGGCTTCTCGCTGCCTTTCTTCACGTAAAATAAGACCTTGAATGTACTTCGCATAACTCACTCCTTTTTTGGGTTACAAAATTAGTTTATAGTGAGTTACCGACAGCTATGTAGAATTACGCAAATCGCAGAAAAAGAACCATTTAGCAAGAAATCCGTACCCGTTACGGGGGTAATGAGGTGGTAACTGAACTTCTGCACCGTTTGGCTGTATCGTGGTTTTCTTTGGCTTTTCGCCAAGAGAAAAATATAGCGTAACGAACGCTATTTCAGCTAATTCGCTACGCTTTGCTCAAATTTGCAAATCCGCTATGTGTTTATTTTAAGTCTACTACAGTAATACCTGCCCCACCAAATTGTACGTGTTCGTCTTGATAGTGTGCTACTCCTGGAACACTTCCCAAATAGCTGCGAATCAGGGTGCGTAGTATGCCTGTACCTGTTCCGTGAAGGATACGTACACGGTCTATTCCCAATAGTATGGCATCATCGATAAAATAAGTTACTGCCTGTATAGCTTCATCGCCACGCATACCGCGTACATCAATATCTTGTTTGAAATTTAGTTTCTTTTCATATACCCGATCTTGTGTTTCACTGCTGACGAAGGTACTTTTTACCATTGTTTTCTGGGTGGGCTGTATTGGTGTGCTACGTTCCAGCTTATCCAGTTTTACATTGGTTTTTATCATTCCGAACATAACTATTGCATTTTTGCCATTAATTCCTAGTACTTCTCCGACACTGGATTGACCTTTGATCTTTACAGTACTACCTACAGTGATAGGCTGTTCTTTGGGTATTGACAGTTGGGAAGATTCCGCCTTGGCTTTATCCTTTTTGTTTTTTTTCCGCTCTTGTTTTTCACGGAGTTTTTCCATTTTCCGGATGATTTCATCTTCCTTGTTCTTTTTCTCGATATCTTCTATCTGATTTTTAAAATCAGTCAGTTCCTGACGTGCCGATTGTGTACGTTCTTTGTCGGCTTGTGCTTCCTTGATGATACGGATGGTATTTTCAATTCGGGCATTTGATTCCTGTAACAATTTTTCCGCATCTTCTTTGGCCTTTCGCAAAATCTCTTTACGACTTTTCTCCAGTTCCTGTAGTTCTTCTTCGTATTTGGCGATGGTTTCTTCCATCTGTTTTTCTCGTTTGCGGATGTTCTGACGCTTGGTTTCCCAATAACGTTTGTCACGTACGATATCTTGTAGATATTTATCAGCATTGATATATTCACTCCCTACAATTTCGGATGCGTCGGCTATTACTTCTTCCGGTAAACCTATTTTCCTAGCTATTTCTACTGCAAATGAACTTCCCGGATTTCCTATTTGTAATTGGAATAAAGCTTGCATTAAATGCCTGTCATATAACATGGCGCCATTAACCACTCCTTCGTGATCTTCGGCAAAATGTTTCAAATTTTGATAATGAGTAGTGATAACGCCGAATGTGCCCTTTTCATTGAAACGTTTCAACACAGCTTCAGCTATGGCTCCTCCAATTTGTGGTTCTGTACCTCCGCCGAATTCATCAATGAGGATAAGGCTGCGTTCGTTACAGCTTTTCATCATTGTTTTCATGTTGGTAAGGTGTGAGGAGTAGGTACTCAGATCGTCTTCGATACTTTGTTCGTCACCTATGTCTATAAAGATACTGCCGAATAATCCGGCATGGCTACGTTCATGCATCGGAACCGGCATACCACATTGTAACATATATTGTAGTAATCCCACAGTCTTCAGACAAACGGATTTACCTCCGGCATTCGGTCCGGATATAATTAGGATACGTTGATTTTGAGTTAGTTCTATATCTAGAGGAACAACCTTTTTATTATGCTTGGCCAGCGAGAGTTGTAATAGTGGGTGTATGGCCATGGTCCAATCCAAAATCTGTTTGTCTTCCAATGATGGTTTGGTGGCGTTCGTCTGAATTGAAAAATGGGCTTTGGCACGGATAAAATCAATTTCTGCCAAAAACTCGTATGACTGGAGGATGGCGGGGACCTGTGGACGGACTATGATAGAGAAATCTGTCAGGATACGGATGATTTCCCGGCGTTCTTCTCCTTCCAATTCCCGTATTCTATTGTTTGCTTCCACTACTTCGGCCGGTTCTATGAAAACTGTTTTGCCAGTGGATGATTCATCGTGTACAATTCCCTTGATTTTCCGTTTTAATCCCGGTGCGACAGGGATGACGAGTCTTCCGTCACGCATGGTAGGAGTTACATCTTTATCAACATAACCTTCTGCTTGAGCGTTGCGTAGAATTGCATTCAAACTGCGTGATATGCTTCCGGCTGTTGAGGCCAACTCTCTGCGGATGCGTAATAATTCGGAAGAAGCGTTGTCTTTGATTTTTCCGAATTTGTCTAAGATGTTGTTAATACGCGTAATGAGTTGAGGAAACACGATAATATCTCCTGCCAGTTTTTGTAGGGCAGGGTAGGGGGAGTTTTCTTTTTCTTGTTCTTCGTCATTCGGGGTCAGTGTCAGAAAATGGATGATATCACGAATTGTTTCTAAAGAACGGCGTAAATCAAACAGTTCTTGCTCATCCAAATACATACCTTCTACGCGGATACGTTTTAGTGATGGGCGTACATCAAAAAAATATTGGTCGGGAAAACTGTCTTCCTCTTGTATGATGCGTATGAATTCCATCACCTGTTCCAGCCATTCATTAATATCCTTAAAGGATTCTGAGAAGTTCATTTCATCTACTCTTTCTTGACCTAATGTGCTGAGACATTTCTCTTTTAGTAAATGACGGATGGAATCGAAACCTATTTTCTGTTCGAAATTCTGAGGGTATATCATGATTTATTTCTTTCGTTTATTATTCGTATGCAAAAATACGATTTGAAAATTTTATAGCAAAAAAACTGGTAAACTATTTGCTTATTTAAAATAAAGTCGTACCTTTGCAACGCTTTCAACGGAAAGCACTTTTGAAAAGAAGTCTTGGAGAGGTGGCAGAGTGGTCGATTGCGGCGGTCTTGAAAACCGTTGTACTGCGAGGTACCCGGGGTTCGAATCCCTGTCTCTCCGCAATAAGTATTGAAAATCAATGAGTTATAATAAAAACACCCAATCTTACATATAGAAAGATTGGGTGTTTTTATTATTTTATCTAAGTATATCCAGACTCACCTGCAACGGACTTTAGCTTTTATAAAGATCATTTTGTTCTCTGATCAATTTCGGAAAGTGTCCTTGACGTATTATCTTTCTCACTAGAAAGTTCGGGGGTATTTATGCCCTCATGCCCTCACTGCATGTATAATAGGTTAATTATAAATGACTTATATGACAATAGTAAAAATATTTGCTTTCACTTATACTCTCATGCCCTCACTATGTTTTGAGGTTGATTTTTACATAATATGCTTGCTGTCAGCTATATATTCTCTTTTTATAGACCGTTCCAGCTTGGTATAAAGTAGAGCGTTTTCAAGCTTTTTTCTCGTAAGAATGCGCATGAAGGGGGGAGACACTTCCACGGAATGATAGCTTACGAATTCCCGGCAGCGATAAAAAAAGAGCAAGACATTTTAAAAAAAACTCTTGTTCTTTAAAAAAAAGGCGGTTATCTTTCTTGAAAAGCTCTTGATCTTTTTAAAAAACGTCCTTGTCTTTGATATGGAATTTCATTCTGGACTAAAGCGTTTTACATACATACGCATAAGCTTGTACGTATGTATAGCCCCGTGTGAATGTATGTGCAAAAGCGTGTTTTCTGACAAGGGTAAAGCATAGTCATACGACACTCCCCATTGATAAGGATTCTCAATAAACATATTAAAACATTCTTTTGGTATTCCTGATTACCTTTAATACAATACTTAAACCTAAGTGCAGATTATATTATCCTAACAGAGGAGTTCCATTACAGTTTTGTGTATAAAAGCTTTTATATCCGCCCCCTTTGTATTCTTTAAATGCTTTTCATTTATTGAATCTGCGCATTGATTTCGTTTCTGAACTTTATAGGATTGGTGATAAAGTCAAATTTGTTGGTGACCCCGCCTGTAGTAACTACAATAGAACCAAAACCGAGCATACGTCCCATGAGGCTTTGATTAATCCGTATCCCTTCGCATTTGTTTAAAACCAATTCAAGGGCATCCCGGCTTAAAATACCGGATTTTAGAATGACTTTCTTGTTTGTGACAACATATTCAGTGCCCATCTTAAGAAGAATTCTTTTTATCAATTGGAATAATCCGGACAATAATAGAAATAAGCTAACATAATGGAAAAATCCGGTTTGTGCAGAAGAAAAGAAAACGCTTAATAATAGTAGTATTACCGGATATGCAAATATATACCAGTGAATATCTGCTTTGTATTTTATTTCTTCACCAGCTTGTAGATTGTTTTGGATATAGCTCATTGTTTTTGTAAATTAATAGATTGCATAATTTTATTATCAAAAGACAAATATAAGGATAATCAGAATGGTATAAAATAAATCTTGGTTTATTTTAAAGCTGAAACTTAAAATAAAAACAATTCTTCCTGTTTTTCTTCTTGTCAATATCTCTTTTCTTATCAAATATTTTCTTCTTGTACTTGTTGTTTCAAGAATTTGTAATCCTTATAATTTTTTCCTCTCTTTATTCGGAAAGTTAGTTTATGCCATTCGTCTTTTGTTAGGGGGATATCCACGTTCATACAAAAATAGCAGGTTTCGTAGCCAATGAGAGGGGAAATCCATATTTTTCCTATACATTCTTTCTTGCCGGAGTTGGAATAATATAAAAGACAGCGTACTCTTCTTATTTGTATGCTGTCTTCATTGCATACTTTTATCTCTATACGTTTACCTTTTCCGATGTTGTAGAATTGGGGAGTAGACATTTTTATTTTGTTTAAAATACTATCTTTATCATTTACACAGACTACGGTAAACTTCTCTATATTGTTTGGTGATTGGGAGAAAGTGCTTTTTGTGGTAAACAACAATATTAAAAGTAATGTTATAATTTTTTTCATGTGATTGGACTTGTTGGTTAAAGCAGTAGCAGATTATTAATTAAGATTTTACTCTTCTGATAATAGATACTTCATACTGCAAAGTAAATATTTTTTTGTTTTAAGGGTTATAATTGTTAAAATGCAAAAATAGCCTGCATCTGCCAATCTGTCAAGGGCTGTTTTTCATAAAAAATGTTCAATTCTTTGGTATTTCTTTTGGATTTTCTTGGTATGAAATTTCTGATAGATTATATGAAAAGTGATTTGAAGGCTATTGCAATTCTTTTAGAGTGGTGCATTAAGCAATGGGAAGTTTTAAAAGCTTGATTGGCATTTGAATGCTTTATCTTTGTAATTTGAACAAAAAGTAATAAATAAAAGAGGTATATGGACATTCTTGTATGGGGTGGTCTTGGAAATTCCGATTATTTGGAAAAAATGATGTCGTTTTCCAATATATATTTGTACTTTTGGCTGAAAAGAAAACAAGGTATATCCCGTGTTTATATTTGGTGTTTTTTTATATGTATTTTAAATGGACTGAGGTTTTATGACAAACATTATAGATAATATGCTCTCTTTGTGTCCGGTTTCTGAAGATACGATACAAGAACTGAAAAAATGTATGATTTTATGTCGTTTCCCTAAGAAATATCAGTTAATAAAGGAGAATACATTTTGTAAATCAGCTTATTTCATAGAAAAAGGAATGACGCGTTCTTTCTGGCTTGTAAATGGAGAAGAAATAACAACCTCCTTTTCATGGGAAGGAGGTATTGTTTTCAGTATGGACGAGTTGTACTATAATAAGCCGAGCGAGGAATTTGTGGAAACGCTTGAAGATGTAGTTGTTTACAAAATATCATTAGTTGATTTAACCAAGCTGTTTCAGACTAATATTGAATTGGCTAATTGGGGGAGGATTATTCATCAAAATGAGTACAGGCGTTTGCATCGTTCTCACAAAGAACGGCTGACTTTGCCTGCAAAAGAAAGATATGAGGAGTTTAAACAACAGTTTCCTCAAATATGCCAACGGGTGAAGTTAAGGTATATTGCATCTTATTTGGGTATAACACTTCCCACACTTAGTCGTCTTCGAGCTAAAAAATAATTTATGTATTACTGTTTTTTTGTCATAGGACAAATTTAAAAGCCTTTAAGTTGTGTAACTTTGCAGCATTATTAGTAACGGTTAAAAAGAATTAATTATTAAATCTATTAATTTATTATGGAAAAAATCTCTTCTGCAGCATTTACAGATACAAAGCCTCATTATGATCTTCTTGATGGATTGAGAGGAGTCGCTGCTCTTATGGTAATATGGTATCATGTATTTGAAGGCTTTGCTTTTGCTAGTGCCGGTAATATCGAGACTCTCAACCACGGGTATCTTGCTGTGGATTTCTTTTTTATTCTTTCGGGTTTTGTTATCGGTTATGCGTATGATGACCGTTGGGGGAAGAATTTCACTATGAAAGACTTTTTCAAACGCCGTTTGATCCGTCTTCATCCGATGGTAATTATGGGTGCTGTTTTGGGAGCTATTACGTTCTGTATTCAAGGTTGTGTGCAATGGGATGGAACGCATGTCGCCATTTCCATGATTATGTTGTCTTTGCTTTGTACAATATTCTTTATTCCTGCCATGCCGGGTGTGGGATATGAAGTTCGTGGTAATGGTGAGATGTTTCCATTGAACGGACCTTGCTGGTCCCTGTTTTTTGAGTATATAGGTAATATTCTTTATGCGTTGTTCATTCGTCGTTTGTCTAATAAAGCATTGGCTGTGCTGGTTGTGTTGCTGGGTATGGCATTAGCGTCATTTGCTGTTTTCAATGTGTCTGGTTATGGGAATATGGGAGTGGGATGGACACTCGACGGAGTGAATTTCTTAGGTGGAACCTTACGTATGCTTTTCCCATTCTCGTTGGGTATGTTGATGTCGCGTAACTTTAAGCCTATGAAGGTGAATGGGGCATTTTGGATATGTACTATTATACTGATTGCGCTGTTCTCGGTTCCTTATCTGGAAGGATTGGAACCGATTTGCATGAATGGTATTTATGAAGCTTTTTGTGTAATTGCGGTTTTTCCTTTTCTTGTGTGGCTGGGGGCGTCGGGTACTACTACGGATAAGCAGTCTACAAAGATATGCAAGTTCTTGGGAGATATATCCTATCCGGTTTATGTAGTACATTATCCGTTGATGTATTTGTTCTACGCATGGTTGATTGAGAATAAACTTTATACATTGGGAGAAACTTGGTATGTAGCTGTGGGTGTTTTTGTTTTGAGTGTCATTTTGGCTTGCCTGTGTCTGAAACTGTATGATGAGCCCGTAAGAAAATGGCTGAGTAAGAAGTTTCTTGCTCCCAAATAAAAATACTGCATTTCTTGATGGATGTTCATTAAAAGGTCGGACACTATACAAGAAGATATTACAGCTTTGAATAACTGACAATTAGATGAATGGCATCCGATCTGTAAATTCGGATGCCTGCATTCGATTATTTCAAAATGGGCTTTAGGATTGATTTCCTTTTTTGGCAATAGTCACACATGTTGATGAGAGCATTCCGAGCATAGACCTTTCAGGACATAATTGATACTTTGTACGGTGAATCCGGGAGGTAGTGTCACGATGGGCACGTGGATACTTTTCATACAAAACGTGCGATGACAGTTCTCACAATAAAAGTGAGTGTGGAGATCGTCTACCTCACAATTGCAATCATTACTGCACACGGCATATTTTAACGATCCTGTGCCGTCATCAATGCCATGAACCAAATGATGGGCTAAAAAAAGGGTTATGGTGCGGTAGATGGTTGATTTGTCTACCGTATCCAATTCGTTTTCCAAATCCAACAGTGAAAATGCTTCTTTGTGCTGCATCATGGTTTTTAGAATAAGCAGACGTATGGCTGTCGGTTTGATTTCCCGCTGTTCCAATTTTTTTAAATAGATTGTTTCATTCATAGGTCAAATCATTTTATTCTTTTCATTTCTGTATTCTCATTGCATTAAAAATGGCGAGTAAAGCTACGCCTACATCTGCAAATATAGCTTCCCACATAGTGGCCATTCCGCCGGCTCCTAATAGCAATACTAACAATTTCACTCCGAATGCCATCGATATATTTTGCCATACAATGCGATGGGTCTGTTTTCCTATTTTTATAGCTTCCGCTACTTTACTGGGTTGGTCTGTTTGTATCACTACATCCGCAGTCTCTATAGCAGCGTCACAGCCTAGACCACCCATGGCAATCCCAACATCGCTGAGTGCCAGTACGGGAGTATCATTGATACCGTCTCCTACAAAAGCTACACGATTTTCAAAATTTGCTTTTAATTGTTCTAAATGTGCTACTTTACCTTCGGGTAGTAAATCGCCGAAAGCATGTGTGACACCTATCTTTTCGGCTAAATTAGAAACAATTGTCTGTTTATCTCCCGATAATATTTGAATATTATTAATATTTAAGTCTTTCAGCTCGCGGATGGCTTGTACAGCATCAGGTTTTGGGGTATCCGCCAATGAAAGATATCCCAAATATTTGTTTTCCATTGCACATAGCACGATTGTTTCTGTCATGTTGCTGATTTCATAGGGAAAAGAGATGCCGTATTTTGATAATAACCGTGTATTTCCTACATATACTTCTTTACCGTTTGTTACGGCTTTTATTCCATATCCGGCAAATTCAGTGATTCTCAGTGACGAGTTAAGAGATATACTTTGTTCTTCCGCATATTTGACAATGGCTTTTGCGATAGGATGATTGCTGAAACTCTCTATAGAGGCGATAAGTTGAAGCAGTTCCTTTTGCGAAACACCTTCGGCTGCCGATATTGCCTGAACACTGAATACACCTTGGGTGAGTGTTCCGGTTTTATCGAATACTACGGTGTTTATTTGGGTTATGGCATCTAGATAATTACCCCCTTTGAAAAGAATCCCTTTGTGAGATGCGGCACCAATACCTCCAAAGTATCCTAATGGAATGCTGACCACTAATGCGCAAGGACATGATATGACTAGGAATACTAAAGCCCGATAGAACCAATCATCAAAAACAAAAATGAATTCAGGTTTTATCAGAGAGTATAAATAGGGGAGTATGACAACTAGTATCGCCAGTCCTGTCACTATCGGTGTATAAATTCGTGCAAAACGGCGGATAAATAATTCGGCAGGGGCTTTTCTTTCTGCTGCATCTTGTACTAAAGTGAGGATACGTGCTAACGTACTTTGATCATACGGTTTGTTTACTTTGATCCGTACCACTTTATCTGAAGCGATCATTCCTGCTAAAACTTCTTCTTGTTTATATAGAGTCCGGGGAACACTTTCTCCGGTTAGGGCGGCCGTATTAAATGAAGCGGAATCTTCCAGTAAAAATCCGTCTAGAGGTACTTTTTCTCCAACTTTTACTTCAATGGTTTCTCCTGGCTGTACTTTTTCCGGTGCTGTTATTTTATATGTGTTATTATATACTACAGTGGCTGTTTCGGGACGTACATCCAATAATGCTTTGATGTTGCTGCGTGCTTTGTGTACAGCTTTGTGTTGGAACCATTCACCTATGAGATAGAACAGAATAACGGCAATACCTTCCCAGTATTCTCCTAGATAGAATGCTCCTGATACAGCTATCCCCATTAAAGTGAATTCATTGAAAACTGATTCTAATTTTATTTTTTTCATTGTTTCTTTTTATTTATGGCAACAAAGATAGTGGAAAGAAGATGCAACTAAATTGCAAATTATATTGTACTTTTACATCGGGTAATTTTTTATATACATGAAAAAAAAATATTGGGCTTTTTTGATAGGAAGCTGGTGTTTGTCTGTGGGAATGCAGGCGGCCAAAGTGGATACTTTGTCGGTACATAGTGACGCAATGAATAAGGAGGTTCAGGTAATTACCATCTGTCCGGATAAAGCCATGGCAGGTGAAAAATGTCCCGTACTTTATCTGCTTCACGGATATGGAGGCAATGCGGGAACGTGGCTCGGTATAAAACCGGAATTACCTCAAATAGCTGACAAGGAAGGAATCATTTTTGTTTGTCCGGACGGGAAGAACAGTTGGTATTGGGACAGCCCTTTGAATAAGGAGTACCGTTATGAAACATTCGTATCAAAAGAATTGGTGAACTATATTGATAAGAATTTTACTACGAAAGTGGAGAGAGGGGGACGTGCTATCACCGGGTTAAGTATGGGTGGTCATGGAAGTTTATGGTTGTCCATCCGTCATAAAGATGTCTTTGGAGGAGGAGGTAGTATGAGCGGAGGTTTAGATATCCGTCCGTTTCCCAATAATTGGGAGATGAAGAAGCAATTAGGCGAAGAAGCGAGCAACAAGCAGAGATGGGACGAACATACGGTAATTAATCAGTTGGATAAGATAAAAAATGGTGATCTGGCTGTTATAATAGATTGCGGTTGTGATGATTTCTTTCTGGAAGTGAATAAGGCTGTACACGAAAAACTGTTGAAGAAGAAAATAAATCATGACTTTATCATCCGTCCGGGCGGGCATACAGGCAGGTATTGGAATAATGCCATAGACTATCAAATACTATTTTTCAGTAAGTTCTTTAATAAATCGAAATAATAAAATGGATAAAATTGTTTTTATTACAGGAGCTTCCAGCGGTATCGGTGCCGGATGCGCTCGCAAGTTTGCTTCACAGGGAGCAAGTTTGATTTTAAATGCTCGTAACGTAAATAAACTGAGTGCATTGAAAGAAGAATTAGAAAAGCAATATGGTACGGAAATATATTTGCTTCCTTTTGACGTGCGCGACCGTAAGGCGGCAACGTCTGCTTTGGAATCATTACCCAAGGAATGGCAATCCATTGATATACTGGTGAATAATGCTGGGTTGGTTATCGGTACGGATAAAGAACAGGAAGGTAGTCTGGATGAGTGGGATATTGTCATAGATACTAATGTTAAGGCTTTGCTGGCAATGACACGCCTGATTGTACCGGGAATGGTGGAACGTAAACGAGGACATATTATTAATATTGGTTCTATTGCCGGAGATGCTGCTTATCCGGGAGGTAGTGTGTATTGTGCTACAAAGGCCGCTGTGAAAGCTTTATCGGATGGACTGCGTATAGATTTAGTTGATACTCCATTGAGAGTGACTAATATTAAACCGGGGTTGGTAGAAACAAATTTTTCAGTTATTCGTTTCCGAGGAGATAAGGAAAAGGCGGATAATGTATATAAAGGTATTCGTCCATTGACGGGAGATGATATTGCGGAAACTGTTTATTTTGCTGCTTCTGTACCAGAATATATGCAGATTGCAGAAATGTTGGTTATGCCTACTTATCAAGCTACAGGGACAATTGTTTCACGCAAATAAAAGAGGTAGAAGAGATATAAATAAAGGCGACCCTTTATAAAGCCACCTTTATTCTTACCTTCTCATTTTACCTTCTTACCTTAAAAAACAATTATAATTCAATAATCAATGATTGACGTGCACCGACTGTCATATTTTTGGTAAGGTCAATTTTTTTGCCACTGATAAGTTCTTTACCGCTTTTTGAGTCATTTGTCATTATGCGGTAGTGGTTATTAGCCACCACTTGTTCGGCATTGGTGCTGTTTAGGACAATGAGTTCAGTTTTCCCAGAATTAGTACGTGCGTACATATATATTCCGTGTTGGGGAATATGGTACTTAACTGTTTTCTTTTCCATCTTCGTTTAATTTAGTTTGGTTTTACGGCGACAAATTTATATGTTTTTCAGCATATCTTATATAACTAATCATTCAAAATTCATAATAAATCATTCATTTCTTAATCTATATCAATAAAAAATCCTCTTCCACATATTAGTTGAAGAGGATTTTATTTGTTGTTGTTCAATGAATTACATCAAGAATCCAAGTAAAATACCGGCTGCTACGGCAGAACCGATTACACCAGCTACGTTGGGACCCATAGCATGCATCAACAAGTAGTTGGTAGGATCATATTCCAGACCAATAACCTGAGAGATACGTGCCGAGTCGGGAACAGCAGATACACCGGCATTACCGATAAGCGGGTTGATTTTGTTATCCTTACCTAATACCAAGTTGAATATCTTCACGAAGATAACTCCAGAAGCAGTAGCAATGATGAATGACAATGCACCCAGCGCGAAAATCAAGATCGAATCAATGGTAAGGAACTCTGAAGCTTGCGTGGAAGCACCTACTGTCAATCCTAATAAGATGGTAATGGTATCAATCAGCGGACCGCGGGCAGTTTCTGCTAAGCGACGGGTTACACCGCTTTCTTTCAATAAGTTACCAAAGAAAAGCATACCCAATAGAGGCAGACCCGACGGAACCAGAAAACAAGTAAGTAACAAACCAATGATAGGGAACATTACTTTTTCTGTATGAGAAACGACGCGTGGTGGTTTCATACGGATCAAACGTTCGTGCTTGGTAGTGAGCAGACGCATGATAGGCGGCTGGATAACCGGTACCAATGCCATGTATGAATAGGCTGATACCGCAATAGCTCCCATCAGGTTAGGCGCCAGTTTGGATGAAAGGAAGATTGCTGTCGGACCGTCCGCACCACCGATGATGCCGATAGCACCAGCCTGCATCGGATCAAAGCCCATTGCCAATGCAATCATGTATGCACCGAAAATACCAAACTGTGCGGCAGCACCAATCAACATCAGTTTAGGATTTGAAATCAATGCCGAGAAATCCGTCATTGCACCGATACCTAAAAAGATAAGTGGTGGATACCATCCGGAGGTAACTCCTTGATATAAAATATTAAGAACAGAACCTTCCTCATAGATGCCGACTTTCAGTCCGGCTTCCATGTTGAAAGGAATATTACCGATCAAGATACCAAAACCGATAGGAATGAGCAACATCGGCTCAAATTCCTTGGCCACGGCAAGGTATATGAAGAATAAACCTATCAGGATCATTACGATATGACCAACAGTAGCATTGGCAAAACCCGTATATGTCCAAAAGTCAGCTAGGTTATTCCCTAAAAAGTTGATAAATTCTCCCATATTATTCAATAATTACAAGGTCAGTACCTTCGAGAACGGATTCTCCTTTACTTACATTGATTGCGGTGATCTTGCCGTCTTTGTCTGCGTTGATGTTATTCTCCATCTTCATAGCTTCAAGGATAATGATGGTTTGCCCCTTTTTTACGGTATCACCAACATTTACCTTAATATCAAGGATTACACCTGGCAACGGAGATTTAACGCCCGATTTTCCTGTAGAAGTTGCAGCAGGCTTTACTACTGTAGTTGGAGCCGGAGCAGGGCTGGTTGATGCAGGACGAACTACCGGTTTCATTACAGCTTTCGGGGCTTTTTCCATTTCTACTTTGTAAGGAGTGCCGTTTACTTCAACATGAGCGATATTATCTTCTATATCTCCAATGGCAACCTTATATATGTTACCGTTAATCTTATATTTATATTCTTTCATCGTTTTATCTTTTTATTGGTGACTTACTTTTTGTGGGGAGTTTCACGCAAGGTATAAATCTTAGAACTCCACGGTGAATAGCTACGTTTTACACGAGTAATGGTAAGAACAGTTTCTTCTACATCGTGTACATCGCTTTGCATTTCGTGCATAGCCATGGCAATTGCGGCGAATACTTCGCCTGGAGCTTCACCCAGTTTCTTTTCTTTGGCTTCTTGTTTGTCGGTAATACCTTTTACCTTCATGGCATTGCGCTTGCTCAGGTTGACAGAAATACGGCCTATAACTTTGAAAGCAATAAACAGAAGGAGCAAGCCTACGAATACGACACTCATAGCTGATATGGACATACCAATACCCACACTGTCATGTTCTTCAAACTTTTCCATCTTAGCGTTGCTGTTGATAGTCTTGTTGTTAGTGCTAGGAGTTACATACTTGTCTGCACTAGAACCTTTTACTTCCCATTCATTTGCAGCGTCGCTGACACGTGCGTATGATTGGTTTGCCTGTAATGTACCTGCAGGAACTATAATCTGATCCAATAATTTCTTGCCTGAATCATACAAGCCGATCCAATTGTTCGTTGCGGCATTCAGGGTGAAGTTGGTGTGGAAAGTACCACGGTTAGGTTCACCATCTGCCCAGAACAAAGCGTGCTGGCGAGGTTTGATCAAAGTCAATACATCACCTTTAGGGATAAAATAAGTAGCAGTATCTCCAGGCTGGCTGCTCACCTTCAGTAAACAACCGGCAAGGTCTGCGCTACCAAATGATCTATTGAATATTTCAATCCATGCGCTGTGTACTCCGTAGTCATCTTGGAAATTGCTTTCATTTTCAATCAGCACTTCATTCAGTACCAGCTTGGTGTTTGATTTCTGTTCTCCACAAGAACATAAACCCACCATCAGCAGCAAAGAAAGGAATATTCCTATATTTAATTTCTTCATGTTCAATTCTCAATTTTTAATTTTTAATTAAAGAGGAATATTACCATGCTTCTTAGCCGGATTGGTTAATTTCTTAGTTTGCAACTGTTGCAATGCACGGATGATGCGGAAACGGGTATTACGCGGTTCAATCACATCATCAATATAGCCATATTTGGCAGCATTGTAAGGATTGGCGAACAGCTTGGTGTATTCAGCTTCTTTTTCGGCTAGGAATGCGGCAGGATTTTCCTGTTCTTTGGCTTCGCGGGCGTATAATACTTCTACTGCACCTGCACCACCCATAACGGCGATTTCGGCAGTAGGCCATGCATAATTCATATCACCGCGAAGTTGTTTACAGCTCATTACAATGTGAGATCCGCCGTATGATTTACGCAGGGTAATTGTTACTTTGGGTACAGTCGCTTCGCCGTAAGCATACAGCAACTTGGCGCCGTGGAGGATTACGCCGTTGTATTCTTGTCCTGTGCCTGGAAGGAATCCCGGAACATCTACCAATGAAACAAGAGGTATATTGAAAGCGTCGCAGAAACGTACAAAACGCGCACCTTTACGTGACGCATTGCTGTCAAGTACACCCGCCAGATATTTTGGCTGGTTTGCAACAATACCTACAGATTGTCCGTTGAAACGTGCGAAACCAATGATGATATTTTTAGCGTAGTGAGGTTGGACTTCCAAAAACTCACCATTATCTACGATGGCGCTGATCACCTCATACATATCGTATGGTTTGTTGGGGCTGTCGGGGATAATTTCGTTCAAAGAGTCTTCCAGACGGTCGATAGGATCGGTACAGTCTACATAGGGAGCTTCTTCCAGATTATTTTGAGGAATATAGCTTAACAATTTGCGGATCATGGCTAACCCTTCTTCTTCCGTCTTGGCAGTAAAATGAGTAACACCGGATTTGGTAGAATGAACGCTTGCACCACCTAAGTTTTCTTGGCTTACATCTTCACCTGTAACAGTCTTTACCACTTTCGGTCCGGTAAGGAACATGTATGATGTGCCTTCCATCATCAATGTGAAGTCTGTCAGCGCAGGAGAGTAAACAGCTCCGCCTGCACAAGGACCGAAAATACCTGAAATCTGTGGAATAACACCTGAAGCAAGAATATTGCGTTGGAAAATTTCAGCATAACCGGCCAGCGCATTGATACCTTCTTGAATACGTGCGCCACCCGAGTCATTGATACCGATACAGGGAGCACCCATTTTCATGGCTTGATCCATTACTTTGCAGATTTTCAGAGACATTGTTTCTGACAGAGAACCGGCAGAAACAGTGAAATCCTGTGCAAAGATGTAAACTAAACGTCCTTCTATGGTACCACAACCTGTTACTACACCGTCGCCCGGATAATGTTTTTTCTCCATGCCAAAATTGGTGCATCTGTGTTCCACAAACATATCCATTTCTTCGAAACTGCCTTCATCCAGCAACATGGCTATGCGTTCGCGGGCTGTATATTTTCCTTTTTCATGCTGTTTTGCAATTGCTTTATCACCTCCACCCATGCGTGCTGTAGCCCGGCGTTCGATAAGCTCTTTTATTTTTTCAAGTTGATTGCTCATTTTACTTATGATTTTACAATTTACGATTAAAAAATATTTCTATTTACGCTTGAACCAGACTAAATACACTGATTTCAATCGTGAATAGTCAGATCTCGTGTTTTATGGTTTTTCGCAAAGCTCAGTCAGGACGCCCAAAGTTGATTTGGGATGTAAAAAAGCAATTTGCAAACCTTCAGCACCTTTACGCGGAGCTTTGTCAATGAGACGGATGCCAGTGGTTTCCGCTTCGGCTAACGCATTTGCCACACCATCTTCCACTGCAAAAGCCAAATGATGCATACCACCGTTGCCATTATTTTTTTCAATGAACTTTGCGATAGTGCTTTCGGGGCTTGTAGGTTCCAGCAGTTCTATTTTAACATCACCTACTTTCAGAAAAGCGGTTTTAACTTTCTGATCCTCTACTGTTTCGATATTGTAGCATTTCAGACCTAATACGTTTTCATAATACGGCAGGGCCTCTTCAATGCTCTTTACGGCAATGCCCAGGTGTTCAATGTGTGAGATTTTCATGATCTTATAATTTTAATAGTTTGGTTTTATACTCAAGTTTTCAGATAAAACTGCACAAAGAAAGTAATTTCGAGTTAAATAAAGAAATATTTCTTCAATTTTATTTCTTATTTGCGAGATGCTTCACAACACTTTAGACAAAAAGACAAAAATGAATTAAATATAGAATTTGCACAAGAGTTTGTTCAGCCACTTCCAACTGAAGCGGAACCAGCGGCGTGTACTGCTCTGCTTGCCGCCAAAGCGGAGTATAAAGTCCCTGTAACCGTGCTTTTTGAACGGTAATCCTGCATCCATGAATTCCAAATGTGCATATCCTTTTTCGTGAGCATAGGTAATAGGTGCCCATACGGCTAGAATACCGGGGTAAAGAAAAGCATAGGTTTTCCGCATACCTCCTGAGAACCACAGATAAGCACTTTCTTTTGAGAAAAGACAGATAGAACCACCTATGATTTTGCCTTTATATTTCACAAGAAACACTTTGGCTAATTCTTTTTCTGGGTTTTGCCATGCTAATAGCCGGAAAAAGCCGATGTCCGGGAAATGTTTTCTTACCTGTGAGGAATAGGCTTTTTTCAACATTCGTGAGAAATCTTGAATATCTTTCTCATTGTCGGCTACTTCCATGATGGCACCGTTTCTCAACGCTTTGTTTATTTGTCTTTTGCGAGACATGCTCAGCCGTTCGTAAGGGACTTTACTGTGCAGTGAGTTACGTACTCTTAGCCAATTAATGGCGAAATAGTTGTTCTTTCTGAAAGCTTTGTATCCGAATAGCGGATTTTCCAAGTTGCGGAACTCGATGAGGAACGATTTGCATAATACTTCGTTGGTGAGATGTTCCAACATTTCCCCGAACAGGTCTTCCTTATTCTGTTCTTCATCAAAATACTCGCCTGTGCCATAAATCTCGCATCGTTTGATGATTGCGGGGGGGAACAAGCGCATACTCTTCCGGATGACAGCCAGCAGTTTGCCTACAGGACGGTTTCCTATATAGGCTACGATAAGCAGAGGTTCGTATCCCCGAGTCATTTCAAAGACATGAAACAACTCGGTAGAATGGAAAATGTTTGTTCCAGGCAGAGGGGGAATGGCATTTCCTTTGCGATATGTACTTAATCTGACAGGCATCTCTAATTGCAAATTTATTGTTTTTTGTTTATCAATCCACATTCTAGTTGTATATTTGTGCAGAAAAATAAATTAACTGAGTATATTATGGAACAATTTAGTGACTTAATAAAGAACAGACGCAGTATGCGTAAGTTCACGGATCAAGAGTTGACACAGGAAGAGGTGGTTGCTTTGTTGAAGGCTGCTTTGATGGCTCCGTCTTCTAAACGTAGCAATTGCTGGCAGTTTCTTGTGGTAGATGATAAGGATATGCTGGAAAAACTTTCCCATTGTAAGGAGATGGGGGCAGCTTTTCTAGCGGATGCTGCTATGGCTGTAGTTGTGATGGCTGATCCGTTGGCTAGTGATGTTTGGATTGAAGATGCGGCAATTGCTTCCATAATGATCCAGTTGCAGGCAGAAGATTTGGGGTTGGGAAGTTGTTGGATACAGGTGCGTGAACGTTTTACCGCTACCGGGATGCCCTCGGGTGAATACGTGCATACGCTGCTTGATATTCCGTTGCAGTTGCAGGTGGTTTCCATTATAGCGGTAGGACATAAGGGCATGGAACGCAAGCCTTTTAATGAGGACCATTTGCAATGGGAGAAAATTCACATCAATAAATTTGGAGGCAAGTAAACGTGGCTGCTGTCAATCATAAGGATACGTATAAAGCTTCTGCGGTGTTTCTCATTGTGATGGGTATGCTTTATCTGATCGATAAGTTTATAGGATTTGCCTCACACGGGTTGCCATGGGTTATGCAGAAAGACAATCTGTTACTGTATGCAGCTGTTATTTTCCTTTGGTTCAAGGCCGATAAGTCAGTAGGAATTGTATTGGCGGGTATATGGCTGATATTGAATATCAGTTTGGTGATAGCTTTGTTGGGGCAGATGTCTGCTTATTTGTTGCCGGCGGCTTTGTTGTTGTTAGGAGTTATTTTATATTTAGTTTCGACCCGATGATGAAAATAGTTCTGATAGGAGCCGGCAATGTGGCTACCCATTTGGGAATCGCTTTACAAAAGGCAGGGTGTCTTATTTTGCAGGTATACAGCCGTACAGAGGAGTCTGCTTCTGCATTGGCTGACAGACTTTTAGTAGACTACACAATTGTGCCGGATGAGATACGTCGGGATGCCGATTTGTATATTGTAGCGCTGAAAGATGCAGTTTTGCGACAATTGGCTCCTGTATTGGTGAAAGGAAGGGAGCAGGCTTTGTTTGTACATACGGCGGGTAGTATGCCTATGGATTTATGGAAGGGGTTGGTAAAACGCTATGGGGTACTTTATCCTATGCAGACTTTTAGCAAGCAGCGTGAAGTTGATTTCAATACCGTACCTTTTTTTATAGAAGCATCTGCTCCGGCAGAAGTGGGAGTGCTGCGTATGGTGGCAGTTCGTCTCAGTCCTAAAGTGTATGAAGTGACTTCCGGTCAACGTAGGCATTTGCATCTGGCGGCAGTCTTTGCTTGTAATTTTGCTAACCATATGTATGCATTAAGTTCACATATACTGGAAAAGCAGGGGATTTCTTTTGAAGTGATGCTTCCGCTGATAGACGAAACTGCCGGCAAAGTACATGAACTTTCTCCCACACAGGCGCAGACAGGTCCGGCTGTACGCTACGATGAAAACGTAATAAGCAAACATTTGGAGATGTTGGCGGATGAGGAGTCTTTGCAGGAATTGTACGAAAAGATAAGTAAAAGTATTCATGATCTCCCTTTGTCTGTTATTCAGACAAATAAAGAGGGAAAGAACTCATAAGTGGTATGATAAACTATGATTTAAAGAAAATAAAGGCATTGGTATTTGATGTCGATGGGGTATTGAGTGCGGAAACTATTTATTTGCACCCCAATGGTGAACCCATGCGTACGGTTAATATCAAGGATGGGTATGCATTACAGTTGGCTGTGAAATGCGGGCTGCATGTTGCCATCATTACTGGTGGAAATACCGAGGCGGTGCGTAAGCGTTATGAGGGGCTGGGTATCAAGGATGTTTATCTGGCTGCTGCGGTAAAGACCCGGGAGTATGCCCATTTGAAGGAAAAATATGGATTGCAGGACGAGGAGATACTCTATATGGGCGATGATATTCCCGATTATGAAGTGATGCGTTTGTGTGGGCTACCTTGTTGTCCTGCTGATGCGGCACCTGAGATAAAAGAAACAGCTGTTTATATTTCTCATCGTAATGGGGGGTATGGATGTGGCCGTGACGTGGTGGAACAGGTTTTGAAGGCTCAAGGAAAATGGATGGCTCATGAAAGAGCCTTCGGGTGGTAATGAAATAAAGAAAAGCTATGTTGGAAAATTTAGAAAAATATAAAATAATCCTTGCTTCCAATTCTCCGCGCCGCAAAGAATTGTTATCCGGCTTAGGTATAAAATATGAGGTAAAAACACTACCCGGCATAGAGGAAATCTATCCGGATACATTGAAAGCAGAGGAAATTCCTTTGTATATAGCTTGCGAGAAGGCGGCTGCTTACCGGAATACCATGCATCCGGACGAATTGATTATTACTGCTGATACCATTGTATGGTTGGACGGTGTAGTCATGGGCAAGCCTCATAACGAGGATGATGCACGGCAGATGTTGTGGAAGCTTTCTGGCAAGACCCATCAGGTGATAACTGGGGTTTGTCTGACTACTGCCAGGACTCAGAGAAGTTTTTCTGCTGTAACAGAAGTAACGTTTGCAGAATTGTCCGATGAGGAGATCGATTATTATATTCGGGTTTACAAGCCGATGGATAAGGCTGGTTCTTATGGTATACAAGAGTGGATAGGCTTCATTGGTGTCTGTGGAATTTCGGGTAGTTACTTCAATGTGATGGGACTCCCTGTGCAGTGCCTGTACACAGAACTGAAAAAACTATAAGTCTGTATGTGAACAGTAAGGGACGTGTTTTTGTTATTTATATGAACTATAAATAAAAAATAATTATGGCTTATAAAATAGCTTTTTACGACACGAAACCCTACGACGAACACTCGTTTACGGAGGCTAATGAGAAGTTTGGCTTTGATATCAGGTATTACAAAGGCCATTTGAATATGAATAACGTGGTGTTGACCAAAGGAGTGGATGTGGTTTGCATCTTCGTAAACGATACGGCTGATGCCGAAGTTATCCGGGCAATGGCGGATAATGGTGTTAAACTGCTGGCTTTAAGATGTGCTGGTTATAATAATGTGGATTTAGCGGCAACGGCAGGTAAGATGAAAGTGGTACGGGTACCGGCATATTCGCCATATGCTGTTGCCGAATTTACAGTGGCATTGATGTTGTCACTCAATCGTAAGATTCCTCGTGCCACAATGCGCACACGTGACGGAAACTTTTCTTTGCATGGACTTATGGGATTTGATATGCATGGCAAGACTGCCGGAATTATCGGTACGGGTAAGATTGCCAAGATTTTAATTCAGATATTACGTGGATTTGGTATGAATGTTCTTGCATATGATCTTTATCCCGATTACAATTTTGCCCGTGAACATCAGGTGGTTTATTGTACTTTGGATGAACTTTATCATAGTTCGGATATCATCTCCCTGCATTGTCCTTTGACAGAACAGACAAAGTATCTGATTAATGATTATTCCATCAGTAAAATGAAAGATGGGGTGATGATTATCAATACGGGGCGTGGGCAGTTGATTCACACCAATGCCTTGATAGAGGGGCTGAAGACCAAAAAAGTGGGATATGCCGGTCTGGATGTATACGAGGAAGAAGAGCCTTATTTTTATGAAGATAAGTCTGATAAGATTATTGATGATGACACTTTAGCTCGTCTTCTGTCTTTCAATAATGTGATTGTAACTTCACATCAGGCTTTTTTTACCAAAGAGGCAATGACGAATATTGCTCATACTACTCTACAAAACGTGAAAGACTTTGTTGAAGGTAGACCTTTGGTGAACGAAGTAGCGGTGGGGAGGGTCTAATCTCCCCTGTAGTAATACAATAAGGAATGGCGGGCTATAAAGTCCGCATTCTTTTGAACCAGTTCCTTTTCACCAAATTCGGGGAATTGTGCATCGGGGATATAGTGGTTGTTTATTAAATATTCCATCAGGTCCGGCGGACATTTGGTCGGGATAGTAAGCAGGCTGAATGCCTCTTGGGCAGCTGTTGCGGCATCATACATCGGGTTAAGAGGATCACTGATGTATTTGCATATATCCTTCGCCAATAGAATACCTTTTTCGGAATTTACCATCATGATGAAATCCTTATGTTCCTTCATTTGGGGCAAAGTGTGATTGGAATCGTCCGGCCATTGTAATACTTGGGTAAGGAAACTGTGTAGTTCTTTATAGCTTTTCAGATATACGATACGGGCACCATTTGTGCCTTGCGTGAACAATTGATAGGTATGGTGGTTCCTTTCCTTCATCTCGTCCGATATTTCGGGAATGGCAGGGTATAGTCCTTCTATCTCTTCCCAACATTCGGTTTCTCCGTTGGTCAGCAGGTCAATCCATTCATGAAGAAACAGGGCAAGGGGGCCACATGGAATGATGAATTTGTCGGTTTCTGTAACCTGTGCAATATATTCTTGTACAGATGGTTCTGTGAGATAAGTATGTCCGAACAGCCAGCGTAGTTTATGGTTTGCGTCCTCTTTTCCTTTGAAATCCATAAAGAACTCCTGTAACGTGGCATTGGCGGGAGCCGTTTCATATTCTTCATCCAATATCCGGAAAAATAAATGTGCAGTTTCTTCGATATTCCTGTCCATCGGATTGATATACAGATGTTTATATGGAGCCTTCTCTAAAGTGTTCCAAATGATGAAACGGATATCTTCCTCATTGATCTCATCTTTTATATAATCCGGTCGGATGGTATAGAAAGGAAGTGACGTATCATATAGTTCCAGATGCTTTTTGATGAATGCTTGCCATAGACCTAAACCTGAAATGACATCTTCAAAATAGGCAGCGGTGTAAAGACATAACTTCTTTTTAATGGATTCGGGAATCTCTCTTATCGTACAAGTGGAGTATAATCGGTTAGCCAGATCGACAAAATATCTGTCTGTAGTCTGTTGTTGGATATAAGGATGGATAGCCAACCAGTCTTTTATGTATAATTTTATGGTTTGCATATTAGTTTATTGGAATTATTTTTATTGCAAAGATATTCCTTTCATTGTAAAAAGGAAGGAGAATATCGGGATATTTACTTTATCTTTGCAATATTCTAACTTTGAAATACCTATAAAAATGGAAATAGATTTAACAACTCCTGCTTTATTGTTCTCAGCCATATCGCTGATTATGCTGGCATATACCAATCGTTTTCTGTCATATGCCCAGTTAGTACGCACGTTGAAGGATCAGTATCGTGAAAATCATTCGGCGGTTACGGCAGCACAGATTTCTAATCTCCGCAAACGCCTTTATCTGACACGTGCTATGCAGGTGACAGGTATCGGGAGCTTGTTGCTTTGCGTGGTCAGTATGTTTTTAATGTATATACAGCTTTACCTCATATCCGTATATATTTTTGGACTGGCATTGGTGCTGCTCATTATTTCTTTAGGCATTTCTGTCCGCGAGATTTATATTTCCGTCAAGGCGCTGGAACTGCATCTGAGTGATATGGATTCTTGATTTATCTTTTTGCAAAGATATTTATCATAAAGGAACAGGCTGTTAATGCGATCCCTGTTCCTACTACTCCTTGCCATCCAAACCAATGCCAGAATGTTCCGGCAAGGAATGTACCTACGGAACCACCTATAAAATAAGTTGTCATAAAAATGGTATTAATACGGTTGGCTGCTTTCGGGTTGAGGGCGAAAATCGTAGTCTGATTACTCAATTGGATACATTGCATACCTATATCTATAATAAAAATTCCGGTGATGATACCCACGTAAGAGTCCTGACCGAAATAAAGTGAGAACCACGCCACAAAAATCAAGCCACAACCTATGTAATTCAGTCGTTTGACTCCCAAAACATGTACATATTTTCCTATATACGAGGCGGTGAGAGCTCCTGCTATGCCGCACAATCCTAATAACCCTACAATATTGTTTCCTGCAAAGAAAGGAGCTTGTCCCATTTTGAATGCCAGCGAAGTCCACAGAGCTAGGAATGAACCGAAAGCAATTCCGGCACGTAAGGAAGAAATACGTAACTGGGGGTATTCTATCACTAATGAAAACAAGGATTTCATCAGATCACTATATTTCCCTTTAAAATTACATGGCATATCGGGTAGTACACGCATGATAATGATGAGACATATCACCATCATTCCCGCCGCTACAAAGAAAATAAACCGCCATCCCAAATATTCGCCGACGATTCCGCTGACTACGCGCGAAGCCAAAATACCAGTCAGTAACCCTGATACAATCATGCCTACATTTCTTCCTTTGGTTTTGGGGGTGGAGAATTGTGCAGCTATGGGGATAAAGATTTGTGGCATCACCGAACAAATGCCGGTCAGCAGAGAGGCAAATAAAATGAGATGGATATAAGGAGTCAGTGCGATGGTTAGTAATGAAACGACTAGGACTGTGAAATTGATTAGAATAATGGTTTTCCTTTTAAATAAATCTCCCAAAGGAATAATGAACAGCAATCCGATGGCATAACCTATTTGGGTAATCATTGCTATCAGGTTGGCGGTGAATTCGGATGTTTGGAGATCACGGCTGATGCGATTTAATAAAGGTTGGTTATAATATAAATTGGCAACGGAGATTCCCGCAATAATTGCTAGCGTCCAAAGTAAGGAGGCAGGTAGTCCTTGGTTTTCTTTTAATTCTTGTTTCATGCTGCAAAAGTAGTAATTTCATGAAAATCATGTTATCTTTGTAAAGAAGAAAAATAGAAATGAAAATGAAGAATTGTATAAAAACGGTCTGTTTTCTGTTTTGGACCTGTGTAATGTTTATAGCGTGTATTGATGATGATGTGGAGGAAGGTACTGTTGATTTACAAACAGGAGAGAACATTCCTGTTTTTTCTGTGGTAATGGATGATGGACAAATAATAACTTCCGAAACCCTGAAAGGAGAGGTTTCCTTGATTGTGTTTTTTCATACGGGTTGTCCGGACTGCCGGAAAGAACTTCCTGTGCTGCAAAAAATATATACGGATTACGGTCAAAGAATCCGGATGGTTTGTATTAGCAGGGAAGAGAGTTCGGCAGAGATTGTCCGTTATTGGGACGAAAATCATTTGACTTTGCCCTATTCGGCCCAAGAAAACCGCACGGTATACTATCAGTTTGCTAAATCGGGGATACCTCGTGTTTATGTCATAGATAAAGAGTTGGTTATCCGTAGTGTTTTCACGGATAACCCGTTGGCAAGTTATGAAGATTTGGCTGAGGCTATAGAAACCTGTTTGTAGTTTTTAGAGAGGGTAAAATCCCTAAAAATAGGTATTGTCAGATAATGATAAGCTCATTACCTTTGCCATCATAAAAACAGAATCACAGCTGACTATACATGCAAATATTAAAGGATAACATACGTAGCCGTATTTTGGATGTAGCCAAACAACAATTTGAGTTGAAAGGTTATTCCAAGACTTCCATGCGTGAGATAGCTGTGGATGTAGGTGTTGGGGTGGGAAATATTTACAACTACTTTAAAAGTAAGGATGAGCTGTTTCATGAAGTTGTTCGTCCGGTTTTGTATGCGTTGGAAATGCTGTTGCAGGAACATCATGGAATACAGGGCGAGGATATTATGATGATGAGGTCGGAAGAATACTTGGAAACCTGTATAAACGAATATATTTCCTTGTATGACACCCACCACAGATTGATGAAAATACTGTTATTTCGTGCGCAAGGTTCTTCATTGGAACGTTTTCGGGAGAATTATACAGACCGTTCAACCGAATTAGTCAAAGTCTGGTTTACGGTGATGCAGAGAAAATACCCGATGATAAATATAGCTATTCCCGATTTTATAATCCATTTGCATACTGTATGGATGTTTACTATGTTTGAGGAGCTTTTGAGGCATTCAATAGCGAAACAGGAAATGAAAGCTATTTTACACAATTATATTCTATTTGAGATCCAAGGTTGGAGGGCCATTATTCGAATATGACAGGTAAAATTTGTATATACAGACTGGTTGCTACAGTAAGGCAGCAGGAAAGGAGGAAGTCTTTACGGAGGTTTCCTCCTTTTTTTATGAACAAATTTGAATACCGTTCACTAATAATCCGTTTGATATAGTACAATTATATGAAAAAGAAGAAAGAAGGATTGCCCCGTTTGTTAGAGATTGCGGGACAGAAGAAAGGGTTGCTTCTGCTGGCAGGTTTGCTGTCGGTAGGTAGTGCCATGTGTATGCTTGTGCCCTATTGGGCTGTCTATGAGGTGCTGAAAGAGTTGTTGTTGCATGGCAGCAATCCTGTTTTGGCAAATGGAACTGAAATGATACGTTGGGGATGGATCGCACTGGGTGGACTTGTCGGCGGATTGGTTTTGCTGTACGCTGCCCTTATGTCCTCTCATGTAGCCGCATTCCGAATCTTGTATGGGTTGCGTGTCCGTTTATCCGAACATATCGGTAAACTTCCGTTGGGCTATCTGAACAACACTTCCATCGGGTCCATCAAGAAAACGATGGATCAGAACATCGAGAAGATAGAGGGATTCATTGCACATACTATCCCCGATTTGGTAAATGTGATAGCTACGGTGGCAGTGATGTTTGTCATTTTCTTCTCATTAAATGTATGGTTGACAGTGGCGTGTTTGACAGTTGTCGTATTAAGCCTTTTCCTGCAATTTTCCAATTTTATGGGAAAGAAAGCGAAGGAGTTTATGCGTGTCTATTACGATGCACAGGAAAGGATGAGTACTTCTGCTGTACAATATGTTCGTGGAATGCCTATAGTAAAGATTTTTGGGCAAAGTGTATACTCGTTCCGCCAGTTCAATGCAGAGATACAGGCATACAAGACATTTGCTTTGAAATGCTGTGATACCTACCAGAACGGGATGATTGCCTTTACTGTTCTGCTTGGTTCAATGGTGACATTCATTCTTCCAATGGGTATCCTGTTGCTGAATGCCAACCCGCAATCTTTGTCACTGGCTGCGGTATGGTTGTTTTTTATTATTATGGGACCAGGTGTGGCTTCACCTATTTACAAACTGACTTTCTTGGGTGGGAACACACGGGAAATCAATGAGGGGGTAGCACGTATTGACCGCATACTGGAGAGGCAACCTATTCCCGAGCCGGAACATCCACAAGTGCCGGAGAGGTATGATATAGAATTTCGTCATGTGTCATTTTTTTATGAGAACACAGAACAGGGAACACGGACGAAAGTTTTGCATGATATCAATTTCAAGGCACAGCAAGGGGAAATAACTGCGCTCGTAGGACCATCTGGTAGCGGTAAATCGACGGTAGCCAACTTGATACCGCGTTTTTGGGATGTAGAGCAGGGCGAAATCCTTATCGGTGGTGTGAATATCAAGCAAATAGCAACAGCAGAGTTGATGGATACCGTATCGTTTGTCTTTCAAGACACTTTCTTGTTTTATGATACGCTGTATGAAAACATTGCCATCGGTTCTCCTTCTGCCGGTAAAGAAGCGGTGATAGCTGCTGCTGAAGCCGCCCAATGCCATGATTTCATAGAACGGTTGCCAGATGGTTATGATACTAAAATTGGGGATAAAGGTATATTTCTTTCGGGCGGTGAGGCGCAACGGATATGCGTGGCACGCGCCATCTTGAAGAATGCGCCGATACTAGTACTGGACGAAGCCACTGCTTTTGCTGATCCGGAAAACGAGTATAAGATGCAAATGGCCTTGCAGTCTTTGATAAAAGACAAGACGGTTATTGTAATAGTTCACCGTTTGTCTTCTATTGTATCAGCTCATCAGATTGTTGTCATGAAAGAAGGCCGGATTGTGCAATGTGGAAAACATAATATTTTATCTGTGAAAGAGGGGGTATATAAAAGTATGTGGGATGCTTATAGAAACGCTTACCATTGGTCGTTAAACAAGAATTAAACATATATTGATATGAGAAACAAGCATTTATTAAACAGTATTTTGCAGAATACAAGCTGTCCGAAAGGTTTTTGGGGTCGGATGATTTTATGGGGAATGAATCGTTTTCATGCTTCTTTGGCCCGTCGTGGTATGAAACAGGTAAACTGGCAACCGCAATGGACTGTCCTAGATATTGGATGCGGAGGTGGAGCCAACCTGAATCGTTTGTTGAAACAATGTCCTCAAGGAAAGGTTTATGGTATAGATTTATCGGAAGAGAGTGTAGTTTTTGCAAGCAAATACAATGTGAAAGAATTGAATAAACGATGTTTCATACAGCAAGGAAGTGTGTGCTCCTTGCCATACAAAGACGGGACATTTGATGCTGTTACTGCTTTTGAAACAGTCTATTTTTGGTCGCCCATAGAGATAGCGTTGGCTGAGGTGGTACGAGTCTTACGAAAAGGAGGATGCTTCCTTGTCGGCTTGGAAGCAAGCAGTCCTGAACTCGGAAAAATGTGGACTGAACGGATAAAAGGAATGGTGGTATATACAGCCGGAGATTTGAAGGATTTGTTGATAGAGGCCGGATTTTCAACCATTCAGGTTGTTCATAATAAAGAAGAAATGTATATTATCGCACGTAAATGAAAGGAATAGGTATGAATGCGATCAAAAATATTACAATTGGTCATACGAAACGTCTTTGTAGACCAGTAGGTTTAACAGTGCTTGCCAATTTGATTAATATTGTGCCGTTTTGCTTCTCTATTGAGGCGGTACGTATTGTTTTTAATACGTTCGATGGAAGTGGCCGGCCACTTGACACGGTTCGTTTGTGGTATATATTCGGAGTGATGGCTTGTTATATGATAGTCATGGCGTTAGCGGAACGAGCTTCCTATCGTTCCAATTTTAGAGGGGCATATGAGATGAGTGCTTCGGGACGTCTTTCTTTGGCAGAACACTTGCGGAAGCTCTCGTTAGGATTTCTTTCACAACGTGATCCCGGTGACTTGTCGTCTATGCTTATTACCGATTTTTCAATGGCAGAAACCGGAATATCCCATCATTTGCCTCAACTGATGGGGGCTGTAGTTATGCCTGTACTAGCTTTTGCTTCACTAATATGGATAGATTGGCGGATGGCTGTTGCTATGTTTGCCGCTTTACCACTGGCTTTATTCATTTTGTGGGTAAGTACGAGTGTGCAGAAAAAATTGAGTGGAAGTCAGGTTCAGGCCAAAATTAATGCTGGAAGCCGATTTGAAGAATATCTGCAAGGTATCCGGGTGGTGAAAGCTTACAATTTGTTGGGAGCCCATTTTGACCGGTTGCGTGATGCGTTTGCAGAACTGCGCCGTGCCTGTATCCGTCAGGAGGCACAGTTAGGCCCGTTTGTGCTGCTTTCCATTGCTTTGGTGCGTGCCGGGCTGACATTGATGGTACTGTGCAGTACTTATTTGCTATTGAGTGGAGATCTCTCGTTGCCTATTTTTATACTGTTTCTTGTAGTAGGATCTCGTGTGTTTGACCCGTTAACTTCTGCCTTGACCAACTTTGCCGAGTTTCGTTATTTCTCCATTGCTGGAGGGCGTATTTTAACACTGATGGATGAGCCGGAAATGAGAGGAGAACTGCAATCTCCGGTTACAGGTGATATACGTTTTGAACATGTTTCATTTGCCTACCGGGACAAGGAAGTCCTGCATGATGTTTCAATTACGCTTTCCAAAAACTCATTGACTGCCCTTGTCGGTCCTTCCGGAAGTGGAAAAAGTACAGTAATGAAACTTTGCGCCCGTTTTTATGACCCACAGAAAGGACGTGTTTTTTTTGGTGATCTCCCGATGGATAAAATAAATCCGGAAAGTTTGATGAGTCATATCTCTATGGTATTCCAGGATGTCTATCTGTTTCAAGATACGGTACGCAACAACATACGTTTTGGTAAGGCTGGTGCAACGGATGATGAAATTATTGTCGCAGCCCAAAAAGCTTGTTGCCATGATTTTATCATGCAGTTGCCGCAAGGCTATGACACGATGATAGGTGAAGGCGGTTGTACTTTATCCGGAGGAGAAAAACAGCGTATATCCATTGCTCGTGCTGTTCTGAAAGACGCACAAGTCATTCTATTGGACGAAGCAACTGCCTCGCTTGACCCTGAAAATGAAGTGGAAATGCAGAAGGCCATCGATACTCTCATCAAAGGTCGTACTGTTATAACTATCGCTCATAAGCTCAAGACAATCATGAATGCTAATCGGATAATTGTTTTGGACGATGGTCAAGTTAAGGAACAAGGAACACATGATGAATTGATTCGGGTAGATGGTCTTTATGCCCGGCTATGGAAAATTCAGGAAAGTACTTCTGGATGGAATTTATGAGGAATTCTATTTGATTACACAATTGAAAAGAGAATATGAATTACTATTCTCTTTTCAACTTTTCTTAATAGGACTTAAATATGAACAGATGAAAAAAATATTATTTTGCAGAATATTTTAACGTTGTGAAAATAATGTATTCTCTATCCGAAAGAAGTGTTTTGCGGAAGAGCGGTCGGGTAGTAACAAACCAGATTAAGATTGTTATCAGATCATTGTTCCATGCCTCAAAACAAATATGATATTTCTCGTTTAAATCATTTTTAAGGATTTGTCGGACTTTTATAAAAAACTCCCTTATTGTTTTTTATTTCTATCATTCCGTTGTCTGAATCATACAGGAATGGTGGAAAAGTAAAAAAGACATAAATCTCGGTGTCTTTTAGTTTGTACAGCTTGGGAGTGATCTTTTTACTGATTCCGCTTGGGAATACTTGGTCATCCATTTCGGTGGGAATATAATAATCTGCTCCCTCCCTCAATACATTTTTGCTAATCTTGGCTTCTGCTTTTGATTTGGCAATCGTATAGAATCCCTCTATATCATATTTATCCCAATTTTTATACTCTTGTCCAAGCACCATACTTATGTTTAAACATAAAACCAGTAGTAATAATATTCTTTTCATATCTATCTGTTTTTAAGGTTATTCCAAGTTGGTATCACAAATATAAGAATTCTTATTGGTTTTTTCAAGGAATAAGGAAGAAAATAGAGAGTAGAATTTTAAAAAAAGAAGGTAATCCCTATCCATACCAGAACTCCTGATATCAGAACGATTCCTAACATGATTAATTTTATTTTGAAGAGCTGGTTAGTTTCCGCTTCTTCTTTTTCTTGCGTTTTTATTCTGATCTCTTCTAATTGCTCAAGGGATAGATGGGAGGAGTGCTCTTTTTTGTTCAAATCAACCAGTCGGTTTCGAATTTCATTTAAGCGTTCCTTTCCTGCTTTTCGTAGTTCACGATTTTCTTTATCTCTTCTCATCATGTCATTGATACAACCTAAAGTTCCCATAATCTAACTGTTTAATTTGAATTCATTTCCACAAATATAGTGTTTTTTGCAGTTGCTTTTCTTCACTTGCTAATTTAATATTTGAAGGATAGATATTACTTAATAAACCTGATGTGCCTTGACTGCCGGATATAAATATTCTGCCAATGGATTTGTAATATAAAGTTGTATGCCATTATGCTTTCATACCATTGCTTATGGGGTAATATGTTGATAATGAACTGTATTTATATGGCGTGGCATTTTCCCCATTGAAACAGGTAAAAAGTAGATGTATTTATCTTATCATTGAAAAAAAATGTGAATATAAAGTTTAGGTGAAAGTGATTTTATTTGTAAATTGTATACCGTCATGTAGGTATCTCCGATCTATGTATAATTTAGTATATACCTAGAAATGGGGATTGTGCCGAGCTTTTATGAATTGTAATTTTGCAAACCAATAGAGAATGAAATGATTTGTAAGATTGCATATATTTTTTTATTTATAATTTGTAGCAATGTGTCTCTTTTATGGGGGCAGACATTTGTATTTCGGGGAACTGTACTGGATGAGCAGACTCATAAAGCGTTGGATTACGCTACAGTTCAATTGTTTGTGGATAAGCAGATTGTTTATGGGGGAATAACAGATGCGAATGGACATTTTGAACTTCTACATATCCATCCTGGAACTTATCGGGTTATTGTATCCTATTTAGGATATGATTCTACAGAAAAAGAAGTGAAGGTCATTGGGGATATTTCAGCAATCTTTTATTTAAAACCTTCGGTCATGGCGCTGAACGAGGTAGTGGTGACCGCTTCTGAATCAAAACGCGCTACCAGCGCTTCTATCGTTGACCGTACAGCCATGAAACATCTTCAGCCCAGCAGTTTCAGTGACTTGATGGAATTAGTACCTGGAGGAAAGTCGGCTGATCCTCAGATGGGGCAGGCCAATCTGATCCGGATACGTGAAACAGGTAAGACGGAGGATATCTCTTCATTGGGAGTTGGATTTTATATTGATGGTATCTCCCAGAATACGGATGCGAATCTGCAATATATGCCAAACAGTACTTCCGCAGTGAATGCAACGAGCACAATGTCAAAAGGGATGGATATGCGTACCATCTCAACCGATAATATTGAGAAGGTGGAAATCATTCGTGGCATTCCTTCCGTGGCTTATGGTAATGTGGCAAACGGTGCGGTAATCATTCAGCGTAAAATGAATGAGAGCCCCTTGTCTGCGCGTTTTAAGGCTGATAAAACCAGTAAACTGTTTTCTGTAGGCAAGGGAATTCGGCTGGATGGGAACGGGCGTTATGTGTTGAATGCTGATTTAAACTATTTGGAGTCCAAAATAGATCCGCGTAACAGTGTGAAAAATTACACTCGCCTTACTGCTTCCGCCCGCTTGGATGGCAAATGGTTATGGAATGAACGTAATATTCATTGGAATATCAGTTCCGATTATACCGGCTCGTTTGATGATGCGAAGAGGGATAAAGATGCGACAGTAAAGGAAGATTCTTATAAATCGGACTTTAACAGCCTGAAGATAGCGGGGAAATGGAGCATGAAGTTTCCGGCCCATTTATGGATTCGTGAGGTTGGTGTGACTACTTCTGTCAGTCAGCAGTGGGAGAAGATGCGTGAAATAAAGTCCGTTTCTCTGAATCGTCCGGCAGCTATTGCTACTCAGACAGAAACCGGAGAGTTTGATGGCATCTATCTACCTTATAATTATGTGGCACAGATGGATATTGATGGTAAACCTTTATATGTTACGGCTTCCGCCCGTACGCGGTTGGCTTTCCCGTTGGGGGTATTACAGAATGCGATGAATATGGGGATGGAATGGAATTATCAGAAGAATTTGGGAGAAGGCCAGGTATTCGATGTGACACGGCCCATCAGTGAAAGTTTGAGTACACGGCCTCGCCGTTTTAAGGATATACCGGGGCTGCAACCTTTCGCCTTCTATGCCGAGGAGGTGTTGAATCTTCCTGTAAATAGACATAAATTGGCTTTTACGGCTGGTATCCGTTTGCAGTCTTTATTGGGGCTGGACACTAAATATAAGATGCAGGGCAAGATATATCCCGATCTTCGTCTGGACTTGCAATGGAGTTTACCGATATCAAACGGATGGGATGTTGCCTTTTCGGGAGGTTTGGGCTGGATCAGCCGTATGCCGACCACCGCACAGCTATATCCGGATTTTAAGTATGTAGATTTGATTCAGTTGAATTATTACCATACCAATCCGGATTATCGCCGTATCAATATGATGACATATAAATGGGATAATACAAACTATCAATTGGAACCAGCACGTAACATGAAATGGGAAGTGCGGGCCGACGTCAGCTATAAGGGAAACCGCCTGTCGATAACTTATTTCCGCGAACGGATGAATAATGCTTTTGATGATATCACTTATTATAGGTCATTGGCATATAAACTATATGATCCTGCTAGTATCGACGGATCAGCATTGACGGCTCCTCCAGAACTTTCTCAGTTGACTTATACAAATGAATATAATTTGGATGTGTATTCCACACAAGGTAATGTAATGAAGGTGTGTAAAGAAGGAGTGGAGTTTCAGTTCGCTTCCAAACGAATAGAATCGCTCAAGACTCGCGTCACTATGTATGGAGCCTGGATAAAGACAATTTATAATTCGGATTCTCCTCAATATAAGGCCTCTTCTATATTGTTGGACAATAAACAGCTGAAATATGTGGGATTGTACAATGGGGACAACGGAACAGAAAGCCAGGCATTCAATACGAACTTTATGTTTGATACCTATATACAGCGTTTGGGACTTACTTTCTCTACGTCGGCACAATGCACTTGGTATACCAACAGACGGAACTTGTGGAATAATGGCGTGCCGGTAAGCTATATAGATCAATCCGGTGAAACGCATCCGTTTCGCGAAGAGGATAAAAACAATATTCAGTTACAGCATCTGGTGGAGAAATATTCAGCCACTTATTTTGAGCGTACTACCGTGCCTTTTTATATGGATATCAATTTGAAGGCGAGTAAACGGATCGGTAAGTATCTGAATCTGGCTTTTTATGTAAACCGGCTTTTGGGTATTTATCCTGATTATACGTTACGGGGTGTACTGCAACGGAGAACCTCCGAATCGCCTTATTTCGGTATGGAAATGAACTTAACCTTTTAGTAAATGAACAATAAAATAGAGATGAAGATGAAAAAGAATCAATTGACAATGTTAGTCCTTTTTGCGACAATGCTGGGATTTACCGCATGTAGTGATGATGACAAAGTGAGCATATCCACTGTAGGTATTACCACTACTGTAGATACAACTATCGAGGGGCTGCAACTGACCGGTGGAACCTATACTTTTGAAAATGTAAATACATCTGTCAAGACAGACATTACCTATCCGGCTCAGAGTATTGAACTGGCGGACGGGTTGTATAATGTAACTTTCATTGGTAAGGGAACTTACTCACAGAATGGAACTCCGGTGGAAGTCGATGTACAGGGAGTACAACAGAATGTGGCCGTATCTGGAGGGTCGTACAAGCTGGAACTGAAGGTTCATGTACTCAATACAGGTGACCCTGATTTTGTGATTGCCGAGATATTTATTCCCGGAACCTATAATGAAGCAGGTAAGCAATATAATGGCGACCAGTATATACGTATCTATAATAACTCGGATAAAGTTTTGTATGCGGATGGATTGATATTTATGGAATCACAATTCCAAACTACTCAGAAATATCAATCGGTAGATCCGGATATCATGGATGAAGCTATTGCGGTAGGCTCTGTTGTAGCAGTACCGGGCAGTGGAACAGATTATCCGGTACAACCGGGAGAATCCTTTATCCTTTGTGACAATGCGATCAATCATAAAGAGGCTAATCCGAATTCTATAGATTTAAGTAAAGCCAATTTTGAGTGGTATATTGAATCAAAGCAAGATGTGGATAATCCGGCTGTTCCCAATCTGGATGTTTATTATTGTTATTCCAAAACTATCTGGGTGTTGAATAAACAGGGAAATCGCGCTTATGCTATTGGCAGATTACCCAAAAGTATGACTAAAGAAAAGTATATTTCAGACTATGCATACAACTATACGTATATTATGCAAAATGGAACAGCCAGTAAACCGCAAAGCAAATATAAGTTCCCCAATGAATGGGTGATTGATGCTGTAAATGTAGGTGCTTCCAATGAATGGCAGTGGAATGTAACCTCTACCGGGCTGGATATGGGGCATACTTATATCGGTATGAACAATACCGTTGCAGAAAACATCGGAAAGTGCGTAATGCGTAAAGCCGCCTACAAGGATGGTGATCGGGAAGTATTGCAGGATACAAATAACTCTACCGTTGATTTCACACCTGCGGCTACTCCGAGCCTGTTTAACAAATAATTGAATCCGTCTTATTGATATATAAATCTTTATTATTCATGATGCTAATCCGAATTATCATTATGTTGCTGATTGCTTTATTTGTGGAGAGTCGGCAGGAAGCCTTCGGGCAGACTACCGACACACTCTCCCTGTCCGATAAGGTAATCCGTACCGCTTCATTTGCGACCGGATTTCGTGGCGAGATATGGCAGAATCCGGCACTTTATTATTACTATACTCCGTATACATGGACAAGGCTGGACGTAAATGGAGCTTATCATGATAAAGGAAAAGCATCTTTGAAACAGGAAGGTGATAAGGATACCCATATCGGGGTGGATGTTCACTCTTTCGTCATTCTTTCGGGACGTGATCGTGTATTCGGTTCAGCAGGATACAGGAGTGAGAAACAGGAGAATGTGCTATGGAACGAAAATATAGACTGGAAACTGATTGCTCCTTACGTGACCGGTGATTCTATTGGAGGTTTTTTGAAAGGAGAAACTTACTATTTCAATGGAGGTTACGCCAGTGAGTCGGGTTCTTGGACGTGGGGAATCACTGGTGGTTATAGGGCTTCCCATAATTATCGGGATAAAGATCCGCGTCCGCGTAATACGGCTTCCGATCTTTCTTTTGCTTTGGGAGTAGGATATCGTTTGGGATCGTATCGTTTGGGAGTTTCTACAGATTTCCGGCTTTATCAGCAGAAAAGTGAGATTTCGTTCCTTGCGGATAAAGGCTCTACTTCAGTATACCATATGTTGGGATTGGCTATGGATTATGTGCGTTTTGCCGGAAATCAGACCGGAACGAAGCATCAAGGTACCGAGTGGGGAGGAAGTATAGGTATCCTGCCGGTTGATACGGAGAAAGGCATATCTGCCACAGTTTCGGTCGATCGCATGTCGATGGACAAGAAATTAAGCAATGCCAATAATCTTACTTTATTGAATTTGGCAACAACGGATTTGAAAGGGAATGTGACTTGGATGCGGAAACTTCAGCAGTCGGAGCACCTTGCAGTAAAGCTGGATGCAGGCTATACAGTCCGTAAAGGGACGGAGAATCTGTACGGTGAGGCAGGCGGAAGTTCTTATGGTGCATTAATCAGTACATCTCCGGGAATGAAAGTCACGAATTGTCAGATTGCTGCCAGCGGTTTATGGGAGAGGCTTTTGACCGATAAGTTAGTATGGGGAGGAGCAATCATTCCAAGTATAATTTTTCATCGGTCGGAAACAGATTACAGTGCTATATCCCGGTTTGTTCATCTGTCGGCTCTGGAGAGCTCTTTACGTGCCCGTTTGCAGTATCAGAAGAGGCTGTTACGATTGACTGCGGAGGCCAATGGCGGGTATTATGCCAATTTATCGGCCGAACATTCTTTACCGGGACTGAATCTTGTGAAGTCGGCCTCTCAAGCTTTGTTGGCGAATATCGACTATTTGTCCGATAGCTATGGGATGGTAGGTATTCGTTTACAAGGGGATTATCCTATTATGAAACAATATAATCTGTCTTTGTCGGTTCAATGGCAGGCCGCATATTATAAAAAAAGTGGAACGACCCGGTATGTCGCTTGTTCACTGGGCATCTTTTTTTAACAAATAAAAACAATTAAGCATATGAAAATTAAATTTATGGTCGCTGCAACCTTAATAGCAGCTTTGGTAACTACTACTTCTTGTGGAAACAGTAACAAACAGAGTCAGTCCGAAAAAACGGAGCTGGCAGCTCCGGCGGCATTAAGTGTCGATAACCTGTTGGCACATGCCGATTCATTGGCTAACCGGGAGGTGACTATAGAAGGTATCTGCACGCATACCTGTAAGCATGGAGCTACAAAAATCTTCCTGATGGGCAGTGATGATACCAAAACGATTCGTGTGGAAGCCGGACCGCTGGGTTCATTTGACACTAAATGTATCAATGCCATTGTCACAGTGACCGGGACATTGAAAGAACAGCGGGTAGATGAAGCCTATTTGCAAAACTGGGAGTCTAAATTGAAAGCGCAGACCGAAAAATCTCATGGCGAAACAGCTGCCGGATGTGATTCGGAAAAGAAAGCGCGTGGCGAAACAGCTAATACTCCTGAAGCCCGTATTGCAGACTTTCGTGCAAAAATAGCGGAAAGAAAAGCTGCCACCGGAAAAGATTACCTATCATTCTATTATATGGAAGCAAGTTCTTATGAAATCGCGGAATAAAGGTACTGTATTTCGCAAATGGAGCCGGATCATCCACCGTGATTTATCTTTCTTCTTTGCGGGAATGATTATGATTTATGCTATTTCGGGTATCGTGATGAACCATAGGGATAGCATAAATCTTCATTATACAGTGACACGAACGGAATATAAGATAACAGAGGACCTGTCGGATAAAAGTAAAGTCAATGAGAAAGTGATTTTGGCTTTGCTGGAACCTTTGAACGAAGCCGGAAATTTCACTAAATATTATTATCCAAAGCCGGATCGGATTAAAGTTTTTCTGAAAGGTGGTTCGAGCCTGGTGGTTAATACCCGGACAAAGGATGCTGTTTACGAAGGAGTGAAGCGTCGTCCGCTGATTTCTTCCATGGTACAGCTTCATTTCAATCCGGGTAAATGGTGGACTTGGTTTGCCGATGCCTTTGCTGTCAGTCTGATTGTTATCACCGTCAGCGGTATGGTGATGATAAAAGGTCCTAAGGGGTTATGGGGTAGAGGAGGGATCGAGTTGGTGGGCGGTATCCTGATTCCTATTCTTTTCCTGATGTGTTTCTAGTAACAAACAAAAAATGATTTATAAAGCATGAGTGCAATTATAGAATGTAAGAACCTGACCCATTATTACGGTCAACGCAAGATTTATGAGAACTTGAGTTTTGAAGTTCCTCAAGGGCGTATCTTGGGGTTGTTGGGTAAAAATGGTACAGGGAAAACGACAACCATTAATATATTGAGCGGTTATCTTCAGCCGCGTTCAGGCGAATGTCGCATCTTTGGTGAGAACATTCAGACCATGAACCCTGCTTTACGCAGGAATATCGGTTTATTGCTGGAAGGTCATGTTCAATATCAGTTTATGAATATCACACAAATAGAAAAGTTTTATGCTTCTTTTTATCCGGGACAATGGAAAAAGGAGGCTTATTATGACTTGATGAATAAATTGAAGGTAGCTCCGGGACAACGTATCTCAAGAATGTCGAACGGACAGCGTTCGCAAGTGGCATTGGGACTGATCCTGGCACAAAATCCGGAGTTGTTGATTCTGGATGATTTCTCTTTAGGACTTGATCCGGGCTATCGCCGTCTTTTTGTGGATTATTTACGTGATTATGCCCGTTCCGAGAACAAGACTGTTTTCCTGACTTCCCATATTATTCAGGATATGGAGCGGTTGATTGATGATTGTATTATTATGGATTATGGCTCTATCCTTATTCAACAGCCTATTGAAACGTTGATGAAAGAGCTGAGAAGATATACTTGTACTGTGCCCGAGGGTTATCAGCCTCAGTTGCCGGCAACTTGCTATCATCCGGCTGTCATTCGTCAAACCTTGGAAACGTACTCCTTTTTGCCTCCCGTGGATGTGGAGAAACTGTTGAAGGAAAGTCAAGTTCCCTTTACTGGTTTGCAGCACGAAAATGTAAGTCTGGAAGATGCCTTTATCGGTCTTACCGGAAAGTATTAATATGTAAACTAAATAGAAGAAATATGATACAAGCCATATTTTATAAAGAGTGGATAAAAACGCGTTGGTATTGGTTGCTGGCAACTCTTTTTATGATAGGGATCACAGGATATTCCATGCTTCGTATTGGCCGTACCATTGCCATACAGGGAATCGATCATTTATGGGTAGTGATGGTCCAGAAGGATGCTATATTTATTGATTTGTTGCAATTTGTCCCTTTACTTATCGGTATCTTGCTTGCTGCCGTACAGTTTTTCCCCGAGATGCAACGTAAGTGTTTGAAGCTTACTTTGCATTTGCCTTATTCACAGAAGAAAATGGTCATGTCAATGTTGGCCTATGGCGTACTTGCACTGGTGACCTGTTTTGCTATGAGTTTTATTATGATGGGAGTTTATCTGCCACAACATTTTACAAGTGAGTTGGTGCAGCGTGTTTTATTATCTGCGGCTCCATGGTTTCTTGCCGGATTTGCCGGTTATCTGCTTGTTTCATGGATTTGCCTGGAACCCACATGGAAGCGCAGGGTTTTGAATCTGATTATTGCGGCATTGATTTTCCGTGTCTACTTTCTGGCTCCGGGAGCGGAGGCATATAATGGTTTCTTGCCCTGTCTGACACTTTATACGTTGCTTGCCGCTTCTCTTTCGTGGATTTCTGTGGTACGGTTCAAGGCCGGTAAGCAAGACTAATTGAATGTTTATTATTAAAAAATCAAACAAACATGATTCGATTCAGCAAAATATTTTTTTATATTACCGTAGCTGTCCTGCTTGTATGGCAGTTGCCTTGGTGTTATGCTTTTCTCACACTGAAGCCTGTCAAAACTCCTTTTACTATGTATAGTTCCGTACTTGGTGATTTTGTTATTACACAACTAGATGAGAATAAGCAACTTCACCGCTATGATACGAAAGGCAATACATATACACAACAGCAGGTAGACAGTTTGTTGCCTTCTCTCTATGTGCGCCAGCTTACGGCGGACGAACGTTTCCCTGATACCATTTGTGGTAAGGCAGTTAGTCCGAAAGATATTCAATTGACAAACTTTACTTTCAAGAGTGTGCCGTCAGCCATCAATGCTTCCCAGACAGGACTCTATTTTCTGATGGAGTCCATGTCCAAACGGGTGGATTTGAAAATGCCCGAAGATGCATTCCGTTTTAGCGATAAAGGTATAGAATTTATTCGTATGGAGACGAATTGTATCGATGAGGCGAAAAGCAAATTGTTTACGGATATGCTGGTTCAGAAAGGGTTTGCTTTTCCTGCATGCTATGCTTCGGGCAATCCAACTACTCGTAAAGACTATGATGAGGGATATCTGGTTTTAGATGCCAACCATAAATTGTTCCATCTGAAGTGCACCAAAGGACGTCCGTATGTGAAAGCTATTCAGTTGCCTGAAGGAGTCTTGCCGGAATATGTGTTTATTACTGAATTCCGTAGCCGTCGGACTTTGGGGTATATGGTAGATAGCAAGCATCATTTTTATATTATCAATAGTGATGGAAGTTTGGTGAAATCAGCTCTCCCCGGTTTCGATCCGGCAAAAGATGAGTTGACCATCTTTGGAAATATGTTTGACTGGACTGTAAAGTTATCGACAGATAAAGATGATTATTACTATGCTTTGGATGCTACAGATTATTCACTGATTAAAGAACATGCCTATAAAGATATCCGCCGTTCTGTTCCGGGGTTGTCTTTTACATCTCCAGATGACAAATTTGTAAAACCTCGTTTTTGATGTGAATTTGGCAGGGGAAGTCTGATATTAAAATGTATATTAGTTCGAACAGACCGAAAACAACTAGGTAAAGGGGCTATCATGTTAGGCATCAGCTAACTCTACCTTCTGTGAGATACTGCAAATACGGGATTATATAATTGTGCGGACAGACAGGAGGGCGTGAAAACAGCCTTCCTTTTTTTGATAATATTTAAGATACAGGGATTTGATCTAGTTTTTCTTGCTCGTCAATTTTATATTATGATAATCGTTCTTTGAGTATATGCAGGATAAAACAGGTTGTTGAATTTTGCTTGTTTTTAAATTTTCAAAAATGCCAGATTGCATATAAATAATCTTCGTTTTGACCTCCTTTTATCCTAAACCAACTCTTAATTGTATAACCGATTTATGATTTAAAGAACCAATTTCATTCCGTAATTTTAGACAATTATTTGCAATACTTTTGATTGATATTGAAAAATAGGAGGGGGTGGGTCATCAGTTAAACGAATGAAATTACTGGAAATAAAAATCCCTATAACTGCAATGGTTATAGGGATTTATATATTAGCAATGTATTATATTACTTGCTCAAAGCAGTAGCAACGTCTACAGCACAAGCCACTGTACATCCTACCATCGGGTTGTTACCGATACCCAGGAATCCCATCATTTCCACGTGAGCGGGAACAGATGAAGAACCAGCGAACTGAGCGTCTGAGTGCATACGACCCATAGTGTCCGTCATACCGTAAGAAGCAGCGACCGAGCATCCCTGTAAACATTTACTAATCTGTTATAGATAGTTGTGTTACAGTTAGATATTCAAGTATATTAAAGAACTCTTCAGTTTATTAGTTACTGTTATATTATTAAATGGTCGTGAATAAGTCACAAATGACTAACTACTGACCTTTATTATTCTGTTGTTTATTCTCTCTTATAGCTCGCTGTTGGTCTAAGCGTTTCTGTTGCTCAAGTACTTCTTCTCTTGTAGGGGGATGCTTCTTCCATTCTTCTATTGACCTGCGAGTGCGTTCTATCCATTGTTTATGAAATTCATTAATATATTCCATAAATCTTCTGATTATGAGTTTAAGGCAAAGGTAATCATTTCTTTTTTTAATCACCAATGTTTTAATTACAACATTCTTGCGAATGGGGTTATATATGGAAGTATCTCTTAAAATTGTAGTAGCTATATAAAATAAGAAACAGCATAAGAGTTTCCTCAAATGCTGTTCTTTGTAAATTACGATAGCAATTATCTATCTACGTTTCATTTCATAGTTTTCTTCTGATTCAGAATCTACAGCTTTGAGATATAATTCTGTATCTGTAAGTTTTGTAATAGTAACTTCCTTACCCAATAGCCATTCAGTACTTCTAAGGATAAGTCTGTCTCCTTTTACTGAACTTGCAAAGTAATATGTCTTGTAGCCATCATTATATCCTCCATTGCCATCTTCGTCCTCAAAGAAAATGTATTCACCTGTCACATCTTCTTCCCAATCTTCTTTCTCATTATTGTCGTTGTATTCCCAACCATAGCATTTAACCATATCCCATGTCCCTTTGAGATTTGCTAAAGAGATTTCAACAGTTGGTTCATCTTCATCATCGCTACAAGCTGTAAAGTTTACAGCCAACATGACCATTAACAAGGTCATTCCTAAAAATCTTAATGTTTTCATTGTTTAAATAGTTATTTAGTTAAAAATTAGGAGATTTATCCCCTTTGTTTAAATCATTGCTAAATCCATCGTCAAAACTAAGAATATTACCATCAAGGTAGTTTATTAACTTCCCAGAGTAGAAGTCGTTTCCATCCCATTGGATTTTAAGCCTAATTAAATCCGTTCCTTCCACTTTTTCTAAGTACCATAATCCATAGGTTGAGTATTCATTAACAACTTCCCAATCTGAGTAGCTAATATTCCCATTTATAAATCCCTTAGTTCTTTCTGCTGTTTTAGTATATCTAATAACTTGTTTATTGGTAGAGAATTTGTAACTCATAAATGTTTTAGATAATTCGTTATTAACTTCTCTGTACCAACTACCATAAAGCATGGTATAATATTCATTGATAGTATTATCATCTGTACCATTATTACTAATGTTATCATCCCCACAGGAACTAACTCCCATGCCTAATGCAACCAATAATAAACTTGTTAATAATCCTATTATTTTCATTTTTTAATTGTTTATGGATTCTATTGAATTAATAGAATCGTTATTTACATGTTTGTTATTTGATTGACGAACTTTCATTTTATCTTTAACAGACTGGTCGTTTACAATTTCTCTTAATCTTTCAACTCTTATTCCATAATTAAAACTTTGTGTACCATTAATGCCAGCAAAATTTATTGCTACTAATTCTCCATATTGATTAACAACAGGGCTACCACTTGAACCTTGTAAGGCAGGTATTGAGTACATTATCTTAATGCTATCAGTATTTTGGCTGATATAACCTTGAGTAATTTGCGCCTTAATTCCATCATTAGTTGATGCTAATGTTGGTCCTTGATTGAAACCAATCATATATAATTTAATTTCTTCATCACTACGAATTTCATTATTATAAAGATTAAAGATGTATTTATCTTGTGGTATAGTGAACCAACTAATTATCCCAGCATTCTGAATGTTACTCCAACCTACTTCCGCTTGTTCATAAGACCATTTAGGAGTTTCTTCTAATCTGCAAACATTCCAAAAATTGCTACCATCAGCTATCTGGATAATTCCTAAATCATAGTTGGGAACATCTTTTACTACGAAACAATCTATTAAATCATTACTTGATGCTATATGGCTTCCGTTATATGCTATTTTGATTTCAGAACAAAGTTCAACATCAAAGTTGCTTAAACTTAAGTCTTTTATGCGGTTGTTTCTATATTGGGTAAATGTGTTTATCCATTTCCTGCTGGATTGAATCCCATCCATCATCATAGCATAACCTTGTGAATCGAGCCTTTTATTATCTCTAATTTCTTTTTCAAATATTTCTAAACGTTTTCTTGTTTCTTCAAGTTGTTGATTACAATAATCAATCTGCTCTTTTAAATATCTAATCAATGCTTGATAGATAAGAGTTTTGTCAGTAGTAGGATTGATAACGTGACTGTTTGTAACAATCGTTCCTCTTGGAGATATGATGAATCCAGTACCAAATATTGTACTTTTAATCGTATCATTTACTTCATTAAAATTATTGGATATAGTGTGGGATATGTTTTTTAATTTCCCATCTCGTAATTTAGAAAAGACATAATTGGTTGAATAGAATCCATTATCTGATAGTGTGATTTTATAATAATATGTATTCTGAATCAAGACTACTCCAGAAGAAGCTTGTTCATATAGTTGTTCTTGAGTGTAACTATCCTTTTTAGATGTACATGACATCATACTAAGAATAATTAATCCATAAAGAAGATGTTTCATCGTTTCTTGAGATTATGCCTACCTGCTCCCTTGAATAAGCTATAAATAGATAAGGTGTGGAAGCTATATTTGCCTTATCCTGTTTCTTGGGCTTCTCGCATTGCCTTTTGGTACGGATAAAACAATAGCCCCACACCAAACGGTATATAGAAACCTTACAAACATAAGGTAGGTATATATCAAGTGCGGGTGCTATTGCTATCATCTTCGTACCGTTTTTAAATTTTGCGAGAATCTAAGAAACAGAAGATAATTTCAATAACACCTTTCGTTAATTATGTCCTTCCAACTCTCTATCTCATTAGTTCATTGGAATTGGTGCAAAGGTAACAAAAGGTTTTAAATCTATTAGCATGGAGTGTGGATTAATAGTAATTATTGTGTTACTAAACAGAGAATTAATGGAGTATTTAAGCAGAGTTGCATCTGAACTCTCTAAATCCATGTGGGTATCAAATTCACTTCTCCCCATATAAAGACTAAATTCTGAATATTCTTACCTACCTTGAATTATCATCTTTAAGTCAGTATATTGTTGGATATTCAAGAAGTGCTATCTCCAACATGACTTATAAGAGTTGAGATAGTTCTAAACTCTGTAAATTAATGGAATTGAACTACTTCTATAAGGCTGAAATGCCAAACTGCCAAGATTGGACTTTAGATGTATCTAAGCTCAATATTTCATTGATTTGGGACAGAACCATTCAGACCACTATAAAGATGTATCTTAATAATCCTGTCCCAATTCATTAGAAGCTCAAACAGTCATAAGTCTGTAGAATCTCTTCCTGCCTTAATCCCAAGTATCTTTTAGTAATGGCAACAGAACTATGATTGAAAAGTTCCATCAGTTTTACTAAAGCAAGCTCTGAATTCTCACTGTTCATATTGTAGACCTGTCTACCAAAAGTCTTTCTAAGTGAATGACAGGAAAAGTTCTTAATCTTTAGCTTGTATTTCTTTTTCACTTCTTTAAGAATGATATTTATTCTCTGGACTGAAAAGACTGTACCTTTCTGACTTATTAAGATAGGTGCATTTATTCCAACTGGCTTTATATGTTCGTAACATTCTCTGATATGTTCCTGTAACTGGGGATTCAGCCTTATAGTTCTTTGCTTTCCTGTCTTTTTCTCAATTACAGTAAACTCGTCAGTACCTAATATCTGCTTCCACCTTAGAGATAGAATATCAGATATTCTTAATCCTGTGAAGCATCCCAAACTAATAAGGAGTGAGATTTTATAATTCTCGTCTTTCGCCAACTTCCTTATGAGGTTCATAGCGTCAGACCAAACAAGATAGTCTGCCGTTGTGCTTGAATATTTAAGTGACATAATGTTCTGTTTTATAATGAAATGAATAGAAGTGAATATTAATTCTGAGTTGGATTTACTAATTCACTGATTACTAAAGGAACATTCACTAATTATCAAAGTGAATATTATAAAGTAAGGACACCCAACTAAAATATTGAGTGCCCTTGTTTATGCTACAGCATTCCTTCATCTGCAAAACTGTAGTATTCTGTATCTGAAATAATGATATGGTCTAATATCTTTATTCGCATGAAATTTGATGCTTCCCTTACCTGTTTAGTAAGCCTTATATCCTCTGGGCTTGGCTTTAAGTTTCCACTTGGATGATTATGTGCCAGAATCAGAGCTACAGAATTAGTAAGTAGTGCAGCTTGAAAAATAAGTCTTATATCTGCAATCGTTTCTGTTAGTCCTCCCTCTGAAATTAGAGTATATCCTAAAATCTGGTTGGCTTGATTTAGGAACAGGACTTTGAAATATTCCTTGTAGCATATAGTTCCTTTCTTATATGTGGAAAGCATATATCTATAAGCATCCTCTGAACAGGTTACTTTTTGCTGATTCTTGAATTTGGGTTTGTAGGAAAGCTTCACTTCTCCTATCTTATAATCTATATTCATAATTGTAATGTTTAATGGTTGATAGAAATAAAAAAAGGACACTCATTAAGAATGCCCTTTTCTCTTTCAATCAATAATTCACTTAGCCCAAAAACCAAGCGTATTCACTATCTCCTAATTTGGCACGTTGAATGCCCTGTACAAACTCTGTGCAGTTAAGATTCCTCTCTAAGAAGTTATCTATGTAGCTTGACTTCACACTACCATTAAGTAAATTGAGCAATTGCCAACCTGTAATGCTGTCTCCTGTACTTTTAAAGTTTGCATCAGAAACGAATGCTCTGCAAGCTGCATTAATCTGACTGTCCCCCAACAATAGACGAGGTAAGCGTTTTTGTTGGTTAGGTGTAAGAGCTTGATATAATCTCATCCTGCCTATTATCTGACAAAACTCGCTTGTGGTGATTGACATCTGTCCAAGTGTTCTTAATAGGTGCAGGTCTTTGGATGGGTTGTAAGCATGGAACAGATTCAATGCAGCTGCATATAGTTCCTGTACATTTAAGACTTCTATCTTGTCCTGCAAGCCATCAGTAGTAAGCATTAAATTAGAGCACACACGATTACGAAATCCTATGAAAATTTTAAACCTTTCCACAGATTTCTTACTGTACAAGTTAATCTCGTTATATGCTCTCACTCCACCAATAGATAATGCCAAACGATTACCGTATTCGTCATGTACAATGGATGGAATTTCAAAGCAGAAGCACATTCTCTGATAGAACAAAGTTTTCTCTTCGTCTGTCAGTTCAGAAGCTTTCTTACCTAATGCACTTGGTATTCTGCCATTGATAGGGTGTGAGATTCTAATCTCTGGTATATCAAACTGCTCTCCATGAAAATAATCCTTGGCTGCATCCACTACTGCACCTATAAAAGATTGGTGACTTATGGTTTCCTCCATTGATGCAAAACTTGGGATGATGCAGTCTTTGGTGAGATGCTGTAAGGTTACTTCCTGTGTGTTGGCTTCAATGAAATGGTTTACTCTCTTGGGTGTTGTAACTTCTTCTATAATAATAGCTTCTTCTGCAAACTCACCCATGTTTAATGATTCTTTACGTTGTGCCATAGCTGGCATAATTACTAAATTTCCCATAATGTAATTGAATTAAATGATTATTGATTGAATGGATTAAACAAGAACAAGCCTAAAACACAAATGAATTTCTTCGTTTGCATCTTAGGCTATTCTTGTGCTTTTCCCTAAAAAGACTTTATATGAAGTGAGGAGTTTAGTAAATTATTCCATTAACTATGGTAATAGTGCATCGTGCCAGTTTTCTTATTAATAAGCATTCTTTTTTTAGTCAGCTATCAGAGAACGTTTTTAAAGCATTCTTTTTTTTAAAATTGCCCACGAGGGGGATAAAATAGTGGTATGCCCCCTCTTGTATATTAAATATCAAATTTCACCTAAAGCTAATTTTATAGATTTGATAGTCCGTAAACGTTTCAGTTCTTGTATTCCCAACTTACGGTAAGCCCTGCCTAAAATAGGGTATTCATGTTCTATATCAATGGTTTGTAAGTCAAATGTCATTGGATTTGCTTTGATTTCACAATATCGTTTATGTAATTCTCTGAATTGTGGCTTTACAATTAACTCTTTGACAAACTTCTCAGGTGCGATATGCCATTTACCTTTAGTCGTTACTACTCCAGACTGAGCATAAGTTTCTCTTAATGATTTATCCGATTGATAAACCACAGTAGCAATATAGTAACTGTAAAGCTGCAACTTGGCTACCATATCATTAACGATAAATTTATTCTCTTGATAAGATAGGTAAGATTCAACCCCAACTTTCTTAATCTCATTAACCTGTTGCTTGATTGCAGGTTCTGATAGCTTGGCATTATTAAGCATATCAGCCCTTTCCTGTGCAGCTTTAACTTCCTTGTCCACTATCTGCTCCATTTCTTCAAATGTCGTATAATGGTCAGTAGCTTTAGTATTGAAGATATGGACTACCTTATTTCTAAATGGGTTGGACTTGGTTCTGATTCTTCCTACAATTTGTGGTATATCCATATCAATGCTTACCAAAGTATGTCTGTTTTGTACATTGCTTACAACAAAACAAAGTCCTGTTTCAGAGTGGAAGTCCACTCCCTCAAATGATTTTGAAGTAATAAAATTGAATCTTTTGGGAGCATCGATAGAGCTTGATATAGTATAACTCCCTAAAGTACTTCTGTTCTTAGGATTGTCGGCACAGATTATTCTATAATCATCTTCTGTTAGCTGTGTTTGTTTTAATATGGCTTTTATCTCGGTAACGCTATTGATAAAGAAATATGCTTCCCTACTCTCAATGCCGTTTACATTCAGATAGCCTTTAGTCTGATAGGTTTTGATAAACTTGGCTGCTACCATATAAGGTTTGTCCGTATGATAGGGATAAACGGTAATTTCATCCAATTCACTCCAATTGGCAGTGTATTCTGGAATACCGTTAAAAATGGAGGGCTTCAAATCCTTTGGAATAGGAGTAGCAGATAGAAAACAATATGATTTAAACTCTTTGAAATGAGCCAGTACACCGTTGATGGCTTTATCTCTGAATGAATATTGCTTTAGAAAGTTATGGTACTCGTCAATCATCAGTTTGAAATCTACAGGATTGATAAATTCCATCAGCTTGTCTATCTTGTCGTAGGTACAGATAATCTTCTTTATTCCAGCAGAAGACAAATAGTCCTTTAGTTTCTTCTTTAGCTCTAAGGTGAAATTTCCATATAAGCCAAATAGGTTGGCTACAACAGGGCTTAATCCTGCTTTACGCTCATTCTTTTTCCAGAACCTTACAATGCCGTCCTTATCTTGTACAGGATAGCATTTGTTCTCAATAAGTTCAGTGGTTGGAACTGCGATGATATAATTTTCGTCATTACTAAGTGCTATGGTAGTAGCACCGCAACCTGTCTTGACCTTATTAAAGATGCAGTTTGCAGGAAAGTCCTCCATGATAAGGAATCCATCTTTCTCTTGAATATCTAACTTTGTCATCATATATTGTTGGATTTTAAAAATCTGTTAGCAGTAATCATAATTATAGAACTTCAAATATGTCTAAAGTCTATAAAAGAGGTGAATTGAGATAGTTCTATAGGGCTGAAATGCCAAACTAAAAAATTGGAGTAGAGAAGCCCACCTGTCACATGGACTTCCAATTAGTTAAGCAGCCTGTTTTTCCTGCATTTCACTGATGAATAGTACAAGTTCTGCAACCAGACAGCTTTCTTTTTCATGGCATTCACTTATTTTGTAAGCTGTAACCAGTGCTGCTGGGATTTTAGCCAATGCATACAGCACAGTTTCCATATCAAACTTATGTATGACCGTATTAATGGAATTGATGGCATATCTCTTACCTTTTTCCTGCTTGCCAAAAACCATTTCAACTGATTCAATTAGTTGTTCTGCTTCTTCTTCCGTTCTCTTTAACTCAGGAATATCCTTTACATTTAAGCCCATAGCTAACTGCATTGTTTGAGTCTGTTTTAATTTTACATCAAAAAACGACATGGCAGTATTCATAGGAATACCATGCTTCTTGGCAAAATTGTAGATAGAATTGTAAGTTTGATTCTTGGATGCAATGACTGCAAACCCTAATGATTCCACATTGTTTGGTTTACGGCTATAGAGGGTCGTATTTCCTATGGCTTGTCCGTACTCCTGTAGGGATTTAAATTGGTGTATTTCCACATTCTGTAAGGCGTCATCCACTTCAAATCTCCAATAAGTATCGGCAGTATCGCATGGGACATAAACATTTGGTGTGTCTTTAGGAATGATATTTCCATGTGCATCTTTCAACTCTATTCCCTCATTCCAGAATATATCAGCATTTCCTAAATGGAAAATTACGTCCAGCATTTTCTCCTTATTAATAAGAGAAATCAGGTCTGCTTTATCTTTTGGTCTTTCCATGTTATAGATGGAATATCCCAAAATTATGTTTTCTACTTTGCCATTGATATTGGCTTTTACTGTTTTATAAGCTACTTCTTGTTTCATATCATTATTATTCACATTGTTTACTACTACGTTTGTGGTCTCAACTAATTTGTTCTTTTCTGTCATCTTTTTTGTTTTTACTTTGTTAAACCTTATGTAATCTTCAAACCTATGCGCACTTGGCTTTCTGATTACGCTACAAAGATATGATGTTCTCATCTAGTCGATTGGTAAAGAATATCAGTGTGTTTTAGTGAGTTTTTTACCAACCTTTTACTTTTAGATTTAGCATCATTCCTTTTTTAAAGCGATGCAAAAGTAGAAAATTAGAATATGGGGAAATGGTAAAAAAGATAGCAAAGAAAAAGGCAATTCTTTACCATTGTAAGAACTGCCTTTAAATATGGAGAGTTTTAATTACCAGAGCTTTGTTCCACCTATATTATAAGGTGATGATTTGAATGTTTTGTAATCTAATAGAGCTTCTACCGTATCATATTTTTTGAGGAATGAATTTAATCTGCTTCTTATATTGTTGGCATCAGTCGTAACATCATCAGTATTTATCAATTCAATAGCTCTCAGATATGATTCAATTAAATTGGCTTGTGGTCTTGTTGGAGCTTTTTCTTTGGTGGATTTTAAATGAGTGTTTTGTAGCAACTGATATGTTCCCCATATATAGAGTGATTGAATGGGGTCAATCATTTTATTGCCTACTTTTTTATTTCCGTAGATAATATCCAATTCCTTTTGAGCTTCCTCCAGATTGCTTACTCCTAAATATTGATGCAGATATTCATTCAGACAAGTTTCAAACCAACAATCTTTGTTATTGATAAGTATTGGGGAATTACCACCTGTTGCAATTTTTATATTAGTAATAAAGTCTTTTCCATTTTTCTGCTTGGGCTGATTGAGAGCAATGTAGAGCTTTAACATATCTGGTCTGACTTCATGGATATATTGTTGATATTGCATATCGTCATATTCTCCCTCTGATATTTGGACTTCTTTTATTCTGTTCCTATAGAGAAGTGCAGCCATGAATATCAATGCACATGAAACCAAATTCTCATTATGAAGTTCTGTAACATACGATTCCATGATTGCTGCAGGATTAAAATTTTCAGGAACAGTTACTACTATATTCTCATTGGTAGCTAATGCAAATTTTATTGCATCCACTCCCCAATCATTTTCAGATTTACACTGGTTGGCAAGTTCTTTTTCTTCTGGTGTCAAATTAAAGACTTTCTTGGTATAGACTTGTGTCAGTTCATTGGATATATCGTCATAAGTGAACCCAAAACATCTGTTCAGTTCTGGATATAACTTCTTTATCGTTGGAATGTCAAATGTAACTTCAAGCATGATGTCATAATTTATATTTGAGGCAAAATTAAAAAAGAAAATCCCACTCACAAATACAGCAAGTGAGATAATCATAATTTATAAAGTTTAGTAATCAGAATCTCCAGTAAATGTGTCCATGAGTTTATCCATCTGTTCACCTATGCACTTATCTATAAGTTTGGCATAATGGTTAGTCATTCTGGTATTGGTGTGACCAAGCATTTTAGAAACGACTTCCAATGAAATATTATTGGCTAAAGTAACCGTACTAGCGAATGTGTGACGGCTTGTATGGAATGTGATTCGTTTCTTGATGTCACACAAGATAGCTATATCCTTTAGATATTTGTTGATGTCCGCAGGGTCTTGAATTGGAAGCAATTTCTCTCCACCTTTGTACTTATCCAGTATCAGTTTGGCGATAGGGAGTAGGGGGATGCGTGACAGTACTCCAGTTTTTACCCTGCGTTTCTTAATCCAGATTCTACCTGCATTGTCCTTTTCAAAATGTTCTGGTGTTAAGGTTTTGATGTCAATGTAACTCAATCCAGTGAAGCACCCAAAGAGAAACATATCTTTTGCTCTCTCCAGTCTGGGTAGGGGAGTGTCAAAATTGATAATCTTTCTCAGTTCTTCTTCATCCAAGAAATCTATTTCTACAGGCTCACGTTCTACCTTATAAGTAATGAATGGGTTGATAGACATGTATGAGTTAGCCACTGCAAGGTTAATTATCTTTTTGAGTAGCTTTAAGTGTTTGGTAGATGAATTTTGTGCCATTCCTTTATCTATCTTTAGGAATGAATGAAAAGCTTGGATAAAGTTCAGGTTCAGTTCACGTAAGTATAAATCTTCTCTTTTGTATTTCTGCTGAACAAATTCTTTGAGTAATCTTACTGTATAGACAGAAATCCAATAAGTAGCTTTAGAAACTCCATTACCCACAAGTTTTTCCTGTTCTTGATTATGTTCTTCAAAGACTTCAAACAGACTTTTCTCTTTGAGTGATTCCACCTTATCAAAGTAAGCATCGCGCAATAGTTCTGCTGTGATTACAAAACCTCTCTCTAATAGCTCTGCTTCTTTCTGATAGAGTTTGGCTTTGATAGCTTTTAGGTAGTTGTTTAGACTTTGAGCTTCTTCGTCTTTGCCTTTTACTTGTTGCTTGTTCTTGTCCCAATTGCAGGATTTGACTTTCTTGCCTGTGGAGAATGCACATCGTTCTCCATTCACTGTGAGTACGACCTCTATTGAAGTTGTACCATCTTTCCTAACTCTGCTATCTCTTATGAAGAATAGGATAGCAAATGAACTTCTTACCATTGTTTAATCATTTAAAATTAGACATTTGGAAGTTCTTTAAATATGATATATCTACCTGTTTGTTAGGTGGATAGGTGAAATCTTGTGTGCAGTTTGATAAAAACATGAAATTGCACACAGATTGCACACAAAATATCCTCTTTTTAGCCCATTTTCAAGGATAATCAGCACTTCTTAATCTTAGAAAAATAAACTCAAATAAAGTGATATTCAGCTTTAATTCAGTATCTACCTACAACTATTTACAAGAAGAAAAAGCAAGCAAAAAGTAATAGGGAATTATCTTTTATTTATGGGGTATATATAAAATAAAAATCCCCATAACTCATGGAGTTACAGGGATTTATTATCTTGATTAAGTATAGATTACTTATTCAAAGCAGTAGCCACGTCAACTGCACAAGCTACTGTACAACCTACCATCGGGTTGTTACCGATACCGAGGAATCCCATCATTTCCACGTGAGCAGGAACTGATGAAGAACCAGCGAACTGAGCGTCTGAGTGCATACGACCCATTGTGTCGGTCATACCGTAAGAAGCAGGACCGGCAGCCATGTTATCCGGGTGAAGAGTACGACCTGTACCACCACCTGATGCAACTGAGAAATAAGGCTTACCTGCAAGAACACGTTCTTTCTTGTAAGTACCTGCAACCGGATGTTGGAAACGAGTCGGGTTAGTAGAGTTACCGGTGATTGATACGTCTACACCTTCTTTCCACATGATAGCTACACCTTCGCGAACATCATCAGCTCCGTAGCATTTCACTTTTGCACGAGGACCGTCAGAATAAGCGATTTCACGAACTACTTTCAGTTCACCTGTGAAATAATCGAATTCAGTCTGAACGTATGTAAATCCGTTGATACGAGAGATGATCTGTGCAGCGTCTTTGCCCAAACCGTTCAAGATGCAACGCAGAGGTTCTTTACGTACTTTGTCTGCTTTTGCAGCGATTTTGATAGCACCTTCGGCAGCAGCGAATGATTCGTGACCTGCCAGGAATGCGAAACATTTAGTTTCTTCGCGCAGCAACATAGCAGCCAGGTTACCGTGACCGATACCTACTTTACGGTCGTCGGCTACAGAACCCGGAATGCAGAATGCCTGCAGACCGATACCGATAGCTTCGGCAGCTTCAGCAGCGTTTTTGCAACCTTTCTTCAATGCAATGGCAGAACCTACTACGTAAGCCCACTTGGCATTTTCGAAACAGATAGGCTGAGTTTCTTCACAAGTTTTATAAGGATCAAGTCCGGCAGCTTCGCAGATTGCGTTAGCTTCTTCGATGTCTTTGATGCCGTTTTCGTTCAAAGCAGCAATGATCTGTTTGATACGACGGTCTTGGCTTTCGAATTTTACTTCTCTAATCATATTCTTTCCTCCTTATAATTATTCGTGACGTGGATCAATTTTCTTAACAGCTCCTTGTTCTTCAGTTACACGTCCGTAAGTACCTGTAACTTTCTTCAATGCTTCATTAGCATCAGTACCCTTCTTGATTTCGTCCATGAACTTACCCATGTGAACGAATTCGTAACCGCAGATTTCGTCGTTCTTATCCAGGAATACGTTTTTGATGTAACCTTCAGCCATTTCAAGGTAACGGGGACCTTTAGCCAAAGTACCATACAAAGTACCTACCTGGCTGCGAAGACCTTTACCCAAGTCTTCCAAACCGGCACCGATAATCAGACCGCCTTCTGAGAAGGCTGACTGAGTACGTCCGTAAACGATTTGAAGGAATAGTTCGCGCATTGCTGTGTTGATAGCATCACAAACCAAGTCAGTGTTTAATGCTTCCAATACAGTCTTACCCGGAAGAATTTCAGCAGCCATAGCGGCTGAGTGAGTCATACCGGAGCAACCGATAGTTTCTACCAATGCTTCCTGGATGATGCCTTCTTTTACGTTAAGGGTTAGTTTACAAGCACCCTGCTGAGGAGCACACCAGCCAATACCGTGTGTCAAACCAGAGATGTCTTTAATTTCTTTTGATTTTACCCACTTTCCTTCTTCAGGAATAGGAGCTGGTCCGTGATTAGGACCTTTTTTCACAACACACATGTGTTCTACTTCGTGTGAATAAGTCATATTCTTTACGTTTTTTGGTAATAAAATAAATATTCGTAAACCACGTGAAAAGATTGGTTATTCTTTTCGCCCACAAAGTTAGTCGTTTTATTCTTTTCTGCAACTTGTTGCCCGTCACTTTTTATCTTTAAATAAAATAAATTTATTGTAGGACAGCATTTTGCAAACTAGAGTTGCCAAAATGTTTTTTCTTTCCGATGAAACCTCTATCTTTGTACCTATATTACAATGATAGGAATGGAAGCAAATAAAATAGCAATTACAGACGAAGCTTTGCGCCGAGGTGCGGAAGAGGGTATGGATGGTTTTTTGAAGGTGTTTATAGATAAATACCTAGAGGTGACAGGGGGTGTTGTCAATGCGGAAACAATGCCTTTGCTCAATGGTTACCAGCATTCATTGTTGGGGTATCATTTCTTGCGTGAAGAAATAAATGAAGGTGGTTTTGTGCAATTGATACAGAATGGTTTTGGACCTTATATCTTTGATAATCCTTTTGCAAAAGCAATGCGGCAGTTTGGAGCGAAAGAATTTGCCAAATTGATTTATAGCGCGAAGAAAATATATGATGAGAACCGTGCTGATTTGGAAAAGGACAGGGATGATGAGGAATTTATGGCAATGTATGAGCAATACGAGGCCTTTGATGAGTTGGAAGAGCAGTTCATGGATATGGAAGAGTTGGTAACTGCCCGGATTGCAGAATATGTGGACAATCATATTGAGGAGTTTGCGGAGATTGTATGACAAGGACTTTTGCGTACGTTTGCCTGGTATAGACTCATGAGTTTTGATATAAAAAAGTAAATTGGCTTCAATGGCTAAGTAAGATAGTTCGTTGGCTGACGAACCTATGTTGTTTGGTCAAGTAAGTTAACTTACTTTTTTCTGTTTTGTTATTCCTGTGTCATTTATTGTTTTTTGATAGACCAGCCTTTGATATAAGCGGTTGCCAGCACGGCAAGTCCTGCCGCTAGGCAGATTCCTGTAAACATCAGCCCGTAACCGTTCAAGAAAGCTACCGGAGCAAAAGTTATCAGGGAAATCTCTACCGGGGCGATGAACAAGTAAGCCAGTGCATAGTTATCCAGGCATCGGCTGCGCATTTTGGGGTCTGCAACGCGGAGCAATGCAATGCCCATAGCCATAGTTCCAGTAAACCATCCCCATGTGAAGATAGCTTTCTCGAACCAACAGTCTTTCATTAATTTGCGAGCCATGACCAGAACATAAATCAGGGTTGCAATTAATCCTGAGACTAACAGAATTAATAAGGGTATGATGTACTCTATTACAACAGATATTTTAATGGAAGCAATTCCAAAAGCTACCAGAAAATCGGTAAAAGTTCCGCTGATGTGTCCTATGGTTTGCGGGCAGAGATAATCACTGGTCTTTGTTTTGTCGAATATCTTTTTGATGAACATACCCACCACAAATGCACAACTGAATACCGGCAATTCAAACCCCGGCATAAAATGGGATACTGTTTTGCTGATACAGTATCCGCCTAATGCTATCACTGTTACAATGATAAGATTGAAGGTCAGTGAGTCAATGGAGATGGAAGAGCAGGAACTTTTACCCATACTTTCCCGTTTGTCACCGGGCAACAGACCTGTCTGTAATTCGTGAGGAAGGTCATCGTAATTGGCGAGGAAGGAGGTGTGCCCTTTCTTTGTCCCCCATTTTATAATGATCAATCCGATAATGACTGCTGCTACGATACCGAAGGTGGCGGCAGTCATGGCCAAAGTTAGAATTTCGTCATATCCGAACTGGCTGAAAGCCTGTCCGATGGCTGCTGCTGTACCGTGCCCGCCGCAATAGCCGCTTGGCATAGTGATGCCGAAGGCAGGGTTCAAGGGCCATATCCGGTTTAAGACAAGCAATCCCAACAGTCCCCCAAAAGCCCATTGCAACAACATTCCTGCCTGTGAATATGCCCACATGCTGCCTATATTGTCTGCATCTCCTTTAGCTGCCTTTTGTGAGGTGAGGGGGAGGGCACCGAAAATGAAGGCTATCAATATGCCGGCATAAGTTCCTGTTTGGGTGGAAAGAGGAATGATGCCGAAACCGTGAGGTCCCAAGGCCAGTCCCATAAACCCGGCCAACAGACTGGGGGGAATGAACAGCTTTTGGATGAATCTTATTTTTACTCTCATGAGTTTGCCGAGCAGTAGCAATACTGAGATGATGCCTGTATCGACAAAGAGTGTCCACGGGGTGAAATCGGTCATAAATTTAGGGCTTGTTTGGATGTATTCGTTGAAGAATACAGTGTTCATAAATAGTTTATTTTACCGAATCGGTAGGAATGGAAATTTATCTTATCGGCAAAAATAATATACAGGTATCATGTAGATTACATATTTAACTATATATTTATGCCGATTCTTTTAGTCATAGGCTGATTTAAAAAAATGTTCTTGAAAAATATAGGGTAGATGAGGATTGGTTATGCTGTAGTCCACTTCATTACCCTATATTAAATTCAAATGTTTCATTTTATATCTTTAAGAATATAAGTAACCTTGGAACCTTTATTGAATGCTCCTTTCCATTTGCCACTCATCTCTATAGTTTCTCCTTTGTCATTTGCAAAAATAGCCAAATAGGTTGCTGTATATTCTTTGATATATATTTTACATTCAGTCGTTACTTTTGTATGTGGAGAAAGTTTTAGTGTTTCTTTTGATTTATATAGAGGGGAAAGCACTGTTTCGTTAAGGGACAGAGGTGCATGTAAGTCGGATGATAATTTTCTATATTCAGAACTCAAGGTACTGGCATTAGCTGTAATATCAACCAATATATTCTCTTTTAAAGTCAAAGAATTGAATAGTTCCGGGTCGTCACTGTAAAATTGTGATGTCTCTTTTATGTTTTTTTCAAATGAAAAAGTGATAGACATAGGTTCTTCTGTATTGTTGCTGGTTATTTTAGGAGGCAACTCAATTGTATCGACTTTCTCGGCATCATCTGCACTAAGTTTCCATTGAATGGATTGCAACTGATAATTGTTGATATCCAGTTTATCATTGCTGCTGCAAGAGTATATAAACAATGTACATAGGGCGGTGATCAATGCTTTACATGATTTCTTGAGTATTAGCATAATATTCTAGATTTTATGGTTAATGGGTGTTTTGTTTCAAAGATAGGAAATAAAGTGGTACTATAGCTAAACTGCTTGTTCTTTTATGTGTTAATTTTTATTAATGGGTTAATGGCAGATAGATTACAAGTGAATCTCAGTGGAAAAAATAGCTAAAACAAAAGATAAAGCAAGTCTTATCAGAGAATGAGATATGAATAAAAAATAATGTTAAAAAGTAAGTGACGACGCAGTATTTAAGCCAATTTTTCATTTAATCATTAAAACAATAAAAAGAATTAAGTTTCTTTCTTGGAAACCGGTTCTTTTATTTAATTTTGCAAACCCTAATAATTATAAAGAAGAAAATGAAAAAAATGAAATTGGCAGCAATATTTGCTGGGTTAGTATCGGTGTTTACTTTTAGTTCTTGTTTGAATGATGGTGATAGCGGCTCCAATTATGATCTTTATGAGATCGTTACTGTGGAAGAAGGTAGTATTTTTGGTGGAACCGTTCTGAAAGGAGATGCATGGGGATATACTTATACTCCAGTGGCTTCAAGTGTATTGGCTGGTCTTAAGGCATCTGACGGCAGTTATTACAAGCGTGCGCAGGTAGGGATCAAATTGATGGAAGGAGAAGCAATTACAGAAGGGAAAAAGTCTTATAAGGTAAGTGAAGTTGGCGTATTGGCTATTTTGAATTATAAAGATTTTAATGTTCAGTCTGATACATTGAGAACTGATTATGCACTAGTGTCATTGGAAGATTCTAATAATAAGATATGGGCCATAAATGGATATGTTAACGTACCTTTTACTTTTAAAACTAAAGAACAGCTGAGTATGAACGATTTCCATTTATATGCTGTAGAAGCCAAAGAGGATACATTGGTGACAAAACTTCAACAGACCAAAGGAGCTGATGATGCTTATCAGACAGGGAGTGCTTTGATTAGTTTCCATATGCCTTTTAATGATATGAAATTTCGTGATATTTTCGATCAAGTAGTGCCTAAGAGTGATACTATTGTAGTTAAGGTGACGGCAAAGGGAGAAAATGATAAAGAACTTGTTTCTACAGTGAAATGTAGTGCTTCGAATATGCAAGCAAGCTATTAATGATATTTTATTATATAGTAAAATCCTCTTCAGCTACGGTTGAAGGGGATTTTTTATTTAATGGAACTATATGGTTCAATTCATAAGATAAGGGGGATAGAAATTTGACGGGGACTACTTCTTATTTTCCTGTTCATATCTTTCTTTAGATTCAGTATATACCTCCTGCGTGTGAAAAGAGTTAACATGAATTTTTAAACGGTTCGATCTTTCTGCTGCCGTAATAACAACATATCGCATTCGTTCCTGTTGCATAAACATTTTCTATCTCTTGATTAAACCTTTTTATGCGGATGTATTCTATCTCCATAGCCTTTGGAGTTATCTCCGCAAGTTTTGGAGTTATCTCCCAAGACTATGGAGTTAACTCCAAAGGCTTGCGGAGATAAAACAGGCAGGAAGAAAACCCTTAACCATACGGCAAGAAAGGTTTAGAGGTATGGATAAGATCTTTTAAGGATGAACCTGATTATAAAGCTATGCATTCCCTATGGAGAGAAAATTCCCAGACATCCTTCTTTTAAATTAACATTTAGTTTTTTTATATTCTAAAGCTTTCAAAGTTTTTTCTTTTGTCATTTTGCCTTAGTTATATTTGTCCTTCTTCTAAATTTATAATAAAAGTACTCTTATTTTTTGATTCCCCCAAGAGAAGTATGCGTTTTTTATTCGTTTATTCCAGTGAATTAATTACCTTTGCATTTCATTGAAGTTGAACAGAGGTAAATAGATTAGGCATTGAACTACAAAGATTTATTTAAGCGAGTAATAGCGTTGATTTCGTCTCCGGCAAAAGTGTGGGAGGAAATTAGCAGAGAAGAGGATAGGCGTAAAGTGTTGGGAGCATTTGTTTATCCCATGATAGGCTTATGTGGTTTATCCGTTTTTATAGGTACATTCATAGGAAATACGGAAGGAGTCGCTGCTTTCCAAATAGCGATGACACGATGTTGTGCTATATTTGTATCCTTGTTTGGAGGATATTTTTTGGCGGCATACGCCATAGACCAATTGGGCAAGAAACTTTTAGGGCGTGAAGACCAGTATGAACTAAATCAGCAGTTTGTAGGTTATTCTATGGTAGTGACTTTTGTGCTCGATATTGTCAGTGGGTTGTTTTCTATTTCCATCCTTCATTGGATATTGCAATTTTACACCGTATTTGTGGTGTTCGAGGGTGCACGTACCCTGATGAAGGTAAATGAAGAGAAACTGACACGATACACCTTGATTGCTTCAGTTATTATAATTGTTTGTCCGGCATTGATTGCCGCTGTATTTAATGAATTATCTGTTATATTGAATTAATGAAACCGACTCCTGTTAATATAAAGAATAAGCGTGCATCGTTCGATTATGAATTTATCGATACGTACACGGCAGGTATCGTGCTCACGGGAACCGAGATTAAATCCATCCGTTTGGGCAAAGCCAGTCTGGTAGATACCTATTGTTATTTTGTGCAAGGTGAGTTGTGGGTGAAGAATATGCACATTGCCGAGTACTTCTATGGTTCATATAATAACCACTCCGCCCGTCGAGAACGTAAATTATTGTTGAGCAAGAAAGAACTGCGAAAATTGGAAGAAGCCGGAAAGAATCCCGGTTTTACGATTGTTCCTGTCCGTCTGTTTATTAATGAAAAAGGACTGGCAAAGTTGGTTGTCGCATTGGCAAAAGGTAAAAAACAATATGATAAGCGCGAGTCGTTGAAAGAAAAAGACGACCGTCGCGAAATGGACCGTATGTTTAAAAGATAAATATTTTATAATAATTAGGCACGGATTACACGAATTTCACGGTTCCCGGTTGTAGCAACCACAGAGGAAATCCGTGTTGTCCGTGTAATTCGTGCCTAAAAAATAGACCTATGGCTACATTAAAACAAATAATCAACGAGCGGGTCCTCATCCTTGACGGTGCGATGGGAACCATGATACAACGGTACAACCTGTCCGAACAGGATTTTCGCGGAGAGCGTTTTGCCGGGATACCCGGACAAATGAAAGGTAATAATGATTTGCTTTGCCTTACCCGTCCGGATGTGATAAAGGACATTCACCGCAAATACCTGGAAGCGGGAGCTGATATTATTGAAACAAATACGTTCAATGCCCAACGGATTTCGATGGCAGACTATCATATGCAGGATTTGTGTCGTGAGATTAATCTGGCCGCTGCCAGACTTGCTCGCGAACTGGCCGATGAATATACCGCGAAGCCCCCTTATAAACCTAGATTTGTAGCAGGTTCGGTAGGTCCTACCAACAAGACTTGTTCCATGAGTCCGGATGTCAATAATCCGGCCTTGCGTGCTTTGACATACGATGAATTGGCCGCTGCCTATCAGGAACAAATGGAGGCCTTGCTGGAAGGAGGGGTGGATGCGCTTCTGATAGAAACCATTTTCGACTCCCTGAATGCCAAAGCGGCCATTTATGCTGCGGAAACGGCAATGAAGAAGACAGGGCGCGAGGTTCCTCTTATGCTTTCTGTTACTGTTTCGGATATTGCAGGACGTACTCTTTCGGGGCAAACATTGGATGCTTTTCTGGCATCCGTACAGCACGCGCCTATTTTTTCTATCGGTCTGAACTGTTCATTCGGAGCGAAACAATTGAAACCTTTTTTGGAAGGGCTGGCCGCACGCGCACCTTATTATATAAGTGCTTATCCCAATGCCGGACTTCCCAACAGTTTGGGACAGTATGATCAGACTCCGGAGGAAATGGCTTCAGAAGTGAAGGAATATATCGATGAAGGATTAGTAAACATTATCGGTGGTTGTTGTGGTACAACGGAGGAATATATTGCAAAATATCAGGAATTGATCATTTCCGGTTCTGCCTGGGTGCCTCCTCATATCCCTGCCACCACTCCTGAGAGGCTGTGGCTTTCCGGGTTGGAACTGTTGGAGCAGACTCCCGAAATGAATTTTATTAATGTAGGTGAACGTTGCAATGTGGCCGGATCCCGTAAATTCCTCCGTTTAATCAATGAAAAGAAATATGAGGAAGCGCTAAGTATCGCCCGCAAGCAGGTGGAAGACGGTGCTTTGGTGATTGATGTGAATATGGATGACGGTTTGCTGGATGCCCGGGAGGAGATGACTACTTTCTTGAATCTGGTCATGTCCGAGCCTGATATAGCCCGTGTACCCATCATGATTGACTCTTCCAAGTGGGAAGTCATTGAGGCCGGACTGAAATGTCTGCAAGGAAAATCTATTGTCAATTCTATTTCTTTGAAGGAAGGGGAGGAGAAATTTATAGAACATGCCCGTCTGATAAAGAAATTGGGAGCTGCCACTGTGGTGATGGCTTTTGATGAGAAAGGACAGGCAGATACTTTTGAACGTAAAATTGAAGTATGTGCCCGTGCTTATAAAATATTGACGGAGCAGGTAGGCTTTAATCCTCATGATATCATTTTCGATCCCAATGTACTGGCTGTGGCTACTGGTATTGAAGAGCATAATAATTATGCGGTAGACTTTATCAATGCCACCGGATGGATAAAGAAGAATTTACCCGGAGCACATATCAGTGGTGGTGTGAGCAATCTGTCGTTCTCTTTCCGTGGAAATAATTATATCCGTGAGGCAATGCATGCTGTATTCCTTTATCATGCTATTCGTCAAGGTATGGATATGGGTATTGTAAATCCTGCTACTTCGGTGCTTTATACAGATATTCCTGCTGATGTGCTGGAACGGATAGAGGATGTAGTCTTAAACCGCAGGCCCGATGCTGCCGAACGTTTGATAGAAACTGCTGAGGCGTTGAAAAATACGGCGACCGGAACAGAAGCCGTAAAGCAGGATGTGTGGCGTGAGGAACCGATGGTAGAGAAACGTCTTCAGTATGCCTTGATAAAAGGTGTTGGTGATCACTTGGAAGAAGATTTGGCGGAAGCGGTGAAACTATATCCTAAGGCGGTGGATATTATTGAAGGTCCGTTGATGGAAGGTATGAATAGGGTAGGAGAGCTGTTTGGAGCAGGGAAAATGTTCTTACCGCAAGTTGTGAAGACTGCTCGTACCATGAAAAAGGCAGTAGCTATTTTGCAACCTCTTATTGAGGCTGATAAACAAGAAGGTGCCCGCAGCGCTGGAAAGGTATTGATGGCTACCGTAAAAGGGGATGTGCATGATATTGGGAAGAATATCGTATCAGTGGTCATGGCTTGTAATAACTATGAAATTATAGACCTTGGCGTGATGGTTCCTGCTGAAATGATAGTCCGGAAGGCTATAGAGGAAAAGGTGGATATAATAGGATTAAGCGGGCTGATTACTCCATCATTGGAAGAAATGGCGCATGTGGCTGTAGAGTTAAAGCGTGCGGGGCTGGACATTCCCATTATGATTGGAGGAGCCACTACTTCCAAGCTGCATACTGCCTTGAAAATAGCACCTGTTTATGGAGGTCCGGTCATTCATATGAAAGATGCTTCACAGAATGCCTTGGTAGCCGCCCGTTTGCTGAATCCGGAATCTTCTTCTGAATTTGTGGAAAGGCTGAACAAAGAATATGAGGAACTTCGTCTGAAAAACAGTACCAAACAGGTAAAAACGGTATCTTTGGAGGAAGCTCAAAAAAATAAATTGAACCTTTGGTCATAATGAAGTGTCCCCCAAAAGTTAGACACAAAACTTTTGGGGGGCACTTCATAAAGTTACGACTTCTTTTTATCTGCCCATTTTATCCGAAAGAATAAGAAGCTATTTGCTAGCAAACAAAACAGCATCCCACCTAAAATAATTCATTATTTTAGGTGGGATGCTGTTTTGTTGGATATATTTCTTGGACTGGTTATAATTTACTGAGAAACTCTTCCGCTTTTTCCAGATTTTCCGGTTTACCGATATCAAGCAATTGCAAATCATCTTCTACATAGCACTGGATGTCGACTCTGTGACATATGGAGAGATAGAAATCGATAATGGAATATTTTCCTCTGGGAAGGAGATTTAAAATTTTAGGAGTAGTCACTTGTATCCCGCTATAGGCGTATTCCCGATATTCCCCTTCTTTATACCGGAGTCCTGCCGGTTTGGTTTCCATGGTGTCTTTATTGACCCAGCCACGTAACAGATTGTCGTCATTAAACAACAGATAACGGGAGGTCTTGCGTGGGCTGACTAAAAGGGTGGCATTGATGTTAGAACTATTCTGATGATAATACATAAGACTTTCAAAATCGCAATTGGAAAGGATATCTACATTGTGGAGCAAGTAGCATTCTTTCCGCATAATTCCTAAGCCTCTTTCGATTATTTCTTCCTCATCCATTCCTTTCATCAGATTTTCGAATATCAGTTCATACGGAGTTTCGCCTTCTTTGGTAAACATATCCTCAGGATGATGTAATAAGTAGTATGCTCTTTCCAAACCGCCGCCCGTATCAAGCAGACAGTCTGTCTCGTCCGAGATTTGTATATCGATTCCGAAGTTCTGGTTAGCTTCCAGAAAAGCGAGAATCTGATTGGAAAAGTGGTGTACATTGATTACTATTTCATCAAATCCTGCTGCTTTCAGTTTTAAGATGATGTGCTCTAACATGGTTTTTCCACCCACCGTTATTAATGCTTTAGGCCGGGTGTCTGTTAAAGGTTTAAGTCGGCTGCCTAGTCCGGCTGCAAAAATCATTGCTTTCATAATGTTCTTTCAAATGTTTGTTCTATATTCTGTTCTCGGTGTATTAACTCTACTTTTATACCGAATTTTTTATTGAGGTGTTCTGCCATGTGTTGTGCCGAATAAACAGAACGATGTTGTCCTCCTGTGCAGCCAAAACATATAGATAAGTTACTGAATCCGCGTTCCATATATCGTTTTACCGAAGCGTCTACTAAAGAATAAGCAGCATCCAGAAATGGGAATATTTCACCGTCTTCTTCCAGAAAGCGAATGACCGGCTCATCCAGCCCGGTGAAAGGTTTATAACGTTCGTATTTTCCGGGATTATTTACGGCGCGGCAATCGAAGACATACCCTCCACCGTTGCCTGTAGGATCATCGGGAATACCTTTCTTATAGGCGAAACTCATGACTTTCACTGTGAGTTGCCGTTTCTTCAAATCATCCTTGAACTGCTTCAGTTCGGTAAGTTCCCTTAGTACGGAGCATAAATAGGGATACTCGGGATATTCATTATGAAGTAATTGCCTCAGGTTCTCAATGGCGTATGGTACACTTTGGATAAAATGTGGCTTCTTTTCGAAATAGCCACGGAAACCGTAAGCTCCCAATACTTGCAAGGTGCGGAAGAGCACGAAATGACGCAGTTGGTTGAAGAAATAATCACGGTCTACGGGTTTATATTTACATAGGGCGTCTATATATTCTTCCAACAGTTCATTGCGCAGAGTTTCGGGAAATTTAGCTTTAGCCTGCCATAAGAAAGAGGCTACATCATAGAAAAACGGTCCTTTACGTCCTCCCTGGAAATCAATGAACCAGGGTGCTCCATCCTTTATCATCACGTTTCTGCTTTGGAAATCCCGATACATAAAAGTGGCGGAAGAACTGCGTAGCAGTACATCACTCATTTTTTGAAAGTCATCTTCCAGCTTGTCTTCTTGGAACTCCAGCCCGGTAGCTTTCAAAAAGCAGTATTTAAAATAGTTCAAGTCCCAAAGGATAGAACGTTGGTTGAATTCGGCTTGGGGATAACAGTGTGAAAAATCAAAGCCGTCTGCTCCGGCAAATTGGATAGAAGGCAGTAAGCGGATGGTCTTGCGCAGCATTTCTTTCTCCTCTTCGGAGAAGACGCTGGTCGCCCGCCCTTTTTCAATAGCGTTGAATAAAAGGATATCTCCTAAATCTTCTTGCAGATAACAATTCTTGTCTTCAGAACAGATGTATACTTCTGGAACAGGAAGACCTTTCTTGCGGAAGTGTGCTGCCATATAAAGAAAGGCTTCATTTTCTTCTTTGGAGGTGCCGTATACGCCAATCAGTTTTTTAGTTCCGGTCAGCCGGAAATAACGCCTGTTGGAACCGGATGAGGGTAATTCTACAATCTCTTCGGGTACTTCTCCGAGGTAGGTTTGATATAGGTTCTGTAAATCCTCTGTAGTCATAATCATATTTTGGAGCAAAGATATATATTATTCTCCCTTCCTTTGCTGATTTGCAAAGAAAGTTAATGCTTTAGTTCCAATTTATGAGAAAATTACTTGTTTTTACTCTTTCATCCGTATCAGTGCATTTGAAATGATGGCAGTAACTCCACCTGTTGTAATGCCGGATGAGAAAATATTCTTTATTGATTCTGGAAATTGACATAGTATTTCAGGAACCATTTCTACACTTAAACCTAAAGCGAAACTAAGTGCGATGACTAATGTTGCTTTCCGGTTAATCTTTTGTGCTGCGATAATACGAATGCCTGCTGAAGCTACTGTTCCGAACATCAGTAAAGTAGCGCCTCCCAATACAGGTTCGGGCATTAGGGAGAAAATTAATCCTACACTGGGAAATAATCCTAATAAAATAAGGAAACCTGCAATGTAATAGCCTACATATCGGCTGGCTACTCCTGTCAGTTGTATCATGCCGTTATTTTGCGCGAAAACGGAGTTTGGAAAAGAATTGAGAATACCTGCCAGCATCGAATTGAATCCGTCTGCCAAAATTCCTCCTGAAGCACGTTTGATGAATACTTTTCCTTCTACAGGTTCTCCTGATATCAGAGAATTGGCAGTAATGTCTCCATAGGCTTCTATGGCTGTTATCAAAAATACTAATCCCAAAGCTATGAATGCGGAGAAGTCGAAATCCAGTCCGTATTTGAATGGGAGGGGAATATTGAAACCACCAAAACTTTGTACTGCCGAGAAATCAATTCTACCGAGGGCCCAGGCAACTAAATATCCTATAATCAAGCCGATAACGATGGAACTCATGCGTAGGTAGCGGTTGGAACTTCTATTAAAAAGGATAATGAGAATGAGTACCAGTAGAGCTAGACCTAGATTCTCAAAACTTCCGAAAGTGCCGTTGCTTTGGGCGGAGACACCTCCGCCACAAGCTGTGATACCTACTTTTATCAGGCTCATTCCAATCAAAGTGACTACAATACCTGATACCAGAGGGGTGATTATTTTACGGGTATATTTTAAGATGCGGCTGATGACCATCTCTACAGATGATGCCACGATGCAAGTGCCGAAAATCAGTGGAAGTCCGCCCAGCATACCTGCCGAGATGATAGGACCAATAAATGAAAAACTAGTTCCTTGGATACATAAAAGGCCGGTGCCGATACCTCCTATCCGTTTACATTGGATAAAGGTAGAAATACCTGAGGCAAAGAGAGACATGGATACTAGGAAACTGGTCGTTTCCAAATCCAGTTTTAATGCTCCAGCGATGATAAGAGGCGGAGTAATGATGGCCACAAAAATAGCAAGCAAATGCTGTATGGCGGCAAAAATGGCCTCTCGTACAGGAGGGCGGTCGTTCAATCCGTAAATCAGTCCGGTATTGGATTGGGCGGTTTGAGATTCCTGCATGGGATTATCTTATTTTGATTTCACAATTGTCCAGACTTTCAATGATGGCCAATGACTCTACGCGGATACCTGCATTACGCAAATAATCTCCGCCATGTTGGAATGCTTTTTCGATGATGAATCCCATTCCGGATAGTTCGGCCCCGGCTTTTTCTACCAAATCGATGATCCCCTTGGCTGCATTGCCGTTGGCGAGAAAGTCGTCAATAAAAAGAACACGGTCTCCTTTGGACAGGAAATCTTTGCTGACGCATACATCATAAGAACGGTCTTTAGTAAATGAATATACACTGGTGGTGAGCATATTTTCCATTGTGACGGGTTTCTTTTTCTTGGCGAAGACAACAGGAAGTTCCAGTAAGTAGCCTACCATGATGGCGGGAGCTATACCACTGGCTTCGATGGTCATAACTTTATTGATATTGGTAGAGGCAAAACGGCGTACAAATTCTACAGCAATGGATTTCATGAGGATAGGATCCATTTGGTGATTGATGAAATTGTCTACTTTCAGTATTCCTCCTTCGAAACATTTTCCGTCCCGTAAAATGCGTTCTTTTAGTGCTTTCATTCAAATAGTATTTTATAAATGAGTCGCAAAAGTACGTATTTTGCGGCATTATGCCAAACGTTTGTACAACTATCTCTACAGAAGCTTTTTTACTTAATGGCTAGGAAAGTTGGAATAGATAGGGCTGTGAAAGCATAAGCTGGTGTGGATTAAAGAATGTTTATTTCCACAAACTTTAGTTTATATATTTGGTATGTACTTCTTTTCTTAATAATTTAGTTCTCAATATAGTTTTCTTAATTTAGTATTCTTACTTAACGAAGATATTCTAATGGAGGAAAATGACTGAATATGATGTATATTTTTCTTGTCTTTTATGATATCTGTCGGTAGGTAAACATTTAAATTTAACCATTATGAAAAAGATATTTTTATCACTTGTATTCCTTTTTGGTGTAGGAACTTTTGTCATGGCTGATGATACCATGAAAGTAAAGAATGATACAGTTACTGTGGAAGACGGATTTAAAAACATAGACCTGAAAGAGGTTCCTCAATCTGTTAAAGATGCCATAGCTAAAAAATATCCCGAATCGACTCTTAAAAGTGCTTCTCTTTCTCTAAAAGAAGAAGGGGTAAAGGCATACAGAATAGTATATGTAACCAAAGAAGGAGTTGAAAATAGTATTCTTATTAATATAAAGACGGCTCCTGCTAAAACAGCTCCTGCTACAAAGTAGTTTTTGACAGGTAATATAGAATGTTTTATTAATATATTGAAAGCCACCTTGCTATGGTGGCTTTTTTGATGGGATAAGTTCTTTTTCCTGTCGGATTTAGACTTTATATATAGCAAAGAACAGATTGAATTTGTAAGAAATAGGGTATATGCTTATATTTGAACATAGTTTAAAATCAAGTTTATAATCAAATAGAAAAAGTATGAAAAGACAATTATTTGCAGTGTTAGTGTGCATGACGATGTTTGCTGTTACATCTTGTGGTGAAAAGAAAGGAAAGGATAAATTTGAGGAGCGTATAGAAAAAGCCAAAGAATCGGTTGAAGACGTGATGGATGATGCCAAGGATCAGATTGAGGATAAAGCTGATGAGGTTGGGGAAACTTTGGATAAAGCTAAAAACAAGATAGAAAAGACCAAAAAGAAACTTGATGAGGCTGATAGAGATTGAGGAAAATTAACTATGAATGAATGGAAAGAGATTGTCGGCTGATTTATATTAAACCAGCCGACTTAATTTATATTTCTAGACCTTTGTTTACCATTTATTATAATGGATATTTTCGGTCTTGAATTTATCTTTAGATTCTTCCCGATGTTGTGGATAACCCACTGGAATCAAATTGAAAGGAATGATATGGTCTGGTAAAGATAAGACTGACCTTACCTTTGCAATGCGGTCGTTCTCCGGATAGACCGCAGTCCATACCGCTCCCAACCCCATTGACTCTGCTGCCAGTAACAAATTTTCGGATGCGGCGGAGCAATCTAGCATCCAGTACCGGTCTTTTTCTCCGTTCAGAGCTTTGCTTAAATCACCACAAACCACGATGGCTAGTGGAGCCTGTGCCGTCATCTTGGCATAAGGCAGTTCGGCGGCTAGTTTATCTAATACTGTACGGTCATCCACTACCACGAAAGCCCAAGGCTGCTTGTTTACTGCTGTCGGTGCAGCCATAGCAGCTTTTACTAATAAGTCCACTTTCTCTTTTTCTATCGGTTGGGATGTATAGGCACGGACGCTCTTTCGGGCAAAGATATTTTCTATAGCCGTGTTTTTTCCTGTTTCTTCTTTTTTTGTTTCCATATTGTTACAACCTCCTGTCATTAGTAATGTTATTGAAAGAGTAACAGTTGTCAGAGTTTTAAAGATTGTTGCCGCATTCATTTTTATTATTGATTAATAATTGAGATGGAATTCTACCACAGCTTCAATTCCTTTACGGAATATATCCAGAGAGAAGTTTTCATTAGGCGAATGGATGGCATCACTTTCCAACCCGAATCCCATGAGAACGGTCTTTATACCTAAGATTTGTTCAAAATCACTGATGATAGGAATACTTCCTCCACGGCGTACGGCAAGTGGTTTTTTCCCGAATGCTTTAGCAAAGCCTTTTTCGGCAGCCTGATAGGCGGGCAAGGTGATGGGGCATACATATCCTTCGCCCCCGTGCATCGGGGTTACTTTTACTTGTACATATTCCGGAGCGATAGACTGGATATAGTCCACAAACAATTGGGAAATAACTGCGTGGTTTTGATGTGGAACCAGTCGGCACGATACCTTGGCATATGCTTTTGAGGGAAGTACGGTTTTTGAACCTTCACCTGTATATCCGCCCCAGATACCACAAATATCAAAAGAGGGACGGCAGCTATTACGTTCTAAAGTGGAATATCCTTTTTCACCTTTCAGTGCTTTTACGCCAATGGCTTCCATATATTTTTTTTCATCGAAAGGAATTTGTGCAATCATCTCACGTTCGGCAGCCGGTACTTTCTCTACATCGTCATAAAAATGGGGGATAGTGATGTGTCCGTCTTCGCCAATGACTTGGGCTAACATACTGCACAGGGTATTGATAGGATTAGCTACCGCTCCGCCGAAGTGTCCGGAATGAAGGTCACGGTTCGGACCGGTCACTTCTATTTCCCAATAAGCCAGACCTCGTAAACCTGTAGTCAGAGAGGGAAGGTCCGCGCCTAGCATACTGGTATCCGAAACTAGAATTACATCGGCTTTCAGCAATTCCTTATGTTCCTTGATGAAGGTATTCAGACTGGGAGAACCTATTTCTTCTTCACCTTCGAAAATAAATTTCACATTGTGTTTCAGCAGTCCGTTTTTTACTACGTATTCGAATGCTTTTACTTGGATCATAGCTTGTCCTTTATCATCGTCAGCGCCACGTGCCCAAATGTGTCCGTCGCGAATTTCAGGTTCAAAAGGTTGGCTTTTCCAAAGGCCCAACGGCTCGGCAGGCATTACGTCATAGTGGGCATAAATCAATAGGGTAGGAGCATCATTGCTTACATGCTTTTGTGCAAATACCAATGGATTGCCTTGTGAGGGCATTACTATGGCTTCATCTGCTCCGGCTGCCAACAAAAGTTCTTTCCAACGTAAGGCACAGGCCAGCATATCGTCTTTATGTTCGGGTAAAGCACTGATGCTGGGAATACGGATGAGGCTGAAAAGTTCCTCCATGAAGCGTGCTTCATTTTCTTTAATGTATTGTTTTATTTCCATAATTGAATGATTCTTATAGTTGTGTAGTCCTGTCTATCAGATAATAATCCAAAATGGTCATGGCAGCCATGGCTTCTACAATGGGGACGGCACGCGGCAGCACGCAGGCGTCATGACGTCCTTTGGCTTTCATGGTCGTGTCTGTGCCGTTGATATTTACAGTATGTTGCTCCATCAGAATTGTGGCAACTGGTTTGAATGCCACACGGAAGTAAATGTCTTGTCCGTTGCTGATGCCTCCTTGTATTCCTCCGGAATAATTACTTTTTGTTTCTACTCTTCCATTATTATTATAAAATACATCATTCTGCTCGCTGCCTTTTAGTTCCATAGAGTCAAAACCTTGTCCATAAGAGAAACCTTTTACGGCATTGATACTTAACATGGCATTTCCTAGTGCGGCATGTAACTTCCCGAATACGGGTTGGCCTAATCCGATAGGGCATCCTTTGATGACGCAACTCACTACACCACCTATTGTATCGCCTTCTCCTTTGATTTTCCAGATAAGCTCTGCCATTTCCTTGGCTTTCCCCGGATCGGGACAACGCACATCGTTTGTTTCTATCAATTCGAGGTTATAGCTTTTGTAATCTTTATCAAGTTTGACAGATCCTACTTGTGAGGTATAAGCTGTGACACTGATTCCTAGTTGTTTCAATGCTAATTTGGCTAAAGCTCCTGCTACTACGCGCGAAATGGTTTCTCGTGCTGATGAACGTCCCCCGCCACGGTAATCACGGATTCCGTATTTTTGCATATAAGTATAATCTGCGTGTGAAGGGCGGAACAGATTCTTGATATTCTCGTAGTCGTTTGAATGTTGGTTCTTGTTCCATACCACAAATCCGATGGGGCAACCGGTGGACTTGCCTTCGAATATACCTGAAAGGAATTCCACTGTATCAGGCTCCTTGCGGCTGGTGGTAAGTAATGACTGTCCGGGACGGCGGCGGTTCAGTTCCTGCTGAACGAAATCCATATCAACCTTAATACCGGCAGGGAAGCCGTCAATGACGCCGCCTACTCCCGGTCCATGGGATTCACCGAAACTGGTTAACCGGAAAATATTACCAAATGAATTGAACATATTGCTTGTAGTTTTAAAAGTTTCTTTCCGTAAAGATAATGATTTTAGGGATAATATGCTTGATTGTTGTTGAAAAATTAGTGAGATGGATAAAAATAGGGTACGGATTGTATGATTTTTACAGTTTGGCATAAAAAAACTGCATGGTTTCTACAATCCGTACCCGAAAGCTGTTTCTTAAGATTGGAAACAGGGACTTGTAAGAGTTAGAATTCTACTTTAGGTGCTTTATCAGCTCCTTCTTCAGATTCAAAATATGGGCGTTTGTCAAATCCGAACATACCTGCAAGCAAATTGCGGGGAAAAGTGCGGATAGCTGTGTTATATGCGCGTGCTGTGTCATTGAATCTTTTGCGTTCTACACTGATTCGGTTTTCTGTACCTTCCAGTTGTGCTTGCAACTCTTTGAAGTTCTCATTGGCTTTCAAGTCGGGATAAGCTTCGGTGATAGCGAGCAGGCGGCTCAACGCACTACCTACTTCGCCTTGTGCCTTTTGATAGGCCTGCATTTTTTCGGGAGTCAGGTCATCGGCGCTGATCTGCATTTGAGTGGCTTTGCTACGGGCGTCTACTACAGCTTGAAAAGTTTCTTTTTCGTGTGAGGCGTATCCCTTTACTGTATTTACCAAGTTGGGGATTAAATCAGAACGGCGTTGGTACTGGTTTTCTACATTGCTCCACGCTGTGCTGACAGATTCATCCATTTTTACCATACCATTATAAGAGGTTATTCCCCAAATGGCAATTAATACAATGACTACTATTACAATAATCGTTGACTTTTTCATATGTATATACTATTAAAATTATGAATATTCTTGTTCTTAAAAACGGCTTCCGGCTCCTCCGCCTCCAAAGCTTCCACCTCCGAAACTTCCTCCGCTAAATCCGCCGCCACTTCCACCGTGGCCACCAAAAAATCCTCCTCCCATTCCGCCTATGAACGGACCTCCTCCTCGGGGACCTTTGTAATTCTCATCTCTCGACCGTTCTTTCCGTCTGAGGATATGTCCGCAATTTCTGCATTTATATACTACTTCTTCAGTCTTTGTTCCGTTACTTCGGTCTATAACTTTGGAAGAAAGACGTTGCAATTTGTGTTTTTTGCAATGGGGGCAGCGTGTTTTACGCCAGTTTGCATATAATCCGATGCCAATAAATCCTCCGAAAATCACAAAAAAGATGATGATGAATTCTAAGGGATCATCTTCGCTTTCGTCATTGTTTATATTTTCCATGGAACCGTCCAGATAGCCGTTTACAGCCCGTATTCCTGCTACCATTCCTGCGTTCCAGTTATTGTCCTTGAAATAGGGCAGCATATAGCGGTTCTGAATCCGTTTGCAGATGGCATCCGGCAATATCCCTTCAAGACCATATCCAGTAGCGAACTGCACACACCGCTCGTCGGTGGAAAGCAAGATGACCAGCCCATTGTCACGTTCTTTTTGTCCTACGCCCGTTTCCTGTCCCAGCCGGTGGGCGAAATCAAAACAATCACCTCCCTCTATGCCTGTTACCGCTACCACTAATGTTTGTATACCTGTTTTTTGCTCTAAAGCGTAGAGGATGCTGTCCATAGTGGTGACAGCGGTTGATGAAAGGATACCGTCGGGATTGCTGACGTAGCGGGTACGGTTTTGCAAATGTACCATCGGTATGTCTTTTATGGCATATTCTTTGGCTTGAAGGTGGACGGAGCCAAGGAGCATGAAAAAAGTAAGTAAAAATGTCAATTTTCTCATTGGATGTATTTGTCTACAAATGCTTTTACTTTTTGGGTATATTCTTCGGTATTGAACAGATAGGAATGTGCATGGTCTGCTTCCGGAACTATCCATAATGCTTTGGGCTGAGGTTTTGCCTCATACAATTGGTACACCATCCATGTGGGTACGTAGTCATCTTTATCACCATGGATAAAGAACATGGGCAGATGGCATCGGGCTACCTGTTTCAATGCGGATGCTTCTTTGAATCCCCATCCATATTCCAGCTGGCATAACCAGTCGGCAGTGTACATTAACGGGAATTGAGGCAAGCCGAATTGTTCTTTCAATTCTTTGGAAAATTGATCCCATACGCTGGTATATCCGCAGTCCTCGACAAAACATTTCACATAGTCGGGTTGCGGTTCGCCTGAAACCATCATAGTGGTGGCTGCACCCATCGAGATTCCATGTACTACCATGCTGGTACTGTCACCGTAAATTCGATTGGCAACCTCCATCCATTGTGTTACATCTTTGCGGTCTAACCATCCCATTTGTATGGCATTTCCACCGCTCAGACCAGTATTGCGCAAATCAGGTAGGAGGATGTTGAAATCCAATTTTTTATTGTATAGATAACCTATCATCATCATGCGGATGGCATTGTCTGTATACCCGTGTACTATAATTGCGGTTTTGGCTGTCGGGCGGCTGGAAGCCACATAGTAAGCATGCAGTTTTACGTGGTCGGGAGAATAGATAAAGGTATCTTTCAGTGCTTGGTTCTGTTTCAGACTATCTATCCATGGTTTTAGATAGGAGTAAGTCTTAAACATATATTGCCAGGAACTTTCTAAATTCTTTCCCCTGTTTTTAGGGCGTAAGGAATAGTTCAGCATATATTGACTGGCTCCAAGTAGGACTATAATAAGCAGAACGAATATACAACTCGTTCCAATAATCATTTTTTTTCTTTTCATACCTTATCTATTTGTTCCATATATCCCATGCACCAAAGGCTTGCAATAAGAGCATTTCTAAACCGTTTTTGGTAATTGCCCCTTTGTCTGCCCCCTTTTTCATAAAAAGAGTAGTGTCAGGATTATATAACAAATCATAAAGCAAATGGTTGGGTGTGAGATATTGGTATGGAATATTGGGGTATTCATCGGCACGGGGATACATACCTACAGGAGTGCAGTTAACAATTACTTTATACTCATCCATGATTTCGGGAGTGAGCTGATTGTAAGTCAGCATTTCTTCACGCAGGTTTCGTGATACGAATTTGCATTCCAAACCTAATTTTTTCAGTCCGTAGGCAATCGCTTTCGAGGCACCTCCTGTTCCTAGAATCAGAGCTTTTTTGTGCTGGGGTTCCAACAACGGGTCGATAGATTGAGTGAAACCAATCACATCGGAATTATAGCCTATTAGCTTAGTCTTACCTTTTTGGCGGACAATTTTGATTACATTGACGGCTCCGATGGCTGCCGCATCTTTATCCAGTTCGTCCAAATAAGAGATGACTTGTTCTTTATAAGGTATAGTGACATTGAACCCTACTAAATCAGGATTAGCCAATAACACAGAAGGCAGTTCTTTGATGGATGGGATTTCGAAGTTTACATATTCGGCATCAATGTTTTCCGAATGAAACTTTTCATTGAAAAAGTTCTTTGAGAACGAGTGTCCTAACGGATAACCTATCAAACCATATTTTTTCATAAAACTCTATACTTTAAATTATTTCGTTGCTAAATAAAGCGTACAGATACCTAGCGTCAACCGTTTGAAACTCACCTGATTGAATCCGGCTTTACGGATAATGTCTGTCATTATTTCGCCTTGTGGAAAGGCTTTGATGGATTGCGGCAGGTAAGTGTAGGCACTACGGTCTTTAGAGAGTAGCTTGCCCAAAGTGGGGATGACTATTTTAGAATAGACAGCATATAGCTGTTTCATGGGAAACCAGTCGGGTTCAGAGAGTTCCAATATGACTAGTTTTCCGTTGTCTTTCAGTACGCGGTGCATTTCGCGGAGTCCTTTGTCAAGGTCCTCGAAATTGCGTACACCGAATGCTACGGTAATAGCGTCAAAGCGTTTGTCGGGAAAGGTAAGTGCTGTACAGTCTTCTTTAGCAAAGGAGATACGGCTGTCCAGTCCGGCGGCTTTTACTTTTTCACGTCCCACATTCATCATGCCTTCGGATATATCGGTACCTATCAGCTCTTGGGGGTGAAGTGTCTGACAGGCTTGAATGGCAAAATCGCCCGTTCCGGTGGCTACATCCATTATGTGTTGCGGGTGAAAAGGTTTCAGCCAGTTAATGGCTTTGCGGCGCCAGCTTTTGTCAATATTCCATGAAAGGGCATGATTCAACTGGTCGTAAGCAGGGGCAATGTTGTCGAACATTTTCTCTACTTGGACGCTTTTCTTTTCGTCAGCGTTGTAGGGCTTGATTTTTTCTTGTGGGTAGTTCATGTTTAATTAAAATTGAAAATTAAAGATTAAAAGGAGAGGGTGGAGGATTTTTGGATTCCTGTACTTGTCTTTTAATCTTTAATTTTTCATTTTTATTTATTTCAAGTATTCGGTTACGTTCTTTTCTATACGTGCGGCGATGTTTTCAGTGTCTGCTTTCACAAATTTTTCGCCGGTGATGTGCTCGAACAGTTCCATGTAGCGTTCGCTGATAGAATTTACGATTTCCGGAGTCATTTCGGGAACTTGTTGTCCTTCTTTGCCTTGGAAACCATTTTCCATCAACCATTCGCGTACGAATTCTTTAGAAAGTTGTTTTTGAGGTTCGCCTTTTGCAAAGCGTTCTTCATAACCTTCCAAATAGAAGTAACGGCTTGAATCCGGAGTGTGGATCTCATCCATCAGGTAAATAGTGCCGTTGTGTTTACCGAATTCGTATTTGGTATCTACCAGGATCAGTCCGCGTTCTGCAGCGATTTCAGTACCGCGTTTGAACAGAGTCAATGTATATTTTTCCAATATTTCGTATTCTTCGGGAGTAGCCAGACCTTGTTTCAGAATTTCTTCCTTAGAGATGTCTTCGTCATGCAGGCCCATTTCGGCTTTAGTGGTTGGAGTAATGATTGGTTCGGGAAATTTCTGGTTTTCTTTCATTCCTTCGGGAAGTTGTACACCACAGATTTCGCGAACGCCGTTTTTGTAAGCACGCCATGCGCTACCGCACAGGTAACCACGGACAATCATTTCCACAGGAAAACCTTGACACATAACTCCTACGGTAACCATAGGATCTGGGGTCGCCATTTTCCAGTTGGGGCAGATGTCAGTAGTTGCATCCAGAAATTTGGCTGCAATCTGGTTCAGCATTTGTCCTTTGTAGGGAATACCTTCAGGCAGAACTACGTCGAATGCGGAGATACGGTCGGTAGCTACCATTACTAACTTTTCGTCATTGATGTTGTATACATCACGCACTTTGCCGTGGTACACACTTTTCTGTCCCGGAAAGTTAAAGTCTGTTCTTGTTAATGCTTTACTCATGTCTTTATTTATAATTAAAATCAATAAATTCGTTTTATGTTTTCAGATTTTTCACTTCGTTCAGAATGGCATGAATGAAGGGTTTTCTGTTTTTCTTCAAACTTCTCGTATGCTTCCACAATGCGGGTAACCAGTTTGTGCCGTACAATGTCCTTCTTGTTGAGTTCGATGAAACTGATTCCTTTCACGCCTTTCAGAATTTTTAGTGCTTGTATCAATCCCGAAGTTTGTGAAGATGGTAAGTCTATCTGTGTCATGTCACCTGTTACAATCATTTTGGTGTTCATCCCCATACGAGTGAGGAACATTTTAATTTGCTGGGTGGTGGTATTTTGAGCCTCGTCCAATATCACTACAGCGTCATTCAAGGTGCGTCCGCGCATAAATGCTAATGGGGCAATTTGAATCACATTCAGTTCCATATATTCTTTTAGCTTGGCGGCGGGAATCATATCTTGTAATGCGTCATATAGTGGTTGTAGATAAGGGTCAATCTTATCTTTCATATCACCGGGTAAAAATCCGAGTTTTTCTCCTGCCTCTACAGCTGGACGGCTCAAAATAATTTTTTTGATTTCTTTGTTTTTCAGAGAACGGACAGCAAGGGCAATAGCGGTATAGGTCTTTCCTGAACCTGCGGGACCGATAGCGAACAGCATATCGTTCTTCTCATATTCTTGTACCAGCCTCAATTGGTTCTCACTACGGGGGACGATCGGTTTTCCTGTTACACTGAATACAATAGTATCCCCTGTTTTCTCTATTTGGGGTGAACGACCTTTCACTATATCTAAAATCACTTCTTCTTTCAGTGAATTATACTGGGCGCAATGCTTTTCCAAAGCCAATATATTCTCTTCAAAAGCACACATTTCCTCTTCGTCTCCCAATACTTTGATGACATTTCCACGTGCCACAATTTTTAATTTGGGATACAAAGCTTGTATCATTTTCATATTGACGTTGTTTACGCCATAAAATATAACAGGATCAATATCCTCTAAAACTATATGTTTTTCTATCATTTAACTAGTTTAGGTACTTTACGTACTTGTTTATAGGGTGCAAATTTAATGAAAGGTTTTCATTGTTCTTATTTTCCGGGCAATTTATTTGCATAAGCTTTTTCAGAAAAAGGATTTTAATCTATCTTTGCGAGGAATTTGAAAAGATAGTTAGATTATGAATTGTATGAAAGGTGCATGTTGCACGCTATTGTCACTTTTGTTTTCCTTGACAGTTTCTTCCGGTTGCAAGGAAAAAGATATGTCCATGAAGATGAATGAGCCTCATAATATAAAAGGTGTAATTAGCTATAAACGTAGTTTCGGTGATTTGAATGATACTCATCTCAGTGTAGCGAAGAAAATAGGAATTCGCCCGTTGGCTTCTCGTTCGGAAGCAGAGGGATTGGGTGGTAAATTGGTCCAGATAAAACCTTGTGAGCGTTATGCTATGGATTCGCTGACTCACTCCATTCCTTTTCTGATTCCGCAAGCTAGTGCGTTATTGGATACAATAGGAGCCAATTTTTTGGATTCATTGAGTTGCAAAGGATTGAATCCTAATCAAATCATTGTTACTTCTGTACTTCGTACGGCAGATGATGTGAAACGTCTTCGTCGTCGCAATGGAAATGCTTCTGCTAATTCAGCTCATGCTTTTGGGACAACTTTCGATGTCAGTTACCGTCGGTTTTGTAAAGTGGAAGATCCGGATGGACGTCCTATGCAGGATGTTAGTCCGGATACGCTGAAGTTGGTATTGGCCGAGGTACTCCGTGATCTTCGGAAGTCGGACAAATGCTATATCAAATATGAGTTGAAACAGGGATGTTTTCATATAACAGCCCGCTGAATTATTGAATTTTCACTTGGTTAGAGGCTTTACGATGCGGTATTTCATATATTTGGCTTATGATGGGACAAATTATCACGGTTGGCAGATTCAGCCCAATGGTGACAGTGTACAGGAAACATTAATGCGTGCTTTTTCTACTTTTCTCCGTCAAGAAATAGAGGTAGTGGGAGCAGGACGTACTGATGCCGGCGTGCATGCACGTCTCATGGTCGCGCATTTTGATTATGACCAGGAGTTGGATTGTGTTCAGATAACGGAGAAATTGAATCGCTTGCTTCCTTCCGATATAGCGGTTTACGATGTGAAGCGGGTGAAGGATGATGCGCATGCCCGTTTTGACGCGACTTATCGTACTTATAAGTATTATGTGACTATCCGGAAAGATCCGTTTAACCGTCATTATGCTTGGAGGCTTTTTAATTCATTGGATTTTGAGAAAATGAATGAGGCTGCCCGTGTATTGTTTGATTATACTGATTTTACCAGTTTCAGTAAATTGCATACTGATGTGAAGACGAATAATTGCCGGATTATGTATGCTGAATGGACGCGGGTGAGTGGAACAGAATGGGTATTTACTATTAAAGCCGACCGTTTTTTACGGAATATGGTAAGGGCTGTGGTAGGTACGCTGGTGGAAGTGGGGCGTGGTAAAATGACTTTAGATGGGTTCAGGAAGGTGATAGAGAATAAAGATCGTTGTAGTGCCGGTAGTTCTGTGCCGGGACATGCCTTGTTTTTAGTAGATGTGGGATATCCGGAAGAACTGTTTATTGTTTCTCCGTCAGATATTTCCAATACCTGACAGGCATATCTTGCCGGTGTTTTTGGGGATTCCAACGTTCTTTGATACAAATGGACTTGAAATATGTTTTCCAAAGTTCCTGAAATAATCTCTCATTGTTGTCCATCAATGTTTCATTTAGCATTCCTGTGACCAGATGTGCTTGGCGGGGATCTTCAAATGTTACTTCTTCCATCTCTGTTAGATTATAGTAATACCCATATTGTCGCTTCACATCATAAATGAGCCAACGCTGGTCGGCAAAACGGTCTTTGAAATGATCCACAGCCAGTGGCAGTGCGTTGAATTGAGGTTTTACGGCTGCAAAGAAAGTTCCGTCCGCTGCTTTTTGGAAACGGACGAACTGCATGAGGTGTACTCGTTCTCCATCTACTCTTTTATAGATTTTCGCAAGCTCCAGCACATCAGGATCGGCAAAGTTGGTCTCAATAGAATGAGGAGAGTTTATGGCCTTCTGGATATAGTGGAAAAGCATTTCGTCCACCTTTGGTAATTCTGATAACCAGCAGCAGGTCAAGCTGAAAAGGGCATGCTTGGAGATTTTTTTCTGTAATCCGCGCCACACGCGTCCGGCTTTCTCTTCATCAGTGGCTATGTGTATGGCTTCATTGTAAAACAAGGGTAGCGGCTCGCCTTCCATCAAGAGCAAGTCAGGAAAGGTTTTGCGGAAGTAAGCATCGAAAATGCAAGTCAGCAAGCCTTCAAATGTATGGTCATAGATAAACAGAATCATTCGTTATCAGTAAAGTTTAGTATTAATTGGCGTTCGTCCACTTTCTTTTTGGGTTTGGGTACTAACAGTCTGCGTACTCCTGTCGGAGTTAGTTCATTAACAGTCCGGGTGGGGAGTTCGTTGCAGGTTATGAAGTATTGCGCTTTTTTCATCACTACACCTATTTTTTTCAGTTCATAGAATCCCAGTTTTGAGAAGCGGCGTGACGCGATGATTTGTCTTGCCGATTTGATTCCGATACCCGGTACTCTGAGAATCATTTCGTAATCTGCCTGGTTTATATCTATAGGAAATTGTTCTGGATGCCGTAATGCCCAACCTAATTTGGGGTCGATTTCCAAATCTAGATCAGGATAGGAGTCATCGACTATTTCTTCTACTTTAAATTGATAGAAACGTAACAGCCAGTCGGCTTGATACAAACGGTTCTCACGTACCAATGGCGGCTGTTTCAGTGCCGGAAGCCGTTTGTCGTATGTATTTACGGATATATATCCAGAGTAGTAGACGCGCCTCATGGTGGGGTGTTGGTAGAGTGAAGAAGAAAGATAAAGGATGTCTTTGTCTGATTCGGTTGTGGCACCGACAATCATCTGCGTACTTTGTCCGGCAGGAACGAAGCGTGGAACATGGCGGAATTTTTTTCGGTCTTCTTTGTTGGTAAGTATTCCCTGCTGGATATAGCGCATGGGCTGGTATACACTTTTGTGATCTTTTTCGGGAGCCAGTAATTTCAGATTCTCTTCTTTGGGAATTTCTATGTTTACACTGAGACGGTCGGCGTAGAGTCCGGCTTCATTGACTAGTTCGCGACTGGCTCCGGGGATACTTTTCAGGTGAATATATCCGTTGAATTTGTGTACTAACCGCAGGTCTTTGGCAACACGTACCAACCTTTCCATGGTGTAATCAGGATTGCGTACAACGCCGGAACTGAGGAAAAGCCCTTCTATATAGTTGCGTCGGTAGAATTCGATGGTGAGGTCTACCAGTTCGCTTACCGAAAGCGTGGCGCGGGGAATGTCATTGCTTCTTCTATTGATACAATAGGCACAGTCATAGATACAATAATTGGTCAGCATTATTTTCAGCAAGGATATGCAACGACCGTCCTCGGCGAAGCTATGGCATATCCCCCAGCCGCCTACGGTGTTTCCCAATGCGCCGGATTGGTTACGGCGCACGGTTCCACTACTAGAGCAGGAAACATCATATTTAGCAGATTCTGCGAGTATTTTCAATTTGGCAAGGACATTCTCATTCATTTGATCAGAATATTTCTGCCAAAAATACAGATAGTGTTTGGAATGGGCAAACGGTTTGGCATTCTCTCTGTTCATTTTTAACTTCTTTGTTACATTATGTTATTCTTTAGTCTTATTATCTGTGTCTTGCAATAGAAGAAAAATGTGTTTATTACCCAGCTAAATGCATTTGTTTCGCCTATGAATCAAGATAACCGGTCCTATAGTCAAAAAGAACCGGACGTTTTTAAAAAAGGTCTAGTTCTTTTTTTAAAAGAACTAGATGTTTAATAGAAAAGAACTAGATCTTTTTTGAAAACTTCAAGTTCTTTTTTTTGAAATGTTTGAAGAAACACTGAAGCTGCCAATCAGTATTGTTTCGTTATCAATAATAAAAAGAGGGCGGATGTTTTGTTCCGTCCTCTTCTTTATCTATTGTTTAACGAAATTAATGACAATGTCCGCATCCGCATCCACCTTCATCACCGCATCCTTCTCCGCAGTCACCACAACCACAGCCGCATCCTTCTCCACTCATCATTTTTACCATTTCCTGAATTTCTTCATTAGTGGCTGTGCGGGATTCTACTACTTCACCTTCAAAAGTGAGATCTTTACCTGCATGAGGATGGTTCAAATCTACAGTTACAGTGTCATTGGTTACTTCGCTTACGGTAGCGTAGAAGTGATGTCCCTCATTGTCCTGTAAGGGAATGACAGCTCCCGGGAAGATGCGTTCTTCATCAAAAACACCATCAATGGTGAACATATCTTTAGATACAGTGCGCACACCTTCGGGCATATATTCTCCGTAGGCTTCTGCGGTAGGAATGACAAATTTAAATTTGTCACCCTTCTTTAAGGCTGTTATTTCTGTTTCAAAGCGTTCCAGTGTGGTTCCTAATCCGGATATGAATTGGAAAGGATGTTCTACAGTTGCTTCTTCTACCAATGTTTTCTGGCCGTCCTGCATTACATAAAGTTTGTATGCTACGGTGATGTACTTATTTTCCATGTTTTCTTATTATAATAATGTAATATAAACTATTTACGTAAGTTTTTTGTTGGCAAAGATACGAATTAATTCCCCTTAATCCTTTGTTATTACGTTTATATTACATAAATTTGTTATTATGATACTATAAATGCGCTTTTGATTGCGTTTGATCCTTGATATAAATCAATTAACCGCTCGCCTTGATAGATTTTTGCTTTAATTAACGGATATATGACAACATGTCGTAAAGCATGTTGTTATATTTGCAGTGTAAAGAGAAAGAGATAACGAGATTGTTTTTAAAAGGTATTATTTAGTTCTTAGGTACTAAATAAATTGTTTTTAGGTTTAACAAATTAAAATTTTAGGTATTATGAAACGTTTAGTATTGTTGGTTGTAGTGGCATTAGGAATGTCAGCTACAAGTTTTGCAGGAGAAAAAGTAGAAGGTAAAGATTGGAAGGTAGATGTTAACGTCGCAAAGTTGAGCAAATATTTGAATTTGGATGCACGTCAGATGGAGGAAGTTGCTAATATTTCTGATTATTTTGCTGACAAAGTACAAAGCGCAAGCTACGCAAAAGAAGCTAAACAAGGTAAAAAATTGCGTGAAGCCGTATATGGAAACTTCAAACTGATGAAACGTACATTGACAAATGAGCAGTACAAGAAGTATGTACAGTTGTTGAATGTTACATTGAAAAACAAGGGGTTGGATTCCTATATGGAAGATGTGGCGAATAAGTAAATTTATAAAATGAAATAAATGAACTGAAAAGAGAATGCAAACCAATGCATTCTCTTTTTTATTTATCCGTTGGAAGATACAGTGTATATTTGTGATAAAATGATTGTTTAAAGCTCGATTTAGTTACGAATAATAATTTATAAGAAAAAAAATCTTCATTTTATTTGTTTGTTACGAAAAACGCCTTACCTTTGCAGTCGTTAAAGAAACAAAGAAAACAGATATATGAATATTACTACTCTAAATAACCTAGCAGTCCTGCATATTATTCGCGTCGTGGTGGTCACACTAGGAGCGTGAGAAAGGTTGTGTATGTGTAGTTGTACATATAAAGAAATAATTGGAAGCCTTTCTCACATGGTGAGGAAGGCTTTTTCAATAAGTATAGGACGTTATAGATTTAGAATAAGATGAAGAATCAGTTACGCAGTTCGTTTAGCACACAGGGTCGCCGTATGGCAGGAGCGAGAGCTTTATGGGTGGCTAACGGCATGAAAAAAGAAATGATGGGCAAGCCCATTATAGCCATAGTAAATTCGTTTACACAGTTTGTTCCGGGACATACCCATCTGCATGAAATAGGTCAGCAGGTGAAAGTTGAGATTGAAAAACTGGGATGTTTTGCAGCAGAATTCAATACGATTGCCATTGATGACGGAATAGCTATGGGACACGATGGTATGCTGTATTCACTGCCCAGTCGTGATATCATTGCCGACAGCGTGGAATATATGGTGAATGCTCACAAGGCGGATGCAATGGTGTGTATCAGTAATTGTGACAAAATCACTCCAGGTATGCTGATGGCTGCCATGCGACTGAACATACCGGCTGTTTTTGTATCGGGTGGTCCTATGGAAGCGGGAGAATGGAATAACCAGCATCTTGATTTGATAGACGCCATGATTAAATCTGCTGATGCATCGGTCAGCGATGAGGATGTGGCTCAAATTGAAAATAATGCGTGTCCTGGCTGTGGTTGCTGTTCGGGTATGTTTACGGCTAATTCCATGAATTGCCTCAATGAGGCTATTGGTCTGGGGCTTCCGGGGAATGGCACTATTTTGGCGACTCATGCCAACCGTACTCAGTTGTTTAAAGATGCGGCTGCTCTGATAGTGAAGAATGCTTATAAATATTATGAGGAGGGAGATGACAGCGTGTTACCACGCAACATTGCTACTCGTGACGCTTTTCTGAATGCCATGACATTGGATATTGCAATGGGTGGTTCTACCAATACTGTGCTCCATCTTTTAGCTATCGCCCACGAGGCGGAAGTAGATTTCAAGATGGATGATATTGATATGCTTTCACGCCATGTGCCTTGTTTGTGTAAAGTAGCTCCGAATACACAGAAATATCATATTCAGGATGTGAACCGTGCCGGTGGTATCCTTAATATATTGGGAGAATTATCCAAGGGTGGTTTGCTGAAAACTGATGTGAAACGAGTGGACGGCCTGACATTGGCGGAAGCTGTCGAAAAATATAATATATGTAAGAAAGAAGTGGATACTGAAGCAAAACGTATTTATTCAAGTGCTCCGGGAAACAAATTCAATATAAAGTTAGGTTCTCAGAATGCTGTTTATAAAGAACTGGATACAGATCGTGCCAATGGTTGTATCCGCGATTTGCAACATGCCTATAGTAAAGATGGGGGTTTGGCCGTTTTGAAAGGGAACATTGCACAGGATGGTTGCGTAGTGAAAACGGCCGGAGTGGATGAAAGTATTTGGAAATTCTCGGGGCCTGCCAAGGTGTTTGATTCGCAGGATGCTGCTTGTGAAGGTATTTTAGGAGGAAAAGTAGTCAGCGGAGATGTTGTTGTTATCACTCATGAAGGTCCGAAAGGTGGTCCCGGTATGCAGGAAATGCTTTATCCTACTTCTTATATCAAATCCAAGCATTTAGGAAAAGAATGTGCTTTGATTACCGACGGACGTTTTAGTGGAGGAACTTCGGGATTAAGCATCGGGCATATTTCTCCCGAAGCTGCAGCGGGTGGTAATATCGGAAAAATAGTGGATGGTGATATAATTGAAATCGATATTCCGAATCGCAGTATCAATGTGAAACTGAGTGACGAAGAATTGGCCGCCCGACCGATGACACCGGTGACCCGTGACCGTAAAGTTCCTAAAAGCTTGAAGGCATACGCTAGTATGGTAAGTTCTGCAGATAAAGGAGGAGTGAGAATCATTGACTAAATTAGAAATTAAAAATTGAGAATAAAAAAAATAGATTTGTTGTCATTGGTCGATTGTACGGCATCGTATTTTTTTGATTTTCAATTCTCAACTAAACAATTATGGCAAAAGAAAAGATAACAGGAGCAGAGGCGATGATGCGTTCTTTGGAGTATCAAGGAGTGAAAACTCTTTTCGGATATCCCGGAGGTTCTATCATGCCTACTTTTGATGCTTTATATCATCATAGAAATACATTGAACCATATATTGGTCCGTCATGAACAAGGAGCTGCCCATGCAGCACAGGGATTTGCCCGCGTATCCGGTGAGGTTGGTGTCTGTTTGGTGACTAGCGGGCCCGGTGCGACAAATACCATTACTGGCATTGCCGATGCTATGATTGACAGCACGCCTATCGTGGTGATTGCCGGGCAGGTAGGAGCTTCCTTTTTAGGTACGGATGCTTTTCAGGAAGTGGATCTGGTGGGCATCACTCAGCCTATTACCAAATGGAGTTACCAAATTCGTCGTGCGGAAGATGTAGCTTGGGCTGTAGCCCGTGCTTTCTATATAGCTAAAAGCGGACGTCCCGGTCCTGTCGTTTTGGACTTTGCCAAGAATGCACAAGTGGAGATGGTGGATTATGAACCGATGAAGCTTGATTTTATCCGTAGTTATGATCCAGAACCTAATCCTGATAAGGAATCTCTTCAGGAGGCTGCCGAATTGATAAACAATGCTCAAAGGCCATTAGTGTTGGTAGGACAGGGGGTAGAGTTAGGTAATGCGCAAAATGAGTTACGTGCATTTATAGAAAAAGCCGATATGCCTTGTGGCTGTACTTTGCTGGGACTTTCGGCTATACCAACTTCGCATCCTTTAAACAAAGGAATGTTAGGTATGCATGGAAATCTGGGGCCCAATGTCAAAACTAATGAATGTGATGTGTTGATTGCTGTAGGTATGCGCTTTGACGATCGTGTAACTGGAAAATTAGATACATATGCTAAACAGGCAAAGGTGATTCATTTGGATATTGACCATTCTGAAATAGATAAGAATGTAAAAGTGGATGTACCCGTATTAGGTAATTGTAAATATACGCTAACTATGCTGACGCAACTTATCCGGAAGAATGAACATTCCGAATGGATTGATAGCTTTACTGAATATGAAAAGACGGAATATGAACATGTTATCAGTAAAGAAATTCATCCTGTTGACGGGGCGTTGAATATGGGTGAAGTGGTGCGTGCGGTAAGTGAGGCTTCGAACAACGAGGCTGTATTGGTGACAGATGTAGGACAGAACCAAATGATGGCTGCTCGTTATTTTAAATACAGTAAGAACCGTAGCATTGTAACTTCGGGTGGATTGGGAACGATGGGATTCGGTCTTCCCGCTGCTATAGGCGCTACTTTCGGTCGCCCGGATCGTACTGTATGCGTATTTATGGGGGATGGCGGTTTGCAGATGAATATTCAAGAATTGGGAACTATCATGGAGCAAAAAGCACCGGTAAAGATTATTTTATTGAACAATAACTATTTGGGTAATGTTCGTCAATGGCAAGCTATGTTTTTTGGTCATCGTTATTCATTTACTCCGATGTTGAATCCGGATTATATGAAGATTGCCGAGGCATATGAGATTCCTGCCCGCCGTGTTATGAAGCGTGAGGAATTGCAGGCTGCTATCCATGAAATGTTGACTACTGACGGGCCATTCCTGCTGGAAGCTTGTGTGATAGAAGAGGGAAATGTGTTGCCGATGACACCTCCGGGAGGCTCGGTGAATCAGATGTTACTGGAATGCTAATTTAATAATTATGGACAAGACATTATATACATTAATCGTTCATTCAGAAAATATCGCCGGTTTGCTGAACCAGATTACGGCAGTGTTTACTCGCCGCCAAATTAATATCGAAAGTCTTAATGTTTCTGCATCTTCCATCAAGGGGGTGCATAAATATACTATTACTGCTTGGACCACCCAGGATGTGATAGAAAAAGTGGTGAAGCAGATTGAAAAGAAAATAGATGTTTTGCAGGCACATTATTTTACTGATAGTGAGATTTATCAGCATGAGATTGCTTTGTACAAGGTTTCTACTCCTGAATTTCAGGAGAATCCTATGGCATCTAAAGTTATCCGCCGTTATAGTGCCCGCATTGTAGAAGTGAATCCGGTTTTCTCTATTGTTGAAAAGAATGGGATGAGTGAGGAAATTACTGCTCTTTATGAGGAGTTGCGCGGATTGGGATGTGTGTTGCAGTTTGTCCGTTCGGGACGTGTGGCCATTACTACCAGCTGTTTCGAGCGTGTGAACGAATATCTGACCCAACGCGAGGAAAAGTATCGCCAGCAAAAAACAGAATAATGATGAGTGAGAATAAAGTAGGAACATACAGATTTGTGGCAGAACCCTTTCACTGTGATTTCAGTGGAAAGTTGACCATGAGTGTGTTGGGTAATCATTTACTGAATTGTGCCGGCTTTCATGCTGCCGACCGGGGTTTCGGAATTGCTACGCTCAATGAGAATCATTATACATGGGTACTTTCCCGTTTAGCTGTAGAGTTAGAGAATATGCCCTGTCAATATGAGGGTTTCAGTATTCAGACATGGGTAGAGAATGTTTATCGTCTTTTTACAGACCGTAATTTTGCAATTTTGGACAAGGAAGGAAAGACTGTCGGATACGCCCGTTCTGTATGGGCGATGATCAGTATGGAAACTCGCAAACCTGCTGACCTGCTTACGCTTCACGGAGGTAGTATCATTGATTATGTATGCGATAAGAAATGTCCTATAAGCAAGCCCGGTCGTATTAAGGTGACAGAGAAAGCTCCGGTTTCTGAATACCAGACCAGATATAGCGATATTGATATTAATGGTCATGTGAACAGTATTAAGTATATAGAACATATTCTCGATTTGTTTCCTATAGAGTTTTTTAAAGAGAAACGGATTAAACGTTTTGAGATGGCTTATGTAGCTGAGAGTTATTATGGTGATATATTGAGTTTCTACCGCGAGGAAGTGGAGGAGAAAGAATATGATATAGAGGTGAAGAAGAATGGCACAGATGTTGTCGTTCGTAGTAAGGTGATATTTATTTAGAATCTAATTTTTAATTTTTAATTTATAATTTAAAATGGCACAATTGAATTTTGGCGGCGTTACAGAAACTGTAGTTATCCGCGATGAATTTCCTTTGGAAAAAGCACGTGAAGTATTGAAAGATGAAACAATCGCTGTGATCGGGTATGGTGTACAGGGACCGGGACAGTCTTTGAATCTCCGGGACAATGGTTTCAATGTAATTGTTGGTCAGCGTCCGGGAAAAACATATGAAAAAGCAGTTGCTGACGGATGGGTTCCGGGTGAAACTCTGTTTGGTATTGAAGAGGCTTGTCAGAAAGCGACTATCGTAATGTGTCTGTTATCTGATGCAGCTGTTATGTCTGTATGGCCGACTATCAAACCTTACTTGACCCAAGGCAAGGCACTTTATTTCTCTCATGGCTTTGCCATTACTTGGAGTGACCGTACAGGGGTAGTTCCTCCTACTGATATTGATGTGATCATGGTAGCTCCTAAAGGTTCGGGTACTTCACTGCGTACCATGTTCTTGGAAGGTCGTGGCTTGAACTCTTCATACGCTATCTATCAGGATGTAACCGGTAAGGCTTATGAACGTACTATTGCATTGGGTATTGGTATCGGTTCAGGCTATTTATTCGAAACGACTTTCCAGCGTGAAGCAACTTCTGACCTGACAGGTGAACGCGGTTCTTTAATGGGGGCTATCCAAGGATTGTTGTTGGCTCAGTATGAAGTATTGCGTGAAAACGGACATAGTCCTTCTGAAGCATTTAATGAAACTGTAGAAGAATTAACCCAGTCATTGATGCCTTTGTTTGCTAAGAATGGTATGGACTGGATGTATGCTAACTGCTCTACCACTGCTCAGCGCGGTGCATTGGATTGGATGACCCCATTTCACGATGCTATCAAACCCGTAGTTGAAAAGTTATATCACAGTGTGAAGACTGGCAACGAGGCTCAGATTTCTATCGATTCTAACTCTAAACCCGATTATCGTGAAAAATTGGAAGAAGAATTGAAGGCATTGCGTGAAAGCGAAATGTGGCAGACTGCTGTAACCGTACGTAAACTTCGTCCTGAAAATAATTAATAGTTAGTATTTAATGTAGAAAGCGGGGATGCGATGAGGTATCTCCGCTTTCTTTTATATATATTAATGTTAGTGGTGTTGTTTATATCATGTGTAGTCGCTAATTTTGTGAAAACTTGACTTAGGCATGAATAATAGATTATCACTTTTATTAATAGGGTGCATATTTCCCTTTCTATCTTTTTATGCACAAAAGAACATGAATCTCCCGCCATATTATCCTACAGTAAAAGGTATTACGGATTATGCTGTGTGGCAGCTCGTATATCCGGATTCTTTATTAAGGGCCAATATTGCAGGTGAAGCTGTGTGTACGCTCCGCATTGATAGTTTGGGGACTGTCCGTTGTAAATATATTGAAGCCACTCACCCCTTGTTTGCTAAGGCGGCCGAAGATGTGATTGAGGGTATGCGTGAATGGCAGCCTGCAAAGAAAGCGGGTAGAGATATAGATACTACTATCGTCTTTCATATTCCTTTTAATCCTGATGTTTACAGTGACCGCATTTGGCGGCAGCAGCAAGTTCTGGAATCTTGCAGAGGACAACTTGTCGATTCCATGCCTGTCTTTCCTGATGATATTCGTAGTCTTGTTATGGGAAATATGAGTTGGCCTGACGATAAAGTGGATAAAGCCGTCGCTATTTGCCGTTTTACGGTAAATGAAAAAGGAGAAATTGTGGATATCCGTGTGATAAAAGGTACTCATCCGGCTTTTGATAAAGAGTCCATACGTATTCTTTCTAATTTTCCCCGGTTGATTCCTGCTATGAAAAACAGAAAATCTGTGCCATATGATTATTTTTTAACTATGCGTTTTTGGAAAGAGGATCTGGAGCATTATTTATTATATAGGGAATGCGCACAGGAAGATTTGGAAAAGATCACTTGGGAGCCTTATAGATACTCTTTTTATCCCGGTGGTACTGTTGCTTTGACGCAATTTATTAATTCTCATCTGAAAATTACTCCCGAAATGAAGGCTACGGGAAAGCAGGGACGGGTGATTTATAGTTTCAATGTGGATATAGATGGTTCAATGAAAGATTTTCAGTTGGTGAGAGGACTTGATCCATTAATGGATGCCGAAGCATTGCGGGTACTTCAATTAGTGAATGAAAGATGGAGTACGGGGTATTATTTCAATTCAAAGAAATGGTATCGGGAGTTTTATGTGAATCAATTCACCATTCCAATTATTTTTAGTTGGTAGTGGTGGCAGAGGGCAGATACGCGGACTGCCCTCTGCGAAAATGATAGCATTATTAAAAGTGGATGAAATTTATTAGGTAGGATTCATGCTGTTTCATAATAGCGGGATGATTGTGATATAAATACCTGTAATAATTGCTGAAGTAATAACTCCCGATATATTGGCTCCTAGTGCATCTCCTAGGATAAATGAATCAGGATTGTCTTTACTGACAATCTTTTGTGCCACTTTGGCAGTAGTTGGTACGCAGCTTACAGCAGCAATGCCAATGACTGGATTATAATTTCCTTTCTTGATATAGTACATGATATATCCGCCTAAAATACCTCCGATACCTGATAGTAACAATGCCAACATACCTAGTATCAGCAATTTTAAGATTTTAGGATCTAGTAGCAGATGAGCGTCGCAAAGCACTCCTAATAATAATCCCAGCATAAAAGTAGAACCGTAAAGCAATGGACCGCTGACAAAATCATAAATATGTTTCATCCCTGATTCACGTACAGCCACTCCTAGAAATAGAGAGAAAAACAGGGGAGAGGCCACTGGAAAAAGGAAGCAGAGTACAGCGCAGAGTACCGCTGCGAAAGCAAGCTTTACCTTGGTATCGTAATTCTTCGGCGCTTTCTTTACGGTCATTTTGATGGAACGGAAACGTTTGGGAATCAGTAATTTAACCAAATAGGGATAACCGCCGTAAGTCAATCCTAAATAGAGATAAGCTACCACGGTAATCGGTACAAACAAATGCTTGGCTAATGCCAATGAAGTGAACAGTACCATCGGACCATCTGCACCTCCTACCATGGCTACAGAAGCACTCTCTTGTGCCGATAAGCCAAGTGCATTGGCAATTGGCAATGTGAGAAAGGTTCCTAGTTCTCCGCAAAGTGCCAGAAACAAACTAGCAAAAGGTTTTTGTAGCAGGAAACCTACATCTAGCAAGGTTCCGATTCCCATGAAGACGAAACAAGCGATGAGTCCATTACTGAATGTGAGGGTGTAAACCGGTTGCAGAAAATCTATTTGCATGGTATTCATCAATTCGTCTGTATCCGAGAGCATGGGATCAAGAAAAAGATTGCCTAGATTTCCATCCGGCATGATTAATGTTCCACAATTGATGGCTATCATACCGAGTCCCATTGGAATCATGACCATGGGTTCCAATATTCCTTTCCAACCTAGATAAATGAGTAGAAATCCCAAAAGAATTAAAAAAACGCGCGCACAGGCAAGGAACCAACCGCTTTCTATCATTGTACCAATGCCTTGGAAAAGTATTCCAAAATCTATATTTTCCATATCTAATTGTTGATTTTCAGGTTATTTATTCATTGAAAGATTCTTTTTCACATGAGTGCTTTTTTGTTGCTGATTATGCATTTCCTCCCGTTTCTTAAGGTAGATCATCTTTGTGTCCGGATAGTAATAATCTATCAGATTTAATTGGGATGCTCCATGACTGACACCATGGTAGTAACCACCTTCCTGTTTTCCTCTCAGATCGCTGTTCATTCCTCGGTTCCAGTTTTCACGGCTGTCTCCTAGAGCTTCCATCTCTTCTGGAGAATTATTCCATACTAATTGGATAAAACGGGCACGTGCTTTTTTGATTTTTCTTAAACGTTGAAGTTCCAATAGGTGGGAGCTATAGAAATCCATAGAATCTGCTGCCAGCGCTATTCCTTTAATAATAGCAGCGACAAAAAAACCGATGAGGAAAGTAAGCCCCATCATGGCCAATGTGGATAAAAATAAGTGTAGCATTATAATATAAATGTGATTTAGTAGGTAAAATAGTATTAAATTCCGAGTTATAGTGATATTCACATCGTAGTGTCACACATATATGTATACACGCCGATAGAATAATTTCAATCCGGAATGATAATGATCAAGAATAAGTAAGAGGAAATAGCTGCTAAATCAAAATATGTCCTAATGTGTAAATGAAGTATTTACACGAGGATTTTACATAATTAATGCTAGGATATAGGCTATTAAATTTTTGTTCAGGTAGAAGAATACGGTAATGGCAAAGTACTTTGATTGTAGATAAGGGTTTTGATGTTTTGGTAAACATCGGAGTACGTAAAGTGAAACATAAAAGATTTACTTCGGATAGTTTCACATTAGGAGCGTCATATCGTTTTTCTGTAGATAATTGGCGATAGGAATTCGTATCATCCGAAAGCATGGATATAGAAGATATGACTTCTGGCGGGCATTCGCGGATAATTCCTCCTTTATTTGTACTATTAAAGCTACATAACAAAAGGATACACGTACATATAGCAATAAAATACTTCATAATTACTATTGCAAACATAATGATAAAAATGGGAATACGGAACGTAAACGAATAGATTTTATAAATTATTTCATCTTTAATTTTTGCGAAAATAGGAATAAGACAAAACAGGCTGTATCGACGAATTTTCGATACAGCCTGTTTTGTCTTATTGATAACTTTCTGATATTAGAAATATAAGTAACGGTCGTCTTTTACATCAGCTTTCTTATACAGGTCATTGATGAAACTGCTAGCATAACGCCCTGCCATATTGGACAAGTTGTTTTCTTCATTCTTGGCATCAAATTCTTCTGCACTCTTTTCTTTGTTGTAAACCTGAATCATGTAAACACCTGCATTACCTTTGATAGGACCAGTTAACTTATTTATTTCAGCTTTACTTGCATAAGCACCTAAAGCTGGTTCGCTAGCGCGAGTTACTGAAACATATGCCGGAGCAGAAAAAGTTATATGTTTTACAGAATCGCTAACTGCATTTGCCATACTTTTTACTTGGTCAATGCTGCTTGCACTTTTCATTTCAGCTATCAGTTTTTCAGCTTTTTTATCTTTGATGATTTCTGCTTTCAGCATGTCGGCAACAAGATTAATATTACGATATCCGGCAGGATTAATCTTTTCAAGAGCAACTACCATCAAGTGATCATTTTCACCACATTCATACAATGGGGACACTTCACCTTCCTTGGCTGCAAAAATCCATTTCAACGCTTCACGAGTTCCTTTTACACCACCCACACGGTGTTCTGCGCTACGGAAATCAGCACGTTCTAACAAGCGATATCCGCTTTCTTCTGCATTGGCAATAATTTTATCCATTGTAGTGTTCTGTGCTACGAATTGACTGAAATCATTGTATGCTTTGTTGTATGTTTCTTTGCTAAATTCAACCGGACGTTTAATCACTGCAACTTTATATTTATCTTTCATAGCTTTTTTGTCCAATACTTGAAGAATAACGTTAGCTTGTCCGATCTGAAGATTGGTTAATTCTTTGACATTAGAGTTTATCAATGTGTTAATGTATTTAGCATTGTCTGCATCTAATGCAGCACCTTCATAGTTGCGTGCAGTCAACCAAGTCGCTTCACCTGTCTGACCATATTTTTTTGCAATATCAGTAAAGTCTGCTCCACCTTTCAGTGCATTAAAAATACTATCGGCTAAAGTTGCGGTTTTAGCAGCATCTTCGGCATATACCTGAATTTGACGATATTGGATTGAGTCGGGAGCTGTCTGTTTGGCAATAATTTTAAAAGCATTATATGAATCATCTGCTTGGTTATAGTAAGGACCATATACTTCGTTGATAGTTACAGAGTCCAAACGAGCAACTACATCATTAGGATATACAGTCTTGTTGATTGCAATTTCAGAAAAAGGAACTACAGAACCGGTGGAACGGATGAATGTGTTCATGTCTGCAGCAGTACCTAGCTGGGTAGCGTATTCGGTTACTTCGTTTAATACCTCTTTGCGATCTTCGTCAGATGGAGTAACCAATACATCAATATATTTGATGTTACGAGTTTCAACTGGCTGTTCAAAAGAACCTTTTTTCTTGTTATACAGATCTTTGATTTCACTATTTGAAACTGTAATAGTTGAATCGCTGATAGAAGAATAGGGAATTGCAGCTAATAAAACGTCTGATTGTTCAGTACGTGATATAAAAGCATCTTCAGCTGCAACCGGATTTGAAATCAATGATTTTGCAATCAGGTTCTGATATTTTTCAGCTAAAGTGGATTGTATCAAAGTCTTTTCAATAAAATTCCAAAAAGCTCCCATCTTTTGATAGTATTCTACATATTGTGCAGGCATTTTGCTTGCGTCCAGATGAGCGTAATCCACTAGGAATTTTTTCAGCATATCTTTGTCGAAAGCACCGGTTTGCGGATTGCGGAACGGGGTTTGCATCAACAATGGGTTAGTACCTTCCTCGATGATTGCTTGAACTTCAGCTTTGCTGACGGTCAACCCCAATTTTGCAGCTTCCGCTGCGATTAATTGGTTATTTACGTAAGATTGCCATACTTGGTCTTTCACTTGAGTCAGTTGGTCGTCATTTAATGCAGAAACACCTTGTGTCAATTTTATGACTTCTGTGTATTCATCTACCATTTTTTGATACTCTTGTGCTGTAAGTGTTTTTCCATTTACTTCACCTACGTCTTGTTTACCCTGATGTGGTTGGAGAACCTTCCATGCGTCTCCGGCAATGAATGCGAAGAGGGCAAGTCCGATTACAACGACCAACAGAGGGCCTTTACTTCTGATTGTTTGTAATGTTGCCATTTAATTTTACTATTTTTGTTTATTGTTTTTTTATACTTCATAGATTTAGCGCACGAAGATACAAAAAATGCAGCTTACAAGCTATTTTATTGTGAAAAAAATCTGTTATTCGATTACTTTCAACTTTACTAATTCAATTCTTGTTGCTGTTACTTTAATTATTTTGAAATGGAATTTATCGAAAATGATCTCTTCATGTATTTTGGGGAAACTTTGGTATTGGTGCAGGATGAGTCCACCGATAGTTTGGTAATCATCATTTTCCGGTAGGTCAAGTGAGAACAATTCATTGGCTTTTTCTATTTCCAGACGTCCGGAAAGGATGTATTCATTGTCACCGACGGATTTGGCAATGTAAGAAGTTGTATCATGCTCATCTTCTATTTCGCCGAAAATTTCCTCCACTAAATCTTCTAGCGCCACGATGCCGGATGTACCTCCGAATTCATCGACTACTACAGCTAAGGATTTCTTTTGTTGCATAAATAATTTCATCAGCTTATGCGCTCCCATCGTTTCAGGAGCAATAGGCAATTGGCGGACACTCTTAGTCCAGTCTGTCTGTTCACGAAACATTTCAGAGGAATGTATATAACCTATAATATTGTCAATGTTTTCTTTATAGACAATAATTTTACTTATTCCGCTTTCAATGAAGCGGGCTTTTAATTCTTCTATGGGAGTTCCATATTCGATAGCAACAATTTCGGTTCTAGGTACCATACAATCCTTAATTCTAATATTCGAAAAATCTAGTGCATTTTGGAATATCTTGACTTCGGTGTCTATGTCTTGTTCATTTTGAGCATCTTGTATACTACTTTGAATAAAGTAATCTAGGTCGACTTTAGTAAAAGCTTTTTCATTAGCTTCTTTATTTGTTTTAATGCCTACAATGTAAAGTAATATATTGGATATTCCCGAAGCAAACTTGCTGATGGGATAGAGTAAGACATAGCAAATGTAAGTGGGAACTGCAAAAATATTCAGAGTGAAATTGGGGTTAATCTTAAATAAGGTTTTAGGTAGGAATTCTCCTGTGACCAAAATGATTAATGTGGAAATAATTGTTTGGATTAGTACTAATAAAAAGTGGTTGTCTATCAATCCTGACAACAAGTTTTGTTCAATGACTTGTGCCATCAATATACCGTAAATAACTAAAGCGATGTTGTTTCCTACCAACATGGTAGAGATAAAATTGTTCGGATTATGAAAGAAGATGGAAAGTATACGTGAATTTATGCTTTGGTTGTTACGATCCATTTCAAAACGTAATTTATTGGATGAAACAAAGGCTATTTCCATTCCGGAAAAAAAAGCGGAAAAAGCCATTGTAATAAGAATCTGTATAATAATACCCATAATAGTGAGTGAATTAGCGTATCGAATCAGTTCTAGTGCTATTTGCAACAGCTTTTGTACTGTCTGCTGGTGCTGTATCTTCTACAGTGAAAATACCTGTGTTATTATAAATTTGATATTCTGTCATTTGCTGGTTAGATTCAAATCCATAACCGGTAATGATTTTATCTTCTTGTTCAATGCGGATAAATTTGTCAGAATAGACCCTTTCCTGCTTTTCATCCCAAAAGAGCAGATCTGTGTCAAATTTGTCGCCTCTTTGGCTGCGGATATGCACATTGCTTCTCAATTCCCAAAGTTTCTTTTTCTCGTAGTAATAAGCTGTATCGGCTTTTATGCTGGCATCAATATGGAATAGGGAATCAAATTTTTCCAAATAAACTCCTTTTTCAAATGCCCAATAAGGAGGATTCTTTTTATCATAAATTTCCCATTCTTCTGTGATAATTTTGTAGCGGGTGATACCGGAATCGGATATAAGGGTAGTAACTCCCAATGTTTTCATGCTGGGCAACGAATCTCTTTCTGTAATAGCTTCTGCCAGATTCTTTTCGCCTCTTGAGCATGCTGGAAATAAAACAAACATAACAGTTGTCCAAACGGCAACTGTTATGTTTAAGAATATAAAGTGTGATTTTTGTTCTTTTTCAGACGACATAATTATCTGATAGTTGTTGTTTCACCAATCCATCCGCCGATTGTAACAGAGTCACCTTTCTTTAAACTGAGGAAGAACAAATCAGCATCTTTGGGGGTATGGGCTGCATAAGTACTAATTAGTTTGTTTGCTTCTTCAGCAACACTAGGATCTACGCTTTTTGCTTTTTGCAATTTGTCGATAACTGCAAAATAAGTGCATTTGTTCAATGCTGCTTCATCACTCCAATTAGGACTTGATGCATACATGTTAGCAATCAAAATGTATGGTTTACCGTTGTTGCCATCTAACGAGATCGCTTTCAGTGCATATTGTTTTGCTTTGCTCAACTGTTTCTTACTAAATAAAATGGCAGCGGTTTTATATGCATAATCAGCTTTCTTTAATTGGTCTTGTTCTAAATTGATAGCTTGATCAAAATAGTCGATACATTTGTCCATATCGCCTTTCTTATAATACATGTATCCGCAACCTACAGCCGTTTCTGCTGTCGGTTCGATGGCATGTGCAGCTTCAGATGCAGCAAAGTAAGCTTCTTGTTCTGTACAGTTTAACATCTGCATTACAGAGATAACCTGTTTCAGATAATCCAAATTAGTCTTGTTTTGCTCAACTTTCGGAGCATAAATTGCTTGTAAATTATCACAAGTTGCCACACCACTATTAATGAAGAATGCGTCAATATTGTCTTTTGCCACTTTCAATAATTTTTTGTCATTTTCCTTTGTAGCGGCTTTCAAAGCTCCATCAGCAACTCCTGATGCAAATAAATAATCTTGAATGAATTGTTCTTTGTATGATTCATCACTTTTCATTTTACGGGCAGCTGCATCCATGAACTCTTGTAATACAAAGTAGTCAGAGTTTTCTTTTTCAAGTTCAATGGCTTCTTTGAACATGTTATATGCTTCATTCATGTCTTGGCCACCCATTGTGAAGTAGTCATGGGCCTTCATACCGATGATTGAGCCTTTTGTAGCATCTCTTTTAACCAACTTGTTCAAATCGTCCAGATATTGGATGCGTTGGTCGTGAACTTTCATCAGTTCGTTAAAGTATTGTTTTTGTTTAGCTGCATCTTTTTCACCGGCTATTAAGGCACGAAGAATTTTTGCACCATTAGTATAAGTGCTTACTTGAGCTTTGGGGGCTTCTGTAAATACACTCATCCAAGGAGTGTAAGCATCCTTGAAATTGTTAGTCTTAACATACTCAGTGTAAATACTGATATTTTTCAAGCATCGGATACTGTCTTCACCATGTCCGAATCTTGATCCGTCTGACGCTCCGGTCTGAGCGAAAGAAGCTGTCGTACCTAAGGAAAGAACGAACAGCGCTGTTATCATCTTCATTTTCATCGTATATAAATTTAGTTGTTGTTATTTATTTGCTTCTCTCCATTTTATTAATCAACTTTCCACTTCATGAACCAACGTTCATTGAAAGTAAGTCCAATATTGATTCTCAAATAATTTTCTTCCATTAATCCTTTAAATTTAGGACTGACTTTAATGTATTGCCCGGAAATGTTCAGCATAGATTTACTTTGGAACATGGGAAGTCCAAACCCAATACTGACACCATATTCGCGTGCACCGTCTTGGAAACTGGTTGTTCCTGTGTCCGGACTAGTATAGCTGACCTTATTATAAGGACTTGAATAATAGGCCCCCATACGGTAACGAATACGTTTCAGATAGTTGTGGCTGATATAACTTGGTACGAATTCCGCACCAAAAGCTATTTTTGTACGGCTATTCATTTCCACACTTTCTTTATTGAACTTACTCCAAGCTAGATCGGCTGTATTCCACTTTTGTAAAGTATAGTCAACCCCTATAGTTAAGCGGTTATCATATACATATGTAAGCCCTATACCAAATGTATGTGGCATTTTAAACGGATTCGGAATAGTATCGCCAGTTTGTGACTGTACATAGATAGAACCATTACTTTCCGCACCTGTTTGATGATACTTATATGCATCTCCATGCAAGGTACGTCCCAAGGTATAAACAGCACCTATATTAATAGTGTTTTTTTTATTTAACTTATAAGTATACTGTAAACCAAAATCTAATTTATAATCACTGATAGAAAATTTGTCTAATTTAATACTACGTGTATCTGTCGCTCCAATAGTTGTCATGGATTGATGAGTAATATCTCCATAAAGATACGAAAAATTTGCACCAACAGACAAATTATTAAAAACTTTATAACCTAATCCTATGAAAACTTGATGAAAACCTCCGTCGCCATCATAAGATTCGCTCCACTTCCCGTTATTGTTAACATCCTCAAAATCATGTGTTTTGGAGATGCTGTAACCTACTGTGGAAAATGGAAGAAACCCAACTGTCATCCCCATTTTTTTCCATAGGCGAAATTGCATAGCCAAATAATCAAAGCTTGAATTTTTAGCATTGGTTTTTACATTACCATCCTTGAAGTTCGCATTTTGAAGGGTCATTCCTGCATCGAACAAGAATGTCAATGAATCGATGGCTGTATAAGATGCCGGATTAGATGCGTTGATTTGGTAGCCGTTTCGCAAGCCGTATGCTATTCCTCCCATCGCTTTACTGTTACCAAAATTTTGATCAGCTAACTGACCAAAGCCGTAGCGTGTATAGGGAGAATTTGTGCTTGTTTGGGCTACGGCTAGCCCTGTGACTGTGAGTAATATTGACGCACTAATCAGTCTTTTATAGTTTATCATTATAGCTTAATATTCTGTTTAAACCTTTCAATACTAAAAATCTATCTGCAAAGATGATACTTTTTAATTTTGTATCAAAAGAAAATTCATCTCCGCCCGTTAAAAAAACCAAAAGTCCCGGATAATTCTTTTGAAGATGGGTGATATACCCGCTCATTTCAAATTCCATTCCGCGAATGACCCCTGCCCGGATAGCTGTTTCTGTAGATTGTCCATACATCGGAACTTCTCCTTTGGCGCTTACTTTGGGGAGTTTGTCGGTGAATATGTTCAATGCTTTGAAACGCATACGCATTCCTGGAGAAATATTGCCCCCATGATAGGATCCGTCGGCATCGATAAAATCGTATGTAACACAGGTCCCTGCGTCAATAACCAGTACATCGTGTCCAGGCTTCAGCCAGTTTGCTGCAACCACAGCTGCTAAACGGTCCATACCCAGTGTTTGAGGCGTTTTATATAAATTAGTGATAGGAACAGGGGTTTCATGACTTAATTCGATGATATTAAAAGGCAATCTTCCCAGTTGGCGCCGGATAGTATTGCTTAGTGTTATGACAGAAGCTATGATACCTCGTTTCAAGGGGTATCGAGAACAAAGCATCGGGAGACAATCTAAAGAATGATTGGAGCCACGAAATACTTCAACTAACTCGCCTTTGTCAAATATAGCCAATTTAGCTACTGAGTTTCCTATGTCGATTATTAAATTCACAACTTTGCTTTTTCGGCTGCAAAGTAACGTAAAAAATAAATAGGAATAGCAATAAAAAATGGTATTTGTGAGGAATTAATTAATATTTAGGTGTACTTTTGCATCGGTAAACAGAAAATGGATTTTATGAATAAATTAATTATAGCATTGATTTTGTTATTCTTTTCCTTGAGTCAATCGATTAGAGGTCAGGAGGATAATATAAAGGTGAGTCTGATGACTTGTGCTCCCGGTACAGAAATATATGCTTTGTTCGGGCATACGGCATTGCGCTATGAGGATACGGCACGTGGAGAGGACTGGGTGTTTAATTATGGTATGTTCAGCTTTAATACTCCCCGTTTTATCTATCGTTTTGTCAAAGGAGAGACTGATTATGAATTGGGCGTAACCCGTTATCCTTATTTTGAAGGTAGTTATGCTATGCGTGGTTCCTCGGTCTATCAGCAGACATTGAATTTGACTATTTCGGAAAAACAGAAACTCAGAAGATTGCTGGAAGAGAATTATCTGCCGAAGAATAGGGTTTATCGTTATAACTTTTTCTATGATAATTGCACTACACGTGCGCGTGATATAATAGAAAAGTGTATTGAAGGAAAGGTTGTTTATTCTGAAGGAAAAGAGAGACTCTCTTTTCGGGATATTGTCCATCAATATACTAAAGGGCACGAATGGGATGAGCTGGGCATTGATATGTGTTTGGGCAGTGAAGCTGATAAGCCTATTGATACGCGTAAGCAGATGTTCGCTCCTTTTTATATGTTGGAGGCAGCAAAAAAAGCAACTATAGTAGTAGGTGACAGCGTGCGTCCTTTGATTCTGCATGAAAAAAAGGTAGTGGATGTAGAACCAGAGGACGTTAGGGAAGGCTTTCCGTTGTCACCCATGGTGTGTGTCTTTATTTTAATAGGAGTTACTTGCTTTGTAGGGTGGTTGCAGTTTAAAATCAGGAAAATAATCTGGATTTGGGATTTGCTTCTTTTCGGTGTACAAGGATTGGCGGGATGTGTCATCACTTTCTTGGTCTTTTTTTCTACTCATCCTACGGTAGGGTCCAATTGGCTTATCCTTTTATTGAATCCTATCCCTTTAATTTATCTTCCGGTTATGGTTTATCGAGCTATAAAAGGTAAAAAAGACTACTATCATACAATAAATATAGTGTGCTTAACATCTTTTATGATGATAATGCCGTTTATACAGCAAAAATTCAACGTAACGGTATTACCTTTGGCACTGTGTTTGTTAATATGTTCTGCAAACCACGTTTTATTATATTACAGACAAAACAATAAATGAAAGGACGCATCTTAACTTCTCTTTTGACTGTTATCGCATTAACAGGGTTGCAGGCACAGAACATTCCTGCGGTCCCTAGGTTAGTGGTCGGATTGACTATTGACCAATTGCGGACTGATTATATAGAGGCTTTTTCGGCTTTATACGGTGAACGTGGCTTTAAGCGGTTGTGGAAAGAAGGACGGATTTATCGGAATGCCGAATATGATTTTATTAATGTAGATAAGTCATCAGCTGTGGCGGCCATTTATTCTGGTACTACACCTTATACCAACGGAATCGTGGGGGATAACTGGATGGACCGCAGTACTCTTCGAGTCCTTAATTGTGTGGACGATGCTGATTTTATGGGCATTTATACTTCAGAGTCTACTTCTCCGCAGAAAATGAAGGTGTCGACTTTGACAGATGAGTTGGTAATAGCCACACAAGGAGTAGCTGAAGTTTATTCTATCGCTCCTACACGTGAAATGGCGGTGTTAGCTGCCGGCCATGCTTCGAAAGGTGCATTCTGGTTGAATGATGAAACAGGAAAATGGAGTGGCAGCACATATTACGGTATATTTCCTGCATGGGTGACTACTTATAATGACCGTGAAGGACTAGATTTCCGTATCGGCAATATGTCGTGGGCGCCTTATTTGCCTGTGACTGTCTATAAATATTTGACTAGCGAGAACAAACAAGTTACGTTCAAGCATAATTTCGATGATGAACGGAAAAATAAATACCGTAAATTGAAAACAAGTCCCTATGCTAATGATGAGGTAAACCGTTTGGTTAATGCTTGTTTGAGTAATACTTCCATTGGAAAGGATGCTGTTCCGGACTTTTTGTCACTAGCATATTATGCCGGGAATTATGATCATAAGGCTCCTGCAGAACTCCCGATGGAAATGCAGGATACATATGTACGCTTGGATAACAGTATTGCTGAATTATTGGAATTGATAGACCGGAAAGTTGGTTTGAACAATACTTTATTCTTTATAACCTCTACAGGATATGCTGACACAGATCCTGTTGATCCTCCTCAATATAAAATACCGGGTGGAGAATTCCATATTGAACGTTGTTCTGCTCTGTTAAACCTTTATTTGGCTGCTATTTACGGTGAAGGGCAATGGGTGGAGGCACATTTTGAGCAACAAATATATTTGAATCATAAGCTGATAGAGCAGAAACAACTGAATATGTCCGAGATATTGAACCGTGCGGCAGAATTTTTGGTACAGTTCAGTGGGGTGAAAGATGTATATTCTTCACAACGTTTACAATTGGGGGCGTGGACTCCTACCATTGATAAAATAAAGAATTACTATAACCCGATATGTTCTGGAGACTTGTGGATAGAAGTTTTACCAGGTTGGACTGTGTTCCGTGAACATTCGCTTGATACGCAGGTGCAACGCTATTCGTATGCGTCGGCTCCATTGATTTTCATTGGGAACGGAATAAAACCGGAAATAATCCATGCGCCTGTAAAAATAGGTAATATAGCACCCACCGTAGCTCATTATATGCGTATTCGTGCTCCTAATGCAGCCGTTCTGGCACCAATGACAGACATCAGAAAATAATATTAAGGAGAGAAGTGCAAATTAATCTGCATTTTATTGTAACTTTGCATTTTCAAAAGTAATCAAATTAGAAAATAATAAAAACAAAAAAATACAATGGGATTTAATGAATTTATTGGCAAATTATTTGGAAATAAGGCCACTCGTGACATGAAAGAAATCAAGCCATGGGTTGATAAAGTAAAGGCTGTTTATCCGGAAATTGCCAAATTGAGCAATGACGAGCTTCGTGCAAAAACAGTAGAATTAAAGAAATACATTTCTGATTCGGCTGCAGAGGAACAAAAGAAGATAGAAGAATTGAAAGGTACTATCGAAACTACAGAACTGGAAGATCGTGAGGGCATCTTCGCGCAGATAGACAAACTGGAAAAAGAAGTGCTGGAAAAATATGAAAAGGCACTGGATGATGTACTTCCGCAGGCTTTTGCCATTGTAAAAGACACTGCACGCCGTTTCTCTGAAAATCCGGAATTGATTGTAACCGCTACCGATTTTGACCGTGAATTGGCTGCTCAAGGAAAAGATTTTGTGCGTATTGAGGACGATAAAGCTATTTGGCAGAACCATTGGATTGCTGGTGGCAATGACATGGTATGGAGCATGGTGCATTACGATGTACAGTTATTCGGTGGCGTAGTGTTACATAAAGGCAAAATTGCCGAAATGGCTACTGGTGAAGGTAAGACGTTAGTGGCCACTTTACCTGTATTTTTGAATGCACTGACCGGTAATGGTGTACACGTAGTTACTGTTAATGATTACTTGTCAAAACGTGACTCGGAATGGATGGGGCCATTGTATCAGTTCCATGGATTGAGTGTGGACTGTATTGATAAACACCAGCCTAATTCAGATGCGCGCCGCAGAGCTTATATGGCCGATATCACTTTCGGCACGAATAATGAATTCGGTTTCGATTACTTGCGTGACAATATGGCTGTCAGTCCAAAAGACTTGGTGCAGCGTAAACATAATTATGCTATTGTCGATGAGGTGGACTCTGTATTGATTGACGATGCTCGTACTCCGTTGATTATTTCCGGTCCTGTTCCTAAAGGTGAGGATCAGTTGTTTGAACAACTTCGTCCTTTAGTAGAGCGTCTGTTTGAAGCTCAGAAAAAGTTGGCTACCCAATATTTGGCCGATGCCAAACGCTTGATTGCATCGGATGACAAGAAAGATCAGGAAGAGGGATTTTTGGCATTGTTCCGTAGTCATAAGGCACTCCCCAAAAATAAGCCATTAATCAAGTTCCTAAGTGAACAAGGTATTAAGGCAGGTATGCTGAAGACCGAGGAAATTTATATGGAACAGAATAACAAGCGTATGCCTGAAGCCACTGATCCATTGTATTTCGTAATTGATGAAAAGCAAAACAGCGTAGATTTGACCGATAAAGGTATCGACCTGATTACAGGAAATGCGGCAGATCCTACTTTATTCGTTTTGCCTGATATTACTTCCCAATTGTCTGCTTTGGAAAATGAGACAGATCTGACAGAAGAAGAAAAGCTGGCCAAGAAAGATGAACTGATGACAAATTACGCTATCAAGTCTGAACGCGTACACACTATCAACCAGTTGCTGAAGGCTTATGCTATGTTCGAAAAGGATGACGAATATGTTGTAATCGACGGACAGGTTAAGATTGTTGACGAACAGACAGGACGTATTATGGAAGGCCGTCGTTATTCTGACGGTTTACATCAGGCTATTGAGGCCAAAGAAGGCGTGAAGGTGGAAGCTGCTACCCAGACTTTTGCTACCATCACTTTACAGAACTATTTCCGTATGTATCATAAATTGTCGGGTATGACCGGTACAGCGGAAACGGAAGCGGGAGAACTTTGGGATATTTATAAATTGGATGTCGTTGTTATTCCGACGAATCGTCCTATTGCCCGTAAAGATATGAATGATCGCGTTTATAAGACAAAACGTGAGAAGTATAAAGCTGTTATCGAAGAGATTGAAGAAATGGTAAAAGAAGGACGTCCTGTTCTGGTAGGTACCACTTCGGTGGAAATCTCTGAAATGTTGAGCAAAATGCTTGCTATGCGCAAGATTGAGCATAATGTGTTGAATGCGAAACTGCATCAAAGAGAGGCGGATATTGTGGCACAGGCAGGTCAGAAGAGTATCGTGACTATTGCTACTAACATGGCAGGTCGTGGTACCGACATTAAGCTGAGTCCGGAAGTGAAAGCTGCGGGCGGTTTGGCTATTATCGGTACGGAACGTCATGAAAGTCGCCGCGTGGACCGTCAGTTGCGTGGTCGTGCCGGTCGCCAAGGGGACCCGGGTTCATCTGTGTTCTTTGTATCATTGGAAGATGATTTGATGCGTTTGTTCTCTTCAGATCGTATTGCCAGTGTAATGGATAAACTTGGCTTCAAAGAAGGTGAGATGATTGAACACAAGATGATTTCAAATTCCATTGAACGTGCGCAGAAGAAAGTGGAAGAAAATAACTTCGGTATTCGTAAACGCTTGCTGGAATATGATGATGTGATGAACAAACAGCGTGTGGCTGTTTATACCAAACGTCGTCATGCCTTGATGGGTGAGCGTATCGGTATGGATATCGTGAATATGATTTGGGATCGTTGCGCTTATGCTGTAGAATTGGGCGACTTTGATAATGTGAAGATGGAAATATTGCAGACATTGGCAATGGAAGTACCATTCACAGAAGAGGAGTACAACAAGATGAGAAAAGAAGATCTTGCAGAGAAAACCTTTGAAGCGGCAATGAACAACTTCAAGCGCAAGACAGACCGTATGGCCCAGATTGCCAATCCCGTTATCAAACAGGTATATGAGATGCAAGGACATATGTATGAAAACATCATGATTCCTATTACTGATGGCAAGCGCTTGTATAATATTTCTGTTAACTTGAAAGCGGCTTATGAAACAGAAGGTAAAGAGATTGTGAAATCATTTGAGAAGGCGATACTGCTTCATACTATTGATGATGCTTGGAAAGAAAATCTGCGTGAGCTGGATGAACTGAAACATTCTGTACAGAATGCTAGCTATGAGCAGAAAGACCCGTTGCTGATCTTTAAGTTGGAATCGGTCAATTTGTTTGACAACATGGTACATAAGATCAATAATAATACCATCTCTGTATTGATGCGCGGACAAATCCCGGTTCAAGAACCGGAACAAGTTCGTGAGGCTGCTCCCGAACCGCAGACTCCTCGCCAACAGTATAGAGAGGAGAAGCAGGATTTAAGTGATCCTCACCAGCAAGCTGCTGCCGAACGTGATACTCGTGAGGTAAAGCGTGAGCCGGTTCGTGCAAAGAAGACAGTAGGTCGTAACGATCCTTGTCCTTGCGGAAGCGGTAAGAAATACAAGAACTGTCACGGGCAAAATGCGTGATAAATAACGATTATTATAGAAACGTCCGGGGCGAATTTACTACCCGGACGTTTTTTTTATTCCTTTTAACTCACTTCTTACGTAAATAAGCGTATTTTTGTTCCCTAAGAAAAAATGATAATATGAAAAGATCCGTTTCATTAATAATTCTAGTTGCTGGGACGCTTCTTGCTTCCTGCAGCAGTTTGCAGACCATATCTTTTGATCAGTTACAGGCAGCCGATGTCAGTTTTCCAGATGCTGTGAGAAAAGTGGCTGTGATAAACAATATGCCTGTACTGAAAACTAAAGATAATCATGAAATACTGAGCAGCGAATTGGAAGGCGATGGTAAAGTGGCATCCGAAGCTTTGGCAGAGAATATTGCCAATGTGAATTATTTCGATCAGGTCATTATCTGTGATTCTGTATTCCGGGCACAGGATAAAGTGCCACGGGTTAATGTCATTCTGACCAATGAGGAAGTACGGAAACTGAGCGAGGATTTGGGGGTGGATATGATATTGTCTTTTGATCGTATTCATATTCAGACTAAGCCCGGCGTACTGTTCTATCCGGATTTTCCTATGCCTATAGATGCTGTAGATGGAATTATATCTCCGATTGTTAGAGTATACATTCCCAATCGTGATAAACCTTTGTTTGTAGTTGCCAAGCAAGATACCATTTCCTGGGAAATAGAACCAGCTCTTTCTGACCGGAAGATAGTAAAAGGAGCTTCGGAATATGCCGCTTCTATTCCAGTAGAACATCTGTTGCCACATTGGGATGAGGTGGCTCGTTTTTATTACGATGGCGGGAATATTGAAATGCGTGATGCCGGTGTATATCTTCGTGAGAACAATTGGGATGAAGCGTATAGTCAGTGGAAGATAGCCTATGAGAAGAGAAAAGGTCAGCAAAAGATGAAAGCGGCTTTTAATATTGCACTATATTATGAAATAAAGGATAATGTAGAACAGGCCAAGGAATGGTTGGGTAAAGCGAAGAAATTGGTGAAATCAGGCAGCAGGGATGAACAATTGATAGCCTTTTATTCATTGGAGTTAGAGAAAAGAGAGAGTAAGCTATCCCAATTAAGAATACAAATGAAACGTTTTGATGATAATTTTTAGAGAATAAGTGTTGAGAGAAAGATTTTTTTTGTACTTTTGGATATAAATAATATATAAAATTGATTTTGGTATGAAATTCAGTGCACAGTCACATGCTTCTATTGCGTCTTCGCTCCGGGAAGCGGTTGATAAATATATAGCGGATGGAGAGAGAACAGTAGTCACCGATATCCATTTGCAACCTAAGCAGGACAGTGGTGAATTAGTTATTTTTAATGATGATGACGAAGAATTGTCACGTACCATAATTGAAGAGTGGGTGGATTATAGTGAAGATGATTTTTATACAATAGTAGAGCGTATACTTCGTGGGGAGATCAACGCATTGAAAGATACGGGAGTTTTGGATAAGTTAGCTATAATGAAGCCTTATTCTTTTGTTTTAGTTGATGAGGATAGGGAAACTGTAACCGAACTTTTATTGATAGATGAGGAAGACACTTTATTACTGAATGATGAACTTTTAAAGGGTTTGGATGAAGAATTGGATGCATTTTTAAAAGACTTGCTTGAAAAATAGATAAAATAATAGAAGTATCGGGATAGTAAAGTTCCCGATGCTTTTTTATATCATAGGAGAGGAAAATGATTTTTCAAGAATGGTGTTTAAAATATTGTTTTCTCATCCATCGGTCAAAAATAATGAATAAGGGTATAGTTATGATGAATAGCAGATAAATGAGAGGTATTTGTATTTTTAAAACATGACTAAATGCATGATACATAGTTGCTTTAAGATGCTTTCCAAAATAAATATACAGACCGATGCTGCTGCTTATTATTAAGAATAGAGAAGCAGCAATAGTAGCTAGTAACATCTTTCTCTCCTGTTTCTTTTCACGTAAGAGTATAGCTTCCTCTACTTTCTGCATGGTGCGGAAAGTAAAATTGGAGGTCAGCCGGAATTGGGGCTGTTCTTTTACAGCCTTCATTAATCCTTTATCTTTTTGTTTCTCGTTCATTCTGCTTCTGTTATGAGTATATATAATTTTTTTCTTATTCGATGCAATTTTACTTTTGCATTGCTTTCCGTCAGTCCCAGGATAAGGGCGATTTCACCGATAGTTTTCTCTTCATTATAAAATAGGGAAATCAAGGCGCGTTCTTCTGCATCCAGTTTCTTGATGGTCTTATTGAGTTTTCCTACCCGTTCCCCGCTTTCATCATTCAGGGCATCGTCTATTTGCTGGTCAGATATATTCATTAACATGGCACTGTCCATAACAATTAACTCTTGTTTTTTTTTCTGGTTGCCGATATGGCGGTGTTATATGCAATGCGGTATATCCATGTAGAGAAACTACTCTCTGCTTTAAACGACGAAAGATGTTCAAAGGCTTTCAAGAACGTATCCTGGGTCAACTCTTCCGCATCCTCCTGATTCTCCACGATGCGTATAATCAGGATAAATACTTGCTGACTGTATTTATCCAAGAAGTATTCGTAGAGAGAAGTTTCTCCTTTTAATATCCTATGAATAATATGTGTTTCGTCGTTTTCCATTTTGTCTATTAGACGCAGGGCTGGGAGAGAGGTTACATAAAAAGAGAAAATATTTTTTTCTTTCTCAAAAGTGTAACCTCTTTGGCTACGCAGCGTCTAATGGATACAAAGGAACAAAATTAATAACTTAAATACGAATAAATTATGGGTTACATTACCGGTTGGATTGTTGTAGGTATCATTACATTAGGAATCTACAAATTATTTGAACTTTTTGTTGGTAAGAAAGAGCGTCTTACTATGATAGAAAAATTGGGAGACAAGTTAGATCCTTCCATGTTGGGGAACAGGCTTAGCCTGCCTCTTCCTGTAGGAACTCCTTTCATGTCATCTTCTCCGATTTCTTTCTCGGCCTTGAAATTTGGCTGTTTGTTGCTGGGTATGGGACTAGGGTTGTTGACTGGTTATATTATTTGTGCAACCACGGTTCCCGATTATTTCACAGAGCGTAATTGGCGCATGAGCGAGTTAACTTCATTGATTTATGGTGCAAATGTCTTGCTTTTTGGTGGTTTGGGCTTGGTAGTTGCTTTTATAGTAGAATTGAAAATTTCTCAGAAAAACAGGAAAGATCATACCCGTTGAATAATGAAAGACAATTAGAAAAAAGAAAGAGATGTGTCAAAATTTGAAGTAATTATCAAAACTATCCGAGCTTTGCAGCAAGACAATAGCAGAATTACTTTTGACACATCTCTTTACTAAAAAAGAAGTGATGACCGCTTTACATAGAATGTTGCAATCTCTGTAAAGCGGTATATTTTTTTATTTTTTCAAAGCAGCAATACTTTCTTTTAAAGAAGCTATTTTGCTTTCTGCATCAGCCTGTTTCTTGCGTTCCATATCAATAACGTTGGCTGGTGCTTTGCTGACAAATTTTTCATTGCTTAATTTTTTCAATACACTTTGCAAAAAGCCTTCCTGATATTTTAAATCAGCCTCCAGTTTTGCCAACTCTTCTTCTGTGTTGATTAAATTGCCCAATGGTATGGCATATTCAGTTGTACCTATCATAAATGAGCCGGAGCCGTCAGCTTTATTCTCTACGGCTTCGATAGAAGAGAGGTTACACAATTTAGTAATAACAGGATTGAATGTAGCTACTGGATTTACACCTACTACTTGCAACTCCAAAGTTTCTTTCTGTGCAATGTTTTTCTGTAAACGAATAGTGCGGATACCACCGATTACTTCTTTCACTACTTCAAATTCTTTGACGATAATCTCATTACAAGCAGTCGGAATGTTCAATTGCTGGACCATCAGGCTTTCTCCTTCTTTGCGGTCATATATATGTTGCCATAACTCTTCGGTAATGAAAGGCATGAACGGATGCAGCAACTTCAGCAAGTTATCAAAGAAGCCTAAAGTTTTTTCATAGGTCGCTTTGTCAATGGGTTGTCCGTATGCCGGCTTGATCATTTCCAGATACCAGCTTGAGAATTCGTCCCAGAATAATTTGTATACAGCCATCAGTGCTTCGCTCAAACGATATTTGCCGAATAAGTCAGCTACTTCTGCAGCTGTTTTTGCCAACATGGATTCAAACCATTCAGTGGCCAGTCTTGCATATTCGGGCTGTGCAATATCGGCAACTTCCCAACCTTTCACCAAGCGGAATGCATTCCATATTTTGTTATTGAAGTTACGTCCTTGTTCACATAACGCATCATCAAATAAAATATCGTTTCCTGCGGGAGCGGCAAGCATCATACCCATTCGCACGCCATCGGCACCATACTTGTCAATTAGTTCCAACGGGTCGGGTGAATTACCCAAAGATTTTGACATCTTACGTCCCAGTTTGTCGCGTACGATACCAGTGAAATAAACGTTTTTGAACGGCATATCACCTTTATATTCATATCCTGCCATAATCATTCGTGCCACCCAGAAGAAAATGATATCCGGTCCTGTAACCAAGTCGCTAGTAGGATAATAGTAGTTTATTTCTTCATTATTAGGATTATTGATACCGTTAAATAAAGAAATGGGCCACAGCCATGAAGAGAACCAAGTGTCCAGACAGTCATCGTCTTGACGTAAATCTTCCATTTTCAGATTGGCATTACCGGTTTTTTCTTGTGCCAACTTCAAAGCTTCTTCCGCTGTTTCGGCTACTACATAACCGCCTTCGGGCAGAAAGTATGCTGGAATGCGATGTCCCCACCAAAGTTGGCGGCTAATACACCAGTCTTTGATATTTTCCAGCCAGTTTTTGTAGGTATTCTTGTATTTGGTAGGATAGAATTTCAGTTCATCATTCATTACAGGAGGCAATGCCATGTCTGCAAAATGTTGCATCTTCAAGAACCACTGCATGGACAGTTTCGGTTCGATGGCTACATTGGTACGTTCCGAGAAACCTACCTTATTGGTATAAGCTTCTACCTTTTCCAGCAATCCGGCAGCTTGTAAGTCTTGTTCAATCTGTTTACGTACATCAAGACGGTCCATACCTATATATAGTCCGGCAGCTTCGCTCAGTGTTCCGTTGTCATTGAAGATATCAATGCTGGGCAAGTTATATTTTTCGCCAAGCATATAGTCATTCACATCATGGGCAGGTGTTACTTTCAGACATCCTGTACCAAATTCAATGTCTACGTAGTCGTCTTCGATAACCGGAATGATACGGTTTACCAGTGGTACAATTACCTTTTTGCCTTTCAGCCATTGGTTTTTCGGGTCATTGGGATTGATACACATGGCAGTATCTCCCATAATTGTTTCGGGACGAGTGGTAGCAACTACTGCATAGCGTCCTTCAGCATCATCTTCTACTTTGTAACGGAGATAATACAGTTTGCTGTGTTCTTCCTTGTAAATAACTTCTTCATCACTGAGAGCTGTCAGTGCTTTTGGGTCCCAGTTTACCATGCGTACACCGCGATAGATCAAACCTTTGTTGTAAAGGTCTACGAATACTTTGATAACACTTTCGCTACGTTCTTCGTCCATGGTGAATGCTGTACGGTCCCAATCGCAGGATGCACCTAGTTTACGCAGCTGTTTCAGGATAATACCTCCATGTTCTTCTGTCCATGCCCAGGCATGTTTCAGGAACTCGTCACGGCTAAGGTCAGTTTTCTTTATACCTTGTCCGGCCAGTTTGTTCACCACTTTGGCTTCTGTGGCAATGGAAGCATGGTCGGTTCCCGGCACCCAGCAGGCATTCTTGCCTTCCATGCGGGCACGGCGTACTAATATATCCTGAATGGTATTGTTTAGCATGTGTCCCATATGGAGTACTCCGGTTACGTTGGGTGGTGGAATGACGACTGTGTAAGGTTCACGTCCGTCGGGTTTTGAACTAAAGAGTTTGTTGTCCAGCCAATACTGATACCATTTTCCTTCCACGTCAGCGGGATTGTACTTACTTGCTAATTCCATTTTATATTTTATTTATTTAATTGATTATCGCATAATTGAATGCAAAATTAATAAAAGTCGTTGGATTATTATGTACTTTTGCACTACAAAATGATATTAATAAACTGATTATGCATACAAGAAAAGAACAAATGGAAGCATTTGGCCGCTTTCTCGATATTTTAGACGAGTTGCGAGAGAAGTGTCCTTGGGATCGGAAACAGACGAATGAAAGTCTACGTCCTAATACGATTGAAGAAACTTACGAACTTTGTGATGCTTTGATGAAGGATGACAAGAAGGATATCTGTAAAGAGTTGGGTGATGTGTTGTTGCATGTGGCCTTTTATGCAAAGATAGGTAGTGAAACAGGAGATTTTGATATTAAGGATGTGTGTGACTGTCTTTGTGAGAAGCTGATTTTCCGTCATCCTCATGTCTTTGGCGAAGTGAAAGCCGAGACTGCCGAGAAGGTGACTGAAAACTGGGAACAGTTGAAGATGAAGGAAAAGGATGGTAACAAAATGGTTTTGAGCGGAGTACCTCCTGCTTTGCCTTCGCTAATCAAGGCATACCGCATTCAGGACAAGGCCCGCAACGTGGGATTTGATTGGGAGGAGCGTTCGCAGGTTTGGACTAAAGTAAAAGAGGAGATCGGCGAGTTTGAAGCTGAGGTGGAGAACATGGATAAGGAGAAGGCGGAAGCGGAATTCGGTGATGTAATGTTCAGTCTTATAAACGCGGCCCGCCTTTACAAGATTAATCCGGATAATGCATTGGAACTCACTAACCAGAAGTTTATCCGTCGTTTCAATTACTTAGAGGAACACACCATCAAACAGGGAAAGAACTTGAAGGATATGACTTTGGAAGAAATGGATGCTATATGGAATGAGGCTAAAAAGGAAGAAAAATAGTAGGGTTAGAATTGTTTTTTATGATGTGTGTTATTTTTGTCTTGCTTGTTTTTCTGTTTTAATCAATAAAGGGTATTGTATTTATTCTAGGTAATTTAATGTATGGTGATATCAAATTGTGTTCTATAAGAATGAGGGGTTGTCTTTTTTTATGACAGCTCCCCATTCTTTATAAAATAAGTTTTACATGAATTTTATTCTACCCATTCTTTGATGGCTTGTGAAGGATCAGGATTTAAAACTGCACCTTTGTTGAATACATTTTCATAAAGACTGATAAAGATATTCATCCAGGGCGCACAGTAGCCTTCTATTGAATTAAATCGATATCCGATAGGAGCATTAGTACCTGGATAACCACGAACAACTTGTAACTCTAACCGTTTGTAATCCCAAAAGATGATCCCTTCACCCCAGAATTCAATACGTTTCTGTTCAACAACCTTCTTTTGAAACTCTTTTAGATCATTTACTTTACATGTATAGCTACCCACAGAAGTATTATAACGAAATGTATTTACGAAATCTTCTAATTTAGAAATACCGGCTGCTAATCCTTGGCTCATTCCTATTGCTTCGGCTTCAATTAAATACATTTCCTCTATACGCATTAACGGATAGTCAACGGCAGCTCCGATTGTATAATCGTTCATTTCTCCATTTTTAGGTCGGAATTTGATACCTGTATATGGAGGCATATCAGCGAAATCATCATCGGTCAACAAAGTTTTATATTTAGTTCCGGGAGCTTTGTGTGCATCTTCAGGAGCAATCCAAGTTGTTTTTCGCCAGTCTGCATTTGGTATTTGATCGAACAATTTTTTGCCGATAAGCTTGTATCCTTGCCATTTTCGGTTACCGTAACCGAAAGTTTGTTCAGGACACATGCTTCCGGCAAAGTTGAGCCAATAGCTATGTACATCCTCGGTAGTCATGATGGATCCCCATACCCATGAATGGGTTAGTACACTGTTGAAGCCGGTAGTATAGCTGTCTCCACCAAACCATTCCTTTTCGGTCAGAGGCATTGCTCCGCTTTCGTTAATGACTTTGCGTGCGTATTCGGCTGCTTTAGTGAAACAAGTTTCTTTTGATGCAATGTTTAAATCTGTATTGTTGTTTAGGGTGTTGAGATCTTCAGGGTAAAGTTCGAAACGAGATCCCATTTCCAGCCACATACGTGCCATCAGACCATGGACAACCGGGGTACAGGGCAAGTTTTTGGTTGGGCGTTGATAATCACTCAAAAGCTCCTCAGCTGAGGCTAGATCATCTAATATGAATTTGTATACGGCATAGAAGGGAGCACGTGGATTATTACGCCCTTCTTCTTCTGTGGTTTCATCGGTAATAATGGGTACGGTTATGCCATATAAATTTTTACTGGCTGCTTCTGCATCTAATTTCTCTACTCCTGTTTTTTTATATTCATACATTCGGACTAAGTCCATGTATATCATGGCTCTATAAGATAGGCATATACCTTTATAATACTTGTTTTCGGGTGCATCATCTGCTTTTTCTAAAGCACTCAGTGCATTATTTACATTATTCAGAAACTTGTAGTTATAATACCAAATGGTATTGACAACATCAGCATCACCCAAATCATTACATACTCCATAAGTATCAAAAAAGTCAAATTTGGGTTCGTGGCAGAAGAAGTCTTCGCATGCACTTTCTCTGATTAAATTATATCCACTATATCCAAAATCATGATAAAATTGTGGACCGTAACTTCTAAATGCATTAATAAATGCGACTACTGAGTTTACCATTGCGCTGATAGCTTGGTCAGATTTTCCTATTTGGTCTATGGTAGCTGTGCTACTTTCTGGAAATACCTCTTCGATACAACTGTTTAAGCTTAATGCTGATGACAGACATGCAGCAATCATTAGTTTGGTAATATATTTCTTTTTCATATTTTTGATTGTTTATGTGTTGATTAGAATTGTAAACTTAGACCGGCGGAGAATGCGCGTACGGCTGAATATTCTCCGGATGAATCTTTATTTCCGTTCCATGTTACGCGTGAATCGAAACCTTTTCTTTTTGACCAATAATAAACATTGTCGCAGGCCACATAAATGCGCAGATTAGTTAGATATAGACTTCTAAGTGTTTTTTTTGAAAAAGTATATCCTAATTGAATGTTTTGAATACTTATGGAAGATGCATTAGTTAGAAACCTGTCGGATGTTTTTACACTGTACAGGTCATTGAATTGCCATTGTGGAATATCACTTTGAGTATTCTCCGGGCTCCATGCTTTATAAATATCTTTGTGAACATTATATCCTAAATGAGTTGAAGTAGGAGGTGACATTAATGCTTGGTAACCATAGTCGTATGCCTGACCTCCTATACTGTAGTTTATTTGTGCAGAGAAATCAAAACCATAAAATGAAAGAGAGGTATTGATACCACCGTATAGGTCTGGAACAGCGTCACCACATAAGTATAGATCAGCTTGAGAATAGGTTGTTGTTGTTTTCATCTCACCGGTTTGCTTATCTGTATAATACCATTGTGGTTTGCCTTCTTCGGACACACCTGCATATTTTTGAACATAGTTAGTATACATTGGAAGTCCTTCTCCGTAATAATACAGACCGTTTACATAACCGGCATGTCCATCTATAATGTCTGTTTTTTTACTTTCTGCAAGACGGCTGATCTTATTTCTATAATGTGTTGCATTAAAGCCAATATTCCATGTTACGTTTCTAGTCTTGACTGGTATATATTTTAAATCAATTTCAACACCTTTGTTATTCATGTCGCCAATATTGTCATAATAGCCTGAGTACCCTAATGATAAAGGTACGGAAAAACGGTTAAGCATATCAGTTGTTCTGCGATTGAAATATTCTATGCTACCACTTAATCTGCCTTTTAATAGTTCGAATTCTATACCTAAATTTATATTTGTATTGGTTTCCCAGGTAATATTTTTATTTCCTTTTCTGGAAAAACCTAATGATAACTCATTATTGCTGTTATTGATATTGTAAGTATCTACATATAAGAAATCGTCTATTCTGTCGTTACCCTGTTGACCTACAGAAAACTTTAGTTTTAATAAATCGAGCCATTTAATGTCATCCAACCATTTTTCTTTGGTAAGAATCCAAGCAGTTCCCACAGAGTAGAAATTACCCCAGCGATTATCCGGGTGGAAGCGGGAAGAGGCATCGCGCCGGTAAGAAAGTTGGAAAAAATATTTGCCGTCATAGTCGTACATACCTCGGAATAAATATCCTTCAGTATTGTATTTGCTCTTATAGGATGACTCATCGTTGGTACCACTGATGGCACCGTTTAATTCTTGATTCTGAAAAAAAGAGAACATACTGTTTTTGGCTGCGTATAATTCTTCATAAACGTTATTAAAGCTTTCATGACCTGCCATCAATGAAACGTTATGTAATCCGAAGCTATGATTATAATTTAATATTTGTTGTAGGTTGAGGGTTGTTCGACGCCAATGCTGGACATTGATGCTTCCATTCAAGGAATTTGCTGTTCCATAAAAAGGATTTAAAGCATTTTTGTACCGGCTGTCACGTATCGAAGTGCCTGCATTGAATGTGAATTTGAAGTCTTTCAGGAAATTAATATCTATAAATGCGTCTCCATTCAAAGTATTTGCAGAGGTGTTATATGTATCAAGCTGACTTAATTTTATTCCGTTAGAGTTCGGGTTGATGGGACGGTTTAGAGGACCTTGGTTGGATACTCCGAAATCGTACATGTCACCATTTTTATCCTGCATGATCTTACCATTTGTATCACGTAGGTAAAGCGGATATATAGGGGCTGTATTGAATGCCTGGGCAAAGCCGCCGGCCGCTGCATTCTGTATTGAGTGTGTATAACTGATATTGGCACCAAATCTCATCCATGGTTTAGCCTGGTAAGTCGTTTTCAGACGACCGGTAATACGATTATAGTCAGAACCTTGTGCGATGCCATCTTCATCTAGATATCCGAAAGAAGCATAGATTTGCGCTTTGTCACTTCCACCGGAAATATTGACATTATATTCCTGGCGTAAAGCTGTATGGTATGTGGCATCAACCCAATTATCGGGAGTGAGATAATAACCGTTTACTATCCGTCCTAATTTTGCATTAGGATTAAGAAGACCGTTTTTACCAATCAGATATTCTCCTTCAGGATATGAATATACGTTGTAGGATAAACCGCCGGTTTGGCTGTTGGTTCCTATCATATTAGTATTTGCGCTGACATATGCTTGGTCAGGGGTTTGTCCTTGGGCATTTAAATAATAATTGTATAATGCTTTATAGTGTGCTTGATAATATTCTCCTGGATCTTTTATGTAGTCATATTCTATTTCACCACGGGTATTGGCACTCCATTTAGCGTCTACTGTGATTTTTGCATCGCCTGCTTTGGCTGATTTTGTTGTTATAATTATGACACCGTTAGCACCTCGAGCACCATAAAGAGCTGTGGATGCTGCATCTTTTAGTACAGAAATAGATTCTACATCTGCTGGATTGATGTTATTCCATCCTCCTTCGTATGGCATACCGTCTAATACGATGAGGGGATCTGTTTTTGCGCTCATTGAACTGATGCCACGTATCAGAATGCTTGGAGTTTCGCCAGGCTGTCCATTTGTCATTGTCATTTGTAGGCCTGCCACTTGTCCAGATAAACTTTCTATGACATTAGTAACCGGACGTTTAGTTATTTGTTCTGTATGAATCATTTTTGCAGATCCTGTAAAAGCTGATTTTTTTGCAGTACCATAAGCAACTACCAAAACTTCTTCCATCACTTCTGTTGTTGAAGTCATAACAATTTTCATTTCCGGCTTGATGGTTACTTCTTGGGTTTCCATTCCAATGAAAGAAACAATAATTGTTTTGTTGGTAGGTGAGATGTTTGTAAGTGTAAACTGACCATTGATGTCGGTGATTGTTCCATTGGTTGTTCCTTTTACCAATACGGAAGCTCCGATTACCGGTTCGTTGTTTTCGCTTGAGATAACGGTTCCTTTCACTGTTACCTGTGCTTGTGCATGGCTTATTCCTACGAATAAGCATACGAATAGTAGTAATAGTGTCTTTTTCATAATGTTTGTAATAGATTTGTAAGTTTATGGTTTGCACAAACCTAGGAATAAAATCTAATAAATCAAAATATTTTTGATGGTAAATGTTTAAAAATAAAAGCATATTCTAATCAATGTAACAAAAACTTAATAAGCAAGAAAATTAACTTGTTTTTATAAAAGAAGCATCTTAAGCATTTTGTCGTTTCGCTGAACTTTTTAAATACAAAAATCCCCAAATCTAAGTTGATTGATAGATTTGGGGAAAAAGTTAGAAATATCTCTTGTTGCTTTTATTTTTTTTGAGATTGGTGCATAATTTTTAAGATATCACGGTGGAATTTAATCTCTGCACGTTGCAACTTATATATTTTCTTGGGAGATAAGATTTTTTTAAAGCGCTGTAGATATTCCAAATCCAATTTATCGGCTTCAATCCTTGCTTTGACAATACCTTCTATAATTTGTTCGTATTCGGCATCGGTTGTTTTAGGATTTTTGCCTTTGCGTGCTTGCTCCCATGCTTTATCATTTACTGTTTTTTTACGGTCTTGTAATTCGAAGTAGATAGGGAAGAATTTAGTGGCCTCTTCTTGCGTTATTTCTGCTTTGTGCGTGAGATATGCTTCTTGTCTAGCTCTGAATTCTTCTTTGGTGAAACCAGGTTTCTTTTTGTCTTGCGCCTGTAGCGAAATGCTTATATATAAAGTGATAAGCAAGGTTACCAGTCTTTGTATCATGTGGTTATTATTTAATTATACATATCTGAATTTGCATCTGTCAAGTATTGATAGAGCGTATAATCATCCATCATGGAATGATCTAAAATCGTTTCAATATATTCGTCTGAGAATTGTTCAGTTTCCGCTGCTGTAAAAATAGGAGTGTCTTGTTTAGGGGGACCTACAACAACTCTGACGCTGAACATCAATCCACAAAACATAGCTGCCATATATATCCAAGGCTTGATACGTTGCCAAGTAGTTATTGTTTCTTGCGGAGTAGAAGTTTGTTCCTTCTCCGGCAATTTATTCATCAACTCTTTTGAGAAGTTGTCGAAATAACCTTCGGGTACCATGAATGGATTTTTTGTCCCGCATTTTTTTAATAGTTCATCTTCTTCCTTCATAGTGGTTCTCCTTTCTTTGTTAGATACATTTCTTTTAAAAAGGTTTAAAGGTATTCTTTTAAAAAGTTCTCTATTTTTTTCACTGCATGGTGGTAGGAGGCTTTCAGTGCTCCTATACTTGTTCCTAATATTTCAGACATGTCTTCATATTTCATTTCTTGAAAGTATTTTAAATTGAATACTATACGCTGCTTTTCAGGGAGTGTCAGTAATGCCTTTTGAAATAATATTTGAGTTTCATCTCCATTAAAATATGTATCACTTTCCAGTTTGTTCACCATATCTGCATCAGCGTCGTCTATGGATAATTGGTTGGTGGCACGTTGTTTATTTAAAAAGGTTAAGCATTCATTCAAAGCTATGCGGTAAAGCCAGGTTGACATTTTGGCTTCGGCACGAAAATACTCTAGATTAGTCCATGCTTTGATAAATGTATTCTGTAACAGATCATTGGCATCTTCATGAGAAAGTACCATCCGGCGTATCTGCCAATATAGCTGTTCGCTGTATTCGTTGACAATACATTCGAAGGCTTCTTTTTGTCGTGCCGGGTCCTGTAATAAAGCTATTATTTCTTTCTCATTATAAGTGTTCATGTTCCTATTTTTTAATTAGATATCCGGTTTATGTTATGGTTTAATGGATTCTATTGAAATTTTTAATGTTTCTCGTGCAAGTAGAGTGTTAGGAAAAATATCCGATGCTTCCTGTAACAATATGCTTTCATCTTCGTAGCGGGCTGAAAAATGTCCTATAAGAAGTTGTTTTACTTTTGCGGTACGGGCGATTTCTCCAGCCTGTGAAGCAGTTGTGTGAAAGGTTTCTTTCGCACGGGCTTGTTCGCTTTGTGCAAAGGTGGCTTCATGAAATAACAGGTCCACTCCGTATATTTGTTCTATGATACGTGGCAAATAAATAGTATCTGAACAATAGGCATATCGGCGGGGAAGGGCAGAAGGGATAGTCAATTTGTTGTTTGGTACTATTTTTCCGTCCGGTAATGTGTAATCGGCGCCATTCTTTATCCGGTTGAGTTCGTATACGGGGATTTCATAAAAGTCAATCATGTCGCGACGAATATGGGCGGGAGTCTGTTTCTCTGAAAAGAGGAATCCGCATGTTGGTATCCGATGACGTAAGGGAATTGTTTCTATGGTTAGCGAACGGTCGTCATAAATTATTTCAGCTTTGCCCGGATCAAAAGTTTGGAAAACGACTTTGTAACTCATACCTTTGCAAAAAAAGTCGAGTTGCGGAGTAAGAAGACGTTCTAATTCTGCATGACAGTGAATATAGAGTGTGGCTGTCCTTCCCAGCATACCGAAAGTTGATATCAGTCCCATTAGTCCGAAACAATGATCGCCATGCAAATGTGAAATGAATATATGGTTTAGCCGGGTGAATTTCAGTTTTGATTTGCGTAATTGCATTTGTGCTCCTTCACCACAGTCTATCATAAATAGTTTTTCACGGATATTTACGACTTGTGAGGTCGCAAAATGCCGTGTGGTCGGCAATGCTGACCCGCATCCTAATATATGTACTTCAAATTTCTCCATCGTTACAAAGATACTATCTTTTTTGAATGGAAAATAAAAAATGCCGTAAAAACGGCATTATAGGATTGAACTATTTCTTAAGTTTTATTTTCACAGCATTCATACCACGTGACCCTTTTTCTAGTTCAAAAGTCACGATGTTATTTTCTATGATATTGTCTATCAGTCCACTAATATGAAAGAAGTATTTCTCTGCATTCTTCAAATCTTTTACAAATCCATATCCTTTGGATACATTGAAGTGCTCTATTCTTCCTTCATGTACTAGTTCTATCGGTTCTTCAGTTCTACGAGGAGTTGAAACTTCAATGGTGGACATATCCACTTCTTGTGGTTTATTATTAGAAATGGGAGGAGTATCGGTTATCATACCGTTCTCGTCCACATAGGCAATCATATCTTCGAAGGAGGATGTGCCGTTATTTTTTCTTTCTTCTTTTTTCTGCTGTTTTGCTAAACGCTTTTCTTGTTTTTTCTTTTCCAGATCTCGTTTGGTAAATGAAATAGGTTTCGCCATTTGATTCTTTTTAAATTAGTAATATACAGTCCGACCTGCTAAGGGGAAGTGTATGGAATTAATAATGAGGTAATAAGAAAACGGGGGAGAAGTCGTTGTGAAATACTAACTCGAAATTTTATTACTCTATAAAGATACGGTTTTATTACGGATATCCCATAGAATATTTTCCTTTTTAAGAAATAATGGCATAAAAAAGGATGCATTTTAATAAATGCATCCTTTTGGCTTATCTTGAAGTAAACTGATTACTTCTTCTTGTTTTCCAACTGTTCTTTCAAAGCAGCCAAAGCATCGATATCACCTAAAGTGGTAGAAGCTGCCTGATTTTGGATAGCAGGAGCGTCTTCTCTCTTAGTTGTTTTCTTTGCATTAGAAGCTGCTTTCTTTTCAGCTCTTTCTTCTGCCTTGGCAGCATCTTCGAAAATGCGGCTGTGAGACAGAATGATTCTCTTGGCATCCTTGTTGAATTCAATTACTTTGAATGACAGTTTTTCATCCAATTGGGCTTGAGAGCCATCTTCTTTTACCAGGTGTTTCGGAGTTGCAAAACCTTCTACACCATAAGGAAGAGCTACTACAGCACCCTTATCCAACATTTCGATGATAGTACCTTCGTGTACAGAACCTACAGTAAATACAGTTTCGAATACATCCCAAGGATTTTCTTCCAACTGTTTGTGACCAAGGCTCAAGCGACGGTTTTCTTTGTCGATTTCCAATACTTGAACTTCGATATCTGCACCGATCTGAGTGAATTCAGAAGGATGTTTTACTTTCTTAGTCCAAGACAGGTCAGAGATGTGGATCAATCCGTCTACACCTTCTTCGATTTCCACGAATACACCGAAGTTAGTGAAGTTACGAACTTTTGCAGTGTGCTTGGAACCTACAGGATACTTTTCTTCGATAGTTTCCCATGGATCTTGTTTCAACTGTTTGATACCCAAAGACATCTTACGTTCGTCACGGTCAAGAGTCAGGATAACAGCTTCTACTTCGTCACCTACCTTCATGAAGTCCTGAGCAGAACGCAAGTGCTGTGACCAAGACATTTCAGATACGTGAATCAAACCTTCTACGCCCGGAGCAATTTCGATGAATGCACCGTAGTCAGCCATAACGACTACTTTACCTTTCACTTTGTCACCTACCTGCAAGTTAGCATCCAAAGCATCCCATGGGTGCGGAGTCAGTTGTTTCAAACCAAGAGCAATACGTTTCTTTTCGTCATCGAAATCAAGGATAACTACGTTCAACTTCTGATCCAGTTCAACTACTTCTTTCGGATCGCTTACACGCCCCCAAGACAGGTCAGTGATATGAATCAAACCATCTACACCACCAAGGTCGATGAATACTCCGTATGATGTGATATTTTTAACAGTACCTTCCAGTACTTGTCCTTTTTCAAGTTTACCGATGATTTCTTTCTTCTGCTGTTCAAGTTCAGCTTCGATAAGAGCTTTGTGAGAAACAACAACGTTTTTGAATTCCTGGTTGATTTTAACCACTTTGAATTCCATTGTCTTACCTACAAATACATCGTAGTCGCGGATAGGTTTCACATCAATTTGAGAACCCGGTAAGAATGCTTCGATACCGAATACGTCCACAATCATACCACCCTTAGTGCGGCATTTGATGTAACCCTTAATAATTTCTTCATTTTCAAGAGCAGCGTTTACGCGGTCCCAAGAACGAGTAGCACGTGCTTTTTTGTGTGACAGAATTAACTGTCCTTTCTTATCTTCCTGATTTTCAATGTATACTTCTACAGTATCACCTATTTTCAAATCTGGATTGTAACGGAATTCATTCAAAGGAATGATACCGTCTGATTTGTAGCCGATATTGACAACTACTTCGCGTTTGTTCATTGCAATAACAGTACCGTCTACAACCTCGCGGTCGTTTACTTTGTTCAGCGTACCGTCATAAGCTTTTTCAAGATCTTCGTGGCTCATGCTGGTTACAGCTTCGCCGTTTTCATAAGCATCCCAGTTGAAATCTTCAACAGGAGTGATGTTTTTTAAATTTTCCATTAATAAAATTGTTAAAATTCTCAGTTAATTACGTTAGACATTATATTGTTTATCTAATTTCGGGCGCAAAGATACAACAAAATACTGAAACACAAACAAGTTTGCTGAAATTTCTTGCTGATTAAAATTTAAATGGGATATAATCGTTGTTTTTAATTTATGTTTGTACATTTGTAGAAATTTAACCTATTAAAATATGGTAGCGTTCATTTTAGTTTGTTTCTACTTTTAGGTTTTTTATGGGAGATAAGAAAGAGGAATAGTTTGGAAAAGGAGTTCGTTAAGAAGAAAAATAAGGTGTGTTCCGTGAAAGAATTTTCGGATACCATATTGTATAATGTGGATGCATATATAATTTTGGTTGATCGGAATTTTTTGGTTGAAAAGACCAATTACTATAATTTGAATAATACTTCTGAAAGATAAGCGGAAAGTAATGTCCAGAGGCTTTAACGGTTATTTGTTCAAGCCTCTGAACAAAGAAGCTTTGTTTAATATGCTTCGCCAAATGGATATTTAATCTTCCAAAGAGTAATCAATGGTGGTTACAACACGGATACGTTTGATGTAAGGAGTATTGGCATCACGATCCTCGATACTGAATTGTCCCTGATAAGCTCTTTTTATCTTACCAAGTTCGCTGTCCGAGTCCTTGGCGAATTTAATAGCTGCCGCCCGTGCGTTTTTAGTTGCTTCCTCTATCATTTGAGGCTTGATGTCGTTTAAACCGGTATAGTCATATTGCACATTGTAACGATAATCTCCACCGGTAATAGCGATACCTTGCTTTAAGAGTTCGCTTTGTTCGCTGATCATCTTTCTCACCAGATCTACTTTAGTTGAAGTAACCGTGATGACAGAGGTCACATTATAGCGGAAGGGAACTGAATTATTATTATAACGTTCAGCTTGCATGTCTATAATTTCCGGTGCATTGATACTGATTTCGTTTTCAGTGATTCCTTTCTGTTTCAAGAAGCCGACAATTGTTTGGTTGGTTGTATTTATTTTGTTATATAAGGTCGGGAGATCATTTCCCAGGTCTTTATACATTAAAGGCCAAGTTACTTTATTAGCTGGCACCTCCATTTCTGCCAGACCTTTCACATTCACTACTCTGTCTTTACCAGAGAAAGTGTCCAATCCCTGTTTGATAAAATACCCCATCACCAACATGCCTATAGCAAGGATGACGGCTTCTTGTTTCCAACTTTTCATACTTCAGTCGTTTTTAGTGATACAATTATTTGTTTTGTAAGCGTCAAATGCCTTTTTAACAGAGCCCTGTTCTTGCAGCAATTGTTTTGCTTCTGCTTTATTAATATGTAATTCGTCAATTAGCATTTGTACTCCTCGGTCTACTAGTTTTTGATTGCTGAGTTGCATGTTTACCATCCGGTTTCCTTTTACTCTGCCTAGTTTTATCATGACGGTGGTACTTATCATATTCAGTATCATTTTTTGCCCTGTGCCGCTCTTCATGCGCGAGCTGCCTGTGATAAATTCCGGACCGACTATCATTTCGATGGGTATATCTGCTACATTCGAGAGTGGAGAGTTTGGATTGCTGCTGATGCTTGCTGTTAATATTCCGTGTTCTCTCGCTTTTTGCAGCGCTCCTATAACATAAGGAGTTGTTCCCGATGCCGCTATGCCTATCAGGATGTCTTTATTTGTGATGTGATGCTTTTGTAGTTCCATCCAGCCTTTTTGACTATTATCTTCAGCATTTTCTACAGGATGTTTCAAAGCTTGTTCACCACCGGCTATAATACCTATGACACAGGTATCAGGCATACCGAAAGTCGCTGGAATTTCAGAAGCGTCCAATACTCCTAGGCGTCCACTGGTTCCGGCTCCCAAATAGAATATGCGTCCTCCTTGATGCATACGTTCTACTATTTCATTTACTAGTTTTTCAATTTGTGGTATGCAGGCATGAACAGCTGAGGCTACTTTCCGGTCTTCTTCGTTGATACCTTCCAGTAACTCTCTGACGGATTTTTGTTCCAAATCCTCATGTATGGACGGTTGTTCGGTTATTTTTATAAAATTCATACTTCGAAATGATAATCCTTTAATCCTTCCAGTGGACTTTTTAAAACTTTTCCGATGGACACATTCAGTCTTAGAGCTGCTTCTTTTACTTCTTCTTGAAAGTAAAATGCAATAGAACCTGTAAAATGTACAAGAATATCATGATATTCGTATTGCATTACATTACGGGTGAAGAAATCAGTGAAGCAGGAAATTAATAAATTCTGCATCTCTGGTCTATGCTTGTGGGCGAAAAGAAAAGGAGTCAGACCCGCCAGAAAGCGGTTGGCTAAGGGCTGTCGGTATACTTTATCTAAAATCAGTGCTGGGGTCAAATCGTATTCTTTAAGGAAATCTCGGCAAAGGTCATCGGGAAGTTGGTGTTTCAGGAAGTCACCTACCAGACGTTTCCCTAATACGGCTCCGCTACCTTCATCTCCTAAAATATACCCTAACGGAGAAATATTAGCTGTTATTTTTTCCCCGTCATAAAAACAAGAGTTGGATCCGGTTCCTAAAATACATGCAATCCCTGCCGTTTTACCACATAGGGCGTGGGCGGCACCTAACAAGTCACTTTCGACAAGGATATTTGCTTTGGGGAAGTTCTGCGCCAAAGCTGTTTTCACTATATTCGTTTTTTCGGGAATACATCCTGCACCATAGAAATAAATAGTTGTAAATTCAGTGGTGTCTCCCAACTGGGGAGTTAGTGTGGAGGCAATCACTTCTTTTATTTCATCAACTGATTGGTGGAAGGGGTTGATACCTCCTGTTCGAACTGTCCTGCTGTTTGTCTTGGTGTTACCCAGACACCAGTCTGTTTTGGTAGAACCACTATCTGCTATTACTATCATATCGGATAATAAGATGATTATTAGTCTTACAAAAATAGTATAAATTTATCCGATATCCATTGTTTTCCGTATTTATTTGTCGGGCTCTTATATTATTTTAGTAACTCTGTTTCTATATTTAATTTGATGTACAAATAGTTATAATTTTAGTCTGGTGTTCGATTTCTACCCAATTTTGACTAATTTTTCAATAAAGTGTATCTGTTTTGCTGCTATTTTTGTGTATTCGAATTTTTAGGTATGAAACTATGAAACACAATTTATGCCGGACACTTCTGCTTTTTGCCGGAGTATTCCTCTTTGCAACTATAGATGCACATTTTAAGACTACTCCTCAGTCACCTGTTCATATTACTGAAACCGACGAACTGGTTTATAAATCGTATCCTAACGGCGATCGGATACCTGATTTTTCTTTTTGTGGTTATCGCCAATCTGAGTATCCCATTCCTTGGGTGGATGCAAAAGTATATGTTCCTGTCGTGGATGGAGATGCAACCGGTCTTATTCAGCAGGCATTGAATTATGTAGCCTCTCTTCCTATGGAACCGGATGGTTTCAGAGGTGCAGTTCAGTTAGCTCCCGGTAACTATGAATTGAAAGGTAAACTTTTGATGCGGGCTGACGGAGTGGTTCTCCGTGGTAGCGGATGCCATAAAAATGGAGGAACGGTTTTACGTGCATTGGGACCGATGAAAGATGAATTGATTCGTGTTTTGGGTTATAATAATGCGAAAACGGAAGACACTATTCATATTGCCGGGCAGTATGTACCTGTAAATGCTACGGTTATTCCTTTGAAACAAACTGCAACATTGAAGGTGGGAGATAAAATACGCATTGTCCGTCCATCAACAGCCGGATGGCTTTCGGTGCTTGGTACGGATAGATTGGGCAATGAACAGGAATATAATTTCTCGAAATGGACTCCCGGTCGTCATGATATGGTGTGGGAGCGTACTGTGGTTGCTGTTACCTCTGAAAGTATTACCATAGATGTACCATTGACCATGAGCCTTGATCCCAAGTATGGTGGTGGGTATATTTTACCTCTTTCATGGACTGGGAGGATTAATAATGTCGGAATAGAGAATTTGTGTTGCGATTCTGAATATGATCATACTAATTTGAAAGATGAGAACCATCGTTGGCAGGCAATTACCTTCAATCATGTGAAAGATGGATGGGTACGAAGAGTGGAGGCTCATCATTTTGCAGGTTCGGCGGTAATGGTATTGGAGGGAGCGATGCAGGTGACTGTGGAGGATTGTAAATTTCTGTATCCCGTGTCCGAGATAGCCAACCATAGGCGTTATGCTTTTCATACTTTGGGACAACTAACTCTTTTTCAGCGTTGTTATTCTGAAGAGGGGTACCGTGATTTTACAGTTGGGGTTGCCGTACCTGGACCTAATGCTTTTGTACAATGTCATTCCGAACGGCCTTATAGTTTCAGTGGATCTACTGGTGGCTTCTCTAATGGTATTTTGATGGATAAAATAACGGTGTCAGGAGGAATTATTCAATTGGGTTATCGGGATATGGCAGATCAGGGAGCCGGTTGGGTGGCGGCTAACTCTATGTGCTGGCAGGGACGAGCTTCACAGACTCATTGTGTTACTCCTCCTACAGCTCATAATTGGGCTTATGGAATGTGGACGCAACCTTTTGGTAATGGCCATTATGAATTGTCGCATACTTTTGTCAAGCCGGAAAGTTTTTTTTATGCTCAACTGGCGGCTCGTATGGATAAATCTTCAATGGAAGAAAAGAAAATATTTGTGTACACTACTGATGAAACTACGAAGCCAACTCCCGAGTACGCTCATTGGATGTCTGTACAGTCATTAAAACCGGATATGCGAATGGATGTATGGATAGACAGTATGATAGTGACATATCCTTTGGAGATAACCCAGAATAATGCTCCTCTTTTAAACGAAGTGAACTGGCGGCCTGAAAAAGAGAAGCATGTGGTCATGGCAGAACCTTTACAAGTGAAAAATGGCTGGATTGTGCGGGGAAATCATATTCTCATTAACGGAACTTATTTTCGCAAGAATATTCCCGGTACTACAGGATGGCAGGGCAAAGGATCACTCAGTCAGTTTGTTCCGGGACGCACCGGTACGGGATATACCGAAGAGCCAGATAGTGTTGCGCAAGTATTATTGCTTTCGGGAGCACATGTGCTTCATCATCGTACAGGATTGTGGTATGAGCGTCGTCGTAATGATCATGAGCGGAATATGCATGCTGATGCTGAAGTTTGGGCTCCTTTTAATGAAATGCCTTATAGCCGTAGCGGGCAGGGGGAAGCTCAGGATCGCTTAAGCAAATATGATCTGAATAAATTCAATCCTTGGTATTGGAATCGTTTGAAGCGATTTGTAGATGTGGCGGATCGAGACGGACTGGTTTTGTTACATGATCATTATAACCAGCACAATATCATAGAAGAAGGAGCACACTGGTGTGATTATCCTTGGCGCTCTGCTAATAATATAAATCAGTTGGGATTTGCGGAAAAGACTGTTTTTTCGGGGGACAAGAGAGTGTATATGGCAGAACAGTTCTATGATATTACTCGTCCGGTTATCCGTGAATATCACAGTAAATTTATTCATCAGAGTGTAAATGTGTTCCATGACAATAATGGTGTGGTACATAGCATTGGATTGGAATATACCGGACCATTGAATTTTATGAACTTTTGGTTGGAAGAGGTCAATGCGTGTGATAACCATCAGTTAGTGGCGTTGACAGCAACAAAAGATGTGCAGGATTCTGTCTTGAAAGATAAAAAACATACTTTAATGGTTGATGTGATTGATATCCGTCAGTGGCATTATCGCGCAGATGGAACTTTATACGAACCTCAGGGAGGGGTAAGTCTGGCTCTTCGCCAGCATGCGCGACTGATTGATCCGGGCACGGTATCTTGTGCCAGTGTTTATCGTGCGGTACGTGAATATCGCTGTAAGTATCCTGATAAAGCTGTGGTTTATAATGGTAGTACAATTAGAGTTCCTCGTAATGCTATGAATTGGGCTATATTTATGGCGGGTGGCTCTTTTGCCAAAATTCCGCCGATTGATGAATTACCGGTTTATGAGAAGGCTTCTTCTTTTTCTCCTATAGATAGACAGACCGATATGGATACTCAGTGGGTAATGGGGGCTGTCGGAAAGGGATACCTTGGGTACTGTGTGAAGAATGAGATTAATTTGGATTTGATGGGAGATAGAGAAACGTATAAAGTCTTTTGGATTGATCCGGATAAAGGAACGGTTATAAAAGAAGATGGTAGCGTGAGAGGAGGTGGAAAAGTAATTTTAAAGGCTCCTGCTGAAAGTTCTATTTGTTTTTTACAATTGTGATTGCAAAGCTTTTGTAAAACTGTTGGTTGAGTAATAGGAACGGATTCCAATCTTGTTCCTATTACTTATAAGTTAGTGCTTTTTTATATAAACAGACTTTTTTAATAATTGAGCCAAAGCTTCATTGCAGCTATCTTTTCTCTGCTTACAGTAATTTTATCTTTAAATGGCGGTTTTACCTGTACTATTATTTTTCCTAAAAAATAGTTTTCTATTTTCTGTATGGCATGTACACTAACCAATGTTTGCCGGTTGGTGCGGAAAAAAATATCTGGGTTTAGTTGTTCGGACAGTTTGTCGAGCGATAAATCTATGATATGCTCTTTCCCTTCTTTTGTGACGGCAAAAGTAATTTTGTTTTCAGAATAGAAATAAGCTATATCTTCTACTTGCAAGGTATACAGCTTTTCGTCTCCTGATATCAGGAAGCGGGTACGGTATTTTTTTTCCGGATTACTTATATTTTTCAGTAAGTTCAGTAATTCATTGGATGAGCTCGATAGGTTGGCATTGCCATATCTGGCAGTTAATCTTTCAAACTTTTCGATGGCTTCGGCCAATCTTTCCCTGTTTATTGGCTTCAGCAGATAGTCTATGCTGTTTACAGTAAAAGCACGTATGGCATATTCGTCGTAGGCGGTGGTAAAAATAATCATACTTTCCGGTTGGGTCTGTTCTATGAAAGTGAAAGAAATGCCGTCGGTCAGTTGGATATCTAGAAAGATTATATCCGGGTGTGGATGCTCCTGGAACCATTTTACAGATCCCTCTACGCTGCCGGGTAATACAACTATCTCCCAGTCTGGCCTTAATCCTGACAACATTTTATGTAGCAGGCGTCCTGCAGGAATTTCATCTTCTATAATAGCGGCTTTTATCTTATTCATTCAGCAAAGGTATTTTAACGGTGAAATATTCAGAATCGTCAATAATTGTGATATGCAAGTTGCAAATCAGCAGATAGCGGGCAGATAAGTTCTTCAGTCCCATTCCTGATTTTGCAACATTCTTTTTTAATTTGATCTTGTTTCTTACGGAAAGAGTTTGATCTTTGTCAGAATAATCCAAATGGATGACCATTGGATTTTCCATATTGATGATGTTATGTTTTATCACATTTTCGATAAGCAACTGTAGAGTTAATGAAGGAATCTTCTTGTTCAATAACGTGGGGGGTATTTTGTTTTCCAGTTGAATACATTTTCCCAGACGCACTTGATGCAGATAGATATATGAATCCAGAAATTCCAGTTCATTACGTAAAGTAACAAGTCCTTGTTCCTGACTTTTTAGGATATAACGATAAACATCCGATAGCTTTTGTGTAAAAACTACTGCGTTTTCCGGATTGTATTCTATTTCGGATATTAAAGTATTCAAACTATTGAACAGGAAATGTGGATTTAATTGATTTTGTAAAGCCGTGTATTGTGCTTTGATGGAACTTTCTTCCAGTTTCATTGTTTTTTCATGCAGAATAACCAGCTGCCTGTAAAAAGCGTTCATGATACTTAGGCTCACAATCACAATTTCTACCAACCATATAATCATGATCAAGCGCAGGCCCGGACTGCTTAGTACAAATGGGAAGGGCAGTTCCAGCAATACTTTACAGATGGTCAGAGTAGCGTAATTCATGAAGAAAAGAATAGCTGCAATCAAAATGCAATTGATGATCAGTTTGTTTCTCTTCTTGATAAAGAATAGATAGCTTTTTTTCAGCCATCGGTTGATGAATATCAGACTAAAGCCTACCAGATTGAATATGAATACCACAGAAATAAATCCCAGAAAGGAGATTAATATTTTCTGATGTTGAGGCGTAAGGTCGGTATATAGTACCAGCGAAAGGTATGAGAAACATGCCAGACCTGAAAACAGGAAAAAGTTGAAGAATTGATTGTATTTATTTTGCATAGCCATTCCGCTGCTGAAAATGATTTGGGTTATTTTACAAAACTATGAAAAAAAGAGGAAATTCAGAAAAAAATAGAATACTTTCCAAATCTCCTCTTTTATGAGCAAACGCTTAGTATGGATTAAAAACAAACTCCTACACGCACACCCATGCTATTTCTTCCATCTTCAGAATAAGTCAGGATATCGGTTTGATTGGTTGCGTAGCTATAATATACGGCTACATGAAACCCCAGACGCTGATAAGGTACCGGATGAATATCTATTCCCAATTCGGGTGATACATAGAATCCCCACGGGCGTTCATACCATTGTACCAGATTGTTGTAAATGGAGTTTTGAGAATACATGGCACCCGATTTGACTCCGAAGTAAGGTCTTACATACCTGTTATCCAGTAACTTGTAGGATACAGATATTCCAAAGGGAAGTTGGAACGCCGATTGTTGCTGGTCTGTTGTCAATGAAGCCGTTGGGGTGAGGGGGATGGTCTGGCGGTCCACGTATCGGTGATTGGTATGAAAATTAAGGAAAGCTCCTATAGACCAATAGGGAGTCAGATCATATTTTCCTTCAAAGTTCATTCCCCATCCGCTGAATTTATCGGCAAAGTTGCTGTTCAACGGCATATTCATCTGCCAGTCTACGTTGAAATGTACATTTTCCCAGATCTGTGCTTTACTTGTGAAACAAAAGAGAACTAATAACACTCCGATGAGGATACGTTTGGGAGCTCTGTGTTTTAATATTTTCGTTTTCATGATTTTCCGGTTTTATTGTTTGTTTGACAGATAAGGAGATTGTGCAAATGCCTGATTGACGGCATTTAATGTCAACTGCATATTGAAATGGGAGTTTCCGTATAGCAGTCCTGACGCATAAGCATGCCAGATGACAGGCAGTTTGTTTTGGTTAGACTGATCGACAGGTTGTCTTAAATCAACCATTTCCATAATCAGGGTTCCTGTGTCATAGCTGTAAGTTACCGGATAAGGATAATACCATCCTCCTCCCCAGTAAGGTCCCCAGAATCCGGCATCCCACCAGCCGCCATACCATCCTCCTGTGGTTATTTGTATTCTTTGTTGGGCGTATGACAACTGAATGCCTACATTGGCTTTTTCTTTATCTTCCGTCCTTACATAGCCTTTCTGTTCCATTTCATGGGCTACTGCACTGATAATGTTTTGGGCATTTTCATCTTTCCAATAATTGGCTTTCAGGTTGTTGTCCGGAACCAGAATGCTATCTGGCAGATAATAGGTGGAAAACTCATTGAAATGTACACTGTTGTCATAATCGGTGTAAACGCTGTAGTCACTATCCAGTTTATTCATATCCGGATCTTTCTCGCACGAAGTAACTATCATGGCAAGCATGAATAGTGGAAATAGTAGCTTCTTCATATTCCTATTATTTTAGTTAAGTAGTTTATAGTGAGCGTCCTTTAAACACATTGGCTTTCTTTAATGGCAATATTTGACCGGATAAAGTCATGTGGCTGGAATTAAAGTTCGGAAGAATATCTACAGTCGCATTGTTGCTTCCATAAGGTATATCAATGCTTACTTGGGCTGAGATTCCGATTCCCATCACGTTCATACTGACATGAATATTACCTTTTTTGTCGGTTTTTACTTTATAGTTCGAAGCATTCCCGTCTACGGTAATACCTCCTAGTCCGTTCGGACCGCTGAAAGGTACATTGAATGCTACTTGCACTACAGCCTTGTCACCGTCCAGTCCTACAAAGTTGGTGTTGGATGAAACGAAAGCGGAGGTTCCGTATTTAAAGTAAACTCTGTCCGCTTCCAGTACAAAGGTTTGGTTGTCTATTGCCTCTTTGGCTTCCTGAAATAACATTTTGTCCAAAGCTTCCTGAGCTGCTTTTTTTTCCTGACGTGTCATTTCCTTTTCTGTTGTTTGTGCCTGTGAGTACTCTACGCAGGTAAACAAGGTTACTAATGTTAATATTACAACTTTTCTCATAATACCTACTTTTTTATTTTATGTTGTTTTCCTATTGAAATCCGGTACAAACATAATAAGCTTTGGCATAAGTAGGTAGTAATTTGTTACTGAAACGGAAAAACCGGTTGCTGAAGTGTATTTTTGAAGAACTGAAATTAAAAGTGTGAAGAGGAATGAATGGGAAATAAACAGCCCTGGAAATCTGCTTTAACAAAATTTCCGGGGCTTATGTTCTATGAACTATAAAGTGATTAGAAAGACCTTCCTTTAAATACATTTGACTTGTCAAGCGGCAGTAGTTCACCGGATAAAGTCAGGCGGTTGGAATTGAAGTTGGGCCGTATATCTACGGTGGCATTGTTGCTTCCATGAGGTAATGTTATGCTTACCTGAGCAGATATACCCACCCCCATTACACTCATTGTCAGATACATGGTTCCTTTCTTGTCGGTTTTGATCTTGTAACCGGAAACATTGCCGTCTACAGTGACACCTCCTAATCCGTTAGGGCCGCTGGCAGGAATGTTAAACGCTACCTGTACGGATGCTCTATCGTCGTCTACCATTACAAAATTGGTATTAGAAGAAACAAAGGCATTTCTGCCTCTTTTAAATATAACCCGGTCAGCTTCCAGTGTGAAAGCTTTGTTTTCTATAGCTTGTCTGGCTTCTTCGAACAAGGCTTGTTCCATGGCTTTTTGCGCCTCTTTCTTTTCCTGACGTGTCATTTTCTTTTCTGTTGTTTGTGCTTGTGAGTAGTCTATGCAGCAAAACAAGGTGACGAATACTAATAAAATAATCTTTTTCATATATGTATCTTTTATGTTATTGTTTGAATATGAAACAAATATAATAACTGTTTTGTTGAGAGGACTTTATCTTATTTTTTAGGTTAAAACTCTTCCTTGTTATATTCTTTCTAGTCTGTTTTATTTGGCTTGAGTTTGCAAGTATAGCATTATTTTCTGTCTTTCTATTTTTTAAAAAAGATTTTTTCTTCCGGGGGCTATGTGAACTTCTATTTATTTTTTTCTCTATAGAGTTTCTTTTCTACTGCCACTGCTGCCACCTTTTGTCTGGAATGCTCATAAATAAAGGCTTTGAGGGGTGATGGCAGCAGAATATTTGAAGGGATGGAAAATGTTACTGCCACCATTTTAGGATATTCTTTTTGATAATAGTAATTGCAGGAAGATTGTCAACCCGGCAAAGAAATAACTCTTGAAAGAGTCAACTGATATTATAACTAAGTATTATCTCTGTCAACCATCCGTACAAGTAAGATGAAAGAGTAGTCAACCTAAAGCGTTAAACTACACTGCATTCATTCTACATGCCGAGTTGTTCCAGACTGTTCCATTAAGTTGAAACCGAAACATCATGCGGTTGAATGTATCAGAAGATAAGCATGTATTGTTCGGAAGTTCCTTATCTTTTTTCAAAAGGAGCGGAAGAATTCCTCTAAATATATGTTCCTTTTTGTGGGAATAATTCGAGTCTTGATGAGAAAAGTATTATAAGAGGTGGTGGCAGCCTTTTGGGTATCTAAAAAATACTGCTGCCACCACCTCTATAAGATGCTTATATCTAGATTGTTACTTCTGATAAAAGCTCAGTAGTGGTAGCAGAAATGAAAAACTCTGTTGGAGAAAGAGGGCAAAGTCTCAGTTTGTAGATGTATTCTTCATCATCGGCATCAATCTTTTTTTTTGCCGAATTCCGGATCAATCTTTAATAGTGCCGTCACCCCAAAGGTTACAGCGCAACATATCATAATCCAGATAAAGAAATGGTTGTATCCCATCTGGTCCTGAAGCCAACCGGCGGCCATTCCGGGAATCATCATGCCTAATGCCATAAATGCGGTACAAATGGCATAATGTGCCGTTTTATGTTCTCCGTCCGCAAAATAAATAAGATAAAGCATATAAGCTGTGAAACCGAATCCGTAACCGAATTGCTCTATAAAAATGCAAATATTGATAAGGTATAGGGAATCGGGTTGGACATAACTGAGGTAAACATAGACTAAATCAGGTAAGGAAATAGCCCATACCATCGGCCACAACCATTGTTTTAAACCGTTACGGGCTACGGCTATTCCTCCTAAAATACCTCCAAGGGTAAGCCCGATGATGCCGACTGTTCCTTGTACGAAACCTATCTCCTCAGTGGTGAGCCCCAAACCACCTTCTTCAATAGGATCTATAAAGAAAGGAATACACATTTTTGCCAGTTGTGCTTCCGGTAAACGGTAGAGTAACATAAAGAGAATAGCAATACTTGCCTGCTTTTTCTGAAAGAAACTGGCAAAAGTGCCAAAAAATTCTTTGAGTAGGGTAGAAGCGGAAACTTCTTTGGCTGCATGGTCTGAATCCGGATGGGGAAGAATAAACTTATGATAGATCCACACTCCCAGGAAAAGCCCGGCCAATACAAAAAAGGTGATGGACCAGGCGTAAGGTATATTGTCTGTTACAATTTCCAGTCTTCCTGCAAGCATGATAAGCAACCCTTGTCCTGCAATAGTCGCAATGCGATAGAAAGTACTGCGGATTCCTACAAATAAAGCTTGCTGGTGCGAGTCCAGTGCCAGCATGTAAAAACCATCGGCAGCAATGTCATGCGTGGCAGAGCTGAATGCCAACAACCAGAAAATTGCCAACGTAAGTTGGAAAAAGTGTTCGGTGGGGATGGTGAAGGCTATGCCTGCCAGTCCCGCACCCATTAAGAGTTGCATAGTGACGATCCACCAGCGTTTCGTTTTGATAAGGTCTATGAAAGGACTCCACAAAGGTTTGATAACCCAGGGCAGATTAAGCCAGCCGGTATAAAAAGCCAGTTCGGTATTGCTGATTCCTAATCTTTTATACATAATGACTGAAATAGTCATCACTGCCACGTAGGGCAGCCCTTGTGCAAAGTATAGCGTGGGTATCCATGCCCACGGTGAAGTATGTTTGTTTTTCATTATTCCTTTTTCATTTTAAAGATTCCGGATGGAAATCCTATCCGGCGCATGGCTTGGTGGATCGGTTAATAGAAACGGCGGATATCTGCACCTTTATAATAATGCAATAGAATTTCGTCGTAGGTATATCCCCGTTCCCCCATTACGGCAGCCCCGATTTGGCACAGGCCTACTCCATGTCCCCAACCGGCACCCGTTAGCAGAAACCATTCGGGGACGCCGTTTTTCAATTCTCCCTTATCTACTACAAAGGCTGAACTGAATAGGTGGGACGAAGACAGGGTACGACGTATCTCCAATTCTTTTCCGATAGTCAATGTTTTCAAAGAACCTACAATTTTCAGTTTGCAGATACGTCCGGACTTGCCACGTTGGATGGGAATCAGGTCGATGATGTCTCCATAATCTGATTTTGTATTTTGACGGATCAGTTCGGCTAGCTCTGACTGGGAATAACGCACTTTCCAACGATAGAAATCTGTGGTTTCCTGATCGTAATTGTTCAGTATTTGTGAAATTACTTTTTTATCGTGGGTATCACAGAACGAAACGGGAGAAGTACGTATCCAACGTTCTGCCTCTTCTTCTTTAGTCAGATCGGGTAACGGACGGTTTTCTTCTTCTTCCGTATCACGGATGGTAGACAAATAGGGATAATTCTTATCTTCCCAGCAATAGCCGAATTCCTCACTTGCACCTCCGCAACATTTAGAGAAACGAGCATCGCAGATGCCGCGTTCATACATTAGTAATTGCCCTCGGGTTGCCTGTACTGCTTCAGTTACGGCAGCACTGGATGCCTTGGTTATTCCCTGATAACGTTGGCAATGATCATCTGCACAAACGTCGAATATGGTGTGGTCTTCCCGGTCGTACCAACGGATATATTCGGTATCGGTCTTGATAAAGGAAAAGAAACCTTCATTTTTGCCACTTAAAGCTTTGCGTTTCTCTATTTGAGCAAACAGCCAGCTGCGTGATACCACGGCATGTGCTTTCAGAAACTCTAAAGAGGAGGTGGCGTTCATCTCCGAAGAGATGACGCTTATCAAATAGTCTTCGGCGGGAAGAATATTGATAGCGGTGATTTTGCCTTCGTCCACCACTAGTTTCAGTGTTCCCATAAAACTTTGGGTTTCTTGCCGTTCCCAGTGGAAATTAATTCCGATGGTTACGTCATATAATGAAAACGAGGCATGTTCGTCTTGTGGAGTGAAGGTCAGTTCGCGGTAAAGATTACCATTCCACAGAATACCTCCTTCGCTGAAGGCTACTTGTTGTTCACCACAGACCGTTTCTCCTTTAGCGAAAAAATTGCCGTTCAGTGAAAAATGAATTTCTTGTGCGTTTACTATTCCTACGCTTATTTCGGGTTCTTTCATTGTTATTCGTCTTGTTTATGGGCTTGCTGTAATTCCTTCATCTCTTCGTGTTCTCTCTATCTTTTTGCTTTCTCGTCAAAATAACGTCCGGGTATCTTCTCGGCTTCTTCTACTGTTATTCCCACTTCTTTTATGATGGATGCCACTTTTTCTTCTGTTATTTTGTCGAAATCTTCCTGACGGGTGGTGACGATTACGCCAGCCATGTCCAAAGCTCCCGGACTGATGAGCATCTGTTCGCTGCCTTTTGCAAAGTAGCAGTCGGGACGGTGCTTGCTGCGGGGAAAAACCACCGTATAGTATAGATGGCCTTCCTTCCATAACAGCAGGTTGAACTTCGCTTCTTGTCCGTCTTCATCCGGTGGGAAAGCGGCGAGGGCGCTGTATAACAGGGAGTCGTCATAATGCGTGTTGCTTGAGAGGATTACCAAAGGACAGGGATAGTCCTTGGTGTTGAGGTAAATTCGGCTACATTCTAGTGGATAATCTTCCTCTTCTTCTAGGTAGGGAAAATACATGCTGCGTATATCGATTGTCTGTGCGTGGGTTATCAGCTGTTGTACGTTCGGGATGATGGGAACATCAGTTTTTCTGACTCCTTGAAGATGGAGATGGTCCGGTGCAGAGGCTCCGCAATGTGCTCCATTATAGAATAGGGCGTAGTCCGGATATTTCTGTACGAATGCACGGACGTCATCGTAACTGAAAATATTCTCATCCATGAGTTGGGGGATGTGATCTTTATGGGCGATAGTGAGGTGATCCGGCAATATGGGATAAGGGTTAACGCATATTCTGTTTGCAGTGATGGTTTCCAGTGCTTTCTGCTCCTTAGGCTGGTTTTCCTTGCACAGGAAACAGGGGCGTGCTTGGATGCTGTCCTTATCCACTTTGGCGGTAGTCGAAACCGCACGCTGTGCATTGCACTGTACCACAAACGTGTAGCCGTTTATGGACAGTTCCTTGGTCTGTACAGTCTGTAATGCCTCGTGGTTGTGGTGTGCCAGTGGCCAGCACGCCAGTTGGCTGTCTATAAATCGCTTGATTTCATTCCGGTTCTTCAGCTCTTCTGTATATTTTTTGCGGATTCCCAGTTCACGGGTGCGCAGGCTGTCTTTGTAGTGATTGTTGGCATTGGTCTGCTCTATGCTCAGGGCGGCATCCGAGTTCCCTTCCCAGCGGCGGCACAGATAGAGTACATCATAGATTCTTCCTATCTTATATTGGCGCGAGAAAATGAGTCCCAGGGCATAATCTTCTCCGTAGCTGACATTGGGCACGCCTGTTTCGCGCAGGATAGGTGTGAAGAATGCGCGCGGAGCTCCCAGACCGTTGATGCGCAATGCGTTATTGTGTCCGTTCTCTTTCGTCCACTCGCTATGGTCTATCACTCCCGGAGCGATGGTGTTCAGCCGGAAGTCCGTCATGCGGTAAGTTCCTATTACCATGGCGCATTGCTCTTTGTAGAACGTGTCTACGATGGTTTGCAGGGTATGGGTGTCGCTGTACAGGTCATCGCTGTCAAGCTGTATGGCGAAGCGTCCGCACCGGGGGTGGTTGATTGCGAGGTCCCAGCATCCCCCTATGCCCAGATCGGTACGTTGGGGCTGAAGGTGGATTACCGCTTTGTTGTCCTTGTATTGACCGATGATTTCTGTGGTTCCGTCTGTCGAGTGATTGTCCACGATGATGATGTTGAATGGAAAGCGTGTTTCTTGTGAGAGTGCCGACCGGATGGCATCGTTAATGGTACGGGCGCGGTTGCGCACGGGGATGATGATGGAGGCTTCGTACTCGAAATTTCCTTTCTTTACATCCGTTTCCACATACATAGGTTCAAGGAGGGCATCGATGGCTTTCAAGTACAGTGTGAACACTTCTTCCATTTCTATTTGTGCTTCCCTGTTGCGGGGATTTACGTAGTCGAATTGCTTTTCGCCGGACAGGCGGTTGTCGCTTTCTGTTTCCGTATAAAGATATTCGTTGATATGTACCAGATGAGAATGGAGGGTAAGGAATAGGCGCAGTTCATAAAGGGCGGCATACTTTCTTTCCTCTGTCATTTGGAGGCTGGCGAGGATGAATTCCGTTCTGTTGAATATCAGTAGCGGACCGAAGTCGAAATCATCACGCACACTGCCAGGTTGGTAGTCGTTGACGGGATGTTTCTTCTTTTCTCCGTTTTTCCATTCATGATGGTCGGCATAAACCATGCCGCATTCTCTGTCTTGCAGGAAGTCAGTCATGCGTTCCAGTGCCTTGTAAGCCAGTTCCAAAGCAGAAGTTTTGGTGTAGAGCAAGATATAAGGTGTGTCTGCCTTTTCAGCAATCATCTTCATTGTCTTAGAACTGGTTAGTGAATCAACAGGTAATATTTCGCATCCATCGGGTGTGGATAATGTCTTGTTGGGTTCAATGTTCAGCAGATAGATTTTGTTGACTATGCTACTTTCTTTTAGAGCATGGATTGTCTGTTCTGCCGCTGTGCTTTCCATATAAGGAATAAAGCAATTAATTGTTTTTCTCATTGTTAAAAAGTATTTCTCACGGCAAAGATAGGTAATATATCTTATTTTTTCTCTACCTTTGTACGCTAATTGTCTTTTAAATATAAATGGAAACTCCGAAAACAGCATTACTTGGCAGGACATTGGATGAGATTCAACAGATTGTGAGGAATCTGGGAATGCCTAAATTTGCCGCAAAGCAGATTGCGTCTTGGTTGTATGATAAAAAGGTGGAAACGATAGACGAGATGACCAATTTGTCATTAAAGCATCGCGAAGCGTTGAAAGAAGGGTATGAGGTGGGGGCATCTGCCCCGGTGGAAGAAATGCGTTCGGTAGACGGTACGGTGAAATATCTTTTCCGTACGCCAACCCGTAATTTCATTGAAGCGGTTTATATACCCGATGAGGACCGGGCTACTCTTTGTGTTTCTTCGCAAGTAGGATGCAAAATGAACTGCAAGTTCTGTATGACCGGGAAACAGGGTTTTACAGCTAATCTGACAGCCAATCAAATATTAAACCAGATCTATTCTATCCCCGAAAGGGAAAAGCTGACTAATCTTGTTTTCATGGGTATGGGAGAGCCTTTCGACAATTTGGACGAGGTGTTGAAAGTGCTTGAGATCCTGACTTCAGAATATGGTTACGGCTGGAGTCCGAAACGCATCACTGTTTCTTCTGTGGGTTTAAAGAAAGGACTGGAGCGCTTTCTGAATGAAAGTGATTGTCATCTGGCTATCAGTATGCATACTCCGATCCCTTCGCAACGAAGGGATTTGATGCCCGCCGAGAAAGCTTTCTCCATTACGGAAATTATTGATATATTGCATAATTATGATTTTAGCAAACAGCGTCGTCTGTCTTTTGAATATATCGTATTCAAAGGAGTGAACGATTCACTGATCTATGCTAAAGAGATAGTGAAACTCTTGCGGGGTATTGAGTGTCGTGTCAACTTAATCCGGTTTCATGCTATTCCTGATGTTGATTTAGAAGGGGTGGATATGGAAGCAATGACAACTTTCCGTGATTATTTGACGCAACATGGCGTATTTGCCACCATTCGTGCATCAAGAGGAGAGGATATTTTTGCCGCTTGCGGAATGTTGTCTACAGCTAAACAACAGAAAGAGAAAGGTGTTACATTACAGTAAACTAAACAATAATATCATATAATTATGAAACGAATAGCATTTTATTTAAGTTTGGTGCTGGTGGTTCTGGTACTGGCTTCTTGTAAGAAGGGACAAAAGAACTTGTTTACCCCCACGTCCAGCGGTAGACCTTACGAAGTATTGGTCGTAGTAAATAAACCTGTATGGGACCGTCCTGCAGGACGTGCATTGTTTGATGTATTGGATACCAATGTGCCCGGACTACCCCAGGCGGAGCGTTCGTTTCGTATATCAAATGTGGACCCTCAGCATTTTGACCGTGTGCTGAAAATATTCCGTAATATCATCATTGTGGATATTCAAGATATTTATACTCAGCCCAAACTTAAGTTTTCCCGTGATGTTTATGCGTCTCCGCAGATGATTATGACAATTCAGGCTCCTAATGAAGACGAATTTGAGGAATTTGTAGCAAAGAACAGTAAAGTGATTATAGATTTCTTTGTGAAAGCTGAGATGAATCGTCAGATAACTTTGTTGAAACAAAAACATAGCGATGTGATTTCCACTAAGGTAGGAAGTATTTTTGATTGTGATATCTGGGTACCGATAGAACTGGCTAACTATAAAGAAGGCAAAGATTTTTTGTGGGCTTCTACTAATCGTGCTACAGCGGATATGAATTTTGTAATGTACTCTTATCCTTATACAGACAAGGATACCTTTACTAAAGATTATTTCATTCATAAACGTGATTCTGTAATGAAAGCAAATATTCCGGGTGAACGCGAAGGAATGTATATGGCAACAGACTCTATGTTTGTGGATGTGGAAGATATTGTTGTAAAAGGAGAGTATGCGCAAGAAGCTCGCGGATTATGGGAAATGGAAGGTGACATGATGGGAGGTCCGTTTGTGTCTCATGCACGGGTGGATCGTGCTAACGGTCGTGTCATTGTGGTTGAGGCCTTTATTTATTCACCGGATAAATTGAAACGTAATCTGATGCGTCAGATGGAAGCTTCACTTTATACATTGAGATTGCCCAATGAAAGCTTGATTGACGAAATTGTAATTAGTGGTAATATTCCGGAAGAAAAAATAGATACAACAAGCCGGGTAAAGTAAGAAGAGACATTATAATATATAATATAGATGGAAGATAACTACAAGATACGAGTTGGTATTACTCATGGGGATATCAACGGAGTAGGATATGAAGTAATTCTCAAAACTTTTTCGGATCCTACCATGCTGGAACTTTGTACACCCATTATTTATGGATCACCTAAAGTGGCTGCTTATCATCGTAAAGCAATGGATATTCAAACAAATTTCAGTATTGTCAATTCTGCAGATGATGCTCAGCCGGATAAACTGAGCATCGTGAATTGTACGGAAGACGAATTGAAGGTGGAGCTCTCCAAACCGACACCGGAAGCTGGTAAAGCAGCTTTGGATGCGTTGGAGAGAGCTTTGCAGGACTATCGGGAGGGAATGATTGATGTTTTGGTAACTGCTCCTATCAATAAGCATACCATTCAGTCGGAAACTTTTCATTTCCCCGGTCATACAGAATATATTGAAGAGCGTGTGGGGGAAGGACAGAAAGCGTTAATGATTTTGCTGAAGAATGATTTCCGGGTAGCTTTGGTGACTGGTCATGTTCCTGTACGCGAGATAGCACAAGATATTACCAAGGAACTTATTATGGAAAAATTGGCTGTTTTCCATCGTTCTTTAAAAGAGGATTTTGGCATCGACAGTCCGCGTATAGCTGTGTTTTCATTAAATCCTCATGCGGGTGATGAGGGATTGATTGGTACGGAAGAGAGTGATATCATAATTCCGGCAATGAAGGAAATGGTTGCCAAAGGCATTCAGTGTTTCGGACCTTATCCGGCCGATGGCTTTATGGGATCTGGCAACTATACTCATTTTGATGGAATTCTAGCTATGTATCATGATCAGGGATTGGCTCCTTTCAAAGCTTTGGCAATGGATGAAGGAGTGAATTACACGGCAGGACTTCCTATTGTACGCACTTCTCCGGCACATGGTACTGCGTATGATATTGCCGGACAAGGGGTTGCCTTGGAAGATTCTTTTCGCCAGGCTATCTATGTGGCTATGGATGTTTTCCGTAATCGGATTGTCGAAAAAGAAATCCATGCACATCCATTGCGTAAACAGTATTATGAGAAACGGGATGATAGCGATAAACTGAAGTTAGATACCATTGATGATGAAGATTGATGGTGAACCGGTCTAAAATATAATTTCAAGAAAAAGAGTAGAAATGAAATTTGCAATTATATCAGCGGGTGAAGGCTCCCGACTTTCACAAGAAGGGGTAGCTTTACCCAAACCTTTGGTGCAACTGAACGGAGTTGCCATGATTGACCGTCTGATACAGATCTTTGTGCGCAACGGGGCTGATAAGGTGGTCATCATTATTAATAATGAAAGTCCGTTGACAAAAGAGCATTTGGCAAAACTACAGGCGGAAGCGACAGTGCCATTGGAAGTAGTTGTGAAAACTACGCCTAGTTCAATGCATAGTTTTTATGAACTGAACTCTTATTTGAAAGACGATAAGTTCTGTTTGACTACTGTAGATACCATATTCCGTGAAGAAGAATTCTCGACTTTTATTGAAGCGTTCAAACAATCGGACAAAGATGGATATATGGCGGTGACCGATTTCATAGACGATGAAAAACCGCTTTACATTTCTACAGATGAAGCTTTGAACATAACTGGCTTTCATGATGAGGCCATCTCCGGATGCCGCTATATATCGGGAGGAATTTACTGCCTGACTCCGACAGCGGTCAAGACATTGCACGGGTGTATGGAAAAAGGTATGTCCCGTATGCGCAACTTCCAGAGGCAGTTAGTGGCCGACGGCTTGAAATTAAAGGCTTATCCTTTTACAAAAATTCTGGATGTAGACCATGCCAGTGATATAGTGAAAGCGGAAAACTTTCTGACCGGTAAGGACGAGTAATTTAAAAGATAACATAAAGGAATGAATGTGATTTCAATAATAGGGGTAAGCCGTGGAAACGAATATTCACCCAATCATGTGGACAATGATGCCGCCATATTTAATAAGGTGGTGGAAGAGTTGGGACAATTGGGCTGTGAAGTTGAGGTTTATGCCGAGAAGGATTTCGTGGAGCAGGGTGTCAAAGGAGATATCATTTTTGATATGGCCCGTGATAAAGCAACAATAGCCCGCTTGAAGTCTTTGGAGGATGGAGGTGCGTTGGTGATAAACTCTGCTTACGGTATAGATAATTGTGTACGTAGACCCATGACGGAGCTACTTATAAAAAGAGGAGTTCCTCATCCGCAGAGTTTTATTATTTCCACAGCAGACGAGTATTCTGAAAACTGTTATCCTTGTTGGGTAAAGCGGGGAGACTCTCATGCTATGGTGAAAGAAGATGTAGCTTATGCCACTTGTAAGGAAGAGGTGGAGAATATTCTGGCTGATTTTCGCAACCGTGACATTCCTGTTGCGGTCATCAATGAGCACTTGCAAGGCGACTTGGTGAAATTCTATGGGGTACACGGCACTGATTTCTTTTATTGGTTTTATCCGTCTCCTTGTTCGCACAGTAAGTTCGGTTTGGAAAAAATAAACGGAATAGCCAAAGGGATTCCTTTTAGCGTAGAGGAATTGAAAATACAAAGTGATAAAGCTGCTGAGGCGCTGAACGTACCCATTTACGGAGGTGATTGTGTGGTTTCAGCCGACGGAACACTGCGGATTATAGATTTTAATGATTGGCCCAGCTTTGCCCGTTGTCGTGAGGAAGCGGGAGGTAAAATTGCAGAGTGCATTTATAACCGGGCTAAAAAGCAAATGAAACAATAAAGACATGAGTACAGAGAGTGAGAAGAAAGGAATAGAGGCTTCTTTCAAATCCATGGACACAGAGGAGTTCCTGGATATTTATTTCAATCGTCCCATAGGATATGCATGGGCGCTATTGTTTAAAAAATTGAAGGTACATCCCAATGTCGTGACCATTTTTTCTATTATTCTAGGTATAGGCGCAGGCGTGATGTTCTATTACCCCGATATGAAACATACCCTGATTGGTATACTTCTATTGATGTGGGCAAACCATTATGACAGTGCGGACGGCCAATTGGCACGGCTTACAGGGCAGAAAACCCAGTGGGGACGTATGTTGGATGGCTTTGCCGGTGATATTTGGTTCTTTACTATTTATGCGGCGATCTGTCTCAGACTGATGGACCAGCCTATGCCGTTTTATATTGGTGACGGGATGCATTGGGGGATTTTTATTTGGATATTGGCTGCTTTTTCGGGCACTGTTTGTCATAGTAAACAATGTACATTGGCGGATTATTATCGTAATATTCATTTATATTTTCTGAAAGGGAAAAATGGAAGTGAGCTGGATAATTTCAAACAACAGCGTGAGATCTTCTATAGTTTACCTTGGAAAGGAAATTTCTGGTGGAAAGCTTTTTTGTATTTTTATGGTAATTACACACGTCAGCAGGAAAGAATGACCCCTAATTTTCAGCGTTTCTATGCTTTGGTAAAGGAAAAGTATGGGGACAATATTCCACAGGAGTTGCGGAACGAATTTCGTGCAGCTAGCAAACCTTTGATGAAATATACCAATATCTTGACTTTTAATACACGTGCCATTGCTTTGTATATCAGTTTGCTGATTGGCGAACCTTGGTTGTATTTTGTATTCGAGATTATTGTAATGACTTCTTTATTTGTATATATGCGCCATTGCCACGAGGCGGTTTGCGCACAGTTATATTATAAATACGCGGCGAAGTGAAAAGTAAATATAGAAATATATTCCTGATATTTGGGATTGTAGCTATCGTGGTAATGCTCTGTACTTTTGATATGGAGTATGATGAATTGTTGGCTAACTTGCGCCGGGCAGGGATTTGGCTGCCGGCTGTAGTAGGGTTATGGATTATCATTTACTTGTTCAATACCCTTTCTTGGTATATCATTATCCGAGATGGAAAAAAAGGAACGCCTATTCCGTTTTGGAAAGTTTATAAGCTTACAGTTTCCGGGTTTGCACTGAATTATGCTACTCCGGTAGGATTAATGGGAGGAGAACCTTATCGTATCATGGAACTGACTCCTTATGTCGGGGCCAGTAAGGCAACATCATCAGTAATCCTTTATGTGATGATGCATATTTTCTCGCATTTTTGTTTTTGGTTTTGTTCTATTTTCTTGTATTTGGCTTTACGCCCGGTAGATATTGCCATGGGGACTATGCTGGCTGTTGTGGGTGTGGTTTCTCTTTTGGCTATTTATTTTTTTATGAAAGGATACAAGAATGGAATGGCTGTCCGTACTTTAAAATTATTACAGTATATTCCTTTTATTAAAGGATGGGCCAAACGTTTTTCAGAAAACAAACGAGAGACTTTGGAACGTGTGGACAGTCAGATAGCAGAGCTGCACAAACAGCGTAAGTCTACATTTTATGCCTCGTTAAGTCTGGAATTCATGGCTCGGATTCTAGGTTGTCTGGAAGTGTATTTCATATTGAATATTCTGACAACAGATGTTAGCTTTCCGGCTTGTATTCTGATTATGGCATTTACTTCTTTATTTGCTAATCTGTTCTTTTTCTCGCCTATGCAATTGGGCGCTCGTGAGGGGGGCTTTGCCTTAGCGGTAGGAGGACTGGCTATTCCGGGAGCTTTCGGAGTTTATACCGGACTGATAACCCGTGTACGTGAATTGATTTGGATTGTAATTGGTGTATTGTTGATGAAAGTCGGCAACGGTACACCTACTAATAAAGCATAAAATAATGAACGCATTGAAAGATATTCAGGGAGTTATATTTGATTACGGCGGTACGATAGATACGAATAGCCGCCACTGGGCGGAAGTATTGTGGGCCAAGTATGTGGAACATCAGATTCCGGTGGATAAGGAGAGTTTTCGTGAGGCATACGTCTTTGGAGAAAGAGCGTTGGCTAAATACCCTTTTGTTCAGCCTTGGCATGATTTTCATGATGTGCTTTCCATTAAGGCCAAACTTCAGATGGAATGGTTGGCAGAACAGAGAAAGTTGCCTATGGATGAGTTGAAACTGCAATCTTATGCCACGAAAGTAGCAGACAGCTGTTATGAGTATGTATTGGATATATTGCAGGTTACACGTCCGGTAGTGGAAGAGTTGTCCAAAAAATATAAGTTAGTGCTGGTTTCTAATTTTTATGGTAATATTCAGACCATTTTAAAGGATTTTGGGCTTCTGGATTTCTTTGATGAAATTATTGAATCCTCTGTGGTGGGTGTTCGTAAACCAGACCCCGCTATCTACAGACTCGGAGTGGATGCTATGGGGTTTGTGTCAAAGAATGTGCTGGTGGTTGGAGATTCTTTCTCAAAAGACGTTGTTCCTGCCAAAGCGGTGGGATGTCGTGTAGCTTGGTTGAAAGGAGAAGGTTGGGGAGGAGAAGTCATTGACGAATCTGTTCCTGATGTGATTATAACGAATTTGGCTCAACTGCCTGTTCTATTATAATAAGGTATGGAGACACAAAGACATGCATTGGTAAAAAGGGACTATCTAGTTCCTTTTGTTTTAGTAACCTCTTTATTCTTTTTATGGGGATTTGCACATGCTATTCTTGATGTGCTGAATAAACATTTTCAAGAGGTGATGGATATTACCCGTACTCATTCGGCAATGGTGCAGGTAATGTTTTATTTAGGTTATTTCGTAATGGCTGTTCCGGCAGGGTTGTTCATCACCAGATATGGATATCGTAGGGGAGTTGTTTTCGGATTATTGCTTTACGGCATCGGGTCGTTGATGTTTATTCCCGGCGAATACTGGATGTCATTTGAATTTTTTCTGTTCTCTTTGTTTGTCATCGCTTGCGGCTTGGTTTTTTTGGAAACGGCTGCAAATCCTTATATGACAGAATTAGGGGATAGGGAAACAGCTGCCAGTCGGTTGAACCTGGCCCAGTCCTTTAATGGATTAGGATGTATTTGCGGCCCTTTGGTGGGAGGACTATTGTTGTTCTCGGAGAAGGGAGAGGCGAATATTTCATATCCTTATATGCTGATGGGGGTAGTTGTGCTGATAGTGGCACTGGTCTTTTCCCGTATCAAACTTCCGGAGATTGTTCATACAGACAATGTGGTGAATGGAAAGACAGTTAAAAAAGGCTTATGGTCGCATAAATTATTTTTATTTGGTCTACTGGCACTATTCAGTTATGAAATAGCAGAGATTTCTATCAATAGTTTCTTTATCAATTATGTGGTGGACGATGGATGGATGAATGCCCGTGATGCGGCAGTAGTGCTTTCATTCGGTGGGCTCGGGCTATTTATGTGCGGACGTTTTGCCGGTAGTTGGATTATGCAGCGAATTCGTGCAGAAAGAGTTTTGCTATACTGTGCTTTGGGAACGGTAGCGGCTACTTTTCTTATCGTTTGCAATTTAGGAAAAATTTCATTAGTTGCTTTGTTTTTGGTATATGTGTTCGAAGCCATCATGTTTCCCACTATTTTTGCCATATCTTTGAAAGGGTTGGGAAATAAAACCAAACGAGCCTCTTCTTTTTTAATGATGTCTCCTGTAGGAGGAGCTATTGGCCCTGTGTTGATGGGATATGTGGCAGACAATAGTAATATGTCCTTATCATTCATTATACCATTTGTTTCTTTTTGTGTTGTATTATTCTATTCGTGGTATGCCGATGTAGAAGGAAACTGAAATAAAAAATCCCGATATGGCTGTCTGGCTTTATCGGGATTTCTATCTATTTTTAAATTTCCTCGGCTTTCAAAGGACTAGTCCGGATAATATCCCATACATCTTCTTCTGTTTTGCTGAAGGGACCGGATGCTTCTAATTTCAGTGTCGACATGGCTGCTGCAAAACAACCGGCTTTTTCATAGGATACTCCTTTGTTGCGCATATATAAATATCCTGTGGCATACGTATCTCCGCATCCTGTAGCATCAACTATATCTTTAGGAGGATAGGCGGGTATCTTATGAAATCTACCTTCTGCATAAATTACAGAACCCAGACTTCCCAAGGTTATCAATACCTCTTTTACTCCCCATTCAGCAAGTTGCAAAGCGGCTTGTTTTATGTCTTTGTGCCCGGTAAGCACTTCCATTTCGTGTTCGTTTACCTTTAGAATATCAATATATTTTAAGGCTTCCAACTTGTCTGTCCAATCTATGGGATAAACTCTTTCACCCCGGACTTCGCGCAAATATCCTTGGGCATCTACCGCCAAAATACCTTTTTCTGAAAGATATTTTACAACATCCAGTGAAAAATCATCTGCCAGAAGGCTTCCCAAATGAAAAATATGGGCATTTATATTCTGTAGCTGTTCCACTGTGAAAGGATCGGCTTTAGCTAATACCCGCTGACTGCGGTTATCTTGATTTTCCCCGTATGTATTCTCGAAATAGACTGTTCGCTGACTGGGAATAACAGTGACTCTGATACCTTTTGCACGGATATCTTCTACAGCTTTAAATTCACTGGGCGCTAGTGCAGTGACCAGCTGATAATGCTTTGTATCCTTTAAATGACTGATTCCGTGTGAAAAATAATAGGATGTTCCGCCGGGCATATAAGTCGTTTTCCTGGGTGTTACTATCTTATCTAATGTAATGTGGCCTATGCAACAAATATCATCCATACCTATTTATATTAAACGGTTGCAAAGCTACAAAAAAAACTAGAAAAAGCATGGAAGTTTTCAAAAGAAGGTGTAACTTTGGCACAAATTATCTTAATCTCTGCTATGAGATGCAATTTTAACAAAGAAATTAGAATGGAAAAAATGAATGTGAAACCGGCAACCGGTAAATTGGGCGTTCTTTGTGTTGGATTGGGCGCTGTTACTTCAACTTTTATGACAGGTGTGCTGATGGCTCGTAAGGGACTGGCAAAACCTGTCGGATCTATGACTCAATATGATAAAATGCGTGTTGGCCGTGGAGAAAATAAAAAGTATTTGCATTATGGAGAAATCGTTCCATTGGCAACTTTGGACGACATTGTTTTTGGTGCATGGGATGTTTATCCTGCTAATGCTTATGAATCAGCTGTAAATGCTGAAGTTTTACAAGAAAAAGACATTCTTCCTGTAAAGGAAGAACTGGAAAAGATAGTTCCGATGAAAGCTGCTTTCGATCACAACTATGCTAGTCGTTTGGATGGCGATAATGTGAAAGATTGCAAGAATCGTTGGGATATGGTAGAACAGCTGCGTGAAGATATCCGCAATTTCAAAGCTGAAAATAATTGCGACCGTATCGTAGTTCTTTGGGCTGCTTCTACAGAAATCTATGTACCTGTTGAAGAAAAAGTACACGGAACCTTGGCAGCATTGGAGCAAGCGATGAAAGAGGATGATAAGGAACACATTGCTCCGTCTATGTGCTATGCTTATGCAGCGCTGTCAGAAGGTTGCCCTTTCATCATGGGAGCTCCTAATACTACAGTTGATATCCCGGCTATGTGGGAATTGGCTGAAAAAACGAAGATGCCTATTGCTGGTAAGGACTTCAAAACAGGCCAGACATTGGTTAAGTCAGGCTTCGCTCCGATTATCGGAACCCGTTGCTTAGGCTTGTCCGGCTGGTTTTCTACAAATATCTTAGGTAATCGTGATGGTTTGGTGTTGGACGAACCGGCTAACTTCCGTACTAAAGAAGTCAGCAAGCTGTCTACTTTGGAGTCGATTCTTGTACCCGAAGACCAGCCTGATTTATATACAGATTATTATCACAAAGTACGTATCAATTACTATCCCCCTCGTAATGACAGTAAGGAAGGTTGGGATAATATCGATATCTTCGGATGGATGGGCTACCCCATGCAGATTAAGATTAATTTCCTTTGCCGTGATTCAATTTTGGCTGCTCCTTTATGTTTGGATTTAGTATTATTGAGTGACTTGGCTGCACGTGCAGGACGTTTTGGTATACAGCGTTTCTTGAGTTTCTTCTTGAAGAGCCCGATGCATGATTATACAGAAAATGAAATACCTGTCAACCATCTCTTCCAGCAGTATGCTATCTTGAAGAATGCTATTCGCGAAATGGGTGGTTATGAAGCTGATCAGGAAATTGATTAATTTATAACAGACTGTTTTTATTCAGGCGCGGATTGCGCGGATTTTACGGTTTCTCTTTATAAAAGACCGTATCAATCCGTGAAATCCGCGCCTTATTTTTTATTTTTCTGCCATAATTACTTGCTGTCTGCTCGGGAATTTGTAATTTTGTCATATAATAAAATGAATATGGTCAGGTCAGAAATACAAAATGTTAAACTCAGATTTGGTATTATTGGTAATGCTGAAGGATTGAACCGTGCCATAGACGTGGCTATTCAGGTGGCGCCCACAGATTTATCAGTATTGATCACCGGTGAAAGTGGTGTGGGAAAGGAAAATTTTCCGCAGATCATCCATCAGTTCAGCCGTCGGAAACATGGACAGTATATAGCCGTGAATTGTGGAGCTATACCTGAAGGTACAATAGATTCAGAACTTTTCGGACATGAGAAAGGTGCTTTTACAGGAGCTATCAGTGACCGTAACGGTTATTTTGCCGAAGCCAATGGTGGAACTATTTTTCTGGATGAGGTGGGAGAGTTACCTCTTGCTACGCAGGCGCGTCTGCTACGTGTGCTCGAGAGTGGTGAATTCATTAAAGTAGGTTCATCCAAAGTACAAAAGACGGATGTACGTATTGTTGCCGCTACCAATGTAAATCTGACGGAAGCCATTGCCGAAGGCCGTTTCCGCGAGGATTTATATTATCGTCTGAACACTGTGCCTATCAAGATACCACCTCTGCGCGAACGTGGAGATGATATAACATTACTTTTCCGCAAATTTGCATCGGATTTTGCTGAGAAGTACCGTATGCCGGCCATTCAGCTGACAGAAGATGCAAAAGCCTTGTTGTTGGCTTACCCATGGCCCGGTAATGTACGCCAGTTGAAGAATATTACAGAACAGATATCTATTATTGAAACCAATCGCGACATTACGGCGGAAATTTTGAGAAATTATTTACCGGAACAACGTGTAAACTCCGGTTTACCCGCTTTATTTGGTGTGAAAGCAAGTGCGGGGAAGGCTTTTGAAAGTGAGCGCGAGATTCTGTATCAGGTGCTGTTTGATATGCGGCGTGATGTAACTGAGTTGAAGAAATTGGTAAACACCTTGATGTCGGAACGTGGAGCGCAACCTGTTCCGCCACCGGCTACTACAGCAGTTTCTTATTATCAAGAACCTCAACGGAATTTGGTCGCTACAGTAGTGCCTGCTACACCTACCATTATCTCTGCCGCTAAATCCGTGCATCCTGTAGTAGATGATATTCAGGACACGGAGGAATTTGTGGAAGAAGCGACACTGTCATTGGATGAAGTGGAAAAAGAAATGATACGTAAGGCGCTCGACCGTCATCATGGAAAACGAAAGAATGCGGCAAAAGATTTGAATATTTCAGAGCGCACACTTTATAGAAAAATAAAAGAATATGGTTTGGATTAAACAATTGAAAGTAGTTGGTGTGTTGATGGTACTGGCGGGAATAGTAACTGCTTGTTCCATCTCTTATAAGTTTAACGGATCGTCTATAGACTATACTAAGGTAAAGACTATTTCGTTCGAAAACTTCCCGAACCGTTCGGCAGGTTTTGTGTGGGGACCGATGGAGAGCATGTTCAATACGGCATTGCAGGATATTTATATGCAGCAGACCCGGTTGAAGCAAGCCAAGCGTGGAGGTGACCTGCAATTGTCAGGGGAAATAACCAATTATGATGCTTTGAATAAAGGAATTGGTTCTGACGGTTATTCCAGCATGGTGGAATTGCGTATGACGGTTAGGGTGAACTTTGTCAACAATTCCAATCCGACAGAGAATATGAATGGTCAACAATTCTCGGCTAGCCGAGAATACAACGCTAATCAGCAGTTGAGTGCTGTACAGGATGAATTAGTAACCCAGATGATTAAAGAAATTGTAGAGCAAATATTCAATGCTACCGTGGCAAACTGGTAGTGAGCCCTTTTCCGTCATGACACAACAGCAATTATATGAATGGATAACCCATCCTGAATTATTAAATCGGGATACACTATACGAGCTGCGTACGTTGCTTGCGCGTTATCCGTATTTTCAGACGGTGAGGTTGCTTTATCTGAAGAATCTGTTTTTACTGCATGATATAACATTCGGTGAAGAATTGCGTAAGGCTGCATTGTATGTGGCCGATCGCAAAGTTCTTTTTTATCTGATAGAAGGGGAGCGTTTTATCATTTCTCCTCTTGACAAGCAAGAGAAGCCTAAGGAGGAAGGCGGATTGGACCGTACTCTTTCATTGATAGATGCTTTTCTGTCTTCTTTACCCGAGGACTCTGCTGCCGTGGAGTTGCCTATGGATGTAACAGCCGATTATACTTCTTTCTTATTACATGAAGAAGAGCATCCGTCCGATGATGGTATTCCTCGGATGAAAGGCCAGAGTCTGATAGATGATTTCATTGAAAAGTCTGCAGAGGAACCTTTATTACCTCAATTAGGGATAAAAGAGGAAGTGCCGGTGAAAAAGGAAATGCCCGAAGAGGATGAACCGGAAGCGGAGGAAGATATAGAAGATGAAAGCTATTTTACCGAAACATTGGCCAAAATATACGTTAAACAGCAAAGATATTCTAAGGCTCTGGAAATTATTAAAAAATTAAATTTGAAATATCCAAAAAAAAACGCTTACTTTGCAGACCAAATAAGATTTTTGGAGAAATTGATTATTAACACTAAATCAAAATAAAGAAAATGTATTTATTACTTATTGGATTAATTGTGCTTGCAGCTCTTTTGATGTGTTTCGTCGTACTGATTCAGAATTCAAAAGGAGGTGGTTTGGCTTCTAGTTTTGCTTCTTCAAATCAAATTATGGGAGTTCGTAAGACTACGGATTTTATTGAGAAATTAACATGGGGATTAGCTGCTTTTATGGTAGCATGTAGCGTGCTTACCGCTTATTTTGTTCCTACTGCTCATACAGATTCTTCTATCATCATGGAAGAAGCGGTGAAAGAGGGAGCTACCAATCCGTTGAATGCACCTTCAGGTTTTGCTGCTCCGCAGACAAATGATGCTGCAGAGACTCCTGCTCCGGGTGATTCGGCACAGTAATTAAAGAGAGCATTTTCCTTAATAAGGATAGGCGTTCTGTTTTATCAGTGAAACAGAGCGCTTTTTTGTTTTAAGATATTTTGCTTTGATAAGTATGCTTTTGTGCTTACTTTTGTTCTGGAATATGTTAGTTTAAAAATAATAAAAGAATCATGTTGAAATTCATATCATGGAATGTAAATGGCTTGCGAGCTTGTTACGATAAAGGTTTTGCTGATGCTTTCAATCGTTTGGAAGCTGATTTTTTCTGTTTACAGGAAACAAAGATGCAAGAAGGACAACTGGATGTACAATTTGAAGGGTATCAGTCCTATTGGAATTATGCTGAAAAGAAAGGATATTCGGGTACTGCTATTTTTTCTAAAGTAAAGCCATTGTCCGTTACATACGGTTTAGGCATTGAAGAGCACGATCACGAAGGCCGTGTAATTACGCTTGAACTGGAATCGTATTATCTGATAACTGTTTATACTCCTAATTCGCAGGAAGAATTGCGACGCTTGGATTATAGAATGAAATGGGATGATGATTTCCGTGCTTATTTGAAGAAATTGGAAGAGAAAAAACCGGTAATTGTGTGTGGTGATTTGAATGTAGCACATAAGGAGATAGATTTGAAGAATCCTAAAACGAATCGGAAAAATGCAGGTTTCACTGATGAAGAGCGTGCAAAGTTCACTACTTTGCTTGAATCAGGTTTTACGGATACATTCCGCTATTTCTATCCGGAGCAAGAGGGAATTTACTCATGGTGGTCCTATCGTTTCAAAGCCCGTGAGAAGAATGCGGGTTGGCGTATTGATTATTTTCTCACTTCCGATTCGTTGAAGGATAAATTGAGAGGTGCTCAGATTCATACTGACATCTTGGGATCAGATCATTGTCCGGTGGAATTGACAATAGAATTTAAAAATGGGCTAAAAAAACTTTGTAGTTGTCGCAAAATGAATCCCTGATTATCTGCAATAAAAAGATAATCAGGGATTTGTGTCGTCGCAAAACTTATTCTGTTTTATTCTCATAAATCATGGATTCCTGTATATCTTTGTTTCGGGAAATAAATATTTTTTTCCTGAAAAACTGATTGAATCTATGAAACAATGGCATTTATTTTGCTTGTTGCCTTTGATGGCAGCTTGTGACTCCGGACATTCCGGTTCCGGAGAATTAATTTCGGTGGACTTGCGACAGGGGATAGATCATCCTTCTATGCTCAATCTGCAAGATGAGGTAGAGAGTGTGGAATATATACCTTTGGAAACAACCGATGATCCCGCTTCTTTGTTGGATGGAGTATCCGAATATGCTTTGACAAGCAAATACATCTATGTTTCTCCCGTAAAAGAACAACGGATTGTTCAGTTTGACCGGAAAGGTCATTTTATAAAGACATTGATTCCTTTCGGACAAGGACCGGGGGAGTTCAGTAATTTTTTAGCAGGTATACAGGCCGATGAGGAAAATAATCGTCTTTACCTGTTCAGTGCTAATCAGATAGGGGTCTACACCTTAGAGGGGGAGTTTATTCAAAATTTGAACCATGATTATCAGATAGTATATCAGCGTAAGGTGGAACAAGACTGTTTTGCTTCGGTGGCATTTCCGTATATTCCTTTTCGGAGCGGGAGTTATGGTTTAGGCATATTCACAGAGCAAGGGGACACTATTGCTGTAAAGAATGATTTTACTTCGCCACTGGTTCCTCCGGAGAAAGCAGGTTTTACTATAGGCATTGCAGCTACCTATTCAGGTAAGCAGCAGTCATTACTGTTTAAAACAGGATGTAATGATACTGTTTTCAGAATTTCCGATCATAAAATTATGCCAGCTTGTGTTTTGAATTTACAGAATTCAGACCAAGAAATCATCCGCTGCCTGGATGCGACTGATTTCAGTAGCTTACATCAAAAATTTGGAGGAAATAAGGATATTTTTGTGTCTGATCTTTTTGAGACGCCACGAAGTTATTATTTCCGTTGCAGGTATGATGGAGGACATTATGTGGTTTCCGTTGATAAAGAAACAGGGAAGATTCTGGCGGAGCAATGTGAGCAGCCTGAAGATATTTTTAAACTTTCTGATGCCAATCTTCTTTTTGGTATGTTGGGGACACGGAGTTATCGTAGCTTTCCCGTTTGGGGCCGTATGGAGAAAGATGGTTTGGTGCAGGTTGTCATTCCTTATGAGCTGAGTCTTTATGAAAAAGGATCCACCCTTACTGTTCCGGATGAATTAAAAAAGATAAATGTGGATAGTAATCCTATTTTTATAGTCTATAAATTGCGAGAAGGCTAAAAAGTGATACATTTGCGATATGATGAGAAAGTACTTGTTTATAGGCTGGGCTGTATGGATGGTGGTGATATTGGGTATCATCTCCTCTTGCAGTCAGGATAAGGGCACTTCTAGACTGGCATGGGGGAAATATTATTTGTGGAGTGCCCCGGATTCCTCCTACCGGATACTGAATGCCATTCCTTTTCCCGATAAACTTTCCGTAGAAGAACAAGCGTGCTATGCATTACTGATGACACAAGCTATGTATAGATGTGGGCATAAGATATCTTCCGATTCATTGATAAACATTGCTGTACAGTATTATTCTTCACAAGGTAATGCAGATGATAAAGCTTCCGCTTTGCTTTATAAAGGATATATTTTAGAGGACTTGGGGCAGGATAATGAAGCTTTGTATGCCTATAAACAGGCAGAGGAGGCGGTAAAGACTGTTAAGGATTTGCGGATCCATTTTTTGATATATACAGCTTTAGGGAATATCAATGGAAGGTATGCTCATTATGAGCACTCACTGTCGTATTATAGAAAGGCGTTGGATCTTAATCTATCAGTTCCGGCTTGGAATGCAATGGGGGGAGAATATATATTTGCCCCTCTTTATCTGGCTCAGGGAACTCCCCGGTACAATGAAGAGGTCAAGTTGGTTTATGATAAGTTTTTAGGTTTGGTTAATAGGATGGACTTTACCTCGCAAGAGAAAATCTATTATCAATGGGCCTTGAAGGAGAAAGACAAGCAGGAATGGGATTCGGCGGCTTCGTTCCTGTTAAAAGCGATGGACTATACCACTACTGTTGAGTCCCGTTACTGGTATGATGCTGAATTAGCTGTTATCTATAAACATTTAGGAAAAACTGAACTAGTAGACAGCCTTCGTAATAGGGCATTGAAATCTTCGCGACCACTTTTGAGATCCTCTGTGTACAAAGCTATATACCAGGATTTGCTGGCGGCTGGTAAGTTAAGTAAGGCTAATGAATATATGCAATGCTATATCAATGAACTGGAATTACTATTTACTTCCGGAAGCCGTACTGAATTGTTTAAAATCGAGAAAAGATATGATTACACGGCTTTATTACGTCAGAATGATGAATATCGAAGCCGATGGAGCATTACTCTGTTGATAACAGTGGCAGCTGTTTTTTCATTGACTTTACTGCTATGGGGTAGTTGGAAATTTTTTCGCCGCCAGAAACTGGAGATTTTAAGTCATTATAAAAGGGATGCTTCCATGTTGCAGCAGCAGATTGATGATTTACAAGAGAGGATAGAAGAGAATCAAGGTGAGGCGAAGAATCTGCAAGAACAGATGCAAATCCTTGAAAAGGAAAAGAAAAGTAAGGAAATACGTATTCGTCAGTTGGAACTCACTTTCCGTTCGAAACACATCTCGCTTCCGGTTGAGTCGGTGGAGGCAGCACAAATATACTTGCAAATCGTGACGAAGGGAACTCCTCATTATACCCCTGCTGAAGACCGTACTAAATTAGAGTATTGGTTGAACATATCCCGTAATCGCTGGGCCGAGCGATTGGAAAAGCTTTATCCATCTCTGACCAACGGAGAGAAGGATATTTGTTACCTGTTTGTAGTGGGACTTTCATTTGATGAGATAGCCAGTTTGTTGGGAGTGCAGTCCCGTTCTGTAAACCGTGTGGTATATAGAATTTGTAGAAAGATGGGTATAGAACAAGGGAGCAAAGATGAATTTGTGGCACAAATCTTCCGTTTGGATGATTGCGACACAAATATATAGCTTACATGGCTACTTCGATGGCCAGTATTTGCGCTTCGGATTTAGCTTCAATTGTGACACTTTCAATGTCCCAGATACCGATACCGTCACGACGTGAAAGATTCTCGCCTGCTACATTTATTTCTCCTTCTATAATGAAGATATAAACACCTGTGCGTGGTTTGTGCATACGGTATGTCACACTTTGTCCGGCATCCAATGTGCCCATAGAGAACCATGCGTCCTGTAGCAGATGCGCCGGTGTATTGCCAGATGGTGAGATGAAGGTGGCTAGTTCGTTACGTTTCAATAACGGACGAATGTCATAATTATGGTATTCGGGTTTAGTTCCCTCCACATTGGGAATAATCCAGATTTGCAGGAATTTTGCGTCTTCAGTCTTACTGGCATTGTATTCGCTATGATAGATGCCTGTGCCTGTACTCATTACCTGAATTTCACCTGGGGCAATGGTACTTTCATTCTGTACGCTGTCTCCATGTCTTAAATATCCTTGTAAAGGGATAGACACCACTTCCATATTTTTATGGGGGTGCATACCGAAACCTTCTCCGGGAGCTACTGTATCATCATTTAGTACGCGTAAAGCACCGAAGTGAATTCGTCTTGGATTATAATAGTCTGCAAAGCTGAATGTATGGTAGGTTTTTAGCCATCCGTGATTAAAATACCCTCTTGTATTAGCTTTGTCAATTACTGTTTTCATAACTCATATCCTTTCTTTTTTAATTTGTTGATATTTGATATAACAATTGGGAAACAGAAAAGTTTAACGGTTGCTGTAAGGTGGGTTGTACTTTAGATTCAGCTCTTTTAAATGATCTGTTAGAGTCTTTTGTTACATTAGAAAACACATTTTGTTTCGGTTTTAGTGAAGATTTTTGGAGAACACTCTATGGTAAGAAGCTTTTGGTTTAGCAGACAGGTAAAAAGATAAGTTCGTTTTTCAAAAAGGGCCTTATCTTTTTTTAAAAGACCTTATTGTTTTGGAAAAACATCCTTATCTTTTAATAAAAGGAACTTATGTTTGGCACAAGAATTCATAGAACTTGGCGCAGGATCCGGCAGAATTTGTATCAAGATTCTGAACACTCCGGTAGGAGGAAATGTAGCTTCTTGAAACCGGACAAGGGCTATCGAACAGATTGGGAAAGTAAAATAAAGCAATGTGATGATTGATTGCCCAACAGAAGAAAACGAATTTGTATGTATACATTTGTTTTTACGAACGGAATAAAATCCTTTCATCACCATATCTTATTGTTGTTCAATGGTTTACTGTGTAGAAAGATGGTAAGACATGCCCAAGTGGTAGTTGACGGTGAATATGCCATACACTTTTCGCTTCCGGAACCAGACGGGCATGGCATGTTCTTGGAGCATGTTGGGCTTGTCCGGGGTCAAACCACTTGAGCGTCTTTTACGTCCTTTTATCACCACAAATTACTGGATACTAATTGATTATAGTGATTGAACAATTTTATTTTTCATGTAAAGACAATTCGGATGCTGGCAACTTGAGTAGTTAATCTTACAGTTCATACATTTAAATCTTATAGCTCATAGATAACTTATGGCGTTGTCCACAGAACAAGCTAAGCATGTTCGTCAAACAAGCTAGGCCTGTCCTTTGGACAAGCCCGGCCTGTACGTATGCATGAAGCTATACATATGTATGCATCGCCTCATGCGTACGTACGTGTAAACCGGATTTGCATTTTCTTCTTCCCAAAAAGCGTTCCACCCTTTTTCACTTTATGCCGGAAGGTTTTTTCAAACTATCCTTATAGGTTTGACGAGTTTTGCTCAGAGTTTCCCGGAGTTATGCTTGAAGTTTTATCAGATTCACCTATTACTTGCAGAGGGTCTGTCACAAAAACGGGACAAAGCAAAAGTGTTCCTCTATGAAATATCGGATGAACCTGGTTTCTTGGAGCCGAACAAGAATTCTTGGACATCCTGCTCTTATAATTATCGGGTAAGTGAAGGAAGGGTAGGATATAAAATAAAAGAAGAGATGATTTAATCATCTCTTCTGTAGAGCGGAAGACGGGGCTCAAACCCGCGACCCTCAGCTTGGAAGGCTAATGCTCTATCAACTGAGCTACTTCCGCAATTTTTGTGGGCAAAGATGGATTCGAACCACCGAAGTCGAAAGACAGCAGATTTACAGTCTGCCCCATTTGGCCACTCTGGTATTTGCCCATTCGCTCTTAAGATTCTATCTCAATTCTCTTATTGAGTAGGCTTGTTTCTCAATTGCGATGCAAAGGTACGTCTTTTTTTTGAATATGCAAATTCTACAAGAACTTTTTTTCAAAAAATCTGCTTTCCCTGCACTTTTTGCTTAAAATCGAGCATTTTGATGGCAGTTATTGCACATTCATCTCCTTTATTACCTAATTTTCCACCGGCACGGTCTTCTGCTTGTTGCATGGTATTGGTGGTAATCAAACCATAAATTACAGGAATATCTCCTTCGGCATTCAGTTGGGCGATGCCTTGGGTAGTACCGGCACATACATAGTCAAAGTGTGGAGTGTCACCACGAACTACACATCCTATTGCAATCACTGCGTCTACTTTTCCGCTTTTTATCATTTGTGCGGAACCAAAAGTCAATTCAAAACTTCCGGGTACAGTTTGTACCAAAATATTTTCATCTTTTGCACCATGTTTTTTCAAGGTGGTTACGGCGCCTTCCAATAAGGGACCGGTGATGTTACTGTTCCATTCGGATACTACGATACCGAAACGCATGTTTTCTGCATTGGGAACCGAGTTAAAGTCATAATCAGATAAGTTATGATACGCTGTTGCCATTATTTTTTGTTTTTTAGTGGGATTAATAAAAGAAAAAGGTTATCTGTACGTGGGTGCAGACAACCTCTTTATATAATTCAAGGTATATTTCTTTTCTTATTTGATAGAGGCACGCTCGATATATTTGTCGATGTCCATTGACTGATAAGAATTGAAGTATTTTTCTTTCACCAATGTATAAGCTTTAACAGCTTCACTGTTCTTACCCAGTTTCTCGAACAACTGACCTGCCTGAATCAAATAGATAGGGCTTAATGCCTGACTGTCTGCTTTATCTGCTGCTTTCAGCAAAGTTCCGGCAGCTTTGTCCAATTGCCCCATCTCAGCGTAGCAGTTACCGATAGTTCCCAAAATAGCGGGGCTTACCAACTGATCTTTAGCGCTGAATTTATCTAAATACTTCACTGCGTCTTCATATTTGCCTAACTGTGCGTAGCAGATACCTGCATAAGCATTTGCTAAATTACCGGCAGCTGTTCCGCTGAATTCATCTGCTACTTTCAAGAAACCTTTGTAACCAATGCTGTCGCCGTTCAATGCTGTTTCAAAGTTATCGGCTCCGAAATATTGTTCTCCTTTGAACAAAGCTTCTGATGCTTTCATTTCATTGGGTTCAGAAATAAAATGCTTATATCCCATGAAACCTGCAATGATAATCACAACTGCTGCAATAGTTCCAAGGATTTTTCCTTTGTACTTGATAAGGAATGCTTCTGAAGTACTCAGTGCTTCTTCCATATCCAATGGGTCCTGAGTGTGTTTTTGTTCTGCCATTTTTATATTTACTTTTTTATTATTTTGCGAATCTACTTTTTCGGTCAGCAAAAGTAGTTCATTTCTATGTATTAATGAAATTTACGGGCATATTTTTTTAGTTTTTCCCGTTTTTATCTCTAATTTTGTATCCTCAATTAAACAGAAGTTCTATGATACTGAAACGCATCTCGATATTGAATTATAAAAACCTGGAGCAGGCAGAACTGGAATTCTCGCCAAAGATGAATTGTTTTATCGGACAGAACGGCATGGGGAAGACGAACCTGCTGGATGCGGTTTATTATCTTTCATTCTGTAAAAGTGCCACTAATCCCATAGACTCGCAGAATATCCGTCACGAGGGCGATTTTTTTGTGATTCAGGGTTTCTATGAAACGAATCAAGGAGATCCTGAAGAGGTATATTGCGGCTTGAAGCGTCGTCAGAAAAAACAGTTTAAGCGGAATAAAAAGGAATACAGCCGTTTATCAGATCATATCGGTTTTATTCCTCTCGTAATGGTTTCTCCTGCTGATGCGGAACTGATTGCGGGAGGTAGTGACGAGCGCCGCCGTTTTATGGATGTGGTGATATCTCAATATGATAAGGAATACTTGGATGCACTGATACGTTATAATAAAGCGCTGACACAGCGTAACGCCTTATTGAAGTCGGAGCAGGAACCTGATGAGGAATTGATGTTGGTATGGGAGGAGATGATGGCATTTGCAGGCGAGGTTGTTTTTAGAAAACGTAGTGAGTTTATAGCCGAATTTATTCCTACTTTTCAATCTTTCTACTCTTATATTTCGCAAGATAAGGAGAAAGTGAATCTGGCGTATGAATCTCATGCTATGAATGGGAATTTGCTGGATATAATAAAAGAGAGCCGCAAACGTGACCGTATAATGGGGTATTCGCTGAGAGGAATTCATAAAGATGACTTGGTGATGCAGTTGGGTGATTTCCCTATAAAGAGGGAAGGTTCACAAGGGCAGAATAAAACTTATCTGATCGCTTTGAAACTGGCTCAGTTTGATTTTTTGAAGAAAACGGGGAGCAATAGCACTCCTTTGTTGTTGCTGGATGATATTTTTGATAAGTTGGATGCTTCCCGTGTGGAACAGATTGTGAAACTAGTGGCCGGGGATAGTTTCGGACAGATTTTCATTACGGATACCAATAGGGATCATCTGGATAAAATATTGAAAAAGATTGAAAGGGAATACAGAGTCTTTTCTGTAGAAGATGGCTGTGTGACTGAAAGAAAGGAAGTGGCTGAATGAGACGTAATGATGCGGAACAAATAGGGGAGATGATTCGGAAATTCTTCCGGCAGAATGCTTTGGAGGCACCACTGAATGAGTATCGTCTGATACAAGCATGGAAAGATGTTGTGGGGCCTGCCATTACCAAATATACTAGTAATCTTTATATCAAGAATCAAATACTTTATGTGCATATCACTTCGTCCGTGCTCCGTCAGGAGTTGATGATGGGACGTGATTTATTGGTGAAGAATCTGAATAAGCAGGTAGGGGCACAAGTGATAGTCAATATTATTTTTCGTTAACTAGGCGGTCTTCTGTATGTTCTTTTGGTTATCTCCGAAGGTTCCTGTAAAACTTCCTGCCAGGTGCGGATTTTTACGGATTTTCCTTCATCTTTTTCGTAAAGTCCACACTTGACTTGAAAGAAGTGTGATGTAAGAGTGGCTTATGGGGCAGTTCTTATCACGATAGATTCTATTTCAGTATTCCATTCTCAGTCCAGACTTCATCCATTCTCCGGTCGAAAGGTTCGACAGGCAGCTTTTCGCTTACTTGGAAGTTATAACATATACCTATATTATAGGAATGAAGAAGAGGCAGTAATTTGTCATAATATCCTTTTCCTCTTCCCAATCGGTTGCCTTGGGCATCAAAAGAAACACCCGGTATAATGGCGAGGTCTATCTTCTCATACGCTGTAAATGCTTCTCCCGTCGGTTCCTCTATGTGATAAGCCTCGCCGTTTTTCAGGTTTTGTCTACCTGCATAAATACGGAGTTCCAATTCGTCTCCTTTGACTACCGGCAGCAAAATTGTTTTCTGCCGGTGCCATTTCTCAACGAAGTCATGTGTCTGTACTTCATCACCCAATGAATAATAGAGCAAAACGGTACGGGCCGATGCAAATTTGGGATGCTGTTCCAGTTTCTCAAGCAAAGCAGCGGACTTTGTCATTAATTCGGTGATGTCGTGACGGCGTTTTTCTTGCGCTATCTGCTTGCGCAGTTGTTTTTTTAGTTCCTTCATCGCTTACTTTCGGTTCTATGGGTTGTTCGGGAGCTTTGGGAAATGATTCACCTTTATCCAATACTTCCAATGCTTTGAGGACAGTTTTGTCGCTCTTGTTTAAGTATTCTATATAAGCTTCCATGCCCAGCATATTATAAATGATGTTTCCATATAAATTTGTTTCAAATAGTTTCTGTGATTTGTACATCAATATGTTGCGACGTTTTAACCCTTTGCTTTCAGCGAAACGGGCGAATTGTTCCAAAATGTTCTGATGTTTCAAATATTGCAACAGGCTTTCTTCTGTTTCATATTTTTGCATTTCGGCACGGTGGTTGTCCGTATACTGGAAAGCAAACTGGATGGTTAGTCCGCGGTTAACGGACATACGATAATAGGAAGTCACACCGGTAGTATCCTGCGGTACAAAGATATCGGGCATAATACCTCCACCTCCATATACAGGACGGCCTAAAGAAGTTTCAAAGATTTGGCTTTGATCCTGTTTGATACTGTCCTGTGAGAAAAATTCTCCGTGTTCGTAACGGGTCAGGATATCCATTTCATAATTTGCGTCATTACCTTTTACATACGGTTTTTGTATACAGCGTCCTGACGGAGTATAGTAACGGGCAATTGTCAGACGGATGGCTGAACCATCGCTGAAATCGATAGGCTGTTGTACTAGCCCTTTTCCGAAAGAGCGGCGCCCGATGATTGTCCCTCGGTCATTGTCCTGGATAGCTCCGGCAAAAATTTCGCTGGCAGAAGCCGATCCTTCGTCCATCAATACGACAATAGGCATTTTCTGGCTACTTCCGGTTCCGTTAGATGTATAGTTCTCACGTGGAGACTTACGTCCCTGTGTATAAACGATGAGTCTGTTTTTGGGTAAGAATTCGTTTACCATCTGGATTGCTGCACCCATATATCCGCCGGTATTACCGCGTAAGTCGATTACCACTCCTTCGCAGTTTGCCTGATTTAGCTTGGCTAATGAAATCAATAATTCGGGATAAGTTGTTTCACCAAACTTGTTTACTTTTATGTAACCGAATTTGTCATTCAACATATAGGCGGCATCTACACTCTTTACCGGTATGTCACCACGAACAATGGTGAAGTGTAAAGTTTCTTTTTCTCCCGGACGAAAAACGCCAAGTTTTACCTCACTGCCTTTGGGACCTTTCAGTCTTTTCATGGATTCATAGTTGGTGACAATTTTTCCCACAAAGGCACTGTCATCAACTTCTATAATGCGGTCTCCTGCCATTAGGCCCACTTTTTCTGATGGTCCGCCTTGGATGACACTGTTTACATGGATGGTATCTTGCTGGATGGTAAACTGGATACCAATTCCGCTGAAGCTCCCTTTTAAATCAGAATTTACAGCTTCCAGGTCTTTTGCCGGAATATAAGAAGAGTGAGGGTCCAGCTCGCCTAGAATTTGCGGCATAGCATCTTCCACCAGTTCACCCATGTTTACTGTATCTACATATTGGTCGTCAATGATACGCAATAATGCATTCAGTTTGTTGGATGAAGTATTAATGATACCTAATTTGTTTCCTGAAAAGTGGTTGGCGTAAAAAGTTCCAATCAATATTCCGGCTACGATGCTTACCGCAACGATTACCGGCATAAAACGGGATGTTCGATTTTTGCTCATATCTTTATTTGCTATTATTCATTGGGATTGATATAGATTACTTCAATATTTGCGCGTTTCAATAAATCAAGCCCGTCTTCCAAACGGTATTTTTCTGAGTAAACTACACGTTTGATTCCTGCTTGGATGATGAGTTTGGCACATTCTATGCAAGGAGATGCGGTGACGTACATGGTTGCTCCGTCACTGCTGTTGTTGCTTCGTGCTATTTTGGTGATAGCATTCGCTTCGGCGTGTAGCACGTAAGGCTTGGTGACTCCGTTGTCATCTTCGCATACATTTTCGAATCCTGCAGGAGTTCCATTATATCCGTCGGAGATGATCATCTTGTCTTTTACGATTAATGCTCCTACCTGACGGCGTTCACAGTATGAATTTTCCGCCCAAATACTAGCCATGCGGATGTATCGTTTGTCGAGTTTGAGTTGTTTTTCTTCTTTCGTTTCCATTATTTCAGTCTTGCTTATTATGTGCAAATTGAATATAAGTTTTTTTCCCTTCGGGAGCTAGCAATAAAACATTGCTGTCACCTTGATAAAATATTGCATTATTCAATGCTTCTATGAACTCGTTATTATAGCTTGTTGAAGATGGAGTCTTGGTAAAATTTATGTTTACTGTCCGGTCTTTTCCATCCGCTTGCCATGTGCCTTCAATGGTTCCGTTTTGTATGCTTCCTGTAAAAGTGCCATCCGCTTTGAAAGTAATGTTGAAACCATGAATGATATCCAAGGCTTTTCTTCCTTCGGCTGCGATAGTCTTATCCGGGTTGTGTGCCATTGCATTGTATTTGGGCTCTCCGTTCCGTTTGTCCCAATTGGCTTTACCATAGAAATCCACTACATGCCATGTGCCGCTTGCAAAGATTTCCTCTACATCGTCTTCATTGTTGCAACTCCATAAGAAGGGGAGTAGCATCAGTATATAAAGAATAGACTTTAGTTTCATATTGTTTAGTTTTTTAGTTGATTATTCCATTTCTTTTCAGCAAGGCATGGATACTGGGTTCTTGTCCACGGAAGCGTTTGTAAAGGGCCATCGGATGTTCCGTTCCTCCTTTCGAGAGAATATTCTCCCGGAAAGAAGCAGCGACTTCCTGGTTGAAGATTCCTTTTTCCTTGAATAAGGAGAAGGCATCCGCATCCAGTACTTCCGCCCATTTATAACTGTAGTATCCGGCAGAATATCCCCCCGCCATGATATGTGAGAACTGTACGGACATGCAGGTATCTTCTACTCCGGGCAGTATTTGCGCTTTTTTCCATGCTTCTTTTTCATAAGCGCGGACATCTCCGTCAAATGTTTCCTGGCGGGTGTACCATGCCATATCCAGTAAGCCGAAACTTATTTGACGTAGGCAGGCGTAGGCCACATTAAAATTGGATGCATCTACAATTTTTTGAATCAGTTCGGCAGGAATGGGTTCTCCCGTCTGATAATGTCTGGCGAATGTATTGAGAAATTCTTTTTCAGTGGCGAAATTTTCCATAATTTGTGATGGAAGCTCCACAAAATCCCAGTATACGCTGGTACCACTCATGGTTGAATAAGTGGTATTGGCAAACATTCCGTGCAAGGCGTGTCCGAATTCGTGTAAAAAAGTATTTACTTCCGAGAAAGTCAACAATGCCGGTTTTCCAGCCGATGGCTTGGTGAAGTTCATGGTAACGGATACGTGGGGGCGGCTGTTGACTCCGTTTTCTATCCACTGTTCCTTATAGCTGGTCATCCATGCACCTGAACGTTTTCCGGCACGGGGGTGGAAATCTGTATAAAGTACAGCCAGGAAACTTCCGTCTTTGTCAAATACTTCATAAGCTTTTACATCGGGATGATAGACCGGAATTTCTTTATTTTCTTTAAATGTGATGCCATACAGACGGGTAGCCAGACCGAATACGCCTTTCTCTACTTGGCTAAGCTCAAAATAAGGACGCAACTCTTCTTCATTCAGATTGAATTTCTTATTTTTCAGTTTTTCTGAATAATAGGCCCAATCCCATGGCATCAGCTGGAAATCATTGCCTTCCATTTCGCGTGCCAATGCTTCTACTTCTGCTACTTCCTTTAGGGCGGCAGGGGTGTAGGCTTCCAATAATTGGTTGAGCAATTTGTATACGGCATCACTTGTTTCGGCCATGCGCTTTTTCAGTTTATACTCGGCAAAAGTGGAGAAGCCTAGTAAATGAGCCAGTTCCATGCGAATGTTTACCAATTGCTTGATGATGTCCACATTGTTGTAGTCGTTATTGTGTGTACATTGGGTATTATAAGCCATATAGACTTCTCTGCGCAGTGAACGGTCGTCACAATATTTCATGAAAGGAACAAAACTGGGAGCATCCAATGTAATGATGCTGCCTTCTTTTCCCTTGTCCTTTGCTGTTTGAGCATAACTTTCCAATGAACTTTCGGGTAATCCTTCCAATTGTTTTTTCGTCAATGCCAATTCGTAGTTATTCGTTTCTTTCAACAGATTCTGAGAAAAACGTAAGGTTAATATGCTTAATTCAGTATTCAGTTGGCGGAACTTTTCTTTTGCCTCACCGGTCAGATTGGCACCGCTTCTTACAAAACTGTCGTATGTTTTTTGCAGCAGTTGGGCGTCTTCACCTTTCAGTTGCAACTGGTCTTTCTGCTCGTATACAGCTTTTATGCGGGCAAACAGTTTTTCATTCAAACTGATGTTGTTGCTGTGTTCAGACAGTAAGGGCATCATTTTTTCTGCCAATTCCTGCATCTCGTCACTAGTCTCGGCACTCATCAAATTGCCGAAAACAGTAGTTACGCGGTCTAGCAACGCACCCGAATTTTCCAGAGCAACAATGGTGTTTTGGAAAGTCGGTGCTTCGGGATTATTGACAATTGCATCAATTTCCTCATTTTGTTCTTTCATTCCTTCCAACAAGGCAGGTTCATAATGTTCTATCTTGATGAGATGGAACGGAGCCGTGTCATGAGGAGTGTTATAGGGTTTTAAAAATGGATTTTTATTTTCAGTCATGGCACTATTTTATTTGACTTACAAATTTGCTAAAAAAAAGTATCACTATCCTCATTCTATTTACTTATTTAACAAAGTATATTAAATAGTTAGGTTAAAAATAAAAAAGCACAAGCAGAAATGCCTGTGCTTTTCATCTTTATGAGGTTTTACCTGATTATTTATTCTTTTCGGTCAGTTTTTCCAATGCCGGAATGGAGATTGCTTTTCTGCTAAGTTGTACCAATCCCTGTTCCTGTAAATCATTCAGTACTTTTGACACATTGATTCGTGTCTCATCAATCAAACTCGCCAAATCTTCCATTTTGATTTTAAGAATTTTTTTCCCTTCGGGCTTCATGGAACGCAGTACTAAAAAATTCAGTATTTTTTCTTCTGTATTACCTATGTGGCTGTTCCATAATTTTTCGTATGCCACTTGTGCCCTATTACTCAGAATATTTAAATAATTAAGGCGGAAGATTTCGTAGTTGTTCAGTTCATTTAATACAAATAACTTATCTATGGTAACTATGTTAATATTTGTACGTGCTTTGTAAGTCGCTGTATAGTTGGTCTGCATGCCGAATAATGAATAGGGCTCTATAACGAAAGGACTTCCAAAAGTTTCAAATAAGGAGTATGAATGTTGGTTATCGGTTGCTTGGGAGGTTATCTCCCCATTTAAGAGAAAGATTAATTGAGTGCAAGGTGCTCCTTGTTCCACAATGATATCATCGGCGTTGTATTTACGAAAATGTAGCTTTACCTTACCTATGATATTGGTGAAGTCATTTTTACATAATCCCTGGAAGAGAGGAAGTTGTAAAAGTGTATCATACATTGTTATTTCCATAAGTTCTAATGTTCGTTAAGTTATAGTTTAACACACAAAGGTAACGATAAAACGAGATTTATTATTTATAGGTGGGAGAACTTTTATTTTTTTTATTGTTTCTTACCGTCTCCTAATGTTTAAAAGCAGAATACTTGCGGGCTGTATAAAAAATAAATATATTTGCATTCAAAAAAGGAGGAGTTTATGTTTGGATCATTTGATTTTCAAGAATTTTTAAGTGCGTTTATCGTACTTTTTGCTGTCATTGATATTATCGGATCTATTCCTATTATATTGAACCTTAAGCAGAAAGGGAGAAATGTCAATGCTAATAAAGCTACCGGCATTTCTTTTGCTTTATTGATAGGTTTCTTTTATGCAGGAGATATGATGCTGAAGTTATTTCAGGTAGATATCGCTTCGTTTGCCGTGGCGGGTGCTTTTGTTATTTTTCTCATGTCTTTGGAAATGATTTTGGATATCGAAATATTCAAGAATCAAGGTCCTATCAAGGAAGCGACTTTAGTCCCCTTGGTCTTTCCGTTATTGGCAGGTGCGGGGGCGTTTACTACGTTACTTTCCCTTCGTTCGGAGTATGCTCCTGTAAACATTGTTGTAGCCTTGATATTGAATATGGTTTGGGTTTATGTGGTGTTGAAGTTGACAGATCGTATCGAACGTTTCTTGGGTAAAGGTGGAATTTATGTTATTCGTAAGTTTTTCGGAATCATTTTGTTAGCAATATCAGCGCGTTTATTTACGGCTAATCTGACTTTGTTGATAGAACAGTTTCAGAAAGCTCAGTAATATGCTGTTTCTTTGCAGATAATAATGTCGGAACTCACCATAGATATTTTATTGGAAACCAACTGCTTTGTGTTAAATCGATATTAATCTGTGGTGAGTCCCGGTATCATTCCATTTGAATGATAGTTGTTCGATGTTTTGATGCGCCTCTTTGATGTCTATTTCTCGCTGGCGATAAATTTCTTCATCCCATCTGTAAAATAAGTTTCATATTTATCCCCTTCGCCCGAGCAGATAAAATAGGCATCCAGTTCAGGATGTGCTTCACAAAAAGCTTTGGCTGAGTCCAGTCCCATCACCATGAAAGCAGTAGCGTATGCATCGGCACTGGCGCAATCTTTTGCAATGACAGTGGATGACAGGATGCTATGTTGTACTGGGTATCCGGTGCGTGGGTCTATGGTATGTGCATATTTCTTTCCACCTTTGTAATAGAAATTACGATAATTTCCTGATGTCGCCATACCTACGTCACTAATGGCAAGTACAGTCTGTAACTCCTGGTTTACTGACAAGGAGTCATCTACAGGTTTGTTTATGCCGATACGCCAAGCGTTCATTTTGGAATTTTTGCCTCTTACCACTACTTCACCACCGATGTCTACCATGTAGTTTTTTATCCCTTTACGTTCTAATAGCCTTGCTACTGCATCTACTCCGAATCCCTTGGCGATAGCGCTGCAATCCAGCATTATACGAGGGTCTTTTTTTATTATCCGGTTGTTCTGTAAGTCTATTTTTTGATATCCTATCATTGGGCGTAAGCTGTCCACTATCAGTGAATCCACTCCTGTAGATTTTTTGAATCCAAATCCCCATGCATTTACCAAAGGTGCGACAGTGATATCAAAGGCTCCATGGGTTTCATCGGATATTTTTTTTGCGAGATGGAATACATGTACGAAAAAACTGTCAACTTCTGTCTTTTCATTGTGGTTTACGCGGGTGATTACAGAATTCGGATTGAAAGGAGAGAGGGAGTAGTCCACTTTCTTCAGTTCGGTTTCTATTTCTTCTTTCAGATTATCTTCGGACTGGTAGGTGATTTTGTATACAGTACCGAATACAAAGCCTTCATCCGTACGGAAAGGTGCTTGCTTTTTTAGAATAATAATTGTTCCTATTATCAGAATTGCTAGAAACGGCAATTGCCATGCTAATTTTTTTTTATTCATACCTGTATTTTAGTTAAGAAAGAAATAAATGTTCTATTAAGATTTTAACACCGATAATAATCAGAACCAAACCTCCCCATAATTCCATGCGCAGGTTGAAACGCTTGCCGCAAAATACACCTATCAGACTTCCTAATGTTGAGATAACAAAAGAGGTAAAGCCGATGATGACAATGGGAGAAAGAATGGAAGTGAAAGAGTTCATTCCTACAAAAGCAAATGATATACCGATGGCCAACGCATCAATGCTGGTTGCTATAGCCAGCGTAACAACCACTTTTAATTTAGTGGGGTCGAAGCAGCATTTGTCTTCATTGCTGAAACTCTCTTTAATCATACGCCCTCCCAGGAATGCCAATAACCCAAAAGCGATCCAATGGTCGTAATCCTCTATCAGGTGGCTGAAGCGGCTGGCGGCAAACCAACCGATAAGCGGCATGACGGCCTGGAAAAGACCGAAGAAGAATGCCATAATAAAAAAAGTGCGCCAGCAAATGCGACGCATGATAATTCCGCTTGTTATGGAAACAGTGAAACAGTCCATAGCAAGGCTGATGGCAAGGAGCCATATTTCTAAAGTTGTCATTAGTTAAAATGGTAATTTGTATATTAAACTGTATGTTACTCCTAAGTTAGTCGAGTTGTTCTTTCCGAAACCGGGAATATACCAAGGCTCGGTGTGTTCCGTCTTTTTCATGTTCATGCGTATGCGGTAGCGCAGTGACCAGCCCATATAGAAATTCTTGTATACATTTACCTTTATTCCTGCCAGCAGTTCGGTCCAGGTTACTGTGGTTTTAACTCCCTCATAACTGAAGGGGATTTCCGGAAATCCCCATGTAGGGTCTTTCATTGTCGGAGCATCTACATCGTATGAAAAAGAGGTGAATCCGTAACGTATGCCTCCATACAGAAAACCAGGCAGATAGGGCTTCTTGAAAAAGAAGTTGTAGTTCATACCTATACGGAAATAGGGAGCTGAGGCTTTATAATGTATATTGGTACCGTCATCAGTAGTGTCGGTGGTTCCATATCCAATTTCAGCTACGGGGACATAACGGTTTTTCAAATTGACCTCTACGCTGATTTCTGTACTTGTAATGTCACCTCCAAAAATTTTGCTTCCCAGGCCAAATATATCTATACCGATAGTAGTTCCCTGATAGAAGGGTACCTTTTCTTTCTCTATGGTTGTTTTTTTTTCTTGTGCCGCCAGTGTGGGGCTGTACAACAGCATACTACTCAGTAGCGTTAACAACGTAATATATGTTGAAATTCTTTTTTTCTTCATTATTGATGTCCGGATTTACAGTCTCGATAGATTTTAAGTTATAAGTGGTGTATTTAATGTCTTCCACTTTATAAAACATCATGGTGCCACATTCTATATTCTGCAAGTAGGGGATATTCTGGTGAATGAGTGTGATTGTGTCACGCATCTTTTCCGTATAATGCAATACGTAGGTAGTTTTTGATGTATAACTCAAAGGCAGGCTCATACTGCTTTCCGCTTTATTGAATATCGTGTCATTCATCAATGAGTCTTTTACTACAGTTTCCTTAATAGTTCCATCTTCCAGTGTGTCACGTACAATCACATCGGTAGTGATAAATCCAGTGACGTCAAAAGCCGGACTGAATTTCACAGCTTGGTGTGTTTCTGCATCCAGAAAGTCGAAATGGGCAAAGGAATTGGTGGTAAGCGGACAATCGCTTTCCCCACAGCTTTGCATCAAGGTGCTTACGGTAATCAGGAGCAATAAGATAATGGCTGGTAGTTTCTTCATTTTAAAACTCTTTCTCTATTTTATAATTATTGCGTTCAGGAGCATTCCGGGCTATCAGTTCTCCTATGAATCCTGCCAGAAACAGTTGGGTTCCCAAAATCATCAAAGTTAGGGCCAGATAGAAGTAAGGAGAATCAGTAATTAATATATAAGGTAAACCATGTGACAAGGCATATAGCTTGTTTGCTCCGATGATAATGACGGAAATGAAACCAAGAATAAACATCAATGATCCCATAAACCCGAAGAAGTGCATCGGCTTGATACCGAATTTGGATAAAAACCACAGAGTGATGAGGTCTAGATAACCATTGAAGAAACGGTTTAATCCGCCAAATTTTGTTTTACCGAATTTCCGTGCCTGATGGTGTACTACCTTCTCGGCTATCTTAGGAAAACCTGCATTCTTTGCCAGATAGGGGATATAGCGGTGCATTTCACCGTATACTTCGATGTTCTTTACAACATCACGACGATAAGCTTTTAGTCCGCAGTTAAAGTCATGCAGATTCTTGATGCCTGAGACGGCACGTGCTGTGGCGTTGAATAGTTTGGTCGGAATGGTTTTTGATAACGGGTCATAGCGTTTTTGCTTGTATCCCGATACTAAGTCGTAGCCGTCTTCTGTAATCATTCTGTATAATTCCGGTATTTCGTCCGGGCTGTCCTGCAAGTCGGCATCCATTGTAATCACCACATCACCTTGCGCCTTTTCAAAACCACAATACAAAGCAGGGGATTTGCCGTAGTTCCGGCGGAATTTAATACCTTTTACGTTGTCCGATTCCGAGCGTAGTTTCTCAATCACTTGCCAGGAGTGGTCGGTGCTGCCGTCATTGACAAAAATAACTTCATAGTTGAAGTGGTTGGCATCCATTACACGTTGAATCCATGCGAATAGTTCCGGCAAAGATTCTTCTTCGTTATACAAAGGAATAACTACAGATATATCCATCTTTTATTCATTTTTCTTTTTACGCATCACGATCAATGCCGTAGGGATAGCCATTAGCATCCCGTAAAACATATTTTGTGATATCAGTTGAAATGTCATTTCCAGCGGGGTAAGTCCCGACAGTAAATCTATCGCTTCTTCAAATTGGTTTAGTGAGGTTGTCAGTTCGGGTCCGGCAGTTTCTTTGAACTGATTTAAGATGGAGCGGTATGCTTCGAATACGAACCCGCCATCTATATAGCGGAAGTAGATGTAATGCACTACCGCTACAAATAGAGAGGCGAACATATACATAAAGGTAGTGAATAGAAACGCACGTGAAAAAGTGATGCTTCCGCCACAATGCCGTTCTCTGAACTTTTTGGCAAATATGTATCCTAAAAAGGGTACTCCTATAGTTAAGACTATAAAAAGTAATTGTAGGAAAGGTATTCTCAATCCTAGTGGGAAGAGCATGAATTTGAAGGCCCATAAAAGACCCATGCCCGTACCATAGCGCATGGCGCATTCCTGCAAAGTCGGTTTATAATTCGTCATTCTTTATTAATAAGTGCACAAAAGTACTTCTTTTACGGGAATCCGTCCTATAGTTATGGGTGAAAAATGTATTTTTTCTGCTAAAATCAAAAAAAAGTATTCGAAAGTATTGTAGTTTTGAAAATAATGTCTACCTTTGCACTCGCAAAACAAAAATGGGTAAGTCCTATACGGCCAGCTCCTGATGAATCCTCCAGGGCTTGATCGCAGCAAAGGTAGTTGGTTGTAGCGGCGCGATATAGTAAGCTTACCCACCCGCCTCTTTAGCTCAGTTGGCCAGAGCACGTGATTTGTAATCTCGGGGTCGTTGGTTCGAATCCGACAAGAGGCTCAGAAAAGCGAGAAGGACGAAGAAATCTTCATTCTTCTCGCTTTTTTATTATATTTGCGCTGATATTAGTTTTAAGGTTGGTACAACCGTTATTTAAGAGTTCTTTTGTATGATAGAGTCACAGATTGCGGCAAGAGTATTGCCGTCTAAATGCCGTGAAGCGGTAAAGGTTCTTTTGCAGGAAGTGTACGGATATGAAGATTTCCGTAATTTAGAAGTTTATGATGACTTGTTCAAAGGTAAGGAAAAATTGCAATTGTCTCAAGGGCAATTAATTGAGGAAGTCATCATGGAAGCTGAAAAAGGGATCAAGGGTGATTCGTCTGTTCATAATTTGCTCCTGACTGCTCCGACCGGGGCTGGAAAATCATTGTTGTTTCAGCTCCCTGCCATTTATCTGGGTAATGAATATAAGCTTCTTACTCTTGTGGTTTCTCCGCTGAAAGCATTGATAGTGGACCAGGTTGAGGCGTTGCAGGAGTTAGGATATGAACGTGTGGCGTATGCTTCGTCCGATCTTTCACCTGAACAAAAGAACGAAGTATATCGTCGTGTCCGTGACGGGGAGGTTGATCTTTTTTATCTTTCCCCTGAATTATTGTTGGCGTATGATATTAGTTATTTCGTAGGTGAACGCCGCATTGGATTGGTAGTAGTTGACGAGGCTCATACCGTGACTACTTGGGGTAAAGAGTTCCGGGTGGATTATTGGTTTCTAGGGCGTCATCTGGAAGCTTTAAAGAATGCGTTGGGATATGTATTCCCTGTTTTTGCATTGACAGCCACTGCTGTGTGGAATCCCAAAGGTGGGAACGATATGATTTTTGATACCATCCGGTCGTTGCATCTTGCTCCGTGTGCCTTGTATGTGGGCACGGTGAAGCGTGAAAATATTGGCTTTGACATTACCGCCATGACCATAGAAGAGGGAGAGACCTACGATAAGGCCAAGCAACGTACTGTTGCCGCCCGGGTGGAGGATTTTCTGGACGGGCATAAGACTATTATTTATTATCCTTTTGCCGGAGGTATAGATATGAAACTGAAGACTTGGGTGTATCCGGCTAACTGGCATTGGGTGGCATCTTATTATGGTAAAAAGGATAAAGAGCAAAAAGCCGAAATTATACAAGCTTTTAAGGAGGGTGAGAAAAAAATAATCGTTGCTACGAAAGCTTTTGGCATGGGGGTGGATATCAGCGATATTGACCGTGTGTATCATGTGGCTCCATCCGGTACCTTTGTCGATTATATTCAGGAGATTGGCCGTGCAGCCCGTGATAAGAACATTTCTGGTGTGGCAGCGACGGACTTTAATGAACGCGACTTTTATTATATGAAACGCCTGCATTCTGCAGGTGCCATCTCCCAGGAACAGTTGGGGATGATTCTGAAGAAAGTATGGGAAATATATCTGATGAAAGGCTGTAGTGATGAAATGCAGATGTCTTTATCCGATTTTGAATTTGCAGTGAGGCTGCCTCGTAAAAAGAACAAGCTGGAATATGAATCGGATTTGGAGCAAGTCATCAAGACGGCTTTGTTATGGATAGAAGAGGATCTGAGTTTCCGGCATGGCGGTTCTCCTGTTGAAATCAATTCACAGACTCTGTTTGCCGATGGCTATGTACAGGAAAAGACGGGTGATGCCACTTTCCGTAAAAAATACAAGCAGTATATGGTTCCCGTGGAAGGGGTTGAAGGAGTCTATAAGGTGGCTTTTGAATCTTTGTGGGAAAATTGTTTCTCGGAGATGGGGTATCGTGAGTTTAAGCGCGATTTATACAATGGAAATCTCTTTGAGGGAGTTCGTGCGGCTGCTGTGGGTAAGCATGATGTCTTGTTAAAAGAGAGTGCAGCGGATATCTGCTTTAAGCTGGCAAGTCTCTTGAAGAGTTTGAAAGACTTACTGACGGTGAGTCTGTATGGTAATAAAGGAAAGTTCGAGGAGGACGATTTGCGTAGCATTTTTGCGGCGTACGATATGGATGTTCCTTCTGCCAAGCGTTTTATCACTTCTTTACTGGAGTCCAGGGTAGAGGAGGGCAGAAGTGTGAGTTACATCACTAGTGCCAAGAAGAAAGATGAAGACAAACTGATGTTTACCGTTACCCGTGGTTTTGATTTGTTGCTTTCCCGTTACCAGAAGTTGTGCACCCAGCGTATTACAGGGAAGAAAGGAGGCCGGCTGTTGTTCTATGTCACTCCGTTCTCCGATCTCAATATGTTGCTCAACTTGCTGTCTATGCTCAATGTGGTGGACTTTACCGTAGAGGGAGGGGTTCCTTCCGTTGGAGTGCGTGTCCATGATGCGGAGATATTGAAAAAGGAAGCTACCTCGGGGAGCTATCAGAATCGTGTGCTAGAGAATAATGAGAAAATATTCCAGGAACAGATAGAGTTGTTCCGGCTGTTCTTTGGCAATACGAAGTTAAGTGACGAGCAGCGATGGGAATTTATAGAGGATTATTTTACGGGGATGAGTTTGGAGGGATTGAAAGAAAAATATTCTTGTGTTGTGGAATGCCGGCTGTGTAAGGTCTGAAATACCGTATGATTTTCACGGCTCGATAAAGACAGCTGAGGCGGCAGAAAGCTATATTGTCAATTGCATGTGGAAAAAACTCGGGCAAGAGGAAGAGTGGACTGTATATTGGAAACAAAGGATTATGTATATATATTTGAGCTTAAACTGGATAGTACGGCTGCTGAAGCTTTACAGCAGATAGAGGACAAAGGATATGCTAAGCCTTATCTGACAGATACGTGCAAAGTTACGGGAATTGGTATCAGTTTTTCATCGGAAACCATGACGGTGGAGGAATGGGAGGAAAAACATTGTAACCCTGTTGTGATTAAATAATAGTGCAAAAATATGCCTCAAGACGGAATCATCACGATCCGTCTTGAGGCATTCTTCGTTTATGGAATTGGGGATACAAACCGCTTACGCTTTAAAATTGCGTGCTATTTTTTTATATCCATATACGGCACGGTTGCCCAATTCTTCTTCAATGCGGAGCAACTGGTTGTATTTCGCCATACGGTCGCTACGGCTCAGTGAACCGGTTTTAATCTGTCCGCTATTGGTGGCTACGGCGATGTCCGCAATGGTAGCATCTTCCGTTTCACCGGAACGGTGGCTGGTCACAGTGGTATAGCCGTTACGTTGAGCCATCTCAATAGCATCCAGAGTTTCGGTCAGCGAACCGATCTGATTTACTTTTACTAGGATAGAGTTTGCACAACCTTCACTGATTCCTTTTTCCAGGAACTTCACATTGGTAACGAACAGGTCATCACCTACCAGCTGGCAGCGATTGCCCAGACGCTCGGTCAGCATGCGCCATCCTTCCCAGTCGTTTTCTGCCATACCATCCTCTATCGAATCAATGGGGTAGTCCCAACTCAATTTTTCCAGATAAGCAACCTGTTCGGCGGCACTGCGCTTTTCCCCTTTTGGGCCTTCAAACTTGGTATAGTCATAGATGCCGTCATGATAGAATTCGGAAGAAGCACAATCCAAGCCGATGGTGATATGTTTAAACGGTTCATATCCGGCAGCTTCGATAGCGGCAAGGATACAATTCAAAGCATCTTCGGTGCCATCCAACGCAGGGGCAAAACCACCTTCGTCTCCTACGGCTGTACTTAGTCCGCGTTTTTTCAATACCTCTTTTAAAGCATGGAATACTTCTGCGCCCATCCGCAAGGCCTCACGGAATGTTTTAGCACCGACAGGACGAATCATAAATTCTTGAAAAGCGATAGGGGCATCGCTGTGTGAGCCTCCATTAATGATATTCATCATTGGAACAGGCATGATATAGGTGTTTGTTCCGCCAATATATCTGTAAAGAGGAATATCCAAATAATTGGCTGCAGCTTTTGCCACGGCTAGGGATACGCCCAAAATAGCATTTGCGCCCAGTTTTGATTTAGTTGGAGTTCCATCCAGATCAAGCATGGCTTTGTCAATACCACGTTGGTCCATAGAGTCCATTCCTTTCAATGCCGGAGCGATAAGAGTATTTATATTTTCTACAGCTTTTAATACGCCTTTGCCTCCGTAACGGGTCTTGTCGCCATCACGTAATTCCAAAGCCTCATGTTCACCGGTTGACGCACCCGATGGGACAGAGGCACGGCCCATAATCCCTGATTCCAATATAACATCCACTTCCACAGTGGGATTACCACGTGAGTCCAAAATCTCTCTTCCTTTAATCTCTGCTATTTTCATATAGTTCTAATTTTATAAGATGGTTTTATTTTAATAACAATAGAGAAGCCGGATTTGTTGAGGTACTAGGGAAAGTTTTTTCATGATATTTACTTTTTTATTTCTTTCCACAGAGTACATCCGTCTTTATTTTTCGTCTCCCTTTAATAAAAGCTAGAGATCAATATGAAAATAAAATGGATAGTGGGGGGGCTGTTATGGGCAAGTTCTTACTTGCAGGCTGCCGCACAAGAATATAAACTGTGGTATGATGAACCCGCTCAAGTTTGGACTGAAGCACTTCCGCTGGGTAACGGGCGGTTGGGAGCGATGGTATTCGGCAATCCCGGTGTGGAGCATATCCAGTTGAATGAAGAAACTATTTGGGCAGGACGTCCCAATAATAATGCTAATCCCAATGCGTTGGAATATATTCCCAAAGTGCGCCAGTTGGTGTTCGAAGGAAAATATCTTGAAGCACAAACATTGGCTACTGAGAAAATAATGGCGAAAACCAATAGTGGTATGCCCTATCAATCGTTTGGCGATCTGCATATTTCTTTTCCGGGGCATACACGTTATTCCGATTACTATAGGGAACTGAGCCTGGACTCAGCTCGTACCATTGTACGTTATAAGGTGGACGGGGTGACTTATCAGCGTGAAACACTGACTTCGTTTGCTGATCAGGTAGTTATGGTGCGTCTTACTGCCAGCCAACCCGGAAAGATTACTTGTAATGCCAATCTTACTACTCCGCATCAGGATGTGATGGTCTCGACGGAAGGGGAGGAGGTTACCCTTTCGGGCGTATCTTCTTGGCATGAGGGGCTAAAAGGGAAAGTCGAATTTCAGGGACGTATGACTGCACGTAGTCAAGGAGGGACCCAGGCTTGTCGTGACGGAGTCTTGAGTATAGAAGGGGCGGATGAGGCTGTGATTTATATTTCCATTGCTACCAACTTTACTAATTATAAGGATATAACAGGTAACCAAGTGGAGCGTGCGAAGAACTATCTGCGCCGGGCTGTAAGTAAGGATTATGTGACATCACGTAAGGCACATGTTGATTTTTTCAAGCAATATATGGACCGTGTCTCTTTGGATTTAGGTATAGACAAATATGCAGGGGTAACCACTGATATGCGTGTGCAGAATTTCAAGGAAACGAAGGATGATTTTCTGGTAGCTACTTATTTCCGTTTCGGCCGCTATCTGTTGATTTGTTCTTCACAGCCGGGTGGGCAGCCTGCTAATTTGCAAGGCATTTGGAATGATAAATTATTTCCTTCCTGGGATAGTAAATATACTTGTAATATCAATGTTGAAATGAACTATTGGCCGGCCGAAGTGACGAATCTTAGCGAATTGCACGAGCCTTTGATACAGCTGATTCGTGAAGTGAGTGAAACAGGGCGTGAGTCAGCAAAGATTATGTATGGGGCGGATGGTTGGGTATTGCATCACAATACGGATATATGGCGTGTTACCGGAGCTATAGACAAGGCTCCGTCGGGATTATGGCCTACGGGTGGAGCTTGGCTGTGCCGTCATTTGTGGGAACGTTATCTTTATACAGGCGATATGGAGTTTCTCCGTTCGGCTTACCCTATCATGAAAGAAGCCGGTAAGTTTTTTGATGAAATAATGGTGAAGGAACCGTTACATAATTGGTTGGTGGTATGCCCGAGCAATTCTCCGGAGAATACTCATGCGGGCAGTAATGGAAAAGCGACTACGGCTGCCGGGTGTACTTTGGATAACCAACTGATATTCGATTTATGGAATCAGATAATCACTACCGCCCGATTATTGGGTACGGATGCTGAATTTGCCACCCATTTGGAACAGCGTTTAAAGGAAATGGCACCCATGCAGATAGGACGTTGGGGGCAATTGCAGGAATGGATGACAGATTGGGACAATCCGCAGGATGTGCACCGTCATGTGTCACACCTTTATGGTTTGTTCCCCAGTAATCAGATTTCTCCTTACCGTACTCCCGAATTGTTTGATGCGGCACGTACTTCGCTGATCCATCGTGGCGATCCGTCTACCGGATGGAGTATGGGATGGAAGGTATGTTTGTGGGCTCGTCTGTTGGATGGTGATCATGCTTATAAACTGATAACCGATCAGTTGACTCTCGTACGTAACGAGAAGAAAAAAGGAGGAACTTATCCTAATTTGTTTGATGCCCATCCACCTTTTCAGATTGACGGTAATTTTGGTTGTACAGCGGGTATCGTAGAAATGCTGATGCAGAGCCACGATGGTTTTATTTATTTACTTCCCGCATTGCCGGCGCAATGGAAAGAAGGAAGCGTGAACGGGATTATAGCTCGTGGAGGTTTTGAATTGGATTTGAGTTGGAAGAATGGTAAAGTGAGCCGGTTGGTGGTGAAATCCCGTAATGGGGGGAACTGTCGTTTGCGTTCTTTAAATCCGCTGGCAGGCAAAGGGCTGAGAAAGGCAAAAGGGGAGAATCCGAATAAATTGTATGCCATACCCGAAATCTTGCAACCGATTATAAATAAAGAAGCGAAATTGAATAAAGTTGAGTTGAAAAAAACTTATCTTTATGATCTGGAAACCAAAGCAGGTGAAGAATATATATTCTTAGGTAAGTGATGATTCTTGCACTGATTGTAAGGATGAAAAATAGTAAAAAGAAGAAATATGAAAAGAACAGGATTAAACATTATTTGCTCATTGTTGCTGGTAGGTGGAATGTGTGCATGTACTGCCACTCCTAAACAGACCGAAGAAATCAAATGGAGCGAACGTATGGCTCAGTCGGAAATGCAACGTTTCCCTGAGCCTTGGATGATAGAAAAAGCGAAAAAGCCTCGTTGGGGCTATACGCACGGACTGGTGGTGAAATCCATGTTGGAGGAATGGAAACACACCGGTGACACAGCCTATTATAATTATGCAAAAATATATGCAGACAGTCTGATAGACACTGACGGTAAGATAAAGACCATGAAATATCTTTCTTTTAATATTGATAATATCAATGCCGGAAAGATTTTATTCGATTTTTATGAAAAGACGGGAGACGGGCGTTATAAGGTGGCGATGGATACTCTTCGTAAACAACTGACCGAACAGCCCCGTACCAGTGAAGGTGGCTTCTGGCACAAACTGATATATCCGCATCAAATGTGGCTGGATGGTATATTCATGGCTTCTCCTTATTTGGCTCAATATGGTAACGTATTCAAGGATACTACGGTCAATGCCGATATTGTGAATCAAATAAAGCTGATTGCCCGTAAAACGTATGATCCTAAAACCGGTTTGTTTTATCATGGTTGGGATGAGAGCAAGACACAAAATTGGGCAAATAAGGAAACCGGATGCTCACCCAATTTCTGGAGCCGCAGTATAGGCTGGTATGCCGCTGCCGTGGTGGATGTATTGGATTATATGCCGGCGCAGTTCGAAGGACGTGACAGTATAATGACGATCATAAATATGTTGGCCGAAGGTATTGTAAAATATCAAGATCCTGAAACAGGGGTATGGTGGCAGGTGACTGACCAAAATAACCGTAAAGGAAACTATTTGGAATCTTCTGCTTCATCGCTTTTTGTGTATTTCTTGTGTAAAGCAGTGAATAAAGGATATATTTCTTCGGAATATAAGATGGCTGCAGAACGTGGTTTTAATGGCCTGATCAAACAATTCATTAAAGAAGAACCTGATGGTTCGTACACTATTACCAACTGTTGTGCTGTTGCCGGATTAGGCGGTAAAGGAAACCGGGATGGAAGTTTTGCTTATTATATAGGTGAGCCGGTAATAGAGAATGATCCGAAGTCAGTAGGTTCCTTTATTTTGGCGGCTATTGAATATGAGAAAATGAAGTAGTAGGAATAATCTGAGAAAGATGAGGACATTTGTCAAAAAAGTCTTCATCTTTTCTCATAAGATCAAGAGCTTTTTAAAAAAGATAACCGCCTTTTTTAAAAAACATAAGGACCTTTTTTTAACACCTTGTTGTTTTGATAAAAGCTCTTGTTTAGAGATTGTTAATTAATTAATAAACGAATTTGAAAATACAATGATGAACAGACACGCATTACTTTCCTTATTGGCTTTATTGCTATGTTACTCTACTTCCTTGCCGGCGCAGAAAGCGAAAACGTATATTCCCTGGAAGAATGGCAAACTGGTGGTGTCCGAGGAGGGACGCTACCTGAAGCATGAAAATGGAGTACCTTTCTTCTGGTTGGGTGAAACTGGATGGCTGATGCCGCAACGCTTGAATCGTGACGAGGTTTCTTACTATCTGAATAAGTGCAAGGATGCCGGATATAACATGGTGCAGGTGCAGGTATTGAACGGTGTGCCTTCCATGAATATTTACGGTCAGTATTCCATGATAGACGGTTTTAATTTCAAGGATATCAACCGCAAAGGGATTTATGGATATTGGGACCACATGGACTATATTATTAAAAGTGCTGCTTCACGGGGCATCTATATAGGGATGGTATGTATTTGGGGAACTCCCGTGGAACAAGGGTTGATGAATGAAAAAGAAGCCGTGGCATACGGTAAATTTCTTGCGGAACGTTACAAGGATGAGCCGAATATTATTTGGATGATAGGAGGGGATATCCGTGGTGATAATAAGACGGAGGTATGGGATGCGTTGGCAAACAGTATCCGTAGCATAGACAAAGGTCATCTGATGACTTTCCATCCGCGTGGACGTACCACGTCGGCTACTTGGTTTAATGACCGCGAATGGCTGGATTTCAATATGTTCCAAAGCGGACACCGTCGTTACGGGCAGCGTAATGGTGATGGTGACTATCCTATCGAAGAGAATACGGAAGAAGATAACTGGCGTTTTGTGGAAGCCAGTCAGGCAAAGACTCCGTTGAAACCGGTAATTGATGATGAACCTATTTATGAAGACATTCCACAGGGACTGCATGATCCCAATGAAACCCGTTGGAATCAGCACGATGTGCGTCGTTATGCCTATTGGTCGGTATTCGCCGGATCATTCGGGCACTCATACGGTCATAATGATATCATGCAATTTATCCGTCCGGGATATGGAGCCTCTTTTGGTGCCGACGGACGCAAGAAAGCATGGTGGGATGCTTTGGAAGATCCCGGCTTCAATCAGATGAAATATCTGAAGAACTTGATGTTGACTTTTCCTTTCTTTGAACGTGTGCCCGATCAGAGTGTTATTGCAGGAACTAACGGCGAACGCTATGACCGTGCCATCGCTACCCGTGGAAATGACTATTTGCTGGTTTACAATTACTCAGGACGTCCTATGCAGATCGATTTGAGCAAAATCAGCGGTGCGAAAAAGAATGCATGGTGGTATAGCGCAAAGGACGGTAAGTTGGAATATATCGGTGAGTTTGACAGTAAAGTCACTTCTTTCCAGCATGATAGCGGTTATCTGAGCGGTAATGATCAGGTTCTGATTGTTGTGGATTCTGCAAAGGATTATGTGCAGAAAGCTTGGACAGCCTTGCCGGATGCCATACAGAAATGGAATAAGTAAGAAATATGCATATCATGAAAAAACAAGTATTATTAATCATTCTTTTGGCACTTCCGTTGTGGTTGAAAGCAGCGGATGTTTCGGTTACCGGCCTGCGTACCGAGCAGATGGTAGATCCCATGGGGCTGGATACTGCTGTCCCTCGTATGAGCTGGCGGCTGGAATCTTCTCAAAGAAATGTGATGCAGACCGCCTACCGGATTTTGGTTGCCTCTTCTCCTGAACTTTTAGCACAGGATAAAGGGGATTTGTGGGATTCCGGAAAAGTGGAATCCGATGCGTCCGTATGGATTCCTTATCAAGGGAAGCGTTTGAAAAGCAATCAGCGTGTTTACTGGAAAGTGAGAAGCTATACCAATCGAGGTGAGACAGAATGGAGCGAGCCTGCCCGATGGGGGATGGGACCTTTAGGTGAGATTCATTGGGGAGGACGATGGATAGGTTGGGACGCTGCGTTTGCATGGGATCGGGAAGATTCACACAGCCGTTTGAGCTCTCGTTATTTACGCACGGAATTTAAAACGCAAGCCAAGGAGATAAAGTATGCTACCCTTCATTTGTGTGGTTTGGGAATGTACGAACTGTTCATTAACGGTCAGCGGATAGGTGATCAGGTATTGGCGCCGGCTCCAAGTGATTATCGTCGTACTGTGCTTTACAATTCTTTTGATGTCACTAAACAGGTTGCCGGAGGAAATGCCGACAATGCCATCGGAGTGACCCTGGGCAACGGACGTTTCTACACTATGCGTCAAAATTACAAACCTTATAAGATTCCTACTTTTGGTTACCCCAAGTTACGTTTGAATCTGATTATAGAATATACCGACGGCAGTATACAGCGCATCAACAGTGATGAGAAATGGCGTTTGACGGCTCAAGGGCCTATACGTAGCAATAATGAATACGATGGTGAAATTTACGATGCCCGTATGGAATTGGGAAACTGGACACAGCCCGGTTATGATGATTCCAAATGGCTGAAAGCGCAACGTGTTTCATTGCCGTACGGTACACTTCGTGGCAATACCGCTCCCAACATGAAAGTGATGAAAACGCTGAAGCCGGCTGTCTTCAAGCAATATGGTAACCGTTATATGATTGATTTCGGTCAGAATATGGCAGGATGGGTGCGTATTAACATAGCGAAAGCCGCTGCGGGAGATACGATTTGCATACGTTATGCCGAACGGGTAAAGAATGACGGTACGGAACTGGATGTGGAAAATCTCCGCCATAGCCAGAGTACGGATTATTATATCTGCAACGGTAAAGAAAACAACACTTCCTGGAGTTCTCGTTTTTCTTATCATGGATTCCAATATGTAGAAGTGACAGGTTATAAAAATCTGAAAGCGGAAGATTTGGTTGCTGAAGTAGTATATGATGACTTGGAAGATAACGGTACTTTCGAATGTTCCAATGATATCATGAATCGGGTTTATCGGAATGCCTGGTGGGGGATTTCCAGTAATTATAAAGGAGTGCCTTTGGATTGTCCCCAGCGTGACGAGCGCCAGCCCTGGCTTGGCGACCATGCTATGGGAACGTGGGGGGAAAGTTTCATGTTCAATAATGGAAACACCTATGCCAAATGGGCGGATGACATCCGTGAAGCGCAGCGTGAAGACGGTTGTATTCCTGATATTTGTCCGGCTTATTACAATTATTATACATCGGAAATGACGTGGTCATCCACATTTCCGGTAATCTGTGATATGGTTTATGAACAGTTCGGCAATATCGAACCTATTCGTAAAAATTATGCCGCTATCAAGAAATGGATGCACCATATACGCAGTGAGTTCACTACAGAGGATGGAGTGATTAACGCCGATAAATACGGTGACTGGTGTATGCCTCCCGAATCACCGGAATTGATTCACAGTCAGGACCCTGCCCGCAAGACGGATGGAGCGCTGATTGCTACAGCCTACTATTATAAGGTATCGCAAATGCTGGCCAAGTTCGCCCGTTTGCAAGGTTTGGAAGATGAGGCGAAGGAATTCGAGAAGGATGCAGCAAAAATTAAAGACTGCTTCAATGCCCGTTTCCTTACAGTTAAGAAGGGAACTTCTCCGGTACAAATGCCCCATGTTCTTTATCCCGACAGCATATTCTATGGTAACAATACAGTGACGGCTAATATCCTGCCACTGGCTTTCGATATGGTGCCTGAAGCCTATAGGGAAGAAGTGGAAAAAAATGTAATAACAGGCATTATTACCCGGAATAAAGGTCACATCAGCAGTGGGGTGATAGGTATGAATTGGATGATGCGTGAGCTTACCCGTATGGGGCGTGGCGATGTTGCTTTCTTGTTGGCAAGCAACAAAACTTATCCCAGTTATGGCTATATGATAGAAAAGGGAGCTACTGCCATTTGGGAATTGTGGAACGGTGATACCGCCAATCGTTGGATGAACAGTTGTAACCATGTGATGATATTGGGTGATCTATTGACTTGGTATTTCCGTGATTTAGCCGGATTTAATCCGGCACAGCCCGCTTACAAACAAATCATCTTTAAACCGGATTTTTCCATCCAAGAGTTGAGTTATGTCAAAGCTTCGCACAACACTTTATATGGTAAGATGATTAGTAATTGGAAGAAAACTCTTACGCATCTGGAATGGGATATCACGATTCCTTGTAATACTACTGCATTGGTTTATCTTCCTACCTTGGACGAGAAGGCGGTAAAGGATAAGGACGTTACCTTTGTACGTCGGGAAGGCAACTCTACCGTATGGAGTGTTCCTTCGGGAAACTATCATTTTTCGGTTAGTATGGATCCATCTTTAGGTAAAAACCGTGTAGGTATCGTGGAAGATCAGTTTTTATACGAGCAAGCTTCTTTTCCCGAATGTCATGGCGCTACTATTGTGGAATTGAAGAACGGAGACCTGGTAGCTTCTTTCTTTGGAGGTACTAAAGAGCGTAATCCGGATTGTTGTATCTGGGTATGTCGCAAGCCGAAGGGTGCGACGGAATGGAGCGCACCTTATCTGGCTGCCGACGGGGTGTTTAGTCTGGATGATCCGCAGGCTGTTTTGGCGGGCATTACAGCAGAATCCACTCCGGCGGATGCCGGCCCCGTGGCTTCTACGTTTAAAGGGGATAAGTCCCGGGCACGCCGCAAGGCTTGTTGGAATCCTGTGCTTTTCCAAATACCCGGCGGAGATTTAATCCTGTTCTATAAGATAGGATTGAAAGTAGCCGATTGGAGTGGTTGGCTGGTACGTTCTAAAGATGGTGGAAAAACTTGGAGCCAACGTGAACCGTTGCCAAAAGGTTTCTTAGGTCCTATTAAAAATAAGCCGGAGTATGTGGATGGCCGTATTATTTGTCCTTCCAGTACAGAAGGTGATGGAGGATGGCGTATCCATTTTGAAATTTCGGATGATAAAGGAAAGACTTGGAAGATGGTAGGTCCTGTAGAGGCGGAAATGAGTGTGCCTACTGCTTTGCGTAAGGCAAATGCAGCCAATGTAGACGATCAGGAAGGCGGTGAAGCCATAAAAGGAGAAGGTGAGAAGCCTATTTATGCTATCCAGCCCAGCATTTTGCGTCATAAGGATGGGCGTTTGCAGGTGCTTTGCCGTACACGTAACGCACAGATTGCTACTTCATGGAGCAGTGACAACGGTGAAACATGGAGTAAAGTTACCTTGCTTGATGTTCCCAATAATAATTCGGGTACGGATGCCGTAACAATGAAAGATGGTCGTCACGTATTGATTTATAATGATTTCAGTACATTGCCGGGCACTCCGAAAGGGCCACGTACACCGTTGTGTGTGGCGGTTTCGGATGATGGTATTCACTGGAAGAATGTAATGACATTGGAAGACAGCCCTATCAGCCAATATTCTTATCCGTCCATCATTCAGGGCAAGGATGGCAAACTCCATGCCGTATATACCTGGCGCCGTCAGCGTGTGGCTTATAAAGAGTTGGATTTGAGCAAACTGAAATAATACGATTGTGGATAAAGGAGTTCTTTGATAGAAAGTATTGGAGAACTTGAAAAAAACGGGTGTCTGAAATAAAAATCAGAAACCCGTTTTTTGAAAACAGACTTTCATTATCTGCCAATGAAAGCTCTTTCTAAAGATACAGAATATGAAATAATTATAAATAGAGTACAAACGTTTCTTATTATCGTCCTCTCTTTATAAAGAAAAGAATAAGTGACAGATTATTATGAAGAGCATTAGACTACTACTTTTACTGGCTTCCGGAGTAACTACGGGAGCATTTGCCCAATCGGGCGGGCTGACGGATATGAGCCAAAGTCGTTTTGCCAAGATGGCCAATACGGAATTAGGTGCTGTGCATTGGACAGATGGCTTTTGGGGCGACCGTTTCAATGTATATAGCCATACCTCCTTGCAAAATATGTGGGATACATGGAACAATCCCGATGTTTCGCATGGTTTCCGTAACTTTGAAATAGCTGCCGGTGTTTGCGAAGGCGAACATTGGGGACCTCCCTTTCATGATGGTGATATGTATAAATGGATGGAGGGAGTGGCTTCCGTGTATGCCGTCACGAAAGATCCCGAATTGGATAAACTGATGGACCACTTCATTGAACATGTGGTGAAAGCCCAGCGTGCGGACGGTTACATCCATACCCCTGTCATCATTGAGGAAAAGAATAAGGGGATTGACACTCATTCGGAAAAACAGCAACAGACGGTAATTGGTACCAAAGTAGGCGGTGAGGACGAGAAAGGTGCATTTGCCAATCGTCTGAATTTTGAAACCTACAATTTGGGACATCTGATGATGGCAGGTATTATTCATCGCCGTGCCACCGGAAAGACTACTTTATTCGATGCTGCCGTAAAAGCGACAGACTTCCTCTGTCATTTCTATGAAACCGCTTCTGCGGAACTGGCAAGAAATGCTATTTGTCCCTCCCATTATATGGGCGTGGTGGAAATGTACCGTGCTACAGGGAATCCCCGTTATCTGGAACTTTCCAAGAATCTGATTGATATCCGTGGAATGGTGGAAAATGGCACCGATGATAATCAGGACCGTATTCCGTTCCGTCAGCAATACAATGCGATGGGACATGCCGTGCGTTCCAATTACCTGTATGCCGGTGTGACCGATGTGTATGCCGAAACAGGAGAAGACCAACTGATGAAAAACCTGACCAGCATCTGGAAAGACATTGTGACCCGCAAGATGTATGTTACAGGAGCGTGCGGTGCGCTGTATGACGGTACTTCGCCGGATGGTACCTGCTATGAACCGGACAGTATTCAGAAAGTACACCAAAGCTATGGCCGTCCTTATCAGTTGCCTAATAGTACGGCGCATAACGAGACCTGCGCCAATATCGGCAATATGCTTTTCAACTGGCGTATGCTGGAAGTGACGGGCGATGCCAAATATGCGGATATTGTGGAAACTGCCCTCTATAACAGTGTGTTGAGTGGTGTCAGTCTGGATGGAAAGAAATATTTCTATACCAACCCGTTGCGCATCAGTGCGGATTTGCCATACACACTTCGCTGGCCTAAAGAACGTACCGAGTATATCAGTTGCTTCTGTTGTCCGCCTAATACGCTGCGCACCGTTTGTCAAGCCCAGAACTATGCTTATACGGTGACTCCGAATGCGGTATATTGCAATTTATATGGAGCGAATACACTGACGACAGCTTTGAAGGAAGTGGGAAAGATCGGGCTGATGCAAGAAACGGAGTATCCGTGGGAAGGTGCTGTGAAGCTGACTGTTACCGAAGCTCCGAAACCATCAAAAAAGAAAGCATTCTCTTTGTTCCTCCGTGTTCCGGACTGGTGCGAGAAAGCAACTTTGAAGGTAAATGGTGAACCGGTGCAAGGAACTTGGAAAGCGAATACATACGCTGAGGTAAACCGCATCTGGAAGAAAGGGGACTGTGTGGAATGGGTGATGGATATGCCTGTAAAATTGCTGGAAGCAAATCCGTTGGCCGAAGAAATCCGTAACCAGGTAGTGGTAAAACGTGGCCCGTTGGTATATTGTTTGGAAAGTATGGATATAGAAGGCGGACATAAGATAGATAATGTGCTGATACCTGCCGATATCCGGTTGACCCCGAAAAAAATAATCATTGAAGGCAGTCCGATTGTCGCGTTGGATGGTACTGCCCGTCTGGTTGATGAGGTATCGTGGAAAGATACATTGTACCGCGAGGTAGGAAAGGCCGACAAACCGGTCAATATCCGTCTGATTCCTTATTATGCATGGGGAAATCGCGGAAAGGCTGAAATGACGGTATGGATGCCTTTGGCGCGGACTAATCACTAACCACTTACTCCTAATGATTTACAAATGAAAAAAATATTCATAACCACTACTGCGCTGCTGATAGCTTGTACACTATCAGCAGCCGATTTGTTCGTATCTCCGAAAGGTAATGACCGGAATCCGGGTACCAAAGACTCTCCGAAGTCCACCCTTACAGCCGCATTGCGTCAGGCAAGGGAACTTCGTCGTCTTAATGATGAGAGTCTAAAAGGTGGCATCACCATTCATATGGAGGCAGGTGATTACCATCTGTACGAACCCGTCTTTATTCGTCCCGAGGACAGCGGGACGGAAGCTTCACCTACAGTCATCACTTCGGATGGAAATGCCATTCTGAATGGTGGGGTGGAAATCAGAAACTGGAAGAAGCAAGGAAAGTTGTGGGTAGCCGATGTCCCTATGTTTAACGGACGTCCGCTGGATTTCCGGCAACTGTGGATCAATGGACAAAAGGCTGTTCGTGCAAGGGATGTGGCAGACTTTGAAAAGATGTATCGCATCATCAACAACGATCCCCAAAACGAAATACTGTGGGTACCTGCCGCTGCTGTAAAGAAAATACAGAAGGCCCGATATGCCGAAATGGTCCTTCATGAAATGTGGTGTGTGGCAAATCTCCGTATCAAGTCGGTCGAAATACAGGGAGACAGTGCCGCCGTGCGTTTCCATAATCCTGAAAGCCGCATCCAGTTTGAACATCCGTGGCCGCGTCCTATGGTGACTAAGGATGGTCACAACTCGGCTTTCTATCTGACCAATGCCATGGAATTGCTGGATGAACCCGGCGAGTGGTATCATGACATTGAAAGCCGTAAAATATATTATTATCCTCGGAAAGGAGAGAAGATAAGCAAAGCCGTAGTTCCCGGCATCGAAACTTTAGTATGGGTGGAAGGAACTATAGACCGTCCGGTAAAGCACATTCGTTTTGACAATGTTACTTTCCAATATACCACCTGGATGCGTCCCTCTTTGCAAGGTCATGTTCCTCTTCAGGCAGGTATGTACATGACAGACGGGTATAAAATCCGTCCTTCTATGATTCGTAAGAACAATCATAAGCTGGATAATCAAGGTTGGTTGGGACGTCCGGCATCGGCAGTCGTAGTCAAGGCTGCCCAGGATATTGATTTCGAGAAGTGCCGTTTCCAGCATTTGGGCTCTACAGGTATTGATTATGAATGGGCCACCGGTGGAGGACGTATAAACGGTTGTCTTTTCCGTGATATTGCCGGAAACGGTATTGTGGCGGGTAGTTTCAGTCCTGCCGCTCACGAAACACATCTTCCATACGATCCTGCCGACCGTCGTGAGGTCTGTACCGGACTGACCATTTCCAACAATTATATCAATGATGTGACCAATGAAGACTGGGGTACCTTGGGCATTTGCGCCGGTTATGTAAGTGATATCAATATCGAACACAATGAAATCAGTGATGTATCCTATTCGGGCATCAGTTTGGGATGGGGATGGACACGTACAGTAAACTGTATGCGCAATAACCGCGTGCACGCCAATCTGATTCATCACTATGCCAAGCACATGTATGATGTAGCCGGTATTTATACATTAGGTTCACAACCTCATAGCTGGATTACGGAAAATTGCGTTTCTAACATTTTTTCACCCGGTTATGCACACGATCCCAATCATTGGTTCTATCTTTACACCGACGAAGGATCTTCATTTATCACCGTCAAGGACAACTGGACGGAAGGAGAGAAGTTTCTGAAGAACGCCAATGGTCCGGGTAATACATGGGAAAACAATGGTCCGATGGTGAACGACAGTATCAAGGCAAATGCCGGACTGACAAAGGAATATAGCTATTTGAAGGAAAAATAAAACGTGATACCATTATGAAAAACAGACTTGCCACTTTAGTCGGAGCACTTGCATTGAGTGCTGCCGCCTCCGCCCAGACCTGGATCTGGTATCCGGGTGATTATGAAATATGGCTGGGCAACCAGATGAACAACCGCCGTACGGAACGCGGTGCTTTTTTCCCTCCCTTCTGGAAAACAGACAGCCATTATGTGGTAGTGGAATTCAGCAAGAAATTGGACCTGGCGGAACCTGAAGAGATCTTCATTGCCGCCGAAGGAAAATACAATGTGAAATTGGACGGTAAACTGCAATTCGGTATGCCCTCCACTTTGAAACTCCCCGCAGGAAAACACAGTCTGAACATCAAAGTGTGGAATCAGTCCACTCCCCCCACTATTTATGTGAAAGGAAAAACCGTAAATACGGACAAAACTTGGAAAGTAACCTACGAGGATAAAGAATGGATAGACGAAAGCGGAAAAGCCAGTGATACTTCTGCTACCGTTTATATGGATGCAGGGTGTTGGAACTTTGACGGAGCCACCCAACTGCCTTCCAAGTTTTCATTGGTTAGAAAACCGATGAAAGCAGTTTCCTCCACTCCCCGGAAAGAGGGGGTATTGTACGACTTCGGAAAAGAAACCTTTGGTTATATCACTCTGAAAGATGTAAAGGGAAAAGGAACGATCCATATCTATTACGGTGAAAGTCCTGAAGAAGCCTTGGATACGGAATATTGCGAAACATTGGACAAATTGCTGGCAGAGCCGGGGCAAATAACCGATCTGGCCATCCGGAATACACGGAAACTATACGATGAATATACTTTAGACAATAGCAAGGCTTTCCGTTATGTCTATGTCACTTGCGATCCGGGAGTAACGATGCAGGACGTTTCCATGCAATACGAATACTTGCCCGAAGAGTACCGGGGCTCATTCAAATGTAATGACGAAGAGCTGAACCGCATTTGGGAAGTAGGAGCGTACACCATGCACCTTACTACCCGTGAATTCTTTATCGACGGCATCAAGCGCGACCGTTGGGTATGGAGTGGCGATGCCATCCAGAGTTATCTGATGAACTACTATCTGTTCTTCGATAATGAAACCGTGAAACGTACCATTTGGCTGCTTCGTGGAAAAGACCCTGTGACCAGCCACAGCAATACCATTATGGACTACACCTTCTATTGGTTTCTCAGTATTTACGATTATTATATGTATTCTGGTGACAAAGACTTTGTAACCCAACTCTATCCGCGTATGCAAAGCATGATGGACTATGTATTGGGACGTACCAACGCCAACGGTATGGTGGAAGGTATGACCGGTGACTGGGTATTCGTAGACTGGGCAGACGGTTATCTGGACAAGAAGGGCGAACTCTCCTTTGAGCAAGTCTTGTTCTGCAAAAGTTTGGAAACCATGGCGCTTTGTGCCAGTCTGGCCGGCAATACGGCAGACAAAACCAAGTATGAGAAACTGGCTTCCGCTTTACGTTCCAAGCTGGAACCCGCTTTCTGGAATGAGCAGAAACAAGCGATGGTACACAACCGTATTCAGGGAAAGCAGAGTGAGTCCGTTACCCGTTACGCCAATATGTTCTCTGTCTTCTTCAATTATCTGAATGCCGATAAACAGCAGGCCATCAAACACTCCGTATTGCAGAATGACAGTATTTTGAAAATCACCACTCCTTATATGCGTTTCTATGAACTGGAAGCGCTGTGCGCCTTGGGCGAACAAGAATCGGTAATGAAAGAAATGAAAGCCTATTGGGGCGGTATGTTGAAAGAAGGAGCTACCAGTTTTTGGGAGAAATACAATCCCGAAGAAACAGGTACCCAGCATTTGGCCATGTACGGACGTCCATACGGCAAGAGCCTCTGCCATGCATGGGGAGCCAGCCCCATCTATTTGTTGGGCAAATACTATCTGGGAGTAAAACCCACCAAACCCGGTTACGAAGAATACTCCGTCACCCCTTGTCTGGGCGGGTTGAAATGGATGGAAGGAACAGTACCTACTCCATACGGCAATATCCATATCTATATGGATAAGAAAGTAATCCGTATCAAGTCTGACGGCGGAAAGGGAATACTGAACATTCCAACCCGGAAAGGAATGAAAGCCATGACCATAGAACCCGGAAAAGAACAAGTATTCAAATACTAATGGTATAGATCAAAAAAAGGTGATACCTACCTTCCCAGGCGGGTATCACCAACACTACTTCGTAAGTTTCCGTTATCCGCTGATAACAGTACTTACCTCTGATCTAACATTAGTTTTCTTATGGGCTTCCCCCTGTATCACTACATTCGGAAGCGGGGATTCTACATCTTGGAAAAAAGTATCTTCCAAAAGCTTCGCTTTTTATTCTCTTCTTTATTATCTGAACTTTGATAAATATCTTCGTATCCCCATTTGTCATGGATCATTCTGTAAATCATCCCCCATTCGGGCAGTCCTCCCAGATTGCGGTCATCAATAAACAAATCCGCCTTCAGTTTTCTGGAATAATGATCACTTTCCAGGGTTTCTTCCGCATAATTGCTGTTTACGGCATAAAATTCCAATCCACGCTCCCGGCAGAAATCCACGGCCTCCTGTAATAATTTACCTTCCCGTACACTCCACAGAATAAGGCGGTGTCGTTCCTGTTGTAGTTTTTTCAGCGTTTCTATGGCAAAGGGTAGTTCCCTGCCTATTTCGGGATATTTATGCTCCACTATTGTGCCGTCAAAATCAACTGCTATAATCATTCCTTATGCTTTCGAAAATTCTTTAATACGCTGCTCCTCTGCCAGTTTGCATATCAGCAGGGTTCCCTCTTTCTCGGCTATGATATATCCGTCCAGTCCTTGTATCACCGCTTGTTTCAAATGCGGTGTGTGTACAATGCAGTTATTACATTCATACAATCGGATATTTTCGCCTACGATGGCATTGTTCCGGTTATCTTTGGGCAGCAAGGAATGTAATGAGCCCCAACTGCCCAGATCAGACCATCCGAACTCTGCTGGCAATACATAAATCCGTTCCGCTTTTTCCATTACGGCATAATCTATGGATATACTTTCACAAGTAGGGAACAGCTTTTCTATGGTTTCTTTTTCCCTTTCGGTATAGAACTCCGGATAAATCCTGTCGAACACCTCGGCGATGCCCGGTGCATAACGGCGTATAGCCTCTTCTATGGTTTTTACATTCCATACAAAAATCCCTGCATTCCAGAAATAATTCCCGGCGTCCACATATTGCTGTGCCGTTTTCAAATCCGGTTTCTCTTTGAATTCATCCACTTTCCGTATATCCTGATCCACCTCTTCTCCTGCAGCTATATATCCGTATCCCGTTTCCGGGCGGCAAGGTTTGATACCTATGGTTACAATGGCCTTGCTTTGATCTGTCATCAGCAGTGCCTTGGCTATCGCCCGGCGGAATTCATCCGTATTGATAACCAATGCATCCGCAGGAGTCACTACAATATTGGCGTCAGGGTGGTGTTTTTTGATTTTCCAGCAAGCGTATGTGATGCAGGGTGCCGTGTTACGTGCAACTGGCTCCGTCAGTATATGATGAGGCGGCACAGATGGCAATTGTTTCCTTACTGTCTCCTTATACTTTTCCGAAGTCACTATCCATATATTATCCGGAATGCACAACCCTTGAAAGCGTTCCACTGTTAGTTGGATCAGGCTTTTGCCACATCCCGTCACATCAATGAACTGTTTGGGACATTCCGGCGTACTCATGGGCCAGAAGCGGCTTCCTATGCCGCCTGCCATGATAACGATATGAGTTTCCATAACGCGTATGTTCTTTATTTCTTTTTATATTCCAGATACCATTGGTACATCTTGTGCACCCCTTCCTCTATGTCTATTTTGTGATGCCATCCCAATTCGTGCAATTTGGTCACATCAGTCAGTTTGCGCATGGTGCCGTCCGGTTTCTCCGGATTGAATGTAATGTTGCCTTTATATCCCGTCTCCTTTACTATCAGATGAGCCAGGCCGGCGATGGAGATTTCTTTTCCCGTACCGATGTTGATGTGGCAGTTGCGTATCTCTTTTGTGCCGGGACGGTAAGTATCTTTAAAGTCCACATGCTCCATGATGAATACACTGGCATCCGCCATTTCCTCACTCCATAAGAATTCGCGCAGTGGCGTGCCTGTTCCCCACAGTTCCACCCCGTCCTTGCTGATACCGTAGCTTTTCAGGATAGCCAGTATCTCCTCTGTTCTGCTCTCTCCGTTTATACCTTCCACCGGACGCATGTCCAGATCATAGCGTATGTTCTCCCAGTTATCTTCGTTCAAGCATTTGGCAAGATGTATTTTCCGGATCATGGCAGGCAGCACATGGCTGCGTTCCAGATTGAAATTATCATTGGGACCGTACAGGTTCGTAGGCATAACAGCGATATAGTTAGTACCATATTGCAAGTTGAAACTCTCGCACATTTTCAGACCCGCTATTTTGGCGATGGCGTATGGCTCATTCGTATATTCCAGCGGGGAGGTGAGGAGAGCATCCTCCTTCATAGGCTGTTGTGCGTCTCTGGGATAAATGCAGGTACTTCCCAGAAACAATAATTTCTTCACTCCGTGACGGAAGCTTTCTCCTATCACGTTCTGTTGTATTTGCAGGTTCTTATAGATAAAGTCCGCCCTGTATGTACTGTTTGCCATGATACCTCCCACGTGGGCGGCGGCAAGGATTACATAGTCCGGTCTTTCTTGGTCAAAGAAGTCCTTTACGGCAACCCCGTCCAGTAAGTCCAGTTCCTTGTGACTTCTGCCGGTCAGGTTGGTGTAGCCTTTTTCTTGCAGGTTACGCCAAATAGCGGAGCCCACGAGTCCGTGGTGCCCTGCTATATAAATTTTGGCTGATTTCTCCATTGAAATTTTAACTAATGATTTAACAGCTTGCTTTAAGATGGAGTTTCTTCACGAATTTCATATCGTGTTTCACCATGATTCCCACCAGTTCCTCAAATGAAGTCTTGCGGGGATTCCATCCCAGTAACGTTTTGGCTTTGGTAGGATCTCCCAGTAATTGTTCCACCTCTGCCGGGCGGAAATATTTGGGATCCACCTCTACCAGCACCTTGCCTGTAGCTGTGTCAATACCCTTCTCGTTCACACCTTCACCTTCCCAGTGCAAGTCGATGCCCACTTCCTTGAAAGCAAGGGTGGCAAATTCGCGTACAGTGTGATATTCTCCGGTGGCGATAACAAAGTCTTCGGGCGTATCGTGTTGCAGAATCAGCCACATACATTCCACATAGTCTTTGGCGTATCCCCAGTCGCGCAGGGAATTCAGATTCCCCAAGTACAGTTTATCTTGGAATCCTTGTGCGATGCGTGCTGCCGCCAGGGTAATTTTCCGGGTAACAAAAGTTTCGCCCCGGCGTTCACTTTCGTGATTGAACAAAATGCCGTTTACGGCAAACATGCCATAGCTTTCGCGGTAATTCTTGGTTATCCAGAAACCATATTGCTTGGCTACTCCGTATGGAGAACGGGGATAGAAAGGAGTTGTCTCTTTCTGAGGAACTTCCTGTACCAGTCCGAAAAGTTCCGAAGTAGATGCCTGATAAATCTTGGTTTTCTTTTCCAGTCCCAATATACGTACCGCCTCCAGCATACGCAGCGTACCTACCGCATCCGCTTCCGCTGTGTATTCGGGCACATCGAAGCTTACTTTTACATGGCTTTGTGCGGCCAGATTATAAATCTCGTCAGGTTGTACAGACTGTATGATGCGTATCAGTGAGCTGCTGTCCGTCATATCCCCCCAATGCAGGTTCACCAGTCGGTTCTGCTTCATATCCCGCACCCATTCGTCCAGATACAGATGTTCTATACGTGCGGTGTTGAATGAAGAAGAACGTCTCAGGATACCATGTACTTCGTATCCTTTTTCTATCAGGAACTCGGCCAGGAACGAACCGTCCTGACCTGTGATACCTGAAATCAATGCTACTTTTTTACTCATGTTTTGTATTAATTGAAAAGATTGTTTTAGCCTATAGAGCCACCACCATGCATACTTGAACTTTGGTTGGTATAAACAAATTCCACTCCCAGATAATGTTTAACTTTTACAGTAACCTTTTTACCGGCAATAGAGAAAGTGTACTCTTTTTCTACATATTTGGCTTTGCAAGAGAAATACAGAATATAGTCACCGCTTACGTGGGCTGTAAAGGTCTTGTTTACGGTGTATACACCTTCCGATCCACCTTCTTGTGCGGCTATGGCAGCTTTCACCAATGAAAGAGCGCCTTCATCCAGTCCGGATGCAGAGATTTCCCATCCTAATTTGGCAGTATAAGGAATATCATAAGTAGTAGCGCTCATATTTCCTGCGTTACTGTAGCTGTCTTCTTTCAATATTTCATCGTTCTTGGTTTCGCTGACATTCTTTTCACTCTTTACACGGATAGAATAATCCTTATTCAGTGAACTTCCCTTTTTGATGGCAGCTATGTAGCTGTTGGTCGCTTTATCAAAAGCGGCGTCGGCATATTTCTTCCAGTCACCGATAGCACGTGCGTTAGTCTTTTCGTATACCTCTACTTCGTCAAAATAATAATCGCTGGAACTAGCATTGGCTACAGACAAGGTAACATCCTGATTTAGGGCTGCATCCTGGCTGGAACTGATAGCAATATTAGTCATGGGAATCGCTTCTTCTTTGCTGCCCGGAGTCACATCGGTTGCAACAGCTTCCAGATACGGAGTAAGAGTTACATTGGTAGCAGTTGATACGGCACCGGCGGGAATAGTCAATACGGTCTGGGCATCTTCTGTTTCCCCTTCTCCTTTTTCTGTAATCACTTTATCACTTTCAGTATCAACAGCTACAGCCACGCCTTCCTTGCTCATAGTCACATTCAGTGCTACTAGACTTCTGTTGGTAGCGTTGTTAGCTATTTCTACTGATGCGTCAGAAACAGTTCTATATCCCTCCTTGGCAAAGCTCACCGTATAAGTTTTCTTATCTTTTACCGTCAGTGAATATTGACCGTTTTCGTCTGTGGTTGCGGTAGCTTCTCCCGCTGTTACGCTGACTCCGTCCAGTGCGGCATTATCCGCTACTACTTTACCTTCAATGTAATATTCCACATTTTCGCTTACAGGGTCAACTACAATTTCCGGTTCTTTGTCGTCATCCCCGCAGCCTATTAACCCCAAACTTGCTACAAACAGCAGCAAACCTGTTTTAAAAAACTTGCTTGTTCTCATTTTTCTTCGTTTTTAAAAATTAGTAATCTATTTATTTGCTTCCTTTATCAGGAAATAGCGTATATATTCCGGTTGGAAAAACCGGTTACTCCGGTTCTCATCAGGTCGGGTGCGATAAGTTTCCCCCATTTTTTCATCCGCATATCTGCCCCAGGATTCCATACTGTATTCCATGGCAAAATAATCCGCTTGCCTGACACGCACCCCCCGGTTACGGCTCCACTTCTTGCCGGGCAGAGGGATGGCAAAATGGAATCCTCCGTTTATTTCCCCATCGGTATACATTCCATACACGCCGATGGCATATTCTCCGAAATGGCGGGTGCAGTCGCCTCTTACTCCATAATCCCCATATAGATAACGTGCAGCTTGCAAATCAAATTGCAAATTGAAGCGAGGTTCATACACAGATGCTTTCAGTGCGGCATTCATCCGCAGTTTCCGGCTGATATACCATCCTTCGTCATCGGTCAGCACTGATTGCACGGTAGCTCCTGCCACAGCTCCCAGTTCCAGTCTGCCATTCGCTGTGCGGTATTTCATCTCCGCTTGTGCCCCCATGCGGTTGTTGGTAAAGTTTCCTGCGGTTACTCGCCCCAAAAATCCTTTGCCGAAGCAAAACTCTTGCGACAGTGCAATCACTCCGGGACGTATCTTCTTATACTGTCCTTTTAGGTTGGTCGCTACCGGGAATACCACTTGCGCTGTCAGTTCCGCCCCTTTCCATAAAGCCATTTCTACGGCTGGAGCCAGGTTGACATAGTAAGTATAAAGTCGGTCAAAGCTGGAGTTTTCCAGTTTTACTTCCGGATAGACCACAATGTCTACTTTCCCTGCCGATGAATTGAGTGTCCGGTGTGTCTTTTTCAGTACCTCCATCGCTTCATCGGTATCATAACTGATTCCCATCTGTCGGTACACTTCCCCTATGGTAATCTGTTTCTCTTTATATTCGGTTATCACCTTATCGCTCAGCGTAATGCATAGCTGGGGGATACTGTGCTCCAACACCACCATTTGCAGATTTCCCCCGTACATTCCTTCCATGGCTGCTTCGATGGCTTTGCCTATTCCCCGGTAAGTACCTCTATATACATTGTCTTCAAAAGCAATCGTTGTGTTGCCGTTCACCTCCGTTACCGTTTGTATGTTCTCCATTCCCAGTTGCTGTAGTTTCTCGGCCACTTGTGCCCGGAGGGAGATGCTCCATGCCGAAAGGAGGATTGTTATTAAATATTTGCTCATTGCGTCAATGTATTAGGGTACACTCATAGCGTATACCACCCGATACGCAAGTAAAATCGTGGGTAAAAGCATGCATGGACAAATGTTTCCACAGCCTGACAGCTGCTCCCACATTCACCCCGTCCGAGTCATATTCGGCCATCATCTTCAACTCTTTGCAGAAAGCGGGTATATAGCTTATCCCTCCGAATACACCTTTGTATTTATTGCCGAACCATTTGGTATTACTGTTCTTCCCGCCTTCCAGATAATATCCCAAAGAAGCTGAGAGATAATGCTCTCCTCCCAGATGGAATCCTTTCGTTATCACTCCATAGTAAGATTGAAAAGTGTTGGCTCCTTTATCCGCTATCGGATCATTGGCTCCCAGTGCTATTCCCGGCAGAAACTTTCCTTCTTTCCACACACACAGCCGGATGGAGTAGGAACGATCCTGCTGATTGTATTTAGGCTTGGATGATATATAGTCCCCTTTTATTAAAGTTTCCCGATAGGCAAGCTCCAGAAAGGAAAAGAAACTGATGCTCACAAAGTAATTTCCTGTGTTGTAGTCGAATCGTGCAGGCATCATCTGTTTGGGCAGATAATTTCCTCCCAACATCACTGTTCCCGGCTTCTGCCTGTCGGCGGTAGGAATATTCATCATACCGGTAGTTCCCAGCATATATTGTGCTTGTATATGCTGATGAACTCCGATAATCAGCAAGGTTAGAACTAGTAAACGTATTTTCATTCTTTTTTATTTGCGGCGGCAGGTTGTATCAGGCTTTCTTCCTCTGCTTCCGGTATTTCACTCCACGGCAGTCTGGCTTCAATGAACTGTGGAATCTTTGAAAGAATTTTGCCTTTCAGTGCCGAGATGGGTTTTATTCCGTGACTTTTATACATTCTCAAGTCCTCCGCCCATTTCAGTTTGCTTTTTCCTGCATCAGTAGAAAGTCCCCCCATTCTCATTTTCACGATGTATTTGTTCAGGTAATATACTTTCAGGTTGGCTTCATACAGATAGCGTACCAGCAAATCCGAGTCGGCGGCTATCTTATAACTTTCGTCGTAAAGTCCCCATTTATCCATGCACTCCTTCTTTATATAGACAGTGGGGTGGAGTGGGAGCCATCCGTTTTTTACATTCTCTTTACTGTACCGTCCGCTTATCCAGTTTCGTATCATCTGGTTGGTGTCGTCATAATCTACAAAGACTCCGTTGCCGTATATCATATCCGCATCTTGTTCCTCGAATGTTTTCACTATGTCGGAGATGGTGTGAGATGAAAACAGGAAATCGTCGGAGTGAATCAGACCGATAATATCTCCTGTTGCTGCACGTATTCCTTTGTTAATCGCTTCATACATACCTTTATCCGGTTCGGAAATAATTGTATCTATCCCGTTTTTATATTCATTGATGACAGCCAGCGAGTTATCTTTCGATGCTCCGTCTACCACTATGTATTCTATGTAGGGATAATCTTGTTCCAGTACACTTTCTATTGCTCCACGGATGGTGGCTTCCCGGTTGTAGCAGGAAGTAATGATTGAAACTTTCATAGTGCTTGATATTTTTATCTTGTAATATTCCTTGTTCGAATTTTTTGTGCAGGATTCCCTTGATAAATTCCGTATGCTTCCATCGTTCTGGTAGCAGTGGATCCAACTGTTAGTATAGCATGTGATTTTACTTTTACTCCAGGGCATACCACTGTTTTTGCACCAATCCATGCACCATCTTCTATTATAATAGGGGCATTCCGGTAATTGAAAGTGGATAGTGTATAGTCATGATTTCCTGTGAGTAATAATGCCCCTTGTGAAATGCATACGTTATTTCCTATTATGACTTCATCAAGATTGTCAATCCATGCATTTTCTCCTAGCCATACATGGTTTCCTAATGTTAGTTTCCAAGGGAATTTTATGTTCACATTATTTTTAATCACTAATCCTTTTCCTATTTTTGCACCGAAAAGCCTTAAGAAGAATATCTTTATTCCCATGAAAGGATTCCAAGAAGCACGGACAAATAGTGCGTTGGCAAAATACCAAAGAGTTTGTTTTATAATTCCTGCTCCTTTACTAAAATTCCCGGTATTAAAAGAAGGTAAAAAGACTTCTGTCATTGCCCTAATATTTTTCTATATAGATTTACCATATCATGGGCCATCTTTTGTGAAGAGTATTTTTCTTCTATTAATTTTCGCCCATTTCGTCCCATTTGTTCAAGTTGTCCTTCTGTGCATTGCAAAAACTCTTTTAAGGCTTTAGTGGTAGCTTCTGTTCCTATCTCTGTCCACCATCCACAATGGTAACTTTCTAGTTCTTGCCATGGAGTTCCTTGAGTGGTAATAACGGGTGTGCCACATGCTAGTGCTTCAGCCACTACTATGCCAAAATTTTCGCTATATGTAGGCAGTATAAATAAATCAGTTCTTCTGAATAGTTCCCATTTTTGATCACCATATACACCACCTGTGAAATGAATTAGATTTGCAATATCTAGTTTAATAGTTAATTGTTTTAATTCGTTGATATAAGCCTCATCACCTTCTCCTGCAATATTAATTTTATAATCCTGTAATTCTTTTTTTAAATTTGCGATAGCTTCTATTAAAAAGTTTATTCCCTTTTTTACGTGTATACGTGAAAGAAATAAAATTTCTTTTTGTTTTTTCCATGAAGTTTTAAAAACTATTTTTTCTACCTCAATACCGTTAGGTATTATTTCTATTTTATTATTGTATCCTAATTTTAGTAGATTTTTTTTTTCACTATTGGCAGTAGCATGTAAGCAATCCGCATTTTTTATTGCTTGTTTTTGATAGAGTAGAAGGGCTGGCTTTTTTTTGGTCCAATAATGACGCTTAATTATCCATGGCTCCAACATTCCATGTGGTGTAAGAACTACTTTATACTTTAATTTCTGTGTCCATTTTTGTATAAAAGCACATTGGGGTATCCAGCAACAATTTATGTGTACAATATCTGGATTTATTTGTTTAAGAAAAGTTTCCCATTGACGTTTCATTTCTATTGGATGCCTCCATGTCGCAATATTATGAAGTTGACAATTTTCTATGGGTAGTGGCTCTTTTGATATATGGGTAATAATATGTAGTTCTACTAGATTACCAAGAGAATTGCCCAATAATTGCATGTATGAAGAAGTTCCACCCCAAGTTTGGTCAATAGTAGGGATATATTGTATGATTCTCATTTTGATTTTTTTATTTTATAGGTAATATATTCTCACGTGGAAACATGTCTAGTAAACCACCATTGGTGATATTAATAAATTTGTATCCTTTTTTTTGGCACCATATAGCTAATCGGTTGAGATCATGAAGGTGACGTGAATGCATTAAAAGATCAATCACAAATTGAGTTGTAGGTTTGTTTTCTAATTCTTTATCGTTTCCATAAAAATGACTATCAGCTGTCTTTATCATTTCATGCCCGATGCCAGTAGCATCAAAGCCTGTGAAATACACTTTTTTGAATTCTTGTTGTATTGCAAAAGAGAAACAACTGCCAGAAACTCCGAGATTATAGAATGGTAATGAGTAGTTTAACCAATAAATATTCTTATTATTGCGATAGCTTCTGAATAAAGGATTGGTATACCAAGATATTGGAAGAATAATTGTTGTGTTAGGGCTTATTTCCCAAATTTTATCTAACCAACTTATAGGCCATATTCCTTTTAGCATTTTTGAATCTACAAATACATGGTATTGGGGCTGTAGTTCTTTATATAATGGATGCATGAAACCGCGATTGACGAACATCATGGTTTTTCCTTTGAGGACACTTATGTCTTGTGTTTTCAATGAAGGAGCATTCAACAATAAATACAAATCCTTTCCAACTCCTTCTAGAGGACGTTTGGCCATCTCTCTTTTTACTTTTTGAATTTGTCTGTCCGTAGCATAAATAAGTTTGCGAACTCTTTCTATAAACGATAATATTATATCGTCTTTTTTGATCATCAGATTCCAGAAAAACATATTCGTTACCTTTTTACCCGACCACATTCATCACCATTCATCAAATTCTCTACATCTTGTATTGTTACCCAATTGAAGTCGCCTTTTAATGTATGTTTAAGACAACTTGCTGCAGTGGCAAATTCCAATGCTTTCCTGTCATTTTTATAATGAAGTAAACCAAAAATAAGACCACCCATAAAACTGTCTCCACTTCCTACACGATCAACAATATCTGTAATATTGTAACGCCGACTTTCAATAAGTTCTTTGCCATTGTAAAGGATACTTCCCCATGTATTATGATTTGCATTGATTGCACCACGTAATGTAATGACTATTTTCTTGCAGCGAGGAAATTTTTTCATCATTTGCTGTCCCACATTTATAAATATGTTTTGGTCAATTATTCCGTGCGTGTTTTTTGCATTAAAATTTGGAGGGGTTATTCCGAATACTTTCTCGCAATCTTCTTCATTTCCTAAAATGATGTCACAATTTTTAACCATCTCTGACATGACTTCAGTTGCTGATTTACCGTATTTCCAAAGATTGTCACGATAATTGATATCACAGCTCACTGTTATTCCTAATTTATTAGCTGTCTTAATGGCACTTAGACATTCATTGGCTGCGCCTTCTGATAGAGCAGGAGTAATGCCCGTCCAATGAAACCAATCAGCATTATTTAGAATTTTTCTCCAATCAATACTTCCAGATTTTATTGTGGCAATAGAAGATCCTTCTCGGTCATAATAAACTTTTGAAGGACGTGCATTACTTCCGGTTTCTAAATACATAATTCCCATACGTTTACCGCTACGTAGAATATGATTGACTCCAACTTTGTGTCCACGTAGAGCCATGATACAGCGTTCGGCTATTGGATTGGAGGGTAGGCAGGTAATATATTCTGTTTGCATGCCATAGTTAGCTAAACTTACAGCAACATTAGCTTCCGCACCTGCATAATTTATGTCAAACTTATTAGTCTGTATAAGCTTGAGATAATTTGGCGCTTCAAGGCGTACCATAATTTCACCAAATGTTACAATCTTTGTCATTTTATTTTTTATAGAGGTTCATATACATAATTTCTGCAGTAGTGAAATCTTCGGGCCAGTCAATATCAAAACTGTGAATTTTATCCATTATGTGGAGGAATGGTTTCTGTCCAATGCGATTTTTGTATTTTATATAAAGCTCACGTTTAGCGAGGAACATTGTATGATTAATTTCATAAAGTGGGTCTAGATCTTGTGTTCGCGGCCAAAGAAGAGAGGTGTTATTGTTGATAAGTTTGCCTGTTTTACTTAGTAGAAAATTTTTTATTTCAGTAACCCCAACAAGTGAATCATAACCTTCATTGAGTTTTTCAAGATAGAGTTTAATGCCAGTATCATATTGTATAGCATCTGTGAAAGGGGTAGTTACATGTCCCCATAATATGTGATCTGCATCTGTAATGGTAGGTACATAACAAATTAAATCTTGTAAATTAGTGCTGCTCAAGCAAAGGCCTTCAGGACGAGGGATTATTTTCAATCTACTGTCTTTTTTATATTTTTCTGCTATTGCTATACAAGTTTCATCATTGCTGCTGAAAATAATTTCATCTATGAGTTTAGTAGTAAGTAGTTGTTTTACTTTATTCTCAACAAGTCCTCCTTCAATATCTGCAAAAGGGCGAGTGTTTTTGTTTTTAACTCGTTCACTACCTTTACGTGTAGGAAGATAGAATGTAATTTTGTTATTGTTCATAATTAAATAAATTGATATACAGATTCTATGTCAAGTTCTTTATAAATGGATGGAGTCAATGATTTTAATTTAATTCCTTTGAATTTTGAATATGCAGTAAAAATTGTTTTATTTTCATTGGTTAATGAAACTTCTTTTTCAGAAAGAACATCTCCAGGATAACCATCATAACCTATAACATAGATATCATTGTCTGTGAGTGTTATGGCCAATTGTAATGCAATAGTCGTAACTGAATCCTTATATTGGTTGATGAATTCAATCGTTTGTAATTCAAATGTAGCTTCCTTGGCATATTCTGGAACTTCAGTACCCATAGTGCGTGGGTATGGTGGAAGAATACAAATTCCTTTAAATTTGTTGGCTCCTACATTTTGGGTTAAACGATCTCCTTCATTACCGACTAAACAATAATATTGGGAAATATTGGTGTCAAGATAAGTATTAGCGTGTCGAGCTGTTGCAAAGACTATGGCTGTATTGGGTTGGTTGGTAATAAATTCTTTGATAGCTTCTTTATGCTCTATTGCATTAGGACCACCGCCTATAATTATAACTTTGTTAAATTTCTTTTTAATATAAAATATAGGAAACCGTGCATTGTCCTTTGTTTTGTTTTTTCTGTTATCAAGCGCACGCACGATACTATTAAATGAATAGACACGATTAGTTACCCAATCCATTACCTCTTTTTGAGGAATATTATTAGCTCCGGAAAGCATATATGGTAAGTTAGTTCCCCAATGATACTTTTTAAATAGTGGGGTGAAGGCTGTGATTACATTGCCAAGTGTATTGAAATTTACTTCTAGACCTTTATGTTTATTGAGATAGGTTAACAGTAATTCCATTTTTAAATTACCAGCACCACGTCCCATTCCCATGATAGTTGCATCTACGTAGTCAATTCCATGGTCCATTGCTGTGAGTGTATTGGCAAGACTAAGTTGGAGATTATTATGCCCATGAAACCCTATAGGTACATTAGTATATTTACGTACCTCAATAAGGAGCTCTTTTACTTCATTGGAAGTTATTCCACCATAAGAATCTACCATGCAGAAAAGGTCAGCTATTCCATTAATGCCTTTTAGTTTTGGTAGGAAACCATCTATTTCAGACCACTTTGACATGTACATTACATTAAATCCGACTTCAAACCCCATTGCTTTTATTGCTTTTGCGAGTATAATAGCTCGATCAATATTTTGGGGATCAATTGCAATGCGTATCATGTTTATAAATTCTTGAATCGGTGATAGCAAATAATCGAGATCTTCAGGAGTGGTATTCTTTTCATTGATCATTACAGCTAATTTTTTAGAACAAATTTTTCTTATATGTTTTAATACTGATACTGGTGTGTAGCCAAATTTGCCTAAATATTCCTTACTGGGATTATTTCTATAGCCAATTTCTAGATAATCTATAGGCAATATATTCATTGCTTTTATATAACTATCTACTATTGTAGAATTGAAATCCCAATTGGTGTAATATCCGCCATCACGTAGAGTGCAATCTAATATTTTCATAATTCTTTTATTTGTTTATTTCCATTTCATGGAAAGCTTTTATCCATGCAGTTTCTGTATATTTTATTTTTAATATATTTGTATTATTGAGACATTGTTTAATACGTGTACTTTCTCCTTCATCTATTATTTTTTTTATCGATTCTCTTAAATCTATTTCAGAATAAGGTACAACGATGTAGTTTATTTTGTCAAGCTCAGGGTATTTAACTGTGGAGATGACTATTTTATTATAAGCTAATGTTTCAAGAATTTTTGAAGGAAAATTGTAATGGTTTACAGGGGAGTTTGGGTTACGTAAACTTAATGTATAATCAATAGACTGAAGAAGATGTATATAGTCATCGAATTTTTCATAGAATCCTTTATAAATAATATTAGGATATTTATGAGCATATTCTTCTACTATTTTTGAATTGTTTTTGTCTAGTTTTCCTGATAAATATAATTTTGCTTCAGGTATATTCTTAAACACATCCAAAGCGAGGAGAAGTCCGGTGTTAGCATTAAGAGTACCAGATAATAAAAAACTCTTGTTGGCATGAAATACACTAGGATTTTTATTGATTTTTCTATCAGGAATTATGCCTGGAATAGTTTTGAAATTAGTATTAACCTCATAACATCGTGCTGATAAAGATATTACTCCGTGTGCTTTTTTTATAGCCCAAAGTAGAATTTTTCCAATTTTATTGTTATATCGCATTGGATTATAATCAGCAAGTAGAATGAAAGTATTTTTGTGTGATAGAAAGCGTATAAGGAGATAGGATAATATATTTCCTGTCCATACATTGTAGAACCATACATTTTGCTCTTTAGTCTTAGATACTCTATGATATAGCCATAAATTATCGAATAGTATATTTATTGCTTTACCTAAACGTTGATGTTTAAATGGACGGCAAAGATGGTACTCTATTCCTGTAGATTTTTCTGTAAATGATTTGAAAGAGCCATCTACACAACCAGGAGGAATTGCAATGTGTAAGGAAAAAAAATTCATTTCATTTATGTGTAGACAAAAATTATTTGCAGCTTGTGAAAGGTTATATTTATTTACTAGAATGTTGGGGATATTTTGAGAGAGAAATATACTATTAGAAGATACTCCTTGAATATAGGTTGGGTCCATATGTAATTTATTAAATAATCAGTTAATTAGATTTATTAGATAAGATATGATTATAAAAATATTGTTTTTACAAAGTAAAATGGACTACATAAGATTATTGGGTGTTATTATGTAACATATTTTTTTGTGTTATGCTCCATGATATATTGTGATATCATCAAATGAATATCTTAATATACGTATAGTGATCTTTTTAAGAATTGGATAAAGTCATTTAGACATGATTTTATCCAATTCTGTATTATATTTATCCAATGTGCTTTTTAATATATTGATATATGATTTTCCAAAAACAATGTCAGGTTCTATATAGTTACCTTCTCCCCATTCATTCCATGAACGTAACATAACAATTTTATTATTTTTATTTTTTACTATATCAAATATTTTTGTTAAATGTTTTTTGAATAATTCAGGGGAGACTTTATCTAAAATCTGCGCTCCATATCCACTTCTCGGTGAATGGTCAAAGTTAGGAATAATAACAGGAATACTATCTTCTCTACATTCTTGTGAAGTGACAAAATATTTAATAGCTTGTTCGTATTTAATGCAATTTACAGGTTTTTTTGTAATATATTTTAATGTTTTATTGATTTTAAGTAAAAAACGCTTTGCTTTATTTGGAGCGTATCTCATTGGACTACTTAACCGTGGAACTACAATAGCAGAAAATAATCTTTTTTTATATTTGTCAATATCTGCTATGTTGTTGTATATTTTAGACATGTCAGCAGTTGCTACAAAATAAATACCATTTTTAAAACCGTCTTCTTTAGCCCATTTCTGCCATAATGAAATAAATTCAATTGGGAGATTGTCAGGTTGAAATATTAAAAAGAATGGTGCGCCATTTATTTTAATATAGCGTTTGTCTTTGAATGCTTTAAGGCAATATTCATAGTGCCTGCGATAATCTGATTCACCCAAATAACATTGCTCGATAAGAAGTTTGTCTTTACCATGGGTTCCGTCAATATTCCAATTCTTGGCAAACCAACTATGATTAGCCCATCCAAGACAAAATGGAAAATCAGGTTTACCAGAAGCTAATACTTCGTCAAAGATGTCTGCCATTAATTGCTTTCCATTACCAAACCAATAGTGCCAATACATAAATCCTTCAATGCCAGCTTCACGGGCAAGTTCAGCTTGTTGTTCACGTATAGGGGCATAGCGGAGATCATAGTAGCCAAGATCAGCAGGGATTTTTGGTTGATAATGATCTTTGAAAAGAGGTTTGGCCTTACCTACATTTGTCCATTCTGTAAAACCTTTACCCCACCACTCATCGTTTTCTTTAAAAGGATGATATTGTGGTAGATAATAAGCTATTACTTTAATTTTGTTATCCATTTTTTTACGTATTTTTTTGATTGATATTTTAGGTTACGTGATGCTAATAACTGTACAGATGTTATGTAGAATACGATAAAAGTTTCATAAGAGCCATAGATGCCAGTTACTAAACTATAGGATAAGAAACCACACATTATATATATAGCATCTTTGGCTTTTTTGTTAATTCTATTGTAAAGGTAGTAAAACATATAATAAGTCATGATGCAACCGTATAAGCCTAAATTGCAAACTTGAATAAATATAATACTTTCAAAACCAAGCATTGTAGGATGTTGATTTCCGTTATGTGAAAATCGGTAGTAACTACTCCAATTATATCCATGCCCAAAAAGTGGAGCGTTGGACCATTCTTCATAACATCCAAATAGTTGTTCTATTCTACCATTAACACTTGAGCCTGTCACTTTGTTACTATTACTATATAAGGATTCAATATATGTTTCTATAAAAGGTACATTAGGCGTTATGACAAATATAAAGAGTATGATTATAGTTATTGATATGGCAACACTTTTCCATAGTTGGATTTTGGAATACATGTATATTGTATAGAAAATGATAAGTATAGCTAGTGCAGAACGATTGCCAGATATGATTACAAATATCCAAAATGAAAAGAAAATAATCCCTAAAAAAGCTATTTCCCATAATCTTTTTCGTATTTTCTGATATAGAAAAATAAGGAAAATTCCTGACATTGTTAGAAAGTTTCCACAGTACCATGGGGACAAATAAATGGATGTAACACGACCAAAAAGTCGTCCTGAATCACCCATTTCAATTTCCATTTCATATTGTTGATCTGGAGCGAAGGAAAATAGTTTTAAATATGGATTTGATCCTAGAAAGGAGGCATTGAAAAAGCCATATATTGTGGTGATTAATATGAGAATAATGATAGTCCATGAAAAGAATACGTATGCATTGGTATGTTTTATAGTTGTGTAATATAAGACATACAATAGAACTCCGTCTGCGACAAATGATCTGATAAAGGTTTTTAACTGAAATGAAATAGGAACTTCGTCACTAGTCAAAAAAATAACCAGTAATAAGGATATATAGTAAAAAAAAACGTATTTTGATATTCCTAAATCTAACTTTTTTTCTTTGAATATTACTACTACTAGTAAATAGAAAGAAAGAATTGTTCTATTAAAACTTATACCACCTGGTAGTGTAATAATTCCGTTGGGAATTAAGAAAATCATTAAGATATATAAACTACAAGATATCTGAAGTCCGTATTTTTTATTGAGTGGGAAAATAAAATATAGAATAAGAAAAAATATAAATATAGAATCTATCATTGTTCTTTATTTTGTGGAATTAGTATCATTTGTATATGATAATACTATTTTTTTAATAATATCTTTTGCTTCTTTTATGGATATATTATTAATCATACTTGTTCTATTGTAAATTCCATGTCTTTCAAAAGCTCCTTGAAATTTATAACTGTATGCAAGTCCAAAGAGCGGTACATTTGTATATATTGCTGCAAAATTAGCATGCATTCTAGTCCCAATAAAAAATGACATTTGTGATATAACATATTTTATTTGTGGGGAAATAAGATTTTGATCAAGTAGGATAATATTGTTTTTATTATTTAATCTATTATATACAGCACGACATGCACTTAAGTCATCGTTGTGAATATCAGGGTGATGGTAATTGTATGAATGTGGTATAAGATATATAGTTTTACCTAGTTTTTGAAATTCTTGAATTAATAAATTAATAAGATCTGGATATGTGTCGAACTGTTTTTCTAAGCCTGGAAATTGATTGTCATATGCGAGTCCACTTACATTGATACCGATTGCATTGGGTTGTATCTCAATATTCCATGGTTGTGGTTTCATGTAGTACGAGAGGTCTTGTGTTATTTCGTAATTTAAATTTTCCTTTTTTAATTCTTTTATATATTTGTCGTCACGTATGAATATTTTACAAGCATAATGTAATATTTTTATTGCTAACTTCTTGTTCTTTTCTTGTTTAAAAGGTCCAATTGTTTGAGGAAGAAATATTAAAGGTATATTGAATTTGATGGCGAGATTAATGTCATGTAATCTATTTTTAAAAATATTATTTCCATATATATCAGCAAATCCATCACCTCCATTAATTGCCGCAACTGTTTCGATCTGCTGAATTGTTTTTCCGAAATATGTAAATGGTAAAATAATGTTGAACTTATTAATTAACCACATTTCTATGAAGAAGATAGGATAACTAATGTGATGCCATTGATGTTTTTCTATTTCTATGTAGTTATAATGTACTTTACGGTTATTAGCTTTAAAAGGGTTATTGTATATATGATAATTGATAAGAGTATGTTTTTTTAATAGATATTTACGCTCTTCCAAAAAAGAAATAGAACCATAACTTAATGCAGCTGTACCTCGGTTGCTATCTTCGAGATTAAAGCCTGAGATCAGAAAATATTTTTTCATTTGTTGTATCTTTCCCATTGTTGTGATTTGAAATTATACTGCTTAATTATATGTGCAGGGTTACCTGCAACAATACTATAAGGAGGGACATCTTTTGTTACGACTGCTCGGGCAGCAATTATACTATGCTTTCCTATGTGAACACCTGAAAGGATTTCACAACTAAAACCTAACCAACAATCATCCTCGATTATTATTGGACCTTTACTAGTGAGTGGTTGTAAGGCTATATGACGATCTATGTCTTCATAACCATGAGAATGATCGGTTATATGCACATAACCTGCAAACAGAACATTTTTTCCAATTTTAATTTTATTTATAGCAGCCAAACTACAATGATTACCGATCCACGTTCCTTCACCAATAATAATTTTAGGATTATAAGGTATATCTGCATACTCAATTACAGGACCAAGGTATACTCCATCACCTATTCCAACATTTTTATCTATATATATACATTGGGGATTGTGGATGATGGCTTGGCGAGAAATATTTACATTGTTATCGCATCTTCCTAATACTTTTTTGTATTTATTGCGTTGTAAATAATTTGATATTTTTCTTAATAGATTTGTCATCTTTTGAAATATACTTTTCAATATGGATTTTTTAATTAAACGAGTTAAAATGATGTGCTTTCGCATGTTAGAAAGATTTGCTGTTGCCCATTTGTGATAAATTGGTCTTTCAATAAGTGATGTTATATATTTAATATTAGTTTGTGTGGTCTTTGTTTTAAGTTCTTTTTGAATGTTAGGCCTTTGGGCTATAGCATAAGTGTTGTAATCAGAAGGATGGCTCTCAATAAGGTTTAATTGGCTAAGCGCCTCAAAAATGCATTGTCCTTTTTCTGTATTGACTAAGAACAAGGTTTTTCCGAGTTTTTCATTTTTATATTTATCTAACCATGGATCTGCCATTGTTATATCTGCATTACGTCCTGTATCATATTTGCAATAATAACAACGTTTGGGGCGATATAGACCGGATAAATGTATTGTTCTCCAAGGTTCAGTGTAATTGTCATGGTAAATTTTATTTCCGTTTTTGAGCCATATTTGGATTCCACTGGGCCATCCGTTACCTCTATACTGCATATTGATTATATCATCTTTTTTAATACCAAGAAAATGATAATATTGCCAAGTTCCTTCGATAGTGGTTTGACCAGAACAGCAAAAAGAAAGAATAAAATTTTTAATATTGTTTCTGTTTAGTAGTTGGCGAATACCCACTACTTGGCAAGGAGCACAAGTTATTACCATTCCTCCTTGAATATGTTGAATATTTTCTTTTACGAATTTTATTAGATCTATATCTTGGTAAATACTACCACATATATTTATATCATCTTCGGAGTAAATGAGTTTTGGAACATACATACAGGATGTTACGTCAAAAGTGAAAGTTATACTAGTACCATAATCAGGTAAAGAGAGTAAATATCGTATTATAGATGTTCCAACTCCTCCTGACGATGCGCGAAAACGGTCGTTTGTATTAGTAGCACAACCAATATGGTAACCCATGGGAGTATTTGTATTGATCATTTTTTTGTTTTTACTATTTTATTATGAATAAAATTAGATATATATTTACGCTCTATTTTGGTAAGTCCGCAATAATATATTGTTATAGAGCAAAATAATATGGAAGTTAGAGATTCACCTAAAAATGATTCAAAACTAATATTTTTATTGAAAATATGTATGTAATAAATGATCGTTGTAGTTGGTATGATGGTATAAATTATTGGTACGAGTGCTTTTTTAAGAAAAGTATGCCATGAAAATTGCAATACAATTTCTTGTAATAGAAATATTCTTGCAATAAGTGATAAAAAGGAAAATATTATTATGGAAATATATCCATACTCACTTGGTAAACCAATTTTGAAAAATAAATATGTCATAGGGAATGACATTAAGCTAAGTGTTCCAACTATTATTTGGTATTTTTTTATACAGCCTGTTGCTAGCATTGTTGTATAAAGACATTGTGATAAATTCTGACAAAGTGTGTAGATTATAGAATATTTAACAAATAAAGCAGCATACTGAGGCACTTCTTTTAGCCAAATGCTAAGTAAGAAGTCTATATTGATATAAACTGGTAGGCAGAGAATCCAAAATAGAAAGAATGCGAATTTGGTACCTAGAATTATCATTTTGTTGACATAGATAAAATCTCTTGCAGCATAACTTTTCGTTATTTGAGGATTTAGAGCTATCATAAAATTTTGGACAAATGTATTAATCGCTCCGTCCACTTGATTGGCAATGCCACGGGCAGCATTAACTGTAACACCAAAGAATAAATTTATGAGTAAGTTAATACCTTGATTGTTTAAAATCCCTGCTGTTGATCCTATGAAATTCCATCCACTAAAACCTATCATTTCTTTGAATATTTGATTATCAAAAGTGAAATTGCAACAACAGTCTTTAATGTATTTATTGCAATACCAACTGTATATAGCCCTTAATATAAGAGATATGATAAGCATGAAAATTGCATAAATAATAAGAGAATCAAATGTTATAATATAAAGACTATATGCTGCTAATAATTTGCATACAACTTCAAATATGCTGATAAAAGCAAAAGCTGATATTTTTTCATAGGCAATAATAGCAGCATTGTAAGGGATACATATTAGACTCACGAAAAATGTTATAACTGAACATTGGAAAACCCAATTAGCCGCATACAAACGTTCTGGAGTAATATTCATTTTATTGTTAAGAAACCACAATCCAATACTTTCTAGTAAAATTAATATGCAAATAGCGAGAATTAGATGAATGGTAATAGCAGTAGAGAATACTTTGTTAATTTGAGGTTTCTCTTTCCCCAATTCAAATGCAATGAATCTTTGACTAGCAGCAGTTAATGTTCCACTTAAGACGGAAAACATTGAAACAAAACCACCAACAACATTGTAAATTCCGTAATCTTCTATTCCGAGAGCATCTAATATCACACGGCTTGTGAATATAGACACACACATTATACAAAAAGTACGAAAGTATAGATATATAGTATTTTTGGCTAAGCGTTTATTGTTATGGGAACAGTTGCTCATGTGGTTTTGGTTTCCTTTTAGAATTTTAGGTAAATTGATACTCCTATATTTTTCCTGTTAGAGTTATGACTATATGTAATCTTTTATGATGGGGATTTTGCTTATGGAGAATAGGGCTTGTACCACTACCATAAGTATGTGATTCAGATTATAATCATCATGTTAATGAGAACTTGTAATAGATATTTTTTTATTATATATTTATATTGTTGAAAAATTTATATTCTCCTGAGGCTATATTTTCCATCCACTCTTGATTATCCAAATACCATTTTACGGTCTTTTCAATGCCTTCTTCAAATTGTAAACTAGGTTCCCAACCAAGTTCTTTCTTAAGTTTATTGGAATCAATAGCGTATCTTAAATCATGTCCTTTCCTGTCTGTCACATAAGTAATCAGTCTTAAAGAATATCCTTCAGGATTACCTAATAGACGGTCTACGGTTTTGATAATAACTTTAATTAAATCAATATTTTTCCATTCATTAAAACCGCCGATATTATATGTGTCTGCAATTTTTCCTTTATGGAAAATGATATCAATGGCACGAGCATGGTCTTCTACATATAGCCAGTCACGTACATTTTCTCCTTTGCCGTATACAGGTAATTCCTTGCCCCGACGAATGTTGTTGATGAATAGGGGGATTAACTTTTCTGGGAATTGGTATGGACCATAATTGTTAGAACAGTTAGTTACAATGGTAGGCATACCGTATGTATCATGAAAAGCACGAACGAAATGGTCACTGCTGGCTTTGCTGGCAGAATATGGGCTGTGAGGTTGATATTTTGTTTCTTCTGTAAATAGAGTGCCGTCAAATTTCAATGCTCCATATACTTCGTCTGTTGAAATATGATAAAACCGCTTGTTCTCAAATTTTTCAGGAAGAGATTCCCAAGTTAATTTGGCTGCTTGTAATAAGGAAAGAGTTCCCATTATGTTTGTTTGAGCAAATGTAAATGGATCTTTAATGCTGCGGTCTACATGACTTTCGGCTGCTAAATGAATAACCCCGTCAATCTGGTATTGTTTAAAGATATCCATTATTTTATTAAAATCACAGATGTCAGCTTTAATAAACGTATAATTGGCTGCGTTTTCTATGTCTTTTAGATTGGCTAAATTTCCGGCATAGGTTAATTTATCCAAGTTGATAATGTGGTATTCGGGATATTGGTTGACGAATAACCTTACTACATGTGAACCTATAAAGCCGGCTCCACCAGTTATTAAAATATTTCTTTTAAATTTCATAATTGCATTTCTTTTAGTTCATTGATACATTTTTTTAAAGAATCTTTCCAATAAGGAACAGGAATACCGAAAGTTTCTTTGAACTTTGTTTTGTCTAAAACTGAATAATGCGGACGTGTTACTTTACTTGGGTAATCTTGGCTATGTATGGGAGTTATATTGCAGTTATGTCCACTTAATTCACATATTTCTTTTGCAAAATCAAACCATGAGCATACTCCTTCATTGCTATAATGGTAGATCCCTTGTTGATTTAACATGTTGCGCTCAATGATTAATGAGATGGCATGAGCTAGATCTTTTGCGTAAGTCGGGCTGCCTATTTGATCGAAAATAACAGATAGGCTATCTTTCTCCAGGGTAAGTTTTTGCATTGTTTTTACAAAATTATTCCCCCATTTAGAATAAAGCCATGCGGTTCGTAATATGATATAATTACATCCCACTTTTTTTATTGTTTCTTCACCGGCTAATTTAGTCTTTCCATATACTCCGATAGGATCTGTTATATCATCCTCTGTATAAGGGATATGATTATTCCCGTTAAATACGTAGTCCGTAGAGATATGAATGAGAGTTGCGTTTTGAGCTTTTGCGACATTGGCTAATCGTCCTACGGCTATATTGTTTAGGGCATTAGCTATATCAAAATCATTTTCTGCCTTGTCTACGTTTGTATAGGCGGCACAGTTTACAATGATTTGAATCTCTTTTTCTTTAACAGTTTGTAGAATAGCATTGAAATCTGTAATGTCTAATTCTTCTACATCTGTGAATATATAATGATGAGAACTGTTTTGTGCCATTAGGCGCATCTCATTGCCAAGTTGTCCATTGGCTCCGGTAACTAAAACGTTCATATTCTGTTAGTATAGATTTGTGTTGTAATCGAATAGCCATGAAGCATCCTTTATTTTTTCATGATGCTTGTCTTTTTCAGAAAGAATGATTTGATTGGTCGGTATTCTCCAATTTATATTTAAATCAGAATCATCCCATGCTAATGCTCCTTCACTTTGTGGTGCATAGAAGTTGTCACATTTGTATTGAAAGATAACTTCTTGTGACAGTACACTGAAACCATGCGCAAATCCACGAGGTATGAAAAGCTGAAGATGATTTTCTTCTGTTAATTCTACTGCAACATGTTTTCCAAAAGTGGGAGAACCTTTGCGGATATCGACGGCAACATCAAGTACAGCACCTTTAATGACACGAACAAGCTTGCTTTGTGCATATGGTGGTTTCTGAAAATGGAGTCCGCGTAATACTCCATAAGAAGATTTACTCTCATTGTCTTGTACAAAAGAGATTTTACGAATTTTTTCTTCAAACTCTCTTTGTGAGAAAGATTCGAAAAAATAACCTCTTTCATCCTTAAAAAGACGAGGCTCAATTATTACTACGTCTTCTATTGCTGTTTCGATAATTTTCATTGCTCTAATCCTAATTCTTTGATGACTTTTAATAGATACTGTCCGTATTGGTTTTTCATCATAGGCTTGGCTAATTCATACATTTTATTTGCGTCTATCCACCCTTTCCGAAGAGCAATCCCCTCTAAACAAGCAACTTTTAATCCTTGTCGTTTTTCTATTACTTCGATGAAAGTTGAAGCCTCTGAAAGTGAGTCGTGTGTACCTGTATCCAGCCATGCGAATCCACGACCTAGTAATTGAACTTTCAGTTCTTTTTCCGATAAAAAGTATTGGTTTACAGTCGTGATTTCTAATTCTCCACGTGCGGATGGCTTGATATTCTTTGCTATATTTACTACTTTGTTGGGATAAAAGTAAAGTCCGACTACTGCATAATTGGATTTAGGTTGTGCAGGTTTTTCCTCGATACTGAGCACATTGCCTTGATTGTCAAATTCTGCAACACCATATCGTTCTGGATCATTTACCCAATATCCAAATACAGTAGCTTTGTTTTCTTCTTCGGCAGTACGAACAGCTTCTTTCAACATTCGAGTGAAACTTTGTCCGTAAAAAATGTTATCTCCTAAAATTAAGCAAACAGAGTCATTGCCAATGAACTTTTCTCCGATAATGAATGCTTGGGCCAAACCGTCTGGAGATGGTTGTTCAGCATATTCAAAATGAACTCCGTAGTCTGAACCGTTTCCTAGCAAGCGTTTGAAACTTGGTAGGTCGAAAGGAGTTGAGATGATAAGAATTTCACGAATCCCTGCTAACATTAAAACAGAGATTGGATAATAAATCATTGGTTTATCAAAGATGGGAAGCAGTTGTTTACTGACTCCTTTGGTTATAGGATAGAGGCGCGTGCCTGATCCACCTGCTAGGACAATTCCTTTCATATAATTATGTATTTTATTTCTTCGACAAGTTTGTTAACATGTATGTTTGTTTAATATGCCTCAGTAAGTTTGATTTTCTTCCAATCTCTTTTTTCTTTTAACTTTAAGCGTTTGTGGTTGATGGTTAGATATCTTGTTGAAATAGTATCCATTTTAATAATCTAAGAGTCTATTTTTTATAAGATTACAAATTCCCCTCCACATTTCCTAGCGTCCGCCATCCTTATTTCATCTTCTCCACAAACCCCACCGGCATATCAACCCCCGCACATCCCAACAAATCCAGTCTCACCACCACTTTCGCCTTTCCATCCACTTCCACCAATTCTCCTTCCAGTCCCTTTAGCGGACCTTTGACCACTCGTATCAATTCTCCCGGAACCAATGGTGCGGCACACATCTCCACCGCCTCGTCCGAATAATCCAGCATAAATTTGAACCGTTCCATCTGCTCGTCCGGAATCACCGCCGGAGTATGTTCGCCATGCAGCACCATATACCGGCTGATGGCCGACAGTGTGAGCACCTGCGAACGTTCCGCCGCATCCACATGGACAAAAATCATCATAGGGATAACCACCCGTTCTATTTTCTTTTTCCGGTAAGTCCATTGGCGGATTTCTTCTTGTACAGGCAGGAAGTTTTCTATATTCATTGCAGTCAGCCGTTCGGCCGTCTTCTTTTCGTGGTGAAGGCGGACATACGCCACTAGCCATTTTTTCATATTCGGAGGAAGGAAAAGTAATGTTAGATGTTCTAAAAATTGAAAGAAATGATGCCTCTTAAGCACGCTACGCTGTTACCTGTGTCATTCCCAGGTAAGCTTGTCGTTAAATTCTGATGCAAATATAGACAATATTTTACGATAACAAGCTATTTGTTCGCAAAAAATGAAAAAATTAACAAGAATAATACATTTATTCCTACTTTTGTACTTTTTATATTTTAAATCATATTAACATCATGGAAAAATCAAGATTTATAAGAAAAATAATGGCAGATTGCAGTTCTTTCAGGAACTGGAGATAGTAATGGTGAAATATCGCCTGTCCGGTGAAGGATACACCGATGAGGAAATGAGGGTTTTGAAACACATGTGTAAGGATACACTGGCTGATATAAACGAGTTTATGCGGAAAAAGGAGGAAAAGAAGAAGAAAGAACGGAAAGAGAAGAAAAAGAGGAAAGAAAGGAAATAAGGAATAAAATGTAAAAAAACACTAAAAGGAAGTCTCCCGGTTATTTGTACACTTGTGTAATGAATGGGGGTTGTAAATCAATACTTTATGTTTGGTTAGTGTACAATTTTAACTTTTGATTGTATGGGTTTGCAATATACTTTTGTTTTCATGGTGGAGGGAAATGCCCTCCTTTTGATAATTTAAATTCATACATGAATGGTTTATACCGATTTATGCTCTTTCTATTTCTCGGTGTTCGATGAACATGCCGTGGATATGACATTGAAAGAGTTTGTGGAACTTCTGCGTGGCGAACGTTGGAAAGCGCAAGTGGAAGAGTATCAGCGCCTGAAGGCTTCGGGCCGGGAGACAGAGGCCAAAAAATTAAAGAGAAAACTGGCCGCGCTGGTGATAGCCGGGCGTTGCGAAGGGAGCCATGCCGAAACTAATCTGAAGCAGTGGAGCGGGGACGCCATGCTGGATGTGGATAAATGTAACGGCCGTGTGTCTGAGTTCTTGCAGGTCTTGAAGGACACTCCTTGGGTGAAGGCGGCATGGCGCAGCGTTTCGTACGACGGGCTGAAGCTGGTGGTGCGTGTGGAAGCAGAGAGTGTGGACGAGTATCGTCTGGCATACGCGTTGGTGGCATGGCACGTGGCGCAGCTTCTTGCCTTTCCCTGTGACATGAGTTGCAAAAATCCCACCCGTCCTTGCTTTGCGTCGTATGATCCGGAAGCTTTTTTTCGTCCGGATACCGAAGTTTTTCCCTGGCGCCGCTTTGTGACGGAGCATCCCGACAGGGTGGGGGAGATTCTGGCAGAGTTGAAAGTGAAGACCCCGGCAAGTGCATCCAAGCCTCTCGTTGCGGCTTCGGGCATGCTGCACACATTCTTCAACGAGTTCCTGGCGCAGAATCCCTTTGTGGATGGCAAAAAGAATGAGTTTTTGTTGAAGCTGGGACGTATCGCCCGCTATAAAGGAGTGGGGGAAGAAGAGTTGGTCCGGCTGAAAACGCTGGCGGTGGAAAGACTGGCGGGTATGGGGTGTGCCGCCGGGGATATACCTCCGCGCATAGACTCCGGATACCGGTATGCCGACATGAACAAGGGTTCCGAAACACCTGCTTCCAGGGCTCACAAGGCTCAAGGCTCACTTAGGCGGTATTCTGATTCCGGCGAAGAGGGTGAAGAGGCTGAAATAGAGAAACTTGAGGCTGACAAATTGCGCCGCAATGTTCCGTGTCTTCCGGATGAACTGTTCGACCGTTTGCCCGACTTTTTGAAGCGTGGTTTGACACACGTCCGTAACAAGCGCGAGAGGGATATTCTGTTGCTCTCCATGATTACCAACATCAGCGGTTGTCTGCCGGGGGTGAGGATGAATTATGGAGGAATGGTTTATTCCGCCGATCTCTACCTGGTGGCTTTAGCCGGTTCGGGCAGAGGAAAAGGGGTGATGCAACTGGCGGCAATTCTGCCCGCAGCCATTCAGGGGTATTACGATGAACTGAACAGGAAGGATGAGCGTGAGTACCGGCAGAAATTGCTGAAGTGGAATCTGGAGGAACGGCTTGCCGCTCAGGAAAAGAGGGTTCCCGATTTGGACCAATGCCCGGAGATGCCGGTGGAACGCATCCTGAAGGTGGCTCCCAATATTTCGAAAAGCCAGTTGATATTGGCTTTGGAGGCGGGTGGATCGGTCGGCTTGGTGATGAATGCCTCCGAGCTGGATATGATAAGTTCTGCCATGCACCAGGAGTATGGAAAACATGATGATGTGATGCGTGCCGCCTCCCAGCACGAGGAGGTGTCTTCTTATTTCAAGACGGATCACCGGCTTGTTATTGTGAGTGATCCTCATCTGGCATTATGTGCTTCGGGTACTCCCGCCCAGTTGCATAAATTTATTTCTTCGCTGGAGAATGGAATGTACAGCCGTGTGGCTTTCTATGTGGGACAGGCCCCCTGGGAGTATAAGTCTGCCAATCCCGGCAAAGTCCGGCTGGATATGCGCGCTTATTTCAAAGGGATGGGCGAGGAGCTGCTGCGTATGTTTATCTTTCTCTCCGGATCGTCTACCGAGGTGATTTTCACCGAGGAACAATGGAAAGAGCATACGGAGCGTTTCAGAACGTATCTGCGTGAAGTAGTGGCGGAAGATGATGATTCTCCGGGTGCTATTGTGCTGCGCCACGGACTGATGATGTCTCGTATTGCCATGGTGCTGACTGCATTGCGTAAGTGCGAGCCGCAATGGAATACATCGGAGTGGAAATGTTCGGATGAGGATTTCCGTACGGCCATGCAGATAGTGGATGTGTTGCTGGAACACAGTTTGCTGCTTTCCACTTCCATGGATGATACTGCCGGAAGAATCAGGCCGGTAAAGGCTTTTTTCAAACTGCGTCCCATCTTGAGAACAATGCCGCGTGAGTTTACATATTCGGAGCTGATGGCGGCTGCCAATGAAGCAGGGTTGCCTACAGCATCCGTGAAACGTTATTTGTTGCGTTTGGTGTATTATCAAATCGTTGAGAAAGAGGATGGTAAGTATAGAAAGACCGGTAAGTCTTGGCCTAAATTACCGCCTAAGTGAGCCCTGAGCCTTGTGAGCCTAAAATACTGGTAAAAAAGGTCCTGTTGTTTTCAAAAAACAACAGGACCTTTCCGGTAAAACAACAGGGGATTTTAAAAAAACAACAAGGTCTTTCGAAGTAAACAACAGGTCCTTTGGGAAGCGTATGTCCTAAGGTTCTCCCAGATGCCTCACTATGATTGCCACTTCATGCTTCAGAAAGCTGTGGCGGAATTTGTTGTAGCCCGCTTCGTTTAATTCTTCCTGCAGCAGCATATTTCTCCGCATCCAGCGATATAGGGTTTGCAGGGCTGCCGCAGCGGTCCGTCCGGGGCTATATAATTCTGCCAGTTCCGCTTTGTCATACGCTCTGATAATGAATGCTTTTTCTTCTTGGTTCATGTTCTTTTATCTGTTTTGATTATAGAGTAAAGATACACAAAATGTCCTTGTTTTCCTACTCTGCCTGTAAGTTATTCTCGACATTTCTCGACAATGTTCTACGGCTCTCTACCAATGTCGACACAGGGCTTTCGCTTCATCGTATCTTTGTAGTGTAATCAAAAGTCAATCATAGCCGGCTTAGTGATTAACAGTTGATTGTCAGTGTGTTTCTTAATTTAAAAGTTTTAATTTTTAATTTTAAAAGTATGGGAAGAACAGTTTCTTATTCGGTAGTAAAGCGTAATAATCCGCTTGATCAGGATGCGGTGCCTAAGTTTTATGCACAAGCTCAGGCCAATGGTCATGTAGAGATTCGCGAAATGGCGGATCGTATTCAGAAGACCTGTACGGTGACGCGTGCGGATGTAATGGCTGTGCTTGTTGCTTTGGAGGATGTGATTATGGAGGCTCTGGAAGGGGGTGAGATTGTAAGGCTTGCCGATCTGGGCACTTTCCAGATAGGTTTGAGCGGAAGAGGTGCGGAAACGGAGGATACGTATGATGTGTCGATGATTAGAAAAGCGCGTATCAATTTCCGTCCGGGTATTGCGCTAAGCGGTATTCTGGCAGCACTGAAATATACGAAAGTGGATAAATTGCCGGTGAAAACGAAGGAGGAGCAAAAACCTGCTTAAGTAGGTGGCGGACAAGTGTTTAATTTTAAAAAAAAACTGTAGAATGAAAGGTAAATCTGTTTGGAGCACTATTTTGAAAGTGGTGATTGCAGTAGCTACGGCTATTGCGGGTGTAGTAGGAATAAGCTCGTGCATAGGAGGATGAGAGTGATTAATCTGATTGTTGTCCACTGTTCCGCCACAAAGGCGGACAGGGACTTTACCGAACAGGATTTGGAGGTGTGCCACCGCAGGCGTGGAATGAACGGACCCGGATATCATTTTTATATCCGTAAGAACGGGGATATAAAAACAACCCGTCCCATAGAGAAAATCGGGGCGCATGCGCGTGGGTATAATGCGCAGAGTATCGGGATATGCTATGAGGGGGGAGTCAGCGAGCGGGGCAGGCCGGCGGATACGCGGACGGTGTGGCAGAAACATTCATTGCGTGTACTGGTCAGGGCGTTGCTGGTGGATTATCCCGGTTGCAAGGTTTGCGGTCATCGGGATTTAAGTCCGGATTTGAACGGAAATGGTGAGATAGAGCCTGAGGAATGGGTGAAACAGTGTCCCTGTTTTGATGTTTCAAAAGAAAAGTATAGTAAATAATATTTATATATTAAAACATAATAAGACTAATTCTCTTCTGAATTTGTTAAAATATTAACGTTCTGGAAAGAGGATTAGTCTTATTTTATTATGTAATTAATTTTGAAATTACTTTTTGTTTACATTTTCTGCGCCGTATCCATAGCCGTAACCGTATTTTTTACCATATCCGTAATACTTGCCATACTTGCCGTATCCATAGTAATATCCGTACTTTTTTTTCTTCATGTCTAGTCCGTTGATAATGGTACATAGGTTGGGCAGTTTTTTCTGTTCGCCCAGTTCGTTGATTAAAGTATAATCTGCCTTGTGGGTGTAGTCTGCCCGGCACACATAGATGCTGGCATTGGCTACTCGCGAAATCAGTTGGGTGTCGGTCACCATGCCGATGGGGGCGGTATCCAGAATGATATAGTCAAAATGCTTTTTCAGTATGTCGATAGCCTGAGGCAAAGATTCACGTGCCACCAATTCGGTCGGGTTGGGAGGGATAGGACCTCCGCGCAGAATGGACAAGTTAGGATTGATGTTTGAAACTTGTACCAGCGACATCAGGTCGGTATGTTCCGGATTAGCGAGGAACTGGCTGATGCCTTGTTCCTTGCGTGACAATTGGAAAGCTTTGTTCAGACCCGGCTTGCGGATGTCAAGCCCCACAATCACAATTTTCTTTCCTAATAAAGCCAGACTGACAGCCAGATTGGAAGCGATAAAGGTTTTGCCTTCTCCTGTAGTGGTGGAGGTAACCAATATAACTTTCTCGTTACTCTTCATCATATAAAGTACATTGGTGCGTACATTACGGAAAGTTTCGGCCATCAGGTCGTTTTGGTTTTCGTGTACTACAATGGCTCCCTCCGAAGATTTATTTTCAGAGAAAGGTACGTCACCGACTATAGGAAGGGATGTGATTTTTTCCACATCGGCACGTCCTTCTATCTTGTATTTAAAAAGCTCGATGATATAGATCACGGCAACCGGCAGAGCGACGCCTAGAATCAGTGCTACCAGATAAATCATCTTTCCTTTGGGAGATACGGGGATGGCATCTGCCAGCGCTTCGTCTACTATGCGGGCATTGTTGGCGGTAGATGCCAGAGTGATGGCATTTTCTTCACGCTTTTGCAGCAGCATCAGGTAAAGTCCTGCTTTGATTTCCTGTTGGCGCGAGATACTGACTAGTTGGCGTTCCTGTCCCGGAGCATTGGTGATGCGTCCGGCATATTTGCCTGCCTGGCGTTCCAGATCCGCCTGGGTGATGGCCAAGCCTCTTTGCACGCTGTTGATGGTGGTCAGTACATTGCTGCGCATGGCGCGGATGCTGGCATCCAGATTGACTACCACCGGGTTGTTTTCCTGAGAGGAGCGGAGCAGGCGCTTGCGTTCCAGCAGCATCTCATTGTAGCGGTTGATCAGTTCGGTCAGTCCGGTATCTGTCAGGCCTACATTGACAGGAAGTACTTCGTAGGCATGATCCGGATTGTTGGCATAGCTGGCCAGGAATTGTACCAGCCGGAGCTGGGTGCTGTTTTCAGCACGTTTTTTTTCGTATTCCGAGTTTTCACTCAATGCCAGTTGGGCGTCGCTTTTCAAGTCGGTCAGCCCGGCATCGCGCTTGAAGGTTTCCAGTTCTTGTTCCGTAGTTCCCAGTTCACCGTTGATGATATTAATACGTTCATCAATAAATTCTGCGGTCTTGGTGGCCACTTCGTTTTTATCGTCGTTGGCATCCCGGTTGTAGATTTCCACCAGTTTGTTGATAAAATCCATACCGCGTTGCGTATGCGTGCTCTTTACAGAGATCTGTGCGATAGTGGTGGATTTGGAAGTAGGCTCTATGCTCAATGCTTTTCTGTAATCATTAGCTACGTTATAGGGAGATGAAACAGTGACTATTATTTTTTGTTCACTCTTTATATCTATGGAGTCTTTAGGGGTGAAGCTGAAAGTACCTGATGGGGTGGTCAATAAGGCAGGCAATTTATCGAACTGCTTAATGTATTCTTGTTCACCGATTGATACCTTTACATTCAACTTATTGCCCGGTTGAATACTTAGATTAAGGTAAGCCGGCATAGATAATTTTTGAGCTTCTTCAGGAGTAATCCATACTTTGATGGGAGAACTTTTGTAAAGCTCTATGTTATGGAAACTACCTTCTGCCGCATAGTTAATGTAGAGATCTAGTTCTTCTACCACTTTTCTGATAAGGGTACGTGAATGTAGAATTTCCACTTCATTATCAAAATTGTTTATGGAGGAGTAAAAGCCTAAATCTTCTAAATCTACTATTCCCGTATTTGATTTACTATTTTTGTCATTGTCTTTGATAATAACGGAGGCTGAAATATTGTAAACCGGTGCGGTATAGCGTAGATAAAGCCATGCCCCTGCCAGACACAGCAGAATGCATGCTACAAACCAAGGCCAATGGATAGTATATTTAAAAAGGACCGCTTTGAAATCAGTCTTTTCTTCTTTTTCTTCTAAGTATAAGTCGTCGTATAAATCTTCTTTCATAATTCTGTTTATTTGGCAATAGTTACTATCAGGCTGACAAGTGAAACCAATGTCCCCACTACAGAGAACCAGATGGTGGTACTGTTGCTGATTCCTGCATTTTTAGCTTTGGTCTTATTGGGAGTGACATAAACTACATCATTCTGTTGGAGGTAGTAATAAGGAGATACAATGATATCGGCATCATTCAGATTCAGTGGGATTACTTGCCGATTGCCCTGTGCATCTTCACGAATTAGTTTTACTTTATCTCGTTGCCCATATACGGTCATGTCTCCTGCCATGGCCAAGGCTTCCATAATATTTACTTTTTCATTAGTGATGGTAAATGTACCAGGTTTTGTGACTTCTCCCATCACCGAGATTTTATAATTGGCCATACGTACATTTACTATCGGAGTTTCTTTAATATAGATTTTCAGTTTTTCTTTTATTATATTTTCCGCTTGACTTTTGGTGAGCCCTCCAATATGCAATGTACCTAAAACGGGGAAATCAATGTTTCCATTATTGTCTACTAAATATTCTTGAAGAACAGGCTGACTTGTTACGCTTAGTCTCTTGCCTTGATCTCCTAATGCGCTTGCTACCGTCAGATTAAAGGGAATGGCGGCATCGGGATCACTGGTATTCACCGTGATAGTTAGCAAATCTTTAGGCATGATGTGTGCATCATACAGAGGTGTTTTGACATTTGCCATGTCCAGGTACTCGGACCCTTGCAGGTAAGGTACTTTTTTGTAGGCGCTGCAACTACATAGTAGTAGTGAAACCAGCGCGAATAGGGTAAGTTTCAATCTTCTCATTTTTTGGCTCTCTATTAATTTAATTCTCTATTTTGAACTTAATAAGCTTGCTTGTCTTTGCGTAGCACATTTGCCACGGTTTTGTACATGATATAAAGGTCGAGCAGGAAAGACCAGTGCTCCATATACCATATATCGGCTTTCACACGTCCTTCCATGTCTTCCAGCTCACGGGTTTCGCCACGGAAACCGGTCACTTGCGCCCATCCCGTGATACCGGGTTTGATGAAATGGCGGACCATGTATTTATTGATTATCTTGGAATATTCTTCCGTGTGTTTCAACATGTGAGGGCGTGGTCCTACAATGGACATATCTCCCAGCAATACATTGATGAATTGCGGAAGTTCGTCAATATTGGTCCGGCGCATGAAATCGCCGAATTTGGTTTTTCTAGGATCATTGAGGGTAGCCTGTAAGGTGTCCGATTCCTTGTTCACTTTCATAGAACGGAATTTATAACACCAGAATTCTTTATTATTCAATCCATTACGTTTCTGACGGAAGAATATGGGGCCCGGAGAAGTGATTTTAATGGTCACTCCTACAATAAGGAATATAATGGGGAACAATGTGCATAAAAAGAGTGATGAGAAGGCTACATCGAATATACGTTTTATCAGCCTGTTTTCTATTTTTCCCAAAGGTTCCTTGCGGATGCTGAGAATGGGGACACTGCCTATCATTTCAAAGTACATACGGTGGCGCAGGTAGTTGCGCACATTGGGCACACTGTAGAAATGTATCAGGTTGTTTTCGCAATAATTAATGACCGGCACGATACATTCGCTTAATGTCGAGGGCAGGCAACAATAAAGTTGGTTCACTTTGTTTTTTGTCAGGTAATCAATGGCTTGCTCCGGTTTTCCCAAATAAGTACAACTGGCAGGGAACTTGGCATTGGGGGTTGTGTCGAAGTATCCCAGTACCCGATATCCGGTAGTGGCGTCGGAGGTCATTTCATGATAAAGTTCGGCTATATTTTCGGTGCTTCCCAAATAAAGGACGGTACGGAAATTACCTCCGCGGCTTCTGTATAGCTGTATGCAGAAACGGAAAAGCAGACGATAGAAAGTGATGCAGAGGAAAAGTAGAATGAAATAATAGACAAAAAAGCGATTGGAGTATATTTCAAGTTCTGATAGTACAATTAAGCTTGTTGACAATAGGGAGAAATAAAAAACGTTACGGAGTGCCCGGAATACAATTTGATCGGCACGGGCTCCTCGTCGATGTAATATGACACCTCCTGAGATAGTGCACGCAAAATAGCATACGCTGAATAGAGTTAGAATTTGGGGTAAAGTGCCACTGTAGGCCCTCTCCCCAAACAACTCGTTCCATATTGAATTAAATGAGATGAAAAGTACATTCAGAATGACTAAATCTCCTAGAATGACTGCTAATTTAAGTGCTTTATTAAATCTCTGAACTTGTATCATAGGTTAAATTTTTTAGATGTCAGATCTATATTATGTTTTTAAAAGGTGTGTTTTAAATATGTCACTTTTTTTCTTTTTAATATCCTTCTGTTACTTCGTAAGTAACAGAACGTGAATTAATGGATTAGTTGTATAATTAATATTCTGTCGTTTTATTAATATATATAAGAGATAACTATGTGAAATATAGTGAATTTATTGCATTGCGTTAATAGTAAAAAGCGCAATGTGTGTTGTTGTATTTCTTTGTTCTCCTTCGATTTGATAATTGTTCATATTATTATTACTTTTTATCTATTATATAACCTTTTTAATTAAAATCTAGAAAAAAGCTGTGCCTTTATTTGTTTGCTATCAGTTAATTGTCTATTTTTGCCCTCCAAATAAGATCTGTTACTTACGAAGTAACACAATATAAATCTATTGATAATTAGAATTTTATCTATTTATACTCTCTTTTTCCCATTATTTGAAACGTATAGAATTATCGCATCATTAGCTTTCTTTATTTCTTCATTCTTGAAATTTTTCAAATATGTTTCTGTAACTTTCACTGACGAGTGTCCAAAAGCCTCACATATTAATTGTTCGGAGAAATTACAATATTTGGCAAGGGTGGCCCAGGTATGGCGCGTAGTGTATGAACTGACCTTGGTTGCCACTCCGCATTTTTTCGCCAATCTGCCTAAATTGTAATTCATGGTTCGTAGTGCCTGCTGATACTCTGTATATAGATCCTCTCCGGTTTTTGTTCCACTGAGGATGGGAAAAAGGTAGGGAGAGTCCTGATTGGTATTTTGATATTTGTTTATCAGCTTCATTGCTGTTATCGGAATATCAACAATCATTTGCCCACCTGTTTTATATCGGCGATAAGAAAGTGTGTTGCCTTTCAAGTCGCTTTTGTGAAGATGGGCCAGATCAACAAAGGGCATTCCGCGTAATTGAAACATTAAATTAGCCCAAACTCTGCATCGTATCAAATCTTCCGGTAGTTTCTTTAGAGGAACCTCGTTTAGTAACTTGTTTATCTCTTCTACTTCCAATGCGCGTTTTATATCGTTTTTCACGCCGGTGTAGACATGATGAAATAAACGGGAATTCTCGGTTATTATTTTTTTATCCACTGCTTTGTTATAAGTTGCACGCAATGTCCGCATATAGGTGGAAACAGTATTCCAACTTAGTTGCTTGTCACGCAGGTAGGTTTCAAATTCTTTCAGATTGGCTCTGTTGAGCTGGTGAAAGTAAATAACCTCACATCCACAGAATTCACTGAATGCGTTCAAGGTGCTTTGATAAATGTGAGCCGTACCATAACGTTTCTCGTCTTTCAGTTCATCAATCGTTTTGTTCATAAACTCGTTGAATTTTTTTTTATTTCTCATAATGTTCCGTTTTATAGATTTTACAAAATAAGTTGTTTTCTTAACGGAATCGAATATAGGTTGAAATGTTCGAATTAGAAAGGTTATTTATCTAATTCTGCATTATTTATACGTATCATCCATCCGTTTACTTTCATTTGTAAACATATATAAGGTTGCTGCGGATCATTTGTTGAGTCAAGAAAAAATATCAGATTATAGCGGTCTTGCCTGTCAAGATATTCTTGTGGAGGCATATAGGTTGTCTCGACATTACGTGACAGGAGCAGATATTGTGTAAGCGGAATATCGAAAATCTCTTTTCCACTAGGTTGATAGATTAACCGTAGACGGGTATCGTCATTTTCCATCAGTCTCAATGTATTCATTCCGGCATGTACTACCTGTATGTCTTCCAAATTGGCGCTTTCTTGCATAAAGGGGAGATAACAGGTGGAAACGGAGTCTATCGGAGTGTTCCAATGATCCATGCATCCGTTGCCGGCAGTCAGTTCCAGACGGAAATCATCTGTATCCAGCGGGACGGCCGACTGACTTTGCAATATGCAGCTCAGAATATTCGTGTTTTTAGTAAGAGAGAGAGCCAAAACCTGATATTCGCCGCTGATATGCACGTTGTCCAGCCGCCCGTGGAATAGAGATGAAAGTTTTTCGGATTGTTCTCCCGCCTCATTGCGTAATAGTGTCAGTGAAGTGGGAGTATGTTGATAATGCGAGTCCGACAAACCTGCCCAAACCAGAAAGGTGTAATCTCCCTGAGGCAGGGAGGGGACTTGGATTATACATTCATTTTGATGGAATGTAAGACTGTCTACTTCCTCCCGGTCTATATAGTTTCCTTCCTGATCGAGAATAAATAGCGTGACATCTTTTACCTGGGTGGTCACGGCATCTACATTCAGCATATTATAGGTATAGGATAACTTTAACCAACAGCCTGTGGGACAATCGGATTGGTCATCGTCTACCCAGGAACATGCACTACAGAAAAGAGTACATAGGGCGAAGAGGATAGTAGCAGTTTTACTCATTGTTTTTCTATTTTGAGACTGTTTTATTCAAGGTCGGCATCTTGGTCACGGACAATCCACGGATATACTCCGAATTCTACGTCCAAGTATGCTTTGTATTCGTCCGGATCGGGTTTGGTATCCGGAGTGCCGGGACCCAGGTTCTTGATGTTGGTAATATTGACAGAATAAATATTGTTACGTACAATACCGAATTCCATTACGCCCATTGTGGTAGGATCGCCGTTATCAAGATGTTTGATCCAATAGTTGTAGAAGGTGGAGAAATTACCTTCATTCTTGGTGAAACGGGTAATCTGCTTGGCTGCCAGGTCTGCATCGCTGGATGCTTCTGTCAAACCATCAATATTGGCATCACCATGTTCACCCACAGCCGCCAGCGTGGTGTAGAATTTATAGTTGAAATAATACAGTGTCTTGAACACGAGCGGGTCTTCTACCGGCTGGCCGTCAGTGCCGATGGTCTGTGAGGCTTCCGGAGTGAATGTACCTTTCAGCATGATGCCGGTGGTGTACACCGTGTTCTGTGCCGGACGGAACATACAGTTTTCAAGACAATACATGGAAACGTACGTTCCTGCATCGGCCAGACCGGACCAATTGCTGTCTGTTTGTTTTGACAGGTGGTTAGTGTAGAATGAACCGCCTGTGAAACTGGTAGTAGCTCCTGCTACGGTCTTGTCGAAGAAATAGGGATCGATAAGATAACCGTTGTTGTCGGCTATGTTACCGAAATTTCCTGCTTCCACGCTGTAAGATGACGGAGCGGAAGGAGTTTCAGATGCGGCATCCAGTGTAGCGACATGACGGAAAGTGTAGAACTTGTTTGCCAGATTGATGAATTTGTAGTTGTTTAGCCGGACTGTGGCGTAAGTCACTCCCTCAGGAGTCTTCAACGTGTAGATTTCCTTGCTGTCATTTCTAACCATCAGTTTGGCAACGGCACGTTCCAAATTGATTCTGACGTGTGCTCTGGTGTCGCTCTTTTCGGGAGATTCTACGGCAATGTTCAGATTGGCCGAGCCACGGTTGGACATGATGAATCCCTTTCCGGGTACGCTGGTTATCATACCGTTTCCATAAGTGGTGGCGTCAATCTGTCCCAATAATGTTGATTCCTGGCCTATTTCTTTTTCGATGTCAAGGTTTTGTGTACCGTTTGCTACGGCAAGGATGTCATAGTTGCCCGGTTTTAATATGATTTCCTTGTTGCAAGAATAGATGATGGTTTGTCCTTCTTGGTTGTTCTCTTTGCTGGAGATACCCAATTCATTTTGATCTACGTCGAGGGTAGTAACGAAATTCTTGCTGGAAGAATCAAACAGATAGAGTTTCACATTGCTCACTTTGTATTCTTCGGCAGTACCGTCTTCATAGACTCCAGAGTCTTCGGCGGAAGCGGCACGGCTGCCGTTAGAAGAGTTAGGGACTACAAATGAAATCTCCATGTTGCCTCCTTTGGCTCCGGAAATCGGATTGTCTCCATTTCCTGAGGGGACATCTGCATCATTAATACATCCTGCCATTGCAGCTGCAAGAGCGAAGGATAATAATAATTTTTTGTTCATAATGTAAAAATGTTTTTAGTAAAAAAATATGATTAGTAAATCTCATGTAATATCTTCAGGTTTTCATCTGCTTGGGGCAGTCCTGCTTCTTTCGCTTTGCGCAGCAGGTTTTCTGCTTCGGTATAATTCCCATTCAGCATTTGCATGATACCTTGCAAAAGGGTCTTTTCGGGAGTCTCACCGGCTTTGTCCAAATAGAGTGAGGCGCCTTTTGTATCTCCCTGTGAGAGCAGGATGCAAGCTGCATTGAGATTGGCAACGGGATGTTCCGGATTAAGCAGAACGGCCGTCATGAAAATCTTATTGTATTCCGGACTGCCGGCAGGGTAGGTCTGGGCTATGCGGAACATCTCTTCAATACTCAGATTCTTGGGGTTGCTTTCGAAAACCTGCTTGGCCTGCTCTACCGTAAACGGACGTACCACATAGTGGATGGTGTAGTCTGAATGACGGAGACCCGGGAACCAGTGTTGCAGGATGAAACGGAACTCTTCGGGATAACGTTTCCGTATTTTCCGTTCTTTCTCATCGGGGCTGTTTTTGCTCTCCGCAATATGTAACAGTTCCTCGCGATGGGAAATAACGGTATCGGTCAGCAACTTGATAAATCCGTCCCAGTCTTCGGGGGTGTAATGGGTGGTAAACAATGTATCATTGAAAGAATATTGGCTGCATACATAGTCTTTCAGGGTCTGGGTCCGTTCCCGTGCCAGACGCTCGTTGTTTGAGTAGGGACCTTCGGGAGAGGCGTATCCATGAATGTCAATATGTGAAATGACTACATTGGTATCGTTTTTTATCAAGTCGATACTGCGTTTTATCTTTGCCAGTTCGGCCGGATTGTTTCTGTATTCGGGATAGATAATTGTTTCGTTGAGCGGGAAGTCCAGATAGGCACGTCCGCTTTCTTCACGCAATTTCCTTTCTTCCATCTGCGGAGTGATAAACGCTACGTGCGGATGGATATCGGGAAGCATATTCAGGCGGGTCAGATAGGTGGAGTCTGTATGGCGGGGGACTCCGCATCCGCATTCTTTTTCGATGAGATGCAAGGAGGCATGTTTCATCCAGTGAGTGAAGGGGATGCTGCGTAAGTAGTGTACGCTTTGTTTCCGGTCATTGCGGCGGCGTAACTCTTCATAGTCTTTTTCCTGCCGGCCGGTTTCACGTTGGAAGAAAATATGTTGTTTACGACCGTTCACATAGATGGCGGGAAGCTGGATGAAGTTGTCCAGGCTGTCGCTGAGCTGGGGAACCAGTATGACTGATTCGTTAGAGGGAATCTGTCTGGTAATGTCTACTTGCATGGACACTACCAGACTTTCTCCCATCCGGTAGAGCTGGGAGGAGGCGATGTAAATCGAACTGTCCCGTTCTGCCGGCTGCGCTGATGAGCAAAGCGTAGGAAAAATAAATGATATAAAATAGAATAAATATTTCATGGCTCTTTAGTTAAATATGTAAACTATACTCAGGGATGCTTTGGAGGGGCCGAAATAGTGATAATGGCCTTTTTCCAGTAATTCGGCACACACGTCAGGGCATTTATATTTCTTATAATCGATATATTCATACCCTACACCGACGGAAACTTCTATATTCCAGTGGCGGTTGAGCATGATGTGGTATCCGTAACTTATGCCTCCACCGGCCAGCCAGCCTGCATATCGGTGCTCTTTCAGCCAGGGGAAGAGCCCGAAAGGCATCTTTTTCCCTCCTACGTTGAACTGCGCTCCGTTGAGATAGGCTCCCCAAAAACTGCCGTTGAATTTCTGGCAAGTCCAGTAGCGGTATTCAGGTTGTATGAGCCAATATTTGTTGACATATCCTTCCGAGCGTTTCCACGGACGTATGCTGCCGGACAAATCGAATGTGGATTTGGAGCCGAAGGCATATTCCACACCGGCATTCAGCGCACCGTTGGCGGCGGAAAGCAGGTTGCTTTTGACAGCCATTTTCTGTGCGGAAACGGAAAGGGCGCCGCCGAGCAGAAGACAAGAAAGGATATACCGGGTTTTCATATTTTATTGTATATTGGTTTGATTGGATTCAAAGAATATTTTCAGGTTATAGGTGGCTTCTTCCGAGCCTTCGGCTTTGGCTGCTTTCAACAGGCGGATGCCTTCGTAGGTGTTGTTGCACAACAGTTCGTAGGCGCCACGGCAGTTTTTGTAGGCAAGCGTTTCATGGGAAGCCATTTGCAGATAGCGGCCGGCTGCCTGTGTGTTGCCCCGTTCGATGGCGGCAGCAGCGGCGTTGAGGTTGGCAACGGGGCTTGCCGGATATATCTTGACACTAATATCTATGATTTTGTAGAACTGTTCCGGAATGTTCTTGTAGCTGATGGCTACGGTGTAAAGCTCGCGTAACGAAAGCATCTGCGGATTGATTTCGGCTATGACACGCGCTTCGTCCAGACTGAAGTTCAGCTCTTTCTGGTTGCGTTCATCGGTTGCGTCGCTTTCGGGAGATACATAGCTTCCTTTGAAATATGGTTTGGCAGATGGTGCAGACGGGGCAGGGGAAACAGGACGGTGTTCCGGAACAACGGGGGCAGAGGGTGAGGCTGCTGCCATAGGAGCTTCCCGGTTCCTGTCCTGTTGGGGAACGAAATTATCTGTTACTTTTGCTATATGGGTTGCTTTGTCCGGAATGGGGATATTTTCACTTTGTACTTTCTCTCCGTTGCCGTTGATGACTTCTTTCTTGAGGTTCAATGTGGCGAACTGTACCCAGTCGGCTGCCGGGAGGGAAGCACGGTAGTGGATAGTCTGATCGCTGTCTGTCAAGGGGATAGCGGTAAATACGGGAGTTACATTCGCTTTGCCTCTTCGTTTGTTGAGCGCCAGGGTGCGGCGGTATAGCCGATGTGCACGTTCTCCGTTGAGCAGAATTTGAGGTAATTCTGCAGTGTGGGTTCCGTCTGTGAGGACAGGGGTGAGACGGATATGGCTTTTGGTGTCCATCTGGGGAACATTGAGAGTCATTTTCATGGACACTATGGCAGAGTCCTGTCCGAGAGTAACGGAGGGAGGCAGGATATCAAGTTTCAGGTTTTGTGCAGTGGCAAAGGTGCCGCATAATAAAAGACTGAATAGTATGTTTGTCTTGAGTTTCATGACTGATAGGGTATATTTGCTTTTATATTTATTGAATGAAATAAATGAATGATATGCCTAGCTGGGTAGGTCCGACATAGTTGGAGTGGGATTTCTTAATAAGTGCGTCTCCTTTGGCGGGACCGTATTTATCATAGGTGAGATGGGCGTATCCGACAGATATGCTTGCTTCAAGACTCCAGAATGTGCTGAGCAACCATTGGTGTCCATAGGTAATGCCGCAACCTATCAGATTACCCTGATAACGGTTGTTCTTTACTGTTGTAAAAGGAGTGGTTCCACCGAAATTGTATTGGGCGAAATGGGCTTGCACCCCGAAAAAACTTCCTATGAATGTTTCATTGAGCCACCAACGATATTCGGGCTGGATCAGAATATGTTTCATTTTTTTGTTTTCTCCCAGATTCCAGGGATTATAGTTGACGCTCAGATTGAATGAATGGGTGTCATCACACCTTATTTCTCCTCCCAGGTTGAAAGTGCCGGTAAGGTCATAAAGAACATTGCTTTTTACAGCGATACTTTGAGCCGAGGCTATACGCGGAGTTATAACTGCTAGCATGATTGCTATTATAAATAAGTAAGAATGTCGCATTGTCAATATTTTTGTTTTGTTTTTTTTCTGTTACTTTAGAAGTAACGGAAGGGAAGGAGGGAGGGAAAAAAACATGAAAACAGCGGTAAAATAAAGATTTAGTGGCTGTTAGAGAAGATAAAAGACTGGGAATGTAGCTTAACTCATATTGACGGTCAGAGTATGGGCAGGGAGGGCTATATGCGGAATAAAAAAATTTTTTGAAATAAAAACGAAAAAAAAGTGTAGAAATCTTGCACTGTATCTAAAGTTTGTATACTTTTGCTTCCAAAATCTGTTCCGTTACTTCTAAAGTAACAGTCTTGTAATTTACTGTTTTATAATGTAATGTGAAGTTTTAAAATTGATTATATAGAAATGTTAATGTGATTAATTATTACTTTATTTGCTTTGTCTAATTCATCGTTTTTAAAACTTTTCAAATAGGTTTCGGTCACCTTTGTGGAGGAGTGCCCTAGGGCATCACAAATCAATTGTTCCGAAAAGTGGCAGTATTTAGCCAAAGTGGCCCAAGTGTGGCGGCTGGTGTAGGAACTGACATTGAGTTTGATTCCGCAGTATACCGCCAGTTGTTTCAGGTCATAGTTCAGTTTCCGCAAGGCATGTTGGTATTCTGCATATTCTTCTTCGCTTTTCCGGTTTCCACTGAGAATGGGAAGCAGGTAGGGGGAGTTGGAATCTGTATTTTGATACCGTTTGATAAGGTTCATGGCAGCGGGAGGAATCTCTACGGTGAGCAGGGTTCCTGTTTTGTGGCGGCGGTAGGAGATAACGGAATCTTGCAGGTCTGTTTTGCGCAGGTGTGCCAGATCCACAAAGGGCATCCCGCGTAACAGGAACATTAGGGTAATCCATGCCCGGCTCTCTTCCATACTTTGCGGCAAGGGGCGTGGAAGGGAGGCACTTAATAATTTGCTCATGTCTTTGGCATCGAGGGCGCGTTTGGTATTGGCTTTTACACCAGTATATACGTGACGGAAAAGACGGGGCTTTTCTTCTGTAAGACCATCGTCCACGGCTTTGTTGTAGATGCTTCGCAAGGTACGCATATAAGTGGAAACAGTGTTCCAGGTGCATCCCTTGTTACGCAGGTGGTTCTCAAATTGTTTCAGGTATGAACGTTCCATCTGGTTGAACCGGATGGTGTCGGTCTTGCAGAAGAGCATGAAGGCGTTCAATGTGCTTTGGTAGATGTGGGCGGTACTGAAACGCTCTTCTTCTTTTAGCGACCGGATAAGTTGTTCCATAAATAGGGTCAGGTTAGATTTTTCTTTCATTGTTCTTTTATTTTTAAAATTTAGATACTGTATATTTCTCAGTTTAAATGCGCATTCTCTGAGTTAATCTTAAAAGTCCGGATGAGTTTATTTGTTCATCGTTTTATTTCTTTTTGTGATAGCTTGTGCTTTTTCCTCGCTTTTTGACGATTGGCGGAGGTCTTGTGAGTACGTCTTGTTGTTTTTTTCGTCTAACTGTAAATAATTTATATGAAAAGAATGAAAAATATCAGGCTAGGAACACTTGTCGCATGTATGTGCGTGTTATGGGGGTGCGAGAAACCCAATGTGAATATTGTGATGCCGCAGGAAGCGTCGAACCGGGTGCTGTTTGCTGGAGAACATTTGAAAAAAGCGCTGGAAGATGCGGGGTATTCGTCTGTTATGTTGTCGGATACTGCCGGTATAGATAAAGATGAGGTCTGCATCCGTCTGGAACAGGCTACTGATACAGCCGGACTGAAAAAGGAGGGATTTACCATTTCTACCCGTGGAAACATGACTACAGTGACAGGAAACGACGGAAACGGTGTGATTTACGGCTGTCGTGAATTGATAGATCATGTAGGACAATACAAGGATTTGAAGTTTCCGGCACAACTGACGGATGCTCCTGAAATGGTGCTTCGCGGAGGTTGTGTAGGGATTCAGAAAATGGAATACCTGCCCGGAAGAGGGGTGTATGAGTATCCCTATACGCCGGAGAGCTTCCCTTGGTTTTATGATAAGGAACAATGGATAAAATATCTGGATATGCTGGTGGAAAACCGTATGAATTCCTTGTATCTGTGGAACGGGCATCCGTTTGCTTCCTTGGTGAAGCTGGAAGAGTATCCTTTTGCCGTAGAAGTGGATGAGGAAACTTTCAAGAAAAATGAGGAAATGTTCTCGTTCCTGACTGCCGAAGCGGACAAGAGAGGTATCTTTGTGATCCAGATGTTTTATAATATATTGTTAAGCAAGCCTTTTGCCGAGCATTACGGGTTGAAAACACAGGATCGTAACCGTCCTATTACTCCGCTGATCAGTGATTATACACGTAAGTCGGTGGCCGCGTTTATAGAAAAATATCCCAATGTGGGTTTGCTGGTATGCTTGGGGGAAGCGATGGATACCTACGAGGATGATGTGGAGTGGTTTACCAAAACCATTATTCCGGGAGTGAAGGACGGGTTGAAGGCACTGGGGCGTACGGATGAGCCGCCCATCTTGCTGCGTGCGCACGATACGGATTGCAAGATGGTGATGGATGCCGCGCTGCCGTTATACAAGAACCTCTATACCATGCATAAATACAATGGTGAGTCACTGACTACTTACGAACCGCGAGGTCCTTGGTCCAAGATACATTCGGATCTGAGTGCTTTGGGAAGTATTCATATCAGTAATGTGCATATTCTGGCAAACTTGGAACCGTGGCGTTGGGGATCTCCCGACTTTGTACAGAAAGCGGTGAATGCCATGCACAATGTACATGGAGCCAATGCCCTGCATCTGTATCCGCAGGCTTCTTATTGGGACTGGCCGTACACGGCTGATAAGTTGCCGGATGGCAAACGGGAGTATCAGCTGGACCGTGACTGGATATGGTACAAAACCTGGGGACGCTATGCATGGAACTGTCATCGGGACCGTTCATCTGAAGTGGAATATTGGGACAAGCAGTTGGGTGATTATTATGGTACGACTTCTGCCGAAGCTGGAGATATTCTGGAGGCATACGAGCAGAGTGGAGAGATTGCTCCGAAGTTGCTCCGCCGTTTCGGCATCACGGAAGGGAACCGGCAGACTTTGTTGCTGGGTATGTTTATGAGTCAGTTGGTGAATCCTTATAAATATACTATCTATCCGGGATTTTATGAGAGTTGCGGGCCGGAGGGCGAGAAGCTGATAGAATATGTGGAGAAAGAATGGAAAAAACAGCCACATGTGGGCGAATTGCCGTTGGATATTGTGGCGCAGGTGGTGGAACACGGTGACAAGGCGGTGGCGGCCATTGATAAAGCTGCCGCAGCGGTGACTCGTAATAAAGAGGAGTTCGGACGTTTGCAGAATGACATGCATTGCTATCGTGAGTTTGCATACGCGTTTAACCTGAAAGTGAAAGCTGCGCAGCGTGTCTTAAACTATCAGTGGGGAAAGGATCTGAACGAATTGGATGCTGCTATTCCATTGATGGAACAAAGTCTGGATCATTACCGCAAGCTGGTGGCATTGACGGATAGTACTTATTATTATGCCAACAGTATGCAGACCGCGCAACGCCGTATTCCTATCGGTGGTGACGGTGGCAAGAACAAGACCTGGAAAGAGATGCTGGTGCATTATGAAAATGAGCTGGCTAATTTCAAGGCGAACTTGCAGTTGCTGAAAGATAGGGCGGCAGGTAAGGTGACGGAAAGTGCAGCTGAGATAAAACCTTTGTCCGCCGCAAATGTGAAGATTCTGAACGGACTGGCTCCGGTGAAACTGGCGACGGGGGCAAACCTGTTCTCCAATGTACCGGGCAAGGTGGATGCGCTGGCCGCCGAGCTGGAAGGGCTGACTGCTTATAGAATGAACGGGGATGTGCAGCGCAAGGAAGGTACGACAATAGAGTTTGAAGCGGCTGCTCCGGTGAACTTGTTGGTAGGTTATTTCCGTGATGACCAGAAGAAGTATGCGAAAGCTCCGAAACTGGAAACGGACGCTTCTGCCAATGATTACGGTCAGGCGGAACCGAAACTGACCAATGCCGTACGCATAGCGGGTATGCCGCTGGCAAATGTACATGCTTATCATTTTGAGGCTGGAAAGCATACCTTGTTGCTGCCGAAAGGATATACGATGGTGCTGGGATTTACAGACGCGCAGGTAACTCCGCGTAATGCGGGACTGGCCGGTGCGGAGGAAACGATGGACTGGATGTTCTATTAGTAGCCGTAGTTCCAGAGGCTGGAATCGTAGTATAGCGTAAAATTTTCAAGTATATCTTGAGAATTTTACGCTATTTTTGTACATAGTTCTAAGATTTTTATAAGGAAAAGTTGCTTAACTGATAAACTTTTTTTTATTTTTGGCGTATGAGCAGAAAGATAATAGCATACGAAAACTACTATTAAAGATTTTTTTGATGCTCTGGATAAAGGTACGCAAGAAAAAGTCCTATATGGATTACTCTTATTAAAGACTCAAGATGGACTACCGGCAAAGTATGTGAAGTTTCTTAAAGAGGGTCTGTATGAGTTAAGAATAGAGTGGCAAGGTAATATCTATAGGATTTTCTTCTGTTATGATGAAGGGCATATTGTTATATTGTTCAATGAATGCTTTCTTTACCGGGCAAATAATTGAAGAGGCAAGGAAGAAAGCAAATATGACACAGGCGGAACTTGCCGAAAAGATAGGGACTAATAAGTCTTATATTTCCCGTGTGGAAACAGGAAAAACAGAGCCTAAGGTTTCTACTTTTTATCGTATTGCTTCTGCTTTGGGATTGAATGTTGAGCTGACCCCTGCTATGTGATGGTAAAAATAGAGAATGAGATAAAAGTTCTCTGAATGGGTACATTTTCTTCTTTTGTCCGTCTTGCCAATAGATAAAAAGATAATTATGAAGAAGATATTGATACTGGCATTTTCACTGTTGTCATTGGGAACATACGCCCAACGTGAAGTTCCGCAATCGCGCATGGAGCAGATTTATGAGGAAGCCAAGACTCCTTATAATAAATATGGGCTGGCTGTAGCTCCGGCCGACAACAAGCATAAAATAGACTGCCCTACCGTGTTCCGCGAAGGGGATAAGTGGTATATGACCTACGTGGTTTATAATGGTAAGAGCGGACTGGACGGACGTGGATACGAGACATGGATAGCCGAAAGTGATAATCTGTTGGAATGGCGTACATTGGGACGTGTCTTGTCTTATCGTGACGGATTCTGGGATTGCAACCAGCGTGGTGGTTTCCCTGCATTGCCGGATATGGAGTGGGGAGGAAGCTATGCCCTGCAGACGTATAAAGGCAAGCATTGGATGACTTATCTGGGTGGGGAAGGGACTGGATATGAATCGGTGAACAAGCCGCTGTATATTGGTTTGGCCTGGACAGACCGGCCTTTGGGTTCTGCCCATGAATGGCAGGCACAGGATCAGCCCGTGATGAGTATCCATGATAAAGACGCGCAATGGTGGGAAAAGCTGACTCAATATAAGAGTGTGGTCTATTGGGATAAGGAGAAAACATTGGGCGCACCTTTCGTCATGTTCTATAACGCGGCAGGACGGCATCCGGAAACGGATTTGAAAGCGGAACGGGTGGGTATCGCCTTGTCCAAAGATATGAAGAAATGGAAACGATATCCGGGCAATCCGGTCTTTGCACACGAAGCGGACGGAACCATTACGGGGGATGCGCATATCCAGAAAATGGGCGATGTGTATGTCATGTTCTACTTCTCGGCTTTTGAACCGAGCCGCAAATACAAGGCATTTAATACATTTGCTGCCAGTTATGACCTAGTACATTGGACGGATTGGAAAGGGGCGGATTTGATTATCCCTTCTAAAGACTATGATGAATTGTTCGCTCATAAGAGTTATGTGGTGAAATACAATGGGGTGGTGTATCATTTCTATTGTGCCGTGAATGACGCGGAACAACGTGGTATAGCCATTGCTACCAGCAAACCGATGGGACGTTCACAAGTGCATTTCCCGGAACGGGAGGTGAAGAATCGCCGGATGGTGATGGAATTGGATAAAGGATGGAAAACATGGCTGACGGAAGCAACTCATCTGAAAGGGTTGTTTGCTCAAAAGGCAATAGAAGTAAATATTCCTCATAACTGGGATGATTATTATGGCTACCGCCAACTGACACATGGTAATTTGCACGGTACTGCCATATACGAAAAGACCTTCACATTGGATGATTCTCAGTTTCTAATTTCCAACTCTTCATTCGGAAAACGTTATTTTCTTCGTTTTGAGGGAGTGGGGACGTATGCCACTATAACGTTGAATGGAAAGGATTTCGGCCGTCATCCCGTAGGGCGTACTACGCTGACATTGGATGTGACGGATGCGTTGAAGCTGGGAGAGAATAAGCTGGTAGTGAAAGCGGAACATCCTGAAATGATAGCCGACATGCCTTGGGTGTGCGGTGGCTGTTCCTCGGAATGGGGATTCAGCGAAGGTTCCCAGCCTTTGGGAATTTTCCGTCCCGTGGTGCTGGAGGCTACGGATGAGATCCGCATTGAGCCTTTCGGAGTGCATATCTGGAATGATGATAAGGCGGGAACTGTCTTTGTGGAAACGGAGGTGAAAAATTACGGAAAGACTGCTGAGACGGTGGAAGTGGTTAATAAATTCAGTAATGCGGATGGCAAGCAGGTGTTCCGCCTGACGGAGAAGGTGACTTTGCAGCCGGGTGAAAGGAAGGTGGTGAAGCAACAATCGCCAGTGCAGAATCCTGTTTTATGGAGTACGGAGAATCCTTATTTGTATAAACTGGCCAGTATGATAAAGCGTGGTAAGAGTACTACGGATGAGATTAGTACACCCTTTGGTATCCGTACCATCAGTTGGCCGGTGAAACGGGAGGATGGTGACGGACGGTTCTATCTGAACGGACAGCCTGTCTTTATCAATGGAGTGTGTGAATATGAACATCAGTTCGGACAAAGCCATGCTTTCAGCCGTGAGCAGGTGGCAGCCCGTGTGAAACAGATCCGTGCGGCGGGCTTCAACGCTTTCCGTGACGCTCACCAGCCCCATCACCTGGATTATCAGAAATATTGGGACAAGGAAGGGGTCTTGTGGTGGACTCAGTTTTCGGCCCACGTGTGGTATGATACTCCGGAGTTTCGTGAGAATTTCAAGAAACTGCTCCGCCAGTGGGTGAAAGAGCGTCGTAACTCGCCCAGTGTGGTGATGTGGGGATTGCAGAACGAAAGCACGCTGCCTAAGGAGTTTGCCGAAGAGTGTAGTGAGATTATCAGGGAAATGGATCCTACGGCCCGTACCATGCGTGTGATTACTACGTGTAACGGTGGTGATGGGACAGATTGGAATGTTATTCAGAACTGGAGTGGAACCTATGGTGGTGATGTGAATAAGTATGGCCGTGAATTGTCACAGAAGAATCAGTTGTTGAACGGTGAATATGGGGCATGGCGCAGCATCGGATTGCATACGGAACCGGCAGCTTTTGATGTGAATGGTGTATGGAGCGAGGAGCGTATGTGCCAGCTGATGGAAACCAAGATACGACTGGCGGAACAGGCAAAGGACAGTGTGTGCGGACAATTCCAATGGATATTCAGCAGTCATGATAATCCGGGACGCCGCCAGCCGGATGAAGCGTATCGCCGGATAGATAAGGTGGGACCATTTAATTATAAAGGATTGGTGACTCCGTGGGAGGAGCCGCTGGATGTATATTATATGTATCGCGCGAACTATGTGCCGGCTTCCGAAGATCCGATGGTTTATCTGGCATCTCATACATGGGAGGACCGTTTTGCGACAGGCCGCAGACGGGCTACCATTGAGGCGTACAGCAATTGTGACAGTGTGTTGCTGTACAATGATGCGGTGGATGCTGAATACTTGGGACGGAAATTGAATCATGGGGTGGGGACTCATTTCATGTGGGAAAACCGCGATATCCGTTACAATGTGCTTCGTGCTGTGGGGTACTTTAAAGGAAAACCGGCAGCGGAAGATGTGCTGGTGCTGAACGGTCTGGAAAAAGCTCCTCATTTTGAGGCTCTTTACCGTGGTTCTGCTATAGTGCCTGTTGCTGCCGACCGGTTGAACGGAACTGATTTGTTGAAAGGAGCTGAGGGATATACGTATCTTTATCGTTTGAATTGCGGAGGAGACGCTTATACGGATACGTATGGTCAGGTCTGGGCGCAGGATAACAGCCGTTATTCTCATTCGTGGGCGGAATCGTTTGTTCATCCGTCGGATAGTGTACAGTTGTTGAGCCCTTATCAGGCGAGCCAGCGTACCACGAATGATCCCATTCATGGCACTAGGGACTGGGAACTGTTCCAGACTTTCCGCTTTGGACGCCATAAGCTGAACTTCCGCTTTCCCGTTCCGGATGGCGAGTATCGTGTGGAACTTTATTTTACAGAACCCTGGCATGGTACAGGAGGCGGCGTACAGACGGATTGTGAAGGCTTGCGTATTTTTGATGTAGCGGTAAATGATAAAGTACTTCTGGACGACTTGGATGTATGGGCTGAAGCGGGTCATGACGGCGCTTGCAAAAAGGTGGTGAATGCTATCGTGAAAGGGGGAGTCTTGAAGATTAATTTTCCGGAGGTGAAAGCGGGGCAAGCTTTGATTTGTGGCATTGCGATAGCTTGTAAAGGCGACTTGGATTCCGTTCGCTCTTTTTCTGCCCATAGCTTCAGCTGGGCTGCACAAGACAAGGAGGTGATGGAAAAGACTCCCAAAGAATTATTGCCTGAAGATAAAAACGCCCGTGCCAATGTGACTTATCAAGCGGAGGATGCTGTGCTGAAAGGTAAGTTCATAAAGAAAGAGGTTAAGAAACAAACCGGGGTTTTCTTTGGTAAAGGTACACAAAGCAGTATTACTTGGAACATTTCTACCGGTCTGGCACAAGTCTATGCTCTTCGTTTTAAATACATGAATGTTACAGGGAAGCCTATGAAGGTGCGTATGCAGTTCATTGATTCCAAAGGGGTGGTACTGAAGGAAGATAATCTGACTTTTGCCGAAACTCCCGGAAAGTGGCGTATGCTGAGTACAACGACGGGTACGTATATCAATGCAGGCTATTATAAGGTGGTGCTTTCCGCACCGGATATGGAGGGACTGGCATTGGATGCGCTGGATGTGCAATAAAGTATTTTTTTATTTGCCGGTAGGAATAAATAGTTTATCTTTGTTCTCTTAAAAAGTTTGAATTCGTCAGAACAGAGTTTATGCCAAAATTTATAATAGATAAGATAGGTCCGATAGAGCATGTTGATTTTACTTTGAATAAAGTGAACATGCTGATTGGTCCGCAAAGCAGTGGGAAAAGTACAATAGCTAAGGTTATCAGTTTCTGTCTATGGTTGGAAAAGGATGTGCTGATGCGTCGTAACACTGATTATGTAAGTTGGAGCTTTGTGGAAAAACAGTTGCTAGAGTTTCATAAATTGAAAAACTATCTGAATGAAGGATATGCTATATTCTTTGTGGGTGATGCTATTGATTTTTGTTATACAAAAGATATGTGCTTCGCTAAATTAAAAGACGGGTTTGAAAGGTGCAAAATTGGCAAAGTCGCTTATATACCCGCTGAAAGAAATGCTGTTACGTTACCCAATATTGCGTCATTGAAGATGCCTGAATATAATACAAGAAGCTTTATTTTTGACTGGTTGGAAGTTCATCAAAAGTTCCAAAAGAAAAATGCTGTCGATTTGCTGAAACTGAAATTGAAGTATTATTATGACGAATCATCCCAAAAGGATATGATTGTGCTGGAAGATGGAAAAGAAATAGGATTGGAGGAGGCTTCCAGCGGGTTGCAGTCGGTTGTGCCGTTGTATGTTTATGTATATTATTTAACCCATTGGATATATGATCATCAGGAAGATATTTCTTTTGAAAAGAAAGACAGAATAGAAGGGGCATTGTCCAGGGAGTATATTAAAATGTTTTCCAAACAAATGAATGTTGTTATGGATGAGGAATTCTTGAATCAGGCAGTAAAAGAAGCAAAGCTTTCTCCAGGGTTCAAAAAGATATTAGGAACAGCAAAGACCTTGAAAAAAGCGGGTAATGATTCTTTGGATAATTTGTTGGAAACCGTTTTGGAACTTGAAGAGAATATTTCTCATCCTCATTACTCCAACATTATAGTGGAAGAGCCGGAGTTGAATTTGTTTCCCGAAACTCAAAAAGATCTTATCTATGATCTGTTGGAGATGATCAATAGCGGACGGGATCATTTACTGATGACTACCCACAGCCCTTATCTGCTTTATGCACTGAATAATTGCATGCTGGGGGCTTTGGTACAAGAAAATATACCGGAAGAAGAGGAGGGATTACAAAAGATGAAGGATTCGTTTGTCAAGCCGGAGGATGTTTCTGTATGGGAGATTAAAAATGGAAAATTTTTTCCTTATAAAGAGAATCCGAACTATACTATTCAAGATGAAAGAGGATTGATTCGCAATAACTATTTTGATCGGATAATGAAGAATATCATGACAGACTTTGCTGCCTTAATGGATTATTGTGATGAGGATTGAAGCTTTTACAAGATATAATGAGATGACAGGTGACGCCTATGTCATGGATTATACACAAGCGACAGCCGGTAAACGGAAAGTATGTATAAAGGAAGAAGATCCTGATGATATAGCTTCTTTTCATTTGATTAATCCAAGAAAAACGACTTATTGGGCAGTGAATTTTGAGGAGAATCCGGCTGTGTTGAAAGGTTCTGATCAGTGTGAATGTATGTTTGTTTCCAGTAGGGCAAGCAGTAAGGGATGGGTTTGCTTGGTTGAACTTAAATATTGTTTGGAAAAGAACATAGAGAGGAATGCAGGAGATGCTTTTAAACAATTGTATGAAACATTGAACAAATTGGTGGAATTGAATATTGTAGATTATAAATCACATCGGATTTACTTAAATATATCTATACCTGAACATTCCCATAGGGCACCGTTTACTGCTTTTCAGAATACCCAAGATGATTTGTTGGAATGTTTATATACTCATAAGGTTAAAGTATTGGGATATAATGAAGTTCTGATATTAAATGAATGTTTTATCAGACCACCGAAAGAGGAGATCTGAAATCTATATGTATCATTAAATGGGCGATCTGAAAATATAAAATGGAATCATAAGGGGAAGGTTTCAGCATTTGGCATTTTTTACTATCTTTGTGCTCTGAAACTAACCTCTTAAAAATATGTTAATTGATTTACTGCATTCTTCTTATTTCTCGCTCTTTCTTATTGTAGCGTTGGGTTTTATGCTAGGGAGGATTAAGATAAAGGGCTTGTCGCTGGATGTGTCGGCCGTTATCTTCATTGCCTTGCTTTTCGGACATTTCGGTGTGATCATTCCTAAAGAATTGGGGAACTTCGGTTTGGTGCTCTTTATCTTTACCATCGGTATTCAGGCCGGTCCCGGATTTTTTGATTCTTTCAGGAGTAAAGGAAAGACACTGATTCTTATTACTATGCTTATTATTTGCTCTGCCTGTCTGACGGCGGTAGGACTGAAGTATGCTTTTGACATTGATACGCCCAGTGTGGTGGGATTGATAGCAGGGGCATTGACCAGTACGCCTGGTCTGGCGGTAGCTATAGACAGTACAAATTCACCGTTGGCTTCCATTGCATACGGTATTGCTTACCCGTTTGGAGTGATAGGGGTGATTTTGTTTGTGAAGCTGTTACCCAAGATTATGCGGGTGGATCTGGATAAAGAAGCGCGCAGGTTGGAACTGGAACGGCGCAGCGGTTTTCCGGAACTGACAACTTGCATTTTCAGAGTAACCAATCAAGCGGTATTCGGACGTACTTTGGCGCAAATAAATGCGCGTGCCATGACGGGAGCCGTTATTTCGCGGGTAAAGCATGAGGATTCTATATTGATGCCTAAAGCGAATACCATGTTGCTGGAAGGCGACTATGTGCAGGCGGTGGGAAGTGAGGAAGCGCTGAATCAGTTTGCCGTATTGGTTGGAGAACGGGAGGAAGGCGAATTGCCTCTGGACCAGACACAGGAGATTGAATCTTTATTGCTGACAAAGAAAGATATGATAAACAAGCAATTGGGAGATCTGAATTTACAACGTAACTTTGGTTGTACGGTAACCCGTATCCGTCGAAGCGGCATAGACTTGTCACCTTCTCCGGATTTGGCCTTGAAATTCGGTGATAAGTTGATGGTGGTCGGTGAACGGGAAGGACTCAGAGGCGTTGCTCGTTTGTTGGGGAATAATGCCAAACAGTTGTCTGATACTGATTTCTTCCCGATAGCTATGGGGATTGTATTAGGTGTATTGTTCGGTAAAATAAATATTTCATTTTCAGACAGCGTTTCATTTTCACCCGGATTGACCGGAGGAGTATTGATGGTGGCATTGTTGCTGAGTGCCGTGGGAAAGACAGGACCCATATTGTGGTCTATGTCCGGTCCTGCCAATCAGTTGTTACGTCAGTTGGGCTTATTGCTGTTTTTGGCTGAGGTCGGTACTTCTGCCGGTAAGAATCTGGTGGCTACTTTTCAGGAGAGCGGATTGTTATTGTTCGGAGTGGGGGCGGCCATTACTGTTGTGCCTATGCTGGTTGCTGTTGTGGTTGGCAGGTTGGTCTTTAAAATCAGTTTGTTGGATTTGCTGGGCACCATCACTGGTGGTATGACCAGTACGCCCGGTCTTGCGGCAGCCGATTCCATGGTAGATAGTAATATTCCGAGTGTTGCATACGCTACGGTGTATCCGATTGCAATGGTGTTCCTTATTTTGTTTATACAAGTGATCGCTTCGGCAGTTTATTGATATATCAAACAGCCGGGTGGGTATGTGCCAAAGGTGGTAAATACTTTTGGCACATTTTTTATTTGGATGAATGTTGTATTTTTATTTATCGATATGAGGAGAAAAAAATATTCATTTTGTTTCTTTTATAGATTTTAATTTATATATTTGTCACAACCTTAATATAATACGGAGAAAGATTAGGCTTATTCGGTGACAGAATGACGATTGGAATATGTATGAATAAGCTGAACTCATATATGGTATTTATAAATATACTCAATTTTATGAGGAATAAAGACACACACACTCGAATTACAGACAAATGCAGATGTTTGTTTGTAGTTGCCTATTCGGCAATGTCTATTACAGGATTGAGCTCCGTGCTCGCAGTGGAAAACCATGCACTATCTTCTCCGGTTTCAGATCGTGTGGAAAGCGTACAGCAGAAAAAACATGTTTCAGGTAATGTGCAGGATGCTAACGGAATGCCTTTAATCGGGGCGTCCGTAATTATCAAGGGAACCAATACCGGTATGATTACCGATATTGAAGGTAATTTCGCTCTTGATGCTAAACAGGGTGATATTATCGTAATCAGTTACATCGGTATGAAATCGGCGGAGGTGAAAGTGCCTGCTAACGGGCAAATAAGAGTGATGCTGAAGGAGGATTCTCAGTTGATGGATGAAGTGGTAGTGACTGGTTATGGTGATTTTAAGAAGGCTACTTATACGGGGTCTGCTTCTGTTTTGAATACGGATAAATTGGAGTCATTGCCTGTTGTGTCTGTAGCACAGATGATGGAGGCTAATATTCCGGGGTTAAGTTCAGTAGCCAGTTCTTCCCAGCCGGGTTCTAAAGCTACAGTGCGGGTGCGTGGAATTGCTTCTATGAATGCTTCTACAGAACCTCTTTATGTATTGGACGGTGTGCCGGTAGCGTCTAGGGATATGAGTGGTCTAAGTGCCAATGCCAGCGCGGGAGGACTTGGTTTGATCGAGACATTAAATCCTGCGGATATTGAAAGTATAACCGTATTGAAAGATGCCGCTTCTGCTTCATTATATGGAGCAAAAGGATCTAACGGTGTAATCCTTATTACTACTAAAAAAGGTAAGGAAGGTAAAATGAGAGTGAGTATGCAGGCTACTTACGGTATTACGGATATTGCTTACAATTATCGTCCGATAATGGGTGGTGAAGAGCGTAGGGAATTGATTTATGAGGGATTTGTTAATTATCGTTTGAATCAGGGGGACTCGGAAGCTGAGGCAAAGGCTTATGCGGATGGACAAATTGACAATTATGCGGCACGCCCGGTCAACGGATATGCTGATTGGGAAGATGCTTTATTGAAAAAAGGACATCAGCAAGACTATAGTTTGTCTGTAAGCGGAGGTAATGAAAAGTCGAATTTTATTGGTACGTTAGGATATACCAATCAGACAGGTATAAGCATAAATTCAGGAATGGAACGTTTTACCGGTCGTATTGATGCAAACAGTAAATGGAATAAATTTGAGTATGGAATGAATGCTACCTTTTCATGGACTCGTAATAAACATACGCCGGAGGGACAGTATTATGCCAGTGCGCTTTATTCTTCAAAATATCAATTGACCCCTTCTATACCTATTTATAATGAGGATGGCAGCTATCATACGGGTTTCCAGAATAATGGAGGCATTAACCCGCTGTATGAGAATTCTGTAGATTCAAATTATGCACGTCTGGCACGTACAATGGCATCTGCCAAGGCTGCCTATCATATCTTGGATGGGTTGAAGTTATCTACTATCTTTACAGTAGACTATTCTTTAAATAAAGACTTTTTCTTTTACTCGCCTGACGGTAAAGATGGGGAAGCTACACAGGGATCCGGACAGATGATGATGATTGAGAGAATGAGTTATACTTCACAAACGAATCTGGCATATAATAAAACGTTTGGTAAACATAACATTAATGCGGTCTTAGCGTATGAGGTTATGAAGTACGATTATGAGGATATGTATGGTGAGAAACAGGTTTACGGGCAAACACTTAATCCGTCGTTGGATAATGGTGCCAAACCTGCTGATCTTACTAATACAAGGCAGGAAGATGCTATGGTGTCGTATGTGGGAAGCTTGAATTATGGATATAATGATAAATATTATGCAGGTTTCAGTTTCCGTCGTGATGGCTCTTCCCGATTGGCACCTGATACCCGTTGGGGAAACTTTTGGGCTGTTTCCGCTTCATGGAGACTCTCTCAGGAAAACTTCATGAAACCGTGGGAGAATGTTGTGTCGGATATGAAATTAAGAGCATCGTATGGTGTGAACGGTAATCTGCCGACCGGTTATTATGGTTATCATGGAACTTATACTACCGGAGCATTTTATAATGGGAAACCTGCTCCGTGGGAAGATGCTATTGCTAATCCTGATTTGACTTGGGAAAAGAACTATGCATTGAATCTGGGGGTTGATTTAAGTCTGTTCAGACGGGTTAATTTGACTTTCGATTGGTATACCAGAACGACTAAGGATTTATTGATGAGTAAGCAATTGAATTCTATTAGTGGTTTTGGCAGTATTCTTACGAATGTGGGTGAAATGAAAAATACCGGTTTTGAAATAGAAGTACGCTCAAGTAATATTCAAACCAAAGATTTTAGTTGGACAACTTCTTTAAACTTGTCACATAATAAAAATAAGATTGTAAAACTGGCGGATCTTCCGGAATTTATAGATGGAAATTATATCAGAAAGGAAGGCTGTTCGTATGCGACAATTTATTTGAGAGAATATGCCGGAGTGGATCCTAATGACGGACGCCCGATGTATTATGACAATAAAGAAGACGAAAATGGCAATAGAAGCAGGAATATTGTGTATGATCCCAATGATGCCGACCGTGTGGAGTTGAAAGATATATATCCTAAATTAACCGGTGGATTGATGAATACGTTTAATTATAAGTTTATTGATTTATCTTTTAATTTGTCGTTTCATTTAGGTGGATATTCTTACGATGGTGCCATGTATGCTTTGCAAGATGACGGCTATACGGCACAATACAATAAGAGTACAGAGTTACGCCGCCGTTGGAAACAGCCGGGAGATATAACAGATGTTCCCCGATATGTGTATGGACAAGAGTATGGTGGCTGGTGGAACTCATCACGTGGTATTCATAGTACAGATCATTTGCGCTTGAAAAGTTTGATTGTTGGCGTTTCTGCTCCTCAGTCTTGGTTAAGAACCATAGGTATTAATTCTGCCCGTATTTATTTTTCGGGTACCAACTTGTTGACATGGGCTGCATACGATCAATATGATCCGGAGTTGAATGGAATTGTAAGTTATTTTACTCCTCCTCTTAAAACATTCGCATTTGGACTTGAACTTAAATTCTAATCAATTAACACCGAACTGTTTATGAAAAAAAATATAATTATATTAGGCTTGATTTCTTTATTGGCCGTATCGTGCGGGGATGATTTTTTAACCACTCATCCTGGTGATAGCGTTTCTACGGATTTGGCACTGAGTACAGAGCAGGATATAGATAATGCTGTGAATGGATTGTATGATTTGATGTCCAGCTATGGCTATTATGGCGGAACCATGTTTTTTTATGGGGATATGAAAGGGGATGATATGCAGAGTTCTTATAATAGCGGAAGAACTTGTAACCGGTGTTATTTATATGATCATCGCTCTACAAGCTTAAATGCCGGATATTTATGGGGACGTCCTTTTTATATTATCCGTAATGCATGGAATGTGATCAATGCGATTGATGATGGAAAAGTGCAAGGTTCAGAGCAAAGATTAAAGGAATTAAAAGGTGAGGCGATGACTATCATGGCACTTTGCCAGTTTGACTTGACCCGTTGTTTCGGTTATCCTTATACTAAGGATAAAGGGGCCGGTTGGGGAGCTCCAATTGTAGATCATGCAATTACATTAGATGAAAATCCGCCACGCAGCACTGTAGCAAAGGATTATGAGTTCATAATCAATACATTGGAGGAGGCTATACCTTTAATGAGTACTTCTAAAAATAACAGCCGGATGAATGCGTATGCTGCAAGAGCATTGCTGTCTCGTATTTATCTGTATCATGATGATAACGAGAAGGCGTTTCAAATGGCAAGCAACTTGATTGAAGAAGTGGAAGGAAATGGAATGTACCGTCTTTATACACGTGATGAATATATTCCGGCATGGGATCTGAAAAATACGTTTGGTACGGAATCATTATTTGAAATTGCTAATAGTACAGATGATAATGGAGGACGAAGTTCATTGGCATATCTAATGCATTGGAATGGGTATCGTGAGATTTTTGCTACTCAGAAATTTGTGGATGAGTTATTGAGTGATCCGGATGATATTCGCTGTCTGTTGCTGGAAAAGAATGTTTATAATAAAAATGATGTATGGTGGTTGAAAAAATGGCCGGGAACAGATGCTACGACTCCATCTTTTGAAAATAATTATGTTATTTTCCGTTTGTCTGAAGTCTATTTGAATGCGGCGGAAGCCGGAGTGAAAATAGGTGGGGCATCTGCCGTAAAGGGTTTGAATTATCTGAATGCAATTGTGCAGCGTGCTAATCCTGTAAAAGAAGTAACGGCGGCTGAATATACATTGGATAGGGTGTTGGAAGAAAGAAGTAAAGAATTGATAGGTGAGGGGCATCGTTTCTTTGATATGTTGAGAAATGGAAAGACCATTGTTCGTAAGGGAGGATATCATTTACCGGGTATCGTGGAGGAAATAGACTGGGATTATTATAAATGTGTTTTACCGATTCCAACAGACCAGTTTACATTTAGTCCTGATATGGAGCAGAATCCGGGATATACTAAAAATTAATTTTAAATAATTATTAAATGAGAGGGTGTGGTATCACACCCTTTTTTTGTGTGGACAAATTCTACATTCATGTGGATTTATTCTACAGTTTTACAGATGTTCTGTTTGCTTATTTAGTTAATATACAGTGATTTGACGGGCGGTTATTGTTGTTGGCATATCTTTTGACCGGAACATGATAAATTATTATATAATTATATAAATATAAATCATGAATAAATCTAGGTATGTTTTTTTCATTTTGGCTTGTTTATTCGGTTTGTACGTGCAAGCTCAGAATAGAACAGTGAAAGGACGTGTTCTCTCAGCAGAGGATAAAGAACCATTAATTGGAGCTACTGTCAAAATACCCGGTACATCTATCGGTGTGGTGACAGATATAGATGGCAATTTCTCTCTGGAAGTTCCCAACAAAGACAAAACATTAGTGATTGAGTTTTTAGGTATGAGTACACTAACGGCGAAGATACCTGCCAATGGGGTACTGAATGTATCTTTACGTCCGGATACACAACGATTGGACGAGGTTGTGGTGACAGGCTATGGTAATTTTTCCAAATCCTCATTTACCGGTTCGGCAAATACATTACGGGGGGACTTGTTGAAGAACGTTCCGGTTGTATCGGTAGAACAGAAGTTGCAGGGTATGACTCCGGGTGTGTCCATTTCGGGAAATTCCGGTCAGCCGGGTGCTAATCAAAGTATACGTATTCGCGGTATGGGGTCATTCAATGCATCGAAAGAACCTTTGTTTGTCATTGACGGAGTACCGGTGACTTCCGGAAGCTTGAGTGGTGGCTCGGCAGATGCCGCTTACATGAATAATTCTAAAACGAATATAATGAGTACGCTGAACCCTTCGGATATTGAAAATATAACAGTCATAAAGGATGCGGCGGCGGCTTCTTTATATGGTTCACGTGCGGCAAACGGTGTGATTCTGATAACCACTAAAAAAGGTACAAAGGGACGTGCTAAGGCTACATTAAAAATTGATGGTGGCTTTTCTAATGCTGCTGTGGAATTCCGTCCAACGTTGAATGGGGAGCAGCGTAGAGAGCTAATTTATGAAGGTTTGATGAACTTTCAGCAAGATGAGATAGCCAAGAATCCGGAGGCGGGATTGGCGTCGCCCACAGAGTATGCTGATTTACATATCAATGATTATGCCTCCATTCCGGAACTGGGATATACTGACTGGAGAAAGGAATTAATGCGTACGGCACATCATCAAAGTTATGAAGCGTCCGTATCGGGAGGTAATGACAAGACTACGTTCTATTCTTCATTGGGTTTTAACCGTCAGGAGGGTTTGGTGGAAAATTCTAATCTAGATAGATATACAGCGCGTTTGAATGTAACCCAGAAGGTAGGTTCCCGTGGGGAAGTGGGTGCCAATGTGATGTTCTCTCAATTGAATCAGGAAATGAATGAGGAGCGTGGATCATCTATTAATCCTTTCCTTTGTGTGGCTTTGAACACCACTCCGTCTTTTCCGGTACGTGACGCTGAAGGGAATTATGTAGGGTCATATCCCAGTAGCAATGTGAATCCGTTGCGTGATATCCGTACAGATTATAACCGTACCCGCATGACACGTATGTTTTCTACAGGCTATGCTTCGATAGATATTATCAAAGGGTTGAAATTAAAAGAAACGCTTAGCTATGATTATAATATTCAGAAAGATTCCCGTTATTGGAATCCGTTGAGTGGAGCCGGAGCTAAAAGTGGTAGTGATGCACAGACGGCAAAGGGATTTATAGAATATAGTAAATTGATTTCTTCCACTTCATTGGGATACAATACGACTATAGCACAGTTGCACCATGTGGACGCATTGATAGCTTATGAAATTGAAAATTATCAGACTGACAAAGCAATGGGGGATAAATCCAAACTTCCTTCAGATTATTTGGTGGAACCGGATAATGCAGCATCATTGAACAGCTTTGTGTCTTCTACTCAGGATTCAAGAATGATTTCTTATGTATCCCGTATCAACTATGATTATGATGACCGTTACTATATTGCTGGTAGCTTTCGTCGTGACGGCAGTTCACGCCTGTCACCCGAGAACCGTTGGGGAAATTTTTGGTCTGTATCCGGTATGTGGAATGTAGGTGCGGAAAAATTTATGCAATCTATAAAGAGTGTGCTGAGTGATTTAAAGATACGTGCCTCGTATGGTGTGAATGGTAATCAACCGGGTGCTCTTTACGGATATATGGGACTTTATTCCTACGGGCAGAATTATATGGGAGGCGGTGGATCTTATGAATCGGCATTACCGAACCCGAACCTTAAATGGGAAAAGAACTATAACTTGAATTTGGGACTCGACCTGGCATTTATCAATCGTATTTTTGTCAGCTTGGAATATTATAATCGCGATACGAAAGATTTGCTTTACAATCGTCCTATCAGTAGCACTACCGGTTTCCAAAATTATTTGGGGAATTTGGGACAACTGAATAATAGAGGTTGGGAACTGGAACTGCGTACCATAAACTTTGCCGGTAGCAACTTTAATTGGACTTCTGTTTTGAATATGACCCACAATAAAAATAAGATTGTATCATTGGATGGTAAATTGGAACAGTCTATCGAGGGAAGCTGGTTTATCCATAAAGTGGGGTTGCCGTATTCTACCTTCTATGTGAAAGAATATGCGGGGGTTGATCCTCAAACAGGAAAAGCTTTGTACTATATGAATACACAGGATGCAAATGGCAATTATGACAAAACAGTTACTACTGACGCTTCTGCAGCACAGGCAATTCCTTATAAGTCTGTGGATCCGAAAATTTCAGGAGGTTTTACCAATATCGTGAATTACAAATGGTTTGATTTAGCATTGACATTGACTTATTCTTTAGGAGGATATTCTTTTGACAAAACCGGAACTTATAATGAAACCGACGGTGCAAAAGAGCAGAACTATAACTTGCCCATTTATGAATTGGATCGTTGGCAAAAGCCGGGTGATGTGACAGATGTACCCCGATTTGTACTTGGCCAAGCAGCAGGACCGCAGAATTCATCCCGTTATGTACATAGCACGGATCATTTACGTGTAAAGAACTTGACTTTGGGCTTTACATTGCCAGATCAGTGGTTGACCAAACTGGGTGTCAGTAAAGCAAGATTGTATTTCTCAGGCAGTAACTTGTTGACGTGGGCAAAGTGGGACCAGTATGATCCGGAAGTGCCTGTTTCCGGTGAAGTATTTTGTGAAACACCTCCTATGCGTACTTACAGTTTTGGAATAGAAGTCTCTTTTTAATGAATTTCCTTTAAATTAGAACGAAATGAAAAAAATATATTTATCGATTGTTGCGGCTGTATCATTGATGTTTGTTTCGTGTACTGCTGATTGGCTGAATACAGATCCTTCTACGGCAGTTCCTAGTGATGATGCCATTAAAAATATAGATGATGCACAGGTGGCATTGAATGGTATATACCGATTAGCATCCGCACATAGTTATTATGGTGATAATTATCTTTATTATGCTGATTGTCGTGGAGAAGATGTGCAGGCACGTATTAATAAAGGAGCAGGCCGCAGGGTTTCTCCTTACTATTTCTTTGATGTTACGGCGGATGATAATTTTAATATAACCCTTGTCTGGAACCAACCCTATAAAGTGATCCATCAGGCTAACAGTCTGATAGAAAAGTTGGATGCGGGGAATGCGGGGAATGCCAAGCCGGAAGAAGTGGCACGGATTAAATCGGAGGCACTGGCAATGAGAGGACTGGCTTTATTTGATCTGACCCGTTTGTTCGGTATGCCTTATACTTTGGATAATGGGGCTTCTTTAGGAGTTCCTATTGAGATTCAGACCACCTTGGAGGATCATGCTCCGGAACGTAACACAGTGGCACAATGTTACGAACAAGTGCTAAAGGACTTGAACGATGCGTTGGGAGGACTGACAAAAGAAAAACATGATGCCTATATGAATTATTGGAGTGTGAAAGCTTTGCTTTCCCGGGTGTATCTGTATATGAATGACAATGAAAATGCATTGAAATGTGCAGAAGAAGTAATCAATGACAATGGGGGAATTTACCGGCTTTTTACTCATGACGAATATCCTTCTGTATGGGGAAAAGACTTTAACTCTGAGTCTTTGTTTGAATTCTATTTTACGATGTCTGAACCTTCAGGCGGTTCGGGAGGAGAAGGGGTACCGATGGTGTATGCCGATAATGTGAAAGATTGGAATAACCTGATTCTGACAAAGGCTTATTTGGATTTGCTGAATGAAGACCCTGAAGATGTGCGCCATGTATTTCCTCATTTGCCGGAAAATGCCGTTGCGGATACATTGCCTGTAGCTGCCAAAGGTCAACCGAAATATCTGATTAAATATCCGGGGAAATCGGGCAGTGTGACCGATGCTGTTTCTACAGTCAATCCACAGGATAATGATCTTTGTATTCTCCGTTTATCCGAGGTCTATTTGAATGCTGCGGAAGCTGCTTTTAAAATCGGCAATACGGAAAAAGCATTGACATATCTGAATGCGATAGTTACCCGTGCCAATCCGGCGAAATCCGTAACATCTGCTGATCTCAGCCTGGAGCGCATTCTGAAAGAAAGACGTAAAGAACTGGTAGGTGAAGGTCATGCTTTCTTTGATTATATGCGTAATGGCAAGTCGGTGGACCGTTCGGGGGGCTGGCATCTGACTATGCCTGAAGATGCCCGTGTCATTGCTCCTTCAGACCCCAGGGTGGCACTTCCTATTCCACAAACAGAAATTGATGCTAATCCGAATATAGTTCAAAATCCTAGATAATTGTTTTGTCCATGTTAAGTTTGCCCTTCTTTTCGATGATGATATCGGAGAGAAGGGTTTTCTTTTTACAATTTATATGGTACAAAATCATATTTCGTCCGTCTTCATTTGAAAAGAAAGACCAAAAATATGAGATTATATGGATTGTTACTGTGCGGATGGATGACGGTATCCTTACAGGCCCAACAAATACATGATTGGGAGAATCATCATGTATTACAGATTAATAGGGAACCGGCAAGGGCTGCTTTTGTGCCTTTTGCCAAGCAGAAGGGGGATTGTTCGATGAGTCTGGACGGGATGTGGAAATTCCGGTGGACTCCTGTGCCTTCCGAACGGATAACGGATTTTTACCGCACGGACTTTAATGACAAGGATTGGAAAGATTTTCCGGTTCCTGCCAATTGGGAAATCAACGGATACGGAACGCCTATTTATGTATCGGCAGGATATCCGTTTAAAATAGATCCTCCACGGGTGATGGGGGAGCCTAAAGCTTCGTATACCACCTACAAGGAACGTAATCCGGTGGGACAATACCGGCGTACTTTCACGCTGCCCGCCGGGTGGAAGGCAAATGGGCAGACTTTTCTTCGCTTTGAAGGAGTGATGAGTGCTTTTTATGTGTGGATAAACGGTGAACGCATAGGTTATAGCCAGGGAAGTATGGAACCTAGTGAGTTCAATATCACCCGCTGGTTGAAACCGGGAGAGAACCAAATCGCTCTGGAAGTTTATCGGTATAGTGACGGATCTTATCTGGAAGATCAGGATTTTTGGCGTTTTGGAGGTGTTCATCGCAGTATTCATTTGGTGCATACTCCGGATATCCGTATCCGTGACTATGTAGTGCGCACTCTGCCTGCTGTTCAGGGGAATTATCAAGATTTCCGACTGCTGATTGATCCGCAGCTCAGCGTTTACCGGGGAATGGACGGTAAAGGTTATACGTTGCAGGCGGTGCTGAAGGATGCGGATGGAAGAGAAGTAGTGAATATGGTTGGCAATGTGGAAGATATCTTGGATTTGGAGCATAAGGCGGCACGGATGAATGAATGGTATCCGCAACGTGGTCCACGTAAGATGGGACGTATATCCGCCGTTATAAAATCTCCGCAACGTTGGACAGCCGAAACTCCTTATTTATATAAGTTGGAACTTCGTTTACAGAATGCAAACGGACAGACCATAGAGCAAGTGGAACAGCCGGTAGGTTTTCGTTGTATTGAAATAAAGGACGGACAAATGTTGGTTAACGGTAATTCGGTCCGTTTTCGTGGGGTAAACCGTCATGAACACGATCCGTATACGGCACGCGTGATGAGTGAGGAGAGGATGTTGCAGGATATATTGCTGATGAAACAAGCCAATGTGAATGCAGTCCGTACCAGTCACTATCCCAATGTGAGCCGTTGGTATGAACTGTGCGACAGCTTGGGACTGTATGTGATGGATGAGGCGGATATAGAAGAGCACGGATTACGTGGAACATTGGCTAGTACACCCGATTGGCACGCCGCTTTTCTGGATCGTGCGGTACGTATGGCGGAACGCGATAAAAATCATCCTTCGGTAGTGATGTGGAGCATGGGAAATGAAAGTGGTTACGGACCTAATTTTGCTGCTATTTCGGCTTGGCTGCATGATTTTGATCCTACACGTCCCGTACACTATGAAGGGGCTCAGGGAGTAAACGGAGAACCCGACCCGAAAACAGTGGATGTAATCAGCCGTTTTTATACCCGTGTGAAACAGGAGTATCTGAATCCCGGCATTCCCGAAGGGGAGGACAAGGAACGGGCGGAGAACGCACGTTGGGAACGCTTGTTGGAAATAGCGGAACGCACGAATGATAACCGTCCTGTGATGACCAGCGAATATGCACATTGCATGGGGAATGCTTTAGGTAATTTCAAGGAATATTGGGATGAGATTTATAGTAACCCACGTATGCTGGGCGGCTTTATATGGGACTGGGTGGATCAAGGTATTTATAAGATATTGCCGGATGGCCGCCGGATGGTGGCGTATGGCGGTGACTTTGGTGATCGGCCTAATTTAAAGGCTTTCTGTTTTAATGGTGTGGTGATGAGTGACCGCGAAACTACGCCCAAATATTGGGAGGTGAAGAAAGTATATGCTCCGGTTAAATTGGAAATGGAAAAAGATCTTCAGGTTTTTCCAAAAGAACAAGATGTTTTTTTAAAAAAACAAGATGTTTTGCCCAAAGGATTAAGAGTTACGAACCGTAATCATCACATTGGTCTGGAAGGATATCGCTGTCTGTGGACTTTGATAGAGAACGGGAAGAAGATGAAACAAGGGGAACTGGCGCTTCCATCGGTGGCACCCGGTGAAACAGGAACGATGGCTTTGCCCGATGTTAAGATTAATAAACAGGCTGATGTTCGATTGAATGTAAGTATAGTATTGAAAGAAGATGCTTTATGGGCGAAGGCCGGGCATGAGATTTTAAAGGAACAGTTTGCCTTGAATGATCATTTGATGGCGGTGGCTGACGGTGTACAACCGGGTAAACGTAAAAGTAAGTTTTCTGTTTTGGATTTATGGGAAGATAGTTATTTTCAAGCTTTCCGTGCTCCGACGGATAATGATAAAAGTTTCGGTAACTGGTTGGCCAAGGATTGGAAGAATCAGGGATTGGATGCTCCTCAAGTAGAGGTAATTACTCCCGAAACGGAAACTCAGGAAACAGATGGAACCGTATCGAAGAAATCGGTTGTGGAATATCGTTATGCCAAAGGTAGCATCCGTGTTTCTTCCCATTATAAAATATATGTGGATGGAACGGTGGATCTGGAACAGACTTATCTGCCACAAGGAGAATTGCCGGAATTGCCTCGTCTGGGCAGTGCATTTGTACTGGGAGAAGAATACGAGAACCTTTCCTGGTACGGTCGTGGCCCGTGGGAAAACTATCCCGACCGTAAGACGTCCTGTCTGATAGGTAGATGGAACAGCAAGGTGAGTGAACAGTACACACATTACCCGCGTCCGCAGGACAGTGGCAATCACGAGGATGTTACCGAGGTGGTTCTAACCAATAAACAGGGTAAAGGCGTCCGTGTGACAGCCATAGACCGGCCATTTTCATTTTCTGCCTTACATTATACCGTGGATGATATTTATAAAACAACTCATGATTGTGACTTGAAACCACGAAAGGAGGTTATTCTCAGCCTGGATGCAGCGGTTTTAGGTTTAGGAAACAGTAGTTGTGGTCCGGGAGTGCTGAAGAAATACGCCATTGATAAGCAGAAACCTCATACTTTGCGGGTACGCTTCAGTCTTATAAAATGATGTATGGCAAAAGGTTTGAATAGGCGACATATCTTTCCGGTGGCAGACAGAAATATAGAATTAAATTAAAAATCAAATATCAAAATGAAAAGAGCAACAACTTTTTTATCACTCCTTGCTTTATCGGCAGGTTTGTTGGCGCAATCTTCCGTAAAAACAGAACGCCAATACTTGTCAGGACGTGGCTGTGATGATATGGTACAATGGGATTTCATGTGTACCGGTGGTAATAATTCCGGAAAATGGACGAAAATCGGAGTACCTTCCTGTTGGGAACTACAAGGATTCGGTACTTATCAATATGGCATGAAATTCTATGGTAAGGCTTTTCCTGAAGGAGTAGCTGACGAACAAGGTTTGTATAAATATGAATTTGAGTTGCCTGCCGAATGGAATGGTAAACAGATAGAGCTGGTATTTGAAGGCTCTATGACTGATACGCAGGTAAAGATAAACGGTCGTAAAGCCGGCTCCATGCATCAGGGAGCTTTTTACCGCTTTATTTATAATGTGAGTGACCGGGTATTTTTCGGATCGAAAAAAAAGAATGTACTTGAAGTAACTGTAAGCAAGGAAAGTGCGAATGCAGGGGTTAATTTGGCAGAACGCCGTGCTGATTATTGGAATTTCGGAGGTATTTTCCGTCCTGTGTTTATCGTGGCGAAACCGGCTCAAAATATAGATCGTCTGGCAATAGATGCGAAGGCGGATGGGAATTTCTATGCCGATTGTTTTCTGAATATGGCAGTAGAAGGTGCTAGGGTACATACTGTCATAACAGATGCTAAAGGGAAAAAAGTGGCCGAAAATACTTCGGATGTCCGTACGGGCAGCGACCATGCTTCGATTAATTTCGCAGTAAAATCTCCTGAATTATGGACGGCTGAAACTCCGGCCATGTATCAGGCTACCTTTACCCTGCTTGATAAAGCAGGCAAAACACTGCATGTTGAAAATCAGAAATTTGGTTTCCGTACCATTGAAACACGTGAAAGTGACGGATTGTATATCAACGGTCGGCGTGTGATGATTAAAGGGGTGAACCGTCATAGTTTCCGTCCTGAAAGCGGACGTACACTGAGCAAGGCAAAGAACATTGAAGATGTATTGCTGATCAAGAGCATGAACATGAATGCCGTCCGCCTGAGTCATTATCCTGCCGATCCCGAATTTTTTGAAGCTTGTGACTCGCTGGGGCTTTATGTAATGGATGAGTTAAGCGGCTGGCATGGCAAGCACGAAACCATCAACGGGCAGAAGCTGGTAAAAGAAATGATTACCCGTGATGTGAACCATCCGTGTATTATCTGGTGGAGCAATGGTAATGAAAAAGGCTGGAATACTGAACTGGATGGTGAATTCCATAAATATGATCCTCAGAAACGTCCGGTGCTTCATCCGCAAGGCAACTTCAGTGGATATGAAACCATGCACTATCGTTCTTACGGAGAAAGCCAGAACTATATGCGTCTGCCGGAAATATTTATGCCGACCGAGTTTCTGCATGGATTGTACGATGGAGGACACGGAGCCGGACTGTATGATTATTGGGAAATGATGCGTAAGCATCCCCGTTGTGCCGGAGGTTTCCTTTGGGTACTGGCCGATGAGGGCGTGAAGCGTGTGGATATGAATGGATTCATTGACAACTGCGGCAATTATGGAGCCGATGGCATTGTAGGTCCGCATCACGAAAAAGAGGGCAGTTACTTTACCATCAAGCAGGTGTGGTGTCCTATTCAAATCATGACCGATAGCCTTGACAGTCAGTTTGACGGCAAACTGAAAATAGAGAACCGTTACGATTTCCTGAATGCGAATACATGCCGTTTCACTTATAAATATGTACAATTGCCTTCTGTAACCGATAAGGGGGGAATGAAAGTGATGAAACAGGGAGAGGTGAACTGTCCCGACATTCCTGCTCACGGTGCGGGTACACTGACTATTCCTGCGGCTGTCAAGGGGGCTAATGCTTTGATGCTGACAGTAACGGATAAGCAGGGGAATGATCTCTTTACGTGGAGTTATAAACTGGACGACGTTGCCGGATTGCAGCAGGTTTCTGCCGGAAACAAGCCTTCTTATAAAGAAACTGCCGATGCATTGACGGTTGATGCCGGAGGACGTACATTTACTTTTTCTCAGAAAGACGGACAGCTGAAGGGGGTAAAGGTTGGAAGCCGTATCATCAGTCTGGCAAATGGTCCTCGTTTTATTGCCGCCAAGCGTTCGGACCGTTCTATGGACCAGTTTTATAACCATGATGACAAAGAGGCTGAAAAGAAGAAAACCCAATACACTACATTTGATGATGCCGGTCGTTTTACAGGCTTTACCGTGCGTGAAGAAGGCAATAACGTAGTGGTTACCGCTAACTACAAACTGGGATGTTTTGATCAGGCTGTATGGACTATCGCTCCTGACGGTACCGCTGCTATAGACTTTACATACAACTTCAGCGGTGTAGTGGATTTGATGGGGGTGATGTTTGATTATCCGGAAGATAAAGTGTTGAGCAAGCGTTGGGTAGGTGACGGTCCTTACCGTGTATGGCAGAACCGTCTGCATGGTCCGCAGTTGGGCGTATGGGAAAATGAGTATAATGATCCCATTCCTGCCGAAAGCTTTACTTATCCCGAATTTAAAGGGTACTTTGCTAATGTGCAATGGATGACTTTGAAAACACAGGAAGGAACGATAAGTATCTGTAACCGTACTCCTCAGAATTATGTAGGGGTTTATCAGCCTCGCGACGGTCGTGACGGCTTGCTTTATACTTTCCCGGCTACCGGCATCAGTCTGATGAAAGTAATTCCTCCGGTTCGTAATAAAGTGAATACGACAGATTTGATAGGTCCGTCTTCACAAGCATTTTGGGCTGATGGAGCATATGGGGGAAGTATCACGTTAAAATTTGAATAACAGTGAAAAAATAGATTGTAAAGGGAAGAGGAACTTTGTTTATTCTTCCCTTTTCTTTTTTTATTTGGCTTGAACTCTCTATATTTGAAAAATTGAGTACAAATTACAACTTTATTCGTTTATCATTAAATATAGAATAAATAGCTTATGAAGATAAAACATCTGTTTGTATCCATATTGCTGGCAACCGGATTCCAACCGATGATAGCACAATCCGCTTTACGGCAACAGTTTGTAAATTCATCCGTACAGGAAGCTCGTCCCTGGACTTTCTGGTATTGGATGTTTGGCGCTGTAACTCCCGAAGGGATTACCGCTGATCTGGAAGCCATGCACCGTGTAGGTTTGGGTGGAGCCTATCTGATGCCTATCAAGGGAGTGGAGCAAGGACCTCAATACGAAGGAAAAGCTCAACAACTTACCCCCGAATGGTGGCGTATGGTCACTCATAGTATGAAAGAGGCCGACAGGCTGGGAATGCAACTGGGAATGCATATCTGTGACGGCTTTGCCTTGGCGGGAGGTCCCTGGATAACTCCCGAAGAGTCGATGCAAAAAGTGGTATGGAGTGATACTATAGTGAACGGTGGGAATATTCGTAATTTGACTTTGCCCATGCCCGAAGCACTGGATGGCTATTATGAAGATATCGTTACCTACGCCATTCCATTGGAGCGTCAGCCTGAGGATACTTCATTGAAGCCGAAGGTAACTTTCGGTAATTTGAAATCGGCTGTTATCAAAGATGAATCCAAAGCTGTGAACAGAGATGAAAAAGGAGTTTTCCGTTCCTCTTATCCTTGTTGGATTCAGTATGAATATGCAGAACCTGTGACTTGCAGTAATGTGGAAATTATTTTGGGAGGAAATAACTACCAGGCACATCGCCTGAAAGTATTGGCCAGTGAGGATGGACGGACATTCAAAACAGTGAAGCAACTGGTTCCTGCCCGGCAGGGATGGCAGAATACGGATTTCCAGTCTACTCATGCCATCCCCCCTGTTACCGCCCGTTACTTCCGTTTTGAGTGGACTCCCGTGGGAAGCGAACCGGGTAGTGAGGATCTGGATGCAGCCAAATGGAAACCGAATTTGAAAATCAATGATATAGTCCTTCATACGGCTCCGCGTATTCATCAGTGGGAGGGAAAAGCAGGACTGGTGTGGCGTGTGGCTACTGCTACTACTTCGACGGAAATACCCGATGCGGCTTGTGTGCAGCCGGATGAGTTGATCAATCTCCCTTTGTATCAGGGCAGGCTGACCGCCCGTTTACCCGAAGGTAAATGGCGTATTCTCCGCATGGGACATACGGCAACCGGACATGTGAATGCTACTGCCGGAGGTGGTAAAGGATTGGAATGCGACAAGTTCAGTACCAAGGCTGTTCAGAAACAGTTCTCGAACTGGTTTGCGGAAATGTTCAAAAAGACGGATGAAGCCGTGGCACGCCGTGTATTGAAATATATGCACGTAGACAGTTGGGAGTGTGGCAGTCAGAACTGGAGTGATAACTTCGCGGCGGAATTTAAGAAACGCCGTGGATATGATTTGATGCCTTATCTTCCTTTGCTGGCAGGTATTCCGATGGAAAGTGCCGCCCGCAGTGAGCAGATATTGCGGGATGTCCGTACCACCATCGGAGAACTGGTGACAGATGTGTTCTACACTGTATTGGCAGACTGTGCCCGTCAATACGATTGCCGGTTCTCTGCCGAGTGTGTAGCTCCTACTATGGTCAGTGACGGATTGATGCATTATCAGAAAGTGGATCTGCCTATGGGGGAATTTTGGCTGAACAGTCCTACGCACGATAAACCCAATGATATGCTGGATGCCATCAGTGGCGCGCATATTTATGGAAAGAATATTATCCAGGCCGAAGGCTTTACTGAAATTCGTGGCGTATGGGATGAAGACCCTGCCATGCTGAAACCTTTGCTGGACCGTAACTATGCACTGGGTATCAATAAACTCTTCTTTCATGTCTATACCCATAATCCTTGGATGAACCGCCGTCCCGGTATGACCTTGGACGGCATCGGGCTCTTCTTCCAGCGCGACCAGACCTGGTGGGAGGAAGGGAAATCTTTTGTAGATTACATCACCCGTTGCCAGACTTTGTTGCAATACGGTCATCCGGTGGCTGATATCGCCGTCTTTACCGGTGAAGAGATGCCGCGACGTTCCATTTTGCCCGAACGGTTAGTTTCGATGCTTCCCGGTATCTATGGAGCCGAACGGGTGGAAAGCGAACGGATTCGGCTGGCTAATGAAGGTCAACCCACCCGTGTGCGTCCTGTCGGTGTTACCCATTCGGCAAACATGGCCGATCCCGAAGACTGGGTGAACCCGATGCGTGGTTATGCCTACGATTCTTTTAACAAAGACGCTCTGTTACGTTTGGCAAAAGCGGAGAATGGAAGAATGGTACTTCCGGGAGGAGCTTCTTATAAAGTATTGGTGCTTCCTACAGCCCGTCCTATGAATCCTGATAACCTGCCGTTGTCTCCTGAGGCACAGGCAAAAGTAGAGGAACTCCGCGCGGCAGGTGTCATTATTCCGCAATTGCCTTATCGGGAAGATGATTTTTCTTCTTTCGGTGTGGAACGGGATGTACTTCTTCCTGCTGATGTGGCATATACTCATCGGAGCGGGGAAGAGTATGAGATTTATTTTGTGGCTAATCAGGTGGACAGTTTGCGTACATTCAACGCTTCTTTCCGCATTGCAGGGCGCACTCCTGAATTGTGGAATGCGGTAACAGGAACCATTACCCGTCCGGCACAATGGAAAGAATTGGACGGCCGTACCGAAGTCGCTTTGTCTTTGCCAGCCAATGGCTCTGTATTTGTCGTATTCCCCAAAGAATCTTCAGAAGTTTCTCCGGAACGGACCGAAAGGGAACCTGTATCCATATCGATCAAGGAATGGACAGTAACATTCCCTTCCGTGCGCAAAACTGTCACTCGTCCGGTATTATTTGACTGGAGTAAGGAAGAGGATGAAAAAATAAGATATTATTCCGGACATGCCACTTACAGAGGGCTATTCAGATGGAAGAATGAACAGGACGGAAGAATTATTCTTCGGTTGGGTAAAGTAGCCAATGTAGCGACTGTACGTGTCAACAGCATTGCATGCGGTACGGCTTGGACAGCTCCATACGAAGTGGACATTACCGATGCGCTTCGTAACGGAACCAATGTCTTGGAAGTGGAGGTGGTGAATACCTGGGCGAATGCGCTCCGTGGGGCAGATCAGGATAAAGCGCCTTTTGAGGGGATATGGACGAATGCAAAATTCCGTCTGCCCGGAGATGGTTTGTTACCTGCCGGATGGATGGGACCTTGCGAGTTTTTTAGAACTAAAGAATAATGCTAATCACACATAACATGAAAAATAAGAAACTACTACTGGGCATTGCTTGGGCATGGTTGACTTGCCTGTCGGCAAATGCGGAAGTGAAATTGCCCGCTTTCTTTTCAGACGGCATGGTGATGCAACAGCAGACTCGTGCCAATTTATGGGGAACAGCTACTCCCAATGCACTGGTGAAAATTACAACAAGTTGGGATAAACAAACCTATAAAACCACCGCCGATGCAAAAGGCGCGTGGAAACTTGCTTTATCCACCCCCTCTGCCGGAGGCCCTTACACGATCACTTTTGATGATGGAAAGCTGACCGAAATACGTGATATCCTGATGGGAGAATTATGGTTATGCTCCGGTCAGAGTAATATGGAAATGCCCATGAAAGGTTTTAAAAACCAGCCGGTGGAGAATAGCAATACAGATGTGATGAACAGCCGTAATCCGCAACTCCGCCTGTTCACCGTAAAGCGTTCTTCCTCTTTTACTCCGAAAACAGATGTGGTGGGAACCTGGCAGGAAGCTGTTCCGGCAACTGTGCGTGAGTTTAGTGCTACTGCTTATTACTTCGGTCGGATGATACAACAGCAGTTGAATATACCTGTGGGTTTGATTGTGGCTTCTTGGGGAGGTTCTGCCTGTGAAGCCTGGATGCATCCGGATTGGTTGAAGGCATTTCCCGAAGCAAAGATTCCCCAATCGGAAGCCGATATCAAGTCAAAGAACCGTACTCCGACTGTACTCTATAACGGTATGCTTCATCCGCTCATCGGATTAGCCATGCGTGGAGTTATCTGGTATCAGGGGGAAGATAACTATAACCGGGCTTCTACTTATGCCGATATGTTCAGTGCACTGATACGCGGGTGGCGCGAAGAATGGCAGCAAGGGGAATTTCCCTTCTATTATTGTCAAATTGCACCTTATGATTATGGAATTATTACTGAGCCTGGCAAGAATGTGATAAATTCTGCTTATCTTCGCGAACAACAAGCTATGGTAGAACACCGGGTGGGCAATAGTGGTATGGCTGTATTGTTGGACGCAGGAATGAAAACGGGGATTCATCCGGGTAAAAAGAAGGTGGCAGGAGAACGTCTGGCGCGTTTGGCATTGGTAAAAACTTACGGAATGAAAGGTGTTACGGCCGAAAGTCCTTACTATACAGGAATGGAAGTAAAGAATGATACGGTAATAGTCAGTTTTGATCGGGCACCGATGTGGATAAATTGTAAAGACCGTTTTGAATCATATAACTTTCAGGTTGCAGGTAAAGATCGGGTTTTTTATCCTGCTAAAGCGTGGATACAGAGAAGTAAAATGCTTGTAAAGAGCGAGAGAGTACCTCATCCGGTGGCAGTTCGTTATGGCTTCGAGAATTATGTGGAGGGAGATTTGTTTGGTGAAGATTTACCTGTATCGTCTTTCCGTTCCGATGACTGGTAAAAACAGAAAAAAATGAAGAATATCTTTACGTTTTTATTATTAGTGTTTATTGGCGGGCAGTTTCTGTGGGGACAGCCTGCCAATTTGGTTTGGAATACTCAAAGCCGGAATGCTTCAGAGTCCATGCCTTGCGGGGGTGGTGATATCGGCATGAATGTATGGGTAGAGAATGACGATGTTCTGTTCTACCTTAGTCGTAGTGGTTCTTTTGACGAGAATAACTGTCTGCTGAAGCAGGGTCGGTTTCGTGTGAGGCTCACTCCGAACCCTTTTGCCGGAACGGCTTCTTTTCGGCAGACTCTGCATCTTAATGATGGCTATGTCAGCGTAAGTAGTGATAATGCCACTCTAATTATTTGGGTGGATGTGTTTCATCCTGTGGTACATGTTGAGGTGAAAACGAAGGAACTGACTTCCATGCGTGTGAATTTTGAAAGCTGGCGTTATGAAGATCGTCCGGTGCGTAAAGGGGAAGGGCAGCAATGCTCTTACAAATGGGCCATTCCTGATGGATTGATGACTAAGCGTGACTCTGTCTGTGTGGAAGAAGATAATTTTACTTTCTTTCATCGGAATCCTGATCGGACTATTTTTGATGTGGTAGTAGACCAACAAGGTATGAATGAGGTTAAGGAACAATTATATAATCCTCTGAAAAATCTAATATTTGGCGGTCGGTTATCCGGTGATAATCTGGTTTATACCGGTACACGTCGTGGGCATTATGCGGGAACTGAATATCTGGCATGGATGTATAAAAGTAAAAAACCTGTATATAAGCAATCTGTGCACATTGCCTTGAATACGGAACAAGGTACGGTTCCTGCATGGGAAGCATCATTGGCCCGTACTGAGAAGGAAATAAATGTATCCAAAGACAAACAGGCTACCCGTCGTTGGTGGAATGATTTTTGGAAACGTAGCTTTATTGAGGGGGAAGGTGAAGCGGGAGATGCTATCCGTAACTATACACTGTTCCGCTATATGTTGGGATGTAACGCCTATAGCCAATGGCCTACAAAGTTTAACGGGGGACTGTTTACTTTTGATCCTATGTATGTGGATCAGATAATGGAATTCACCCCTGATTTCCGGAAATGGGGAGGAGGAACCATGACTGCACAGAATCAGCGTTTGGTTTATTGGCCTATGTTGAAAAGCGGTGACTTTGACTTGATGAAATCACAATTTGACTTTTATCTGCGTTTGTTGCCGACAGCCGAAGCGCGTACTCGTGCCTATTGGGGACATGCTGGCGCTTGTTTCACTGAGCAAATGGAGAACTTTGGTCTTCCTAACCCTGCAGAGTATGGTTTTAAGCGTCCTGCGAGTTTTGATAAAGGCTTGGAATATAATGCATGGTTAGAATACGAATGGGATACCGTTCTTGAGTTCTGTCAGATGATATTGGAAACAGCACGTTATGACAGTTTGGATATCAGCTGTTATACTCCTTTAATAGAAAGTTCGCTTAGTTTCTTTGATGAACATTATCGTCAGCTTGCGTTACAACGTGGCCGTAAGGATTTGGATGGTAGCGGTAAACTAGTGATTTATCCAGGATCGGCTTGTGAAACTTATAAGATGGCCTACAATCCATCCTCAACCATTGCTGCACTGCGCTCTGTTTTACAAACTTATAGGCGTAAACCGGATATGCTGGCACGTATTCCTGAGATTCCTTTGCGCATAGTGGATGGGAAGGAAATGATTGCTCCGGCACAGGTTTGGGAACGGGTGAATAATATTGAAACCCCTCAACTTTATCCCGTGTTTCCCTGGCGTATTTACGGAGTGGGCAGGGAAGGTCTGGAAATAGCTCGTAATACCTATTTATATGATCCTGATGCCCAGAAATTCCGTTCCCATACCGGGTGGAAGCAAGATAATATTTGGGCAGCCTGTCTGGGAATGACAGAGGAGGCTGCACAACTTACCTTAGAGAAAATGGCAAACGGCCCTCATCGTTTTCCCGCTTTTTGGGGACCAGGCTATGACTGGACGCCTGATCATAACTGGGGAGGCAGTGGCATGATAGGTATGCAGGAAATGCTGTTGCAGGAAGCCGATGGAAAGATTTTATTGTTTCCTGCGTGGCCAAAAGATTGGAATGTGCATTTCAAATTGCATGCTACAGGGCAAACCACTGTAGAAGCTACTCTGAAAGAGGGTGCAGTGGTTAGCTTGACCGTACAACCTAAAGAACGGGAAAAAGATGTGGTAAATTGTTTACTGAATAAATAATTTAGGGTTAAGGAGATGAGTTTCTTTTAGATTCATCTCCTTTTTCTTTAAATATAATCAAATTCAGAACTTGTCACTCCTTTCGTTTTTCCATTCTTGTCTATTTGTATGGCAATCAGTGTCGGAACATTGTTTGACGGCTTTGATTGCCTTTGTTGCGTAAAACAAGAACCAAAATATCCGATGTTTTGTTCTTAATATCATAAATAGATTCAAAATGGTTATGAAAAAGATTTTAATAGCTTTGGCCTTGTTGCTGACTGGCATTGCAAGCGGATCGGCATGTACCGGTATTTCGTTCCTGGCCGAAGATGGTGGATATGTGCAGGCACGTACCATAGAGTGGGGGAATAGTTACCTTCCGAGTGAGTATGTTGTTGTTCCCAGAGGACAAGAATTGGTATCTTATACTCCAACGGGTGTAAATGGCTTGAGATTTCGGGCTAAATATGGTATGGTAGGACTAGCTATCATTCAGAAAGACTTTGTGGCTGAAGGACTGAATGAAGTAGGACTTTCGGCTGGATTGTTTTATTTTCCTCATTATGGGAAGTATGAAGAATATGATGAGGCTCAAAATGCAACTACTTTGTCGGATTTGCAGGTGGTGAACTGGATGCTTTCCCAGTTTGCTACTATAGACGAAGTGAAAGCAGCTATAGAAGGGGTGAAGGTGGTGTCTCTTGATAAACCTGGTAAAAGTTCTACGGTACATTGGCGCATTGGCGATGCTAAAGGAAATCAAGTGGTATTGGAGTTTGTGGATGGTGTTCCTCATTTTTATGAAAACAGGGTAGGAGTACTCACCAATTCTCCCGATTTTCCATGGCAGGTGACTAACTTGAATAATTATGTAAATTTGTATCCGGGGGCTGTCACTCCACAGCAATGGGGTGGGGTGACTATTTTCCCTTTTGGCGCAGGTGCTGGATTCCATGGCATTCCGGGGGATGTGACTCCTCCATCCCGTTTTGTTCGTGTAGCGTTTTATAAGGCAACAGCTTCGGCGTGCCCTACAGCGTATGACGCTATATTACAAAGTTTTCATATTCTGAATAATTTTGATATTCCTGTCGGTATAGAACATGCGTCAGGAAAAGCACCTGATATTCCCAGTGCTACACAATGGACTTCGGCTATTGATTTGACAAACAGGAAAGTGTATTATAAAACGGCATATAATAACAATATTCGTTGTATTAATATGAAGAAGATTGATTTTGATAAAGTGAAATATCAGTCGTATCCATTGGATAAGGAGTTGAAACAACCTATAGAAGAGATTATTGTGAAATAGTGTGGGGGGGAAGCTGTTGACGGAAGTACATGGAAATTTTAATCGCAATGAATGAAAAATGGATAAAATGTATTTTTTTAGAAAAAAGTTCTAGAAATGTTTGCAAATACAAAAATAAACCATACCTTTGCACTCGCAATTCGGAAGAATAGCAATAACAAAGGATTGATTCGCTAGCTCAGCAGGTAGAGCACAACACTTTTAATGTTGGGGTCTTGGGTTCGAGCCCCAAGCGGATCACTAGAAGGTCAGGGAGTTACATCAAAGTAATTCTCTGACTTTATGTTTATTACGCTAGTTTACCTGCTCCATGTAAACATGTAGATGTTAATTGGGGGGCAGTAGAAATGAAGTGTGGATAGGGATTTTCCCCGTCCATACCTTTCTTTAGATTTATACACACATACAGAGTTGTGTGAAAGGAGCCGACAAGAGCTTTTCAATAAGTTTAATCTTTCCGTTACCATGAAATCCAAGGGACAGAGATTCTTAAAAAAGTAACAACCCCACCGGCGGAATAAAATGAATGCATATCACATTCCATTCTTATAGCCTAAGTCTTTTCTTTCTCCAGATTAAACCTTTTTATACGGATACCTTCTATCTCCATAAGCTTTGGAGTTAACTCCAAAGCTTATGGAGATAACTCCAAAGACTTGCGGAGATAAAACAAACAGGAAAAAAGACCTTAACCATACGGCAGGAAAGGTTTAGGGATACGAATAAGATCTTTTAGGGCGAGTCTGATTCCAAAGTCTCTTACACATTCCTTACGGATAAAAAGTCCCATTAAAATTCAACTCCTCCCTAATTGTTTCCGTCAAATGGTTTCGTGGTTGCCTCTCCCTTTTGGGATATGCCTTTGCGGCTGATAACGCATTTGAGTGTTTTGTAAAATATCATCATGTCTGTCATGAAGCAAACATGGTCTACGTACCAGATATCCAGTTCGAATTTCTTTTTCCAGCTGATTGCGTTTCTTCCATTTACTTGTGCCCATCCAGTGATGCCGGGGCGCACTTCATGTCTTCTTGCTTGCTCTTCATTGTATAGAGGCAGGTATTGTACCAATAATGGACGGGGGCCGATCAGAGCCATGTCTCCTTTCAATACGTTGAAAAGTTGAGGCAGTTCGTCAACGGAGGTGGCACGGACTATTTTCCCTATGGGGGTCATTCGTAAGCTGTCGGGTAAAAAGTTTCCGCGACAGTCTTTCCGGTCATTCATGGTTTTAAACTTGATGATCCTGAATATTTTTCCGTTCTTTCCCGGACGTTCCTGAAGGAAAAAAATGCCGCTACCCCTGTTGGCTATGGCAAGTAACAAGATGGTTGACAATAGGACAGGAGAGGTCAATAATATCAGAAAGGCGGCTATAAGACAGTCCAGCGGATATTTGAAATAACGGGTATATCTGCTCTTCTTCATGGTTGTGGATTATTTTTTATAATCCGGCACGGTGAACCACAGGCTGTCACTCCGTCAGGTATGTCTTTGCACACTACTGATCCTGATCCGATAATGGTCCATTTGCCTATTTTAACTCCGGGGTTGATCACTGCTCCGGCACCTATCCATGAGCCTTCCCCCACTTCCACATTGCCACATAATGTGGCGTGTGGCGAGACATGTACATAGTCTTCCAATATACATTCATGATCAATAGCGGCGCCAGTGTTGACAATGCAATGTTTACCTGTTTGGCAGCAACTTTGCAATATACTTCCTTGCATGACAACACTGCCTTCTCCTATTTTTGTATAGGGGGAAACAATGGCATGGATAGAGATGACCGTACCGAATACAGCGTTTTTTTTATACAATTGTTCCGCTATATTTTTTCGGATGCTGTTGTTTCCGATACTGATAAGTATCGGGAACATTCGTTTTGGATCGTAGGAAAGAACATGATATTCCATCCATTCCTGTATGTGGGGATTATCATCTATGATGCCCGTCAGTTCAGTGCTGTTTTCTTTCAGTATATCCATGATCACTTTGGCGTGTCCGCCGGCTCCGTATAAATACATATTGTCAGTCTTTATTTTGTTAGATTTGAAATCTGTTCTTGATAGACCTTTCGTAAGGCTTCCCATAGCGTCCGGCGGTCGTATTTTTGAACAATCTGTGGGCGGGCAGCCGAGGCCAATTGTTCTACGAGCCGTGGAGAAGAGAGAAATCCGCACATGGTGCGATATAGGTATTCGCTGTCATGAGGAGGAATAATGATACCGTTCTTTCCGTTTTCAATGATTTCGTTACATCCGTTGATGTTCGTTACGATGCAAGGTAATCCCATCGCTCCGGCTTGTAATATTACATTGGGGAATCCTTCCCGGTAACTGGGGAATACGAAGGCATCCGCAGCGGCTAAAAAAGGGCGGATATCCTCTTGCCATCCCATAAATTTTATGGCGGGATGTTTGTGTATATGTTCTGCTGTTTCAGGAGTTACCGGATCCAGTTCCGCTTCAAAGTCTCCCACTAGGCAAAGACGACAGTTTGTAAATTCCTGTTGCAGGCGGACAAAAGCTGAAACCAGTTCGTTGATACCTTTATCCCGCACCAATCGTCCGACGAAGCAAAAAGTGAAACAGGGGTTCCGGCGATAGATTTCCGCTTGTCTCATTACCTCCGGTGTCCGGTCAAAATAAGCAAGGTCAATTCCGTTGATGTTACCGTTTCCGATAAGATGCAATGCCCGGCTGGTGATATGGAAACGTTCCAGATCTCTCCTCACACCTTTCCCTTCCGGATTGAGGTAGGTCGCACAGGCACAAGTGAGTTTGTCTGTAGCAATTAATAACTGCTGTTTCCAACCTGTAGTTGAAGGGAATACTAGTCCTGTGAAAGTGTGGATCCGGATGGGAACCCTGCATATTCGGGCGGCCATCATGGCCAACAGCCCCGCCTTGGGTGTCAGCGAGTGGACTATCTGCGGTTTTTCTTTGCGGAACAGGATGATGAGCCTGATCAGTGCAATCAAGTCTTTCAAAGGGGCAATGTGGCGCTCCATCGGGATAGCGCAAGTTCTGACGCCTTCTCTTTCCGCTACTTTGTGTAATTCCTCTCCGGACGAAGAGACAGCTAATACTTCATAAGTCTCTGCCAACATCTTCAACTGTCCTTGCAGCAGGAGATGGAGCGAAAGGGGAACGGTGGATATGCGTATTACTTTGGGTTTCATACAGATGGTTTGTGTCGTAAACGATAATAAAGATACCCCACCCATTCGTGCGTTAGTTCTGGCCAGGAAGCCAAGACGTGCCAAGATGGCAGGAAATTCGTTTTTTCCCCCTTTATTTCGGGAAACGTATCGGTGATATATGTGTCCGGATTCAGCCCCGCTGCATGAAAGGTCCATAGCGACCTGCGCATGTGGGTCGCGGAGGTAATCAGCAGGGTCGATTCCGTTTTCATACTGTTACCGATCAGCTCTAACGTGAACGTTGCGTTTTCCCACGTGTTGTTTGCGCGGGTTTCCAAGATGACATCTTCCAACGGCATGCCCAAATCTGCCAGATATTGTTTCATGTCCGCGGCATTTCCTTGCAAACCTTTTCCGTCTTTGCTTTCGATGATCGAACCGTCTGAAGCTAACACCAGTTTCCGGATGCGTCCATGCTTGTGCAGCCGGATGCCTTCTAATAACCGGTCGGCAATCTCGCTAAATTCGGGTCGGCTTCGTTTCCAGTCCCAATAGCTGTAGCCGCCCAGCACGATGCCGTATGTATATTGTTTCCTTTCAGGTAGGGGGCGGTCATATTCCTTGTACCATTGTTCGGCAATCCATTGATAGAGTGCACCGTTGGAGAATAAGAGAAAAAGCAAGGCTGACAAAGTGAGACAGAGCCTTTTCCATCGTTTAGATTTTAGGACCACCCCTAAGAGAAGAAAAATAACGATATAGGTTGTTGGATTGATAGCAAGTGAAATAAACATGAGATTTTTTATATATGTATAAGAATGAATGAAATTATTTTTTTAAGTAATCTAATTGGAATTTCTTTTTTAACTTGTTTCTTACATAGATCATATCGCATGTTGGAATCGTAGGCGGCAATTGCTTTTATAAAAGGATCTTCTAAAAATGCAGGATGATTTTGTACTTGCATGATATCCTTGTATATAGGGTCCTTTAACTCTTCCGAGATTCTGTTTTTTATTTCTTTAGGAGACCTGACTTTAAAAGCTATCATTTGGCAAATATCTGATTTTAGCACATTTTTCAGTTCTATTCGGATATAATCAGAAGCCTTATGATATTGATATTTGTCAATTAAAGCCTTTTTTATGTAATAAAGTTTTTTCAAATCAGGCAACAAACAGGTGTTATATCGAGTTGTCATACCACCGAATCGATAGTTATATCCACATTCTTTGAGTATGTAAATTTTAGATAAATATGGAAATAATTGGAGATTAAAGGCAAGGTCTTCCCCTGTAGTGATACCTGTTGGCTGTATATTGGCTGCATTTAATGAAAATTTTCGATAGAGTTTTCCCCACATATTAACGGATAAAATGTTGATTCCAAAAAAAGAAATATAGTATTTGTTAAATAGTTTTGGTTGTTGTATTAGTCCGTTAACAGGACTGAGTCCCGTTTTTTTACCACCCCATAGCGATCCATGACTCGTTGCATTCCCATTTCCACATAGTCTACTCCAGTTTTTTCTGCCGTTTCGTATATTGTTGTAAGTATTTTTTTTATTCACCAGCCAGTCATCCGAATATATTGTGCTATGTATTGTTCGGTGTTGCAAATTGGGATGATAATTGAAATCATGGTTATATGAATGTATTAATTTATTTCCAAATATTAAAATAAAACGTAAACGCATAGAACGTTAACAACGCATAGCCCAACATTTTTTCATGATTGACCCAAAAACGTTCCTTCATGAACGGATAAATCAATACCACCGGCATGATGAACCACGAAATCTGGGCGAAACGGTTGGAATAGGCGGCACGGATCACCAGCACCCAGAAAGCATTGGTGACAAGGAACGTATTATATATCCAATGGTAATACTCGTCCTTGAAGTTGCGGCGGAAGATGAAATAGTACCCCACCGCTACCCCCATGGCACTATATAACAGAAAGTCCCAGCGGAAAGTCATACTCATCTGAACGATCTCGCCCACCATGTTGTCACCTGTCAGATAGCCGGAAAAGCGGTCGTCTCCCCCCATCAGATTTGTTGCCGCCAAATATGCCTGGATACGTCCGCCTATGGCATACGATACGCCTACACATGCCATCCATCCTGCCAGATACCAATAGCTATTCTTGATGAACCAGGTCAGTGTGCCTGCTCCAACCATCAGATAGATGGATTTGTGGATTCCGGCTGCCAACACGCATAACCCGATCATTACGGGTGGACGGTTGACATACGTCATTGCCAAGATGAACAAGGAGGCTCCCATGCCATTCCGGATACCGTTTACTCCGTAACTCCAGAAAGTAAACATGCTGAGTATGACTAAGAAAGGAATATAGTAATACCCTTTGAAGATACGTTGCATAGCCAGCCACAATGAACCGATATAAACAGTGGCACATAGCAGGAAAAAAGTATGGATGTCGCTGTATCTGGCAAACCATTGCATAAGGTTGTAAAACAACCATTCGCCTTCCCATTGCCAGGAAAAGGGATCGCGTGAGTTGGCTGCAGTATAAAATCCTTTGGCGTAGTTTACCGTGTCTCCGAAATAAACGCTGACAGGACGTAGCCCCATATACAAGATCAGGATTAGTGTAAATAATACGCCCCACATGGCGTTGAGCGACACGGTCTCTTTTTTCAATACGCTTCCTGTGTGGCACTGCCATACGGCTGTCAGTACCATGCACAATACGGTGACATCGAAATAATGGGCATATTCACTTACGGGGATAAAGTCTATCATATTTATGGATGTTTTTTCGTTATGTTATTTTTTTCGTGCTTTTGTCTCGCACAGTTTCATGAATCCGCTGTACAGGGGCGGAATGTAATAGAAACTGAGGAGTGAAAGTTTTATATGAAAGGGGATATGTCTGTTTTTCAGGAACTCGTTGGCTGTTTGCTTTTTTAGTCTTTTCGCTGTAAGGTGTGCCAGATGCCGGTAAGGCGTGTTTGACGCATGATATCTCACGTTGATCATCATCTTGAAAAGCTTTTCCAAACAACATCCCCGGTAAACTGTATTTTCTTTTGGAATGTTTTGCAAGCAGAGATAGTAGGAATCGGCACGGTCTATGTAACGGGGATTTACCTTTTGATGTGTGATACTCGTAGGTCGTTGTACCCAGTAGTACATGGGGATATCTATTATGACAGCTTGACAAGATTTTTGATAGATCCGGCAGTTGAACTCAGTATCTTCTGTACCGGTCTCTTGGAAAAACTCATTATCCAACAACTCCCGTTTATAAAGTTTGTTCCATACTACTTGCGCTTGAACTTCTTTTATTCCTTGCTGTGGGTGGATATGGTTGAATAAACTTTTTATCATTATTTCTTGTGTAAGAATGCTTTTTGTGTAAGCGGAAGGAATTGAATAAGATTTGTCATTGTCATATACCTGTTTTCCTAAAATCATGGAAAAGCTATAATTACCTTCCTGTAATGCTTCCAACAGCACTTCATACATTTGCGGATGGATATAATCATCACCGTCAATGAAAGAGATGTATTTTCCTTTGGCAGCTTTCATCCCGCTATTTCTAGCCGGAGACAATCCTGCGTTTTTCTGATGAATCACTTCAATGCGGGTGTCTTTCCGGGTATATTCATCGCAAATTTCTCCGGAATGGTCGGTGGAACCGTCATTCACTAATATGATTTGCAAGGTTGTATAAGTTGATGCCAATATGCTTTCGATGCATGGGCGGAGATAGGCTTCTACATTAAAAATAGGAACGATGACGCTTATTAAATCCGTTTCTATATCTTTTTTCATTTTCTTTTTTCGTTGATAAGCTGATTAAATAATTCCATCCACATAGGGATGATATTTTTTATATCATACTGTTCTGCTTTCAAACGGGCGGCTTTTCCCATTTCCTTACGAAGTTCTTTATCCTCTATCAACCGGCAGATTCTGTCAGCCAATACCTTCTCGTTATTAACGGGTACGAGAAATCCATCATGCCCGTCGGCTATGATGTCCTGCGGTCCGCAGGGGCAAGCGTATGAGACGACAGGAACTCCACAAGACATGGCTTCGATGATAACCAACCCAAAACCTTCGAATATGGAAGACAATATAAAAAGGGAACTTTCGGCGAGTTTTAAAGAAACATCATTCGTGTAGCCCTTTAAAAAGATATTATTTTGTAGTCCCAATGATATAATTCGCTGATTTAAGGTTTTATATTCTTCTCCTGCACCCCATATCTCAAGTAACCAGTCAGAGTGTTTATCAGTTACAATCTTCCATACATTGATTAGTGACTTATAATTTTTGGGGTAAGACAAGCGTCCAATTGTTATTGCTTTTTTTTCTTCCAGTTCGGCCAATATGTGATTGTTCGTAAATGATATAGGATTAGGAATCACTGAAACATGAGGTTGATCATCCCAATTGTCCTTTTTGTCTTCTTGCGTTAAAACTACGATATGGTCATATCCTTTTATTTTATAATGATAATCGTAAAAGTCTCCGATACAGGCCACTATCTGCTCGAAGGTTGAGCGTGCATGAAGCTGTCGATAGTTTCTTGTGAAATGTAGCTCTCTTATTTTTATCCAATTTCCTGTAATGGTCGGAATCATATTCTTTTCCGATTGTCCAGCTGAAATAATGATGTCCGGGTTAATCTTATGGAGTGCTTGTGTCAGTTTTTTTTTATGTTTATGCCGTTTGATAAATATTCCCTTCAGAATATTCCACTTTGATTTCCAGTCATCTAGGTAATAGTTTACATCTAAATCTATCAAATGGACTTTGGGAGATAGGGGATGTACTAATATACCGTTCTTATTGTCCGTTACCAGTATGTATACTTCATTTCCAGGAACTTCGGCTAAAGCATTGGCTTTGACAATGGTAACCCGTTGGATGCCTCCTAAGTAGCGGATGCTATTCAGGCAATATGCTATTTTCATCGTAGGATAATTTTTTTTATTATCATTAGCAGGAGAGTAACCCCTGTTGTAAAATGCCACTTCGCAAAACAGAAGAAGATCTTCCAATGTAATGGCATATATTGAATTTTTAGTGAACTGATGGCTTTTTTACAAATAGGACGTTGCAAAAGAGTATCAATGCGGTTGAAAATATCTTGGAATGATGACTGTGCAAACAATTCGTTGAGTCCTAAACCGATAATTCCTAAAGATATCCGATTGTGAAAGGCTTCTTGAAATTCATTACCGACTTGTTGTGTTGCCAATAAATTTTTTATTTCCTGATAGAGGTTGTCCCATTGTTGGGGAAGCCTTGGATTATGTCGTGAGGTAAATGAACAGCTTTCCTTGCGATAGTGATACAGGGCGTTGGGTATGTAAACAGCCCGCCCAATGTGAGCCATATATCCTATGTTGAATAATACATCTTCTGCAGAACCGATATTTTTTGTATCAATAAATCTGACTGGAACTGGATGGTCTATATAGGTTCTTCGGTAAAGTTTTGCCCATATAGTACCCCATGCATCCATTGTGTCGGGTGAATTTAATTCTTCATTGATAGGACCTACCATGCGGCGGTGTAGTTGACTGATATTGTTTGCATCCCATGTCTGTAGGGATGTGATGTAATATTTGGGCAAGGAATGTCCTTCGTATTCTCGATTGTAGGTCCACATCACGACATCTGCCTGATGTGCATGAACCGTTTCTAATGTGATTTGGCAAGTATTTATATCTATCCAGTCATCGCTGTCCACAAACATCACCCATTCTCCACGGGCATTCTTCAAGCCTTTGTTGCGAGCGTCTGATAGTCCTTGGTTCTCCTGATGGATAACAAGTATCCGGCTGTCCCTTTCCGCGTATGCTTTCAGGATATCCAGTGAATTATCCGTCGATCCGTCATTCACACAAATAATCTCAATGTCCCGATAAGTCTGGTTTACTAACGAATCCAGGCATTGGGGCAGGTAAGGAGCTGCATTATAAACCGGTACGATGATACTGATCATGATAATTTTCGTGTTTTATATCGTATATATCCATACCAGACCATTCCCGGAAACAAAGCAAAGAAGGTCAGCCATTTGCGTGGTGATTCCGATAGGAAATGGGGATTCCGTGCCAACAAGCTGTCTGCCACATAGTGCATCGCTTCGATGAAACGTCGTTGCGAAGTCGGAGCCAGTTGCATGGAACTTTTGCGGATGAAAGCAAAGCCTTGTGGATTATGTATATATTGGCGGTACATGTTCAAACTTGATCCGTCGGGGCGGTATTTTACGTTTACCAACACTTCGTTCAAGGCCAGTAAAGGGTAATCCTGATCTATCAATTGGTATTTATAGCCGAGTGATACATATTTCTCTCCTTCAAAGATAGGATATTCGGGATATTGTTTGATGATATCCGTGCAATACACCAGTTTTTTGTCTCCCCGTCCGCCTTGTGCATAGAATCCGCCTAAAGTAGTCCGCCTGCATTCGGAAGGAAAAGGCGTACCAATTAAATTTCCTTGGAAATCGGCATCCAGTCCGATGATTCCTGCTACTTCTTTTGAACCGTGTGCGTTCCAGAATGTGATAATCTTCTCCACTGCATCATCGGGCATATAATCGTCCGAGTCGATGCAAGTGTTCAGCTCTGTGTCGATCAACCGGTAAGCCGTATTATGTGCACCGTGCATTCCTTGGTTCTCCTGATAATGGTAGCGGATGTCTATCTTCCTCTCTGCTATCCATTTTTCCACCCATTCAAGGGTATCGTCGGTTGAACCGTCATCCACAATCAGCCAGACGAAATCTTTGCAGGTCTGCCGTAACAGGGCTTCGTAACCTAAATGCAGGGTATAGGCACGGTTATATGTCGGCGTGAAGATGGTCAGCGTCTTTTTGTTTGTTTCTATCTTGTTTTGTCCCATTGTCTTAAGTAATAATTCTGTAGCCATTTGGCATTTTGCGCAATGTCGTAACCGGCATCGGCTATTTGTTGGTAATAGCCAGTGCGTCGGTTTGCCATACAACGCACTCTCTCTATTTCGTGTGCCCATTGTCGGGGGGCTGTTTCCAATGAAAGAAAAGAGACTAGGTCGGTCAAAGCCGCTTCGTGAGGAATGCGGTCGGACACAACGCAGGGCAGGCCGGCACATTGCGCCTCAACCATGGAAACAGAAAGACCTTCCATGAAAGAGGGAAATAAAAACAGGTCCATTGCTTGCAACAGGCGGTTTACATCCGGGCGTTCCCCCAACAAATGTACTTGGTCTGTCAAACGGAACTGTTGTATCTTTTTTTGAATGACTTTTTGCAATTTTCCCGTACCAACCAGTAGCAGGTGTGCTGTAGAATTAAGCTCCTGCACATATTTATGAAATACCTCTAAGAGAAACTCGTGATTTTTCTGCCGGTTGAAACGTCCAACATGTCCCACGACCGTGGCATCTTCGGGCAAGTGAAGTTCTTGACGAACTTCCAGCCGCACCACTTCATCAAACCTGTATAGGAGCGTGTCAATGGCATTGCGTTGCAAAATCGCTTTTTTCCCCAATTCGTTTCCCAACAACCATCGGGCGGCTTCTTTCCCACAGGTGAACCCTTGGGTCAAGTAAGGGCGCATGGCATGCTTGAAATAGGTGCGGAAGAGCCATTTGGTATCGAATAAAGCATGTGCGTTGTGTGCATGCGCAATAATTACCGGCACCGCTCGTCGTGCTGCTTCCCGATAAACGAAATATCCCGATTCCGAACAATGCCCATGGATAATCCGATACTCCGGATGTTGATCGAAAAAGTCGGAAATTTGTTTCCTGTATGTACCGAAGGTGAATGGATGGAGGGGGATCATACGGTAGATCTTGCCACCCATTGTCTTTATTTCATCATCGTACACACCCTGTTCTTGCCGGTGTACCATGAAATCGAACTGAACCCGGTTGCGGTCTATGTGACGGTAGTAGTTCATGACCATCGTCTCAGCACCTCCCCGGTTCATGATGGTGAAAAGCATCAATATTCTGACTGGTCCTTCCATTGTAACATTTATTTCATCCGATTTCCTGTCAGCCGATGCATCCACTGGCTGAGTTTGTTTATCCATTGGTTTCGTTTGATCCATGTCTGGCTATACCAATGGATAGAATACGTATTTTCAGTACGGTGTAACTGCCCGTCGATGTAATCATACGGACAGAAATAATCCGTAGGATAGAGAGTTATGTCTCCGAGCTGCTGAAGACTGCCGTCCTTTCTGAATCCGTAAGCCTTTTCCAGTTTGTGAGTCAGCTCCTCCACGTTGGTGGTCTGATCTGGTTTCCCATCCGGGGTGATGAAACAGCGATGATCGTATGATTTTAAGAATTCAATGAAGAAAGAGTGAGAGGGTTCTGCTCCTATCAGGTTCGTCCCTATCCATTGAGTTCCTTCGAATCCTAAAAAGGCCCTGTTCGTTAGTAACCTATCCAAGGGACGTACCAACTCTACATCCGTGTCCATATAGATACCTCCTTCGTGTACTAATGCCCACAAACGTGCCACATCGCTCACAAAGGCCCATTTCTGGGCAGCGTATGCCTTTTCGCAATAGCGGTTCAGACGGATGTCGAAATTACTTTCGTTCCACTCCTTAATTTCGTAACCGGGACAATGTTTTTGCCAGCTCGTTATCATGCGGAGTACTTCGGCAGGCTTTTCCTTGCCGCCAAACCAACAATAGTGTATTGTTCTCGGGATCATGTGTTTCCTCTTTTTATCCTTCTATTGCTGAATAAATTTTATCGACTTCTTTTTCGTTCCCATAATGGCGGATTCGTAGTTGTTCCTTGATGGCTTCTTGTTGTTGTTTGTCGGCAATGAACTGTGCCAATCCTTCTGCCGCTCCTTCCGCATTGTTTGGGATGATAATGCCGTCCACTCCTTCTTCCAGTTGGCTGGAAGAGGTTGGGAAACGGGTAATGGCTACCGATTTCCCCAATATCTGCGCTTCACGCACCGTTACCGCTTTGCCTTCGTAACGGGAGGGTTGCACATAGATGTCACATGCCTTGATGTAAGGGTAAGGGTTTATTTGCTTGCCAACCAACACGAAATGTTTTTCCATTCCTGTTTCCGCAATCGCTTTCCGTATTAACAGTTCATCTCCGCCATACCCTACGACATACCAACAAACGTCAATGCTCTGTTGCACTAATTGACGGCAGATGTACACTGCCCGGTCGATGGCTTTAGGATAAGAGAACCGCCCTACGGTACAGAGCAGAATAGGATGTTCTGTTTGTCCTTCTCGTCCTTCGAATGCTTGTAGGAAAGAAGTGTCGAAGGGCAGTTCCGCTTGTTCACGTATAAAAGTTTCGGACAGGATATTTTCCATCACCATCAATTTGCATTTTAATGAAGGAAATTTTGAAAGGAAACCTTTGGAAACTGATTCGGAAATGGAGATGATACGGTCGAAAGCTTCCCATACCGGCAATTCCCGTCGGGTATTGATGCCAATGAAGGAATAGTCGGTATGAATCCATGCCCATTTTTGCTGTGCCTTTACCTTGTCGCGCACAATGTTGTGCGGTGTAAGGAAACTGATGGCCAAGTCATACGTCCAGTTTTCGTTGATGGAGGGCAGGAATGGAGTAGTACAGTTTGCCACATATTGAAAAATAGCCTGACTTTCTTTCGCCTTCGTCCGTTTCCTGTAACGCCAATCCAAAAGGTGTGCAGTGATGCGCCCGGCAGCAATATCCCAATACCCTTCGCAGATAATCTCCCGGATAGGGCGGGTGAGGGTGGTATACTTCTTTACTTCGGGCAGAAGATTCACTTCCTTGGGAATGAGGCTCATAAATTCCCCACTATGTCGGTAGACAAACAGATCCACTTGGCAACGCGAATAGTCTAGGGTATTGAGCAAGCCGATCAGTGAGCGCTCTGCCCCGCCTATCTCTAGGTATTGGATGGCGATGAAGATACGGGGAGGCGTTGTGCTATGTCTGATTGGCTGTCTATTTTGATGTGATGTCTGATTTTTCATCTTTCTCCATTAATAATGTAGAGTGTGCATTGATCACCTCTGGATGGTTTCGGCGGATATATCCCCCTATACTGTTGTATGTCAATCCCAGCCGGGTGGCAATGTTTTTCAGTGTTTCGGTGGTCGTCCCATACAGGCGGATCGCTTCAGCATATTTTTCTTTGCTTTGTCTGGACACTCGTTTCTCCTCAGAGGTCTGTACCATACCTTGTCGGTTTGCCAGCTTTGGTTCATGTTTGTGCAGGTACTCTCTGAATGTTTCGGGATGAAGCCCGAACTCTTTGGCGATGTGGGCTATGGGGCGGGGGTGTTTTCTTAGGCTCTCGATGGCTTTCTCGTATTTGGTGGCTACGGTTTTCATCCGCTTTTTCGATTTCCGCAAATCAATATCCCCCTCTGCCTTGCCGGAAAGTCCTGCCCGTTCCCTCACTAAGTCGATATGCCATTTGTGCAAATAAGAACGAAGCCCTTCCGCCGTGACGTGTGTTCTTTCTGCGATTTCTTTCAGCGTGAGAGCCGTGTCCTTATAAAGAGACAAGGCTTCCGTATATTTATCTACTGTACGGGGAGAAGGTTTGTAGACCCTTCCGTTGCCGGATAGTTCGCCTCTCTTCTTCTCTGGTTTGGCCTGTGCTTCCGAGCGTTTCTTTCTCTTTTGTTCCAGTATATTTTTGTAGTAGAACCTCAGATGCTGTTTGAAACCGCTTGGTGAGACATGACATGCCCTGGCTATTTCGGGGATCGTCATGTCTGTCTTTTTATAAAGCTCCACTGCTTCGGCGTATTGTTTGGTGCAAGCTGGGGTCGCCCCACGATGGGTGTTGTCATTTATACCCAGCCAGTGGCGCACTTTTTCACGCCAAGGAATGACTTCCGGTTCATGGATGCGCATGAAGTTGGCTAGTCCCGTTCCCTCCACCCCATGTTTGCGGGCTATCTGCGATACGTTTAATTCGATATCCTCCAGAGATAAGCATGCATCTATAGCCTTTTTGTATCTGGCAAGCGACATCACGTTGGGCTTTCCCTCGGACATGATTTTGACGGCATGGGGATCTTCTCCTTCCAAAGGAATATGGTGGCGGTGTAATACCAATTCGCGCCAATAGCGGCGCAAGTAGCTGCCGAGTCCTCCCGCTGAGACGTGACATTCCGTAGCTATCGTTTTCAGTGGCATGTCTGTCTCCGCATAAAGGGCAACTGCCTTGTCGTATTTCTGATGAAGCGCGTGGCGCCGCAGCAGGGCGGATCGCTGTCTCGGAGTCAATCCTATAGGATCCGGAAACGGATTCTCTTTTTCCAGTTGTCCCATTGGATTCGCTTGTTCATTGCTTTGCTGTGGATTCCTCACCGGCTTCTTTGTGGGATAATCTCTGCCTTTCATCTTTTGGTGGTATTGAATTGCCATACCTTTTTTCTCATGTTCTTAGTACAAGAACTTTAGTGGAAAAGACAATAAAAATGCTCTGTTAAAAAGGAACATATCTTCGTGAGGCAAGTAAGATATATTACTTGGCCGAGTAAGATACTTAACTTGGTCCATGAACATATCTTACTTTGGCTCACGTAGATTTTATCTGTGTTTTGCATAATATGTATGACCGATAATGCATTGTGCACCAGGTAGAAAACTGATTGGATAACTAACCAAAGCAGAACTGATATAACCTGCATAACCCGTAAAGTAATAAAGAATTCCAGTATTTCCGGTATTGATATTTACTACTGGACGGAATAAAGGGAAACATAGGCTGATTCCCCATAGTCCCAAATAAAACTCGACCTCTTTCCGACCCGCATGGTTCAGCTATTGACTCAAAACAGGAGCCAATAAGTATAATCCCATCAAAGTGTACATGAACCACAAAATCCACTTTCATCTTCCATTAACTGAAGTAGATGGCTGTAAAGTAAAGGCAGATTATGTTCCTCGTTATAACAAGGGATTAAAATGGTTCCTTTTTTCAGTTTCATTGTGTGGGGCTATTAATTTATGGCACTTTTGAAATTCTTCTGTATTTCCTTTTTTCTCTTGTGAGGGGGATAATCATAGGGGACAATTACGGACACTTTCTCTCCAACAAATCTTGCATTCGAACATTAAGTCCATCAGGACGATTAACTATAACATACGAAACATTGTAAATCATTGCAAAACATGTTCCATGAAAAGAATTACTAATCACGCAACATGCGTGCTTTATTAAATTAACAAAATCAACAGGGTCAGCATAAACAAAATTTTTGTCTGCATACGATAGACTCTTATGGCAAACTGAAAATATTTTGCAGTTATTCTGTTTCCCATATTCAAGTGCTACAGATTTAATCTCATCAGAAAGGAAGAAATCATATATCAACACATACTTCTCGTTTTTAATGCCCAACTTCTTCCATGATTCTTCTAAGTTCAAAGCTCTATTCCATTCTTCTGCGCTCAACATAAACACAGGGTCGTCTTGAAGTTCGCCATCATATCCCATTTCTTTCAATATTTTCAAAGCAGATTGCTCACGAACTGTGATTTTGTCAAAGCGTTTAAGATTATTTTTTATCCATAATTTCTTTTGAATATTCTCTATACTGGAAACAGCGAAACTTGCAGAAAAACTTTTGCGTTGAACATTCTCCGGACCAAAATCCAAATAAAATGCTGGGTCAGTTCCGTTTCTAAATGTCGGATTCCAAATCTGATCACTTCCTGCTAAATATATGTCCGCTATTGGTGGATCATTCCTCAATTCATTAATATTATTATATATTTTCGTAAGAGGTATATACTTCTTGGAAAACTCAGAATAGATCTTATGGCGTTTTACCGAACATAATCTTTCAGGAAAACGCACAAAGAGCTTAACTAGTTCCTTGACACTACTAGGTATATACCATAAGTTAGGTTCTCGCATGTAATCGGGCTGATAATCTATAACTTCAACTTCATTCCCTTCTTTCTTCAACCAATATGCCAGAGCAAAACATTGTAATCTTGCCCCATAATTATCAGCATTCTGACATGTTATTGTACATATTTTCATTGCACTGTATCTCGTATTATTTTTTTGACGGTATCTTTAATTTTCACAGGTAAGCAAAATGCATAATATTTGATAGTAGATGGTATTTCTTCAAACATCTCGATAAAAGAAGCGTTTCTATCAATTTCAGACAGAGGCTTATTTATGCGGAGATTCCTCATCACATATCTATAAGACAACGGACGAATCGCGCAACTCTTCATCTGTGACTCACAAACGATCTCTGTTGATGAAGCTTCCAAATGGATCACTTTGCTCATTTCTGCCAATAAACTGGCACCTTTCTTTGTCAATCCAACGACACCACTTACTCCCTCTTCATTTTTTGCATATTCTCTGCCCCACAAATCACCAATACGAATATCTGCAGCAGAATTGATCCCCTTGAATTTACATTTATCATAACAAGGTTTTGCAAGGCAACGATTCTTCAAGAACATACGGTAAAACAAATCACCTTGTGAAAACCTTGAGACATAGCACCCATTGACCTTCATAACCCAAGAATCATGCCATCCCGCCTCCTTGTCCCGCCATACTATATTGTCAATTCTGCCAATCTTGCCTTCGACCTTTGCCAAGTACTTATCCCACATCAACAAAGATGGCACACCATGACAAAAGAAATCCATAAGAATGACGCTATCATCCATCTTCATTCTCTTCACCCACCTTCGAATAGAATCTATCTGACATGGTGTACCCACCACTAGATACTTTTTCTCACTTTGTAACTGTGAAAAGGCGTAATATGTATTACTTTGGATGTATTTTGAACCAACTGAGGCTTTCAATTCATCTATTGTATTGGCAAGAAAATGTTTCGCTCTTCTTTCTGATGAGTTATATCCACATACGATTGCTACATAATCTTTCTCAAGCAAATAGCGAGCTATTTCAAATCCCACGCCACCACTGGAACACTTATGTCTGACATCTTTGTCATGACTCCATCCTGCAAAGTATTCCGCATCAAATAAACCATTCTGTTTTATATCTTCTGTTTGAAATGAACACACGTCAACACATACACCACAATTTATACATAAATTCTCATTCACTTCTGGTTGATAAAAACCATCGGGGTTTATTATCATTCTTATTGCATGCTTCTTACATGATGCAGCACACACGCCACATCCGTAACAATTTTTGGTTCCTAATATCGAGCCCATAAATCAAGAAGTTTATTCATCAATAATTTTCTTGACCTTTCTTACTTCTGTCTGGTACGTCAGGTTCTCTTCTTTTTGAAGTGTACTCTTTATATGTTCACGTAGCTCATCATCTTGGATTAGTCTTAAAATTTGCTCACCAATCTTCACTCCATTCATTTCAGAAATCAGACCATTTTTCTCATGTGTTATTTGATTATAAACAACATCGAAGTTCGTACTCACAACAGGAATTCCTAATATCCTAGCTTCAGCAATTGTCATGCCGAACCCCTCATGACGAGAAGTTTGGATATAGACATCAGCTTGAGCCATATAAGGGTATGGATTTGTTTTCATTCCTAATAGTTTCACATCATCTTGCAAGCCTAACAAGTTTATTTGTTTTTCAATATCATTCCTTTGAGCACCTTCTCCAATAAAATACCATTTAAATTTCACCCCCTTTTGTTTCAAAAAATGGGCAGCCTCAACAGCCATATCATACCCTTTCAACACATGGAGCCTTCCTGTAGTTACAAATATATATTCGTCAGAATTTGTCCTCAATTGTCCTACCTGTTTTCTTGAAAGCCCACGAATAACAGATGAATTTATGATGTCCCATACAGTATGGTATTTGCTTGAAAATTCAGGCATTCTATCATCCATTAATTCATGTAAAATATCAGAAACAGGACAAATACAGTCGATTTTCCTATAGAACTTGGAATTATATTTTATGCTATATCCTGTCTTGAAAATGTCCGCATTTACCCATCCAACTTTTTTACATCCATGGAATTTGTCTGCAACAACGTACGTCACAAGTCCCTGATGATATGCGAACACCACATCCCACTTTCCTTTCGGAACTTTTATTGCCCATCCTCTGCTTTTATAATATGTCTCTCCCCAATATTCACTCTTTCCTACCATTTTGTTCAAACGCCAAATTACAGAATAAAGAATTGACGACAAGTATAACAGCATTGACTCAAATACATTATACTTCGGTTGTTTGATAACATTCACGTCATTGGGCAAAAAAGACAAAAATGCACCTTTAGGGTACATCATCCAAATAGACAAGTCATATCGTTCTTTATCTAACGATGAAAGCAGAGATATAAGACTCTTTTCTGCTCCTCCGCATCCTAAGGATTCAATTACAAATAGGATCTTTTTCTTTATCATTATGACATTTTCTCCATTCATTCATCTGTTCCACTTCCGTTGTATGACTACTAGAACTCATTGATATACAATGTACTTACTCTAGTTTTAGCATTATATATTTATATCTTCTCAACAGACTTTCAACGACAGCTCTCACCCTCCACTCTATTTTATCCTTCCACATATAAGTATATACTTTCTTTTTCCCTTCTCTCCAAGTACCAAGCGCTAAATGCTTCGTGAATGTGTCAGAGGTATATTTTGTTGAATCAAAATACCGTTGTGGAAATATCGTCAACACATTGTCTTGGCATTTCTGAACATAATCAGCCAATACACTTGATTTGAAGCCAATTTCCTTTGCAAACACAGTAAAAAGATAAGAATTCAAAGTCATGTCCATCCTCAAACATGCAGGTAACGACCTATCACACGACGTGATGAAATGGCGACCTTCATAATAATCCAAGCAACGTTTAATAAAAGAATTACCTTTTTCTGCACCAAAGCAACAAGTCGCCAGATAAACCTCCATTGTGTGTCCTGTCTGATGCATTGAGTTTTCGCGTCCTATAAAAGCATGGTTTTCAAGTAATGGATTAAAAGATTTATACACCATCACATCTGTGTCCATATAGATTCCACCATATTTGTATATGACATAAAGTCTAATCACATCTGAGGCAAAAGCGAATTTATGTTCTTCCAATGCTTCATTCATGAATACATTGCTAAATTCTCCCAACGTGGAATCATCCCAGCATTTCAACTCATACTCTGGCATGTATCTTTTCCAGCTATCAAGACACTCCTGCATTTCTTTAGGAAGAGGATTTTTCCCTATCCATATATAATGAATTATTTTAGGAATCATAGTTTTGCCTGTTTATAATATTTTGTTGCTTTATTTTTCGTCTTGTATTGTGATGAAGCAATCTATATATTATAACTTTGAGTTTCAGAAAACCTGTAGATTGGTACACTTTTTTCACAGGATTACTTAATAATTTATTGTACCTTTCCCACTCATCCTGCAACAGATGATTTGAAATTTCCACAACCCATGGGGCCTGTCCTGCATAATGAATTATAGCAGGACTCTCAATACATTCTCTTAATTCTTGCGGATAATTTTGAAAATAATAGTCATCTTGGAAAAAACCATCGATAATGTCGTATTTCAAAGGCAAAAGAAGTTTCATGTCACGACAAATATAATTTATGGCATCTTGATCAGGATATTGTATTCTGTCATTATAATCTCGTCCCCAGTCAATTATCTTATTTGCTATATCATGCTCACGCCAATAGTCAAGATTCATCATCATCACACCAGCACACACGTACTCCTTCTCGGCTTCATATCCACAACGTTGGTAAGTTGATTTGTCTTTAGATTGGAAATCAACAGTACCTGCAATAGCCTTGCCCGTCATGTCAAGCGAGAATAATTCTTCTATGTTTTCAGACACAAGAGTGTCTGCATCCAAATAAAGAACCCTATGGACACTTGCATCCAATATCTCTGGAAGAAGCACTCTGTACCAAGTGTAAATAGTCCATGTATCTTTCAGATCCTTTAACTTTAAGTCATCTACAATAACAATATCCAATATTGCATTAGGATACAATCCGACTAACTTTTTTAATCGATTTGTATTTTTGTCTGAGATGTAATCACTAAGTATATGTATCACCAAAGGATCGCTATTATTTTCCAACAATCCTTTGATTGAGACCAAAATATACTCTGCATAATGGTCATTTACACAAAAAGCGATGTGCATTGGTGAACTAATCATATTTCCAGCAATTTTAAAGAAATCATGAATGGCAATCTACTTTTCTCTGTCTAATATCACAACCATTTGTTACATAATATCATTGCGGCTTTAATCGCAGTATCCATATTATAATACTCCCAATCCGCAAAACGCCCTGTGAAATAGAAGTTGTTTTTACGCATCATTTCTTTTAAATTATCAACCATTTTTCTGGTATCTGAAGTTTGGATTGGATATGTGTATGTATTATATTTGTGAGTAATATATCGTGGAGAGAATGGCATCCTTTGTAAATGATCCTTGATAACAGACAAAGAAACCTTATCTGTGAACTCTACAGTTCCCGTCATCTTTCCGTGGGCATTGTTCGTTTCCGAGAAATTTCCCGTACATATTATTCTATGACTGTCATATTCAGAAGATGGAAGATACATCCAACTATACAGATTCTTTTCAATCTCGCAAAAGACAGTTGTCGTTCCGTGATACAGCAAGGCATCTATTCTGTTTTTGTATGAAGGGATATCCACTCCTTCTACACATATGGGAAGTTGTTTGATATTTCCACAAAAGACAACTATGTCAAAGTCTTTGGAATCCACATGCCACACTCCTTTTGAGCATTTTAACTTGTCGATACTCTTCCCATATTTGACTTCAACTCCAGTAGCCAATCTGTTTGCAAAGAACTGAGAGCCACCTTGCTTGGGATACCAAAATGTCGAATGAACAAAATTTTTCTCCTCTATATGATTTATATTATTAAAAATCATTTCCGTTACAGTAGGCATTGGGAGCTTTTCTTCCAACCAAGACATTGGAATCTCTTTCAATGGACATCCCCATACCTTTTTATTGTACGGTTCGAAATACAGTTCAAACAAAGTGTCCCCAAATCTTTTCCTGAGGAAATCCTCAAAATTATTATAGATGGAATAGCGTTCTTTAGCAATGGACAAGAAATCTTCTATACATCGGAATTGTAAATATTTCGGTAATAGATACACATGGTTTTCTATTGGATAAGGTACATATGAATCATCTCCAAATACAATGCACGAGTTTCTGTCTGCCTTGACATATTCCTTATCAAAGTCCACAAATTGCTTTATCCATTCTATCACATCCGGATACTTCGAATTGAGCACATGACCTCCACAAGTATGGAACAGACTTCCATTTATTCTGTCACACTTGATCAAGCCGCCAGGCTTATCATCTTTTTCATATACTGTAACGTGGTATTTATCTTTAAGTAACTGGGCGACGGTCAAACCGGAAATTCCTGCTCCAATTACCGCTACTTTTTGTTTTTTCATATTTGTTCTAAATAGCTTGATAACATTTGCACTCTGTTAGAAGTATAATGCTTTTCCAAATATTGCGAATAACGAGAGACATCCACATCCTCACATCTCAACTTATCCATAGCCTTTTCAAATTGTTCATACGTTTCAATTCTTGTAGACATTTTATCCAATTCATAGAAATCTGTATCAGGGTTTTGGGAGTATCTTGCTATAACATGGCATCCATTCACTATATATTCCAAGAAACGTGGAGTAACTTGATTGAATCCATTCGTATCAGTTCTTCCGCTGTCCATGGCAGGAGTTGCATATAAACCGATTCTTGACTGCCTCATCAGATTCATGTAGTCTTCTCTTGTTGACATACATCCTAAATCCAGACCAGATTGGTCAAAGTATCTAAAGTTGCGCCCTTCTTTCTTTCCATATACATATGTTGTATCATTATGTCGTTCTGAATACCTATTCAAGAACTTTTGAAGGACAATATTCTGACGTCCTAGCATTACCACATCAAACCTTTTGTTAAACGTTGTTTTATTATTGACACGATACTTATCCGATATAGATAATGGCAAATGTTTGATATTAAGAGGACACTTTATAGATACGAGAAAATCATATGCTTCTTTACTTGATATAAGCACAAGAGGACACTTGTTATATCTTTTATAGAACAATTGAAGTTCACTTTTTTCTCTGCAATAGAAATCAATCATACATGGAATAATGTTCTTCTTATTGTTTCCATGTGGGCTTGCAATAGGTAACATCACATATGCAAATGTCGGGATACTGGTCTGGAAAAATGATGCGAGCAACGGGAACTTCCAGAATATAGTCTTGTCCCTCCGTTTCCAATCATCATAATATAAAGGAACATCCAATAATTGTGATAACATGTCTTCCCACTCGTTCACTATTCTATAATCTTTTCCATTGCTGAAACTACGATTTGTGAGTATCTGCTTGATCTTCATATGATAATTTGTAGAGACAACAACCTGTAATCCCCAATAATCAGTTCTTATGTGAGAGTTTGAATAAAAAGTAACAGTTGTGGGCTATATACATTTTCCAAGTGGACATTTTTCTCCAATCATAAAACTGCAAGATGTCTCTGCTGGCACGTCTGAATGTATTAAAAAACTGCTTGTCTGAATCGAAAGCAGTTCGATACAGATTTTTTCGTTCAAAGATGAATCCGTTTAACGCGACATGAAATTTCGATCAGCCATTATCTTTGTAGTACAATCCTTCTATTCTTTCAATATTTTCCTGTTGTACTAGCCACGCTGCCTTAGTATTATCTCGGATATGAACTAAAGATTGAAGGTTCTCTGTATTATGGTTATATAATGGTTCATCTATTACGGCGATTGTTTGTGAATAATAATAAACATGGAATAACACATATGTATCCTCGCTATAATTTGTTGGAACGATTTGGTTCCAACACTTCTTCATTATTTCTTTTTTAACAATCTGATTCCATAATACACCTGAGAAAGAACGACCATATATTGAATTTGTTATAGCTATTTGAGGATTTTCACTATGAACTATGCGTATTATCTTCGTTCCTTCATTTGTGATTTCCTCATAATTGCAAACAACAATATCCAAAGAATTAAACGATGCCTGATTGTACATGTTTTCAAACATATTCTTTTCACACCAATCATCGCTATCGCACCAGCCAATATACTCTCCGTTTGATAACTCCACACCTTTTTTCCTGCTTCTTGTTACTCCAAGATTTTCCGGATTGTTCCAAATAACAATTTGATTATTCCTTTCAGGATAATCATTGATAACACGCTCAAGTATCTGCATTGATTGGTCTGGAGTACAGTCATTGACGAAGACAAATTCTATGTCATCTTTCATGCTTTGTTCCATCAATGACCGCACGCAACGTTCAATGAATTGCTCAGCTTTATATATGGGAACTATCACAGAAACTTTTACACTACTCATTATATTAGTTTTTTTAGCTTATTAAAATACAGAATAACGGATAACATGTAATAATTCTTTTTCATTCTAAGAACAAGTGGATTAGTATTGCCTAATGCTGAAAGATATTTTTGATCAATAGATTTTAGTTCTAATACTAAAATTTTAAAAGATTCTTCATCTCTATCTTTGCAACAATATATCATGGCATCTTGCACCAGAATAGCTTTCTTACGGTATATTATGTCCAGATACGTTTGTCCCTTATCCTTAAATGAGCGAAGCAAACAATTCATTGTTTTCACAAAACAAATCAGTTGATTTTTCTTTTTCGTTACTGACTCTTGAGATGTTATGGTAATAGAGTTGGACCTTGACAATTGATAATGATAAATCACTTTATCAACATAAGCTATTTTTTTTGCATGGTATAATAATAATGGAGCAACTTGCCAATCTTCCCCAACATGGAAGCTCTCATTCGCCTTAATGTTGTTATTAATATATATACTTTTTTTTATGAGTATTCCGCAAACACTTTGGCTTGCTTTATCGTCCAAGCAATCTTTTATTATATCTTCTTTGGTTTTGTTCATATCACAGTATTTGAGCAAATAAGTGGAATCATTCGTTTCAATTAAACAATGGGCTACAACAAGATCCGCATTGCTGGCAATTTGTTCGGTTACAAGAGAAGAAATGGAATCTATTTCTATGTAATCATCACCATCAACAAATAGAATGAAATCACCAGTTGCTATTTGAACCGCTAAGTTCCTTGCAGTAGGGCATCCTTTGTTTACCGGCTGATTATATATTTTAACTTGCGCTTTTCTATGGGGGTATTTCTCAAGTGTTTTGTTTATTATCTCCACACTTTTATCAGGAGTACAATCATTTATGAATAATATCTCTAGATTTGAATACGTTTGTTCAAATAAAGATATGGCACACTTCTCTACATAACTCTCTACACCATATACAGGAACTGCTATTGTAACTTTATAGTCATTCATACTCATGAAATCATAAACTCATGTATATTTAATTGCTAATGCACACTTTAATAAAGAGAATTATTTTTTGTTTCAAAGGCCAAACAAATTTTGGTACAAGATATAGAATCAGTATTTTGTTTATAATATTCGCGCTCTGAAAGAAACCATAGGCCCACCAATCCACAGAATTCTTAATTTCTTGTTGAGATACTTCAAGCATAGGATTATTCATATACCATTCATTATACATAATTGCAGCTTTTGTCTTTTCTATTGGATACTTCTCTTCACTAGAAATTTGATCATCACTAATCCTAATTTTTACTAATGGTGTTTGGGAAGAGGCAATACCACCAGTTGCGACAATCTCAAGGATAGACGCATCGTCTGAGAAATATCCAACAGGAAACACAATATATTTCTTTTCTTTGATACAACGACTTCTATAAAGAAATTCCGTTATAGTGTGTTTCCGTTTGACTTTTTTCTTTTCTTTTTGAAAATCTACAAACGACTCATATTCCGGCCAAGATTCCATGGATTCGAACGAATAAGTATTCTCATGATATAGCACTCTTTCTCCATGGAAAATGTTACACTTCGGGTATTTATGCGCCAATTTAAGGAGCTCACTCACGAAATTGGGCATCAATACATCATCGTCACATAACAAAACGAAAAACTCTCCATTTACATATTCAAGGCATTTATTCCAATTATTAGTGACACTCTTACCCCCAAGATTGATTTCATTATAGTAGTATGACACTCTTTTATCAATAAGGAAAGGAACTACTACTTCCCTTAGATTTTGAGGGGAATGATCATCGACTATTATTACTTCAATATTTGGATAGTCTTGTGACAGTGCGGAAACAATAGCCTCTTTAAGCCATTTTTTTTTATAAGCCGGTATGGCTATACTTACTAAACCTGAAACCAATTTTTTTTCGTTCATAATTATAACTATAGCTTTAATATTTTCGCCACCAGATTATCTAAGTCATTCTGCTGACGTTCCTTCACCTTTTTATACTGACAACTTGACATTTGAGAATAATGTTCATAATTGTGCTCATCAAGTTTCAATAATGCGTTAAAAATAGCAGATTCATAAAAGGGAGAAAAATATATAGGAGCATCACCCAAGACTTCTGGTATGGAGCATACATTTGAAGATAGAATAGGTTTTCCAAAAAACATAGCCTCTAACGGAGGGTAACCGAAGCCTTCAAAGACAGATGGATACAATAAAGCATAACAATTTTTATAGGCTTCCTGTAAATCTCCATCGTTCAAAAATTTCAAATCTATATGATTTGAAAACAATTCATCTTTAAATCCAACAGTAACAATATAGAAATCTTTTCTAGTGCTAGAATATGAACGAAAGGCTCGCAATGCCTTTATTGCATTCTTGTTTTCACGCCCAGCGTTGACTATTAAATAGTATTTTATTCCACTAATTATCAAGTGATTCAGTTTGCCGTCGCTTATGTCTTTAGAATCACTTGCCATATCTTTCTTATATATACGCTCTGGACTATACCTTACATTTACTCTATCTTCTGGTATATGAAAATTATATAACAAAGAGGCCTTTGAATAGTCTGATACAGTAACTAATTCATTGTCAATCCTTTTATTGAATAAATCCATTGCAGGTTTTAATGTCACAAAACCATTTTCTAACACCCCATGCTCCCTACAATGTAGTAACCACCTGCAAAATCGAATTGTAGGTGATTTTATACTCCAATAAATTTTCTTGCCGAACGGACCATGTTCTCTATATCTAAAAATATCATTACCATTTAACGATAAATAAATACCTATATCATTATTATAAATCTCTTCCCAAACACAATCATGTACAACGATTATTGACCGACAAATATATTGGGAAATATCTGGATGCGAGCCTCCACTATGGGCACAAGCTAAAAAAAATATATCAAAGTCAAGTCTATTTATTACAGCTGAACCTAACTGATAATCTACAAAACGCACTTGATTATGATGAAACTTATTGGGAGAAAATTCCTCATACGATGGTAAGCCCTTGCTATCATATAAACAGTAGATCCAAACGTCTTTGAGTATTTCTGTCTCTATTCTTTCCAATAGCGCATAGAATATCCTGCGAGTATATTCGGAAGCTCCATTCTTATAATGTAAAGTTAAAAAATCAAATAAGATTTTCATGAAAAATACATAAATCTTTTGAGTTACAGAACCTATATTATTATCAAATACTACATTTTACTTTTTTAAGCTACGACCATAGGCGAACATCAAAACAGATTTCATCTTGTTTTAAAAAGTTGTTAGTATCAAGTATCATTTTATCGTTCCAATTAAATCATATATAACATAAGGAACATACTACGTAATAGCATGATTGGTTATGCTATTATGTTTTAGAAAAAAAATTATTTGTTATTGATAAAGTATTTTCAAGGAATTAGGATTCATTCATATGATTCAAGTCCAAAGAAACCTTCCGAACTAGCAATCATTGGATGTCCAAATTGTTCCATACCTCCTTCTACGTGTATGTTAGCACATCGCTTTGCCCATAAAGTTCTGTTGATATTTCCACGAGCGCGAGTATTAACCTCAAACTCAAGTATATAATCACCCTTGCTTATATAACGGGGGAGACGTATTCTTCTATGTAACGAGAAGTTGCCCACAGGGACGTCTTCTACCACTCCTTTATATGCTCCCTCTGAAAATGTAGCCATTGCCACCGCACTCATATTGAAGAATTTCAATTGGATATTTGCTTTGAACGGTTCAGTTGTTGTCCCTTCAAAAAGAATATCAAGGTATTCTTGGTTACTCTTGATTGTACTTTCTGTATAAGGAGTTTCGTTTATTTCAATATTTTTTACTGTAATAAACGAAGCAAGCTGATCAATATGGTCGGTTATTAGTCCATGTTCAAGATGAGTATTATTCTGCAAATAAAAGTTTACTGCATCATTACTACTACCATCATATGCCAAAGTGCCATTTAATAGTACTATCCCTCTTGTACACAAACTTTTCACCGCCGCCATATTATGACTCACAAACAACACCGTCCTCCCTTTGCCTTTCGATACGTCCTGCATCTTGCCGATAGCTTTCTTCTGGAATTCGGCATCGCCTACGGCAAGTACCTCGTCTACTACCAGTATTTCCGGTTCCAAGAAAGCGGCGACGGCAAAGCCTAGGCGGACGGTCATGCCGCTGGAATAGCGTTTCACAGGAGTATCTATGTAGCGCTCGACACCGGCAAAGTCGACTATTTCCTCCAGCTTGCGGGAGATTTCGTGGCGGGTCATGCCCATGATGGAACCGTTCATGTAGATGTTCTCACGGCCGGTCAGCTCCGGATGGAAACCGGTACCGACTTCCAAAAGGGAGGCAATGCGGCCACGGGCACGGATGGCTCCTGTGGTAGGAGAGGTGATACGCGATAGAAGTTTCAACAAGGTGGACTTCCCGGCACCGTTCTTTCCGATAATGCCCACCACATCGCCTTGATGCACATCGAAAGTGATGTCCTTCAAGGCCCAAACATATTCCGATGCACCTTTCTTGTTGCGGTCATTGGTCTCGCCTATCTTCAGATAGGGGTCTTCCTGGCGGAGGACAGCTGTTTTCCACCAGCGGTTGAGGTCGTGGCTCAGTGTGCCGGTACCGACCAGACCGAGTTTGTAGAGTTTGCCCACATGGTCAAACCGGATTGCTATATTGTTCATTCTTATTCTCTTTTTTTATTCAGTTATTTATACCGTATCCATAAAGTTGCGTTCCACCCGGCTGAAGATGATCACTGCGCAGAACAGGGTGGAGAGCATGAACAAAGTGCTATATGCTAATCCGCCCCAATCAAATGAGCCACACCCCATGCAGCTATATTTGAAGGTCTCGAATATGGGTGTCAACGGGTTGAGCGCGATGATGTCACGGTATTTTTCCGGAGCTGCGTTTAGCGGATAAATGACCGGAGTGGCATACATAAATAGTTGCAGGCCGAAAGTGACCAACTGGGTAAGGTCACGGTATTTGGTGGTCAGCGCTGATATGATCAACCCCCACGACATGGCATGGAATGCGGTTAGGAATATCAGGAACGGAAATAACAGCAGGGCGGCATTGACATGCAGTGAAGCTCCTTTCACATAAAAATAGAGATACATGGCAATGAACAACAACAGTTGTATTCCGAACTTGATCAGGTTGGAGGTGATGCCGGACAACGGCACGACTAGACGGGGGAAATAGACTTTGCCGAACACACCCGCATTGGCAGTGAACACATTGGAGGATACGTTGAACGCGGAACTGAAATAATTCCACAGCATGATACCTGCCATGTAGAACAAAGGCTGTGGTACTCCGTCCGTTGAGATACCTGCCAAGCCGCCGAATATGAACATATACATTACGGTAGTGAAGATTGGTTGGATGAGGAACCAGAGAGGACCCAGAATGGTTTGTTTGTATACGGTGACGATGTCGCGTTTCACGTACATATAGTATAGGTCACGGTACCGCCATATACCTTTCAGGTCTATATCCAGCCATTTTTTCTTTGGTTTTATTTCTATTGTCCAGTTTTCTTTAGTCATTTTTTTGAGATCTTGTTTTTTCAGGAGCATTTGTCCAGATAGAGCACACAGTGCTGCTGTTTGTGGTCGCTCCAGGGATTGGAAATCAGTAGGTAACGATTCACTTGGAATGCAGGTGAACAGAACGTATAATCTATTCGTAAAAAACCGCCCCAGCATTGGTAACTGCCGCTCCATGTCTGCCCGGCCTGGAGGAAGCAATCCTGTAGTAACCGGCTGATTTTCCGGTAAGCATACGAGGCAGGTGTGTCATTGAAATCACCGCACACGATGACCGGATAAGGGCTCTCGGCGATGGCTTTTGTCAAGAGATCGGCTTGCCGGTTACGCTGGACGGTGTGGTGGCGCATCGCCTGAAATCTGTCTTTCATTGAGTATGATTCATTCATGCCTGTAGTTTGCAGATGGACGTTGAATAACCGGAAAGTTTGCCCTGTCATCTGGATATCCGCTTGAAGTATTTTGTTGTAGCTGTTTGGAAAGTAGTACTCTTGAACGTTTCCGATAGGCCAGCGGCTGAAGACGGCCAGATTAAGGACTTCATCTTCCCGCGAGTTGATGATGCAATAGGGATAATCAGGAAAAGCAGCCCGAATGGTGTCCCATGCCAGAAGATTGGTATGAGGACGTTCTTGCAGACAGACGATGCCGGGTTGCAGGACACGAATGCTATGGGCGGCCTTTGTCAGAGTGTCTTTGTTCAGCCTGAACCCTTCGGTATTCCAGCAAACCAATTTCAGCTGATTGGAATCCAGCACTTTTTCTTTGTGCAGGAAATGAAACGGGAACTGACATGCTAGAACCGGCAGACTCCCCAATAACAAAAACAAGTAAAGCATCCACCAGCGGTTGTGCCTCCAGAGCAGAATCGCGAAAATAATTCCATCGGCTATGCATATAGGAATTGCCGATAGACTGATGAGGATAAAATTTCCGGCCCACTCGGGAGTGAAGCAGGGGAGAAATATCAACAGCAGTGTCAGACCGCACAGGATACTTCCCGACAGACAGTTAAATACGCGCATTGTTGGCAATCAGACCTTCTAAAGCTTCGAGTTGTTTTCGGGTTAACCTCAATTGGTCAAGCATGGGCCGGTAACGTTCCAAATGGTGCAGATCTGTACCCACAAAATCGTACATTCTCTGTTTTAACAGCTTCTCGCTGACCACTTTGGGGTGCGGACCATAATAGCCGCTCAGTGACATCAAATTAAGTTGAAAGCTGTAACCTTTTTCTTTCAACTGGAGGTAATCTTTTTCTCCCATGTACAGGTAACGCTCCGGATGGGCGATGACCGGTTGGTAACCGGCATTCCATACTTTCATCAGGATATCCAGCAAACCGGGAGGAGGGTACATGTAGGATGTTTCGACCAGCAGGTGGCTGCTGCCCAAAGGTAGCACTTCTCCATCCAACTTGTTTGTAAAAGCGGCATCCATCATATATTCAGAAGACAGCCGCAGATTCAACGGGCCGGAATAGGCTGCCTTCAACACGTCGAACTGTTGCTGCAGCTTCTTGTTCAGCGTGGGATAATCCTCCATGATATGGGGAGTGAGCCACACTTCCCGTAACCCTATGGATTCCATATAGCGTAGCAGGGACAGACTGGTATTTATGTCGGGTGAACCGTCATCCACTCCGGGAAGAACATGGGAGTGGATATCGGTCATACCCTTCATTAAACCAGAATTAATCAAATTGTATTTGGACTTGAATATACCAAACATCTTTCTTCTTAAGGTTTCAGGATTTCTTTTTGAACAATCGTTTCCAGCTTGATTCGGAACCATCCACATAACCGTAGCCATATCCGTAACCGTAGCCGTATCCTCCGTATCCGCTTGTTTTTACTATAGCACCGTTAAGTACTAACGACATATTGTTCAATTGTCCGCTACGGTATATTTTTTCCAACTCCGGCAACATGCGGCGGTCTAGCTTGCCAACCCGTACCACGAAGATGGTCAAGTCGGCTATGCGGTTGGTGATGGCGGCATCGGCCACTACTCCTACAGGCACATTGTCGACAAAGATATAGTCATAACGGTTACGCAGTTCGGCAATCATCACTTCCAATTGTTCGCTGAGCAATAGCTCTGATGGGTTGGGTGCGATGGGACCGGCCGGAATGAAATCTAGGTTTTCACAGATTTCGTTGTGCTTGATGATTGCATCCGTCGTGGCCTTGCCTGCCAGGAAGGAGGTCATTCCTTTTTCTTCTGTATGAAGGCGGGTATGTGAAGTCAAAGTCCCTTTACGGATATCCATGTCAATCAGGATGACTTTCTTGTCGGTTTGCGCGAAACTGGCCGCCAGATTGCTGGATACGTATGTCTTGCCGGCACCCGGTCCGAACGAACTGAAAGTGACGACTTGCATGTTCTTTGACTTGACACGCATAAAATCCATATTGGTGCGTATTATACGGAAGGCTTCCGATACAATGTCACGCCCCTGGGCACGGACAGCGATGCCATGCGCTGTTTTTTTATTCTCTATCTTCCTTTTGGATGAATCCTTGGGTATTTCGCCTAAGAAAGGAACGGTTACAGCATCCTCGATGTCCTTGCGGTTGCGTATGCGGGTATCGAAGAACAGGAACAATAGCAGGACAATTGCCGGCAGGGCGATTCCTTTCATGATACCTGCCATGATCATGCTGCGTCCGTTGGGAGAAATCGGAGTATCCCCTCCTCCGGCAGGGTCGAGTACACGGGCGTCGGTTTCGGTGGTGGCCTGGCCCAGCGCATTTTCTTCACGTTTGTTCAATAGATAGAGGTAAAGTTCCTCTTTGATGCGTTGCTGACGTTCGATAGAAAGCATCTGTTGCTGTTGTCTGGGTATGTTGGTCACCCGCCACTGGGCTTCTCCGGCCCTGCTTCGGGCCTCGTTCAGTTTCACATCGATGCTGACAATCATGTTGTCGATGGCCCGGATGATATTCTGTCGCATGGCAATCAGATTCTTGTTCAGTTCCTGGACGATGGGGTTTTTGTCACTGCTTCCTTCTATCAGTTTGTCCCGTTTCAACTTGTTGGCGTTGTAGGCCGCTATCTGGGTTTCAATGTTGATGTCGGCTATGCCGGTGTTTGAAGGGATAAGCTCAGTCTCTTTGGATGGGTCCACTAGGTAGCCCTTGATGTAGCGTGCCATGCGTGCCTGCAATTCCAGTTCCTGAGTGGTCGAGCTGTACTGCCGTTTGTCTGACATGGACATGGAAGCGGCCGAACCGATATCAATAATATCATTGTTTTGTTTGTAAGACTGAAGTTCGTTTTCCACGCCTCCTAGTTCTTTTTCGATGATGACCAAACGCTCGTTGATGAAGTTGGAGGTATTGATGGCTATCTGGTTCTTATCTTTGATAGTCTCTTCATTATACACTGTAATCAGCATATTGAGTACATCTTCGGCACGGGCGGTGGAGTAATCACGGAGTGACAGGTAGAGGATGGAGGCATCATTCTCGGCCTGACTGATGTTCAGGTTGCTTCTGAACAGGCTGGCCATTGTGTCCGTACTCTGCCGGCGTATCGTAATCGGTGTGTTGAACCACTTGTCTGTATAATATAAGGTGGGTGAGACCACTATTTTTCCTACGGGCGACTGGATAGTGTCACCCAGATTGGCCGTCAGCGTTATACTTGTGGCGTCTGTCGAGAAATCGGATAACCGGACTTGCTTCCTGTTCAGGATTCTGACTGTCAGGCTGAAATCAAGATGATCCTCTTCTTCCGGGAATGAAACCTTGACAGGGGCTTGCGTATAAAGTTCCTCCTCACGCAAGTCATCCATGATGAGGTAGCATACATTGGCGTGAAGACGGTTCACCACATCGCGCATGAGTTTGTGTGACTGGAATTGCAGGATCTCATTGGATACATTGGTATATGAATAGGTGTTAAAACGGTCCAGCCCGCGACCGATGTTGTTTGAATAGGCGTCCTTTATCATGACGGTGGCTGACCGTGAATAGATAAAGGGAAGTTTGGCATATTGATACCATGCATATCCGCCGAACAGACTGACCGACAATACAAACCAGTACCATTTGGACAACAGGTACATGATGATGTCAACGGGGTTGATATTGAATCCTCCCCCGCTTAAGGTCTTATCTCCCGACATATCTTTTTGTTCACTCATTCTTATCATGTCGTTTCTTTTTTATTTAGTAGTTAACAACACCAGTGAGGTGATTGTGGTGATGAAGGACAGGATCATACTCCACGTGCTCAGTTTTCTCTGGGCCTGTTCGGTGGCCTTCATGTTGGTGGGTTCTACGTAAACGATGTCATTCTGTTGCAGGTAATAGTAAGGCGATGTGAAGATGTCTTTACTGCGGATGTCGTGGAACAGGATTCGTCGCTTGTTCCCATATTCGCGGATGACGGCGATACGGTCCAGACGGGATCGGGGGGTCAGGTCTCCGGCCATGGCAAGAGCCTCCAGAAGAGTGATGCGGTCGCCTTTCACTTCAAAGGTTCCTACATGTCCAACTTCTCCTAGCACGGAGAATTTGAAGTTCAAGAAATTGACGGTGACCATAGGATCTTTCAGCAATTCTTCGTTGATCAGTCGTTTTTTTATCAGTTCGGTTAATTGTCGGCGGGTCAGTCCTTCCACATGCAGTTGTCCCAGCACAGGAAAGTCTATATTCCCGTTGATATCCACTAAATAACCTTTTTCTTTTTCATCACTTAATACCCCCACTTCATTGTTGGAAATGCTTCCGTCTGCTTCTACAGAATAGCTTCTGCTTCCGGACATATTGAAAGGCAGGGACAGTTCTGGGTTTTTGCTGTTCACAATAATACTCAATCTGTCATCCCTATGGATGATGGCTTCATATTTTTGAACCATAGGATATTCCTGTAGTTCATCCATATCTTGTAAATAGACAAAATCTTTGCGTGAAGCGCACGAACTAAAAATGATTATTGCCAACAGACAGGCCAGTTTGATTGTTTTATCCATTGTTTTATAATTAATTGTTTTTTATTCCTTTATATGAATCACTTGGTCACATCGTTCCATCAGTCGTGAATCGTGTGTCACAAATATTAATGTGTTATTCTTTCCCCATTGCAACAAATTGTCCATGAGGTGTGTGGTGGTCTCGGTGTCAAGTGCCGATGATGCTTCATCAAACAGCCAGATCCGCCCGGGACGCAACAGTGCGCGGGCTATTGCAATCCGTTGGGCTTGTCCTTCAGACAAGCCATATCCATGTTCCCCTATCTTGGTATCTAGTCCTTCCGGCAGACTGAACACAAATTCAGCGCAGGCCAGCCGGATGACTTTATGCAGAGCCTCTTCGTCTGCTCCCGGACTACCCAGCCATAAATTCTCCCGGATGGTACCGCTCAGCAACGTATTTCCTTGGGGCACATAGACGAAGTTGATGCGTAAATCGGGGGTCACACTGAGTGTCCGTCCGTCATCAGTTGTCAAATCGATGCGTCCCTTTTCCGGATAAACCAAAGCCAGTATCAGCCGGATAATGGTCGTTTTTCCTGTTCCGGTAGGTCCGGCTATGGCGGTGGAACTTCCCGGATGAAAGGCAGCTGTAAACCGGTCGAGTACCGGCTGTCCCTCTTCATAGCCAAAAGACACTTTCCGAAAGTTCAGTGTCAGTGGTTGGTCTATGTAGACCGGGTGTTCGTCCGGTTCTACATCTTCAAAGAGGGCCATTAACCGTTCCACGGAGGTCCATCCCCGTATCAGACTGGGAGGGATGGATATTAACCCTAAAAAAGGTCCCTGTACCTGTCCGACCAGTTGAAGAAAGGCTGTCATTGTTCCGAATGTTATCTCGTGGTTATGCAGTTGGAAAATACCCCAAAGGAATGCACATAAGTACCCTCCTCCAAATGTAAATCCCATGACCCCTTGCGTAAAAGTGGAAAATTTGATTTGTTCCATTCCCAATTTGAACAACTTCTCTTGTGTTTCATGTAATTTCTGTTTCCGGTAGTTGGTGGCTCCGAGCGAGCGGACTAGAATCCGTTTGGACAGATTTTCTTGCATGACGGTACCCATCTCGCTGTTCATCTTTTTTTGGGCACAGCTCAGTTCCCGGACCTTTCTGAAATAAATCTTTGACAATAAAACAAGAGGGGTGACTCCCAGTATGAACCAAGCTAAACGCGCGTCAAGAATCCACAAGTAGATAAAAGAGCTTGCCAATTGCAAGCCGGTAACCAGCAGGTTGGGTAGAATGCCCATTCCCATTCCCAACACTTCGGAAGCGTCACTGCTGATACGGGTCAGCAGGTCGCCTGTGTGCCATTTCCCTGCTCCTTTCCATGAACACATCATTAGGGCGTCGGACAGCGAATTTTGCATGCGGATACTGATGCGCATGTTGATCTTGCCAAAAATCCAGGGAGATACAAGTTTTATCCCCATACCCAGCAGGAAGGATAAGGCTACTATTGTGGCTACCAGGTAAATATTCCCTTCCTGTGTTCCGGTAGCTACATCGATGATCCATTTGGACATGGCCACATTGACCAATGACATGACCACTCCGAAAATACCCGAAAAGATAGAGAAGGTGATGAGCCAATGGTATCCTTCTGTTACCTGCATAACCCATTTGAAAGCTTTCCATCCTAACTGACATGTATTGCTCAGATTCTCCCGTGTGAGCTTCTGCAAAAATTTTTTCAGCAATTCTTTCATTTCTTTTTTATCATTTCCTTGAAACGTAAGAGGGCTAATCCGGCCAGCCACCAGAAAGTTTCGTCGAAAGCATAACCTAACGATAAGTGCATTTTGTGAAAGATCCGCTTCAACGTGTATCGTTTGTTCGCCCATTTCCCGGTGGGACGTTCACCGTAACGTTCGTCTCCATGTCCAAAATTGCCACTTTCCCAAATCTCTTGCATTAACTTGTCCGGACAGAGACTGGTACTGAATGGTAAAAGGTCGGCCGGCACGCCAAGATATTTTATCAATAGGGCATAAAGTAACCGGTTCCACCGGTGAATGTGCCATTTGCGACAGATATACTCTAATTCGTTTTTGTTTGTAACAGAATGTAATGCGTTAAAAGCCATGGCTATATCACACAATTGTCGTAGTCCGATCCCTTCATTGATAAGATGCTTCAATATGTGGGTGGAAAGTAATAGATGATTCGCTTCGCTCGGAAGTTTGCCTTGGCTGTTGGTAAAGACCCCCGCTTCCCATTGGCGGATTTCTTTTTGGAGGAAAGGGTTGTGCAACTCTATCAGCCTGCTGTGATGTTCAATCAGAACTCTGTTTATCAGACAGGAAGCCTCACCATTGGTTCCTCTTTTTACCGGTAATCCTAATTTTTCCATCCGTTGGTTGGCTTGTTCGGTTTGTGTCTTGTTTCCGAACCACAGGTCGATGTCTCCGGCTATGCGATGTTCCGGATGAGGGTAGAAGTCAGCTGTCCCTATCCCTTTTAGCAGCAGGAAAGGGATAGAAGGTGATTGTACATAAATCTGTTGGAGGGCTTTAATCGTTTCCCGGTGTTGCCGGTTCACCCGTTCCAAGGTGTCAACTTCCACCATCCAGCCAAGCAATACCTTCCGGGGAGGTACGGCTTCAGTCGGCAACAGGCGGATGCCATCGTAAATAATGCCTTGTACGGTTTGTTTTCTTGCCATGCTGTGAATTTCATTCCATTCCTTTTCATCTAGAGGAAAAAGGGCGGAACAGTCTTCCTGCCGGTCCCACAGTCCTTGCCTTAGCAAAAGCATGAAAGCCTTTTGTAATGGGGCTGAGATCATCTTTTTGTCTTATTCTATGGCTAACCCAGTTTCTAACCATTGTCGGCACAGCTCGTTGGCATCGTTTCGGGCTGTATCTTTATTTACTTCATATTCATTGCACAGCAGTGCTCCGGCTTCATCTACCGTGAATTCCTTGTTTTCCAATTGTTTCCATAACCAGGCGGCTGTTTCATTCAAGGAATAGACCTGTGCCATATCCATGGTTTCAGAAAACGGATTGACAATCATATATTCTCCACCTACTTGGCGAAGAATTAAATTAGAATTGAGTCTCATTGTCTTTATATTATTGCATTATCCTATTTATAGTTAAAATTACATCGACCTTCACAGGCAGATGTAATGGGGAATAAAATGTAAGTTCATTCTATTATCCGCTGATAACATAGGGTCTTGAACTTACCTGATCTAACATTTTTTACAGATCCGGCGCTTCTCGCGAAGAAAACGAATCTCTCTTCTAACATTTCTTATTGTATTGTTTGTCATATCTGAATTGAACAGATTACTGTTTACCAGTTTATACCTGTGGGACGGATCATGCCGGCTTGCAGCAGTTGCATGATAAATCCTGCGGCATCTTGCGATGCGGTGTCTTTATCCACTTCGTATTCCTCCAGAATCAACAGTACTAGATGGTTGAAGCTTTCTGCTTCTTCGATATGCTCCCAGATAAATTCTCCGGTTTCGGTCAGGGTGACCATTCCGTTGAACTCTCGGGCGGTCTGTCCGGAAGGAACCAGTACGATTTCTCCGGCTATGTTTCGTTTGATAAATTCTTTGGTTCTTTTCATCTTTTGAAAAAACGATATGTTTTAATGATGGTCCTGCGTAAAGGAATTATGTTCGGCCATATGTGGGCGAAGAATTTCCACTGGAAATCTTCTGGAACTATCCATTTCCCTTTTCGCTTCACCTTGATAATGATGGCGAAAATCTGTTCTCTTTGAATTGGACCTTCGATGACAGTCTGGGCGTCACCGATAAGATAATATTCTTCATTTTTAACATTATAAATACGGTGCATGACATATTCACCGTTGCTTCGCTGATAGAACACCATATCTCCTTTCCGAAGTTCACCGGAGGGGCTTTTCAGGCAGATGTGGTCTCTTGCGTGGATCAGGAATGGAGCCATGCTGCTGCCCGAGATGATCATGCTCACCTGCTTTCCTTCCTCAATGAGGGTACGCAGCATGGATATGTATTCTTTCGTATCGACAGTCTTCATAATGGGGCGTATTTCACATTATCGGATAATTTCCAGTTTGGTCAGATACCTGTGCAGGGTGAAGGCTGCTTCCGGATTCATGTTGCACGCATAGGTGCTGATGCTTGTCTGTCTGGTCAAAACCTGCAGATCGTCGAGTGCTTTGCCGGTGAGCTTTGGATTCCACCAGTTGATTGTAACCTGCGAGCAGAGAGCTTTGAAATGCTTCATGGCTGTCTGGGGACGGATGGTGTTATCAGATGCCTGTTCGATGAATACAATGGCCTCCAACGGGCGGCGTTCATTGTGACAGATACCGCTGGAACCGCATACAGGCCATCCCGTTATCTCGTAGTCGCCGTTTGGAAGTGGACAGAGCAGGGCACGGTCGCCATTGAGTACCTGGGTGCCGGGAATATGCCGGCACCACAGGTTGGCATGCGTCGATTTGCCAATGCCGCTAGGACCACTGAATAAGATGGCTTGCCCACGATAATCCAGAAAAGTACAATGTAGTATGTAACATCCCTGGACAGATAAAGGACGTTCCAGGCACAGGCAGGAAATGAACAGGGTATCTGTTTGCAGTTCTCTTTTCAGACCTTCGATGAAATAGATGTTGGCATCTCTTTCGTTTCTTTCCTGATAGAGAGCATAGCAGGCATTCAGGTTTCCTACAGCCAGCAGGCGTGTTTCTTGTTCTTCCTTCCGGAAAACTACGATGTCGTTGCGTTGGAATGTGATCTGCCAGTCGTTGGACGGCAAAGGCAGACGGTTGACAAAATAGAATGTATAGTACCGGTCCGCTTCTTTGGTAGCGGGTTTATGGTCGAGAAACAAACGGCTGTTAACAGGAATCTCCTGTTCTGTCACTCCTGACAATTCAATCGTTAGCGGGCCGATATTCAGTCTCACAATCTTCAGTTTTTAATGTATTACGGGGGGATAATTCGTAATGATCCGTTCTTTGGCTTTCGCCATCTGGCAAAGATAGTCCATGCTTCCGGTGATTGTTTTTTCACAGTGTGCGGCGGCATAGCATACGTTGCATACGGGACGAAGGTGGCAACCCTCGCATTCGGTATGGGATACCAGTTCCTTGGCTTCTTCTAAAAGTTGTTGCCATGCAGTTGTCATCGGAATCTTTTTCAGGTCAACGGCCGGTTGATCCAGCATCACACAGGGGGTGAGGATGCCTTGCCAGTTGATCCAGCATGAACTCTTGGCAGCTCTGCACTCCAAAGAGCAGGCTCGTGTTCCTTCCACATGGGCAAGCGTATATTTCAAGTCGTGCATGTATCGTGCCATGTCATTCCCTTTTTTGTACTCCATATATTGCATCTCGATGCGGGCCGCCTCGTCGGCATCCAGTCTTTCAGTTAGAATGTTACGCAGACTTCCGCATTCGGGGCGTGAGAGAGGAAACATGTATGAGTTTACTTCTGCCGGAATGTCCAGATGCTGGGCCAGACGGATGATCTCGTCGTAATCTTTTTCATTCTTTCGTACGATACTTACGTTCAGTTTCACATCAATGTCTGCCTTTTTCAACCGTTTCAGGGCTTCCATGCACAGGGTGTATCCTTGCGGATTGTGGCACAAGCGTCCGTAAGTTTCTCTGCTGTCTCCATACAGGGTGACGTTTATCCGCCGCGGCTTGTGGGTCTGCAAGATGCGTACCATTTCGTTGTCGATGAGTGTGCCGTTCGTATTGAGAGTCAGGATGAATCCCATTTCGCGCAGCCGGGTGTACAGCTCCTTGAAGTGTGGATAGAGCATCGGTTCACCTCCGGTGAGAAGGATGAAGAGTGTACCCATGTCTTGAAGTTGTTCTGCCCAGTCGAGCCATTGTTGCAAAGGCGATAAACCTCCGTGCCGTTCCACCACGCTGCGTTCGGTGCGTATGAAGCACATGTCGCAGTTGAGCGTACAGGTGGGAGTCAGCTCGAAGTTGGTAGTGATCGGGACACGGCTCTGATTGGCTTTGTCCACCAATGCCCGTTCCAAAAGGTTGGCATCGTGAAGATGATCCATAACTTGGAATGTATATGTATTTATGAGAAAAGTCTTTATAGACTTCCTTTCATTTGTTTCTTTTTACTTTTTGCAATGCGGCAAAGGTAGCCGATGCCGCCGCATTGCCCTTTTTCATTGCGGGCATTGGCATAGCAGACATCACAGATAGAGCGTAAGGTACAACCTGCGCATTCTTTATGGAACGGAAGTTGTTCGCATTTGGTTACTATTTGTTTCCAGGCATCGCTTACGGTTGTGGAAAGTAACGAAACGGCTGGTGTTTCCATATCGACGCACGGAGTCATGACGCCCTGCCAGTTGATCCATGCGGAACTTTTACCTGCCCGGCAGGCAAGTCCGATGCCTTCAGCAGGTACGGGAGATTCTCCACGTTCCAATTGCTGGAGGACATGAGTGGCGTATGATGTGTATTCCTTGCCATATTTATGTTCCAGTGCCTCAACCTCGGCATGTGCCACTTCATCCGGTACGGGGCGGCACGTATCAAGGGGTAGCGTGGTGGCGCATCCCGGCCGTGAATAGACTGAAATGTAACTGTTGGTCAGCATAGGTAAGTCCCATTCGTCAGCTAGTTCCAGCATTTGCCGGTGTTCTTTTATATTTTGTCGTGTCAAGGTGAGGTTCAGTTTGGTATCTATGCCATATTCTTTTAATCGTTTCAGTCCTTCCAGGCAACGGTCGAAACCGTTTGTCGCGTGGCACAGATTGAGATAAGTTCCGTTGGTCACACCATATAACGAGACATTCACCCTCCGGGGTTTCAAACGTTGAAACAGACGTACTGTTTCGTCATCTATCAAAGTCGCGTTTGTATTGATGGTGAGGATGAATCCTTTTTCTTTCAGCCGGATATATAATTCTTTGAAATCAGGATAGAGTAGGGGCTCGCCTCCTGTCAGTAAGATGAAGAGCGTTCCTATTTCCTGTAGCTGGTCGGCAATGTGCAGCCATTCCTCTATGCTCCGTAATCCTCCTCTTTTCTCGGCTTGTGACTTCTCCATGCGGATATAGCACATATCACAACGGAAATTGCACGTCGGTGTCAATTCAATAGTGGCATTGATCGGAGTACGGTTTGCCGTCGCTTTGTTCACCAATGCCCGTTCCACAGGGTTTATGTCTTGCAGGGATTCCACTAGGATAATGATTTTTTTTCAAAGAAAAGTTTTTGAGTCTAGTGTATTGGATTTCATTTACTTCCGTGGTCGTATATGTTACCGAAATTTGTCTCGATGGAAAATATATAGATTATCTTCCCTTTTTGAAGCTCAACAAAAGTTAATACTTAATTTAGAGCATATCCTTTTTATAAGGCACCAGAATTGGCATCTCACAAAAAGATATTATCAAATTCGATTGATTTTTAACTATTGGCATACAACCAAGTCTATATTTTACGATGATAGACCCAAAGATAGGGAAAGTAGAATCTTTCAAGGTCTTCATTGCTTTGCATAATTCGTAAATTTTGATTCGCAGCGAAGATAGATATTTTAGAACCCTAATTTGAGAGGTTTACAGTATAGACTTTACTTTTAAGGTCCAAGTCTATACTGTTATTTGATGCGAATTTCATAAATAGGGGAATGTCTTAAGAGTGGTTAGGACGACCTGGTATTTCTTCAACAGCAGATCTGATTTCACCCCAACCTTGATGATTGTATTCTCCAGTGTTATTTACTGTATCATAGCTAGTCCACTTGATGCCTCTAATCTTGTCACCTACTTTTGCGTCACTTAAATCGAATCCATTCCAATCAATATTGAGAATAGGTATACCCCATTTTTCTATAGTCCCTTCGTGCCCTGTAGCATGGATACCATTAATATCTACATAGGTTGTAGCGCATGGTTCTCCATGATTGTTTATATTGTTTTCTCCATAATGACAATGAAATAGTGCTTTAAAGTTATAGCATGCAGCTACATATTCGTTCGGAATGAACTCTTCGCTAATAAGCATCGGTTTTTGATAATCTTTCTTCATACTATTTTTTTCTTTTTTGATTCCTGTTTCGGAGGAAAGGAAATCAGAAAAGGTTTGAAGCGAAATAGTGATTGGGTCCCGGAGAAACTCCGGTGTGAAAGAATTTTGAAATAATTGATATATTGCGATTTACCATCTACAATATGATCCTTTCATTTTCCTTTTCATTACACTAATTCTTTGCAGCTCAAACGATATTCTGACTTAGTTCCTCCAGTAGTCTGATCATATATTATTTAATCTCTATTTCTATTAATGAGAATCAATAAATTTATCTAAGCGTTAGGAATCAAGATTGAAATAAATGAATAAGATTGCTATTTACTGTTTTATTTACCGATTAGGATTTAGCAGTTTCCCAAGAATTTATGTCAAGGTTCTTGGTGGCGTGACCCTCCCAGCCCTTTTGTCCTCTCCAAACAATGACTAATTCATTTTTCTCAAATATCTGATTATGGTTGTAATCAACATATCCCCAATAAAAACCAGATTGGGCTTCGGCTTCATGAAATGCACTACATGGATGATAGTTTCCTAGCCAAATACCTCGATTTCCTATAGTGGGTTGTGAACCAGAAGCAGGCTTATCTCTAAAATAATACAACGTTCCTCTTGGTGCATCACAAGTAAACTTATAAACAGTTCCACTATCTCCACAAGCAGCCACATGCGTTTGCGGCACGAAAGCCTCGCTTTTCAGCTCCGGCTTTGTATAAACTTTCTTTGTCATCTTTTTTTTCTTGTTTTGCCAGACTTCTTATTCTGTAAGAGGGCAAAAGTTTGAAAAGAGAAAAACATGACCGAGTTCTGCAAGAACTTGGCTATATGAAAGTTTCATAGTAAAGAGAAAATTGTAAGATGTTAGGAATTTGGAGATGGAACGTGAACAAGCCGAAAGCGACATGTCACATCCGGATATTTATCTCCGTAAATCGGTAAAGACTGTAAATCACAGTCGTTTCATCCTTTTTATTCTTGATTCTTATTGATTGAGTTCTTGCAGAACTCTGTCTGTTATTAAATAAATTATCTATCTCATACTCCGTATCGCATCCGCTACACGCATCACATCCTCGCACGTCATCATTGATCCCGAAGGCAGACAGAGTCCACAGTTGAACAGGGCTTCCGATACTCCGTTGACGTAGGTGGGGGAGGATGAGAATACGGGTTGCAGGTGTAACGGTTTCCAAAGCGGACGGGTCTCGATGTCGGCTTTTGCCAAGTGCTGCATCAGCTGCAAGGCGCTGAAACTGGTTTCGTTACTGTCCACTTTAATTGTAGTCAGCCAATAATTGGGTAGAAATATGGTAGATTTCTTGGGTTCTACCACAGTGATACCCGGAAGTCCTGCCAGCAGCTCGGTGTATAGCCGATGGATGGCACGGCGGTGTGCGATATGGTTGTCCACTACACGCATCTGCCCGCGTCCGATACCAGCCGACACATTGCTGAGCCGGTAATTGTATCCGATCTGTTCGTGCTGGTACCAGGGGAACGGTTCACGTGCCTGGGTAGCATAGAACTTCACTCTCTGGGCTTCCTCTTCCGTATGGCATAATAAGGCGCCGCCACCGCTGGTGGTGATCATCTTGTTGCCGTTAAAAGAGAAAATCCCATATTGACCGAAGGTCCCGCAATAGCGTCCGTTGTAAACGGCCCCCATTGCTTCGGCAGCGTCTTCCACCACGGGGATGCCGTAGCGGGAGGCAATGTCACAGATTTCGTTCATGCGGGCAGGCGTGCCGTAAAGGTGTACTGGAAGAATGGCTTTGGGCTTGAGGCCGGTCTGTTTCATACGGTCGCAGATGGCCTGTTCAAGCAGTATAGGATCCATATTCCAAGTATCAGGCTCACTGTCCACGAAAATGGGGGTAGCACCCTGATAACAAATGGGGTTGGCTGACGCAGCAAAGGTGAAACTTTGGCAGATCACTTCGTCTCCTTTGCTTACGCCCAGCATGATCAATGCCAAGTGGATGGCTGCCGTACCTGATGATAATGCCACGGCGTGTACCTCCCGGTCGCAATGCGTTGAAAGCCACTGTGACAAGTCATGCTCGAAGCCATCTACATTCGGCCCTAAGGGAACTACCCAATTGGTTTCGAAAGCCTCACGGACGAACTCTTGTTCGGATCCGCCCATGTGTGCCAATGACAACCAAATCTTACTCATTTTCAGTTATGAACAAAAAATTATTTGTTGCGTGCTTCGGTGATGAACACTACAACACGGTTCCACTCGTTCTTCAGCTGGTATGGTTGCAGGCTATCACCTTTGTAATCCACCCGGATGCGGTTTGGATCCACACCGAACTCTTTCACCATCATGTTGCAGACAGCTTCGGCACGGCGCTGGCTCAATTTCAAATTGTAGGCCGGATTACCAGTCTGTACGTCGGCATAACCTGTTATGATCAGGTTGACTTCCGGATGGTCTTCCAAATACTTGGCAGCTTCTGCCACATTCTTTTTCTGGATATCGGTAATATTGTACTTGTCGATAATGAATGATACGGTCATACCCAACATTTCGTTCTTCACTACCTCTTTCTTCACTTCTGTGACGACTGGTGCCGGTACCGGCTTGTTACGCTCTTCATTGATCTTGCGGTTCAATTCGTCAACCCATGCCTGGTCGTTCACCTCTGTGTAGCGGAAGCGGTGATCGCCGTACTGGTCCTTGAAATGATAGGTGAGACCTAACATGACGTTGGCGTATGAATCCCATTTGCGGTCGTAACGCGTACCGTTGAAAGCATCGTCCGTTGCGTTGAAGGTCGCTTCCAGATTGATGTCAAGCGCATTGCTCAACATATAATTGAACTGGAGGCCTGCGCGTAGAGAGAAAAACGTTTTGTTGTCAGTGCTGATTTGGTAGGGGGCAAACTCCTCACTGGGGGATTTGTCCCACTCTTTGACTTTATCATCGAATCCGAAACTGGAGTTGAATCCCATACCCAAGATACCTACTACATTGAAACGGATATCTTCGTCATATTGGGCGAAAATATTGTGCAGGTTGAACAATCCGTCCAAATAACCGTTGAACATATTGAAACCGTAGTTCCCTTTGCCATACACCTCGGGAAAGGCTTCAATCACTTCGCTGTTGGCGCGTGACATTTGTTTCAAATAAGCGAGTTGCACACGTGCTCCGATGGCGGGTGAGAAGTATTTACCGACCGAGAGGGCTATGCTTGGTCTGGTCATGGCGCCGAAAGATCCGAAGCGGCTGTTCTCGGACAGCGAATGATTGGCGCCGGCCTGAATTCCGATGAACCAGTTGTCACCGGCCTTGTAATGCTTTAGCGCCCGTACAGTGTCGGTCTTTAATTTCCAAGTTGCATCGTCTTCTATTGTTTGTGCCCATAAAGATACAGAACAAAAGAAGACCACAAATAATATAGCTATTTTTTTCATGCCAAATTATACTTTTAAAATGGGTCGTTTATTCATTGATGTACACTATGACGCAGCTCTTTTGTGGATCGAGCGATGCAATGACAGCAGGGTTTTTCTCTATAAAAATACGTCCGGCCGGAATGTTGTATGTGTTGGCTAGCACATTGCGGATGGATTGTGCCCGTGCCATGAACAATTCGGTGTCTCTTACTTCTTTGGTTGAAGTGATATAGAGGTCGCCATCGGCTAGCTTCTTTATATTTTCTGCTGCTGTGTAAACGTTTACTTCCTGTAGTTTGTTGATTGCGGCGGAAGCATTGTCAAACGAGATAAACGAACGGATATGATTGCTTTCCACCACTTCTGTCTCAATCTTTGTGACAGGAGGAGCTGCCGCTTTGTTGGCTTCACGCAGGCGGTTGATTTCGGCGTTTGCTTCGTCATATTTCGACATGTCGCGGCGGGCGTAGGTGAATTGCCGTGAGCCGTTATGATTTTTGAAACGGTAGCTGACACCTGCCAATATGTTGACATGGCCATCCCAGCGGTCGTTTGAACCTTCGCCTTCCCAACCGTCGAATGAGTCGTCAAGCAAACTGTTCGTGATTTCAAGATTAAAGTCCCACGCTTTACCGAGGCGGAATTTCGCCATCAGACCCAGGCGGATGGACAGCAGGTCTTGCGATTCGGTATTGTATATTCCGTCGTTCCAGGTACGCTTGCTGAAGTTGGCGGTGTGTTCGTAACCGGCTCCCAAGATACCGATCAGGTTGAAGGTCCGGTCTTCTTCATACCCGCAAAAGAGGTTGGTGAAGTTGAACAATCCGTCTAGGCCTACCCCCATGGCGTCCCAATAGTAGGGCTTGTCGTTGCTTGCTCGTCCGGCATTGCTTCCATAGAAACCTTGGAGGCGGATACCTCCGGCAGGAGCGATCCACTTGCCTATGGACAACGCACCGGCGGGACGGAACTGGTCGAAGAATCCAGAACTGGAAGTATGGGTCCCCCAGGAATAAAAGGCGCCGGCCTGCAATCCGACAAACCAGTTGTCTCTGAATTTAGACTTGTTTAAGAGCCGTTTGTCCCCGCTTGCAGGGTCTGTCCAATAAGAGATCTCCTTTGTATCCTGTTTGACAGGAACATCTTGAGCCGCTTCTTGTGCAAATCCCGTAGCCAAGGTTAGAAATGGCATCATAAACGCAATGAAATGTTTTTTCATTTTGCGATTCATTTTAGTTAAACATTATATTGGATTTCATTTTTTTGGATATATATGTTTTTTCATCCAGCGCCTCATATACGGAGTTCATACTTTTGAACTCCGGTACAATTTGCTTCAACTGATATACGGTCTCTTTTTTATTGTCCGTCTGGGCAACCTCAACCAATTGTTGCAGGGCGGGCTTTATTTTATCGTAATCTTGTTTTAAACTGATACCTTTGAATATTTTCGGATTAAGGGTAGGAGTAGAGTTCTCTTCATTATAGAGTAATTCCTCATATAGTTTCTCGCCTGGTCGCAGACCGGTATAGACGATTTCAATGTCTTTGTCCGGTTGTAAACCTGCCAGTTTTATCATCCGGCATGCCATGTCGGTTATTTTTACGGGTTTACCCATGTCGAAAATAAAGATATCGTTTCCTTGTCCCATAAAAGCGGCTTCTAGAACCAGTCGGCAAGCTTCGGGAATAGTCATGAAATAACGGATGATGTCCGGATGCGTGACTGTTACAGGCCCCCCTTCCATAATCTGTTGGCGGAAAAGGGGGATTACACTGCCGTTGCTGCCCAGCACATTGCCGAAACGGGTGGTTATAAAAGAGGTTTTACCAATTATATTTCCTTCTTGGATAGCACTCCCGAGGCTTTGTACGTACATCTCTGCCAGTCGTTTGGTAGCACCCATCACACTGCTGGGATTTACAGCTTTGTCTGTGGAGATCATGATGAATTTCTTTACGCCATATTTCAATGCCGTATCTGCCATGATGCTTGTACCCAGGACATTGGTACGTACCGCCTCGCATGGATATTTTTCCATCATGGGTACATGTTTGTATGCGGCTGCATGAAAGATGATGTCGGGGTGGTAGAGTCTTGTCTGCGACTCCACACGGTCACGGTTGCGTACATCACCTATGATAGGCAGGATGGAGCGGTCTGGAAATCTTTTCTTCAACTCCATATCTACTTCGTAAGTGGCGGTTTCCGAAAAATCAAACAAGATGAGCTGCTTCAGGTTGAAACAACATAATTGTCGGCACAATTCGCTCCCGATACTTCCTGCCGCTCCGGTCACCATGATAACACTTCCGGACAATTCATTGCGGATATTATCCAAGTCGATGTTTATTTCTTCCCGGCTTAAAAGATCTTCTATCTGTATATTGCGTAATTGTATTTTACTCCATTGTGTTTGTTCTGTCAAAAATGGTGCAATGCGCAGGCAGATGTGGTTCTCCAGACCGTATTGCACTATTTCTTCATCGTTACGGAGATCTGTGTGGCTTAGAAATAATATACAATTGACTTTTAAGGTGCTGAATAATTTTCGCAGACTATTTTCTTCGTCAATTAAATATATCTGATATCCCACAAGTCGGTATTTCTTGTTTTCGGGTTTTCGGGTGATAAATCCGAAAACATTATAAGGATTGTTTTCACTTCGTAGATAATTAGCCAGACTGATTCCCCTTTCGGAGATACCATATATTAAAGTTGCTTGTCTAGGTTTTTTTAAAAGCTGTAATAAATGATAGTAGAAATTGACGGTTAATATCCGTGTACACATGAGCAGGAAAACGGAACTGATAAAATCTGTTATAATGATGGAATAAATGAACAATCCGATGTAATCCAGTGTTATATATGCAAACAAAACAAATGTGAGAGCTTTCAGCATCATGGCATAAATGATACGTGTCAGTTCTACTAAGGTGGAATAACGTATAATTCCCTCGTAGGTCTTACAAATTCCAGTCCATACGATACTGGAAATGACCGCTATCAGCAGAATATAACGCTGCTGGTTGAAATGGATGCTGATATTAATCAAATAGTGGAAAAATAAAAAGATAGAAAATGAGGATATGACAGATAAAAAAACATCGATACACCATATTATATAGGGATGTATATAATCTGTCTGCAAAAATTTATTGCGTATTTTATTCTTTAATAGGGAAAGCATAGGTCGTTAAGGTATTTTTTTCAAGAAGGCTTGCGGAATATAAGAGGTGGCTACAGCACATACACCATGGACTGTTATAATAAGCCGGTGGTTCTTTTTAATGCGGCAGATATACCCTTCTGCACCTTTGAATGTTCCGTCAATGACTTTTACGTGGTCTCCTTGATAAAATTTAGGATTATCTGTGTCAAAATATTCTAGACCTTTTTCGCCTGACGAGGTAACGAGCATGAAGATGTTCATCTCTCTCTCGGGAATGGCTAAAGGAATTTTTTTAAAATCTATTTGCCGAGTATAGAGAATTACTTTATCGGTCAAGATCTTCTGTATCTCTTTTGCTATGTAAGTTTCCGAATGGAAGAAAAGCAATGAATTGATAACTGGTTTTCGTACGTTTTTTTTTGTTCCATCTTGTTTTAAAACCTTTACGGTTTCGCAGGGAATATAACATTTTATCTTTTTCTTCAAAAGAAGTTCTTCAATGGCAAAAACCTTATTATAGAATACTTTTAATGCAAACCAGTGTTTTTTCGAATTATTGTTTGATGTCATTTTTATCTTTAATACTTTAAAAATGGAAGGACATTCCTTCCATTCCTGCATGTTATATAACACACAGTAATCAGAGTTAAACTAACTTTTTTCTATAATTTGAAAACTTTAGCACGCAGCATTTTTCCTGATCCAAGAAAAATAAACTGTAACTCCAAATTCATACTGTCTCTAAGTAAGAGATGGTATAATATTATAATGTGAATATAATCAGCATGATAGGATATACCTACCAAGCTGATTTTTCAAACTTTTGTAACTTGTCTTTAGCCCTTCGTTTTTTATTTTTAACAACTTATTTTTTATTTTTATTTTGTAATGTTATTGTATTTAACAATTTTTCTATCATAGTATCGTAAAGTATTAAATATTAGACACAAGCATAATTATTATATATAGATAGAGAAAAAAAATGTTATCTATTTTGTTAATCAATAAAAAACAAGTATCTTTGCATCGAATTTATACCGTCTCTTACTTAGAACTACTGTTTTATCGAATCGATAATAGCTTTATTTACTTCATCTATAATTGAATTGTCTATCTTTGTCAAATAAATCAGTGTGGTTTTTTCCGAACTATGTCCCATGCCTGCACTGATGATTGACAAAGGTACATTTTTATTGCGTGCGGTTGTAGCCCAGGTATGTCTTGGAGTATAAGAGGATAAATTAATATTCGGTTCTAAAAGTTTGGAAAGACGTTTCAGTTGGCGATTATAGTAATTGAGCGCTATTTCATATTGTGAGTAGGCTTTATTCTCATCTTCTGTATTTAATATCGGGAACAAATATGGTGAGTCTTTTTTTTCATACTGGTTGATTATATTTTGTAGTCTGGTTTCAATCCTTATAGTTAATTCTTGACCAGTTTTATGTCTGACGTAGGTAATATATCCATTCTGTATATTCGATTTTTTTAAGTAGACGATATCGACAAAAGCCATTCCACGAGCATAAAAACTGAAAATGAACAAATCTCGTGCAAATTGCAGAGCCTTGGACTTTTTTAGGTCTATGGAGAGAAGCTGAGAGATCACCGTTTCTGTAACAGCACGTTTTCGGGTTCTATCCACTCCTGTATAGACGTTTTTGAATGGAAAAGTTTGTTCTATGATTTTTTGGGTTACAGCTTTGTTATATACAGAACGGAATATGCGCATGTAGAATGAAATGGTGTTTCGTACAACACCCCGTTGAATTAAAAAGGTGTTGTAACTTTCCACAAATTGTTCAGTTACAATATTGAACGTTGAATCTGTATTTTTCATAAATGCCTTCAGGCTTTTTAAGGTTTTGCTGTAATTACGAGCGGTTCCTCGTCGATTGTCATTTTTCAGCTTTTGAATTTGTTGGGTGAAAAAATCAGTAATACTGTAATCGGCGGTTGTTTGATAGAATTTTTCAATTATTTCATTAACTGTATAGTTTGCACATTCAGCATCTATTTTGTAGATGATTTTTTTTAGCCGGTCTAAATCCCTGTCTATTTTACACTGAAGTAAGTATGAGGTTGAGTCTGTGAAAATGATTTGTGCTTTATTGCTATCCCAATCTTGTGGATGAAGATGTATCTTCGTAGTGATTTGTTTAACCTGACGAAGATGTGTCAGTTGATAATAGATAGTTCCGGCCTTACCTGGAACAGTTGACGGACGTAATTTTACTTTTACAGTTGCCATAATTCTTAACAATTTTATTTATGCAATTCATTTAATTAAATAATAATAGTTGAATATACTATTTTGCCCTATTTCCTGTTGCTAAGATTGATAATCATCTCTCTTGCTTCAGTAGATCATGTCTTTCTAGGAGTCGGACTGGTATAATCTGAGAAATAGGGTATACTTGCCTTCTTTTTATTTAATTTTTACCGTATTGTAATTTGTCTTGAAGAAGGACTTGAAATATTGAACCATTTCGATCCTTGTATGTTCATCTGATGCAGTATAATTAGGAATAAGTCATATTACGCAAAAGGATATGGTATAGTCTGCAAGCGTAAACGGTATAACTCCTGGAAATTACGGTATTAGTTTTCCAAATCTATGCTGTTAGTTTGAAAAAACGTTGAGGACTGTCGGGGAAAATTTTTTCTTTTTTGGGTTAGGAGCACGGTTGAATTTTAAAAAAAGAATTATATTTGTACTACTCATTACCGAAACTATGGCAAAGAATAATTTACTAAGTGAGCAACTTGCTTATATTGGTGTCAGTTGTACTCCTACGCATCTGCATTTGTGCAGTTATAATGCTGAAAGTATTTGTATGCAGGATGGGAAAGATATAGATAGTTTAATCCCTTATTTGAATAAGAATGCTATAAACTGGATACAAATTCATGGTTTTCAGAATACGGAGGTCATACAGCATGTCTGTCAGAATTTTAATGTCGACTTTTTGACGATACAAGATATTTTGAACTCCAACCATCAGACTAAAATAGAACAGCATGATACATATAATGTAGTGATTTTGAAGTTACTTTTTTCTAATGATGATGGCTATGTGCCACAACAAATAGCCATTGTGCAAGGTGGAAATTATCTGTTGACCTTTATGGAGAAGGAAACAGACTTTCTGAATGATATAAATACGGCATTGGAAAAGAATGTGTTGAAAATACGTAACCGGCAGTCTGATTTCCTGCTCAGTGTTATTCTAAACAGTGTGATGGCCAGCTTTATATCCATCATTTCGGAATTGGAAGATGGATTAGAGGATTTAGAAGAGCAATTGCTTTCACCGGAACAGACTGATATGCCTGGTATTGAAAATATACAGCAATACCGCCGTAATTTTCGTGTAATAAAGAAATGTATTTTACCATTAAAGGAGGAAATCAGCAAGTTGTTGCATACTACTGATAATGATCTGTTGCACAAAGCAAGCCGTCCTTTCTTTAATGATGTCAATGATCATTTGCAGTTTGTATTGCAAACTTTAGATGGTTGCCGTGACATGATTTCAGCTTTGGTAGATATTTACCTTTCCAATAATGACCGGCGGATGAACAGCATCATGAAACAGTTGACTGTTGTTTCTACTATATTTATTCCGTTGACTTTTCTAGCAGGAATCTGGGGAATGAACTTCCAATGGATGCCTGAACTGGGGTGGCGGTATGGCTATGTATTTGCATGGACATTGATGTTAATACTAGTAGCAGTTATCTACTTCTATTTTAAGCGTAAAAAATGGTATTGATGGGAGAGGATGGATGGGATTTACTTAAATGTGAATCCCATATTCATGTTTTACTTCATTCATTACAAAGGTGCTTTCCAGTGAGCCCAAACTGTCAATCGTACCCAAGACATTGAGGATAAATTCCTGATAATACTTCATATTAGGGGAGTGTATTTTAAGCAAATAGTCATAACTGCCTGATATGTTGTAGCACTCTGTTACTTCAGGGATATCCTGAATTATTCGTGTAAATTCCGCAGCAATGTCCCGATTCAGTCTTCTTAGTTTGACACTGCAAAATACCACGAAGCCTTGGTTTAGTTTCTCAGCGTCCAATACGGCGATATATTTTTTTATATATCCTCCATTTTCCAATCGTTTGAGGCGTTCGAACACCGGAGTGGAGGAAAGGCTTACCCGTGCAGCCAGTTCTTTGGTGGTCAGTCGGGCATTTTCTTGCAAGGTACGTAGTATCTGCAAATCTACTTTGTCAAGTTTCTCTAAAGTACTCATAGAATAATATTCTTTCAAGAGGTTGATATTATTTTCATATCTGTCAATACAAATATATTGCATTTATCTTAGATTCCGGAGAATTTTTCGGGAAATGTAGTACAGAGTTATATTCTTTTTTTGCCAGAGAATGCAAGAAAAAGGCAGAATGATTTTATCTCTCAAAAATACTTTTTATCTTTGCAGCCGCTATGACAAAGTATATATATCTTTTTTATATCTTGTTAGGTGTATGTCTGTTGGCGGGCTTTGGTTCCGCATTTGGTAGCGGACAGGAGCACGATGTAGTTCGTACAGTTGATTTGGAAAACAGTGCGGTGGCGTTGTGCAACATATCTGAAAGCAATAACGGGCAGGAAAAAAAAGAGATAAATAATGAAAGCTACCATTTTTATAAAGTCGGTATCGGCGGTGCAGCTACTTCTTTTTCTTTTCGCACCTTGTGCTCCTCCAAAATTCTGCGAACTCATTCCTCTGCTTCCGTCATAGCCAAGTTGGCTAGATTCTTGAAAGTACTTCTTCCTGAAGAAAAACAAATTTCTTTTTCACCTATTCTTTATTTTACCCAATATTCCAGTGAATACTATATTTATCAGTTGAGGCGTATTCTTATTTAGCTTATTTTTCTTTTCGGCAAGGCCTATTTTTTTATGCCTTATATTTCTTTTGTTTTTATATTTTCATAATGGGGACTGGGGTGGATGCTTGTTCCTTTTATGAATGGTGTTATATGTTAATGTATTAATAACTAATGTATAATGGAATTTTTATTGGACTTTATACTTCACATTGACCAATATATGATAGATATTGTTCAAGAATATCATACTTGGGCTTATGTCATACTGTTTATAATCATTTTTTGCGAAACGGGATTGGTTGTCACTCCATTCCTCCCCGGAGATTCTTTGCTTTTTGTCGCGGGAGCTATTTCGGCTTTGCCCGATATGCCTTTGGAGGTTAATATTCTCGCTTTGGTTTTATTTATTTCGGCTGTGCTGGGCGATTCCTGTAATTATATGATAGGACACTTTTTTGGACGTAAACTTTTCAATAATCCCGATTCCCGTATATTTAGGCAAAGTCATTTGGAAAAGACACATGAATTTTATAAAAAATACGGAGGAAAGACAATCATTATTGCCCGTTTTGTACCTATAGTCCGTACATTTGCTCCTTTTGTTGCGGGTATGGGTAAAATGCATTATTATTATTTTATGGTGTATAATCTGATAGGGGGAACTTTGTGGGTCGGTATTTTCTGTTATGCCGGTTATTTTTTCGGCGATCTTCCATTTGTACAGAAGAATCTGAAATTGCTGATTGTGGCTATTATTGTCGTTTCTATATTGCCTGCCGTCATAGAAGTAGGCAGGAATAAGTGGAAAACTCGCAATTACTAAAATCAAACATATCAAAAACAATTTATTCAAATTACATTTATGAAAAATTCTTTTTTTAGTCGATTCACACCTCAGGAACCTAAGTTTTTCCCTATGTTGAAACGTTTGTCTGAAATCCTGACCTCATCATCGGATTTATTGGTAGAAAGCATGCAGCATGATAAGCCGGAAGAGAGAGCGAACTATTATAAACGCATCAAAGATATGGAACGTGAAGGTGACAAGCAGACTCATTTAATTTTTGACGAATTGGGAAAAACTTTCATAACCCCTTTTGATCGTGAGGATATTCACGATTTGGCATCGACTATGGATGATGTAATAGACGGGATTAACAGTTGCGCCAAACGCATAACGATCTATAATCCCCATCCTATTGCTAATAGTGGAAAAGAGTTGAGTTTGTTGATACAGCAAGCGGCTGTTTATATAAGTAAGGCAATGGATGAATTGGAAATTTTCCGTAAAAAGCCTACTGAATTAAGAGCATGTTGTACAAAATTGCATGATATTGAGAATCAAGCGGATGATGTATATGAACTCTTTGTTAAGAAACTATTTGAGGAAGAAAAGGATTGCATAGAACTGATTAAGATCAAGGAGATAATGCATGAATTGGAGAAAACGACCGATGCGGCAGAACGGGTAGGGAAAATCTTGAGAAACCTGATTGTGAAATACGCATAAAAGCAGAAAGTACAACATGGAATTATTAGTGATTATTATTACGTTGGCTTTGATTTTTGACTATATTAACGGATTTCATGATGCAGCCAATTCAATAGCCACCATTGTGTCAACCAAGGTTCTTACTCCGTTCCAAGCGGTGATATGGGCGGCATTTTTTAATTTTGTTGCGTTCTTTATTGCTAAATGTATAATCGGAGGATTCGGAATAGCCAATACTGTATCCAAGACAGTAGTGGAACAGTATATTTCCTTGCCGATTATTCTTTCAGGGGTTATTGCAGCTATTGTATGGAATCTGTTTACATGGTGGAAGGGGATTCCTTCTTCTTCTTCGCATACGCTGATTGGAGGTTTTGCTGGTGCTGCTATTATGGCTCATGGTTTTGATGCCATTCAGCTCAATATTATATTGAAGATTGCTGCTTTTATCTTTTTGGCACCATTTATAGGGATGGTTGTTGCCTTTGGATTCACGTTGCTTGTCCTCCACATTTGTCGTCGTGCACATCCGCATACGGCTGAGATGTGGTTTAAGAAATTGCAGCTTGTTTCTTCGGCTTTGTTCAGTATTGGTCATGGGTTGAATGATTCCCAGAAGGTAATGGGTATTATTGCTGCTGCCATGATCGCCGCTCATTCGGAAGGGTTAGGAATGGGGATAAATAGTATCAATGATTTGCCGGATTGGGTGGCATTTTCTTGTTTTACTGCCATTTCTTTAGGAACGATGTCAGGTGGATGGAAGATTGTGAAAACCATGGGAACTAAGATTACCAAAGTAACTCCTTTGGAGGGGGTTATTGCGGAAACTGCTGGAGCATTTACATTGTATCTGACAGAATATCTGAAAATACCTGTAAGTACGACCCACACCATTACAGGAGCTATTATCGGGGTGGGCGCTACTAAGCGTCTTTCAGCCGTCCGGTGGGGAATAACAAGAAGCCTGATGACGGCTTGGGTGTTGACTATTCCTGTCAGTGGAATATTGGCCGCTGCCATTTACGGAGTGGTTGGTCTCTTTTTAGGATGACCGGATTGTAGGCTGTTCTAGAAAATAAAGATCTGCCGTGACCGAGGTGACTGGGAAGCTACCTCGGTTTTGTATATGTACCTATTTGTAGGTAAAAAGTGGATGAAACAGATAATAAATATAAAATGTTATTGTGATTTTGTTATTTGTTTCTATTTTTGCAGTGGACTTACTGAACACAAAAATGAGAGAAAACGCAAAAGGCAGGATTTTTATAGCATGGCTGTTGTTTATGACGCTTATGCCATTTTTCATGGTGAAGACTTTTCACTACCATGAAGAAGATGCTGTTTGCCATTCTGATAGTGGAAATTCTCATGACTCCTCTCATCAGTGTCCCGTGTGTAACTTCACACTTTCACCTTTTACGCAAGTTGAAACATTACAACTTCATATTGTTCTTCCGGTTTTTGATTATCAGCCGGAAATAACGGTGGATAAGGTTTGCCAGGTTAAATCTTATCCTTATTATCTACGTGCGCCTCCCGTTTGCTGATTTACATAGTATCTTTTATTTATTCACAACATCAAATGATTGTAATTTATGCGTATCAGATATGTTTCGGGTACGCTGGGAATGTTTTTTGCCTTGTATTCAAATGCACAGGTAGTTTCTGATACGATTAAAAGTGTAGATTTATCCGAAGTGGTGGTGACGGGATCTTACCGACATGCTCAGGAGAAAAAGACTACCCTGACACTTGAGTTGTTTCAGAAAGATTATTTGAACCGGCATTTTACCGGTAATTTGGTACAGACTTTGAAAAATGTTCCCGGTGTACACTCGATGGATATCGGTGCGGGGTTCTCCAAACCTATGATTCGTGGTTTGGGATTCAACCGTATTGCCGTATCCGAAAATGGAATAAAACAAGAGGGGCAACAATGGGGAGCCGATCATGGGCTGGAAATTGATGCTTTTAATGTAGACGAGGTACGGATTCTGAAAGGTCCGTCTTCACTGTTCTACGGTAGTGATGCGATGGGAGGTGTCATCGAAATCCTTCCTTTGCTGCCACAAAAAGAGAACCGGTTTTTTGGTGAGGCTGCCTTATTGGGAAAATCAGTGAACGGCACTGTGGGCGGTTCACTGATGCTAGGTATTGAGAAGAATGCATGGCTGGTCAGAGTACGTTTCTCAGAACAGCACTATGGAGATTATCATGTACCGGCAGATACCATTGTATATCTTACCCAGTTGGTGCCTGTTTACGGTCATAAGCTGAAAAACACCGCTGGGTTCGAGCGCAATGTTTCTGCCATGGGAGATTATAGAAAGAAGTTTTATCAGATGAATATTGCTGTGAGCAATGTTTATCAGAAGATGGGCTTCTTTCCTGGTGCTCATGGCATTCCTGATATTTCCCGTTTGGAGGATGATAGGAACAGCCGTAATATTGACTTGCCTTATAGCAAAGTGAACCATCTTAAAGTAGCCACGCATCAACAGTATCTTTGGAATGGGGTACAACTTTCAGGTGATTTCGGCTATCAGTTCAATCATCGGGAGGAATGGAGTGCTTTCCATACCCACTATGACACTCAGGTGATGCCTGCAAAGGATCCGGATAGGGAACTGGTGTTCAAACTGCATACATTCAGCTCCTCTCTGAAGCTGCGGTTGTTCAATTCCTCTTCCTGGGAGCATATGGCAGGGTGGAATATGCAGATACAGAAAAATGCGATTGGCGGATATTCTTTTCTGCTACCGGAATACAAGCGTTTTATTACCGGAGCTTTTTGGCTGACGACTTTCCGACTGGATAATCAGTTGTCTGTAACTGGTGGGATACGTTATGATCGGGGAAGGATTGATATAACAGCATTCGAAGATCCTTATTTGGTGGAGTATCTACACAGACAAGGATATGAAGAAGAGGTAATACAGGCATATCGTTGGCGAAGTTATCCGGTGGACAGGGCTTATGGTAATTACTCCTGTTCGGCGGGAGTAGTGTGGACACCCGCTGCCGGTCATCTTCTGAAGATGAATGTGGGACGTAGCTTCCGTTTGCCGGGGGGCAATGAATTAGCATCCAACGGAGTACATCACGGAACTTTCCGTCATGAAAAAGGAGATGTCACTCTTTCTTCGGAACAAGGATGGCAGATTGATGCTTCCTATACCTTGGCTTATAAAAAAATGGAACTGGTTGTTTCATCTTTTGCCGGTTGGTTTGATAATTATATTTATTTGCGTCCTACGGGAGAATGGTCTGTATTGCCCCATGCCGGACAGATTTATCAATATAGTGGCGCACGTGCTTTGTTCATGGGTGGTGAGATAAATTTCAATATGGATTTTCTACGTCATTTTAATTATCGTTTGGTTGGTGAGTATGTCTATACTTATAATCGTGACGAACATACGGCTTTAAGTTTTTCACCTCCTGTATCCATGCGGAACATTCTAACATGGAATAAAAAGGATTTTCAGTTGTATGCTGAATTTCAAAGTATAGCTTCACAGAACCGTATAGCGAGAAATGAAGACCGCACATCCGGAGCTTGTTTGATTCATCTGGGTGGGAGTATTCATATACCTATGGCCAAGGCGGATATTGAAATATCTTTGGGTATTCGTAATTTGTCGGATGTGAAATATTACAATCATTTGAGTTTTTATAGGAAAGTGGAAATCCCTGAACCGGGAAGAAACTTTCAGATTTCGATTAAAGTACCATTTAAACAATTATTAAAATGAAAACAAAATTTTATTTTCTTGTAATCAGCCTATTGGCTATATGCTCTGTTTGTCTGCCTGCGTGTGATAATGATGAAAAAGGGGATGTAACAAAGCCCGTGATCGATTTGATAGAACCCGAAGAGGGAGCGGTGTTGAAAATTGGTAATGAGAAAGGGGTACATTTTGAAATGAATTTGTCAGATGATGTGATGTTGAAATCGTATAAAATCAATATTCATAATAATTTTGACCACCACGGACATGATTCCCGGGCAGCCGGACAGAAAAACATAGCTTTTACTTTTGACAAGGTATATGATGTTTCCGGTTTGAAGAATACAAAAGTACATCATCATGATATTGTTATTCCGGCTGATGCTGCTCCCGGAGATTATCATCTGATGGTATGGTGTACCGATGCGGCGGGCAATCAGACAGAAATGGCTCGTAATATTGTCTTGAGTGCGGACGGAGGTACTGAAACGGAACATGATCATGACCATGAGTGATCTTTTGTATCAATCGTATTGTGTGTATTAATTGTCTGATGGCGGTCGATGTGAATCGGCCGTCACTTTATTTTGTTGGATGTCGCCAAAGAATAATTTTCTTCCAGGAGGTAATAATCCGTTTGTAAATAGAATATTTGTTCTGTAAATAGTGATGATTGTAGCTCTATTTTCTTTATTTTTAGTATATCTTGTTTGATATAACTACCTTTAATACCTTTGCAACAGGTAAAAACAGAAATATATAACTCTAAAAAGATAAAGATTATGGCTACAAAAAAATTACATTTCGAAACATTACAACTTCACGTAGGACAGGAACAACCAGACTCGGCTACGGATGCTCGTGCAGTTCCTATTTATCAGACTACATCTTATGTATTTCATAACTCGGCACATGCAGCCGCACGTTTTGGTTTACAAGATCCGGGTAATATTTATGGGCGTCTGACTAATTCCACTCAAGCTGTTTTTGAACAGCGTGTGGCTGCATTGGAAGGAGGAGTGGCAGGACTTGCCGTAGCTTCCGGGGCTGCTGCCATTACTTATGCGTTTCAGAACATTACTCGTGCAGGTGATCATGTTGTAGCTGCAAAGACTATTTACGGAGGTACTTATAACCTGCTGGCTCATACGTTGCCGACTTATGGTGTGACTGCTACATTTGTGGACCCTAGTGATCTTTCTAATTTTGAGAAAGCTATTCAAGAGAATACAAAGGCGGTGTTTATCGAGACTTTAGGGAATCCTAATTCGAATATTATAGATATAGAGGCTGTGGCGGAAATAGCACATCGCCATCACATACCTTTGATTATTGATAACACTTTTGGTACTCCTTATCTAATTCGTCCCATTGAGCATGGAGCGGATATTGTGGTACATTCCGCTACAAAATTTATTGGTGGTCATGGAACTTCACTGGGTGGCGTGATTGTTGATTCAGGTAAATTTGACTGGGTGGCATCAGGTAAATTTCCTCAACTGACAGAACCAGATCCTTGCTATCATGGGGTGCGTTTTGTAGAGGCGGCAGGTCCGGCCGCTTATGCTGTCCGTATTCGTGCTATTTTATTGCGTGATACTGGCGCGACTATCAGTCCGTTTAATGCTTTTATTCTGTTGCAGGGATTGGAGACACTTTCATTGCGTGTGGAACGTCATGTAGAGAATGCGTTGAAAGTGGTGGAGCATTTGAAAAATCATCCGAAGATCAAGAAAGTAAATCATCCTTCCTTGCCGGAACATCCTGACCATGCTCTGTATCAGCGTTATTTCCCCAATGGAGCCAGTTCTATTTTCACAATCGAGGTGAAAGGTGGTCAGGAAGAAGCATATCGTTTTATCGATAGTCTGGAAATTTTTTCTTTGTTGGCCAATGTCGCTGATGTGAAGTCATTGGTTATCCATCCTGCCAGTACCACTCACTCTCAGTTGAATGCGGAAGAATTGGCGGAACAGGGTATTTATCCGGGGACAGTGCGTTTATCAATAGGTACGGAACATATAGATGATTTGCTGGCCGATTTGGATCAGGCATTAGCTGGAATTTAATAAGATATACTAATAGAATAAGGAATATTACTACAATATAAAATCAATATATGGATAAGAAGTGTATGCCGGAGGTTTGTGTAAAGATACATTATACATGCTTCTGGCATTACTTTATTTTTACTAATAAAAAAGGATAGATCATTAATCCAAATAGGATTCTTTTTTGTTATTAAAAAAAGAATCTTTGCGGAAGTGGGGTTTCAAAGGCTTAATTTAAGAGTTTATGGATACCGTTCCTTTAACTTAAATACAATGGTTATGAATCTAGTCCTTGCTATTATTCCGGTATTGCTATTAATTATCCTGATGGCGTTTTTTAAAATGTCCGGTGACAAAAGTAGTGTGATTTCCCTTGTCGTTACTATGCTGATTGCTTTTTTCGGCTTTCATTTTCCGGTAGACGATTTGCTGTTTTCTTTTCTGTACGGTGCATTGAAAGCTGTTTCTCCTATTCTGATTATTATTTTGATGGCGATATTCAGCTATAATGTTTTATTGAAGACTGAAAAAATGGAGATTATCAAGCAACAGTTTTCTTCTATTTCTACCGATAAAAGTATTCAGGTATTGCTGTTGACATGGGGATTTGGTGGCTTGCTTGAAGCTATGGCAGGATTTGGTACGGCAGTGGCTATACCGGCGGCGATTCTTATCAGCCTCGGATTCAAACCGGTATTTTCGGCAACAGTCAGTTTGATTGCCAATAGTGTGGCTACTGCTTTTGGGGCTATTGGTACACCGGTCTTGGTATTGGCGAAAGAAACGAATCTGGATGTATTGGTGCTAAGCGCCAATGTCGTGTTGCAGCTTTCGGTACTGATGTTTCTCATTCCTTTCGTATTGCTGTTCCTGACCGATTCGAAATTAAAATCCTTACCTAAAAATATTTTCCTGTCTTTGTTGGTCGGTGGTGTCTCATTAGGCAGCCAGTATATTGCCGCCCGCTATATGGGGGCGGAGTCTCCGGCTATTATTGGAAGTATTTTATCTATCATTGTTATTGTAGCCTATGGCAAACTGACTGCTTCTAAAAAGGAAAAAGCAAGGAAAAGCACATTGAAAGGGCTCGAGGTACTGAACGCGTGGAGTATCTATCTTCTTATCTTGTTCTTGATTATTCTGACTAGTCCGTTGTTTCCCGGTTTGCGTACAACACTTGAAAATAATTGGGTGACCCGTATCAGTCTTCCGATTAATGATTCAACTATGAATTATACGGTTTCTTGGCTGACCCATGCGGGAGTTTTACTTTTTGTGGGCACGTTTGTCGGTGGGCTGATACAAGGAGCCAAGATATGGGAGCTGTTTGCTGTACTCTGGAATACGGTAAAGCAGTTAAAGAAAACTTTTATCACGGTAATTTGTCTGGTAAGTTTGTCCACTATCATGGATACGGCAGGTATGATTTCAGTTATAGCCACTGCTTTGGCGGTTGCTACAGGAAGCCTTTATCCGTTGTTTGCCCCTGTTATTGGTTGCCTGGGTACCTTTATTACGGGCAGTGATACTTCTTCAAATATTTTGTTCGGCAAATTACAGGCTAATGTGGCCGGGCATATTCAAGTAAGTCCCGACTGGTTGTCGGCAGCCAATACGGTGGGGGCGACAGGTGGAAAAATAATTTCTCCGCAAAGCATCGCTATTGCCACTTCTGCCGGAAACCAACAGGGAAAAGAAGGGGAAATCCTAAAATCCGCCATTCCATATGCACTGGCGTATGTGGTAATAACCGGAGTGATTGTTTATATTTTCAGCTAATCTTTTCCGGTACATAGGGTGCGCCGGACGATAGCTTATAGTACCAATTCCTTGAACAACTGTTGTAAGGTAGCATCCAGGTTCATGGAAAATCCGGGATGAGGCCGTGAAGTCTGTATACAGGCACTACGTACAGCGGTCAGCCAACGGAACCGGTCCGGAATTTCCATTTGTGCTATGCTTCCTCCCTCTTTCTTTCCTTGGCATACCTTATCAAATACCTGTAGTGCATTCTTTAGGCATTCCATATCTACTTCCGTAGAAAATACTCGCAACTTCTGTTCATTCAGTACATAGATTGCATTCAGGTATCTGGCTTGTTTGGAGAACAAGACTATTCCTATATTAAGAAACTCCTCACGCTCTACTTTGGGGACAAAGCGGATTACTGCATATTCATATAAGTGCTTTTCTGGCATTTTGTGCTTCTTTTACAAATAGTTCGGAATGGTGAACCCTTTCTTTTAAAAAATGAAAATATACCTCTCTCAGATCTTGTATTGTTTCTCCTTCTTCTGCCCAAGTAAGCCAGTCATCGGGTATGGCATCTGTTATTTCCTGTAGTTTTTCTTCGGTCAGTATTTGTTTGAACCGGTTATCCGCTTCTTCCAACTGGCTGGCATAAGGCAGAAGTACATGGTCTTTTATTCTTAGAAAAGGATTGACAGCCTGTTTCTGCCAGTTTTCCCATGAATGATGAAAGTAAAGTGCTGCGCCGTGATCTATCAGCCACAGTTCTTTATGCCACATCAGCATATTGGTATTCTTGATGGTACGGTCTACGTTGGTGAGCAGAGCGTCCAGCCATACTACTTGTGAAGCGGTTTGTACGTCTACCTGATGTACGATGGGGTCAAAAGTCAGTGCGCCCGACAAGAAATGAAGTCCTAGATTCAGCCCACGACTCCATTGCAACAAGTCTTGTATCTCTTCATCTGCTTCTGTCCGGCCAAATGCTTCGTCCAGTTGCAGAAAGACGATTTCGGGTACGCGGAAATGAAGGGCACGGGCTATTTCTCCACCTATCAGTTCAGCGATAAGCGCCTTGGTTCCGTGGCCTGCTCCCCTAAATTTGACGACATATTTAAAATCATCATCCGCTTCGGCCAATGCGGGCAAGGAACCTCCCTCACGCAGGGGCATAATGTAGCGAGTGACATTAACTGTACGTAAATCCATTTAAACCTCCTTGATTATAGGGAATAAAGATACGATGTTTTTGGGTATTAGGAATAAAAATAGTCCGTAAATTGGGAATTATAGCACTAATTTAGCATTTAAGATACTTCCAAATCTGCTGAAATATGCTGCAACCAGGGATAAACTGTTGAAAAATCGTAAAAAAAGAGATAGATAGGAGATTTATTGCCAAAAAAGAATTTAATTTGAACAGTTTTATAATTTATAAAAAAAAAGAACATGAACGAATTAATTGCTAAAATCAAAGAATTGAACGAAGTTTTTATGTCTGATGCTGCATTGCAGATTGAAAAAGGTAACAAAGCTGCAGGAACACGTGCGCGTAAAGCATCATTGGAATTGGAAAAACTGATGAAAGAATTTAGAAAAGCATCTTTGGAAGCTTCTAAGTAATCTTTTATTCGTCTTTTAAAGATTTTTATAAGCCATCCTTCGGGGTGGCTTTCTTATTTTCTACTAAGTTTTGCTTTTATTTCGGGGGATAATTGATATTTTTGTATTTTTATTGGTGGGTGGTTAACCTAAAGGAAAAGGGATGTTTATGAAGAATATGTGTCTATTGCCTGTATGGGCGGTTTTATTGATTATAGCAGGGACTTTCTTTTCTTGTGAAAAGAAGAAGGATATGGCTATATACCGTCAGGCGGATTCTTTGAACTTGCTTTCTTATCATATGCGCTATAAGAATTTGGACACAGCGTGTAAAGCAGCGCATGACGCCTACAAACTGGCGGATGGATTCCCCTCCCTGCGTGCCGGGGCATTGAATAATCAGGGTTTCTGCGCCTTTATCCACATGGACTTTGAAAAAGCCGAAGATCTTTTTCTTCGCGTATATGAGGAGTCAAACAATGAATTGGAATGTCTGATAGCAGATATCGGTATGATGAAAATTTGTCAGCGTACCGCCATGAACAAGGAGTTCTATGATTATCGTAACAGTGCGTTACGGCGTATGAAACGTATCAGCGATGACCGTTCTGCTATAACTGATCCCGGAGAGCTGGAACGGCTTAATTATGCCCGTTCTGAGTTTTCCATTGCTTCTGCCATTTATTACTATTATTTGCAGCAGGAACAGCAGTCCTTGGAGGCGATTAATGAAATAAAAGTAGACGAGGCGCTGGAAAGTGATACTGCCCAATTGCTCTATTATTATTATATGAAAGGGTCTGGCGGTATGTATGAAGCGGATACACCGCAGGATGTGGTATTGGGTGAGTTTAACTATCTGATAGAATGTCTGGGTATCAGCAGGGAACACGGGTATATCTATTTCGAGGCGAATGCATCTCAGGCAATGGCAGAATTGCTGAAAGAGAGGAAAAATTTCGATTTAATTATGGAAAGGCGTCCCAATGTGATGCGTGCCATCAATAGCGAGGACTTGCCGTGGGAGGAACTGACCATGCGTTTTGCCTGGCAGGCTTTGGATTTGTTCAAAAAATATGGAGATTTGTATCAGATTTCGGGTACATACCGCACTTTGGCGTCGTGCAGCAACGAGCAAGGCAGGTATGAAGACGCGCTGCATTACTTGTCGGAAGCGCTGGGGTACGTCAACCGGCATCACGAAAAATATTACCATTGTACGGATACCATGGACAGGCTTCGTCCGTATGTTCCCATGGCTACCACTTCCATTGAACTGGAATGGATTAATGACGATGGTATAAAAAGTGTCCCCGAATGGATCGCCCGTTTCCGTGAACAATTGAGTGTAACATATGCGGCGTTAGGAATGAAACCCCAGTCGGATTATAATCGTAATATTTATCTGGATATTTTGGACTACACCCGCCAGGACAAAGAATTGGAGAGTCGTTATAATGCGTTGGAGAAGGAATCGGAAGCCTTGAACGGACTTCTGGTGGTAGTGGTGATTGGTATCGCTGTCCTTATCATTCTATTTTGGATATTGAATAAAAGATGGCGTGTGCGGAATGCTCTTTACATTGATAAGTTGAAACGTACTTTGGAAATATGTCGTAAGATAACGGCTTCCGTACCCATTGATGCGGGGGAGATAGAGGATGTGACAAAAGCGGTAGTTGCCTCGGTGAAAGAGGATATTCTTCCGTTGGTGGGAGCCACGGACTTCCGTATTGTGGCTGAAAATGGAGAGGGAAGAGAGGTGTCGGGACAAGGGATTTGTACAAGTTTTATCTTGAATATTCCAAGCAGGGAACAACCTTTGGGCGAGGTGCATCTGTATTCGGAGCACAAAATGAAGAAAGATGATAAAGCACTGATGAGGGTCATTACACCTTACATTTCGTGGACACTGGAGAATGGACTGGCTTTTATTTCGTTGGGCGATGAACGGAAACGGCTGGAAAAGGAGCAATATGTCCATGAACAGCATTTGGCGGAGAATAAACGGCAGAATCTGGTGAAGAAAGCCTGTTTGTTTATTGTCACAGGCATTATGCCTTATATAGACCGCATCATGAATGAAGTGCATAAACTAACCGTACACAACTATATTCAGAACGAAGAAATAAAAGAAAGCAAATACCGTTATATCGACGAACTGATTACCCGTATTAATGAGTATAATGATATTCTGGCCTTATGGATTAAGATGAGGCAGGGGACACTGAGCTTGAATATAGAGAATTTTGAGTTGAATTCCCTTTTCGATGTACTGGTGAAAGGGCGTAAGACTTTCGAGATGAAACAACAGACCCTGACCATAGAGCCGACTGCCGCCATTGTGAAAGCGGATAAGGCTCTGACGCTTTTCATGATAAATACGTTGACAGAAAATGCCCGTAAATATACGCAGCCGGGAGGAAATGTTTCTGTTTATGCGCAGGAAACAGAATCTTACGTGGAGATTTCGGTGAAAGATGACGGTCCGGGGCTTTCACAGGAAGATGTGGAGCGTATTCTGAGTGAGAAAGTTTATGATTCAGGTAAAATCGGATTGCAGACCAGCGAAAATGTCAGCGAATTGCAGAAGAATAAAGGTCATGGTTTCGGTTTGATGAATTGCAAAGGCATTATTGATAAATATAAGAAGACCAATGAAATATTCCGGGTCTGCCTGTTCCGGATAGAAAGTGAATTGGGGAAAGGCAGCCGTTTCTATTTTCGTCTGCCCAAAGGAGTGCGCAAAACGTTGATGTTGGTACTGGTCGCTTTTCTTTCTGTCCTGACAGGATGTAATGAGGGGAGAGAGAAAGACGGGAAAGCGGAACAACTCACTCTTAATGATTCCATTCAGCGATATGATAAATTATTGGCTGTTGCGAATGAATATGCATACGATGTTTACAATTGTAACATTGATGGACTATACCAACAGGCATTGTGTTATGCGGACAGTGCTCTACATTGTTTGAATAAGTATTATATTATGTATTCGGGCAGCAAAGGGCCTTTGTTGGAATTGGAAGGAGAGGGGGCTGCAGCGGATTTAGATTGGTTCAACCGGCATTTTGATACCGATTACTATGCCTTGCTGGATGTTCGCAACGAGGCAGCAGTCGCTTTTTTGGCTTTAGGTAATCTGGAGGCTTATCGTTATAACAATAATGCTTATACGGCGCTGTACAAACAAATCAGTGAGGACACCTCATTGGAGCAATATTGCCGTCAGATGCAGCTTTCTGCCAATAATAAGACGGTGGCTATCATTCTTTGTGTGGTTATTCTGTTGGTATTGCTGGTGGGTTATTATATTCTGTATTTCCGCCACCGTTTGATTTATCGTTATAACTTGGAACAGGTGTTGGAAATCAACAAGCAGGTGTTTTCGGCCTCTTTGCTTGACGGAAGAACCGACCGGGATATTGCTGCAAGTCTGGTCAATGATATGTTTGAGACGGTGAATGAGTTGCTGCCCATTGATGTGTTGGGCGTAGCGGTTTATAGTGAAGACAACCATAGCTTGAATTATGCTTTTTCACCGGTGGAGGATGAGAACGAAGAAATGCGTGAGATGATGGCCCGTAGCTTTGACGCGAAGACATCTTATTGGCGTGAGAAAGATAGGTTAAAGTGTTTGCCCTTGTGGGTGGAAGCAGGTAACGAGAATCGTTGCACGGGTGTGCTGGCATTGAAAATCGCTTTGCCTGTGGAGCGTGAGGACGACCGCTTGATGTTGGAGCTTGTGGCCGGATATGTAGCCATCATTGTATATAATGCAGTGGTACTGATGGCACAGAAATATCGGGATATAGAAAGTGCGCAGGATGATGCGCGCCGAGCTATACGGGAGGAAAACCAGTTGCATGTGCAAAATTTGGTATTGGACAATTGCTTGTCAACCATTAAGCATGAGACAATCTATTATCCTAACCGGATAAAACAGATTATCGACAGGTTGAACACCCGTCAGGCAGGAGAAAACGAAGCTGTGCAAGTAGAGACGATTGGTGAGTTGATCAGTTATTATAAGGATATATTTACTTTGCTGAGTTCATGCGCCGCACGTCAGTTGGAAGAAATTACTTTCCGCAGAGGTGTTGTGAAAGCCGGCGAGCTGGCCGATTATGCGGCACGGTATATAAAACGTGCTGGAAAACGTATGCCGCATCGGGTAGAACTGAGGACGGAGGTGGAACATGTTTCCGTACTGGGAGATGTCATTCAGCTGAAGTTTATGTTGGAGAATCTGATAGATGAAGCGCTATCATACGAGGTGGATGGCCTTTTGGAATTGTGTATTTATAAGGATAAGGATTTTGTGCGGTTTGATTTCCGCGATACGCGTCGCGAAAAGTCGCAGGAAGAGTTGAACTTGTTGTTCTACCCACATCTGTCTCGTATGAAGCAGGGGCAGGAAGGAGTTCTGACCGGTACGGAATACCTTATTTGTAAGCAGGTGATTCGTGACCATGATGAATTTGCCGGAAGACGCGGTTGCCGTATCAATGCGCAGCCTGCCGCTGAGGGAGGGTTCACCGTATGGTTCACCCTGCCTGCCCGTTGAATGTAGAATGTAAAAAAACAATGCATATTATGGAGAATAATAGATTTAAAGTCATCATTGTAGAGGATGTCAAACTGGAATTAAAAGGAACGGAAGAGATATTCAGACACGAAATTCCAAATGCGGAAGTCATCGGAACGGCCATGACTGAGAATGAGTTTTGGGAATTGCTGAAAGTGCAGTTGCCCGATATGGTTTTATTGGACTTGGGCTTGGGGGGATCGACTACCATCGGTGTGGAAATCTGTTCTTCTTTACGGAAGAACTATCCGGATATGAAGGTGCTGATTTTCACTGGTGAGGTGTTGAACGAAAAGTTATGGGTGGATGCGCTGAATGCGGGTGCGGATGGTATAATCCTGAAGACGGGAGAGTTGCTGACTGCCACAGATGTACAGGCGGTGATGGATGGTAAGAGACTGGTTTTCAATTATCCCATTCTGGAGAAAATAGTGGCACGTTTCAAGCAGTCGGTGGCTCAGGAGCAGCGTAGGCAGGAAGCTGTCATCGATTATGATATTGATGAATATGATGAGCGTTTGCTTCGCCATCTGGCCTTGGGGTATACCAAAGAAATGATTACTAATCTGAAAGGGATGCCTTTCGGGGTCAAGTCCATAGAGAAACGTCAGAATGAATTAATAAACCGTTTGTTCACATTGGATGAAAGAAATGGTGTCAATGCCTGTCGCTTGGTGACCCGTGCTTTCGAGTTGCGGATTCTTGATATTGATAATTTGGAACCGGATGAAGAGTAAATATTATTTCCCTCATACCGCTACTGTATTTTTTCTGCTGACAGTAGCTGTAGCCTTGTTCTCATGGATAGGAAGTATTTATGGGCTGGGGAAGGTGCAAAGCCTGCTCAGCCCCGAAGGAATCCGGTGGGAATTGAGGCATGCTATGGGGAATTTTGTCCAGACACCGGCATTGGGCATAGTAATGATGCTTTTTTTAGGGTTCGGCATTACGGTTCATTCCGGGGTATGGGGCACGTTGGGGAGAATAGTGAAAAGAGGAAAGCCCATTTCCCGTAAGGAAAAGCGTGCGTTGATATTGGCAGGTTGTATGCTGCTTGTTTATATCATAATGATTATTGGCACCACTTTTGCCCCATGGACTATGTTGCGTAGCGTGACGGGATCTCTCACGAATTCTCCGTTTCAAAAAGGGATTTATTATCTCATTTCGTTTGGTGTGGGATTATCGGGTATGGCTTTCGGCTATGCATCGGGACGTTTTCGGGATGATAAGGATATAATAAGAGGGATGTCCTGTCTCTTTTCTCGTTTTGCCGATTACTTTGTGGTGCTTTTTTTTATAGTTCAGTTCTTTTCCTCATTGATGTATACGAATTTGGTGGAATGGGTTGGAATAGATTCATATATAGTGTCTTACGTTTTTCATATTTGTTGCTATTTACCTTTCGCTTGGATGTTGAATAGAAAAAAATAGGTTGTTAATGCAAAAAAAGTTACGGATTCTTTTGGTAATTTCAATAAAAACCGTACCTTTGCACTCGCAATTAAGGATGGTTCCGTAGCTCAGCTGGATAGAGCAACGCCCTTCTAAGGCGTGGGTCTTGCGTTCGAATCGCAACGGAATCACATAAAGAAACTGTATCTCTTTCGGGGGTACAGCTTTTTTTATGGAAATATTTAAAAAGGATTCATCTAAAAGCAGGGCTATGGAAAAGATCTTGTCCATATCTCTAAACCTTTCCCATTGGATAGTTAAGGGTTTTCTTCCTGCTTGTTCTATCTCCGCAAGCCTTTGGAGTTAACTCCATAGCCTTTGGAGATAACTCCAAAGCTTATGGAGATAACTCCAAGGGCTATGGAGATAGAATAATCCGTATAAAAAGGTTTAACCTGGAAAGAGAAAAGGCTTATGCAACAGGGACGGATGCAATACATTGTTGTTTAATTCCGATGGCGGGTTATTACTTTTTCTCAGTTTCTTCGTCCTTTGGACCTCACGGCAGCGGAAAGATTGAACCGGTTAAAAAGTCATGTTAACCCTTTTTGCATGCAGAAGATGTATATACTGAATCTAAAGAAAGGTATGAACCGGAAAATAAGAAGTAGTTCCCGTTAAATTTCTACTATCCCTTAGAAACGGAACTTTCTTCTTTTCTGAACAAAAAATCCCACTCATTCGTCATATTTTCCTCTTTTACATCAGAATATATTTGTACTTTTGGTCCGGATGCCCCAAGGAAAGAACATTTTCTTTGTCAGGCTTGTCTGAAAATCATAAATAAAACAACTACCGACTATGACAACACAAAAGTACAAAAGCCTATTGGTGATAATATGGGCACTATGGGCTTTTCATCCTTGTTTGGCTATTGACGATGTGCTCCGTACAGCCAAACGTGATGCTATTTTAGCACAAATTACAGGAGCCGTTCGTCCGAAAAAGCAGATTTCACTTATTTCGTTTGGTGCGAAAGGAGATGGGAAAAAAGATTGTAAACCTGCATTTGATAAAGCGATGAAGCGTGCTGCCCATATGGGAGGAGCACATATTGTGGTTCCCGCAGGGGAATATCTTTTGAATGGTCCTATTCATTTTGTAAGTAATGTATGTTTGGAACTTCAGGAAGGGGCGACCTTGAAATTTTCATCTGAACCGGCTTTTTATCTCCCTCTGGTGAAAACCAGTTGGGAAGGAACTTTCCTTCAGAATTACAGTCCTTTTATTTATGGATATCAGTTGGAAAATGTTTCCATCATCGGCAAAGGAGTGATAGATGGAAATGCGGGGACTACTTTTGCCACTTGGAAAAGTAAGCAGAAGATAGGGCAGCAGCTTAGTCGTGAAATGAATCATAAAGAAGTGCCGGTAGCCGAACGGAACTTCGGTGAGGGGTATTGGTTGCGTCCGCATCTGGTGCAATTCTTTGATTGTAAGAATATTACAATTGAGGATGTGTTTATTACGAATGCGCCTTTCTGGTGTATTCATTTACTGAAATCGGAGAATATTATCTGCCGTGGCATACGTTATGATGCAAAATTGGTCAACAATGATGGCATCGACCCTGAGTACACCCGTAATTTGCTGATTGAAAATATTGAATTTAATAATGGAGATGACAATGTGGCCATTAAATGCGGACGGGATAATGACGGATGGAAAACCAGTTGTCCTTCGGAAAATATTATTATTCGTAACTGTAAGTTCAAAGGGCTTCATGGTGTGGTGTTGGGCAGTGAGATGTCATCGGGAATACAGCATGTTTTCGTAGAGAATTGCACTTACGGAGGCTATTGTAAACGAGGTATTTTTATCAAGACGAATCCGGACCGCGGAGGTTTTATTCGTGATATTTATGTGAATAATTGTGAGTTTGGTGAAGTGGAGGATCTTTTTTATGTAACTTCCATGTATGCAGGCGAGGGGATGGATAACCATCATTTTACTGAGGTGCATGATATTTATGTAAAGGATTTGAAATGCAAAAAGGTGAATGTAGCTGCATTGGTGCTTCAAGGTACAGAGGCAAAGCCTATTTATAATGTGACTTTTGATAACGTGGATGTGGATAAAGCAGGGATAGGTCTTAGTTTTTCGAATACGAAGACAATTGGGGTTTCTAATTGTAATTTGGGAGGTTATGTTGGGGTGCCGTCTACAGCCAGTGCGAAAGATGGTATATTCAATAAATAGATTTGTTTGACTTCTTGGTTCACTTCGCCGATTCCTTGAGAAAGTCTTGTTACGCTGGAATGACAGAGTAAAAGGAAAGCAGGAAACTGTTTTCGTACAGACTGGGGAGGATTTTTCATCCCTCAGCTAAACAAATGTTTTTATAGATGGTTCTATAAGTAAAAAAGACGATAATTATGAATACAAATGAATTTGCCCGAATTTTATTGACTTGGATTAAGAATTTTCTATCATGGATAGGCATCCCGCGCGATAGGTTGAATGAACTGGATGAGATTATTTTCTTGATCCTGATTGTAGTTATTGCTTTTGCTGTAGGAGCTGTATTTCATTATTTATCTGTGCGTTTCACACGGAAGGTGTTGAAATATAAAAATATCAGTTTTTTAAGTTCGCTGATAGAATACAATGCTTTGCGGAAAATGTCTGCGGTCATTCCGCCGCTTATTATATCCGCTTTGTTGCCGTTTGCGTTCGATTATCGTTCTACTTGGTTTACTGCCAGTGAAAAAATCACTTGGATTTATTTCTTTATCGCTTTGTTGTTTTCGGTCAATGCCGTGTTAAATTCGGTGGGTAATGTGCTGATGAACAAGGAGCAGTTACAGAATCGTCCGATGAAAGGTTTCATACAAATCTTTCAAGTGATTTTTTCGTGTATTGCCATCATTGTCATCATTTCTATATTGATTAATAAGTCGCCTCTCAATCTGATTACCGGACTGGGTGCTTTTGCTGCCGTGCTGATGTTGATTTTCAAAGATACCATCCTTGGCTTTGTGGCGGGGGTGCTGCTTTCCGAGAATGATATGGTGCATATCGGCGATTGGATTGAGATGCCTCAGAATAATGTGAATGGGGTGGTGATGGATATCACTCTGAATATTGTGAAGGTTCAGAATTTCGATAATACTATTGTCACTATACCTCCTTATTCATTAGTTTCCGGTTCATTTATCAATTGGCGTGGGATGACTGAATCGGGCGGACGGCGTATTATGCGCGAGTATGCGTTGAAACTGGATTACATACAACCCTGTACTCCTGAATTTTTGGAGAAAATGAAGAAATTTGATGCTGATTTGGCCGACTTTATCACAGAAAAGCAGAAACAGGCGGCCGAAGGAAAGGTAGCGAATACTGACAATCCGGCCGGATTGGTAAATGGAACCATTGATACGAATGTAGGGCTGCTTCGTGCTTATATGACTCTCTATCTGAAGCGCCATCCTTTTATCAGTAAGGACCTGTTGCTGATGGTACGCACGTTGGCTCCTACGGAGAATGGTCTGCCTGTACAAATTTATTGTTTCTCGGCCAATAAGAACTGGCCTAGTTATGAATCTATCCAGGCGGAAATCATGGAGCATTTTGTTTCTGTTCTTCCCGAGTTTGGATTGTATCCGTTCCAGAATCCTACTGCCAGAGATTATGTAATCAGTGGTTTGATAGAGTCTGGCAAGGACCTTTCTACTGTAGACGGAATTCCTTGGCATTCGGTCTTGCCAAAGGAAGAAAAGGTATAGTTAGGGATTTAAACATTTATTAATGACTTGCGGTTGAACAATTCTTGTTGCCGCCGTGTTATATAAATGTGTTTTTCATAGTATTAGATTAAAGGTTGAAGATTGCAATCGGCTTGAGAGAAGTAGTTGCATCTGAAGTAGAAGCGTCTACTATAAAAAATATAGAAAGGTTGTTCCTTACGGGACAGCCTTTTTGTTTTGTTAAAAGAAACCATTCGCATTAACTTGAAATGTTAAAGGATTTGTTGCTTTTATTAAACAATACTATAATTTCTCCTTAACGCTTCCTTAAATTTGCAGATAGCAGGAAAGTGCGTATATTTGTATGTGTGTTTTTCATAGTATTAGATTTAAGGTTAACAAAAGGTTGGAGCAAGGCGTTGCTCCTTTTTTTATGGAATAACGTGAGGCTTACATCTGCTGTCCGGTTCCGATACCCAATACAGAACCACAGAGAAGAATCCGTGCAATGTATTCCTCTCCGTGACTGTGTAACTTAATTCTGCTCTTTAATGCAAGGAGAAGGCTGAATTAAATAATCTCGATGCCTTGCTTCCGGCATAACTCCAATCCCACATCCTTTAACTTGAATTTCTGTATCTTTCCGCTGCCCGTCATAGGGAACTCATCAACAAAGAAGATATATTTAGGAATTTTGTAACGGGCTATCTTGCCATCGCAAAAGTCACGTACATCGAATTCGTTCATTTCCACCCCTTCGTGCAAGATGATGAATGCGCCTACCGCTTCTCCGTATTTCTTGGAGGGGATACCGGCTACCTGTACATCTTTTATTCCTTCCATCTGATACAGGAACTCTTCTATTTCCCGTGGATAGATATTCTCTCCGCCACGGATAATCATGTCTTTTATTCTTCCTGTGATACGATAATTACCTTCTTCGTCTTTCACTCCCAAATCCCCTGAGTGGAGAAAGCCGTTCCGGTCTATCACTTCGGCGGTTGCTTCGGGGTTTTTGTAATACCCCTTCATGGTGTTATACCCTTTGTTGCACATCTCGCCTTGTACGCCTATGGGACATTCTTCGCCTGTTTCCGGATCGATCACTTTTACTTCCGTAAACTCGAAATCACGGCCCACTGTGTTGCAGCGTACATCAAACGAATCGTCGATGCGGGAGGCTGTCATGCCGGGAGAAGCTTCTGTAAGCCCGTATACACTGGTGACCTTCATAAACATTTTCTCTTCTACACGTTTCATCAGTTCTACCGGACAGAGTGAGCCTGCCATAATGCCGGTACGCAGACTGGACATATCGAACATATCAAACATGGGATGGTTCAGCTCGGCAATGAACATGGTAGGAACCCCGTATAAGGCCGTGCAGCGTTCCTTGTGGACGGAGGCAAGTACCAGCAGTGGGTCAAAGCGTTCCACCATTACCTGCGTACACCCGTGTGTAAGGCAGTTCATGGTGGCTAACACCACTCCGAAGCAATGGAACAGGGGTACGCAGACACATAGTTTGTCATCGGAAGTGAATTTCATGTGCTCGCCCGTCAGGAAACCGTTATTGCTGATGTTGTAATGGGTGAGCATGACTCCTTTGGGGAAACCGGTCGTGCCCGAAGTGTACTGCATGTTCACTGTGTCGTGGCAGTCCACCTTCGCTTTCGCTTCCAGCAGCTCGTCATCGTCTATGTTGCATCCCAGAAGCAGAATCTCGGCGGTGTTGTACATACCCCGGTATTTCTCGGGGCCGATGTAAATCACGTTCTTCATGCAGGGGAAGCGTTTGCTCTTCAGATATCCGCGCTGGCTGGTCTTTAGTTCGGGCAGCATGGCGTAGACCATATTTACATAGTCGTCATTGCCACGGTCTCCGTTTACGATACACAGCGTGTGCATGTCCGAGTTCTGGCAGAGGTATTCCAGTTCTGCCTGTTTGTAGTTGGTATTTACTGTTACGGCCACGGCACCGATTTTGGCGCAAGCGTACAGAAAGGTCAGCCAGTCGGGCACATTACCCGCCCAGATTCCTACATGGGTTCCCCGCTTCACGCCGATGGCTAGCAGTCCTTTGGCCATGTGGTCTACACGTTCGTTAAATTGTTTCCAGGTGAAGCGCAGATTACGGTCGGAATATACGATATATTCTTTATTGGGGGTGGTGAGGGCCCAATGTTCAAGCCAGTCACCAAGGGTTCTTGTGCTTAATTCCATCATAAATCAAATAGGGGTATAGATAACGGCCAATATTTTGGCGGCTTGTCCTTGATATCCGTGTACGTGGTGCGGAACAATAGAATCATAATAAATACTGTCTCCGGCTTTGATCAGATGGCATTTTTTACCGTGGCATACTTCGATGGTGCCTTCCATGACATAGATAAACTCTTCGCCTTCATGCGAGGAGAGCGAGAAGTGGGTTTCCTCTGTCGGTTCTACGTCCACGATGAATGGTTCCATATGCCTGTCCGCTTTTGATTTTGACAGTGAGTGGTAGCGCATATGTGTACGCAGGTCCATTGCATTGTTCGAGAAACTGATGGTATCCTCACTCTCTTGTTTCCGGCAGATTACTGCTCCTTGTTCTTCCTGGTCGTCCAGAAAAGTGCCCAGACGTACCCCTAACGCACGGGCTATCTTGATGAGGGGAGCCAATGAAGGAAGATCTACATTATTCTCTATTCGTTCTATTTGTTCTTCGGCAAGGCCTGAGCGTACGGCCAGTTCGGCTACACTGATTTCTTTTGTTTCACGTAGTGATTTTATTTTTTCACCAACAATCTTTGTGCTGTCCATGGTTTGTTTTTAATAAGTTTGCAAAGTATAAAGTGCAAATATATAATAAAAAAGAATTGGACAGTCTATTTTTGTTCTGAATATGTAAAAAAGGTAAGTTAGTGACGAATTGCCGGTCATTTATCATTAATAGTCGGTAAGTTTCGAATATTTGTGTTTTTTGTTCTATCTTTGTTCTCGAAACTTAATTAAAGACTAAAACTTATGTTCTCAGGGATTGTAGAAGAATATGCGGAGGTGGTGCGTATTGTAAAGGAGCAGGAAAATCTGCACCTCACCTTGAAATGTTCGTTTGTGGACGAACTGAAAATAGACCAGAGTATCTCTCATAACGGCGTGTGCCTGACTGTTGTCAGTTTGCAGGGTGGCACGTACACGGTTACCGCCATGAAAGAAACGATAGAGCGTTCCAACATCGGCTTGTTGAAAGTGGGAGATAAAGTGAATGTGGAACGCAGCATGATGATGAACGGGCGGCTGGACGGTCATATTGTGCAAGGGCATGTGGATCAGACTGCCGAATGTATGGATATAAAGGATGCTGAAGGGAGCTGGTATTTTACTTTCAGATATACGTTTGACAAGGAAATGGCGAAGCGCGGTTACATCACGGTGGACAAAGGCTCGGTTACGGTGAACGGTGTGAGTCTGACCGTTTGTAACCCTACGGAGGATACTTTCCAGGTTGCCATTATTCCTTATACTTACGAACATACCAATTTCCATACTTTTAAAGTGGGAAGCATTGTGAATATAGAGTTTGATATCATCGGCAAATATTTAAGCCGCATGATGCAGTTCTCCTGATTCTTTCACCGCAGGTTGCACAGATGATTGTTAAAGATGAAAAAAAGATTCTTTGTGGAAATCCGGAATTATCCGCATCGGCTTTTGAACAAAAAAGAATCTGTGCAATCTGTGGTAAAACAAATATCAGAATTATAAATCTTTTAGCAATATCTTACTGGTGCTTTTATAATATTCTTCGCGGGCATTGGTCAATGCCTCCCAAGGACCGCTATATCGTTCCCGGTCTATTTTGAAGGCTTCTGTTCCGGCTATGTCCAGTCTGTTCAGCAGCATAGCCACGTTCATCCGGTTGATATCTACTGACGGCAAATAGCCTATGCTTTCATCGTCACCGTCCATAGAAGTTTCGTAAACCATGTGCATGTCCTGTAGTTCGTATAGGATTTTCTTAGTGAGTCTTATCGGGATTTTATGTTCGTCGCTGAGTGTCTCGGCGGTATAAGGAGTCTCTTCCGTTTCAAATCGTTTGCATATCAGAGACATGATGAGGATGCACAGAAAGTCGTGATAACGGCGGCTGATATTTGCCGTCTCTTTGCTGAAGCTGTAGTTGCGAAGATTCTGTGCCACATAGCAAAGCTCTGCGCCATACAGGCAGATTCCCCATGAAATTTGCGCCCATAACAAGAACATTGGAATAGCGGCGAAACTACCATAGATTGCATTGTATCTTGATACCCATATCTGACTGCCGATATACAAGTATTGAAAAGCCTGAAAGGCAGTGCCTGCGATGATACCCGGAATGATGGCATATTTCAGTTTCACTTTAGTATTGGGCATAAAGACGAACAGCCCCGTGAACATGGCCCAAGTCAGGATGAAAGGAACCAGGCGTACCAGAAATTTCATCAGGGGTGCCAGTAATACGAAGTCCTCCATGTTTTTCACCATGGTGGACATAAAGATGGTAAGACCACTGGAAAGTACGATAAGTAGGGGTAACAAGAGCAGGATGGAGAAATAATCCGTCATTTTGCGATACAGCGTACGGGGTTTCTTCACTTGCCATATATAATTGAAGGTACGTTCTATGTTATAGGTTAGGCTCAAAATGGTCCAGAACAACATTACCAGACCCACTCCGATAAAAACCCCGCTTTTGGCGTGCACCAGATAAGAGTCAATCAGGCCGAGAATGGTTTCGGCAGCCGCACTCTGTCCTTCAAGACCGCTACGGAACTGGGTTTCCAGCAGGTTGGAGAAACCAAATCCACGTGCGATGGCGAATAGAATGGCCAGAATGGGAATGATAGAAAGCAGGGTGCTGTATGTCAGTGCGGATGCTTTATTCAAAATACGTCCCTGAGTGAACTCACGAATAGAAAGAGTGGCGATTTTTATTGCATTATAGAGTATTCCTCGGGATTTGCTAACCTCATCTTCTGTCACTCGCCATATATCATCTTTGAGAAACGATTGCAGACCTTTCAGTTTTTCCTTGTTCATGGTACTCATAAGCTCTTTATTAGGATATATGAAAAGAAGCAGCCGGCCTGTAAGCCGGGTTCTGTTCCTCGCCTTGCGGCGAAGTGCCTGCCATTTATCTACGCCTGTTGTCACCAACAGGCTCTAGCGGTCTACCCTCCGACGTGGGGCGAGCAACCCTCATAATGTCGGTTTACATGACCTTACAACTCCTAAGACGTACAGCCCGTCATGTCACCATGCGGCTGGTGGGCTCTTACCCCACCTTCTCACCCTTACCCCGTTTCCCGTAGGAATTGTGGCGGTTGTTTTCTTCTACGTTACTCCACCTTCGCAGATGGCTTTCTGTTAGGAAGTAGGATGCTCTGCGTTGCCCGGACTTTCCTCTTTCGCTTTGCGGCGTCAGCGGCAGACCGGCCGGCTGCTTTTAAGTTTACAAAGATAGCGATTTTAGGTTAAACGTAGGATAATAAAGCGGAAAAAAGTAAGAAAATAAATGAAAAAACAAAGAAAGAGCGGAACAGCCCATTACTTTTTCTTGGTATATATAATAAAAGAGGAGAAAATCAGTGATGCTCGGTTCGGCACTCCTGCTTATTGTATAGAAACAACGGTAAAAACAGGAAGAATATTTAAAATAAATGAACTGTGCCGGAAAGAGAAGTGGGTGCTGTTTTCACTTTCCCTCTCCGGACACGGAATTTAGCGGTAGAATCCCAATTCGTTTCTCAATGAACGCACTTCCTGTTGCAAAAGTTCTATACGTTCCAGCATGTGGTGGATGGCGTCGATTCCTGCAATATTGATGGACAAGTCATAATATAAATGCGTGTAACGCTCCAGCTCCGCTAGTTGGGATGCGGGGAGGTAGCGTTCCTCGTCAATCACCCGGACTTCGATCAGTCCGTCTTCTTCCAGTTCCGTAATGAACGACGGGTCCACATGGCAACGGTCGCAAAAATCGTTGATAATAATTAAATCGCTCTGCATAATCCTTCTCTTTTTTTAATTGCTACTATCTTTTAATTGGCGGAACAACTCTTTCTGATGTTCGGTAAGGTTGCTAGGAATGGTGACATTATAAGTTACTATCAGATCGCCAAATTTGCCTTCTTCCTTGTAAACAGGAAAGCCTTTGCCTTTCAAACGGACTTTGGTTCCGTTCTGGGTTTCAGGTTTTACTTTCAGTTTTACCTTGCCGTTCAGTGTGTCCACGGTTTCTTCACCACCCAGTACGGCGGTGTAGAGGCTAAGCGGAGCATCGATATATAAATCATTCCCCAGACGTTTGAATACAGGATCGTCTGGAATGACAAAGGTGATGTACAGATCGCCTGCAGGACCACCGTTTACTCCCGGTGCACCATGACCACGCAATTTGATAGTCTGTCCGTTGGCTATACCTGCCGGAACAGTGATACGTATGTTCTTTCCGTTTACATTAAGCACTTGTTTGTGTGTTTCGGCGGCTTCACGCAATGAAAGTTGTAATTCAGCATTATAGTCCTGTCCACGGAATCCGGCACTTCGTCTGCCGTTTGCACCGCCACGATGTCCGAACAGTTCTTCAAAAAAATCAGAGAAGCCACCTGTGCTGCCACCGAAATGTGCACCGCTGAATTCTTCTCCTCCATTGCCGGAATACCAGTAACTGCCGTTACCGTCCGTACCGAATCCGCTTCCGGCTCCGCCAAATCCTCCGAATCCACCGGCTCCTCTATATTGTTGCTTTTGTTTTTCAAATTCGTCGGCATGTTTCCAGTGTTCACCGTATTCGTCGTATTTCTTACGTTTTTCCGGGTCACTCAGTACTTCGTTGGCTTCATTTATCTCCTGAAACTTATCTTTGGCCCCAGGGTCATTCGGATTCAGGTCAGGATGGTATTTGCGGGCCAGCTTACGGAAAGCCTTCTTGATATCATCTTGGGTGGCGCTTTTGTCCACTCCCAATACTTTGTAATAGTCTATGTAAGCCATATTATATATTTGTTAAATTTCATCTGCTTTAAGGGAAACAAAATACATGCCAATTGGTTGTGTTCTGTTTTTATTTTATTATCTTTGCAGCGAATTTTTAGAAATTATTCTAAAGGAAATGAGGGGATTGGCAATCATATTCAGGTTTTTTATGCTATTAGTCCTGCTGCTTCCTGTGGTTGCTCTGTGTCCTGTGAAGGCGGAAACAACTCTGGAAGGGCCTATCCTTATTGTCACTTCTTATAACCCCGAAACTCGTAGTATTTCTGACAACCTGTCTGCTTTTATGGATGAATACCGACAGCGTGGCGGCAAGTATACTCCGATCATAGAGAGTATGAACTGCAAGAATTTGTCCGAGGCTTATCTGTGGAAATCGCGTATGGCCTCCATCCTTGGTAAGTATAAAGGGAAAAACCGTCCGTCACTGGTTATATTGCTGGGGCAGGAGGCATGGTCGGCTTATATTTCACAAGACACGGAGATAGCTAAAAAGACTCCGTCCATCTGTGGTATGGTCAGTGTCAACGGACTGGTATTGCCTGATGATAGTATCGACACACGGGTATGGGAACCTGAAAGTAAGAATATTTATACGGATTTCGGCGATTATAATATTGTTGCCGGTTATGTATATGAATATGATGTCGATAAAAACATAGAGTTGATGCGTCGCTTTTATCCTGATATGCGCCGTGTGGCATTTATATCGGATAATACCTATGGCGGGCTGTCTATGCAAGCCTTGGTTAAAAAGGAGATGGAGAAGTACCCTGATTTAGAGACGATTTGGCTGGACGGTCGTACGGAAACCTTTATGGAAGTGAGTGAAAGGATGCGCAGATTGCCTCAAAATACGTGTGTATTGTTGGGAACATGGCGTGTGGACTGTACGGAGAGTTATGTTATTGGTAATACGACTTATATGCTGCGTGATGCGAATCCTACCCTGCCTGTGTTTACTATCGCATCTGTGGGATTGGGACATTGGGCATTGGGAGGATATACTCCCGAATACCATGCGGTAGGAAAGAATATAGGCGCGGTTACTTATGATTTTTTGGATAAAGGAGATAGAGAAGGGGTGGACTTGGTGACTATTCCCGGAAACTATACTTTTGATATAAAGCGTTTGCATGAATTCAAATTGGATTCATTGAATCTTCCTCAGGGAGCGGTGTTGGTGAACAAGACTCCTTCGCTTTATGAGCAGTATAAATATTGGGTCATAGGGGTTGTTTCGGCGTTCATGTTCCTGATAGTCTGTTTCTTGATAGCCATATATTATATTATCCGTATCAACCACTTGAAACATCATCTGGAAGTGTCTGGCGAGGAGTTGTTGGTAGCCAAGGAGAAAGCGGAAGAATCCAACAGGCTGAAGACAGCTTTTCTGGCCAATATGAGCCACGAGATACGCACTCCGTTGAATGCTATTGTGGGATTTTCCAGCGTGTTGGTCAGTGATGATTCCTCTCCTGCCGAGAAGGCGCAGTATTGTGATATCATTCAGAAGAATTCCGATTTGTTGTTGCACCTCATAAATGATATTCTGGACATCTCGCGCATGGAATCCGGAAAAATAAAATTCGTATGGGAGGAATGTGATGTAGTAGAGTTGTGTCAGACGGCTTTGTCTACAGCGGAGTATGGACGCAAGACCAGCGCTTTGTTTCTGTTCGAAACTCCTGTAGCTTCGCTGGTTATCAAGACGGATGCCCAGCGCCTGAAGCAAGTATTGATTAATTTGTTGTCCAATGCCGCTAAATTTACCCCGTCCGGTTCTATTAAATTGGCGATTGCCATAGACAAACAGCATCAACAGTTGGAATTGTCTGTGTCGGATACCGGTTGCGGTATTCCGTCCGATAAGAGCGACAGGGTTTTTGAACGTTTCGAGAAATTGAATGAATATTCCCAAGGTACGGGGCTGGGATTGGCCATCAGCAGGCTGATAGTCGAGAATTTGGGAGGTAAGATATGGGTGGACAAGGATTATACCGAAGGCGCCCGGTTTGTATTCACGCATCCTTTAACTAAAAAAGAAAAAGAATAGAGATATGAAATATAGAATATGTATCAGCGCCCTGCTGTTGTGGGCGGGTATGCAGGTGTCTGCATCCAATAATCAGAAAGAAGTGGTTATCAAGATTATAGAAACCAGTGATGTGCACGGGAATTTCTTTCCGTATAACTTTATCGAACGGAAAGAATGGAGTGGAAGTCTTGCCCGTGTTCATTCCTTTGTGAAAGAGCAGCGTGAGAAATATGGGGATAATTGCCTGTTGATGGATAATGGGGATATCCTGCAAGGTCAGCCTACAGCTTACTATTATAATTTTATGGATACCGTGTCTACCCATGTGGCGGCGGATATGATGAATTATATGGGATGTGTGGTAGGCAATATGGGTAATCATGACGTAGAGACCGGGCATGCGGTGTACGACCGTTGGATAAAACAGTGCGATTTTCCGGTACTGGGGGCTAACATTATAGACAATGCCACCGGAAAACCTTATCTGAAACCCTACGAGGTGTTGGAGCGTGACGGAGTGAGGATAGCGGTTCTGGGTATGATTACTCCGGCCATTCCTTCATGGTTGCCGGAGAAGTTATGGAGTGGCCTGCATTTTGAGGAAATGGAGCCCTGCGCACGTAAGTGGGTGAAGATTATAAAGGAAAAAGAGAACCCCGATGTCATTGTGGGATTGTTTCATGCCGGAAAGTCGGGCAACGTGTTGGGACAGGTGGTGGAAGATGCCTCTATGGATGTTGCCAAACGGGTCCCGGGCTTTGATGTGGTGCTGATGGGGCACGACCATACAAGGGAATGTGTAAAGGTGCAGAATGTGGCAGGAGACAGTGTGTTGGTCATTGATCCGGCAAACAATGCCAATGTGGTTTCGGATGTGACCCTGACCGTAACAAAGAAAGACGGGAAAGTGGTGGCGAAGTCGGTGGAGGGCAGATTGGCGGATATGAACAAGTATCCTGTCAGTCAGGAGTTTATGGATAAATTCGCTCCTCAATATAAGGCTGTAAATGACTTCGTATCCCGTAAAATCGGTACTATTTCACGTACCATCACAGCGAAGGATGCTTATTTCGGTTCTTCTCCTTTCATAGACCTGATTCATCAGTTGCAATTGGAAATTTCGGGTGCTGAAGTGTCCTTCTGTGCTCCGTTGTCCTTCCGGGCAGAGATTAAAGAAGGAGACATCTATGTGAGTGATATGTTTAATTTGTACAAGTACGAGAACATGCTGTATGTGATGGAACTCTCGGGCAAGGAAATTAAAGATTTCCTGGAAATGGCATACGCCATCTGGACTAATCAGATGAAGAGTCCCGAGGACCACCTGATGCTTTTCAAGGAGCCGGTAGAGGAGGGAAAGCGTGCTAATTTCAAGAATTTCAGCTTTAACTTTGATTCTGCCGCAGGTATTAATTATACGGTGGACGTGACCAAGCCGGCAGGAGAGAAAATCACGATTCAAAGCATGTCGGACGGGACTCCCTTCAGTATGGATAAGGTTTATAAAGTGGCTTTGAATTCTTACCGTGGGAACGGTGGCGGAGATTTATTGACCCTTGGAGCAGGAATTTCCAAGGAAGATTTGGCAAAACGTATTATTTTTGCAACCGATAAGGATTTGCGTTATTATCTGATGCAATATATTGAGCAGGAAAAAGTGCTGCATCCTCATGCCATGCACCAGTGGAAGTTTATTCCGGAGGAATGGACTGTGCCTGCCGCAAAAAAAGACTATCAATTGCTGTTTGGCGAGGAAAAGAAATAATAGTTGAGCAAGAGAAGGTACATAATAGCCCCGTTATTACTGCTGACGCTGTTTTTAACGTATCAGGTAAGCATCACCTTGTTTACCCACGTTCATATTGTGAACGGGGTGATGATTGTGCACTCTCATCCTTCGTCCGGCAAACACCATACGCATACCACAGGACAGGTTATTTCTATTGCTCATCTGAGCACTATTCATACTTTGGAGGCCGAGGTTCAGGCCGAGATGACTGTATTCCGTCCTTTGTTGTATGTTTTGGAATATAAGATAAATACTTTCCGCGCGAAAGCGCTTTGCGCGCAATGTATCCATTTGCGCGCTCCTCCTTTTCATTGCTGAAACAAAGGTATATCTGTTGATGGAATACATTCGGGCAATCCCTTTAGCAGATGGGAATGTGTTTTTGCCATAGGGCTACACACATTCTTTATTGAATAAACCGAAACATTTTAGTAATAGAAAAAAAATAGATGAAACAATATATTCTGTTACTCGTGCTCATGGTGATGGGTGCGGGTATCAATGCGTATGCAGAAGATGTAAATCCTGTGAAGGAAGGCAATGTGATTTCAGGTCATGTAGTGGAAAAAGGCACGGAGAACAGCCTTCCGTATGCTGCCATATTGATTGTGGAAACCGGGCAGGGTACGGTGAGTAACGAGGACGGTGAGTTCCGTTTCAAGAAGGTTCCGGCAGGAAAGTACACATTGAGGGTTCAGCTACTGGGCTATGAGACACAGGAAAAGAAAGTGACCGTCAGTAACGACTTCACGGTAGATGTTCATTTTTTGATGAGTGATGAAAGTATTATGACGGACGAGGTGGTTGTATCGGCCAATCGCAATGAGACAAGTCGCAAGGTGGCTCCGGTGGTAGTCAATGTGATGAATGCCAAGCTGTTCGAATCGGTGAACTCTACCGATTTGGCTAAATCCTTGAATTACCAGTCGGGGCTGCGTGTGGAGAACAACTGCCAGAACTGCGGCTTCCCTCAAGTACGTATCAATGGGCTGGAAGGACCTTATTCGCAAATTCTTATCAATAGCCGTCCGGTAGTCAGTGCTCTGTCCGGTGTATATGGCTTGGAGCAGATTCCGGTGAATATGATAGAGCGTGTAGAGGTTGTCCGCGGAGGAGGGTCGGCCTTGTTTGGTGCTAATGCAGTGGGCGGAACCATCAATATCATCACGAAAGACCCCATCAACAATTCATTTCAAGTTTCTTCAACAATGTCCAATATGAACGGCAAGGTGTGGGAACAGTATATGGGAGCCAACGCCTCTTTGGTGTCAAAAGACAATACATATGGCATCGCTTTGTATCAGTCTTATCGGAACCGTAATCCGTATGATGCGGACGGGGACGGTTTCTCGGAGTTGGGAAAGCTGAACATGAATACGTTCGGGCTGCGTACCTATTACCGTCCTACGCAGTTCAGCCGTATCAGTCTGGAATATCATACCACGAATGAGTTCCGTCGCGGAGGGAATAAATTTGATTTGCAGCCGCACGAAACGGATATCACCGAACAGACCAAGCATGTCATCAATAGTGGCGGATTGAGTTATGATCTGTTTTGGAAAGAATACAAGCATAAGCTTTCTTTCTATTCTTCCATCCAGCATACCGACCGTAACAGTTATTATGGTGCGCAACAGGATGCGAATGCATACGGAAAGACGAAAGACCTGACTTGGGTGGCAGGTGGCATGTATGTGGGTAATTTTGAGAAAGTTTTATTCTCTCCTGCTACTTTTACCGCCGGGTTGGAGTATCAGAACAACTCCCTGCACGATGTTATGACCGGTTATCACCGTGATATGAAACAGGATGTGCGTATTGCCAGCGCTTTTGTGCAGAACGAATGGAAAATGAATCAGTTTGTATTCCTGGCCGGGTTCCGTCTGGATGACCATAACCTGATTGACAATCCTATCTTCAGCCCCCGTCTGAACCTGCTCTACAAACCGAGTGACAAACTACAGGCACGTATTACCTGGTCTACCGGTTTCCGTGCGCCGCAGGCATACGATGAGGATTTGCATGTTACCGCAGTAGGAGGTGAGGGCGTGCTTATCAAGTTGGCGGAAGGGCTGAAACCGGAGCATTCCAACAGCATCAGCGGCTCCATTGACTGGACGGCGAATATCGGTCATTTCCAGACCAATTTGTTATTGGAAGGGTTCTATACCGGATTGGATGACGTGTTTGTTCTGGAGGATATGGGCCATGACGAGAACGGTAACAAGGTGAAGGAGCGTCGCAACGGTAACGGGGCACGTGTGTATGGCGTGAATCTGGACGGAAAGATTGCACATGGACGTGATGCGGCTTTACAGGTGGGCTTCACGGTGCAGCGCAGCGAATATACCGAGCTGGAGGCATGGAGTGAGAATCCTGAGGTAGCGCCGGTGAAGCGGATGCCCCGTACTCCTGACTATTACGGTTATTTCACATTGACATCTGCTCCGTTCAAGAATTTCGACTGCTCCTTGTCCGGTGTGTACACAGGCCGGATGCATGTGCCGCATTTCGCACCGACAGAGTTGCCCGAGGAATATATAGGACAATATATCGCTAAAGATGAAATGGTGCATACTCCTGATTTCTTTGATTTGAATGTGAAACTGAATTACACATTTGTATTGAATGACCATATCAAATTGCAGTTAAACGGTGGAGTACAGAATATTTTTAATGCTTTCCAAAAGGATTTGGACAAAGGTGGTTATCGTGACTCGGGTTATTTCTATGGGCCTACACAGCCTAGAACGTATTTTGTGGGGATCAAGATTACGAATTGAATAATCTGCTGATTTGTCAATGTGCTAATATGTCAATGGGGTACGCTTTGTTCCGCATGGCACATTAGCACATTGTCACATTGACAAATTAACAGATTGATTTATTACCAACTACTGACAAGTGACTATACTTTTCTGTAATCCGGAATCCCGGATCGGGATAATTATATAAGGGGAAGCGGTGTTCTGTTTCTCCTTCCATATATTTCCACAGACTGGCATATTCTTCTTTCTTCTCGCCCATTTCCTGCAATTGCAGCATATATTGCCAGATAGACTTGTTTTCCTTGATGTATATTTTTTCCATCTGATGAATAATCGGACTATGCTGGCGGGTTGGATCATGGTCAAATTCCAGTATCCGTTTTCCCTCTTTTGTCATACCGATAGTTACGAAAGTCATGCTCTTGCCTATACCCGGCAGGTTCAGTACGCTGCGGTCTGTTGCTACGAAAGGAATCTGATGGAAGGTGCAGAAACGCTGTACGGCTGCCGCACGGTCTTTACTGTTTCTCAACAGGTTCAAAAACTCCTTTTCTTGCTCTGCGGAAAGTTTTCCCCATCTTTTTTCCTCTTCTTTCTCCTGTAAGGAACGGCTGTTCGGTGTGAATACCGCATAGTTCTCTTCAAAACCTTTTACCGAGAAAGTGTAGTAACACAATACACCCAATCCGTTCAATACTTTGCGCAGCTTGGCGGTATGTCCGCGACGGGAAGCCGCCACATTATATACTAGCTGGTTGGTGATAGTCCACCCGGCTGCCAGTATCTTGCGGATAGCTTCACGCGCTTCGGGTGTTACTTCCAGTGGAGTCTGGAAATGCGTTTGAATCAGAAATTGTCTGACCCCTACGGCAGATGCCTTTTCTTTGAACTCACGTAAGATATCCAATAGTTCGTCATTGATTCGCATGGGCAGATATACCGGGAGCCGGCTGCCCAGGCGTACTCGTTGCAGTTCCGCATATTTCTCTCCTTCGGCGCGGTGCAGGTTTGCGTTTCGTTTGCGGACAGCCATTTTGTAGACGGCTTCCAATATATTGCGCAAGGTCTTGTTCTGGCTCATCAATGCATCGCCTCCCGTAATCAGGATATCCCTGAGCTGAGTGTCGTTCTCGAAATATTCCATCAGTTTTCTCAACCTCTTGTCCCAGCTCTCTTTCGGTTTCAATTCCTCGAAGTTGAAGTTCAGACGTTCACTTTGGAAGTCGTACATGCGCTGGCAGGATGCACACAGGCCGCCGCATGCACGTCCCATCGAGTCGGGGATAAGAATGGCCACATCGGGATAACGGCGGTGAATGTTGTGTCCGTCCGGCAGCAGCCATCCTGCAGCGTTAGGCTTTCCGTCCTCCACAGCATCTTCTTTTTCCCATGCGTGGATGTTACCGTATGTTTCCACCAGTTGGGGAGAGTACAGAATATAGCTTCGTATGGCTGTATCATCATATCCTTTCCCCGTAGGATTCAACAAAGACAGATAGTAAGGGGTGATAAAGACAGGCATTCCTTTCTTGCGTGCTTTGTGATAAAGCTGCAAGGTCTCTTCGGATAGGGAGTTGCCTAGCATTCGGTTCAGTTCGGTAGGGCTTTTTATGGCCATTGCCAGATGAAAACGGGCTTCGTTCCACCATTGGCAGACCAGCTGGCGTTTGTCCTCTTCCGTGCTTCCTTCGGGAAAAAGATAGCGGCTGGAGGGCGCGTGTCTGTTTTCTATTTTCTGGATAAGAAGGGAGATAATACGCTCTTTGTTTTGTCGGCGGATAGCCCGGACATCCTCATTCAGTCCGCTGGGCCAGCGTTTCATCCATTGTTGCACTTGTTTTTCATCAGGTAGTTCCTCCTCTTCGTGATAAAGCCGGTCAAACTGGTGATACAGGTCAATCCATAAATCAACGGAAATCTCTTCATTGATGATACTATTCGTTAAAAACTTCCAAAGCAGTGAGATGGTTTCTATTTTAATCTCCTGTTCTGTAGAGGCTTCGTAAATGGTTTTTCCATCGTTATCTATCAGTCTTTTAATTTGCCTTGCGGCAGCAGGATTGTAAATAGGACCAGATAATAGATAATCGTTCAGCTTGTTTTTGAAAGCTGTTTCATCCTGGCTTTCTGAAGCCAATGAAGTGAGTTGGGTTAATCGGGTTTCGAATAGTGTTTTAATGCCATGGGTGGATAACATCTTATTCTTTTGTTTCATAAGCAAACGGTTGTTAAAAAAGTGAATACTATAAATAACATATTTCTCGTAGAAAAGTTATCAAACTGTTAACTTCATGCTGCTAAGATAGTAAAAAAGCTTCTTTTATGCAAATTCCTTAACAAAAAGACGTTTTTTATAAATAGCATTATTTTATAGAGTACATTTGCTTTGTGCTTTCGTCTTTTTTTAAAGCCCGGAGCTTTTATCGGGAAACGAAGAAATTCGTAATTTTGTAGAGCTTTGCTTGTTTGCAGGCCAATCAAGCTGAAGAGAAACCTCATTTTAATAGATGGAAAAACAACATAGAAGTAAATAAATGGAACTGAAACAACTTTTTACCTTTGCAGCAGCCTGTTCGCTGGCACTTTCGGTGTCGGCTCAAGATAGAGTACACTATACAGGCACAGAGCTGTCTAACCCTACCTATCATGACGGACAATTATCACCTGTGGTAGGAGTACACAATATTCAGGTGATGCGCGCCAACCGGGAACATCCTGCACCCGATAACGGCAATGGATGGACATACAATCATCAGTCCATGTTGGCTTATTGGAACGGACAATTCTATATGCATTATCTTTCCGATCCATCAGACGAGCATATTCCTCCCTCACAGACTTTCCTGATGACTTCAAAAGATGGATACCACTGGACAAATCCGGTGACTCTTTTCCCTATCTACCGGGTTCCCGATGGCTATACCAAGCCCGGACGCACAGACAAGGCGAAAGATCTGGATGCCATCATGCATCAGCGTGTAGGCTTCTATGTATCAAAAAGCGGCAGATTGATAGCTATGGGAAACTATGGCGTAGCTCTGGACAAGAAAGATGACCCGAATGACGGGAACGGAATAGGCCGTGTGGTTCGCGAGATTAAGAAAGACGGTTCGTTCGGTCCCATTTATTTCATTTACTATAACCATGCGTTTAATGAAAAGAATACATCCTATCCTTATTTTAAACGCAGCAAAGACAAGGAATTTGTAAAAGCCTGTCAGGAGATTCTGGACAATCCTCGTTACCGTATGCAGTGGGTGGAGGAAGCTGATCGTAATGACCCGTTGATTCCTTTACACAAAGAATACAAAGCGTATTGTGACTATACTTTGCCCGACGGTCGTTTGGTAAGCTTGTGGAAACATGCCCTGACTTCCATCAGCGAGGATGGTGGAAATACGTGGGCGCAACCGGTGGAACGTGCGAAAGGCTTTGTTAACAGTAATGCGAAGATTTGGGGGCAGCGTTTGAGTGACGGTACATACGCCACGGTGTATAATCCTTCCGAGTTCCGTTGGCCGCTGGCTATCTCGCTCAGTAAGGACGGGCTGGAATATACGACCTTGAATTTGGTGCATGGCGAAATTACACCGATGCGTTACGGAGGTAATTATAAATCATTCGGGCCTCAGTATGTACGGGGTATTCAGGAAGGTAACGGAACTCCTCCCGATGGTGATTTGTGGGTGACTTACAGTGTGAACAAGGAGGACATGTGGGTTTCTCATATCCCTGTGCCCGTCCGCGCACATGCCAGTGCACATGCTGACGATAATTTTGCCAACTATAAAGATTTGAATGAACTGACCGACTGGAATTTGTATTCTTTGCAGTGGGCTCCCGTATCATTGGATGGAAAATGGTTGGTGCTGCAAGATAAGGATTTGTTCGATTATGCCCGTGTGGAGCGTAAGATACCTGCTACAAAAGAGCTTAAAGTTTCTTTCGAACTGATGGCGGAGCAGAACGATAAGGGCCTTTTGCAAATAGAATTCCTAGATGAAAACGGTATTGCCTGTTCTCGTTTGGAATTGACTTCCGACGGACTTTTCCGTGCCAAAGGAGGTGCGCGGTTTGGTAATTTGTTGAAGTATGAACCGGGCAAGACGTATAAGGTAGAAGTGGAACTTTCTGTTGCTAACCGTATGGTAACCGTTTACGTGGATGGAAAGAAAGCAGGACAACGTATGTTCTTTGCTCCCGTTCCGGCCATTGAGAGAGTGATGTTCCGCACCGGAGCGCAACGGACTTATCCTACGGTGGATACCCCGGCAGACTGGTATGGCATTCTGCCGAATGCAGGTGAGCAAGAACCTTTGTGCACCTATCGTATAGCCAATTTCAAGACGACTTCTGCTGATAAGGATGCCGGTGCGGCTTTCTTGAAATATAAGGATTTCAAGCCCTACGTGGATTATTTCAACAGCATGGAGGATGAGAATATAGCCCAGGCTGTTCCCAATGCCCGCGCATCTCAATGGATGGAAGAAAACATACCTCTTTTCGAGTGCTCTCAAAAGAACTTCGAGGAAATGTATTATTATCGTTGGTGGACGCTGCGCAAGCACATCAAGGAAACTCCGGTGGGCTATGGTATGACCGAATTCTTGGTAAACCGTTCGTATGCCGATAAATACAATCTGATAGCTTGTGCCATCGGTCATCATATTTATGAGAGCCGCTGGTTGCGTAATCCGGAATACTTGAATCAGATTATCCATACTTGGTATCGGGGTAACGAAGGAGGCCCGATGGCCAAAATGACCAAGTTCAGCTCGTGGAATGCGGATGCGGTACTGGGACGTTACATGGTCGATGGAAACAAGGAATTCTTGTTGGATATGGTAAAGGATTTGGAAGCGGAATATGCCCGTTGGGAAAAGACAAACCGCCTGTCCAATGGACTTTACTGGCAGGGAGATGTGCAGGATGGCATGGAAGAATCTATCAGTGGAGGTCGTCGTAAGCAATATGCCCGTCCTACTATCAACAGTTATATGTATGGCAACGCCAAAGCGCTCTCTCTTATCGGCATCATGACAGGAGATGAGGGCATGGCCATGAAATATGGATTGAAAGCCGACTCCATTAAAACGTTGGTACAGGATAAGTTGTGGAACACAGACCATCATTTCTTTGAAACGATGCGTGGAGATGCGTCCGCCGAAGTACGCGAGGCTATCGGCTATATCCCTTGGTATTTCAATTTGCCGGATGCTTCTTCCCAATACGATGTGGCATGGAAGGAAGTGATGGACGAGAAAGGTTTTTCCGCACCTTACGGACTTACCACTGCCGAGCGTCGTCATCCTGAGTTCCGTACGCATGGCGTAGGTAAGTGTGAATGGGATGGGGCTATCTGGCCGTTTGCATCTGCACAGACTTTGACTGCAATGGCCAATTTCATGAATAATTATCCTCAGACTGTATTGACAGACAGCGTGTATTTCCATCAAATGGAACGCTATGTGGAGTCGCAACATCATCGTGGGCGTCCCTACATCGGCGAGTATCTGGATGAGGTAACCGGTTATTGGTTGAAAGGGGATCAGGAACGTAGCCGTTATTACAATCATTCTACTTTTAATGATTTGATGATTACCGGTTTGATAGGACTCCGTCCGCGCATGGATAACACAGTGGAGGTGAATCCGTTGATTCCCGAAGGAAAATGGGATTATTTCTGTTTGGATAATGTGTTGTATCATGGCCGTAACCTCACTATTTTGTGGGATAAGGACGGTAGCCGTTACCAGCGTGGAAAAGGTCTGCATATCTATGTGGATGGAAAGGAAGTAGGACATGCCGATACATTGACCCGTGTTCTTTGTGAGAATGTGCTATAATTTTGAATAAAGGGGATGTCTTAAGATAATAAATAGACTGTTGAAAGAAAAATGAATTACAGAAAATTCTTAATAGCCGCTTTGTTAGTTATGTCTTTCTCCGTGCAGGCGAAAGACATAACTATTACTCGCCTGACGTGTGAGATGCGCGAAGGAAGAGTGACCATCTCTGATGCCCCTCGTTTGGGATGGCAGATGAGTTCGCCGGAAAATGGCACGCGGCAGACTGCTTATGAGATAGAGGTTCGGGATGTATGGGCAGGAAAAGTAGTCTGGAACAGCGGCAAAGTAAAATCCGCTCGAAGCCAGTTGGTTTCTTGTGCGGATGCGGCCTTGGAGAAGGACAGGCATTATACTTGGCGTGTCCGTGTCTGGGATGAGGCTGATACGCCTTCGGCATGGAGTGCGCCTTCTGATTTCAGTATCCTGACTTCCGAAGCAGCTTTCGCCGGCAGTGAATGGATTGGGGCCATTACCCGTAAGGATGCCCGCATACCCGAAGGCCGGAAATATCATGGCAGTGAACTGAAAAAGCCTGAGGCAAAGGCCGCCTGGGCTGCTGTGGATACTTTGGCAAAGAAAAGTATTTATCTGCGTCGCGAGTTCCATGTGGCAAAGAAAGTGAAAGACGCCACAGCGTATGTATGTGGCTTGGGCTTTTATGAATTTTCGCTGAATGGAGAAAAAGTGGGAGACAGCGAATTTGCCCCCCTTTGGAGCGACTATGACAAAAGTGTCTATTATAATACTTATGATGTCACCTCGCAAGTGAAGAAAGGCGGTAACGCTATCGGAGTCCTGCTGGGAAATGGATTTTACAATGTGCAAGGCGGCCGCTATCGTAAACTGCAAATCAGTTTCGGCGCTCCCACGCTTCGTTTCCGGATGGTGGTGAATTATGAAGACGGAACCAGTGAAACGATTGTTTCCGGAAAGGACTGGAAGTACGATTTCAGTCCCGTACTGTTCAATTGCATCTATGGCGGAGAAGATTATGACGCCCGCCGTGAGCAGAAAGGCTGGAACATGTTCGGTTTTAAAGAGCAGGATTGGCGTCCTGTCGTGATTCAGGAAGCCCCCAAAGGGGTGCTTCGTCCGCAGATAGCGCAACCGGTGAAGATTATGGAGCGTTATGATATCCGGAAAGTGACCAAGCTCACCGCTGAACAGATAACAGCTGCCTGCAAGTCAACCAAACGGACAGTAGATCCGTCTGCCTTTGTGCTGGATATGGGACAGAACCTGGCCGGTTTCCCCGAAATTACCGTCCGTGGAAAGAAAGGGCAGAAAATAACTCTGCTTGTATCCGAATCCCTGACGGATGAAGGAGCTTGCAATCAGCGTCAGACCGGCAGACAACATTATTATGAATATACCCTGAAAGGGGAAGGAGTGGAAACTTGGCATCCTCGTTTTTCTTACTATGGTTTCCGGTATATTCAGGTGGAAGGCGCTGTGCTGAAAGGGCAAAAAAACACCTTGCATCTTCCGGTGATCCAGAAGATACAGTCGTGCTTTGTTTATAATTCGGCTCCTAAGGTATCCACATTCCAATGTTCCAATCGTATATTCAATGAGGCCCATCGGCTGATAGAGAAGGCGGTGCGAAGCAATATGCAGTCCGTGTTTACCGATTGTCCTCATCGCGAGAAACTGGGTTGGTTGGAACAAGATCATTTGTGTGGTCCCGGTTTGCTTTACAATTATGATTTGACAGGCTTTCTTCCTCAGACTCTTCAGAACATAGCCGATGCACAGCATGCCAATGGCGCGGTTCCTACCACTGCTCCGGAATATGTGGTGTTCGAGGGTCCCGGTATGGATGCTTTTGCCGAATCTCCCGAATGGGGATGTACCTTTGTGGTATTGCCTTTCATGTATTATGAGACGTATGGGGATGATTCATTGATTAGAAAATACTATAACGGAATGCGCCGTTACATTGATTATATGACTACCCGTGCCAATGATGGAATCGTTTCTTTCGGACTGGGTGATTGGTATGATTATGGAGATTTCCGGGCCGGATTTTCTCGTAATACGCCTGTTCCTTTAGTGGCTACCGCCCATTATTATATGGTTGTTCGCTATTTGGTGGAGGCGGCACGTATGCTGGATAATAGGTATGATGTAGCATATTACACTCATTTGGGTGAAGAAATTAATAAAGCATTCCATCGGGAGTTTTATCATAAGGATACTCGTCAGTATGGTACGGGAAGTCAGTGCAGTAATGCCCTGCCGTTGTTTCTCGGAATGGTTCCTGCCGAAGATAAACAGGCGGTACTTGATAACTTGGTAGCGGATATAAAACGTCATGGTAACCGGCTGACTACTGGTGATGTGGGAAATCGTTATTTGTTCCAGACACTAGCCCGTAACGGACTGAATGAGCTGATGTACACCATGCATAACCATGAAGAGGCCCCGGGGTATGGTTTCCAACTGAAATTTGGAGCTACCACGCTGACCGAGCAATGGGATCCGCGACAAGGTTCTTCGTGGAATCACTTTATGATGGGACAGATTGATGAATGGTTCTTCAACTCGCTGGCGGGTATCCGCACCGTTGAGGGAAAACCGGGAATGAAGGAAATAGAAATACGTCCCCGTCCGGTAGGCGATTTGACATACGTCCGTGCCTCTACCAAAACCTTGTACGGAAAAGTCGCGGTAGACTGGACACGCGAGAATGGAGTCTTTACATTGAAAGTAACGATACCTGTAGGGTGTACGGCACGCGTATTCCTTCCCGATGAGAAAGAGCCGAAGATAGTGGAAAGCGGAACTTATTCTTTTAAGAAATAAACGCAGCTTTCATAGGAAAAGCCCCCTGGGGGTGTTTGGTAAAACTAAAATCAATTAATGAACGATATGAATAAACGTACCTTTTTAAGTCTGTTGTTATGTGTTTGCAGTTTGTCTTTTCTGCATGCCGAGCGTGTGGATATGCAGCAAGCCGGTGCCGATATACAAGGCCGGAAATTAAACACGGCATTGATTAATTCTACCATCGACCGCTTGAATGCCAATGGTGGCGGAACACTCTTTTTCCCCGCAGGAACTTATCTCACCGGTTCCATCCACATGAAAAGTAATATTACATTAGAATTGGAAGCAGGAGCCACCTTGAAATTCTCGGAGAACTTTGACGACTTCCTCCCTTATGTGGAAGTGCGTCACGAGGGAATCATGATGAAAAGTTTCCAACCGTTGATTTACGCCGTGGATGCAGAAAATATTACCATCAAGGGAGAAGGAACTCTGGATGGACAGGGTAAGGCATGGTGGACTGAATTTTTCCGTGTACTGGTAGACCTTAGAGATAACGGCAAGAGAAACATCAACAAGTACCAGCCCATGTTCGAGAAGGAAAACGACCTGAAAGCCCTTTACGCTGAAACCAATGAAGACTGGCATGGCACACTGGACCGTCGCTTTTTCCGTCCTCCTTTCATACATCCCATCCGTTGTAAGAATGTACGGGTAGAGGGCGTGAAGATTATCAACTCTCCCTTCTGGACTGTAAATCCTGAATTTTGTGACAATGTGACCATTAAAGGCATTACCATCCACAATGTGCCTTCCCCCAACACGGATGGCATCAACCCCGAGTCTTGTAAGAATGTACACATCAGTGACTGCCACATTTCGGTAGGCGATGACTGCATCACCATCAAATCCGGACGTGACTTGCAAGCGCGTAAACTGGGTGTTCCTTGCGAGAATATCACCATTACCAATTGCACCATGTTGAGCGGACACGGTGGTGTGGTTATCGGCAGCGAGATGAGTGGGGGAGTGAAGAAAGTGACCATCAGCAATTGTGTCTTTGATGGTACAGACCGAGGGATTCGTCTGAAATCCACTCGTGGCCGCGGAGGCATTGTGGAGGATATTCGTGTGAGCAATATTGTGATGAGTAATATCAAGAAAGAAGCTATTGTTCTCAATCTGAAATATAGCAAGATGCCTGCCGAACCGAAGAGTGACCGAACTCCGGAATTTCGTAACATCTATGTTTCGGGTGTGACGGTCCGTGATGTGAATACCCCCATTATGGTGGTGGGCCTGCCCGAAGCGCCTATTACCGGTATTGTGATGCGTGATGTGTATATTCAGAATGCCAAGCAACGCTGTGTCTTTGAAGATTGTAAGGACTTGGTGCTGGATGATGTGTATGTGGATGGTAAAGAAATAAAATAGACTGCCCGATGAAAAAACAGATGCTTTTGTGCATGGCGGCACTCTCTTTTTCCGCTGTGTCTGCACAAACTTATGAAACTCGGTTCGCACGTCCGTTATCCGATGTGTTGAATGACGTTACCGCCCGTTTCCAGGTCCGCTTGAAGTATGATATTGATACGGTGGGGCGTATCCTTCCGTATGCCGATTTCCGTATCCGTCCCTATTCATTGGAAGAAACCTTGACCAATGTGCTTTCTCCTTTCGATTATAAATTCGTGAAGCAAAGTGATACCGTGTATAAGTTGAAACCATACGAGTATGCACGCCGCACGGATGTTGATGGAGAAAAAATGTTGTCATATCTTAGTGGCTTGTATACTGATAAAGATCAGTGGGAACAGCGCACGGAGATACTCCGAAAGGAAGTGCGCCAACGTCTGGGATTGGATGATATGCTGAAAGGAACAGTGAAGGATGCAAAGCCTATTCTCTCGAAAGTACGGAAATTCGATGGATATACCGTACAGAATTTTGCATTGGAGACCTTGCCGGGGCTTTATGTTTGCGGTTCGGTTTATGCACCGCGTTCCAAAGGTAAACATGCACTTATTATTTGCCCCAATGGCCATTTTGGACAGGGACGTTACCGGAAGGACCAACAGCAACGTATGGCTACATTGGCGCGTATGGGGGCTATTTGTGTGGATTATGACTTGTATGGTTGGGGAGAATCCGCCTTGCAGGTAGGTGCGGAAGCGCACCATACCAGTGATGCGCACACCATTCAGGCTATGAACGGATTGCTGATACTGGATGATATGCTGGCAAACCGTAAAGATATAGATCCTGCACGCATCGGCGTGAACGGTGGTTCCGGCGGAGGAACGCAGACGGTGTTGCTTACCGTTTTGGACGACCGTTTTACAGCTGCTGCCCCTGTGGTCAGTCTGGCTTCTCACTTTGATGGCGGTTGCCCGTGTGAAAGTGGCAAGCCCATCCAGCTGGCAGGTGGAGGAACTTGCAATGCGGAACTGGCCGCCCTGTTTGCTCCGCGTCCCATGCTGGTGGTTTCCGACGGAGGAGACTGGACAGCCACGGTTCCTCGTTTGGAATATCCTTACTTGCAACGCATCTACGGTTTTTATGGTGCGACGGACAAGGTGAGCAATGTACATTTGCCGCAAGAACGTCATGATTTCGGTCCGAACAAGCGGAATGCGGTTTATGATTTCTTTATAGACGTGTTCGGCCTTGACCGGAGAATGCTGGATGAAAGTAAAGTAACCATTGAATCGGAAAACGCATTGAAGAGCTTTGGTGAGAAAGGTGAGAAACTGCCAGCCGGAGCCTTAAGATATAAAGAATGATTTTGTCGTTTATTTATTAGGTTAAGAGTTAGTGTAGAATCTCCCTCTTGCATAGCCTGTGAAGGTGAGCAAGGGGGAGTTTTTTTTAGGTATGGGGGATTAATACTTTTTGTCGGGTATATCAGGTCTTGTCATACGGACTGTTAAGTCTTTTTGTGCGGACTGTTACTATAGTCTTCGGCAGTGGACCGTACAGTCTGCTACAGTGGACTGTACGGTCTGCCGTAGTGAAACATACGGACTACTGTCGTAGTCTGTAAAAGGTAACCGTAAGAAATGCTTTAATGGTACTGAAAAAAAGACTTAATGGAGCTGAAGCGATGAATTAACTCTGCATTTATGTTATAATCATCTTTAATTCTCCATCCTTGTGGCGCTTTCGGTTGTTTTCTTGTTTATAGTTGCGGATTCAAACCGGTTTCTACATCGGATTTCAGCCGGGTATAATGGAAAAAGCGGAGGTTATAATAAGATAATGCGTTTCTGTAATATGGCAGCAATCTGTTGTCTCAGTTGTGGGGCGCTGATGGGCTTGGCCATATAGCCGTCGAAGCCATTTTCCATAACCCGTTGTTCATCACTGGCATAGGCAAAAGCGGTAACGGCGATGATAGGCACATCCAAGGATAGCTTTCGTATTTCCCGGGTGGCCTCATAGCCATCCATCACCGGCATATTGATATCCATCAGAATTATCTGAGGATTATGGAGCTTATACAAATTGACCGCCTCTTTTCCATCCCAAGCATGAACCAGGTTATATTCTCGTTTCAAGATAGATTGGAACAGCCGGTAATTACTCTCATTGTCTTCGGCGATCAGAATGGTCAGCTTGTCTTTCTGCACGGAGATGGGCTGATGTTTGTCTTCCTTTTTGTTATCCGTATCAGCGGGCTGGTAGGGAATGGTGAACCAGAAAGTGGATCCTTTTCCTTCTTCAGATTCTACGCCGATGCGTCCTCCCATGTGCTCTACAATCGTCTGGCAAATGGATAATCCCAGTCCTGTACCCTGTACAAAAGAGTTCAGTTTGACGAAACGTCCGAATATGGAGTTCACTTTGTCGGCTGGAATGCCGCAACCGGTATCTTTAACATAGAAATAAAGTTCTCTGCCGCATAGTTCGTAGCCGAAGGTGATGCTTCCTTGTGAGGTAAACTTGCTGGCGTTGTTCAGCAAATTATTCAAAACTTGCATCAGGCGGTTCTTTTCTGTCTTTATGGGGCAAGAGGGGAGTCCTTTGTGTGCAATCAGTTGAATGCCGCTGGTTTCCGTCCGGTAACGGACCACGCTTTCTATTTCGGAAAGGATATCATTCAGTTCCACGTTGGAATAACTGAAATCCAGTGTGCCGGCCTCTATTTTTGATAAGTCCAGTATGTCGCTGATTAATTGCAGCAGTAACGTATTGTTACTTTCAATGATATTGATATATTCCTGCTTTTCCTGTTCCTCTTCTGCAGTAGCAAGGATGTTTGAGAAACCGATGATAGCATTTAGCGGAGTGCGTATTTCGTGGCTCATATTGGCAAGGAAAGCGGACTTCAGCCGGTTGGATTCTTCCGCGCGGTCCTTGGCTGAAAGCAGTTCGTTTTCCATTGTTTTCCGTTCGTTGATAATCAGTGAGGAACCGACTAAAGTCAGCGGCTTTCCGTTTTTGTCTCTTGTTTCTACGGCTGCTTGTGCTTCTACCCAGTCTATTTTCCAATGTTTTCCATCATTGGCCAGTACACGGTACTCTTCTTTCACTTTCTCTATTTTTCCGTCTGCCAGGTCGCGGTAGGCCTGTATCACGCGTGGACGGTCTTCTTTGATAATTTTGGCGAAATATTGTTTGTCCGATACGCTCAACTGATCTTCGCTGATGCTGCCCGGCATGGCTGCCATGGCAATGGGGCGGTTAAGGTCGCACAAGATGGTATGGTCTTTCAAGTTCCATTTCCAAGGTACAATGTTGGCTACTTCCAGTGCCATGGAAAGTTTATGGTTCGTGGCGCTTAGCATTTGCTGTGCATTGTGCAACTCGGTGCTGTCCATGCAGAACACATCGACCATATCCGGTTCGGTGGAGCAATTCAGGACAACATCATAGAAGGTGTTGACGGTTTTAAAATAATATGGGAATGTGATCGATTTCTTTTCTTTCAAGGTGATACTCATGAAATGGGTGAATTCCGGTAAAGATTCGGGAAAGATTTCGGAGGCCCTTTTCCCTATTATATCGGATTTTTTAAAAAAACATCGTTCGAAATAACGGTTGACATCCTGATAAATGCTGTCTATAATATTTCCTTCTTTATCCCATATTACTTGTTCCTTCATGTAAAGAATCGGCATATTATCCACCAGGTTGATATATTGTGCGTTTGTTTCTATTTCATTTTGTTGGGCTCGTCTCAGGACTTTCAGCATCTGAATGCGTTTTTGTTGTGTTACAGCCATCAGTGCGAAGGCCATGAGCACAATCAGGATAAACCATTTGTATTTGTTCAGAAAGTGGACAGGCTTGTCATAGAAAATGGTGTCATCGGGGCATCGCTTGGGGTCGAGCCCTTTATTTATGAGTCTGGTATAGTTGAAGGTGGGGTGTGCTTCCTGAGGCTCATAGAAAGGAATGTCACTGGCTCTTTTTCCACCGAGGATGTCGTCAATTGTTTTCAATAATTGCTTGGTGAAGGCTTGTTCATTGTACATGTATCCTCCTACCATACCTCCGTCGTCCATACCTGCATAGCGGATGGTGAAAAGAGGGGCGGAGATGCTGGAAATGCTTCTGTAAGCGTTTATCAGAAAGCTGTCCGAGGTGAAGGATTCGGTGAACCAAGTGGATACCAGAATGCCTGTAGTCTTGTCTGCCTTACGTACAGCATTATATAACTGGTGCAGAGTATTGGTGCGTGAAGAGATGTATTTATATTCCAGTTGCGGATATTTTGTTTGGATCAATTCCCGCAGTCGTTGGTCATATTCGGGATTGGGATAAGTCCCGTCTCCCAAAAAGATGAGTCTTTTCATGCCGGGAATCATTTGCAGCATCAGTTCCACACTTTCTTCCAGATAGATAGGGGTATGCATGTAGGTGAAATTGTATTCTTGGGCCAGTTCGCTCATGTGTGTCTTTTCTTTGGGAGTGACTGTATCTCTCTGCCTGTAGAATATTTCAGGATACACATAGGGGTCTGCCCCGCAGACAATAGTAGGTACGGTACCCCATAAAGCTTGTATCTCTTCTCTGAAAATCAGACTCATGCTTCCTACAAATACCAATAGACGGGGAGGGGTGGAGCCATATCTTGAGGAAAGTGTTTCTGAAAACTTTTCTATTTTAGCAGAATCGCCTACCATGAATAAATTCAGATGTTCTATGTAGGCGTCTATATTTTTGGTTCCGGCTAGTTTATGGACAATGGGGGTGGTAATGCTGTTGCTCCATGGAGAAGATTCGTTATAGCTGTTTAAAATCAGCACATATTCTTCGTTCCCGGTACGATCCTGTGCATTGGCAGCTTCACAGGTGAATGAGAAGATGGTACATATATAGGTATATATCAGCAGCCATTGAATATAGCCTATACGGATTCTCCTACGATTTTTATCCATTATTGTTTTCTACTCTTCTTTAAATATATCGCTCTGATGCTTGTGATGAAACAAATGTACTATTAAATCAGGGAGTGGACGAAGAAAAATAAATGTTTAACAAATATTAAAAGAAACGCACTGAAGTGGGGAACTTCCTGTATGTCCAGGTGTGAACATTTTAAACGGGAACTTTGGCCAACTTATATGGCAATGATTTAAAATGCCGGTGAAAGGCAGGAAAAGAGGGAGGATGAGAAATATCTTTTGCGTTATCTCTTTTATATCTGAAGAAATAGCTTTATATTTATCCCCTCATCTTATTTTAAGGTAGTTATGGAATATCACTTAAGTACTAAATTGAATGGAAATATAGCAATGACTTCCTGTTTCCATGAAAACTCCTTTTTGCAACGTGACGGGAGTCTTTATAAATTTATATGGGTGCGGCATGGAACGCTGGATGTGGAAGTGGATCATGTGGTGATGCATCTGGAAAAAGAGGAAATGATTTCGCTCACTCCTTTGCATCATGTGCAGATAAGGGGAGTGGACGGTGAATACCTCACTTTTTTATTCAATAGTAACTTTTATTGTATTTACGGGCATGACAGCGAGGTGTCTTGTAACGGATTCCTGTTTAACGGCTCTTCCCGTGTCATGCGTTTGAAGCTTTCGCCTTCCCAGTCGGCCCGTCTTGACAGTATTGTCGATATTTTCAGAGGGGAGTGTGAAATACAAGACAACTTGCAGGAAGAAATGTTGCGTATTATTCTGAAACGTTTCATTATCACTTGTACCCGCATAGCCCGTGAAATGTTTGATGTAGACCCGGGGCGTGAGAACACGTTTGATGTGATTCGTCAGTTTTATGTGCTGGTTGACAGTCATTTTAAGGAGAAGAAGCAAGTGCAGGATTATGCTGATATGTTGTGTCGTTCTCCCAAGACCATTTCCAATCTCTTTTCCCTTTACAGGCTTTCTTCTCCTTTGCGTGTCATTCATGAACGCGTGGATGCGGAAGCCAAGCGCCTGTTGCTTTATACGGGCAAGAGTGCGAAGGAAATCAGTGAGATTCTGGGATTTGAGGATTTGGCTACATTTAGCCGGTTCTTTAAGAAAATGAACAAGGAGAGCCTTTCGGAATACCGGAAAAGAGAGAAACGGGAATAATTGCCAACCTATATGGGGGAATTGCCATTTACTGGAGAGGGAAAACTGCCGACCTTTGCACCAGGAAGTTAAATCTTTTAATAATGAAAGCAATGATGACAAAATTAAAATCTCTGTTTGTTGCGTTTTTAACAATAGCAGCATCTGCCCAAAAACTGGGTATCAATCTTATCCGTGTGGCAATCCTTGTAATTTTTGTATGGATTGGCGGTCTGAAATTCTGGAATTATGAAGCCGAAGGAATTGTGCCTTTTGTGGCGAACAGTCCCTTTATGAGTTTCTTTTATACCAAGGACGCTCCTGAATATAAAGAATATAAGCTGAAAGAAGGCGAATTCGATGAAGCGAAGCACCAGTGGCATGAAGAGAACAATACTTATGGGTTTTCTCATGGATTGGGTATTTTGATTATGGGAATCGGTATCTTGACGTTTTTAGGTATCTTCTCTCCAAAAATCGGTTTGGTAGGGGCCGGACTGGCTATTGTCATGACACTGGGCACTTTGTCTTTCCTTGTGACAACGCCTGAGGTGTGGGTCCCCGATTTGGGAAGTGGCGAACAGGGGTTCCCTCTGCTGACGGGCGCCGGCCGTCTGGTCATTAAAGATACTGCTATTTTGGCAGGAGCTGTTGTTGTTCTTTCGGATAGTGCGAGAAGGGTATTGAACCAGTTGAAAAAGTAAAGTTAGAAAGACCGGTCACGGACATGCCCTTTTATAGGGGTGTATATGGATGTATTCCAGCGGGAGGCAAGTATTTCCTGCAAGACATAACTATCTATGAGGCAAGTTGTATCCTGTGTCATCTTGCTGTCTGTCAGCTATTGATAATGAATGCAAATTTGGCAGATTCTGCGGTTAACCCCTGTTAAGTGCTTATCTATCTGTGTTAAAAGAGGAAAAAAATCTCTGACAAACGGTACAACCGTACAATATTTGTCATTACATTAGCGTCGGAAATGTTAAACCAAACTTGAAATTAACAAATTAATAGATATTAAGTTATGAAACAAGCAACTAAAATGGTACTAGGCGCAGCAGCAATTGTAGCAGTCAGCGCAGGTGTAGCAGGAGTAACGACTTATTCTATGTTGAAACCCGAGCCAAACAAAAGCGTGGCCTTTAATGATGTGTTCCAACAAAATCCGAATACAAGACTTGCCGCGCTGGACGCCACCCAAATGCAACCGGTGGATTTGACTCAGGCAGCGGAAAATTCAGTGCATGCAGTAGTTCATATAAAGTCAACTCAAGAATCAAAAACTCAGACAGTTACCGTTCGTGATCCGTTCTATGATTTCTTTGGTGATATTTTTGGGAATGGCAGAGGCGGCGGTCAGCAGCGTCAGGTGCAGACTCCTGAAAGAGTGGGATTCGGTTCCGGAGTGATCATCTCGAAAGATGGATATATTGTAACGAATAACCATGTAATTGATAATGCTGATGTGATCAGTGTCAAACTGAATGACGGACGTGAATATAAAGGACGTGTAATCGGCACAGATCCCAGCACGGATTTAGCGTTGGTTAAAATTGAAGCGGATGAACTTCCCACTATTCCCGTAGGCGATTCGGAGGCTTTGAAAGTGGGCGAGTGGGTATTGGCTGTAGGTAATCCGTTTAATATGACATCTACAGTAACCGCCGGTATTGTGAGTGCCAAGGCACGTTCTTTGGGCGTATATAATCAAGGTGTGGAATCATTCATCCAGACGGATGCAGCTATTAACCAAGGTAACAGTGGTGGGGCATTGGTCAATGCAAAAGGAGAGTTGGTAGGTATCAACTCGGTGCTTTATTCACCGACAGGAGCTTATTCCGGATACGGTTTTGCCATCCCTACCAGTATTATGAAAAAGGTAATAGCCGATTTGAAAGAATACGGAACCGTTCAGCGTGCGGTATTGGGTATCAAGGGTACTCCGATTAATGATGACCAGCAGATGATGCCGGAAGAAATCAAGAAGAAAGTGAAGGAACTGGGTGCTACCGATGGTGTGCTGATAGCTGAGGTGATTGATGGAGGTTCTGCGGCTGGTAACTTGGAAGTGGACGATGTCATTATCGGTATTGACGGAAAACGTGTGAAGAACTTTGCAGAGTTGCAGGAAGGGTTGGCTAAACACCGTCCGGGTGACAAAGTAACCGTCAAGGTGTTGCGTGACAAGAAAGAAAAGGATATCGAGATGACTTTGAAAAATGCACAGGGAACAACGAAAGTGGTGAAGAGTGCGGGCATGGATATCTTGGGCGCAGCGTTCCGTGAAGTTCCTCAGGAATTGAAGAGACAATTGAACTTGGGATATGGTGTGGAAGTCACAGGTGTGACAGACGGTAAAATGAAAGCTGCCGGTATCCGTAAAGGCTTCATCATCCTGAAGGCAAATGGACAACCTGTCAAATCAGTAAATGATTTGGAAGATGTGCTGAAAGCTGCTACCCAGTCACCGGATCAGGTATTGTTCTTGAGCGGTATGTTCCCGTCAGGTAAACGTGCGAACTATGCAGTAGATTTGATACAGGAATAAGGATATTTTTAAGGTAGAAAGTTTCAATAGGTAAAGTTTAGAGGATGCACGGTAAGGGACACTTCCGTGCATCCTGATTTTATAGTCAAACAGGATTGATATGCTGGAAAGAAGCATTGTAAACGGAATTTCGGGGATGATGGGAACACAAGTTTGATTTTTAGTATGTTTTTATCCGATAGTAGAGTCGTGTAACTATTAATTTGCGTCATAGGTGTTTGCGTTCCCGTCCGGCCGGAAAACGGAGGACATAAATCAATTCTGTTTCACGATAAGATAAGAGCTGTTGACAGGATCCATCCTTACGCTATATCATGGAATAATCTCTATTAAGTAAGCTGATAAGATCAATAAAGAGAAAGATATAACCCTATTTTCGCAAAATATTTAGGAAAAGAAGGACAAAGATAGTCTTTTTTGATTTATTAGCTAATATTTTTCAAACAAAAATGGATGTATTCCATTTAATGTTGTAAATTTGCATCCCAAATTTGTTTTATAGAGAATGAGACAATTAAAGATTACCAAAAGTATCACTAACCGAGAGAGCGCATCTCTGGATAAGTATTTACAGGAAATAGGCCGTGAAGACCTGATTACTGTAGAGGAAGAGGTAGAGCTCGCTCAGCGTATCCGTAAAGGCGACCGGGTAGCATTGGAAAAACTGACACGTGCCAACTTGCGTTTCGTCGTGTCTGTAGCCAAGCAGTATCAAAATCAGGGGTTAAGTCTTCCTGACTTGATTAATGAAGGCAACCTGGGATTGATTAAAGCAGCTGAAAAGTTCGATGAGACCCGAGGCTTCAAGTTTATCAGTTACGCCGTATGGTGGATTCGTCAGTCTATTCTCCAGGCATTGGCAGAACAGTCACGTATTGTCCGTTTGCCGTTGAATCAGGTAGGCTCGTTGAACAAGATCAGCAAAGCCTTCTCTAAATTCGAACAGGAAAACGAGCGTCGTCCTTCTCCGGAAGAACTGGCCGATGAACTGGAAATACCTGTAGACAAAATCTCGGACACGTTGAAGGTTTCAGGACGCCACATTTCTGTAGACGCTCCTTTTGTGGAAGGAGAAGACAACAGTTTGTTGGATGTGCTTGTGAACGACGACTCGCCTATGGCAGACCGTTCCTTGGTTAATGAGTCACTTGCGAGGGAAATTGATAGAGCACTCTCTACGCTGACCGAAAGGGAGAAGGATATTATCCAGATGTTTTTCGGTATTAATACGCAGGAAATGACGTTGGAAGAAATCGGCGATAAATTCGGCCTCACTCGTGAGCGCGTACGCCAGATTAAAGAGAAAGCCATTAGAAGATTGAGACAAAATTCGCGTAGCAAGCTGCTTAAGTCTTATTTAGGGTAAGAAAGATTCGGTTTCCGAAAAGAAAACAAAGCACAAGATGGAAGGTTACTCCCGTCTTGTGCTTTTGTTCATAATATACCAATAATGCCCATTGGCTGCGCTATGTGCCACATGGTAATGGGCACATCAGCAAATTATTATAGTTAATTAATCTATTACTTTTTCGTATTTGTCCGTAAATAACTATTTTTGTCCTCTAATAAAATTATAAAATTAGAATTATGAAATCCATAAAGATTCTGTGCTCTTTATTATTGGTACTGATGGTATGCTCGGCATTCTCATTGAAAGGAAGTAAAGGTAAATCCGTTTATATAGTAGGTGTATCCGCATCGTTTACAGATTCATTGGTTTATTTCACGGAAATCCAATTGCTGGACAGTGTAAGGCTGGATAAGAATAAGATGTTGCCGGAGCGCTCACAATACAGTTATCAGCTGAAAAATTATTTGGAAAACGAGGAAGGGCTGACGAACCGCACTTGCTTTGTTTATTTCTCGAACAGCAGAAAGAAACTGCAGAAGACCATCAATAAGATGAAGATCAAGTATCAAAAAGGAAAGACCTTGCTGATTCGCGAAGTGAACCCCAATGCATTCAAGTTCAAGAAACCGGAAGAATGATCCTTTTCTTATGAAAAAGATTCTATTTATATTTTTAACAGCCTGCTTTTTCTTCTCTTGCGAGAAGGAAACAATCGTGATTCCTCAGCAACATGCCGGAAGAACGGTCCTGGCTTTCTTTTGGGCGGATAACAGCTTGAATTCCAATTTGCGTAATAATATTCGGACGATGATGCAGGGGCTTCAGGCTATGAAGGATTCGGCTGCTTTGTTGGTATATTGGGATGGTGAGGCTTCGGATATCAGTTGGCCGGAGCCTTGTATCGTTGAATATGTGACTAATGGTCAAGGGGGGATCAACAGTATGTCCAAAGAAGCGGTCAATGCGATGATCGCGGATCAGGACATGTCGGTTCACGACTTGATAAGTATTGGCAATATCAGAAAAAAATATCCCCCTCAGACATCGACGGAGAAAACCGTCATGCAGACAGTGATAGGTGATATGATGAGTGTTTATCCGTCGGAAAGTTATGGAATAATCTTTGGTTCTCACGGTTCAGGATGGTTGCCCACTATTACCGGCACCCGTTCTATAGGTCAAGATGGCGGCCGGTATTCCAGTGACACAGCGTTGATACCGGAATTGGCGGAAGTGCTGCGTACGGTAAATCCTCAAAAGTTTGATTTTGTCTTGTTTGATGCGTGTATGATGGGGTGTGCCGAAGTGTATTATGAGCTGAAGGATGCTGCCAAATATTGCATCGCTTCTGTACTTGATATACCGGCAGCCGGATTTCCTTATGCAAGTGTGATGCCTTATTTGTATGAAAATGCGATCAAGGAGTATTTGAAGCCAATCTGTAAAGATTATATAGATTATTATAACTATAATGGTTGGGGAACCATTTCGGCAGTGGATTGCAATCAGATGGAAGGTTTGGCGGAAGCGGTCAGAAGTGTGATTTTGTCCAATCAGGATAGCCTGAAGAACGTGGATATAGCTGATTTGCAGCAATATGGCAAAGGCAGCAGCAACTTCAAAGGATATGCCTATGATATGTTACAGTTTATTGAAAAATTGTGTGGAGGAATGGCTCCAGACGATTTTACGCAACAATTAAAGAAGACGGTCATTTATACAGATTATACTCATGATCCCACCTCATCCTTGTACAGAATAGATGGGGATAACTACAGTGGAATGGGTATGTATATCCCCAATTCATTCACCACTCCCAAATATTTGCTTTGGAACAATTATTTCAAGTCTTCCATAGCGTGGTATCATGCATCCGGATGGGCTGAAACGGAATCTATTTGGGGGAATTGAAGGAGAATGCAGCCAGTTGCTTTTTACTTGATCCCGAATAATAGATATAGCGGATGGAAGTACCGAATTTCCGGTATTCTTCCATTTCCACCGAGTTGTCTACTGCATTCTGCAGGGCTTGTTTAAAGGCGGCATAATGGGTGTTCATATAAGTGGCGTTGTCCAGTTCTCCTGTAACACTGTAGAAATAGCTCACACTATTATCTTTCTCATTATAACGGGTGCTGTCCAGTGTAATCGTTTCGTTCATACGTGTGGGGCAGGACCGGTTGGTCTTTTCGGCTGTCTGTTTGAATTTACGGACTTGTGAACGGTGGTTATTATTACATCCTGCCAAAGTAAGGATGCCTAGGGCCGCTATTATAACTGTTTCTCTTTTCATTATAAATCGGTATTTTGAAGCGAAAGTAAACTATAAGTTTGAACAAAGCAAATGGATTTTTGTTTTTTATTAGTAAGTTTGTGCAAACAAAAAAAGTAAAACATGTCTCGCATTATAGATGAATTAAAACGTACGGACCACAAGCGTTATCTGGGTGGTCTTGATTTCTTTAAATATATTGGTCCCGGATTACTGGTTACTGTAGGTTTTATTGATCCGGGAAACTGGGCTTCGAATTTTGCAGCCGGTTCCGAATTTGGTTACGCGTTGTTGTGGGTGGTGACCCTGTCTACCATTATGTTGATTGTGTTGCAGCACAATGTGGCCCACCTGGGCATTGTGACGGGATTGTGCCTGAGTGAAGCAGCCACGCAGTATTGTCCCAAGTGGATATCCCGTCCCATTTTGGGCAGCGCGGTACTGGCCTCCATATCCACTTCGCTGGCGGAGATATTGGGAGGAGCCATTGCCTTGCAGATGCTTTTAGGAATTCCCATAGCCTGGGGATCTGTTCTTACTACGATGTTTGTCGTCATTATGCTTTTTTCCAATTCATATAAAAAGATAGAAAGAGCCATCATTGCTTTTGTATCCGTAATCGGCCTTTCGTTTCTGTATGAGTTGTTTTTGGTAGATATTGACTGGCCTGTGGCGGTCCGTTCCTGGGTGGTTCCCGACATACCCCAAGGCAGTATGCTGATTATCATGAGTGTGCTTGGGGCAGTGGTTATGCCGCATAATCTTTTCTTGCATTCAGAGGTGATACAGAGCCACGAGTACAACAAGCAGGACGAGAGTTCCATTCGTAAAGTATTGAAATATGAGTTCTATGATACTTTGTTCTCCATGATTGTGGGATGGGCTATCAATAGTGCCATGATCTTACTGGCAGCCGCTACTTTCTTCCGTACCCGGACTCCGGTGGAAGAGTTGCAGCAGGCGAAGTCGTTGCTTGACCCATTGCTGGGCAGCCATGCCGGAATCATTTTTGCCCTGGCATTGCTGATGGCGGGGATTTCCTCCACCATAACCAGTGGAATGGCGGCAGGTTCTATCTTTGCGGGTATTTTCGGTGAGTCTTATCATATCAAGGATATCCACTCCAAGGTAGGTATTTTGATTTCTTTGGGGATAGCATTGGTTCTTATTTTCTTTATTGAGAATCCCTTTTACGGACTTATCATCTCTCAGATGATTCTGAGTATCCAGCTGCCTTTCACGGTGTTCCTGCAAGTAGGACTGACCTCTTCCAAACGGGTGATGGGCAAATATGCCAACTCCCGGTGGAGTTCATTCGTGCTTTATACCATTGCGGTGATTGTCTCCGCATTGAATATCATGCTGTTGCTCAGTTGAATAATGTGCGTGCCCATGTGCCAATTGCCATGCGGGACCATAGCGCAGCACGTGGGCACATGGGCAAATTTTTTATTTCGTTTTGCTTTCCGAGATAATCAGCAGTTTGTCACCGGCATGCAGTTGCAGAGAGCCATTGGGGATCATGAATTCGTTCCCCCTTTTTACCAGCATCACCAGCATACCTTTAGGCAGATTCATATCCATCAGCCTGTCTCCCTTTGCCAGCATTTCCTCCGTCAGTACGATATCGCGGAGGTCTGTATTGATTTCCTCCGGTATCTCTACTCCGAAATCATTTCCTGTTTTTTCCAGTGGTGTATCCAGATGGAGTAATTTGGCCATCCATGAAATGGTCGTTCCTTGAACCACTAAAGACAATATGGTAATGAAAAATACGATATTGAAAATCTGGGTAGATCCCGGCACATCAGCCACTACCGGATAAGTGGCGAATATGATAGGTACTGCTCCGCGTAATCCCACCCAGGAAATAAACAGCCGTGAGCTGATGTTCATCTTTTTAAAGGGAAGAAGACAGAGCAGGACACTGAGCGGGCGGGCGAGTACAATCATGAAAATGCCGATCAAGGTTGCCGGTATGGCGATGGACAACATTTCATGGGGATTCACCAGCAATCCCAGGCTCAGGAACATGATAATTTGGAAGAGCCAGGTCATGCCGTTCATAAAAGTAGCGATCTCCTTACGGTTTACAATGCGTGCGTTACCCACCATCATTCCTGCTATATAGACAGCCAGATAGCCGTTTCCTTTACACAGGTCGGTCATGGTGAATGTGAAGAAAATAAAGCTCAGCAGCAAGATAGGATAGAGCGACTGGTTCTTCAAGTCAATCTTGTTGATGATTACTACCGCCAGTTTTCCCAGCAGGAATCCTGAGGCGCCACCCACAGCAAACTGAATCAGGAATGAAATCAGAATATCGTCTGCCCCCATGCCTGCCGATGTGATGAATTGTATCAGGACGATAGTAAGCATATACGCCATAGGGTCATTACTTCCGCTTTCCAGTTCCAGCATCGGGCGGAGGTTATGTTTCAGGTTCATGCTTTGCGAGCGCAGGATATTGAACACGGAAGCAGAGTCCGTAGAGGACATGGTAGCCGCCAGCAACATGGCCGTCATCAGGGACATGGTAATGCTGACATTCGAGAACCCGGAAATCCAATAAATAAAGAATCCGGTGAAAATAGTAGTAAGCAACACGCCGAAGGTGGAAAGCAGTATGCCTTGTGGCAATACAGGCTTGATATCCGAATATTTGGTATCCATACCCCCTGAGAACAGAATGATGCTAAGGGCCATCATGCCGATGAACTGTGCCTCGCCCGCATCATGGAATTGGAGTCCCAGGCCGTCGCTTCCGAACAGCATGCCGACCAATAAAAAAACAAGTAACGTAGGGATTCCGAACCGGTAGCCGGTCTTGCTCACTACAATACTTACGAACAATAGGATAGAACCTATCAAGAGAATGTTTTCTGCATTAAATATCATACTTCTGTGATCTTGTTTAATTTTTTAATATGATGTGCCAGCATCAGGCAGGCTGTGATAAATGCTAAAAGATCGGATACAGGCATACTGAGCCAAATGCCGTTCAGTCTCCACCAATGAGGCAGCAACAGCAGGCAGGGCAATAAATACAACAGTTGGCGGGACAAGGAGAGGAAGATAGAAATTTTCGCTTTCCCGATAGATTGGAAGAAACTGGAAATCACAATTTGTATTCCCACGAAAGGAAACATCAGGACTCCGATTTGCAACCCAGTGCGTGCCAATGCTGTAAGTTCTTTATCGTCTGTAAACATATTAACAACCCAATTAGGGAAAAGTTCGCTGAAAACAAATCCCAGCGAAGTGATGCACCCCCCTGCAATCATGCAATATTTCAACGTCTGCTTCACCCGGTCGAATTTGTGTGCCCCATGATTATAGCCCACAATCGGTTGCATCCCCATAGTCAGTCCCATGATAACCATTACAAACAACATCAGCAGACGGTTTAATATGCCGTATGCTCCGATAGCCAGATCGCCCCCGTAGAGCAGCAGGCTCTTGTTGAATATAATGACAATGGCCGAAGCGCAGACATTCATCAGGAACGGCGACATGCCGATACTGAAAATATTCTCTACGATCCGTTTCCTTAATTTGAATATCCCTTTCTTAAAACGGATATAACTTTTTTCCTGCATGAAATGGCTCAGCACCCATATCATGCCGGCAAACTGTGAAAGGATGGTTGCCGTGGCTGCTCCGCGGATTCCCCAGCCGAGCCAGAATATAAAGACAGGAGCCAAAATGATGTTGCACCCCACTGTCAGCATGGAGGACAGCATCGCTTTTCGGGGATAACCGGTGGCACGCATGATATTGTTCAGCCCGATCATTACATAGGTGACAGGACTTCCTATTAATATAATCTGCATAAAGTCGCGGGCGTATGGCAACGTGTCATGGCTTGCCCCGAAGAAGAACAGAATCTGGTCTAGAAACAGCAAGGTGATGCCTCCGTAGAAAATAGAATTTATCACACAGAGCACCGTTACGTTTCCCAGCACCTTCTCGGCGCCGTCCGTATCCTTCTGCCCCAGGCGGATAGAAGAAATGGTAGCGCCACCCACCCCGACCAGTGTACAGAACGCCACCAGCAGGTTCATCAGCGGAAAAGAAATAGCCAAGCCCGATATGGCCATAGCGCCGACACCATGCCCGATAAATACACTATCAATAATATTGTACAGTGATGTCAGTGTCATTCCGATGATAGCAGGGATAGAGTACTCTAAAAGCAGCTTTCCTACCTTTTCTGTACCCAGTATGTGCGGGTTGTTTTCTTTCATTCGCGTTTTTATTATTTTTAAGCTTTGCAAAGTTAGGAATATGGAGGATTATTCAGACCTTTGCGGCGTTAAATCAAACTAAAAGTAATATGAATTCAACAAAAAGCATTGCAGCTTTATTCGATTTTGACGGGGTGGTGGTAGATACGGAACCTCAGTATAGTATATTCTGGAATGAACAAGGACGGAAATACCATCCTGAGATACCCGAGTTCGGCCGGATGATAAAAGGGCAGACATTGACACAAATTTATAACAAATATTTCGCTGGAATGGAAGACGTTCAGCGTGAAATTACAGAAGATTTGAACAAATTTGAAGAAAATATGTTATTTAATTATATCCCGGGCGTAGAGGGCTTTATGAAGGAGCTGAGAGCCAACGGGGTAAAGATAGCGATAGTCACAAGCTCAAATGAAATGAAGATGAACAACGCATATAAAGCACATCCGGAACTGAAACAAAGTGTGGACCGTATCCTCACAGCCGAAATGTTCACTCGTTCCAAACCAGACCCCGAATGTTTCTTATTAGGAGCCACTGTCTTTGATACCGTGCCCGAGAACTGTGTGGTTTTCGAGGATTCATTTCACGGGCTTGAGGCAGGAAATCGTGCAGGAATGACCGTGATAGGATTGGCTACTACCAACCCTGAAGAGCAGATACGCGATAAGGCAAAGGCTGTTATTCAGGACTTTAATGGATTTAGTTTCGAAAAAATGAAGGATATAATGAGGTAATGTCAACTAAAACATCTACCTTTGCAGCCGTTTTTTATAAATTAAAGTAAATATGGCAGGATATATTTCAGGCGATACACGCAAAGTAACGACACACCGTTTGGTGGAAATGAAGCAGAGAGGCGAGAAGATTTCTATGCTTACTTCGTATGATTACACGACAGCGCAGATTGTAGACGGCGCAGGCATCGACGTCATACTGGTAGGAGACTCCGCTTCGAATGTCATGGCGGGGAATGTGACCACACTTCCCATCACCCTTGACCAGATGATTTATCACGGGAAATCCGTGGTTCGTGGAGTGAAACGCGCGCTCGTTGTGGTCGATTTGCCTTTCGGTACTTACCAGACTTCCGAGTACGAAGCGGTGACCAATGCGATCAAAGTGATGAAGATCACACATGCCGATGCATTGAAGCTGGAAGGTGGCGTAGAAATCATTGATGCGGTAAAGAAAATCATCGCTGCGGGTATTCCCATCATGGGACATTTGGGACTGATGCCGCAGTCTATCAATAAATACGGAACTTATACTGTACGTGCCAAGGACGAGGAAGAGGCCGAAAAGCTGCTGAGTGACGCGCATCTGCTGGAAGAGGCGGGATGTTTTGCGTTGGTGCTCGAAAAAATCCCCGCATCATTGGCGGAACGCGTGGCCAAGGAACTGACTATCCCCGTTATCGGCATCGGAGCCGGAGGCGCTGTGGACGGACAGGTGCTGGTTGTATCCGACATGCTGGGTATGACCAACGGTTTCAGTCCCCGTTTCCTCCGTCGTTATGCCGATTTGCATACTGTTATGACAGGAGCCATACAGCAATACGTGGATGATGTGAAAAAAGGTGATTTTCCTAACGAAGACGAACAATATTAACAAAGTTTCTGCTGATATGTATGATGACTTCTTCTTTCCGTATGAGAAAGCAAAACTATGGACCGGGAATATGGTTCTGCTATCCCTTTCGAACTTTTTGCTTTATGCCTCGCTATACATGATGCTTCCCGCACTGCCTTTATGGATGGTGCGGCACTGGTATTGCAGCTATGCGGAAGCAGGAGCGGCTGTGGCTGTTTTCGGACTGGCCATGTTTCTTCCGGGAGCGTTCAACAGCTATCTTATCGATACGTTCAAGCGTAAAAGTGTTTGTCTGGTCGCGATGCTTCTGTTCGTGGCGTCCAGCCTGCTGTATCCATACGTTGCGACTGTAGGGTTCATAGCCTTGGTCCGGGCTGTCCAGGGGGGGCTGTTCAGTGTCATTACCATGACTACGGGTAGCACGCTGGTGATTGACGTCACCGCCTCACGCCGCCGCACGGATGCGAATATCGCCTTTTCGTGGGTGGGGCGTTTTGGAATGGTGGCAGGTCTTGCGTTGGGAATTTACATTTATCCTTACTGGAATTTTCACCATGTTGTTTATACCTGTGTCGCTTTGGGCACACTGGCCTTGCTTCTGATTCTGGCGGTGGATGTCCCTTTCCGTGCTCCGCTGCGCACCTCATGGTTCTCGTTGGACCGTTTTCTGTTGCCTCGTACTCTGTGGCCGGCACTGAATATGATGATGCTTTCCGCTGTTTTCGGCATTTTGATAGCACACATTTACAATGAGTTGTTTTACATTTGCATCCTGATCGGTTTTATCATCTCCCTGTTGCTTTTGCGTTATGTGCTTTCCTATGCTTCCGGCCGTTCGGAGGTGGAGCTGGGGCAGGCCGCGATGATAGGCGGACTGTTGTTGCTTGCTTTTTCCAACAGCTTGATGAACAGTTATATAGCCGGTGTATTGCTGGGCACGGGGATCGGTACTACCGTGTCACGGTTTTTTATAAAGATGATTAGTCTGCCGATGCATTGCGAACGGGGTACGGGAAACAATACTTATCAGCTGATGTGGGAAGTAGGTATGCTGAGTGGTTTTCTGTTTGAGAATATGTGGACCGAAAGTCATCCTGATACTATTTATTGGATATGTATCGGTATCTGTGTCACTCTTTTGCTGATGTATGAGTTCTTTACACATCCGTGGTATTACAGAAAAATGGAGGAAAAACAGTAGGATGATGATTTCAAATGTTGGTTTATCCAGCTGTCGGAGTAAAAATATAGCAACTTAAATAAATTAATAATATAAAGAATATGGCAGACGACAAAAAGATTATCTTTTCGATGGTAGGCGTAAGCAAAGCCTTCCAGGCGAACAAACAGGTATTGAAAGACATCTACCTATCCTTTTTTTACGGTGCTAAGATCGGTATCATCGGTCTGAACGGTTCAGGTAAGTCAACGCTGATGAAAATCATCGCCGGACTGGAGAAAAGTTATCAGGGAGAAGTGGTGTTCTCGCCGGGCTACTCTGTAGGCTATCTGGCACAGGAACCGCATCTGGATAATGAAAAGACAGTGAAAGAGGTAGTGATGGAAGGTGTGCAGAGCATTGTGGACACTTTGGCGGAATACGAAGAAATAAACAACAAGTTCGGGCTTCCCGAATACTATGAGGACCCAGAGAAGATGGATGCACTCTTTGCCCGTCAGGCTGAGTTGCAAGACATCATTGACGCTACGGACGCATGGAATCTGGACAGCAAACTGGAACGCGCCATGGATGCGTTGCGCTGTCCGCCCGAAGACCAGCCGGTGAAGAACCTCTCGGGAGGTGAGCGCCGCCGTGTGGCCTTGTGCCGCCTGCTGTTGCAGAAGCCGGATATCCTGTTGCTGGACGAGCCTACCAACCACTTGGACGCGGAAAGTATCGACTGGCTGGAACAGCATTTGCAGCAATATGAAGGTACGGTGATTGCCGTAACCCACGACCGTTACTTCCTGGACCATGTAGCCGGATGGATTCTGGAACTGGACCGTGGCGAAGGAATTCCCTGGAAGGGAAATTACTCCAGCTGGCTGGAACAGAAGACCAAACGTATGGAGATGGAAGAGAAAGTGGCAAGCAAACGCCGCAAGACCTTGGAACGCGAGCTGGACTGGGTGCGCATGGCTCCCAAAGCCCGTCAGGCGAAAGGAAAGGCCCGTCTGAACTCCTATGACAAGCTGCTGAACGAGGATGTGAAGGAAAAGGAAGAGAAACTGGAAATCTTTATTCCGAACGGTCCCCGTCTGGGCAACAAGGTGATCGAGGCCAAAGGAGTGGCGAAAGCTTACGGTGACAAGCTGTTGTTCGATAACCTGAATTTCATGCTGCCCCCTAACGGCATTGTCGGCGTAATCGGTCCTAACGGCGCCGGTAAGACTACTTTGTTCCGCTTGATTATGGGACTGGAAACCGTAGATAAAGGTACTTTCGAGGTAGGAGAGACCGTGAAACTGGCATACGTAGACCAGCAGCATAAGGATATTGACCCGGAAAAATCCGTTTATCAGGTAATCAGTGGTGGAAACGAGCTGATCCGTCTGGGCAACAGGGATATCAACGCGCGTGCTTACCTCAGCCGTTTCAATTTCTCGGGAGCCGATCAGGAGAAACTTTGCGGAATGCTTTCGGGTGGTGAGCGCAACCGCCTGCATCTGGCTATGGCACTGAAGGAAGAAGGCAACGTGCTGCTGCTGGACGAGCCTACCAATGATATTGACGTGAACACGCTGCGCGCGCTGGAGGAAGGTCTGGACGATTTTGCAGGTTGTGCGGTGGTGATCAGCCACGACCGTTGGTTCCTGGACCGTATCTGTACCCATATCCTGGCTTTCGAAGGAAACAGCGAGGTATTCTTCTTTGAAGGATCTTATTCGGAATACGAAGAGAACAAGATGAAGCGTCTGGGCAATGAGGAGCCGAAACGGGTGCGCTACCGCAAGCTGATGGAAGACTGATGGGGGTCTCCCTGTTCTGATAAGGTCCAAACTAAAATGACCATTCCGAAAAGTAACAGATTGTAATTACAAGACCTGAAAGAGTCGTATCAAGCTCCGTTTTGAGTAATGATACGACTCTTTTTTTTGCCTTTAAGGAGGTTCAAGTTTCAAATCAAAACCTCTTTCTTGGCTAGAATTAAGTTTTGAACCCTCTTGGGTTGTGTACTCTCTCTGGGGCGCGGATAGCGGAAGAAACCAGACCAGTCACTGTAAATTGTAACCGATTTGTAGCTTGTATATCGTTTCTATTAGCTATCTTTGCAACGTCTTTTAAGACATTAATTATAATATTAATTAATTAAAAAGTTTATGGTAAAAAGAATGCGATCTTTTTTTGCGGTGGTTATGTTGGTAATCGCTGCTGCTGTTAACGCCCAGGTCACCACTTCGTCAATGAGTGGTAAGGTGGTTGATCAAAGCAATGAAGCCATTATCGGCGCAACGATTCAGGCTATTCACGAACCGTCCGGCACCCATTATGGGGCCATTACCAATGTGGACGGCCGTTATTCCATCCAGGGCATGCGTGCCGGCGGCCCTTACAAAGTAGAAGTTTCTTATGTAGGTTATCAATCAGTGGTTTACAAGAGCATCAACCTCCAGTTGGGAGAGAATTACGTATTGGATGCGAACTTGAAGGAATCTACCGAATTATTGGATGAAGTGGTGATTACCGCTTCCAAAAGCAGCAACATGAAATCAGACCGCGCCGGAGCGGTAACCAATGTCGATGCGGCCAGAATGTCGGAAGTGCCTACAGTGAGCCGCAGCATGAACGATATCATGCGTCTGACCCCTCAGGGAGCCAATATCGGTAGCGGTTTCTCAGTGGGTGGAGGTAACTACCGCCAGTCTTATGTCACTGTGGACGGAGCCGCTTTCAACAATGCCTTCGGTATCGGCTCGAACTTGCCGGCAGGCGGTTCGCCTATCTCTCTGGATGCTTTGGAACAGATTTCCGTTTCCACCACCCCCTTTGATGTCCGTCAGAGCGGATTTACAGGAGGTGCCATCAACGCCGTGACAAAGAGTGGTACGAATGAGTTCAAAGGTACAGCCTATATGTACACTTCCAATACCCACCTCACCGGAAACAAGGTAGAGGACTATGAACTGACCCGCAACCGTGACCACAGCACCACCTACGGAGCTTCTCTGGGAGGTGCGATCATTAAAAACAAGTTGTTCTTCTTCGTGAACGGCGAATATCAGGATAATGTGCAGGCAGGCCCGTCGGGCATAGCGCGTAGCGGCGCCAATGACGAATGGAGCACCAACGGCATTGTGCACCGTCCGTTCGAGAACACCACAACGGTAGGCGACCGTACCTTCGTAGGGATGAACAACATCAGCCAATACCTGTCGGAAAAATACAACTATAATCCGGGACGTTATCAGGGATATTCTCTGGAAACCCCTTCTTACAAGATCATGGGCCGTCTGGACTGGAACATCAACAACAACAACAAGATTAATTTCCGTTTCACCCATACCCATTCCAAGTATTCCTCCAGCCCTTCCTCTTCCACCACCCCGTTTAAAGATTCAATCATTTATCCGGGCGGAGTAGACGGCAGCGCGGGCAAGAGCAGTTCGGGACGTACATCAAACACCGGTCTGTACTTTGAAAGCTCACGCTATATGCAGGAACAGAACTTCACCTCCATCGCTTCCGAATGGAACTCAAAGTGGGGGGCTATCAATAACGCCCTGCGTTTCACTTATTCTTATCAGAACGAACCGCGTACATACGAAGGGGGAACATTCCCTACGGTGGACATCCTTGACCAAGGCTCGCTGTACACCTCATTCGGTCCGGACCCCTTTACAGAAGGGAACTTGCGCCAGGTGAAGACTTTTGTCATTACCGATGAGTTCAATTTCTCCAGCGGTATCCATAACTTTATGGGCGGTATCCAGTTTGAGTCCAATAAGGCAGTGAACGGATTCATGCAGGCGGGAAGCGGTTATTATGTCTATTCCTCCTGGGATGATTTTGTGAACAACAGAGCTCCGGCTGCCTTCGGTGTCACGTATTCCAACACCGGGGACGGTTCCCAGTTCCTGGCGAATATGAAGTACCAGCAGCTTTCTTTCTATCTGCAGGACCAGATGAATATCACGGACAACTTCAGACTGACTGCCGGGGTGCGTTTCGAACTGCCCATTTATCCGGAGCTGAAGAACAACTATAACAAAAATTTCGCACAGATTGACTTTGACGGATATCATTACGCCACAGACCAGCTGCCTTCATCCTACCAGCTGACCGCCTCCCCCCGTATCGGTTTCAACTGGGACCTTACAGGCGAGCGTAAGTATGTATTGCGCGGCGGTAGCGGTTACTTCATCGGCCGTCTGCCGTTCGTATGGCTGGTTTCGGCAGTAGGTAATGCCAATTGCGGACAAAGCACTTATTATTATAACGAGCAGAAGGATGCCAAGTACGGACAGCCGGGCTTCCACACCAGCGTGGCCGATATGTTGAAAGATCCTAACCTGAACCTTCCGGCAGCTACTGATCCCGCCGCACCTTCCGGAGCCACCATCATTGACCGCGACCTGAAGATGAACGCCACCTGGAAGTCTTCACTGGCTTTGGATGCAAAACTTCCCGGAGATATTGACTTTACGTTGGAAGGTATTTTCAGCAAAGAGTTCAATCCGGCTACTGTAACTAACCTGGGACGTAAGTTTAAAGGAGAGCAGGAGATAGCTCCGGGTGATGTCCGCAGAATGTTTGAGTACTCCAATTCGAACAAGACGGACGCTTATTATATCACCAATGCGGGAAACAGCGCTTATTATTACTCACTCACCGCCTCACTGGCCAAGACATTTGATTTCGGCCTGCATCTTTCCGCTTCCTACACCCGTTCTTATGCCAAGTCGTATGGCGACGGCATCGGCGACCAGGTGAACTCGGCTTATTACAACAACCGTTACTCTGTCAACGGAAACAATGACACGGAGACCGGCTATGGTACGTATGTATCGCCCAACCGTGTGCTGGCTTCCGCCGCTTACCGTATTAAATACGCCAAGAATTTCGCTTCCTCCTTGTCTTTGATTTATGAGGGTATGAACATGGGCTATGCCGGGGGATATTCCGCCGCCCGTTATTCCTATACATTTACCGGAAACATTGTAGGCGATTACGGCTCAAACAACTTGCTGTACATTCCGGCATCCCGTGAGGCGCTGGATAAGTGGAACTTCGCCGATTATACTGACAGCAAGACGGGTGAGGTGACTTATTCCGCCAAGGAGCAGCGCGATGATTTCTGGGCTTACATTAATGAGGACAGTTACCTGAAAGGCCGTAAAGGCAAGTATGCCGAACGCGGAGGAGCCATCATGCCCTGGCATCATCAGCTGGATTTGAAGTTCAATCAGGATTTCTTCCTCAATGTAGGGGGCAAGCGCAATACCTTGCAGTTCGGAGTGGATATCAAGAACTTCCTGAACTTGCTGAACAGCGACTGGGGAATTTATAAGACGGTGAACAATACTTCCTTGTTGAGTTATAAGAGTGGTGCTTACCAGTTCCAGAAGAACGGAGGAAAGAAACTGACTGATACGTATTCCAATCTGAACAGTTTCAATTCTACGTATTCCATACAGTTCAGTGTCCGTTATATCTTTAACTAAGTGAAATAGCCTGTATCAGACAATACAGGAGCAGGATAGAGAGGCGTACCCATGAAGGTGCGCCTCTCTTGTATGCGTATTCTTCCTTGTTTTGAAAAAACTTGGAATTAAGAATAAATTAAGTACCTTTGTGTGTTATCCTATAAAGAACAATAGTTTATGAGTGATAAGATATATCCCATCGGTATCCAGAATTTCGAGAAACTCCGCAAGGAAGGCTATTTCTATATTGACAAGACGGCCTTGATCTACAAAATGGTAAAGACCGGCAGTTATTACTTCCTCAGTCGTCCGCGCCGTTTCGGGAAAAGCCTGCTGGTTTCTACTCTGGAAGCCTATTTCCAAGGCAAGAGAGAATTGTTTGAAGGACTGGCCATAGCCGGACTGGAGAAAGACTGGACAGTACGTCCCGTCCTGCATATCGATCTGAATATCTCAAAATATGAGACAGCGGAGGATTTGAGCGATATGCTGAATGATTTTCTGACCAACTGGGAAGCTGTCTACGGTTCCGCTCCTTCCGAGACATCCCTCGCCCTCCGTTTCAAAGGCGTGATAAAACGTGCTTACGAGCAGACGGGGCAGAGGGTTGCCATTCTGGTAGACGAATATGACAAGCCCATGCTGCAAGCCATCGGCAATGAGGAGCTTCAGAGAGTATATCGGAGCATACTGAAACCCTTCTATGGAGTGTTGAAGACAATGGACGGTTGCATCAAGTTCGCTTTGCTGACGGGGGTTACCAAGTTTGGCAAGGTCAGTGTGTTCAGCGATTTGAACAACTTGGACGATATCTCCATGTGGAATGAGTTTATTGATATCTGTGGGGTCAGTGACAAGGAAATTCAAACCTGGCTGGAGCCGGAACTTCATGAATTTGCTGAAAAACGGGGGAGGACATACGATGAAATCTGTGCCGAACTGAAAGAGTGTTATGACGGTTATCATTTTACACATAATTCCATCGGTATTTACAATCCTTTCAGCCTGCTTAATGCCTTCAAACGGAAGGAGTTCGGAAACTACTGGTTTGAGACCGGTACGCCGACTTATCTGGTGAGGTTGCTGCAAAAACATCATTATGACTTGGAACGGATGGCGCACGAGGAAACGGATATCCAGGTGCTGAATAGTATTGATTCCGAGTCCACGAATCCTATTCCGGTGATTTATCAGAGCGGGTATCTTACGATCAAGGGGTATGATGAGCGTTTCGGTATCTATTATCTAGGCTTTCCTAACCGGGAGGTAGAGGAAGGATTCATGCGTTTTTTGCTGCCTTATTATACAACGGTTACCAAAGTGGAGTCTCCTTTCGAAATCCTGAAATTTACCCGTGAAGTGGAAAGTGGTGACTATGATTCCTTTTTCCGCCGCCTTCAGAGCTTCTTTGCTGATACGCCCTACGAGATGATACGCGACTTGGAGTTACACTATCAGAATGTACTTTTCATTGTGTTCAAGTTGGTAGGATTTTATGTAAAGGTGGAATATCATACCAGTGAGGGGCGCGTGGATTTGGTTCTGCAGACAGACAGATTTATTTACGTAATGGAATTCAAGTTAAACGGTACAGCGGAGGAAGCCTTGCGACAGATCAATGAAAAACAGTATGCCCGAGCTTTCGATACGGACGGGCGCAAATTGTTTAAGGTAGGGGTGAACTTCAGCAAGAAAAGTCGTAATATAGAGAAATGGATAGTGGGTTAACTATTGAAGATATTAAGGACATACGTCAATGCCACGCAAAATGCTCGTAAACAAGAGCATTTTGCGTGGCATTGCGTTCCGGATATACACTGACCACTAAAAGCCTCTCCACCGTTCCCTTCTGATCTCCTCGCACTGCCGTCGCTGCCATGCAGGCATTATTTTCTCCAGTGCTTTCAGTTTCCATCCCTTCATAAAGCGTATCTCGTCCTTTTCCTGCTCCGTGCACAGGCTGATGCGCAGCAGTTCGGGGTAGAGCACCTGTATATGGAAAATCTTGGCTCTCCACAGCAGCATGGACATCTGCCAGGGGGTGAGGGCTTGGATGCGGTTCAGGGTGAGCAGCATTTCCAGATAATGACGGTAGAAAGCTTTGTCCACGGTCATGAGTTGGTTTATCAGATGGTTCATTTTTATTATTGTTAAATGAAAAGATTAGTTGAATGGAGAAGCAGGAAATCAAAGCGGAGGAAAGAAACGCTATCTTTGGTAAAATCATCTTTGGATACGCTATCTTTGAAGAAGCCTCTTTGAAAACAAACAGTTCTCATTAGAAATCCTATCTTTGGTAAAAGCTTCCTTTAAAAGCGGTACTCCTTCACAGCATCAAAACAAGGGCACGGCTTCACGGGATTCAGGTCATGATGCCCCACTATCAATGCTTTGGGGAACAGGAGGCGCAGCTCGCGCAGCAATGCCAGCAGACTCCCTTTCTGCATCAGAGTACGCGTATCGGCAGGTGTGCAGTCCGCCAAGAGTCCGCCCTCATAGCAGATGCCGATAGAATGCCGGTTGTGGTTCCTGCAATGCGCTCCCACCTTTTCCAAGGGGCGTCCGCGGTGAATCTCTCCGTCGCGGGTGATATAGAAATGATATCCTATGTCCGTGAAGCCCCGGTGGCGGATGTGGTCCCGGCGGCAAGTCTCAAAATCCAGCCTCCGCCCCTCAAGGGTGGCGGAGCAGTGGATAATAATCAGGGTGATGGTTCTCATGATCATCAGATACAGGCGTTCAGGCCGAGTGCGCCGGCAACGGCGGTGGCTACGGTGATAATTACTTTCAGAATCAGTGTCCAGGTGTTTTTCTTTGTTCTTGAACTCATTGGAATTTTGTTTTAGAGGTTGATAATAAGTGAATTGTAATGGAAGCCAAGGGCTGAATGTGCCCCTATGACAAGCCGTTTTTCATTAGGGCACATTCAGCCCTTTAGCATCGTGCCTTGCTTCCGTCGTACTGGTGGGGTTCCGTCAGGCCTGTTGTCCTCCGTTTTCCGGCTCCTTCGCCTCTCCGGTAAGGTCCACATTGGTCTTTCCGGCTTTCAGCGCCTTCACCACCAGTCGGGCCGCCTTGCGTGTGGCCACCAGATTGAACACGGCATCTTCCAGCAGATTCCGGAAACGTGTTCCGGCACTCCAGTTCACATTCAGCTTTCTGGCGTGGATGGCAGGGTTGTAGGCGGCTGAGCTTTCCGCACCTATACTGTTGATGCTGATGGAGAAATCCCCCAAATCACCCAGCTGTATCTTCTGTCCTGCCAGAAGCTGTTCGCGCATGCAGTCCACTGCCATGGTGAGGATGGCCACGATGTCCGCACGCTTGTACACACAGCCGTGGCTGGCGATGTGCTCGGCAAAGCGGTTGATGTCCATCACTTCAGCATACTGTGCACTGGCGTAAGCCTTTTTTGCGGCATCCGCATCCATCGGATTGTTACGCATAACGATACTGTAATTTACCATAGTTTGTTAAAATTAAAAGTTGATAATTGAGAATTAAGAAACACGATTGCCGGAGGATGAAGTCAGCCACTGGTCACCGACCGCTGAAAGAACCCTATCTTTCACGTGTAAGATACTATATCTTACGGCTGTAAGATTATAGATCTTTCGCCTTCATCGTCCCGACATTACAAAGATACGATGTGCGGAAAGGGCAATGACGCGATAAGGTGCGATAGGGTGCGGAATGGTCCGATTTGACGCGATTTGACGCGATTCGCTGTTCATAATGTTTGACGGTCTGCCGGAAAAAGGGTATATTTGTATCAAAACAAAACGAACATACATGGAGAATTTTCAGATAAGAAGTTACGGGAAAAGCGAACTGGCCCTGTGCTACAGTCCCGATATTACCGAGAGTGCCGCACGGCGCAAACTGATGCGCTGGATAGACCGCAAGCCGGGACTGATGGGGGCGATGCGGGCTGCCGGATACAATGAGCTGTCACACACTTTCCTGCCCCTTGAGGTGAAACTTATCGTAGAGGCGTTGGGGGAGCCCTGAGGATGCTGGAAGATCCACGGGAATGCCGGGGATTCTCCGGGAGCACAGGGAGATCCACGGGAATACCGGCATCACAACCGGAGATGCGAAACGCAGACGCAGACGCAGCAGACGCAGGTCCTTTTTTCTCACACACGCGCACGTACATTATATATGCATGTGCGCGTGTTTTCTTTGTTACCTTTGTTTTTTTGAGTAGACTCCTTTCCCTTTCACCATCACCATATCCAGCGCGCCTTTTTCCCTCAGGCGCTGTATCCAGCTGCGTGCGGTGTTGACCGGGATATTCAGCTTCTCCGCTTGCTCCATCACCATCTGTTTGGTGAATTCTTGCGGCAGGGCCGCATACAGCATCTCACGGTCCGCTATTCCCCGGCTGTTCAGTTCCGTACTTTTGTCCAGGAACGAAAGTATGTGCGTGGCATGAAGGTACAGGGGCTCGCACAAAGCCAGCACGGCGCGGAAGTCCTCATCGGTGATGGACAGGTTATGCCGGGTGATGATACCGTCCTTCAGGTTTTCGGGGTTTATAGTGGGATCCGGTACGGCCAGCGAGGGAATTTCCAGACTGCGCAGCAGCGCCGTGATACACATCATGCGGCACAGGATGGTCCCCATACGCATCACCGAAGCAGACATCTCTTCGCCCGTCACTAGAGAAGAGCGGTAGAACAGGGCGCTGAAGTGCCCGTTGAACTCATCTTTCTGCTGCTGGGTGAATTTCAGGGTGAACAGTCCTTTCTTCTTCAGCTCGTCCCTGCTGGCCTTCCATTCGTGTCCCATCCGGATGAACTCTGCTTCCACGTCCAGTTCATCTTCGCCGAACTGGTCTTTCCATTCGCCTACACGGGGCATGTAATAGAATATGTTTCGCGAGAACTGTCCGTTCTCCGGCGAGGAGATGAGCGGCTTTATCTGTGCGGGCGTGCCCGAGAGGAGTACGGACAGGTAACAGGCGGTGGTTTCCTTGTATTCCCGGTCTGTGCGGCGGTTGTAGGACAGGCGGTCGTGGTCGAACGCCTTGCGCAGCGTGTCGCTCCAGTTGCCGAATTCCGTCCCTATGGCCGTCGATACGGTGTCCGCCTCGCTCTCGCAGATAATCCCCGTTCCGTCCGAGTCTATCAGGTTTTGCAGCAGTCCCGTACCCGTGTTGTTGCCGGGGATGATGAACATGCGGTTGGGCGGCGCCACGGGCGGCTCCTTGTCCTTGCGTGCCTTCCCCAGCGCTTCGTAGGCTCTTAGCTCCTTGCGGTAAGCTTTCATGCTCTCCGCCACCTGCCGGCGTATTTCCTCGTGTATGGGCTCTATGAGTTTGCGTACCCATACCAGTACACTCTTCCCTGCGGCGGCATGGCCCGTGATGAAGGTCTGCAGGCAGGGATACTGCCATTTGTCCCCGTACTTGCAGCGTACGATGTGCGACAGTGAGGCGCCCAGCACCGTCATTGCTCCCAGCAGGAGCACATCATGCTGTGCCGGGGTCTTGGCAAAGGAGAGGATGCTCTTCAGTGGTTCGGGCCAGTCGTGATCTTGCGGAAAGTAGGGTAGGGGAGAGAGGGGTTCCGTTCCCTTCATTTCCTTTTCCTCTTCCTCGTGCTTCTTTTTTCCTGTTTCTTTTTCTTCATTCTCCACCTTATTATATCGCGCGCACGTGTGTGAGAAAAAAGGACCTGCGTCTGCTGCGTCTGCGTCTGCGTTTTTGTGAGAGGGGGCGACTCTCACTCCGCACATTTCCGCCAGGTGGAATACGCTTCCCAGGTGGATGTCGCCCTTGCAGGTGTGCAGGGCGTTGCTGAACAGTTTCTCCGCCGCCGCACTGTCATGCTTGGGCGAGAGGCTGCACAGGCTCATGAAATCCGCACGGCCCGCCTCGCCGCAGTCCGTGGCGATGGCGAATGCCAGTTGGGTGTATTCCAGATAGGTGGGCGCGATGTCCGCGTGTGATGCCTGTACCGCCTCCGTCAGGCGGTGCAGTTCTTCCAAAAGATTGTTTTTGTAATGATTCATATTCCTTTTTATGTTAATTTGGTTTCGGTATAAGAATACCTCGTTTCTGAATGATTCTGAATAAGCGGCCCGTTGGCCCGTGTGCTGCTATGCCCGTTGGCCGCGCTCTGTTCCGCATGGGGATTGGCACATTAGCCCATGGGCGTCTTGACTCTCATCAAGGCCCTTTCGTCATGCGACAGGAAGCAGGCCCGCACCAGGTCTTTGCCCGAGTAGTCCACTCCTTTGCCCTTGTCTTTGTCCGAGCAGTCGCCATACCTCAGGCGGGCGTATTCCATCAGCCAGTAGATGTTCTCGGCCGCATTCTGTTTCACGTCGCTTGTCCGGCCGAGGTCGTAGGGCACGAAAGCCTTCACGCCGTGTCCTCCGGGGCTTACGAACACCAGTTCGGGCAGCAGGAAAGGGTCGTCGAACAACTGCCGGCGCATCCTTTCGGCCTCCTCGCGGCTGTCCAGATGATCCAGATCCAGTATGCTCAATCCCGAAGGAGCCAGCAGCCGGTCGCTCCGGCGGTAGCTGAAAGTTCCGCAGGGGGTGACGTATGGCAGGGTGCTCTGTTTCAGCCTGCGGTACTCCTTCTCGTCACCGTATGCGGCGGCTGCGGCTTCGGTCAGTTTCTTCAGCCGCGGGCTGCCGGTGACTATGTTCCATACTTCCTCCAAGGTCAGTTCCTTGTGAGGGACGAGCGTGGCAGGCGTCACGTTTTTCCCGTTAGCGTCCTTCACCGGCGAGATGGGGGGAAGGAAAAAAGATAGTTTACGTTCTTGATTCATGATTCGTTTTATTTAAAAAGTATTAATTTTGCATCCGCATTTTTTTTGCGTCCTCTGAATTTCTTCCCGAAGGTAGGAAGAACGGATTAAATGACGGGATGGAAGGTGTAACGGCTGCGAGAGGCCGGAAAGGTAGTATCACAAAAGACTTTTTATCATGGGGAATACTGTTTTTATAAAGATTCCGGCATTGGCAATCAGTAGCTTATGCACGGGCCGTGTTAATGGGTTGCATCGTGGAAACGTGCCCGTAACCTCTTGTAAAGGCATCCTGCTTTTTCTTCTTTCAGTCCCATTGTGAAGTAACGTGAAAAAAAAGAGGTTTATTTAATATTTTACAACTTAAAACAAATTTAAAATGTCTAATGCAGAGTGCAGTTTCCCCAAATTGGGAGAGTTTTTAGAGTTATTGATGAATCGGTTGAAGATAACGAAGGTGCGTGTTCTCGGAGATGAGCATGTGGGGCCGGATACTTACGCCTCCCTAAAAAGGGGGTGGATTTGAAAGTGAGTTATTATATTCATTTTGCCGACCATCTGCTGAAAGCGAAGGGCGAGGAGGTGTTCCGCCGCGTAGTGCAGGAGGGAGTGGATGCCTATATCAATAACTGGAAGCGGAAAGAGGCAGCCGAGGAAAAGGCGTACGAGCTGAAGAAACAGGCCGAAAAGCTGGAGGCGCTGAGGGAGAGGATGAAGCAGCATAAGGATATCCTGTAAGGCTGTTTTTTTCGTTTTCTTTTTGCTCTGTCATTGGGGAAGTGAGAGAGTCTGAATGAAAATGACCTGTTGTCTTGCTGTAGGGGGCGGCCTGATTTGTCCGGACCGGCGGTCACGGCCCATTTGCCCCCTACAGTAATCATGTGGTAGTTGCTCTGGAATTTCCGGGCAGTTTTCCCCTCTCCTGAGGCGGCTCTTTGTTCCTTTCTTAACATAATTGTCATATTCCGCCTAAAAAGTACCCTTTTCGTTTAAATAGTCTAATATAAATGCAATTTATATGAATTAAAGTTTTATCTTTGTCTTTCCTATTGGGAATGAAATACTAACTAATTAATTTAAATCAAAGACAAAATTATGAGAAATCATCTAAAGCATTTCCTCCTGTTGGCAGTTCTGACAATCTGTTTCACTGCTACGGCTGTTGCGCAAGGAACAGTAAAAGGTAAAGTAGTAGATGCCGAGAACAATGAGCCATTGATTGGTGCCACTGTATCGGTCAGCGGTACGACACTGGGTACTGTAACGGATATGGACGGTAACTTTGTGTTGAAACTTACCTCTTCCAAGGCTACTCTTATATTCAAGTACTTGGGGTACAACGAAATTACGCATCAAGTAAAAGGAAGCAATACGATAGACTTGGGTGAGGTCAAGATGTCTCCTGATGCTATTGGTTTGGGTGAGGTCAGTGTTATTGCCTCTATTATAAAGAGTGACCGTCAGACCCCTATTCCTATTTCTAACGTGAAACTGGCCAAGATAGAGGAGAAAATAGGTAATCTGGAATTCCCCGAATTGCTGAAATCAGTTCCTTCGGTGTATGTAACCCGTGAAAGCGGTGGTTATGGTGATTCCCGTATCAATATGCGTGGTTTTGATTCGTCCAACCTGGGCGTGCTGATCAATGGTGTGCCCATCAACGGCATGGAAAACGGTAAGGTTTATTGGTCTAACTGGTCCGGTTTGTCTGATGTGAGCCAGTTTATCCAGGTACAGCGTGGTTTGGGTGCGTCTGCTTTAGGTATTTCTTCTGTGGGAGGAACCATGAATATGGTTACTAAAAGTACCGAAGCCCAGAAAGGCGGATCAGCTTATTTCGGTATCGGTAACGACGGTTTCCGCAAGTATTCGGTTTCTTTCTCTACCGGATTGATGGACAACGGATGGGCTATTACATTCATGGGGTCGCTGAATACGGGAGATGGTTACGTGAAAGGTACCAATTATGAAGGATGGACTTATTTTGGAAATATCTCGAAGGTAATCAACGATCATCATAAATTGTCATTGACAGCTTTCGGAGCTCCCCAGTGGCACAACCAGCGCTCTACCATGCACTATATCGAGGATTACAAGAACAGCCCCGACGGCGGACGTTTCAATAACGGATACGGTTACATCAACGGTGAAGCGGTAGGTAGCGGTTACGGCTATAATTATTATCATAAGCCCCAGGTTTCTTTGAATCATTACTGGACTATCGACGAGAAATCGACACTGACCACTTCTCTATACGGCTCAATGGCTACAGGCGGCGGACGCCGTGCCCGTGGCGCGATGAGCAATTGGCTGACTATTGATAACAACACCGGCCGCCCTAAAGACGGTGCGATGATGACTCCGGACGGTTTGTTCGACTACGAGCGTGCTATGGCTGCCAATGCGGCTTCTCAGAACGGGTCGCAGGTGATCTTTACCAATGCTGTCAATGACCATGACTGGTATGGCATGCTGAGTTCCTATAAGAATCATCTGACTGAGAACCTGACTCTTACGGGAGGTATTGACTTACGTTACTATAAAGGGTATCATACAGAGGAAATTGATGATTTGCTGGGTGGTGAGTTCTATCTGCAGACCTCGCCGCTGGCATTCCAAACCAAGAACCAGCTGCTGAAAGTGGGTGACAAGTTCAATTACTATAGCATTGGAGAGATATTCTGGGGCGGTGTTTTTGCACAGGCTGAATATAATACCGATAAGTGGTCGGGATTCCTGTCGGCATCATTGACCGAAGAGGCTTATAGATACGATGACCGTGGTGGTACGGATTCAAGATACTCTGCCACGGGTGCGGATAAACTGGACAGAGTGTCCAGCCTTCAGAATTTTCTGCCTTGGAGCGTGAAGGGTGGTTTTAACTATAAGTTCAATGACAACCACAATGTATTTGTCAATGCAGGATATTTTACCCGCGCGCCTTTCTTCAACTCTGTCTTTGCAAGCAATACGGCAGCTCCCGAAAAGGATGTACCCTACGAAAAGATTACTACGTTCGAATTGGGTTATGGATTTAGCACGGAACAGGTCAATATTGCATTGAATGGTTATTACACTCAATGGATGGATAAGTCCTTGCGCCGTAAGATCGGTCAGGAATATGCCAACCTTACAGGATTGGACGCAGTCCACATGGGTGTGGAACTGGAAGCGACTTACCGTCCTGTCAAGTCCTTTGAATTGAAAGGTATGTTCTCTTTAGGCGATTGGAAATGGAAAGATGATATTCATTTCACTATGTATGATGAAGCGAATAATCCTATCGGAACATACGACGCTTATCTGAAAGATGTCCATGTGGGTAACTCCGCACAGCTCACTTCCGCATTGAGCGCCTCTTGGGAACCGTTCAAAGGATTTAAAATCTCGGCCGACTATAACTTCTTCGGCAAGAACTATGCAGACTTCGATCCTCAGAACCGGGTGAATGAAGCAGACGCCGGTATTGACTCCTGGAAGTTGCCGGATTATGGTACGATTGATTTGGGTATGAACTATCGTTTCAATATCACCAAAGATATCCGTGCCATCGTATACAGTAATGTATATAATTTGACTAATACGGAATATATAGCCGATGCCAAGGACGGTACGAACCATGACTGGAAAACTGCATTGGTATATTACGGCTTCGGTACTACATGGTCTGCCGGTTTTAAAGTAATCTTTTAATCTCTAAAATAGTCAATAAATATGAAGTTAAAATATAATTTAATTGCATGGTCTCTGTTGGGATTCTTTGCTGCGGCATGTGATCCCATGGACGATATTTATAATGAAATCGATGCGGAAGGTACAACGAACACCCAGACGATGGCGGAATATGTACTGACTGATGCCGATTACGAAACGATCAGCTCTGCGGCGGCGAAGGCTGCCACTTCGGATGCTGAAAAAGCATTGGCGAATGCCGTCAAGACGGATAAGGCTTTGAACGAGTTTGCATCGGCCGAGAAGTATGTTCCTTCCATTATCGCGAAGATGCTGCCTTCATGGGGGAAAGGCTCTTCGGTAGGAGTGACCTATAACTATCAGAATACTCCTTCCGATTACGTACTGGAGTATAGGACAGTGACTAATACTTCTTTGGGTGATAAGGATTATGAGGCCCTGTGGGGCGAAGGCTCTCCCGTGAAGTTCCTGGCTCCGGCACATGCTCCGGCTACCGTATTGCCCGAGTGGCTGGCCGGTCAGTATAAGGATGCGGCAAAAGGTGATCTTGTGCTGGTAGATTACAAATATGACGATGTTGATCCTGAATTTACAGGGGAGGACTTGTACTCTCAGGACTTTGAGTCGGTTACGGCCAATGAGGATATCGTGTTGGAAGGCTGGGAGCAGGTGACTCTGAAAGGCGATAGAAAATGGCAGGGAAAAAACTATAGTAGTAATGGTTATGCACAATTCTCGGCCAATGGCTTTGAGGGTGAGGTGGATACTTGGCTTGTTTCTCCGGCAGTAGCAGTGACGAGCAAAGATGCCGGACTGTCTTTCGACATAAAGTTCGGATACTATAATGCGGATTGTCTGGATGTATTGGTTTCCGATACATATGCGGGAAATGGTTCGATTGATATGGCACAGTGGACTAGCGTGAAAGACCAGTTTACTTTCCCTGAAGGACCTGCCAACGGTTACAATGATAATTTTGTGAATGTAGGGAAAGCCGGTCTGGAGGCATACAATGGCAAAAGCGTTTATGTTGCGTTCCGCTATGTAGGCGAGGGGCCCAAGGCGAAAACCACGACTGTTCAGCTCGATAATGTAAGTATTTCATCGGCTGTATTGGCTCCGACGAATGAAAAGCCTTATAATGCATTGTATCAGTTTGACGGAACGGATTGGAAGGTTAAAGAAGATAGCAGATTGGTTGTAGTGACTCCTGCCGATTATGACGCTATGGGAAGCCCGGGCAGTCATGATAACTTCAGCACTTCGGATGCTCCGGAGAATTATCTGCCCCAGTTCCTGGCTCAGAAATTTCCATATGCCCAGGAAGGGGATTCAAAAGCCGTCATGTACAAATATTATAATAAGGTAACGACGATGGAGGTGGACGAGTATTTGTTCAAGGAGGGTACATGGGTTCTGAATAACAATATTGAACTGAAAGAAAAAGTGAATTTTGTACATAATGGAACCGAGTGGTTGTTTGATCCGACGGTAACGAAATCATTGGCTTCCGAAGATTATTTGATTTTGGAAAATTGGGTGAAAGCGAATAAGGATGCCGGGTATATGGATGCCAAATATGGAAACTCGGAATACTGGTTCGGTGGCAGCTCTTATTATGTAAACTTCAATATCCAGTTGGCTAAACGCCGTTCGAATGACCCCGACGGGGTGGTTCCGGCAGATGATAAAGAGGCTGAGGCTTATTTGTTGTCTATGGTTCAGGAGGGTATTGAACTGATCTTGGCAACAGAGTATCCTACAGCCGGCGCGCAAGTAAGTGGGGTTGATTGTTTCTATGTCATTTCTGCAAAAGTGTATAATGGGCTTGAAACATTTACTTATACTTATACTTTCAAAGGTTTAGGAAATGCTAAATTTGAACTGCAAGGTGAACCTGAAGTAACAAAATAAGGTTTTAAACTTGAAGATAAATAAAGTGGGTGTCAAAAACTCAGTTTTTGAAAATATGAACTTATAATCTGAAATTTGAGCATCCTAAAAGACTAAAGAAAGGGTCGTATCATTACTCCATACAGAGTTTGATACGACCCTTTTAAGTGTTATAGTTGCTATCTGTAACTTTTCGGAGCAGTCATTCTAGTTTTTGGACACGTTTCTTTATTGTTGCTTACAGTTTATAAGTAGAGAATGTGAACTCATTTTGGGGGGTAGAAAAGTAATGATCTTAAATCTGTTGAATGATATTTCTTTGAATATTTACAGACTGTAAGTTAAAAACATAAGGAGTTGACCGGCGGAACAGCCCTTTTTCTTTTTTATTACGAAACTCTTTATACAGTTATTTCCGTCTTTGTATAAACGCTTTCCCCCTATAGAGGTGAGTGACATATTGGAACATTAACAATTTATTAGCAGATAACTTTCTTGAAATCCGCTTTTTTTTCGTTCCTTTGTATTGAACTGCTTTCAACAGAGTTAAAACAACTTTAAATATCAAACGCTTATGTGTAGTGAAGGATTGCGTGAAAGATATGTAAATCCCTATACGGACTTTGCATTCAAATTATTGTTTGGAACCGACTTGAACAAAGAAATTCTTATTGGCTTCCTGAATGCCTTGTTCGACGGCAAGCAGGTCATTGAGGATGTCACCTACTTGAACACAGAGCATCTGGGCAGCAAAGAGACTGACCGCCGGGCTGTCTTTGATGTCTATTGTGAAAATGAAAAAGGAGAAAAGATTCTGATAGAAATGCAGAGAGGGGAGCAACAGTTTTTCAAGGACCGGAGTATTTACTATGCTACCTATCCTATCAGGGAACAGGCTATTAAAGGGGAAATCTGGGACTATGAACTGAAAGCGGTGTATGTGATCGGTATTTTGAATTTTGCCTTGGATGATGTTTCGTCTTCCAGCTTCCGCCATGAAGTGAAGCTGATGGATACAACTACTCATGAAGTGTTTTTTGACAAACTGACTTTTGTGTATCTGGAAATGCCCAAATTCCATAAAACCGAGCAGGAGTTGGATACGTTGTTTGATAAATGGATGTTTGTGCTCAAGAATCTGGCCCGTTTGATGGAACGCCCCACTGCCCTTCAGGAACGTGTGTTCAACCGGCTGTTTGAGGCTGCCGAAATTGCTCAGTTCTCAAAAGAGAACCTTTATGCCTATGAGGAGAGTTTGAAAGTATATAGAGATTGGAACAATGTGATTGATACAGCTATTCAGAAAGGCATTGCGAGAGGGATGGAGGAAGGACTTGTGAAAGGGATGGAGGAAGGCATTGCGAAAGGTGAATGGATGAAAGCCCAAACTATTGCAGGAAATTTAAAGAATGCCGGGCTTTCCATAGCTGAAATCGCAAAAGTTACCGGACTTTCGGAAGATGAGATAAACTCCCTTTGATTCTTCGGATAAGAGCATAAAAAAACTCCTCTGATATAATCAGAGGAGCTGTTCTTTTTGAAGTAAAATGAGTTATGCTTCAGCAGGAGCTTCAGTAGTTTCAGCAGCAGGTGCTTCTTCAGCAGGAGCGTTAGCGGCTTCTGCTTCAGCCTTGGCAGCAGCTTCAGCAGCTTTCTTTTCAGCTACTTTCTTGGCAATTTCTTCATTTACTTTCTTTTCAGCTTCCAAACGAGCTTTTTCTTCAGCTTTCTTTGCTTCGTCCAGTTTAGCCTTCAAAGTAGCCAGACCGGATTGTTTGTTGTTTTTCCAAGCTTCGAATTTAGCTTCAGCTTCTGCTTCTGTGAATGCGCCTTTGGCAACACCCCCCAGCAAGTGCTTTTTCATGTAAACACCTTCTTTTGACAGGATGTTACGTACTGTATCAGTAGGCTGTGCACCGCACATTACCCAATGAAGTGCGCGTTCAAAATTCAAATCTACTGTGGCAGGATTGGTATTAGGGTTATAAGTACCAATTTTTTCAGTAAATTTACCATCACGTGGAGCTCTTACGTCTGCGATAACGATTGAATAAAACGCATAGCTTTTGCGTCCGTTTCTTTGCAATCTGATTTTAGTTGCCATTTCTAAATAATGTTTTTATAATTAATGATTTGAATTAATGCTAATAACCCGTATTAGCGGGTGCAAAGGTAAGACTTTTCTTTTGAACCGCAAAGATTTGGATGAGATAAAATATAATTTTTATAAAAAGGTGGACAGACATAGTGTTAATCGCTAGAAAAATTATATATTTGCAACAGTTACAATTTAACTAAAAATAAAAGAATTATGATTTCACAAAAATTACAAGACGCAATTAATGCTCAGATTGTAGCCGAAATGTGGTCGGCCAATCTTTATCTTTCCATGTCTTATTTTTTCGCTGCGAAAGGCTATGAAGGTTTTGCTTCATGGATGAAAGCGCAGGCTCATGAGGAGAATGATCACGCTGATATGTTGGCGCAATATGTGATGAAACGTGGCGGACAAGCCAAGGTGGGGGCTGTGGATGCTGTTCCTCAGGAATGGGCCTCTCCGCTGGATGTGTTCGAGCATGTATACAAGCATGAATGCCATGTTTCCGAATTGATTGACAAACTGGTAGATGTTGCTTCTGCTGAAAAGGACAAGGCTTCTCAGGATTTCTTGTGGGGATTTGTACGCGAGCAGGTGGAAGAGGAAGCTACCGTTCAAGGTATTTTGGACAAGATCAAGCTGGGTGGTGATGTGGCTTTGTATCACTTGGATATTCAGCTTGGCGCAAGAAAATAAGCGATAAGAGAAACGAATGCCTGTTTTTTTGTCTTCTGCAGATAAAGATGCAGGTGTTTATTGGAAATAGAAAGTGGGTGTGTCCCAATTCAGTTTTTGGAAATATGAACTTATAATCTGAAAATTGAGCATCCTAAAAGACTAAAGAAAGGGTCGTATCATTACTCCATACAGAGCTTGATACGACCCTTTTAAGTGTTATAATTACTATCTGTAACTTTTAGGAGCAGTCATTTTTGTTTTGACACGCCTCCTTGCTTTTTTACAGTATTTCTCTCAGCCATTTTTCTAATTCTCCCGTCCATTGGCGCTTATAGGTAAAGCTGTCGCGGAAGCCCCAGCCGTGGCCGCCGATAGGATAGGTGTGGAGGGAAGCAGGGACTTTATTCTTTACCAGCGCCAGGTAATAGCTCACGCTGTTGCTGACGGGTACAGCTCCGTCATCGCTGCTATGCATGATGAAGGCGGGAGGAGTGTCGCCTGTTACTTGCAGTTCATTGGAGTAAAGTCTCACTAGCTCTTCTGACGGGCTTTTTCCTAAAAGATTGTCACGTGAGCCCTTATGGCAGTTGGACAGATCCATGCTTATGACGGGATAAAACAGGATCTGAAAATCCGGACGCGTTCCGGCTGTATAGTGGGTGGCTGCCGTACTGGCCAGATGTCCGCCTGCAGAGGCCCCCATGATACCCACTTTTTGAATATGCCATTCGTTGGCGTGTTCTTTCATCAGCCGGATAGCCTGATGGGCGTCGCTCAACGGTACATCATGGTGTCCGTTTGGCATACGGTATTTCAATACGGCGTATGTGATGCCTTGTGCGTTGAACCAGTCTGCCATATCGTGCCCTTCGTGATTCATTGCCAGGCGTATGTATCCTCCTCCGGGACAAGCCACGACGGCCAGTCCGTTCGGTTTGGCTGCCGGATAAACGGTAAGGGTAGGCTCGCTGACATTGGAAATCCGGTTGTTCTCTAATTTCTGCTCGGGGGTGGTGATGCCGTTGGAGTTGGGGACGCCATCGGGCCATAATTCCAACTCTACAGGTTTCTGGGCAGACAATGCGGTAGAGATTGCAAGTAAACTCATTAGTAAGATTCGTTTCATATAGCTTTTATTTTCACGGTATTTGAAAAAGGGTTATTTTTTCTTGATATGCATACTGGCTTTAACCAGCCATATGATCAGGAGGATATAGGCGACTATTGACAGCACTTCGCTCAACGGGTTGCTCAGCCATTCTTCATTGACCAGATTGATACCGCCAAAGCGCATGGCGGCACTGACAACCCCCATCAATGCGCCTCCGGCTATGAATCCGGATGCCAGCAAAGTTCCCTTCTCGCCACGTTCGGCGTTCACCGCCTCGTCTTTGCTGCGGGTAGTGACATACCAGTTCACCGCTCCGCCTACCAGCAACGGCAGGTTCAATTCCAGTGGAATGAACATACCCAGCGCAAAAGCCAGTGCGGGTACTTTGAAGTAGGTCAGCACCAATGCCAGTACGGCGCCTATTCCGTAAAGCAGCCAGGGAGCGCCTACACCGTTCATCAACGGGTCTATTACGGCTGCCATCGCGTTGGCCTGCGGAGCTGCCAATGCGCCGGTGGAGAAGCCGTAGGTCTTGTTCAGGATCATGATGACGCCGCCCACAGTTGCTGCCGATACCAGTGTGCCGAGGAATTTCCATGTTTCCTGTTTGGCAGGAGTACTGCCCAGCCAGTAACCTATTTTCAAGTCTGTGATGAACCCGCCTGCCATAGAGAGTGCCGTACAAACCACACCACCCATAACCAGTGCGGCAACCATGCCGGTAGCGCCTTTTAGTCCAACGGCAACCATTACTACCGAGGCAAGTATCAGTGTCATCAGTGTCATTCCCGATACTGGGTTAGTGCCGACTATGGCGATAGCGTTGGCTGCTACGGTGGTGAACAGGAATGCAATGCCGGCTACGAGCAGGATGGCTACAATGCTGTGTAATACATTTCCATGCATCACATCAAAAAAGAAGAACAGTAAGATCAGCAGGATGGTGAAGATGGAACCGAAGGCGATCACTTTCATGGAAAGGTCTTTTTGCGTGCGGATGACGTTTGCTTCCACCTTCTTGCCGCCCATCTCTTTGGCGGCCAGTCCCACAGCACTCTTTATAATGCCCCATGAGCGCACGATACCGATCACACCGGCCATGGCGATACCACCGATACCGATACTTTTGGCATATTCTTTGAATATAAGTTCGGGTGACATTTCGCTAATGGTTTGTGTCAAGGCCGGATTCCATGCATTCAGCACTTGATCGCCGAACAACAGGGCCATACCCGGAACAATAACCAGCCATACCACTAATGAACCGGCACAAATGATAGCCGCGTATTTCAAGCCGACAATATAGCCTAAGCCTAATACTGCCGCACCGGTGTTTATTTTCATCACCAGTTTGGCTTTTTCGGCAACCATCTCACCCCAGCCGCATACGCGGGTGGTGAAGTTTTCATTCCACCAGCCGAATGTGGCTACAATGAAATCATACAGACCTCCTATTAGCCCTGCAAAAAGCAATGGCTTTGCCTGGCTTCCGCCTTTCTCGCCGGAAACAAGCACTTGCGTACTGGCAGTGGCTTCGGGGAAGGGATATTCGCCATGTTTGTCGCTGACGAAATATTTACGGAAGGGGATGAGGAACAGGATTCCCAGAATACCTCCCAGCAGTGAGCTGACAAACATCTGAAAGAAGTTGACTGTCATTTCGGGGTATTTGTCCTGCAATATATAAAGGGCGGGCAATGTGAAGATGGCTCCTGCCACTATGACTCCCGAACAGGCACCGATGGATTGGATGATGACATTCTCACCTAACGCGTTTTTACGCTTGGCGGCTCCCGATACACCTACGGCGATGATGGCGATAGGGATGGCGGCTTCAAAAACCTGTCCCACTTTTAATCCCAGGTAAGCTGCGGCCGCCGAGAATAATACCGCCATGGCGATACCCCATAGCACAGACCATAGGTTTACTTCGGGATATTTTTTGTTTGGTGACATGATGGGGTGATATTGTTCCCCCGGTTTCAGAGGTCGGAACGCGTTATCGGGCAATCCAACCGATTTTTCTTCTTCTTGTTTCATGTTTCTCTATGTTATTATTTTTGAAATTTATCATAATAAATGCCCAAAAATAGTGAAAAAATAGAGAAACATCCTCATGATTTGATTAGAATATCTGAAATTTCAATCCAAATGATAGTCTCAGATAGTCATCGGGTTTCAAATAACTGTTGTTGAACGCACTGACAACGTATAAATCGCATGTGCTGATTTCGTAGAATGCGGTGATACTTTTAGAGAACTTCCGGTACTTTTCGGGCACGTCGAAACGGACGCGTTGTCCCAGAAAGATATGGGTGCGGATACGGGTGGAAAATCCGTAGTATCCACGGGGATAGCGCTCGGGTTCGCTTGTCCAGAAATCATCGCTGAATACGGTGTTGAAATAGATTCCGGTAGTCAGCGGTTCCAGCGAGAAGTCTTTGCCCAGCCAGATACTCCACGGGATATAATTTTGTTTCAAGGTCATGGTCATCTTGAAATGTTTGGATGAGTAGCGGGGGATGAAGCCCAAAAGAAGATCGGTTTCCCATTGGCCTCTTTTTCCATAATCCCAGCCTATGCCCCAGGATAACAGGCCCATTCCACCGGCGTACTGTAATTTGGTGTGGGTGGGGATCAAAGCTTCCCACGCACGCCTATAACGGTGTACGCGCTTGTCGTATTTATGGTGCCGGTTTGGCATTTGGGTTACAATATCTTCCTCTTGGTTTTGAACGGAAGGAGAGGGGACAAGTATGCTGTCTTTGGATAAGATGGAGTAAAGTGTATTATTTTCTTGGGCTTGTGCCGTAAAAGGCAATAGTGGCCACAATAGGTTCAGAAATATCTTTTTAAAATTCAACTGTTTCATAATCGTAGGTTCCATCTTCTTTAATGGTGAATAATAAGTAGATGCGTTTATCTATGCAGGGGCATTGGAAATACAGAACTCCGTCGTTGAATAGATCATCTACTGCGAATTTGTGTTCATGGCCGTAAAGACAGAACTGGACTTTGGGGAACTGGTTGACGTATAGTTGGAAGATTTTTGCTACATTGTTGTTGAATACAAATTCAAAAGGTTTTACGTGCATTGCGAATACCGTTTTTTCTATTTCAGGCGACAGGTTGTTCAGTTCATTTTCTATAAAGTTGAAATCGGGAACCGGTTCCGAATAATCATATTCCATCGCATTGGTATTGAGGCAGATAAAGCGTACATTTCCGGCTGTGAAGGCGAAGTTGGGATCTCCATAAATGGCCCTGTATGCGTCTTCACCTGTACCCAGACAGTCGTGATTGCCTAAAAGGCATACGTAGGGCATCTGGAATTTGTTAAATATGTCCCGCATCCATATGAATTCTTTTGTGACACCGAAGTCGGACTGGTCTCCTCCGTGAATGACAAAGTCTATGTCACCACGGGCATTGAGGGCTTTTACAACATCCTCGGTAGAGTTGTACCATCGTTGGGTATCACTGATCATGGCAAAGCGGATTGTTTTTTTGCCTTGCATTTTGTTTTCTATCAACTGGATGTTTTTGTTGTTCAGTTCTCTTTCTCCTGTAATATGTACATCGTATGGATGGGTTTCCAGCATGTCACAGCCACTGAAACAGAGGGCCAGTAGGACAAAGAATAATAGCTTGTTTGTCATTGTTCTCTTAAATTTGCTGCAAAGTACGTTATTTTAATCAGAATAAGAGTGGCTTATTATTGGGGAAAAATGTTCTTTTTTTCTTATTTTTTTGTTTTTACTTGCATACAGGCAGGCGGGGCAGTGTTTTCCGGATATAAAAAGAGGATGTATCAAACTCGAATCTTCTTTTGTTTTGATACATCCTCTCTCTTATGATGTGAGAATTCTATTCGGCAGCTGTGCCTTTCGGGGTCATGTCACCTTCTATATAAAGACGTGTCATCTCATTTTTCCCGTTTGTGCGGATAGTGATTGATTTCTTGAAATGTCCCGGAAATTTGCCGGCTCCATTATAAGTCACTGTTATCTGTCCGCTTTCACCCGGTTTGATGGGCTCTTTAGGATATTGGGGAACAGTACATCCGCAAGATGCGATCGCTTGATGGATGACTAGGGGACCATCTCCCGAATTTTTGAATTTGAACACACAGGTAACTTTCGGGCTTGACTCGGGAAATGAACCGAAATTATGTGTTGTTTTCTCAAAGGTTATTTCTGCTTCTCCTTGAGATTGCCATACGGCTGCGTATGTGGTTAACCCTATAATCAACAATAATGTTGAAAGCAAAATTTTCTTCATTAGTTCCACTGTTTAAAAATTATCGGGGCTAAATTACTGTTTTTTTTATAAAAGGTCTTTAACTGTTAGTGAAATAAATGGTAAATTAACACCTTTAAAAATAAGGGACAAAGATTATCAACCCTATGATGGCGGCAAATATGGCGCAAATCAGTACGGCTCCTGCTGCTATGTCCTTTACGTCTCCGGCCACAGGATGGTAGTCCGGGGATACCAGGTTTACCAGGCGTTCTATGGCTGTGTTGAATGCTTCGGCAGCCAGTACCATTGCAAAGCACAGGAGGATGACAAGCCATTCGGTGCGTGTTATTTCCAACCGGATGCCTGCAATGGTTACGGCGATGATGGCTGTGCAATGTATCCAGGCATTGTGTTCCTTACTTAAAAAACTACATACGCCTTTCCAGGCGTATGTAAAGCTTTTTAGTCGTTTATGCAGTTCATTCATTTTTTTTAAGCTTGGGATGGGTTTATCCTCTGTTTACCTGTTTTACTCCTTTTACTGTCTTTATCTTTTTTACTAATGATTCCAGCTTTGAAGTGTCATCTACCATTACGGTCATCATGCCGCTGAACAGCCCGTCGTGCGAGTCGATGCTGATGGAACGGAGCAGGATATCGTTTTCCTTATTGATAATGGAGGTGATATTTGTCACAATTCCTATATCATCATGACCGACGATGCGCAGCGTGATGGGGTATTGTTTGCCGTGGCTTTTTCCAGCCCAACGCGCCTTTACGATACGGTAGGCAAAACGTGATTGCAATTCTCGTGCGTTAGGGCAATCGGTACGGTGTATTTTGATTCCTCCGCTGATGGTTACAAACCCGAATACATCATCGCCATAGATAGGGTTACAGCATTTGGCTAATTTGAAGTCCAGTCCTTTCAAATTCTGATCAATGACCAGCACGTCCTCTTTGAAGGTCTTGTCATCCTGTGCTGTCTGCATGCTGAAATTCTCGGCGCTGCGATAGACAATATCTTCCCGGTTTTCCGTTTCCTTTTTCTTCAGTTCCAGGTATTTTTCGATGATGTCGTTCGCATCTCTTGTCTCGTTGGCTATGTCCTGGTAGAACTCGGTTACGGTTTTGTATCCCAGCTTTTTTATCAGGCGCATCATCACTGCTTCGTCGTATTCCAGCTTGCGGTTCTTGAATTTACGTTCTATGGTCTCTTTGGCGAACTCTGTCTGGCGGGCTTCTATCTCTTTGATGGCCTGGCGTATTTTGGTTCTTGCCTTCGAAGTGGTGACGATGTTCAGCCAGTCGCGTTTGGGTGTCTGGGTGTTTGAAGTCATGACTTCTACTTGGTCGCCGCTGTTCAGCGTTTGCTTTAATTGTGCGTTCTTTCCGTTCACCTTTGCTCCGATACACTTGGAACCCAGTTTGCTGTGGATGGCGAAGGCAAAGTCCAGTACGGTCGCTCCTTTCGGCATCTTGTACAAGTCACCTTTGGGGGTGAATACGAATACTTCGTCTTCGTATAATTCCAGTTTGAACTGGTCCATCACTTCCAGGTCACTGTCGGCGTTCTCCAGTGTTTCCCGGATGGAGGTCAGCCATTCATCTAAACCGCTTTCTCCTTTTACGCCTTTGTAACGCCAGTGGGCTGCCAGACCACGTTCTGCTATCTCGTCCATGCGTTCGGTGCGTATCTGTACTTCCACCCATTTGCCTTCAGGCCCCATTACAGTGGTGTGTAAGGATTCGTATCCGTTACTTTTGGGTACGGAGAGCCAGTCGCGCAGACGTTTGGGATTGGGCATATACATATCGGTCACAATGGAATATACCTGCCAGCATTCTTGTTTTTCCTTGTCGACGGGAGAGTCCAGAATGATTCGGATGGCAAACAAGTCATATACTCCTTCGAAGGGACATTTCTGTTTCTTCATTTTCTGATAGATGGAATGGATGGACTTGGTACGCCCTTTCATGTGGAATTTTAATCCTGCTTCTTCCAGCTTGTGCTGTATCGGTTCGATAAAGGCGGCTATGTATTTGTCACGGGAGGCTTTCGTTTCGTTCAGTTTGTCCTTTATATGATAATATACGTCGTGTTCGGTATATTTCAAGGAAAGGTCTTCCAGTTCCGATTTCAGTTTGTATAGCCCCAGCTTATGTGCCAGCGGTGCGTACAGATAGGCAGCTTCGTTGGCTACTTGGGTGCGTGCTTCTATATTGGGAGTCTCCTTTATCTGTCTCATCAGGTTCACGCGGTCTGCAATGATGATCAGAATAACACGCATGTCTTCGGCAAAAGAGAGTAGCAGGTTGCGGAAATTTTCCGATTCTATGGTAGGGCTTTTGGAGTATAGCTCATTGATTTTCACAAGACCGCGTATGATCCCCGCTACATCCTCTCCATATTCCTGTTGTACAGATGCTAAGGTGCATAAATGGTTCTTTACCGATTCGTGCAGCATGATCCCCAGGATGGAAGCCCGTTTCATCCCAATTTCTTCGGCCACGATGACGGCGGTCTGCATATCTTTGATGATAGGATTCATCCCGAAACAATTTCGTGGCAGGTTACCTTCGGCAACTGCTTTTATGAGGTGTATTTTTAACTTATGGCAATCACCCTTCTGCAAGGTGTCGCCGGATAATTGCAGCAATCGTTTATAGAGGGCGAACAGTTGCTCACGCTCTTTGGCTGTGAAAAATGCTTTTTCTTCCATAACACGTGAAATCTTTTCGAGGGTAAAGGTAGTTTTTTTCTTTATTTATTAGGTAGTGTTCTCGCATTTTTTTGTATTTTTGGGCAATTAATAGTGAAAGAATAAGGTAACAATTTATTTAAACCATATAAAATCATGTACTTATGTTAACACCTGAAGACAAAGACTTATTAGTGAAAAAAGGAATTTCCGAGCAGCAGATTGCAGAACAACTGGCTTGCTTTGAAAAGGGTTTCCCATTTTTGAAGCTGGATGCAGCCGCTTCTGTTGAAAAGGGAATCATGGCTCCCGCCGAAAATGAAATGAAAAATTATTTGGAAGCATGGGATACATATAAGGAAGGTGAGAAAACCATCGTGAAGTTTGTACCCGCCTCTGGTGCTGCCAGCCGCATGTTCAAGAATTTGTTCGAATTCCTGGGGGCTGATTACAATACTCCGAAGACAGATTTCGAAAAGAAATTTTTCGACCATATTCATAGCTTCGCATTCTACAATGACTTGAATGCGGCTTGTATGGATAATACAGGAAAGAATATTGATGCTTTGATGGCCGGGAAGGATTATAAACCTATAGTAGCCAATCTGCTGGAAGCTGCCGGCTTGAACTATGGGGCATTACCGAAGGGGTTGTTGAAATTCCATCGGTATGCGGATGGTGTGCGTACGCCGCTGGAAGAACATTTGGTGGAAGGCGCGTTGTATGCGGCAGGCAGAACCGGAAAAGTGAATGTGCATTTCACCGTTTCTACGGAACATCGTGAATTGTTCACAAAGCTGGTGGAAGAGAAGGTTGCCGTTTATGCAAAGAAGTATGGAGTAGAATATGATGTGTCATTTTCTGAACAGAAACCGAGTACGGATACGGTTGCTGCCGATATGGAGAACAAACCTTTCCGCGATAAAGGCAAACTGTTGTTCCGTCCGGGAGGGCACGGCGCGCTGATTGAGAATCTGAATGACCTGGATGCCGATGTTATCTTTATCAAGAATATAGATAATGTGGTGCCCGATTGCTTGAAAGAGGATACTGTTACGTATAAAAAGCTGATTGCGGGGGTACTGGTTACTCTGCAGAAGCAGGTATTTGAATATTTGGAATTGCTGGATGGCGGTAAATATACACATGCGCAGCTGGAAGAGATCATTCGTTTCTTACAGCAGACTTTATGTTGCCGCAAACCGGATATCAAGGATCTGGAAGATGCCGATTTGGTTATTTATCTGCGTAAGAAGTTAAACCGTCCGATGCGTGTATGCGGTATGGTGAAGAATGTGGGTGAACCGGGAGGCGGCCCGTTCCTGGCTTATAATGCGGATGGTACTGTTTCACTGCAAATTTTGGAAAGTTCTCAGATTGACATGAATGATCCGGCCAAGAAAGAGATGTTCGAGAAAGGTACTCACTTTAATCCGGTGGATTTGGTGTGTGCGGTACGAGATTATAAAGGAAACAAATTCGACTTGGTGAAGTATGTGGATAAGGCTACAGGTTTTATCTCTTATAAATCAAAGAACGGTAGAGAACTGAAAGCATTGGAACTTCCGGGCTTGTGGAATGGTGCGATGAGTGACTGGAACACTGTTTTCGTTGAAGTGCCGTTGAGTACCTTTAATCCGGTGAAGACTGTGAATGATTTGTTGCGTGAACAGCATCAATAACCCCTTTTTATTGTAGATTACATGGATTTATACAGATCGGAAGATTTGTGTAAATCCGTGTAGTTTTTTTGTGAAATTAATTTATATACCCTTGATTACTAACCTATAATTAAAAAGAATGAACCTGCTGACCTTTATTGTTCCACTGGCTGTGGCGGCAACTTTTATGATGCCGGCCGATGCCGCAAATCACAAAGAATTACCGGCATTGGGAAATACTCATATTCAAGTATTCGACAAGACCCCTGTTTGTTTTCGTCCCGACTCTTTTCCTAATTATACTCCTGCCAATGCTGACGGAGTGATCCGTCTGGTAAACGGGCGTATTATTTTAAAGAAAATAACCTTGCCCGATTACAAAAGAGATGTGGATGTTACCCTGAAAGTAACTGTAGCTTCCAATGGTGACCGTTGGGATAAATCTGGCTCTTGTTTTGTGCTTCCCAAAGAATCGGTGATCAATCTGATGAATATAGCCGAAGGCAAGAGGGCGTTTCCTGCGGTAGACAGTGCCAAATATGAAAAAATGATTGGTATTGTTCCGGGTAAGGATTATGTGCCTACCCTTGAACTGATGCGTTTTATGACCCCGTTCGGTGTGGGGTATTATAGTTCGGATAATGATTCTTTGAGCAGCAAGAGACGTCCTGTATATATCCCGAAATGGGAAAAGAGTGTGACTTGGGTGCAGGATATTACCGATCTTTATCCGGCATTGGAGAGAGAGGCATACGTGGGAATTTATATTGATACATGGACTGCCGAGGGGTATGTGGCCAGCATGGAATTGGACGTGAAGGAGAGTAAGATCACTTGCGACGTGATGCCGGAGCGCCGTGTGAAGCCTTTGATGAATACGGTGTATTATATCGGACAGACTTATCCGGATATTTTCTCACGCAAAGATGTGGTGATGGATTTTGATATGTCGAAAGCTGCCAAGAATGTTCGTTTGAAGTATATTGTTACAGGTCACGGGGGGCATAGTGGCGGAGATGAGTTTGTGGAGAAACGAAACATTGTGTCTGTTGATGGCAAGGAGGTGTTGAATTTCATTCCTTGGCGTGACGACTGTGCTTCTTTCCGCCGTTTTAACCCAGCTACGGGAGTATGGCTGATACCACGAGTTGCCGCATATATAGGTGATAAGGGTTATACGACAAAAGAGATTGAAGAACCTTTGGCTTCTTCAGATTTATCCCGTTCCAATTGGTGTCCGGGTAGCGATGTGATGCCTGAGGAGGCTGTTATTGGTGACTTGCCGGCCGGTAAACATTCTTTTAAGGTAAGTATCCCTGAGGCACAACAGGTGGATGGCAATAAATTGAATCATTGGCTGGTTTCAGCTTATTTGGTTTGGGAGGAATAACTTTTCCCAATTATTAATAGCTGCTGGAGCAGTTTGAATCTTTCCGAATATGAATGGTGAATTTCTTTCGGAAGGATTCAAATCCTCTTTGCGGTAAATAATGAACATTATTTGTTTTTTCTTTTCATGCTGCGGATGATTTCTTTGTCCTCCGTGCTTACCCGATAAGATTCTATGATTTTTTGTAGCGCTTTATTGTAGGTAAAGTCATCTAAATGATTTTCCTTCAGATAGTTCACCGTCTTTTGAGGAAATTTGACATAACATACGGATAAAGCCCATGCTACAGCCATCTTCACATAATATCCTTCGTGACTGATCCGGTCCATCCATTGCAATACGTTGTTTATATACTCTTCGTCAATATAATGAGCCATTGCCATTACTACTCCGAAACGTATCTCATATTCTTTGTCGGATTTCATCCAGTTTTCCAAAAATAGCCAGACCTTTTTCTTGTTCTTGTCAACAAACCGTTGTTTGCCGTAAAAGTCAAAAGTGTCACAAACAGACCAACTGTTGATGATGGTAACAAACCGGGCAACCAGTGAAAGATATGCTTCTATGTCTTTCATTTTCAGATTGCTTATTACCATACCTTGCAACATACGTTCTTCCATATAATAAGTATCCGCAGTCTGTAGATAACTCTCCCAGTCATCTTTGGCAATTTGTGCTCCTAACCGCCTTAGGGCAGGGATGCGGATACTCAATACATTTTCTATTCCCGGATGCAGCGATTCGGTGAACTTTTTATTTCCATTTTCTGCCAGTTGCAGCAAATTTTCTTTTATGGTCAATCCGTTGATACGATATTCGTCCATTTTGTTTTTGTAAGATAGGGTTAGATTTTCAGTCCCATGATATAATCGTTCATATAATATCCGTTGCCTATATGGAAATCTCCTTCTGCAACTTTTTCCATTCCTAAATGTTGGTAGAATTGTAAAGCCTTATTGTTACGGTTTACATTCAAGTGCATTTCGCAAGGTCCGGGATGGATTTCTTTAATTGCTTTGACGGCCTGCTCAAATAGTGCTTTGCCCAACCGGCAACCTTGAAAACGAGGAAGTACATAGATTTTCTGCAGATGAAATAAATGTTCTCCTTCGGGCTGTATGGAAACATATCCGGCAGCTTCTCCATCTTTGTAAGCTATGTAATAGATGTGCCCTTCTTCTTCTATTTGTTTACGCAGATTTTTCGGAGAGTACATCCAGTCCATCATGTAATCCAATTGTTCTTTTGAAAGAATTTCCTGGTAGGTGGCCGGAAATACAATCTGAGCCATCTCGTTAATCAACTGAATATCATTGGTTGTCGCTTTTTGTATGGTAAACATGATCTTTATATCTTTTTAGGGTTATAACGAGAAACAAAGATAAGCTTTTTACAACAAAAAAAAGGGAACTTCCTTTCTTTTACTTGTTTAAATATTAATTTATGCAAAATAATAGAACTATGCAATACATGGTACTGATATAATACATATATTTGTGCCAAACAAAGTATTATAAATTATGAATGTAGACAATGTACGATCTCAGATGCGCAAAGGAATGCTGGAATACTGCATTTTATTGTTGTTGCACAAAGAGCCGTCATATGCTTCGGATATCATTCAAAGATTGAAAGAAGCCCGGCTCATTGTAGTAGAAGGGACGCTTTATCCGCTGCTTACCCGGCTGAAAAACGATGACCTGCTCTCATACGAATGGGTAGAGTCTACTCAGGGACCACCTCGTAAATATTATAATCTCACTCCTCAGGGTGAAATATTCCTTAGCGGATTGGAGACTGCTTGGGAGGAGTTGACGAATACAGTGAATCATTTAAAAAACAATTAAAAACAGGATACAATGAAAAAGACTTTAACCATAAATTTAGGAGGTACCGTTTATCATATAGACGAAGACGCTTACCACTTGTTGGATAATTATTTAGCAAATTTACGCATTCACTTTCGTCGTGAGGAAGGTGCGGAGGAGATTGTACATGATATGGAATTACGCATATCTGAACTGTTTGCTGACCGTTTGAATGAGGGCAAACAGGTTATTACCATTGAGGATGTGGAAGAAATCATAGCCCGGATGGGTAAACCTGAAGAACTCTCTGGTGAAGGGAATGGAGAAACATCCGGTTCGGAAAAGACAAAAGGGACCACTATACGCCGTCTGTTTCGTGATCCGGACAATAAAGTGCTGGGTGGTGTGGCTTCCGGATTGGCCGCTTATATGGGATGGGATGTTACTTGGGTACGTATCATTCTATTGGTTCTTGGCTTCTTTGTTCATGGGGTGATATTGGCTTATATCATAGCGTGGATTATTATTCCTATGGCGCATACCGCCCCCGAGAAACTCGCCATGAAGGGGGCTGCTATTAATGTGGAGAATATAGGCAAGACTGTAACAGACGGATTTGAAAAAGTGAATGATTATGTACGCTCAGATCGTCCTAGAAGTATCTTGCAAAAGATAGGGGAGGGGATTGTGTCTGTGGCGGGGTTCCTTATCAAATTCCTGCTTGTTTTCATTGCTATTTGCTGTGCGCCTGTATTGTTTGTATTATTGATTGTCTTTTTTGCATTGCTGATGGCGGCTACGGGGCTGATTGCTGCATTGCCGGCAGTGCTTTATGAGGTGCTGCCTGCAGTTAATTGGGCTACGGTGGGTAGCTCTCCGGGGTTGACTGTCGCTATGTCCGTTGCAGGTATTCTGGTTATCGGTATTCCTATTATAGGACTGATACACATGCTGATGCGTCATTTTGGAGGTTGGCAACCCATGTCCATTGTAACCAAAATTATATTTATCGTATTGTGGCTCATCGCTTTGGGAGTGGGTGTTTTCTTTGTACTGAATGATCCAAATATTGCTTCAATGATATCGTATAGTTTATAAAATACACTATCTTTGCAGATGGAAAGTTGGGAATCAAGAGGTGTCTTGTTCTCAACTCTCCGTTTTTTGTAAGGAATATCAAACATATGTAAATACTATGACTAAGAAGATTTTATTGCTGGGTTCCGGCGAATTAGGTAAAGAATTCGTCATTGCGGCAAAACGTAAAGGGCAGTATGTTATTGCTTGCGACTCTTACGCAGGTGCTCCGGCCATGCAGGTGGCTGATGAATTTGAAGTGTTCAGTATGCTTGACGGTGATGCATTGGATGCTGTGGTAGCCAAACACAAGCCAGATATAATTGTGCCTGAAATTGAAGCTATCCGTACCGAACGTCTGTATCATTTGGAACAGGAAGGTATCCAAGTAGTGCCGAGTGCCCGTGCTGTGAATTTCACGATGAACCGTAAGGCTATTCGTGATTTGGCAGCTAAGGAATTAGGATTAAAGACAGCCAAATATTTCTATGCCAAGTCTTTGGAAGAATTGAGGGAGGCCGCAAGAGAGATTGGTTTTCCTTGTGTGGTGAAGCCTTTGATGTCTTCATCCGGCAAAGGCCAGTCTTTGGTCAAGAGCGCAGATGAGTTGGAACAGGCATGGCATTATGGGTGTGAAGGCAGTCGTGGAGATATTAAAGAATTGATCATTGAGGAGTTTATTCAGTTCGATAGTGAGATAACTTTGCTCACCGTCACTCAGAAAAACGGTCCTACTTTGTTCTGTCCGCCTATCGGACATGTACAGAAAGGAGGAGATTATAGAGAAAGTTTCCAACCGGCACATATTGATCCCGAACATTTGAAGGAAGCGCAACGTATGGCTGATAAGGTAACGGCAGCTCTGACTGGTGCGGGAATCTGGGGAGTTGAATTTTTCTTGAGTCATGAAAACGGAGTTTATTTCTCCGAACTTTCTCCCCGTCCGCATGATACCGGAATGGTGACTTTGGCAGGTACTCAGAATTTAAATGAGTTTGAGTTGCACCTGCGGGCGGTGTTAGGACTTCCTATTCCTGAAATTACACAAGAACGCATAGGGGCCAGTGCAGTGATTCTTTCTCCTATTGCCAGCAAGGAAGCTCCCCGTTATCGTGGTGAGGAAGAAGTTTGTAAGGAGACAAATACTTATCTCCGTATTTTTGGTAAACCTTATACAAAATTGAATCGCCGTATGGGGGTTGTGGTTTGTTATGCTCCTAATGGCAGTGACTTGGACGCTTTGCGTGACAAATGCAAGGCTGTTGCTGCAAAGGTAGAGGTGTATTAATATCTTGTATTGATGGATATAAAATAAAGGTCCGGGCTTTCCCAAGTCCGGACTTTTTGTTGTTCCGAAGGTATGCTTCCCTGGAACAAGGTTTTATAGTCTCTCTTTTGTGACTAACATTACAGAGAAATAATAATAGAGAGAACTCCACATCAATGGTTACGGTATAATAAGATAAATTCTTTTTGGCAAAATTGCAACATTTAATAATCTCAGACAATACCTACAAATAATGATTTTGATAGATACCTTTTCTACTTTCGTTTATTATAGCTATAAATAGGGATGTCTGACTGTCCAGAATACCTATATCATGCGATTGCACAGACAGATGGCAAACCTTATCTTTGCATTGTAAATAAGTCATATAAAAATTACGTAAACCACAAGTTAGTTATTAGTTAGTAGTCTCCCTGCGAAGTGATTCGCGGGGAGTGCTTCTTTTATGGGGTAATTTCCTTTTTTTATAGTGTTTCAGGTTCTTTGTCCAAGTTGGTTTCTATTTGTTTCGGAAAGGATAGCTTTTCATTGATGGATGAGGGCTATCCGTTTGCGTAGCTATGCATTCCTCCTAACAGAAAATTCACTCCGAAGTAAGTAATCAGTACTGTTATAAAAGCAGTTATACAGAAAACATGAAAAAACATGGTGCGATGAAACCATGGCAGTGATCTCGGATGCAGTGCCAAGGCATATACCAGCATGGTGATTAAGGCCCATACTTCTTTAGGATCCCATCCCCAATAGCGTCCCCATGATACGTTTGCCCATACAGCACCAATGAAAATACCGATAGCGAGTAAGAAAATTGCCGGATAAAGAATTATTTGGCTTATTATCTGCAATCGTTCTATTTGTTCTTTGCATTCTTTCTGTGATTGGTGGAGTATGACCGCTGTTACACCATTCAGCATGATAAATGCCAGCAGCGAATAAGCGATCATGATAACTACTACGTGGATACTCAATAATGGAGATTGCAGAACCGGCATCAGTTGTGTGATTTGTGGGTTTGATTCTCCCAGCATGGATACCATCAGCGTAAGTCCGCAAAGCAGGAAACCGAAAGGGAGCAACATTGCGAATTTACGTTGTAGCAGAAAAGTGAGCAATAGCGTACACCATGCCATGAACTGCATGGTTTCGAAGCCGTTGGACAATGGCAGATGATTGCTCACATAACCACGCAGGCAGATAGCAGCCGACAAATAGGTAAAAACAATCCATAGCAAAATATTCAATATTATGATTGCCTTCCGGCTTGTTCTCTTTTGCGATGCCATGCAATGGCAATAATAGATAAAACATATCAGGCCGATGCAAATACATGCCATGGCGACAGATTTGCTATAATCAAATTGATTATATATTTTCTCAGCCTTGAATTTATTATCTGCAGGAAGCAGTCCGTCACACTCTTTCTGCTGGTATTTCTTGATTTTTTCTAATAACAGGCAGGCATCATTGTACTTTTTCATCACAATCATTTCGTTTACATAACTCATAGATTTACGAATGAATACCCATTTGTCATTATCCATATCTTGAGGTAATTGGTCGCTTTGCGAATACCATTCCAATGTCTTTCCGGCTATATTGCGACAAGGGAATATTTTCATCATGGCACCGGTACATACTAAATTGATGATATTGAATTTCTCATCAGCTTCTTCTATGCCTCGTTTGTCAGTCACCTGTTCTCCTGAACGGATATGGTTCATCATTTTTTCCAGCTTGTATTCATTAATGGTACTGATATAGTCTTTCAGCCTGGCGTAATTCCCTTCTATTTCCAGTAATTTACGGGCTTCATTACTCTTGATTCGTATAATTGGTTCATTTTTCCAACTGTCATAATAAAACAGCCATCCGGTAAGTACTTCTTCTGGTGTCAGTCCTTTATATGAGGAACTACCGTAAAGTTTGACTGTAAAATCACGGGCAAAGGTTTGTAAAGGACAGATACGGTTGTTGTATAAAATATATAAATCTCCAAAATGTTCGGCTACTTCGCGCGGAAGCACCTTGGGGGATGTACTGTTTGCTTTGAGAAAATTACTGTTGAGACTGAATGCGAATAAAAGCAAGATGACTGTCAAGCTTCTGTGTAGTAAAGGGCTTTTCAGCAGTTGGCGGAACCGACTTTGCGGGCTGAAGAAAAAGAAAACGGTGGAAAGTAGCAATAAAGTATATCCTGCATAAGTGATTCCTATACCATAAGGATCATGAGATACACTAAATACGCTTCCTTCATTATCTTCACTGTAGCCTGATTGATAAAAGCGATAGTGCTGGTATGAAAATATATGATTCATGGAAACCTTCCCCTGTATCTGGCGGTGGCAGTCTTTGTCTGCTACTGAAATATGACTGATAAAATCCATTGGAGCCAAGGTTCCTTTGTAATAAATAATTTCAAATTGGTTTAGTGTGATGCTGAAAGGTAGCTGGTGGGAAATTCCTTTGGAATCGGTGAAAGAGGTCTGTTGTTCTCCTTGGCGGACACGCATAGTGCCTTGTTCTCCATATATCCATGTGGTGAATGCCCCTGCCAATATAAAGAGAAGAGAAAGATGAAGCAAAAAAATAACAGGCTGACGATGCAGTTTGCTTTTTATGATGTATAATAAGGAAGTAATTGCGGTTACTCCCCATAAAATGACAAAAGGTACGGAACTGTAGATATACTCGTTTACAAAGTCCGTACCATATATTTTTTCCAATATAGTAGCTATAGTAAGAATCAGAAGTAATATGCCTAGCAGACTGAAGGCAGTTCGTTTTAATAATTTCATGTAGTTATAATTTTCTGAAAGATAACCAGAAGGTGAATCTTGAATTTGTCTCATCCCCCTGAATGTCCTGTCATATTATTGGTGATAGGATTCAGGAGGGAGACAATCTGTTTCATTGCTTAAATGGCATCAATAAATTTGACGATGGCGTCACGATCTTCTTTACTGAGTTCGCGGAACTTGTCAATGCTCCAGCGTGCGTCACTATTTGAAGCTCCATGCCACATAATGGCTTCAATGACATTACGTGCACGACAGTCATGCAAACGGTCGCTGTGTCCGGCACAGATTAAGGAAAGTCCGCGTCCCCAAAGAGGAGTGGTACGGCACCATCCCGTGCGGATATTGTTCTTCATTTCCAGGCGGTGTTGAACCATATCTGAATATGGCCAGATAGTTTGGTGTGGATAGCGTGGCAGACGGCTGTCACCATCTTTGAAGTATCCGTTCGGATCGGGATAATTATCGTCTCCTGTAGTCCATGACGGACGATGGCAGGTAGCACAGCCTATTTCACGGAATAATTTGTGACCTCTCTGAACTGTTTCGTCATCCAGATTCCGTGCGGCAGGAACTGCCAGTCCTCTGTGCCATATCATGAAGTTTACATAATCTTCGTCTGTCATTTCCACCGGAAGTTCCTTATTCATCAGATAGTTGTATATATCTTGTTCTACATTACCGGTCTGTTTCCATTCAGGGAAATAGTTATAAAAATCTTTTTGTACATCCGGGTCTTTGGAGGCTGTTTTGGCATACGTGTCAGTCATGTAGTGATAACGGCGGTCACTACGGGTAACATTGGTGATGTTCCAGATTGCATTGGCACCGGGACCATCCTGTATGGAAGATCTGGTCAAAGCGTAAGTATAACGTTTGGGATATTGTTTACCTGTAAGTCCCTTATAGAGTGAAGTCCACTCTCCGTTTGCGAAGATGGCTGGATTCAATTTTACACCTGCTTTTTCCTGACGTGCATATTCTGCTTTCAACGAATCATCGGGAATGGCATCTAGTAATCCGGTTCCGTAGATACCAATGGTAGATTCCAGCAAAACTACTACATCAGAGTAGTTGACAGGGGTGACAACTTGATTATAAGTAGCCTCCAAAGGTACGTAGTATGCATCTTGAGGAATAGTCACTTCCGGATAGATCAGACTGTATGTTTCTCCGTCAGGAAATTTATTTCCCCATTCGTCTGTGTAAGGCAGCCAGTCTATTTTTATCTTATCTTCATCTATTGGTGCTTTGAAAGGGGCTACAGCTTTGGTTTGAGGCATTCCCGTTAAAGAACTTAGGTAGTTATCCTTTCCATCGGTCACAACAAGTAGATATCCATTTCCCCAGTCATCAGCACGATAACGGTCTACTCGTTTGCCATGACCGTATCCGGGGTGGCAGTTCATACATGAATTGCGGATATAAAGCGGTCCCAAACCATTGAAAGGTTTGGAATTCTGCGTATAAGAACGTTCAAAGAAATATTCCCCATATTTGAATTTGTCGGTCATACCTGCATTTTCCGTTGCAGGAGTAGGATCTTCATAAGCAGAAGCGGAATTGTTGAAGGTTGTACCCAATTCTCCGCCTGCATAGGTCTCTACATTTACGTTGATATCAGGATTGACTTCCGGAGATTTGTTTTCCGGATTGTCATCGTCATTACAGGCTGTTAGCGAGAGCATTGTAAGGCCGCATAGAGCAGCAAGCCAGTGTATTTTAAATAACTTATTCATATAAGAATGTTTAAAGTTAGTTACTTTTCAAATTTATATACCAAAGAATCTACATAAGGTTGTCCTCCCCGGTCTTTTTCACTATCATGTCTGTTGTAGAGGGGACATCCGGCAGTACAAAGCCGGTACTTGGAGCGAATGTAAAATCACCATCTACAGCAAAAGATAGTACAATAGACCTTTTCCGGACACCCTCTTGCAGATCCTTTGTGGTCATTAGGGTAAACAGTCCTTTTTAATTGTTTCTTAAAGCTGTTTTAACATCAGACAATATGGCATCAAGATCCTGACAAGCTTTAATTGCTTCACCTGCACTTGGATCTTTAATATTGTTTACAAATGGAGCTGCCATGGCATTGATTTTGGTCAGAGCATTGTTTATGGCATTTACAACTTTTGTATCCAGTTCTTTATCTACTCCAGCAATATAGTTGTGTAGTGAGTTGGTTTCGTCACGTTCATTTTCTATACCGCCCATGTAAGCATTCTGAATACTGATGATGTTGTCATAAAAGTCTAGAATGGACTTGTGACTGTATGGTGATTCTATATAAGCAGGGTCTTCTCCGCTATAAGGTTTTCCTATTTTAGAAGTACCTACTTCATCTGCGATAGTCTTGCAACCGTCAATGATAGCTTGCATGGCCAATGTCCAGCTGGCGTATGTACTACCTGCTTTTCCTGCATTCAGCATATTCTCACCATAAGAATATTCACCACTGTTTACAGTGTAAGGCAGTTCTAACTCATTTGCGACTTTAGCGACACGGTCGGCATTGACAGCACTTTCGCCTCTCCATGAAAGTTCCAGCTGCCAGCAACGGTTACGCAAATCACCAGCTACAGCAACGGCGTAAGTCAGATGTAAGTCACTGATTTTAGAAACTGATTTGGGGCTACCATCTTCGAAAAGGATGTATTCAATACCATGAAATCCTAATAAAGAATTACCCAATTTCTCGCCGGCATAAATATCTCCGTCTTCACCACCCATTGCTTCTACCTGTTCCGTATTTTTCAGTGCGGTCTGTAATCCGTCCAAGTCCAAAGGCCATGAGTCAATATGCGGGTCGATACCGAAATCGGTAGCTGCCCCATACAGGAAAGCTTCACTCTTTTCCCACCATGCACGTGCTTCAAGGAAGGTTTTGCAGGTGGCTTTTACATTTGCATCAGTCTTGCTGCTTTTTAATGCTTGTAAATCTTTTACTAGCTGTTCGGTTTCATCAGCCAGGTTCTTGTAAGTAACATATACCGTGTGATCAAGATACTGTTTTGCGATTGCTTCGAATTTTGCATCTGTTTCAGACGTACCGGTATCCGGAGTCGGATCATCGTTATCACTGCATGCGCTGAAACTGCAACTCATCATTGTTGCTACAGCAACAAGTAAGGGGAATTTTAACAAACTTTTCATACCTATTTAATTTTAAAAAATGAATAATCGGGTTTATTTAATGAAAAATCCTGCATAAGCTATGCCCAATGAAAAAGAGGGTTCGTTATTATACTGGCTTTTCAAGAAGCGTTTTGAGTATTCGGCTTTTACTACGATGTCTTTCATAGGATAGTAGTTCAAACCGACGGCCATGCGTTGTTTTTTAGTCCATTCATATTTGCTGAAACCTTTAGCAGCCTTATGATATGAGTCATAGTATTCATATCGTCCAAATACATATAGTTTTTTACCATTGTCTCTCATTTTCTTTACTTGAGAAAAAATATCATATCCTGCCTCGATTCCGGCGGCAATGGCTGTCTTGCCCACGGCTGTGTGAGGATAAGGGGACTGTGTGCTATTGTCTTGGCTTTTGTTGTGAGTGGAGATCAGATCAGCGTCTCCCAGATGGCCATAATCAAAATTGCCGCGTACTACCCAGTTATGATCATTATAATCAAAGTCGAATGCACCTATGACCACTGTTCCTTTCACATCTTTATATTTGGTGGATTTTTCATCTTTAATAATGTCGTTTTGGAAACTGTTACCTATATAGCCGCTTATTCCCATACGCAATCCTTTGACAGAGTAATTGTCGATACGTGCCGCTCCTGCCAGATTGTTGGCTACTTTAAATTCATAGGCTGATGCAGAACCATCATGAATCCATCCGCTATGATTGAACATATTAGCATTCAATGCGGGAATAACCATTGCCTCATAACGCCAGTCACCTATACGCCCCCATACACTAAGACCGGTTTCATGCCATGTGCAAGGCATTATTGTGTTTTCACCTTCAGGACGATATACTGTAAAGAACTGAGTGGGAAGATGGGCGTTGTTTATTTGTCCTATCGGCACGATGATGTGCCCTGCGCGGATATTGAAGCCCGAGCAAAAAGATTTCTGAATCCAGAACTGCTCCAAAGCCACTTCACCCCCACGTTCTATTTCTTTTTCAAATTCTCCGGCTTCTTCGTCTTCTACTTCTATAGCCGATTCTGTTCCTCCGTGTTCAAACTCTATTTCACTACCCATGCTCCATCCTTTTCCGAAATCGTAGCCAATCATGATTACTACATGAGGTAAGTCTACGCGTCCGTGTCCGTCAGAGTCTTTGTAACTGTCTGCTTTAGAATAGCGGTACATATTGTCACTATAAAAATTACGTGTGTACACTGCTTCTCCGTAACCTCCCAATGTTAGCCGGGATTTTTTTTTAGGTTCTTCCTCCGTAGTTTTCTCTGTGTTATCCTTATCTATACTTGTTGCTTTTTCTGCATAACTGTTTGCAAGACAGGCCGACAAGCATAATGAGAACAATAAAACCTTTCTTTTCATTTTTGCTTTAATTTTTATAATTTTAAATCGGTGCAAAGTTATGGGAGGTTAAAAGGGTGGGCAATACCTAAAAATGGGTATTATTTTATGAAAATTGGTAATGAGTAGGTATTAAAGCTTGAATGATGCTGTCCGGAAAGGTTTATTACCCTGTTTTTCAGTTGTAAAATGATGCATTAAAATTTAAGATGGCAAAATAATAGTCTGTTTTAGTCTTTCCACATATGGCCAGATGCATATCTTCTTGCCACATGCTTTTTTACCTTTTTAAAAGAAGGGTGTTAGGGGATTTTTCTCTGTAAAGAGTGCAAGCCTTGTAATCAGATTCATCCTTAAAAGATCTTGTTTGTATCCCTAACCCTTTCCTGCCGTGTGGTTAAGGTTTTTCTTCCTGCTTGTTTTATCTCCATAAGCTTTGGAGTTAACTCCATAGTCTTGGGAGATAACTCCAAAGGCTATGGAGATAGAATATATCTGTATAAAAAGGTTTAATCTGAAGATAGAAAAGACTTATACAATAGGGAGGATATGAACATTCATTTAATTCCGTTAGCGGGTTATTGCTTCTTTCAGCCCTTCCGGCCCTTTGAACTTCATGGTGGCGGAAAGATTGATTTAGTCATTCTTTTTTTCTTGGTCCGGATTCGTAATGACTTCTTCGTTTTCCGGATGACTGCTGTTGTCTTCCTCTTCCTCGTCAATGAAAAGTTCCGGTTGTTGGGGGCCTTTGTGTCTGAACAATATGGCTGCGGCTATTCCGGCCGCCGCGCCCCCCAAGTGTCCCTCCCAAGAAGTGGTGGAGGAGGCGAACTGCGGGAACATGTTCCATACCAGACTGCCATATAGAAAAGTGACAAGCAACGACAGGGCTACTAAAGGGACGTGTTTGCGGAGAATGCCACTGAAGAACAGAAAAAAGGCGAGTGAATAAATTATACTGCTGGCACCTATATGCCATCCCGGCTTGCCTATTATAAATGTAAGTATTCCACTGACTATCCAGATGAAAAAAAGTATACCAATGCCCAAATCACGATAAAAGTAGAGCAGACACCATAATAAAAAAAGAAGAGGAAAAGTGTTCGCAAATAAATGTCCCCAATCAGCGTGTATCAATGGAGAAGTGAAAATCCCCATTATTCCTTTGGTTTCTCTGGGATATATGCCCCAGGTGATAAAATCCCAATTCATGACACTTTCCATTGTACGCAGGGTGTACAGAATGAAAAGAAGTAATAACGGAAGAGCAAAAGCCAATAGAATTTTTTGAATTTCAAGTTTCATTTTGTCATAATTATGCTGATTTCTGTGCAATACTACGGATATTTGAGCGAAAAATGAAAAATATTTTGCTATTTAATTTTGCTTTATCCATTTAATTACTAATTTTGAGCGTTGCATACAAAAATAATATGTGACATAAATTGATATGGAAATTTGATTTATAACCTTAAAATAACAACTATGAGTTACTTACGATTTGACAAGACTCTTATGACGAACCTCGGGGAATCATTACCGAAAGAAATTCTCCGCACAAACCGTTCAGGGGCTTACCATTGTACAACCATTGTTGATTGCAATACGAGAAAATATCATGGATTGCTTGTCATTCCGGTGCCTGAACTGGATGATGAAAACCATGTATTGCTATCGTCGTTGGATGAAACAGTGATACAACACGGCGCTGAATTTAATCTGGGACTTCATAAGTATCAGGGCGACAATTACAGCCCAAGGGGACACAAGTATATCCGGGAATTCGAGTGTGAGAAAGTTCCTACCACTATATATCGGGTAGGTGGTGTGATTCTGAAGAAGGAAAAGCTTTTCGTTCATCATGAAAATAGAATTTTAATCCGTTATACTTTGTTGGAGGCACATTCGGCCACTACGTTGCGTTTGCGTCCGTTTCTGGCTTTCCGCAGTGTCCGTCAGTATACTCATGAGAACGCACAAGCCAGTCGTGACTATCAGGAGGTGGATAATGGAATTAAGACATGCATGTATCCGGGCTATCCCGAATTATATATGCAATTGAACAAGAAGAACGAATTCCACTATCAGCCGGATTGGTATCGGGGAATTGAGTATCCCAAAGAGCAGGAGAGAGGATATGATTTTAATGAAGATTTGTACGTCCCGGGTTATTTTGAAGTGGACATAAAGAAAGGTGAAAGCATCGTCTTTTCAGGAGGTGTGTCCGAGGCCAGTACCCGTACATTAAAGAGAACCTTTGAAGAAGAGGTGGAAGAACGTACTCCACGTGATAATTTCCAGCACTGTCTGATAAATGCTGCTCATCAGTTCTTGAATAAACAAGGAAATGAGTTTTATATTCTGGCAGGATATCCGTGGTTTAAATGCCGTGCGCGCGATATGTTTATTTCCCTGCCGGGACTGACATTGGCGATTGATGAAGTGGCTAAGTTTGAAATGGTGATGGAAACGGCCCGCAAGGCAATTCATGACTTTATTAATGATGAGCCTGATGATGTTAAAGTGTACGAAATGGAGCATCCTGATGTTTTGCTTTGGGCGGTGTGGTGTATCCAGCAATATGCCAAGATGGTGTCGCGCGACCAATGCCGTGAGAAATATGGTACATTGTTGCAAGACATTATGGAGTACCTTCGCCGGGAGAATCATCCGAATCTTTTCTTGCATTCCAACGGTCTGCTATATGCCAACGGCACAGAAAAGGCTATCACATGGATGAATTCTACCGCAAACGGACGCCCTGTGATTCCTCGTACAGGCTATATCGTAGAAATTAATGCTTTGTGGTATAATGCTTTACGCTTTACAAGTGAACTATTGAGCGAAGGTGGAAACAATAATTTGGCTGATGCGTTAAATGTATTGGCAGAAAAGACGGGGAAGGCTTTCGTGGATACTTTCTTGAATGAGTATGGTTATTTACTGGATTATGTGGATGGCAATATGATGGACTGGAGCGTGCGTCCGAACATGATATTTACTGTAGCATTCGACTATTCTCCGCTTGATGCCCGTCAGAAGAAAGGGGTGTTGGACATTGTGACCAAAGAACTGCTTACCCCGAAAGGGCTCCGTTCGCTCAGCCCGAAGAGTGGTGGTTACAACCCAAATTATGTAGGTCCTCAGATGCAGCGTGATTATGCTTATCATCAAGGTACCGCATGGCCCTGGCTGGCAGGCTTCTATTTTGAAGCTTACCTTCGTATTTATAAGATGAGTGGTATAGGATTTGTGGAGCGTCAGCTGATAGGCTACGAAGACGAAATGACTTCTCATTGTATTGGCTCTATACCTGAATTGTTTGATGGTAACCCGCCTTTCAAAGGTCGTGGAGCTGTATCATTCGCTATGAATGTGGCAGAGATATTGCGAGTATTATATTTATTGAGTAAATACAATTATTGAAAGGAGGGACCTGTATGAAAGTATTAATGTTTGGATGGGAATTTCCTCCCAAAATATATGGTGGTCTTGCTGTAGCATCTTACGGTATAACAAAAGGTTTGAGCCTGCAAGGTGATATGGAAACAACCTTCTGTTTGCCCAAACCTTGCGGCGACGAAGAAAAGTTTCTGAACATTATAGGCATGAACCAAGTGCCCATTGTGTGGCGTGATGTGAATTACGATTACTTAAAGTCACGTCTTTCGACTTCGACTCCGGAACAGTATTATGCTTTCCGTGATCATATCTATTCTGATTTCTCGTACATGCACGTCAATGACCTGGGGTGTATGGAGTTTGCCGGCGGCTATCCGGGAAACCTTCATGATGAGATCAATAATTTTTCTATTATTGCAGGGGTGGTTGCGCGCCAGCAAGAATTTGATATTATCCATGCGCACGACTGGCTGACTTATCCGGCTGGTGTGCATGCCAAGCTGGTAAGTGGCAAACCTTTGTGTATCCATGTGCATGCTACTGATTTTGACCGTTCGCGCGGTAAGGTGAATCCTACGGTATATGCTATGGAAAAGAATGGCATGGATCATGCCGACTGTATTATGTGTGTGTCCGAGCTGACCCGTCAGACAGTTATTCACCAATATCATCAAGACCCGCGCAAATGTTTTGCCATGCACAATGCCGTTTATCCGCTTTCGCAAGATTTGCTGGACATTCCTCGTCCTGATCATTCGAAAGAAAAAGTGGTGACTTTCCTGGGGCGTATCACGATGCAGAAAGGACCCGAGTATTTTGTGGAAGCCGCCGCATTGGTCTTGAAGCGTACCCGTAATATCCGTTTTGTAATGGCAGGATCGGGAGACATGCTGGATGCCATGATCAATCTGGCTGCGGAACGAGGTATTGCAGACCGTTTTCACTTCCCGGGGTTCCAGCGTGGGCGTCAGGTTTATGAAGCATATAAAAACAGTGATGTATTCGTAATGCCTTCTGTGTCAGAACCTTTTGGTATTGCTCCTTTGGAGGCTATGCAGTGCGGAACTCCTTCTATCATCTCAAAACAATCGGGTTGCGGTGAAATTTTGGATAAAGTAATCAAGACCGATTATTGGGATATCAACGCAATGGCCGATGCCATCTATTCAATTTGTACGAATCCTTCTCTTTTCCAATATCTGCAGGAAGAAGGAAAGAAAGAAGTGGATGGCATTACATGGGAGAAAGTCGGCTTGAGAATCCGTGCCCTCTATGAGCAGGTGTTAAAAAACTATGGTAAATAATAAAACAATAACTAGGATATGAAAACAATATGTCTTTATTTTGAAATACATCAAATTATCCATCTGAAACGCTATCGCTGTTTTGATATAGGCCGTGACCATTATTATTATGATGATTATGAAAATGAGCGCGGCATCAGTGATATAGCCGAACGCTCGTATATTCCTGCGCTGAGTGCGTTGATTGAAATGGCAAAGAATCACGGTGATACTTTCAAGGTGGCTTTGTCTATCTCGGGTGTGGCGCTGGAACAGTTGGAAGTGCATGCGCCTGGTGTAATCGAGTTGTTGCATCAGTTGAATGAGACCGGATGTTGCGAATTCTTGTGCGAACCTTATTCTCACGGTCTTTCCTCATTGGCTAATGAAGATTGTTTCCGCGAAGAAGTGGAACGTATGCGTACCAAGATTAAACAAATATTTGGCAAGGAGCCGAAAGTATTCCGTAACTCCAGCTTGATTTATTCGAATGATATTGGCGCTACGATAGCTGATATGGGCTTTAAAGGTATGTTGACTGAAGGTGCAAAACATATTTTGGGTTGGAAGAGTCCGCACTATCTGTATCATTGCGCCATGAATCCGAACTTGAAGTTATTGCTTCGCGATTTCAAATTGTCTGATGACATCAGTCTGCGTTTCTCTAATTCCGAATGGAATGAATATCCGTTGTTTGCCGACAAATATATAGATTGGATTGCAGCTTTGCCGGAGGAGGAACAGGTTATCAATATTTTCATGGAACTTTCTGCTTTGGGTATCGCCCAGCCATTGTCTTCCAATATTCTGGAATTTATGAAAGCACTGCCTGTCTGCGCAAAAGAAAGAGGGGTTACTTTCTCTACTCCGACCGATATCATTACCAAACTGAAATCTGTGGATCAGGTGGATGTTCCTTATCCTATGTCATGGGTAGACGAGGAACGCGATATCAGTCCGTGGTTAGGCAATGTGATGCAGCGTGAGGCTTTCAATAAACTTTATAGTGTGGCAGAACGTGTTCATTTGTGCGATGATCGCCGTATTAAGCAGGATTGGGATTATTTGCAGGCAAGTAATAATTTCCGCTTCATGACCACTAAGAATACCGGTATTTGGTTGAATCGTGGAATTTATGATTCTCCGTATGATGCTTTCACCAACTACATGAATATTTTGGGTGATTTTATAAGTCGTGTCAATTCGTTGTATCCGGTGGATATGGATAACGAAGAATTAAATTCGTTGCTTACTACCATTAAGAACCAGGGCGAGGAATTGGTGGCTTTGAACAAGGAAGTGGAGAGATTGCAGGCTAAACTGGAGAAAGCTGAAGGCAAGAAGGCTTCTGCCGTAAAGAAAGAACCTGCTGCCAAGAAACCGGCGGCGGCAAAGAAAGCGGCGGCAAAGAAGCCGGTTGCCAAGAAAGCTGCTTCGAAGAAAGAAGAATAACAGAAATAGTATAAAGGACTTAAGAATTCACCGTTGTGCTTTCGGAAAACTGGTTTTAAGGTTGGAAGAGGCGGAACGGTGTTTTTCTATATAAAAGTTTGCTGCATTGAATATTTTATTTACCTTTGCCAATCTCAGATACGAAAAAATATGAAACAATTGTGCCAGAATAAACATACGATACGTTTCCGCTATTGGAACCGGAAGAAGTACGCTATATTTTATAGTTTGGGCAAATGTGTAACTATTGGTAACCTGAAAAAGGAGATTGCCGATGTATCGTTGGGTAAACAGGCAAATGTTTGCACGGCATTCTCTGTTTGCTCTTCCGCACGAAAAGAGGATGCTGGAGAGGAATATGAAGAAGGAATGCCCCCTGTTGAATCTATGTTGCAAATGCTTCGGATCCAACTGCCTCAACCACAGGTGGCTGATGTGATTTGTCTTTTTTATTTGAATAAATATTGTTTGCCGGAAAGATGTGCCATGCATCTTTTCGGCTTTTTTGTCTTAATATGAACTGTATATGATGCTGAATGAAATAAGAAACAAAGTGCTGGGCGGTGAGAAGATTACCGTAGAAGAAGCCTGTTGGCTGTCCTGCAAGGCAGAGAAACAGGATTTGTATGATGCAGCTCATGAGATAACACAGGTCTGGGCTTCCCGGAAATTCGATATGTGTTCCATCATCAATGCTAAATCCGGTAAATGTCCTGAGAATTGTAAATGGTGCGCACAGTCTGCACATTATGAAACAAAAGTGGATGTTTATGATTTGGTTGGGAAGGAAGAATGTCTGCGCCATGCTTTGTATAACGAAGCGCAGGGAGTATCCCGTTTTTCTTTGGTGACCAGTGGCAGGAAACCGGGTAGCCGGAACTTGAACCGGCTATGTGAGACAACAGAATACATGCGTGCGCATTCGCATATTCAGTTATGCGCTTCTTTAGGATTGCTGGATGAGGCGGAATTGAGACGGCTGTTTAAGGCAGGCATCACCCGTTATCATTGTAATCTGGAAACGGCTCCCTCTTATTTTTCATCTCTATGTTCTACTCATACACAAGAACAGAAATTAGAAACGTTGCAGGCAGCACGCAGGGTGGGGATGGATGTATGCAGCGGAGGAATCATCGGCATGGGCGAAACAATGGAACAGCGTATTGAGTTTGCTTTTACACTGAGGGAATTGGAAGTACAGTCTATTCCTATAAACCTGTTGCAGCCTATACCCGGCACTCCATTGGAAAAAATGGATCGTCTTGCAGAGGTGGAGATTCTGACAACCATCGCTTTATTCCGTTTTATCAATCCCACAGCATTTCTTCGTTTTGCCGGAGGGCGTTCACTGATGAGTGTGGAAGCTGTAAAGAAAGCATTGTATATCGGTATTAATTCTGCCATTGTGGGAGATTTGCTGACTACATTAGGTTCAAAAGTATCAGAAGATAAAATATTGATAGAAGAGGCCGGGTATTCGCTTTGATACATTATAAAGTTATTATAACAATAAGGAAGTAATATATGGAAAATTTTGACAGGGAGCATTTATGGCATCCTTATACATCGACTACTCATCCGCTGCCCACTTATAAAGTAAGACGGGCGGATGGAGTATATATAGAATTGGAGGACGGAAGATGTTTGATAGAAGGGATGTCTTCGTGGTGGTGCATGGTACATGGATACAATCATCCGGTATTGAACCAAGCGCTCAAGGAACAGATAGACCGTATGAGCCATGTCATGTTCGGCGGACTGACACACGATCCGGCCATCGAATTAGGCAGGTTGTTGTTGAAGATTGTTCCTCCCCGTATGCAGAAAATATTTTATGCTGATTCCGGTTCGGTTGCGGTGGAAGTGGCATTGAAAATGGCCGTGCAATATTGGTATGCGCAAGGGAAGGAAAAGAAAAATAATTTTGTAACTATTCAGTCCGGATATCATGGAGATACGTGGAATGCCATGTCTGTTTGTGATCCGGTGACCGGTATGCATCATATTTTTGGCCCTACATTGCCTGTGCGTTATTTTGTTCCTGCTCCCCGGTCGCGCTTTGACGGAATCTGGTATGAAGAGGATATAGAGCCCTTGAGGGAAATATTGGAACAGCATCATGAAGAGATGGCCGCATTGATTCTGGAACCTATTGTACAAGGGGCGGGCGGAATGCGTTTTTATCATCCTGAGTTTTTACGCCAGGCAGAGAAACTTTGCAGGCAATATCGGCTGTTGTTAATCTTTGATGAGATAGCGACAGGTTTCGGAAGGACGGGGAAACTGTTTGCTTGGGAGCATGCGGGTGTCCAGCCCGATATCATGTGCATAGGCAAGGCACTGACCGGTGGATACATGACTTTCTCTGCTGTCCTTGCCAGTGATGATGTGGCTGATACAATTTCCGGCGGTTATCCGGGAGTCTTTATGCACGGCCCTACTTTTATGGGAAATCCGTTGGCTTGTGCCGTAGCGAAAGCATCCGTGGAATTATTGCTTTCATATAGTTGGGAGGAAAAGGTAAAGGCCATTGAATCACAGTTGAAGAGGGAGCTGGCCCCTGCTGCTTTATTGCCACAAGTGGCTGATGTGCGTGTATTGGGAGCTATCGGGGTTATTGAAGTGAAGAAACCGGTAGATATGGCTTTCATGCAACGTCGTTTTGTTGAAGAAGGGGTATGGGTACGTCCTTTTGGAAAACTGGTGTATATCATGCCGCCTTTTATAATTCAGCCTGGAGAATTGAGCAAATTGACGCATTCACTGGTGAAGATAGTAAGAGAATTAAAAGAATAAGTGATAGTACTGAGAGAAATAGAAAAAATGAATTCATTAACAGATTGGGAAAGGGAATTAGCCCTGCTTGAAAATAAAAGTAATCTTCGTAAGTTGCCTGTTATCCGTCATTTGGGAAGAGAGGTGGAGGTGAATGGAAAAGTGATGCTTAACCTTTCATCCAACGATTATCTGGGATTGGCTGCTTATCTGCCATTACGTACGGAATTCTTGCAAAGTCTTACTCCCGACACCTTTCTTCCTTCCTCTTCATCCTCTCGGCTGCTGACAGGAAATTTTGATATCTATGTTCAGATAGAGGATTTGCTTGCCCGACTGTATCGGAAGGAAAGCGCGTTGGTTTTTAATAGTGGTTATCACATGAATGCCGGTATTCTTCCTGCAGTGAGCGATACTCGTACATTGATCCTTGCCGATAAACTGGTACATGCCAGTATTATTGACGGCATTCGTTTATCGGCGGCCAAGTGTATCCGATACCGGCATAACCGGTACGAACAATTGGAACAGTTGCTGGTTTCCAATCATGCCGGGTATGATAGAATAATTATTGTAACCGAAAGTATTTTCAGTATGGACGGTGATGAGGCCGATCTCCGTCGTTTGGTCACTTTGAAGCAACAATATGATAATGTATTGCTGTATGTGGATGAAGCGCATGCTGTAGGGGTGCGGGGGATGCATGGCCTGGGGTGTGCGGAAGAACAGGATTGTGTGGCTGACATCGATTTCTTATGTGGAACTTTTGGTAAAGCGTTAGCCTCGGTAGGAGGCTATATTGTTTGTTCGAAGACCATCCGTGATTATTTGGTCAATAAAATGCGTACATTCATATTTACAACGGCTCTTCCTCCTGTCAACTTGCTATGGACATTCTTTATCCTAGAGCATTTGAACAGTTTCAGCTTCCGGAGGGAAAGGTTGAAGAAGATATCCTCTCTTTTGAAAGACGCGTTGGTAAAGAAAGGCTACGCTTGTCCTTCTACCAGCCATATTCTGCCAATGACGATAGGCGATAGCGGTGATACGGTGTTAAAGGCCGATTTCTTGCAGCGTAAAGGTTTTTATGCGTTGCCGGTGCGTCCTCCTACTGTGCCCGAAGGAACATCGCGTATCCGTTTTTCGTTGACAGCGGATATTACTGAAGAAGAAATAAAAAGTCTGATAGAATTGATATGAAACATTATTTTATACAACAAAATTATTTTCCCCGATTGACACTTTTTTTTGCCGGTTGGGGAATGGATGAATGTCCTTTCATGGATTATTGTTCCGGAAATAGCGATCTGTTGGTTTGTTATGATTATCGTTCGCTGGATTTTGATTTCACGCTGTTGCAGGGTTATCAGGAGATTCGTCTGATAGCCTGGTCTATGGGAGTATGGGCCGCGTCTATGGTATTGCAGGATATGGACTTGCCCATTTGTGAGAGTGTTGCTTTAAATGGCACGGTAACTCCTGTCGATGATTTGAAAGGTATTTCGCAGCAAGTTTTTGAAGGAACACTGGAAGGCTTGAATGAGGTTACGCTGGAAAAGTTTATCCGCAGGATGTGTTTGAAAAAGGAGAATCTGGAAACATTCTTGTCGAAACGTCCGCAACGTGCGGTAGAGGAACTGCAAGAAGAGCTTCGGAGGATTGGAGAACAGGTAAAATCTTGCGCTGTTCCCAGTTTTGCATGGGAACGGGCTGTTATAGGCAAGAATGATTTGATTTTTACGGCGGTCAACCAAAGAAATGCATGGACCGGGACGGAAGTGGCAGAGTATGATATTCCTCATTATTCAGAAGAAATAATGAGAGATTTGCTATGCCCGTCTGTCATTTAAAATGAAAACGTATGATTAATAAGCAATTGATAACCCGTCGCTTTTCCCGCGCTGTAGAGAGTTATAACCGTGAGGCGGTGGTTCAAAAGCAGATTGCATACCGCATGAGTGATATGCTAAATCATTATTTGCCCCGTCCGTGCGGCCGGATATTGGAAATTGGTAGCGGGACGGGCTTTCTTACCCGCAGGCTGATGGAAACCCTCCATCCTGAAAAACTGGTGTTGAATGATATTTGTCAGGAGATGAGTACTTGTTTCACCGATTTGTTGGGAAGCGGGCGGGCTATCTTTCTGGCAGGGGATGCCGAGTCCCTTCCTTTTCCAAAAGGACAGGATTTGATTGTATCATGCTCGGCATTACAGTGGTTTGTTTCTCCCGAGCTGTTTTTTGAACGTTGTAATACTTTGTTGAAGCAGAAAGGATATTTTGCTTTTACTACGTTCGGCAGGGATAATCTGAAAGAAGTTGCATCGGTTACCGGCAGCGGTCTTCACTATCGTTCTTTAGAGGAGTTAGAAGAAGCACTGCGCATACACTATGAGATCGTGAAGGCTCATGAGGAACGTATCTGTCTGACTTTTGGCACTCCGCTCGAAGTGCTTTATCACTTGAAACATACCGGGGTGGCTGCTGTCAGGCAACAAGCGTGGACTAAAAGGAATTTGCAGGATTTCTGTGACAAGTATGCCCGTTTGTTCAGTGATGGTCGTTCGGTGACTTTGACTTATCATCCTATTTATATTATTGCAAAGAAAAGACAATAGAAATAAAAAGAATCATGAAACAGAATGTATTTTTCGTAAGTGGTATTGATACAAATATTGGTAAAAGTTATGCCACGGCCTATCTGGCACATCTTTGGAACAAACAAGGATGTCGTACTATTACTCAAAAATTCATACAGACAGGAAATCCGGAAGGTTATTCGGAGGATATTGAGTTGCATCGTCGTCTGATGGGGACGGAGTATTTGCCTGAGGATGAGCAGGGACTTACCAAACCTGAAATATTTTCTTATCCGGCTTCTCCCCATTTGGCTTCACGAATAGATAACCGCACCATTGATTTTGATAAAATAAAGCATGCCACGGAGGTGCTGAGTGAGCGCTATGATGCTGTTTTAGTGGAAGGAGCCGGGGGGCTGATGGTGCCGTTGACAGAGGAGAACCTGACTATAGACTATATTCAGGAATCGGGTTACCCCTTAGTTTTTGTTACTTCGGGACGATTGGGAAGTATCAACCATACATTATTGAGTTTTGAGGCTATAGAACGGAGAGGGATAAAGCTTCATACAGTGATGTACAATCTGTTTCCCGAAGGAGAAGATAAAATCATTCAGGCAGATACAGAGGCTTATATTTGTCGTTATATAGAGAAGCATTTCCCGGATACAGCATTTGTGAAGGTGCCTTGCTTGTAATTCATCTTTCTTGTTTATGATGTGTCTACCTAATAAAAAGACAGGCCTTGTTTCGCAACAAAGCCTGTCATGCAAACTTAAAACAACCAACAAAAGAAATAGATAATTTCGGGCAATTATCTAATAAAAAGCAATTCTCTGTATTTAGGTAATGTCCACATCTGATTGTCAACAATCAGTTCCAGCTTGTCAATGTGATAACGTATCTCTTCCAGCATGGGGGCGATAGTGTCATGATAGGCGATTGCTTTCTCCCGTTCACTTTCTATCTTGTTAGCCACCTTACGTGCTTCCACCATGGCTTCCACATGCTCGGTGATGAAGATGGTGCGTTCTGCAATCTCTTCAATAAGTTTCATATTCTCGGCAGATAGTCGGGACGCTTTTTCTGCAGGGAATAATTCTTTCATTTTATATACATTGTCAATCAGTTTGCTCTGGTATTCGGTAGCCACGGGAATAATGTGATTCATAGCTAGGTCACCGAGAACACGAGCCTCGATCTGGATTTTTTTTGTGTACATTTCCCACTTCACTTCGTTGCGGGCTTCCAGCTCTTTGCGCGTCATGACGCCTGTTGCTTCGAACATGGCGATGCTTTCGGGTTTCAGGTAATTGTCGAATATCAGCGGACAACTGGTTTCGCAGTCCAGACCGCGTTTGGCAGCCTCAGCTTTCCATTCGTCTGAGTAACCGTTGCCATCGAACCGGATAGGTTTGCATTCCTTGATGTATTGGCGGATGATTTCCACGATGGCGGAGATTTTTGGCTCTCCCTTTTCAATCAATGCATCCACATCCTTTTTGAATCTTGTCAACTGGTGCGCCACCGCCGTGTTCAGTGCAATCATGGCACTGGCACAGTTGGCTTCCGAACCTACGGCACGGAATTCAAAGCGATTGCCTGTAAAGGCGAAAGGAGAGGTGCGGTTGCGGTCAGTGTTATCAATCAGCAATTCGGGAATCTGAGGGATATCCAGCTTCATTCCCTGTTTGCCAGCCAGCGAAATAAGGTCATCATTTGCACTTTCTTCCATGTGATCCAGCACTTGTGTCAGCTGTTTGCCCAAAAAAGAAGAGATGATGGCGGGAGGTGCCTCGTTGGCTCCCAGACGATGTGCATTGGTGGCACTCATGATGGAGGCCTTCAGCAATCCGTTATGGTGGTAAACTGCCATCAGGGTATTGACGACAAAAGTAATGAAACGCAGGTTGTCTTCGGCTGTCTTTCCGGGAGCCATCAGCAGGATACCGGTATCTGTACCTAATGACCAGTTGTTGTGCTTGCCTGATCCGTTAACTCCCTTGAATGGCTTTTCGTGTAGCAGCAGACGGAAACCATGATTACGGGCTACTTTGCGCATCAGTGACATGATGAGCATATTGTGATCTACGGCCAGATTACATTCTTCGAAAATGGGAGCCAGTTCGAATTGGTTGGGAGCCACTTCGTTGTGGCGGGTCTTTACGGGGATGCCCAGTTCCAATGCTTGGATTTCCAGGTCTTTCATGAAAGCTGCCACACGGGTAGGGATGGCCCCGAAGTAATGGTCTTCCAACTGTTGGTTTTTGCTGGCTTCGTGTCCCATCAGGGTACGTCCGGTCAGTAATAGGTCGGGGCGTGCGGCGTACAGGCCTTCGTCTACTAGAAAGTATTCTTGTTCCCATCCTAAATAGGCCATTACTTTCTTTACTTCGGGATTAAAATAATGGCAGACATCAACTGCTGCTTTATTTACAGCACTTAACGCTTTCAACAGAGGGGCCTTGTAGTCGAGGGACTCGCCGGTGTAGGCGATAAATACGGTGGGGATGCACAGGGTGTCGTCTACTACGAATACGGGGGAGGAGGGGTCCCATGCACTGTAGCCACGTGCCTCGAAGGTATTGCGGATACCGCCATTAGGGAAACTGGAAGCATCGGGTTCCTGCTGTACAAGTAGTTTGCCGGAGAATTCTTCCATCATTCCGCCCTTGCCGTCGTGTTCTACAAACGCGTCATGTTTTTCGGCGGTTCCTTCGGTCAGCGGCTGGAACCAGTGGGTATAGTGGGTTACTCCCAGTTCGGTTGCCCAGCGTTTCATGCCTGCGGCTACTTCGTCGGCGATGCTGCGGTCCAAAGGAGCGCCATTGTCCATAGCATCTGTCAGTTTGGCATAGACATTGCTAGGCAGGTATTTGAACATTTTTTCACGGTTGAATACATACTTGGCAAAGTATTCACCGGGCCTTTGGGCAGGTGTTTCTACTGTTGCTGCTTTCTTCTTGAAAGCTGTTTCAACTACTCGGAATCTTAATTTTGACATAATACCTAAATTTGTTTAGTTGTTAATTTATTTAGAGTGAATGATTTTCTCTTTATTATTTTGATTCAAAATGACTTTTAGTTGTATGCAGATTCGCCATGTTCATAAATGTCGAGCCCTTCTTCTTCAATTCTGTTCGGGACGCGCAAACCATGAATCTTGTCCAATCCCTTGAAGATGAGGTATCCCATACCTGCTGCCCAGCAACCTACTACTGTTGTACCGAACAGTTGTGCTAGCAGGAAGTTGTAACCACCACCATAGAGCAGTCCTTCTTCGGTGGCGAAAAGTCCGGTAAGAATGGTACCGAGGCAACCACAAACACCATGTACAGAGGAGGCTCCGACCGGATCGTCTATTTTCAATATGTGGTCAATGAAGTCTACCGAGAAAATCATGACGATGCCGCAGATGGCACCGATCATGACTGCTCCGAAGGGGGAAACGAGATCACATCCGGCGGTGACTCCGACCAGTCCTGCCAATACACCGTTTAATGTTAATGACAAAGAAGGTTTTCCATATTTTATCCAGCTTGCTGTCAAAGCGAAGAAGCCACCGGCGCATGCTGCCAGGTTAGTGGTCAGGAATACGTGAGAGATAACTGTCTGATCAGTACCGGTAGCTGCTGCCAGTTGAGAACCCGGATTAAAACCAAACCAACCGAACCAAAGAATGAATACACCCAGGCAAGCCAATGTCAAGCTATGTCCCGGGATAGCCTTAGACTTGCCATCTTTACCATATTTACCGATACGCGGTCCTAGAACGGCAGCACCTACCAGGGCAATCCACCCGCCTACTGAGTGAACGACAGTGGAACCGGCGAAGTCATGGAAGGTGGTTCCGAATATGTTTGTCATAAAAGAATTTTCTTCACCATTCATCAGCCATCCGCCACCCCACGTCCAGTGTCCTGATACCGGATAAATCAGTACGCTGATGAAGATGGTGTATACCAAGTACATGGAGAATTTAGTACGTTCTGCCATAGCTCCTGATACGATGGTTGCTGCAGTGGCACAGAATACGGTTTGGAAGATCAGAAATCCTTCAATGGGTAGTCCGTTGTCAATGACTTTGTCCATTATGTCAAGGTTGAAAAAATGTGGTGTGCCTACGAAACCTCCCACACCGAACATCAATCCGAAACCGATGAACCAGAAGAGGATGGAGCCGAACATAAAGTCAATCAGATTCTTCATCAGTACGTTGGCGGTATTCTTGGTGCGGATAAATCCAGCTTCCACCAAAGCGAATCCCGGTTGCATGAAGAATACCAGCATGGCTGCCAGCAGCATCCATACAGTATTCAGACCGGTTACAATTTCATTGATGGCTTCTGTGTCCGTGCTCCTGACAGGAGTTTCCGATAGTGCGTCTTGTGCCCAAAGGCTGGCTGGGAACAGAAATAAAAGTATAAAGAGTCTTTTCAGGTATAGTTTTTCCATACCTTTTCTATTAGTTGTATCCATAATTTTTTCGCTTAAGTTGTAGTATGATTTTTACTTTGTAGAGTAGTTTTGACCGGGGTGTGTAATGAGTTATTTTTCTTGTTCTGCATTGTACAAGGCAATATCTCCACGTTCTCCTGTACGGATGCGGATGGCATCTTCAACGGGTATGACGAAGATACGTCCGTCACCGATCTCGCCGGTATGAGCAGCCTTGAGAATGGCATGAATGGTTTTGTCCACATTCTTATCGCGGACTACAATGGAAACCAGGATTCTCTCAATGGAACTGGTGTCATAAACCACTCCACGGTAAATGCGTCCTTGACGTGTTTTGCCAATGCCTCTTACATCGTAATAGGAAAACCATTCGATTTCGGCTTCGAGCAACGCTTCTTTTACGTCCTCGAATTTGGTCTTACGGATAATAGCTTCAATTTTTTTCATTGTTGTATTTGTATTTTGTATATAATGTAATCTTTTTACCTTCTAAAAAACTGATACCTTGTTGTTATCCTTGTATTTATGCTCTTTATGATTAAAAACTTAGCCCGAAAACGAAATAAGCCCCTTCAGTGCGTGGGTTTACGGTGACTTTTGCAAAAGCTGGAACGGAAAATGAATCGGTGATTCTTATCTCCTTGGCGGCTCCCAGGCTGATGTCGCATACGGCGAAACCGTTGGAACCGTTGCATACAGGGTCTTCGGAATAGTTGTAAAAGTCTGTGGCCCACGGAGTCGCTCCTATTTCCGCTGTCCATTCCAGTCCTGCCAGTGTGAAAGGTACGGTAGCCGAGATGTAGGAAGAATAGGCTCTGTCTCCTTCGTTATTCACTCCGTCGGTTCCGGCGAAATTGGTATACCAGTTCAAGGCCAGCGGTCCGAAGTCATAACCTATCTGTGCCTCGAAGGTATGGTTGGTATTGTGTGAGCCGTAATGGAAATACCCCGGTCCTCCATTGAACCAGTAATCTGTGACGGAGATACTGAACCCTCCTGTGGTGTAGCCTAATGTGAGGTCAATCTCTTTTGTATCTTCTTTTTCGATACCTGCTGTTCCCCATGCAGACAATGAGAACCCTTTGTAAGAAACTGACAACGTGGGTTGGATACTGACACCCCCCAAATCCTGGCCACGCCAGATGTATCCGCTTACAAAGTCGGCTCCTACGCTGGCTTCTACTTTGTCCTGCGCCATGCCCATTGCCGGAACAGCTATTGCCAAGGCCGACAGAAATGTTGTTTTTCTAAAACTCTTTTTCATTGCTTTTTACCTTTTTAATTCATAATAGTGAGTTTGTTATATCTCGTATGTATTTGTTTTTCTTGTAATGGTTTGTGCTTGTTATGTGATAAATGTTGTTTATAATATCCATCGCCTGATTCGTTTCATTGCCTTTTCACAGTCCGCGCGTTCGCCGAAGGCGGTCAGCCGTATGTAACCTTCTCCACTGGGACCGAATCCTACTCCGGGAGTACCTACCACATTGGCTTCGTACAGCATTTGTTCAAAGAACTTCCACGAGCTGATTCCTCGGGGAGCCTTCACCCATAAATAAGGTGCGTTCTCACCGCCGAATACTTTTAGTCCGGTGCTTTCCAGTCCTTCTTTCATGATGCGGGCGTTGGTCATATAATAGTGGATGGTGGCTTTTATCTGTTCCTTTCCTTCAGGGCTGTAAATGGCCTCCGCACCGCGCTGGGTAATGTACGAGGTTCCGTTGAACTTAGTGCATTGGCGACGGTTCCACAACCGGTTCAGCGGGATGCGTTTTCCTTCCAATGTGGCGGCGGTCAGCTCCTTGGGTACTACGGTGTAGCCGCAACGCACTCCGGTAAAGCCGGCGGTTTTGGAGAAGCTGCGGAACTCTATGGCTACCTTTTTGGCTCCTTTTATCTCGTAAATGGAGTGGGGGATGTCGGGGTCTTGAATGTAGGCTTCGTAGGCTGCGTCATAAAGAATCAATGTGTCGTTCTCCAGTGCGTAATTCACCCATTTCTTCAATTCTGCTTTACTGATAACCGTACCGGTGGGGTTGTTGGGGTAACATAGATATAAAATGTCTATTCTGCGGTCGGGGATAGCGGGAATGAAATTGTTTTCACTCAGGCAGGGCAGATAGACCACATTGCTCCATCTTCCGTTTTCCAGCACTCCTGCTCGTCCGCACATGACGTTAGAGTCGATATATACCGGATAAATAGGGTCTGTCACACCGATGCTGTTATCGTGGCGGAGGATGTCCCCTATATTTCCCGTATCGCTTTTGGCGCCGTCACTGACGAATATCTCGCCGGATTCCAAATGTACTCCGCGTGAGGCATAATCGTTTTTCAAGATGGCGTCGATTAGAAAATCATATCCTTGCTCGGGACCGTATCCACGGAAGGTTTCTTTGCTTGCCAGTTCGTCCACCGCTTTGTGCATGGCTTCTATGGATGCTTGGGGCAATGGTTGTGTCACGTCTCCGATGCCCAGACGGATGAGGTCTTTTTGGGGATGGGAAACTTTGAATGCATTTACTTTCTTGGCAATGTCCGAAAACAGGTAATTGTTGGGCAGTTTTAAAAAATGTTCGTTTACTAATGCCATAATTGCTGTTGTTTTATAGTTTGTCTTTACTGATTTCTTATTCCTGTTAAATTTCTATCTCACCATCGAAAACTTTTACTGCGGGACCTGTCATGTACACATGTCCGTCTGTTTCGTTCCAATGGACTTGTAAATCACCACCATCCATCCTTACCCGTGATTTTCTTCCGGCCTTGTGGTTCAGGTATGCGGCTACGGCAGTGGCACAAGCTCCTGTTCCGCATGCCATGGTGATGCCCGAGCCTCTTTCCCAGACTCTCATCCTTAAGGAACCGTCCGGCAATACTTCAACGAATTCTACATTGGTTCGTTTGGGAAAAAGCGGATGATTCTCCAGTTTCGGACCTATTGCCGGCAAATTTACATTTTTTATATCATCTATGAAAATTACTAAATGTGGATTTCCCATACAAACAAATGTTCCTTTGTATTCTTTTCCATCTACTGTGATTGTTTTTGCCAACATTTTGCCGTCCGGGGTATTTATTTGTCTGGAGTTGGTAAGCAGGGGAAGATCCATGTCTACTGTTACTTCTTCTACCAGCCCGTTCTCCGTATGCAGTTTTAGGATCTTGATTCCTGAGAGCGTTTCCAGCGTGATGACTTCCTTTTGAGTCAATTTGTTGTCATATACATACTTTCCTATACATCTGGAGGCGTTGCCACACATCATAGCTTCAGAACCATCTGCATTGAATATGCGCATACTGAAATCCGCTTTGGTTGATTTTCCAATCAATACCAGCCCGTCGGAACCGATCCCCGTGTGACAAGAACTCCATTTGATGGAAGTTCTCACGGGGTCTGCTATGGGGTGTCTCAGGGTATTTACGTATATATAGTCATTACCTGCTCCCTGCATCTTCGTGAACTTGATTGTTGTTGCCATTTTGTCTATAACTTCTTCTGTTATTATTTCCTTTTGTCTTATTTTAGTGCAAATATATATCTTTTTGATGTTTTATAAACAATGGTGCTATCTATATTCTTATTTATTTTTATTCTAATGATAAATAGAAAGCTATTTTAGGCGTTTTTCTTTCAAACTGAAATAAAAGTCTAGTTATATTCTTTTTAATTGTAATTCATTAAGTCTGTACTCTGTTATGGAACATATAGTTTAGGTAATATTTTGTTGGTTATTCAGTGTTGTATAATCGGTATCGTATATAATTAAGGTGGATGATCGATGTAACAAAATGATAATATATTATCGCATTGCTATATTATTTTGTTACCTTTGCATCCTGTTGGATAAAAAAGAGATTTGTAATGCAGAATATTATTGCGATAGAAAATGGTGTGACCCGCCATCCGCTGTACCGGATGAAGGAACCGGTGAATATGACACTTGCCGCCGGAGAACATATAGCTGTTGTGGGAAGAAACGGGGCAGGAAAAAGTATATTGGTAGATACGATTACAGGTCGGTGGCCGTTGTTGATGAACGAAGTGAAATATGATTTCTCTCCCTCTCCTTCGAAGATGGCATACGAGAATATAAAGTATATTGCTTTCCGTGATTCATACGGAGATGCCGATGGAAATTACTATTATCAGCAACGGTGGAATGCTCATGATTTGGATGAAACTCCACTGGTACGTGATTTGTTGCCCGAAGCGACCGATTCAGGCCTGGAAAAGGCTTTGTATGAACTGTTTGGCATGGAGAGGATGCTGGATAAACATATCATTCTGCTTTCCAGTGGTGAGTTACGTAAGTTTCAACTGACAAAGACTTTGCTGAGTAATCCGCGTGTACTGATTATGGATAATCCCTTTATCGGACTGGATGCGAAGACGAGGGACCTGCTTCATACATTGTTGGGTGAACTGACTAAAGTAACCCATTTGCAGGTAATCCTTATCTTGTCTAAGTCCGATGATATTCCTGCTTTTATCACTCATGTTATTCCTGTGGAAGACAGGGTGTGTGGTAAAAAGATGACTTTGCAGGAATATTTGGCGGTCCGTAAGCCGATACCGGAACGGATGCTTTCCGAAGAAAAGGAGGCACGGATTCTGAATTTGCCTTACGGCGGTGATTTGTATCACACCGAGCACGTAGTCGATTTGAACAAGGTAAGCATCCGTTATGGCGAGCGTACCATTTTGAAAGATTTGGACTGGACAGTGAAATGTGGCGAGAAATGGGCTTTGAGTGGAGAGAACGGTTCAGGAAAGTCTACGTTGCTGAGTCTGGTCTGTGCAGATAATCCGCAGAGTTATGCTTGTGATATTACCTTGTTCGGCAGAAAACGCGGTTCCGGAGAAAGTATTTGGGAGATAAAGAAGCATATAGGATATGTCAGTCCTGAGATGCATCGCGCTTATCTGAAGAACCTTCCTGCCATAGATATTGTGGCAAGCGGGCTACATGATTCTGTGGGGTTGTACAAACGTCCGCGTCCCGAGCAGATGGCGGCTTGTGAATGGTGGATGGATATTTTTGGTATTGCAAATTTGAAAGACCGGAATTTCTTGCAGTTGTCCAGTGGCGAGCAGCGTCTGGTGTTGTTGGCTCGTGCTTTTGTGAAGGATCCTGAGTTGCTTATTTTGGACGAACCTTTGCATGGGTTGGACTTGTACAACCGCCGGTTGGTGAAAGATGTGATAGAAACTTTCTGCCGTCGTAAGGACAAGACCATGATTATGGTGACACATTATCAGGAAGAGTTGCCCGCATGTATAACTAACTCTCTTTTCTTGAAGCGGAATTAAAAGTTCTTTTTCAAAAGGTACGTTCCGGGCAGACGGAAGACGACAGGTTAAACGATAGTGCCCTGTCGCTTTCCGGACAAGCCGGGGTGTTGGACTGAGTACAAATAATTCTACTGTTCGTTTCATAAATATAGCATTGAAATTTTTTAAAGAAAACGAATCATGGAAAACACATTAAAAAAGCCTATGACAGGCATTATTCCTCCTTTAGTGACTCCGTTACTGGATAATGACAAACTGGATATTGACGGTTTGGAAAGATTGATAGAACGACTGATAAAAGGAGGAGTGCACGGATTATTTATACTGGGTACCACTGGAGAGGCGCAGAGCATCAGTTACCGGCTCCGCCATGAAATGATAAAGGAAACTTGCCGTATCAATGCCGGAAGACTTCCGGTTCTGGTTTGTATTTCCGATACATCAATTGTAGAAAGTATTCATCTGGCACATGTGGGGGCCGAGTGTGGTGCTTCAGCCGTAGTTTCCGCTCCCCCTTACTATTTTGCTCCGGGGCAGCCTGAACTGGCCGAATTTTATGAAGACCTTATCCCTCAGTTGCCGTTGCCTATCTTCTTATATAATATGCCGTCGCATACAAAAGTGAATTTTGCTCCGGCTACGATACAGTGCATTGCCCGTAACCCTCAGGTAGTGGGATTCAAGGATAGTTCGGCCAATGCCGTTTATTTCCAGTCCGTGATGTATGCCATGAAGGACCGACCGGATTTTGCCATGCTGGTGGGACCGGAGGAAATTACGGCCGAGTGTGTGTTACTGGGTGGACACGGAGGCATCAATGGAGGTGCCAATATGTTTCCGGAATTGTATGTAGACCTGTATAATGCCGCCTTGGCACGTGACATGGAAACGGTGAGCCGTCTTCAACCCCTGGTGATGCAGATAAGCAGCAGTATTTATACTGTGGGCCAGCATGGTTCCAGTTATCTGAAGGGATTGAAATGCGCGTTGTCTTTATTGGGCGTTTGTGATGATTTTGTTGCGGCTCCTTTCCATCGCTTCAATGCTCCGGAACGCGAGAAGATACGCAAGGCGTTGGAGGCACTCCCTTTTTGTCCGGAGTTGAAACCTTAAATGCTCGGTCTGTATGCATATCATTGATATAATCGTCTTTTTGCTGTTTACCGGCGGAGTCGTGGCCTTCGGTTGTTCTTTCTTTAAGAAGAAAGGTACTTCCGAGGAGTTCACTTCTGCCGGCAGAAGCTTGCCCGGCTGGGTGGTGGGGATGTCCATCTTTGCCACGTATGTCAGCAGTATCAGTTATTTGGGATATCCGGGAAAGGCTTTTTCGGGAGATTGGAATGCGTTTGTATTCAGCCTGTCTATCCCTATAGCTTCTTATTTTGCGGCTCGTTACTTCGTGCCTTTTTACCGAAGCCAGGACAGTATATCGGCTTATAGTTTCCTGGAAAACCGCTTCGGCCCTTGGGCCCGTATATATGCCTCGTCCTGTTATCTGCTCACCCAGATTGCACGTACAGGCTCTATTCTGTATTTGTTGGCATTGCCCATGAATGTATTGCTGGGATGGAATATCCAGACCATCATTATTGTGACCAGTGTGGCTATTGTACTTTATTCCATGCTGGGCGGCATGAAAGCTGTCATTTGGACAGAGGCCATACAGGGGATTATTCTGATTGGCGGTGCGCTGGTATGTATGTTCATCTTGCTTTTTGACATGCCCGAAGGTCCGGCACAGACTTTCTCCATCGCCATGGAAGATGGAAAATTCAGCTTGGGAAGTTTTGGAAGCAGTTTAAGTGAGTCCACTTTTTGGGTGTGCCTGATTTATGGCGTATTTACCAATTTGCAGAACTATGGTATAGACCAGAGTTATGTGCAACGTTATCATACGGCGAAGAATGAGAAGGAGGCTAAGTTCTCGGCCTTGTTCGGAGGATATTTGTTTATTCCCGTTTCGGCTGTCTTCTTTATGATAGGGACCGGGCTGTATGCGTTCTATAAAGTGCATCCGGGGGTCTTGCCCGACGGAGTGGGGGCGGATTATGTCTTTCCGTTCTTTATAGTCAATGAGTTGCCGGTGGGGTTGACAGGCCTGCTGATTGCTTCTATCTTTGCCGCAGGTATGAGTACCATTGCGACCAGTGTCACTAGTTCGTCTACCATCATTCTGACGGATTATTACCAGCGTTTCCGCAAACATGCCGGAAACAGGGAACGGATGTTGGTGCTGAAACTCTCTAGTGTGGGAGTAGGAGTGGCAGGAATTCTGGTGGCCTTTGCCTTTATGAGTGTGCAAAGTGCGCTAGATGCTTGGTGGGCGTTGGCGTCTATTTTCAGCGGAGGCATGTTGGGACTGTTTCTACTGGGGTATATTTCGAGGAAGGCACGTAATTTTGATGCGGTACTGGGAGTCGTTTGTGGGGTAATTCTGGTTTGTTGGATTGTGATATCCCCTTTTGTACATGCTAATCTGGCTATCGTATTCGGAACGTTGCTGATATTTTTGGTGGGATTCCTGAGTGCTAATTTGTTTAATAAGAGAAGGTGTAAGTAGAATAACTTAATTTTATGCATTAGGCGTGTCAAAACAAAAATGACTGCTCCTGAAGGTTACAGATAGTAATTATAACACTTAAAAGGGTCGTATCAAGCTCTGTATGGAGTAATGATACGACCCTTTCTTAGTCTTTTAGGATGCTCAAATTTCAGATTATAAGTTCATATTTCCAAAAACTGAATTTGGACACATCCACTTTTATGTATTTGTCGGTTACAATCTGTAATCTTTAGAATGTTCATCTTGTTTTTGATTCATTCTCCGGTTTTTTTGATCGTTTCATTGTCCGCACCATCAGATAAGTCTTTGCAACTCATTGACCCTGTTTAATGCGGCATTGAAATCTTCCACCAGTTCTTTCATCACTTCATCCACCGTCTGTAATTTATGTATGCAGGATGCGACTTGTCCTATTTCCAGTTCCCCTTCGAATAAATCTCCTTCAAAGATTCCCTTTTTTGCACGTCCTTTTCCTAACAAAGTGCGTAGTTCATCCGTTGTCGCGCCACGGCTTTCCGCTTCTTCCACTTGTTTGAAGAAATCATTTTTGACCAGCCGGACGGGAGAGAGCTGTTTCAATGTCAGTTGGGTATCTCCTTCGTTCAGTCGCAGGCATCGGTCTTTGAATGTGAAATGAGCGGAACTCTCTTCGGTTAATGCGAAGCGCGTGCCTATCTGCACTCCGTCGGCCCCCAATGCCATAGCGGCTAGTATACTTTCTCCCGATCCGATACCTCCGGCAGCCATCAACGGCACAGTGGTAATCTGTCTGACGGCTGGAATAAGACATAGGGTGGTCGTTTCCTCCCGTCCGTTATGTCCTCCTGCTTCGAATCCTTCGGCTACGATGGCGTCTACGCCTGCTTCTTCGCATTTGGCGGCAAACTTGGTGCTTGCCACTACATGGGCCACAATGATGCCGTGCTCATGCAGGTGTTCTGTCCAAGTCTTTGGATTTCCGGCAGAGGTGAAGACGATTCTCACACCCTCTTCTATTACCATATTGATAAGGATGTCTATTTCGGGATACATCAGCGGAATGTTTACTCCGAAAGGCTTGTCTGTCGCCGCTTTGCATTTCCGTATGTGCTCGCGCAAGGTTTCGGGATGCATGGAGCCTGCTCCTATCAGTCCCAGCCCTCCGGCATTACTTACTGCGGAGGCCAGTCTCCAACCGCTACACCATACCATTCCTCCCTGTATGATGGGATACTTTATTCCAAAAAGGTTGCAAATTCTGTTCATATATAATAATTTAATAATTTGCACATTATTCATTATACAAAACAACTAACTTTTATTGAATGTTTTAGGGGGAAAGTAGTGAAAAAAGGAAAAATTCTTAGAAATTTTAAGGTTTGTAGAACAGAAATGGTCTATCTTTGTTCTCGGAATTAAAATTGTATATTTATAAACGGATAAAAACCATGTTATTGCAATTGCTATTTGTACTTGTCGCTATTATTGTAGGTGCCCGTTTGGGAGGTATCGGATTGGGAGTGATGGGAGGTGTAGGCCTTGCCATATTGACTTTTGTCTTCGGACTTCAGCCTACCGCTCCCCCTATTGATGTGATGTTGATGATTGTCGCCGTTATCTCTGCCGCCTCTTGTATGCAGGCTGCCGGCGGACTGGACTATATGGTGAAGTTGGCGGAACGGCTGTTGCGCCGTAACCCTTCGCAGGTGACTATCCTGAGCCCGTTGGTTACTTATCTGTTTACTTTTGTCGCAGGTACAGGGCATGTGGCCTACTCTGTGCTTCCTGTCATAGCCGAGGTAGCTACGGAAACTAAAATTCGTCCTGAGCGTCCTTTAGGCATTGCCGTTATCGCCTCGCAACAGGCTATTACCGCCAGCCCTATCTCTGCCGCTACCGTAGCGTTGCTGGGCCTGCTGACAGGATTTGACATTACTTTGTTTGATATTCTGAAGATTACCATTCCTGCTACATTAATCGGTGTGCTGGTCGGTGCTTTCCTTTCAAAAAAGGTCGGCAAGGAGTTGTTGGAAGATCCTGAATACCTGCGCCGTCTGGAAGCCGGAATGATTGATACAAAACATGTGGAACTGAACGATGTGAAGAATATGTTTCACGCCCGTATCTCGGTGATTATCTTTATTGCCGCCACACTGCTGATTGTATTATTCGGCTCTATCCCTGCTATGCGTCCTGTGTTCAACGGTGCGGCTTTGGATATGCCTTCTATTATTGAGATCTTGATGTTGTGTGCGGCAGCTATTATTCTTATCATTTCACGTACGGATGGAATCAAGGCTACACAAGGCAGCGTGTTTCCTGCCGGAATGCAGGCGGTAATCGCTATTTTTGGTATTGCATGGATGGGGGATACGTTCATCAATGGAAACATTACGGAACTGACAGGTTCTATTGAAGGGATTGTGCGTCAAATGCCCTGGCTGTTCGGTCTGGCATTGTTTGTCATGTCTATTTTACTTTATAGCCAGGCTGCTACGGTGCGTGCTATTGTACCGTTAGGAATAGCACTGGGTATTTCTCCGATGATGCTGATTGCTTTGTTCCCTGCCGTCAACGGATATTTCTTTATCCCTAATTATCCTACGGTGGTGGCAGCCATCAACTTTGACCGTACAGGAACAACGGGTATTGGAAAATGGATTCTGAACCATTCGTTTATGATGCCCGGAATGGTGGCTACCCTTGTTTCTATTGTGGTAGGCCTGCTGCTGATACAGGTATTCTAGAAAGGAAAGGGATAGGTGCGGTCAGGCTTGAAGATGAGTAATCTTTCATCTGTAACATGAGTAATCTTCTGCCTGTAACATTTATAATGATTCGATGTGCACATATATATCATCGGCGCATCTTCTTCCTCTGTGTGTGAACAAAATTTCCAAATAATTATTATAGTAATAAAACCTAAACTTGAAAAGATTATGAACGGATTAAGAAAACTCAGCCTTATGGCGGCAATGCTGGTATGTACCACATTGGCTGCTGTCGCCCAAAAGCCTAATATCCATATATTGGCTACAGGAGGGACTATTGCCGGAACAGGCGCTTCGGCTACTAAAACAAATTATACTGCCGGACAGGTGGCTATCAGCACATTGCTGGAAGCGGTTCCCGAAGTGAACAAAATAGCCAATGTGACCGGGGAACAGATTGTAAAAATCGGCTCTCAGGACATGAATGATGCCGTATGGCTGACGTTGGCCAAGCGTATCAACGAGCTTTTCAGCCGTGGAGATGTGGACGGTATCGTGATTACCCACGGGACTGACACGATGGAAGAAACCGCCTTTTTCCTGAACTTGACTGTGAAGAGTGACAAGCCTGTTGTATTGGTAGGAGCCATGCGCCCCTCTACGGCCATGAGTGCGGACGGACCGCTGAACTTGTATAATGCAGTAGTCACTGCCGCCGCCAGGGAATCACGGGGAAAAGGTGTCGTAATTGCTATGAATGGTTTGATTTTGGGAGCTCACGGAGCCATGAAGACCAATACGGTGGATGTACAGACTTTCCAGTCCCCTAACTCCGGTGCGTTGGGATATGTATTGAATGGTAAGGTTTTCTATAATATGGAATCTTTGAAACGCCATACCACCGGTTCCGATTTTGATGTAACCCACCTTGACAAGTTGCCGAAAGTAGGTATCGTTTACAGTTATTCCAATGTAGAAGCTGATATCATGACTCCTTTCTTGAATAATGGGTATCAGGGTATTGTTCATGCCGGTGTGGGGAATGGCAACATTCATCAGAATTTGTTTCCGATGTTGGAAAAGGCCCGTCAACAAGGTATTTTGGTAGTGCGTTCCAGCCGTGTTCCTACCGGACCGACTACATTGGATGCTGAGGTGGATGATAATAAATACCAATTTGTGGCCTCACAGGAGTTGAACCCTCAGAAGGCACGTGTGTTGTTGATGCTGGCGTTGACTAAGACAAAAGACTGGAAGAAAATTCAGGAATACTTCAACGTATACTAGTCCATCCGGCACTTTTTCTTTTTATCTCTTTTTCTTTTGTGCGCATAAAAGAAAAAGAGAATACATTACAACCTAAAACTTTGACTTATGAAAAGAATAATGTTAGTATGCCTGACAGCCCTTGCTGTCTCAGGCACTTACCCTTTATATGCCCAATCTTCCGGAAGTGATTTCATGGCCGGTGACAAAAGCCTGTTTGAAGAAGTCACCGGTATCAAGAAGAAAACGGACAAGTTCAATCTCTATCTTAATATGCACGGTGATTTCAATATGAAATGGAACGACTCCGGATTTGATCGGGGCGCATTCGAAATGAAGCAACTCCGTATCGAGATGAAGGGAGATATCAATGACTGGTTGAGCTATCGTTACCGTCAGCGTCTGAATCGGGGTAACGATGGTTCCGGCAATATAGATAATGTACCTACCAGCATAGATTGGGCGGGAGTAGGCATCAAATTAAATAAGTTCTCATTTTTCGCCGGAAAGCAATGTGCCTCGTATGGTGGTATAGAATTTGATTTGAATCCGATTGATATTTACGAATATAGTGACATGATAGAGCACATGAGTAACTTCATGACCGGTTTGAATGTGGCATACAACTATAATCCTTATCAGCAGATACAATTTCAGGTATTGAACAGCCTGAACGGGCCGTCCGAGGAGATGTACGGGGATTTGGAACGTACCAAACTGCCGTTGGTTTATACCTTGAACTGGAATGGTAATTTTCTGGATGTTTTCAAAACCCGTTGGTCTGCCTCTGTCATGAACGAAACGAAAGGCGAGAAGATGTATTATTATGCTTTGGGTAATGAATTTAATTTCAGCCCTAAATGGCACGCCTATTTTGACTGGATGTATTCTCATGAAGGGGTAGACCGTAAAGGGATTATAACTAGTATAGTAGGAACTGATAATCAGGCACACAATGCTTTTAATGCCGAATATATGTCCTATGTGTTGCATGTGAATTATCGTTTTGCCCCGAAGTGGAACTTGTTTGCAAAAGGAATGTATGAAACGGCTTCCGTTTATAAGGCAAGCGATGAAGTGGAAAAAGGTAAATATCGCACGGCATGGGGATATGCAGGAGGAATAGAATTTTATCCGATGGAGAGCAATCTGCACTTCTTCCTGGCATATGTGGGGCGTTCCTATAAATATACCGATCGTGCGAAGGCATTGGGTGAGGACAATTTCAGTACCCATCGTGTGTCAGTGGGATTCATTTGGCAGATGCCTGTATTCTAGCTCATGTTTTCCTTTTTTGTTTGTTATTCTGCATTGCGTTACCTCCTCTTGGAGATAGCGTAATGGCAGGATGAAGACGATAGAAGGGCAGAAAGAATATGTTTGTTTTTGTTTGGGAGCGATCAATTTATTCTTGAGCCAGACTTTCTACCGATTTGATGAAAGCTTCGGCACGTGGTCTGAGATAATCTACCAATGCGGCATCGCAATAGGCAAAGTCTTCGTAGTCTCCACTGTGCCGTTTGTCAAACAAGTTGCTGAATGTGCTGCCATGTTCCAGACTCAGTACTCCTGTGCGCACAAAGTGATAGGACAACATTGTTTTTACTCCATTGTGGGTGCCTGCCTCGATTCCCTTAGCTATTAACAAACCGGTGGCTGCATAAAAGCAGGCATAATAAAGGCGGTTGATGGCGGCGTTAAAATAATTTCCCACACGCATATAGTCAGCTTCTTCCAAAGTCTTATACGCTCGTTCAAAACGGTATTGAATCAAGGCAACGCGGTGCTCGGGGGATAGTTCCTGCTTCATAACACTATCCCTTCATTCATTACGTTCAGCGAAAATGGAGTCTGAAAGGGACGGTTCTCCCATAATCTGCGCAGCATAATCATTGGGCTGATAATAACTCCCGATTTTACTTCCAGTTCATAAAGCGGACGGATAATTTCCTGTTCGTATTCTGGAGTAAGCTGTGGCTCATCTACAAGAATAAGCAGATCGATATCACTGTCTGGGCGAGCCTCTCCGCGAGCTTCCGATCCATAAAGTATGATTTGGGCATTTGGTGCTACTTTGTGGAGGATACTGCGTATCATATCTACAATTTCGGTTCTTCGCATGATTTTTCTCCTTTCTCTATTTTATAGTAACAAAGATAATGAAAAAATGTCAACTTGTTACTGCCCTGTTTCTAAAAATATCTTTTTCTTTCTGGCCTTATTTAGTTCGATAATGCTTTTTCTATTGTATAGGCCGGAGGTCTTTCTTCCCGAAAAACTTATCAATAATCAATGCGATAGCCCCATCGCCCGTCACATTGCAAGCAGTGCCGAAACTATCCATGGCAATGTAAAGTGCTATCATCAAAGCCTGTTCACTTTCTCCGAATCCCAGCATGGAAGACAGGATCCCCAATGCAGCCATGATGGCTCCTCCCGGTACTCCAGGTGCGGCTACCATTGTAATTCCCAGCATAAAGATAAATCCTGCAAACATGGGGAAATCAAAAGGCATTCCTTGCATAATCATCAGTGCCAGTGCGCAAGCGACAATCTTCAGCGTGCTTCCCGACAGATGAATTGTGGCGCATAGCGGAATGACAAATCCGGCTATATCCTCCGTAACCCCATTCTTGATGGTCTGCCGCAAAGTCACCGGAATGGTGGCCGCCGATGACTGTGTGCCCAATGCTGTGAAATAGGCAGGCATCATCTTTCCCAGTAGTTTGAACGGGTTCCGGTGCACAAACAGCGCTGCAATGGTATATTGAAAAACCAGCAGGAAGATGTGAAGCAGGAAAATTACTCCGATAATTTTAATGAATACCATCAGAATGTTATATACCTGTCCGGAATGAGTCATATTCAGGAATATACCGAATATATAGATAGGCAGCAGGGGCAGAATCACCGTCTGGATGGTCTTGACTATGATTTCTTTGAAATCGTTACATACGTTTTTCAGCGCTGTACTATCCAGATGTGCGATGCCCAGACCTAGCGTGAAGGCCAGGATCAAGGAAGTCATCACATTCATCACCGGAGGAATGCCTACGGTGAAGAACGGAGAAATGTCATGCGCTTCACTGATTTGTTCTATCGGCGCTCCCGGAGCAATCATGGAAGGGAATAAAGTCACTCCGGTGAAATAAGACAGGAATCCGGAGAACAAAGTAGCGCCGTATGCCACCAACGTTGTGATTACCAGCATCTTTCCCGCCTCCTTGCCGATATCGGCAATGGCGGGAGTGACCAGCCCGAGAATAATCAACGGAATGATGAAACCCAGGAACTCGCTGAAGATCCCGTTGAAAGTCACAAATACTCTCACCAGTTCGCCGGGAAGAACGTTTCCGAATCCTATACCCAATGCGATGGCGATGATAATCCGGGCTAATAAGCCGATTTTTAACCTCTTCATGATAATGTGCTATTGTTCAAATTGCAAAGATAGAATTATTGAACAAATTACCTATTAAATTGTTAAATATAAAAAGAACAATTTATGGAAAAGGCAGATATAGGATTAATCGGATTAGGCGTGATGGGGCAGAACCTTGCTCTGAATCTCGCTGACAAGGGATGGAAGGTCGTAGTATGGAACCGTACCGTTCCCGGAAAAGAAGAAAATGTAGTAGATAACTTTATAGCAAACCGTGCCAAAGGAAAAGGTATCATAGGCAGTAATGAACTGACGGATTTTGTCGAAGCGCTGAAAGCTCCGCGTGTCATCCTCTTGATGGTACAGGCAGGTCCGGCTGTCGATGAACTGATGGGTAAGCTGCTTCCTTTACTGGATAAGGGCGATATCCTCATTGATGGAGGGAACTCTTATTATGAAGATACGGAACGTCGTGTGAAGGAACTTTATGATAAAGGAATGTACTTTGTAGGTTGCGGTATCTCAGGAGGTGAGGAGGGTGCTCTGCATGGAGCGTCCATCATGCCTGGTGGTGCGCAAGAGGCATGGCCGGTCATTCAGCCGATGCTGAAAAGTATTGCGGCAAAAGCCGAGGACGGCACTCCGTGTTGCGAATGGGTGGGGCCCGGTGGGGCAGGCCACTATGTGAAGATGGTGCACAATGGCATAGAATATGGGGATATGCAGTTGATAGCTGAAACTTATTTCGCCATGAAGCATCTGCTGGCATTGAAGAACGAACAGATGGCGGATATTTTTGAACAATGGAACAAAGGACGCCTGCACAGTTACCTGATAGAGATTACTTCAGCCATTCTGCGTCATAAAGAACAAGGAGGCGGTTATTTGCTCGACAACATTCTGGATGCTGCCGGGCAAAAAGGAACGGGTCGTTGGAGTGTCATTAACTCTCTGCAACTCAATACGCCGCTGGACGTGATTGCCGAGGCTGTTTTTGCCCGTAATCTGTCGGCGGAGAAGAACTTGCGTGTGCTGATGTCCCAGCATTATATGCATGTGGAGAATCATCCGGTATATAATTATCAGGATACGGTGGCCGGATTGGAGAGTACCTTGTATGCCGCCCGTCTGATAGGTTATGCGCAAGGGTTTGCTCTGATGCGCACTGCCAGTGAGCAATATGGCTGGAAATTGGATCTTTCCACCATCGCCCTGTTGTGGCGTGCCGGATGCATTATCCGCTCCGCTTTCTTGAACGACATTGCCGAGGCCTATCGCCGTGCGCCGGGATTGTCGCATCTGTTGCTGGACGAGCATTTCGGACGGGAAGTAACGGAAGCCCTGCCCGCGTGGAAGAAATACATCGGCGTCATGTTGAAAGAAGGATTGCCCGTACCTGTACTTTCCGCAGCGTTGAATTATTTTCTGGGTCTGACCACCAACCATTCCCCGGCCAATATGATCCAGGCGATGCGTGATTATTTCGGAGCTCATACCTTCGAACGTGTGGACAGTCCACGGGGGGAATTTTTCCACGAACATTGGGAAGACAACTATTGATACGTCGCAACACAAAGCATTATACATTCATTTTTAAAAGAAAGAATCATGAGTTTACCACATAGTTTATTTTTGGTCATCTTCGGTGCATCCGGTGATTTAACCCGGCGCAAACTGATGCCTGCCCTGATAAAGATACATAACGGGAAACGCTTCCCCGAGCATTTTGCCATTATCGGCTGTGCCCGTACTGCATACACGGACGAAACCTATCGTGCTTATCTGAAAGAAGAACTGATAAAGTCCGGTTCTCTTACAAAAGAAGAGATGGAAACATTGGACGATTTTCTCTCTACTGTCCATTATCAGTCCATGGACCCGGCGGACGAAACCACTTATTCTCTGCTGAATGACCGTCTGAAAGAGCTTTCATCTCAATATGAGAATAATGGGAATTATTTATTCTACCTGGCCACTCCGCCATTGCTTTATGAACTGATTCCGAAATATCTGCATGATGCGGGCTTGCTGAAAAAGCCCGGATTAAAGCGTATCATTGTCGAGAAGCCTTTTGGATACGACCTGGCTTCTGCTCAGAAACTGAATAAGATCTATGCCGCTTATTTTAAAGAAGAGGATATTTACCGTATCGATCATTTCCTAGGCAAGGAAACGGTACAGAATATTATGGTGACCCGTTTTGGAAGTACCATTTACGAACCGATATGGAACCGTAACTATATAGATCATGTGGAAATCACTGCGGTGGAAAATATGGGTATAGGTACTCGCGGAGGGTATTATGACGGGGCGGGAGCTCTGCGTGATATGGTACAGAACCACCTGATGCAGTTGCTTGCCATTACTGCCATGGAACCGCCTGCCAAGTTTGACAAGAATGGTTTTCGTAACGAGGTGATCAAAGTCTATCAGTCCCTTCGTCCGCTGACTGATGAGTATATCCGTGATAACGTTGTCCGCGGACAATATATTGCCGGTGACGACCGTATCGGTTATCGTGAAGAAAAGAATGTTCATCCTGATTCCCGTACGGATACCTACGTGGCGATGTGCCTGTATGTGGACAACTGGCGTTGGCAGGGAGTACCTTTTTATATCCGTACCGGCAAGCAGATGCCTACCAAGGTGACCGAAATTGTGATTCATTTCAAACCGGCCCCTATGCAGATGTTTCAAATGAAGGAGGGCTTGTACAAAGGCGAGGAACTGATTATCCGTATTCAGCCCGACGAGGGAATTCTTCAGCGCATAGCCATGAAAGAACCTGGTGCCGGTTTCTATATGGGAACCATGGAGATGGATTTCAGCTATGACCAGCACGATCAGGAAACGGGGGATGCGTACGTACGCCTGTTGGAAGACAGTCTGGCGGGTGATCCTACACTTTTTACCCGTTCCGATGCCGTGGACGAGAGCTGGACTTACTTTGACAAGATTCTGGATTATTGGAAGAAGCATCCCGAAACTCCTCTTTATGGGTATCCTGCAGGAACATGGGGACCGAAAGAAGCGGATGTGTTGATCAACCGCAGTCATGCCGAATGGACAAACCCGTGCAAGAATCTGACACATTCCAATTTATACTGTAAATTGTAAGTCGTCATCTGTGAATAGTAAATTTAAACAGCAAACTCTGAGTAATAAATAGTGAATAAGATGATTGACCATAACTTGTATGCGTCGCCTGTACAAGCGTCGCAAGCCTTGATAACTCATATATTGGAAGCGATGGATAAAGAGCCTGAACGGCCTTTTACCATTGCTCTTTCCGGAGGAACTACTCCTGCCACACTTTTTGAGGTTTGGGAGCGTGAATATGCCGCATATACCCCTTGGCCCCGTATTTATTTCTATTGGGTGGACGAGCGTTGCGTGCCACCTGGCGATGATCAGAGCAACTTTGGCCTGGCCCATCGTCTGCTGCTTGGCAAGGTAGGTATTCCTGCCAGTCATTACTACCGTATTGTGGGTGAGGGCGCTCCCGAAGAAGAAGCCAAACAGTATTCTTCCATAGTCAAGACCACCGTTCCGACCATGGACGGTGTGCCTGTTTTTGATTTTGTATTATTAGGGATAGGAGAGGACGGGCATACATCATCCATTTTCCCCGACCATCAGGAACTTCTTACCGCCGGGGAACCGTATGAGGTGTCCGTCAATCCTTATAATAAAACAGTGCGTATATGCATGACGGGACGTCCTTTGATAGAAGCCCGGCATACCTGTTTTCTGGTGACGGGCGAGAACAAATGCAGTATTCTGAAAGAAATACTTGATAAAAATAAGGAAGAGGTCTATCCGGCATCCTATATCTGGCATCATGCACGTAATCCGCAACTGTATGCATCACTTGTATCATAATATTTCTTTTAGATGAAGGGTTTAAACGAAAATAACTTTCTAGATGGGAAATGAATCAACTATGGATGCTATGTGTCCTATAGATATAAAAAAAGGAGCAACGCCTTGCTCCAACCTTTGTTAACCTTAAATCTAATACTATGAAAAACACAATGCAAAGGTACGGATTTTTCGGAAATTTGCAAGATATTCTCTTCATTTTATAGGTTGAAACAATGTTATTTAACATAGAAAGGCATCCTGTTTACAGCTATTTGCAAAACAGGATGCCTTCACTATAATCCATTAAGACTCTTTAATAAGCGTGTCCGTCTTGTTCCAGTTCCTTTGCGGTAATGGGCTTGCGGTCTATGGCACGCCAAGCATAAATGATATAGGCCAGAACGAAAGGTACCAGAATGGAAACGTATGCCATGGTGCGTAGGGTAAACTCGCTGGAGCAACTGTTGGCTAAAGTCAGCGAACTTTGTAAATCGGCTGTAGACGGGTAGTAAGCTGTATTATTATATCCTGCGCAAAGTAATAAAGCTAATACAGTGAGCACGACACCGGGACCGGCAAACCAGATACCATTGGTGGCAGTCTTGCTGAATACAGCTTTTCCAATGCCCCAAAGAACCCCGACCACTCCGATGAGGAACAATACCAGCAATAGGGGCATATCCATCAGATTGAGGAAATACTTGTAAGGTTCCATATAAATTTCCTTTGTTTCGGGATTTACAGCGAAACCGTCGGCTAATAAAGTGCGGATAACGAAAGCCAGAAACAGGATAAGGAAAGGAATCGCATCGGTTATAAGCTGACGGCGGCAACGGGGAATCAAGTCTTTATCCCGGATGTTATTGATAAAATAAAGATTACCCAAAAGACGGGCCAGGAAGAATACGGCGAATCCCAAGACCAGATTCCAAGGATTAGTCAGCGCATCCAGTCCGTGCCATCCGTTGGCCCAACTGCTGATGACAGGCATCAGTTCATTGCCCATGTTGCCTTTATTAACCAGGAAATTGGAGCCGGTAAAGAAAGTAGCCACGGCTCCTCCCAGCAACAACGGACTCACAATGCCGTTTATAACCAGAAACCATTGGTAAGTGCGTTTGCCCAGCAGATTGCCCAGCTTGGATTGGAACTCGTATGAGACAGCCTGCAATACGAAACTGAAAAGAATAATCATCCACAACCAGTAAGCACCGCCGAAGCTGGTACTGTAGAACAGTGGGAAAGAAGCGAAGAAAGCACCCCCGAAAGTGACTAAAGTGGTAAAAGTAAACTCCCACTTGCGTCCTGTGGAGTTTACCAGCAAGGCACGTTCTTCGTCATTGCGTCCCAGCGTGAACAATAAGGAATTACCACCCTGTACAAAGAGCAGGAACACCAACAGGGCTCCCAGTAACGATACCAGGAACCACCAATAATTTTGTAAAAATATATAGTCCATAATGTTCTAATTTAAAAATGGAGAATTGAATATTGAAAGATAGAACTGAAGAAACCTTAGTTCTCAATTCTTGATTCCCTCCGGCCCTTTCTTGATAGCCTTCAGCATAATACCTATTTCTGCAAAGAGCAGAACGGTGAACAACAGAAGGAAAATAAAGAAAGTAAGTTGTACAGACCCTGTCTGTAATTTGGAGATGGCTGCTCCTACGGGCAGCATATCCTGTATAGCCCATGGCTGGCGCCCTACCTCGGCTACCACCCAGCCTGCCTGACTACCGATGTAGGCTAACGGAATAGTCCACAAAGCCACCCGTTGCAGCCATCGCATATCGGCCAGTTTCTCTTTTTTCGATACAATCAATACGATGATAAAAAACAGGATGAAATAACCTCCCAGTCCCACCATGACCCGGAATGACCAGAAAGTAAGTTCCACATTAGGAACCAGATGGGTGGGGTCCTTGATATATCCGTAACCAAAATATTTCACGTTTTCGTCCAATGTCTTGCGAGCTACGGCGGCGCTTGCTTCGTCACCTGCCTTATGCGCTTTGCGGAATGCATCCAGAGCGGCGATGGCAATCTGTCCGCGTTTAATTTTCTCTTCGGCCGATAAAGCCGTTGTACCGTCGGGCATCTGATAACCACCTTCCAGCAGATTGTTGATACCCGGGACATAGCCGTCTATGTCGTGAGTGGCAAGAATGGAAAGCATTTTGGGGATTTTCAAATCTCCTACAATGGTGAAGGGCACTCCGTTTCCACCATCGTGTAATCCTTCGGCGGCGGCCATTTTCATAGGCTGTACTTTGGCTACCTGTACTCCCGAAATATCACCCGTCCATGCAGTGACGAGAGAAGCGAACAGACCTACGGCGGCGGCAACTTTAATGCTGCTCAGAGCGAACTCCTTCTGACGGTTGCGCAGTAAATACCAACAACTTATTCCTACTACAAAAACGGCTCCCAGTATCCAGCTGCTTAACACTGTGTGGAAGAATTTGGCAACAGCCATGGGAGAGAGGGCGACAGCTGCAAAGTCCACCATTTCATTTCTTACTGTTTCGGGATTGAAAGCCATTCCTACAGGATATTGCATCCAGGCATTGGCGACCAGAATCCACCAGGCGGAGATCGTTGCTCCCAGTCCGGTGAGCCAGGTGGATGCCAGGTGGAAACGCTTGCTCACTTTGTTCCAGCCGAAGAACATAACGGCAATGAAAGTGGCTTCCATAAAGAATGCCAGAATTCCTTCGATGGCCAGTGGGGCTCCGAAAATATCTCCCACAAACCAGGAATAGTTACTCCAGTTGGTTCCGAACTCAAATTCCAGAATCAGACCGGTGGCGACACCTACGGCGAAATTGATTCCAAACAGTTTCATCCAAAACTTGGCTGTGTTTTTCCAGAATTCCTTACCTGTTGTCACATAAAAGGTCTCCATGAGTCCCATTATCACAGCCAATCCCAAAGTGAGAGGCACGAAAAGCCAGTGATACATGGCCGTCAAAGCAAACTGCGCTCTTGACCAGTCAATTAACGAAGTGTCAATGTTTTCAAACATAACTTTCTGATTTATTTAAATGTTTATGGATTTGCCCGTTCTATTAACTCTTCACCTACATACTGTTGTTTCTCTTCCGTTGTCTTGCCGCCAAGGAAGGAGGGGAAAAAGAAAAGTTTCAGAATAAAGAACATGATGAATAATTTGATAAGAATAATCGCCCAGAGGGTACGTCCCAAGGTCATCTCGCGAAAGCCGTCGCGATAGAATATCCAGATGCGTGTTAACAAAGAATCATTCATAAATTTATCTTAAAGTTGTAATAATTACAAAGAAAAACACTTTATCGGTAAAAAGCAAGTTTTTGTCCATAGAAATCTTCCGCAAATCTATATTTATTGCTAAAAATATCACGGTCCTCTACTTTTGTATCAACAAATTAAATAGTAAAAAGGATGAGACAACGAGTAGTATATTTCGCAATGATTTTGGCCGCGGTTACTTCGGTTTCCGCCCAAGAAGCCAAAAAATGGACGCTGGACGACTGCATTGACTATGCATTGGAGAAAAATATCCAATTGCAGCAGGATAAAATCTCATTGGAAGAGAGCTCGGTAGATGTGAAAACCGCCAAAGCCGCCCTCTTTCCCAGTCTGTCGTTCAGCACAGGACAGAATGTGACGAACCGTCCGTATCAGGAAACCAGTAACACGGTAAGCGGAACGGAGATCATCAGTAGTGATAGTAAAACCACTTATAATGGAAACTATGGTCTGAACGCGCAGTGGACCTTGTGGAACGGTAACAAACGATTGAATACGATCAAGCAGAGGAGGACTAGTCAGCAGATAGCAGGGCTTGCCGTAACCGAAACGGAGAACTCTCTGCAAGAGCAGATTGCACAAATTTTCATCCAGATACTTTATGCCGACGAGTCGGTGAAGATTAACCGGAATACCTTACAGGTGAGCCAGGCCACATACGACAGGGGTAAAGAGCTCTTTCAGGAAGGGAGTATTTCGAAGGCCGATTTGGCGCAGCTGGAATCACAAGTAAGCAGTGACAAATATCAGTTGGTGACCTCCGAAAGCTCCTTGCGCGACTATAAATTGCAGTTGAAGCAGTTGTTGGAACTGGACGGTGCGGAAGAAATGGATTTGGTTCTTCCCGAACTCGCCGATGAGCATGTCTTGCAACCGCTGCCTGCTCAGGAGGATGTTTATCAGCAGGCTTTGGCATCACGTCCGGAAATCCAAAGCAGCAAGTTGAGCATCGAGAATTCCAAACTGGATATATCAGTGGCTAAAGCCGGCTATCTCCCTACCATCAGTCTGAGTGCATCTACGGGGAGTATGACAAACAGTGCCAGTGACAATAGCTGGAGCAAACAAATGAAGTATGGCTGGAACAATATGATAGGGGTGAACATAAACATCCCGATTTTTGATAACCGCCAGAATAAAAGTGCCGTACAGAAGGCACGCTTGCAATATGACAGTAGTCTGCTCGATTTGATAAACAAGCAAAAGGAACTCTATAAGAATATAGAAAGTCTGTGGCTGGACGCTACTAACGCTCAAGAGCAATATGCGGCGGCCGAAAGCAAACTGAAAAGTAGCCAGGCCAGTTACGAGATGGTCAGCGAGCAGTTCAATTTGGGAATGAAGAATACCGTAGAGTTGCTTACCGAGAAAAATAACCTGCTCAGTGCACAGCAGCAACGTATCCAGGCCAAATATATGGCTATCCTGGACCGGACTTTACTGAACTTCTATGCAGGTCAGGATATAAAATTATAATCATAACGCTATACATATTATATTATGGAAAAGAAGAAAATTATCCTCACTACAGCGGTAGCCGTAGTGGTCGTGGCAGGCGGTTTCTGGATGCTTGGCGGACCGGAGGGGAAAAGTACGGTCGATTTCGCAACGGAAGCTGTAACCAAAGGCAATGTCAGCAATTTCATCACTGCTACCGGAACCATAGAGCCGGTGACAGAGGTGGAAGTGGGTACGCAGGTATCCGGTATCATTGATAAGATTTATGTGGATTACAACTCCGTGGTAAAGAAAGGAGAATTGATAGCCGAGATGGATAAAGTGACATTGCAAAGTGAACTTCAGTCGGCAAAGGCCACCTATGACGGCAATAAGGCAGAGTACGACTATCAGAAGAAATTATACGACCGTAACCGTAAGCTGCACGAGAAGCAATTAATCAGCGATACGGATTATGAAGAAACGGTTTATAATTTCCAACGTGCCCAAAGTGCATTGGAGCAAAGCAAGGCGGCTCTGGCAAAGGCTGAGCGTAACCTGTCATACGCAACCATCACCTCGCCCATTGATGGAGTGGTGACCAGCCGTGATGTGGAAGAAGGACAGACCGTAGCATCTGGTTTCGAGACTCCGACACTGTTCACCATCGCTGCCGACTTGACCAAGATGCAAGTGGTGGCCGATGTGGATGAAGCCGATATTGCCGGGGTGGAGGAAGGAGCCCGTGTAACCTTTACCGTGGATGCTTATCCCGACGATGTGTTCGAAGGAGTAGTCAGACAGATTCGTTTGGGAAGCACGAACAGCACGAGCAGCAGCTCCTCAACAACCACCAGCACCACTGTAGTTACTTATGAGGTAGTGATAACAGCTGATAATCCCGATTTGAAACTGAAACCGCGTCTTACCGCCAACGCTACCATTTATACATTGACCAAGGATAATGTGTTGACCGTTCCCAACAAGGCTTTGCGCTTTACTCCCAACAAGGACATAGTGGGAGGCCGTAAGATAAACGATTGCCAGAGCAGTCATAAAGTGTGGACACTGGATAACAATACCTTTACCGCCCATCCTGTAAAAATAGGTATTACTGATGGCAGCAAGACAGAGATTGTGAGTGGCATCACTGAAAATACACCGGTAGTGACAGAAACGGTAGTGAAAGGTGCTATGCCTGGAATGGAAGAACCGTCTGCCGGAGAAGGTGAGAGAAGTCCGTTCATGCCAGGCCCTCCGGGAAGCAATAAGAAAAAGAACAAGTAATAAAAGGTAATGCTTCCGTTTACATTGAAAGAATAAATCACATGAAAAAGATAATCGAATTACAAAATATAAAACGGAACTTCCAGGTAGGCGATGAAACCGTCCACGCCCTGCGTGGCATCTCTTTTACCATCTACGAGGGAGAGTTTGTTACGATCATGGGTACTTCCGGTTCCGGCAAGTCCACTCTGCTGAATACTTTGGGATGTCTTGATACCCCTACCAGTGGTGAATACCTGTTGGATGGTGTGTCCGTGCGTACCATGAGCAAACCTCAGAGGGCTGTGTTGCGCAATCGTAAAATAGGTTTCGTATTTCAGAACTATAATCTGTTGCCTAAGACGACTGCCGTAGAGAATGTGGAGTTGCCCTTGATGTATAACTCGTCCGTATCGGCTTCCGAAAGACGGAAACGTGCCATTGAATCACTGATAGCTGTGGGACTGGGTGACCGTCTGGAACATAAATCCAATCAGATGTCCGGCGGACAGATGCAACGTGTGGCCATTGCCCGTGCCTTGGTGAATAATCCTGCCGTTATTTTGGCTGATGAGGCGACCGGTAATCTGGATACCCGTACCTCTTTCGAGATTCTGGTACTTTTCCAAAAGTTGCACGCCGAAGGCCGTACGCTTATTTTTGTCACTCACAATCCCGAAATAGCCCAGTATAGCAGCCGTAATATCCGCTTGCGTGACGGGCATGTAGTGGAAGACACCGTCAATCCTCAGATCCTTTCGGCCGCTGCCGCACTGGCTGCCTTGCCCAAGAATGACGAGGACTAACCATAAAAAAGAATCATTATGAACGGAACAAATCTATTTAAAATAGCTCTCCGGGCCCTTGCCAACAACAAGCTCCGCGCTTTCCTCACCATGTTGGGGATCATCATCGGTGTGGCATCAGTCATTGCTATGCTTGCCATCGGTCAGGGCTCGAAAAAGAGCATCCAGCAACAAATCTCGGAGATGGGGTCAAACATGATTATGATTCATCCGGGAGCAGAGATGCGTGGAGGGGTCCGCCAAGACCCTTCGGCCATGCAGACACTGAAACTGGAAAATTATGAAAAGTTGAGCGAAGAGTGTACTTATCTCTCCGGCATCAGTCCCAACGTTTCTTCTTCGGGGCAACTTGTTGCGGGGGCCAACAATTACCCGTCTTCGGTGAGTGGTGTAAGTATGGATTATCTTACCATACGCCAGCTCACCGTGGAACAGGGGGAGATGTTTACCGAGAATGACATCCGTACGTCAGCCAAGGTCTGTGTCATCGGCAAGACCATTGTCGATAATCTTTTTCCCGACGGATCGGATCCGATAGGGAAAGTGATTCGTTGTAACCAGATTCCTTTCCGGGTAATCGGTGTGCTGAAATCAAAAGGGTATAACTCGATGGGCATGGACCAGGACGATGTGGTACTGGCTCCTTATAGCACGGTGATGAAACGACTGCTGGCACAGACTTACCTAAGTGGAATTTTTGCTTCGGCTCTGACAGAAGAAATGACCGAGGAAGCAGTAGATGAGATAACGACCATCCTGCGCCGTGAACATAAGCTGAAAGAAACGGACGCTGACGACTTTACCATCCGCACCCAGCAGGAACTGAGCAGTATGCTCAACACCACAACGGACCTGATGACCACTTTGCTGGCTTGTATTGCCGGCATCTCTCTGGTAGTCGGAGGTATTGGTATCATGAATATCATGTATGTGTCTGTAACAGAACGTACCCGTGAAATCGGTCTGCGCATGTCGGTCGGGGCACGAGGGGTCGATATTCTGAGCCAGTTTTTGATAGAGGCTATCCTGATCAGTATTACGGGTGGCTTGATAGGAGTGATTATAGGTTGCGGAGCCAGCTTTATGATTAAGGCAATAGCGCATTGGCCTGTGTTTATCCAACCTTGGAGCGTGTTGCTCTCCTTTCTGGTATGTACCGTTACTGGTGTGTTCTTCGGATGGTATCCGGCAAAGAAGGCCGCAGACCTTGACCCGATAGACGCTTTGCGTTATGAATAAGGGCGGAAAAGGTTTTCTGTATGGAGAGAAATGCCGGAACATACGTTCGGGTTTGCCTCCCCACGGTTGTGGAGAGCGCGGCCCATAGCTGTGGGAAGCCAAACTTGAACGTATGAATAACAGAATAAGAGCCGTAGAAATCTTATTTCTAACCTAATCTTTCTTATCTTTGCCTATATGAAACAATTATTTTCACAGCGACGTTTTTTGGAACTGAGCATCCATATCGTCAGTTGGCTGCTCATATTTGGCTTCCCGTTGGTCTTTATGGACCGGGGAAGCGGCTTTAACCTGGCCCAATTCTTGCGGCACAGTTGTGTTCCTCTGTGCTATTTCGTTATCTTCTATGTCAATTACTTGTGGCTGGTTCCCCGCTATATGTTCACGGATGAAATGCGTAAGTATATTCTGAGCAATGCCGTGCTGATACTCTGCCTGAGTGTGCTTCTTCATGTATTTCTGGAAAGTATAAGTACGCCTCCGCCTCCTGAATTTGCGCGTCATATTCCACCTCGATGGATATTCTATGCGCGGGATATGGGGATGATGATATTTGTCGCCGGGTTGGGTGCGGCCATTCGTACCAGTCTGCGTTGGCGTCAGGCGGAAGAGCGTTTGATAGAAGCTGAGAGGCAAAAGACGGAAGCGGAGCTGAAAAACTTGAAGAACCAGCTGAACCCTCATTTTCTGCTCAATACATTAAATAATATTTATGCCTTGATTGCTTTTAACAGTGACAAGGCGCAGGAGGCGGTACAGGAACTGAGCAAATTGTTGCGGCATGTGCTCTATGACAATCAGCAGACTTTTGTCCCACTTGAAAAAGAATTGGACTTTATCCGTAATTATGTAGCTTTGATGCGTATCCGTCTGCCACAGCAGGTAGAAGTAAGTGTGAATTTGGAGGTAGACTCCGGAGGTGCGTTGCAGATCGCTCCCCTTATTTTCATATCACTGATAGAAAATGCGTTCAAGCATGGCATCAGCCCCACGGTAGACAGTTTTATCAGTATTTCTATCTTCGGGCATACGGATGGTACGGTGAGATGTGAGATCCTTAACAGCAATCATCCGAAGTCTGGGCAAGATAAAAGTGGAAGCGGGGTGGGGCTGGAACAGGTAAGCAAACGGTTGGAACTGATTTATCCGGGATATTACGAATGGATAAAAGGGATCAGTGAGAACGGACAGGTATATTCTTCTATATTAACTATACAGACTAAAAGCTTATGATACTGAATTGTGCTATTGTAGATGATGAGCCGCTGGCTTTAGAATTGCTGAGAAGCTATGTGGAAAAAACTTCTTTTCTCCGGTTGGTAGGGAGGTATTCCAGCGCGGTGCAAGCTATGACAGAAATTCCTCTCCGCGAGGAGGTACATGTCTTGTTCCTTGATATTCAAATGCCCGAGTTGAACGGTTTGGAGTTTTCACGCATGGTCAGTCCCGAAACAAGGATTATTTTTACTACTGCATTCGGACAGTATGCCTTGGATAGTTATAAAGTCAATGCCTTGGACTATTTGTTGAAACCTATCAGCTATGTCGATTTTTTGCAATCGGTGAATAAAGCGGTGCAATGGTATGAACTGAAACAGAAGGCAGATAATGGTGTTGATGCTGATGAGGCGGATGATTGTATATATGTAAAAAGTGATTATAAATTGCTCCGAATTGCTTTAGACCGAATACTATATATAGAAGGGTTGAAGGATTATATTAAAATACATGTGGAGGATGAGCCGAAAGCTATCTTGTCACTTGTCAGTATGAAAGCTATGGAAGAGAAGCTTCCTTCTAGTCGTTTCATTCGCGTACATCGCTCGTTTATAGTGCAAAAGAGTAAAATCAAGGTGGTTGACCGGGGGCGGATTGTTTTCGGTAAGGAGTATATTCCGATTTCCGATAGTTATAAACAGGAGTTACAGATGTACTTAAATAGTCATTCTGTTTGAAAAAGTTGATATTTGAACGATAAAAGTTGATATTTTGTCGATATCCTTTTGCTAAAAAGAAATAATCTTTTTATATTTGCGGCATAGACAAGGGAAGTTGTGAAACTTCTTAATAGAATAGTTTAGTTAAGTCTAGTTTAGTTTTTGTGTTGTAAGTGCTCCCATCGTAAGCGAACGAATGGGAGCACGTTTTTTAGATACCTGTATGGGAGAAGTGTTCTGTTTCTGCAACAAATCCAGAGATTGGTTTGTTAATCATAGTATAAATAGAAATAATTCTCCTTATGAAAAAAATAATCCCCATACTGATTGCCATACTCATCTGTTTTGGTGTAGGCTGTACTGCTTCTTATTTTCAGTCGGAGGCCATACTCAACTGGTATCCTACATTGGACAAACCTTCTCTTACACCACCTGATATGGCTTTTCCCATTGCTTGGAGCCTTATCTATCTGTGCATGGGAATTTCTATCGGGTTGATTTGGCATATGTGGACAATAAGACGACAAATGATTATCAGATTATTCGGGTTCCAGCTCTTGTTTAATTTTACATGGAGCATTTTCTTCTTTTATCTCCGGAGTCCGTTGCTAGGTTTTGCAAACATTTTGGTGCTGGATGTGCTTGTTGTTTATTATATGATAGAAAGTTATCCGGTGAAGAAATCTTCGGCATATCTTTTTGTTCCTTATCTTTTGTGGTTGATTCTTGCCACTTATCTTAACGGCTATATATTAATGTATAATTAGAAGACTGTCATTGGCTAGTTGAACGGGAATTATGGGGTACAAGAAAAAATACCTATTTATAGTGATTGATAACCCTAGTGATTTTCCGTAACTTTGCGGCCATAAAGAGAAACAAAAAACATAACTATGTATAAAACAAGTAAATATACTCCGACGGACAAAATGAGTTGTCTTATCTGTGATAACTATACATTGCTACAGGTAATGAGCCGTTTTGATCTTTCGTTGGGGTTTGGAGACAAGACTGTACAGGAGGTGTGCCGTGAAAATGGAGTGGATTGTCGTACTTTCCTTGCGGTGGTGAACTTCATGATTGAAGATAGCGACCGGATGGAGGACGATGTGAAGGACATTTCTATGCCTTCATTGATGAATTATTTAAAACAGGCACATCATTATTTCCTTGATTTCTGTCTGCCTACTATACGTCGTAAACTGATAGAAGCTATAGATTGTTCCACGGAAAATGAGGTTGCATTTCTCATTTTGAAATTTTTTGATCAGTATGCCGGAGAAGTGCGTAAACACATGGATTATGAAGATATGAATGTGTTTACCTACGTAGAGAATCTGATGGCAGGACGAGAAACGAGAGGATTCCGTATCTCACAGTTTGCCCGCAGGCATGATCAGATAGATGCGACACTGACTGAGCTAAAAAACATCATTATTAAATATTATCCGGCAAAAGGAAATAACCATTTGTTGAACGCCGTATTATTCGACATATTCAGTTGTGAACAAGATTTGGCATCCCATTGCCGCGTAGAGGACTACTTGTTTGTGCCTGCTGTACTTAGGCTAGAAAAGGAGGGGAAATGAAACGGACAGAACCTGTGCACGTTGCGGTGGCCGAAACGTCAGTCATTGTGCGTAGCGGACTTGTGGCTGTGCTGAAGCGCATGCCTGATCTTACAATACAGCCGGTGGAAATAACTTCTCTTGAAGGACTGCAGAATTGTATGCAGGGACATCAGCCGGATATTCTAATTATAAATCCTACTTTCGGAGGATGGTTTAACGTGGACGAGTTTAAATCGAACTATCCACAGGCATCTACCAAGTGCGTTTCTTTGCTGTGTTCAGTCACAGATACAAATTTGTTGAAGGGTTACGATGAGAGTATAGCGCTGTATGATGACATCGAAGTTTTAAATAAAAAGTTAGTAGATCTGATGAATCTTGGTGTGGATGAGACGGATGGCGAACAGGAAACGTTGAGCCAGCGTGAGAAAGAAATTATTTGTTGCGTGGTACGTGGAATGACAAATAAGGAAACGGCGGAAAAACTGTTCCTCTCCATTCATACGGTGATAACTCACCGCCGGAATATTGCGCGCAAGCTACAGATACATTCACCTGCCGGATTGACTATTTACGCTATCGTAAATAAACTGGTTGAACTAAGCGAGGTGAAGATGAACTTATAATACCTATAAATAGTGAGTGGAATAAGATAGAATACCTAAATGAAGTGATTGTGGATGTGGCCTCTAACCTCTATCTTTGCACTATAAGTTAGTCATATAGAAATTACGTAAACCACAAAGTTAGTTATTAGTTAAAAGCACTCCCTGCGAAGTGATTCGCGGGGAGTGCTTTTTTATTAGTAAGGCTTTTACCCACAATATTATGTTTTTTTACCTATTCCGCTTCATTATTCGTTAGAAATCTCGTTGTTTTCTTAACAAATATCCTCTAACTTTGTTATTTAGTATAGGACACATATTAACTAATGACAATGAAAGTAGGTTTATTTATTCCTTGTTATATCAATGCGGTATATCCGCAGGTGGGGATAGCCTCGTACAAGCTGCTGAAAAGTCTGGGAGTGGACGTGGATTATCCTCTCAACCAGACTTGTTGCGGTCAACCGATGGCGAATGCAGGTTTCGAGAATAAAGCGGTAGATTTAGCCCGCCATTTTGACGAACAGTTTAAGAATTACGATTATATAGTAGGTCCTTCGGCCAGTTGCGTCGTTTTTGTGCGTGATAACTACAGTCGTTTGTTGAAAGAAGACAAACATCGGTGCGCCAGCGAAGGTAAGATATATGATATCTGTGAGTTTATTCATGATATCGTCAGACCTTCTTCGTTGAAAGCCAAGTTTCCACATAAAGTGAGTCTGCAAAACAGTTGTCATGGAGTGAGATTGATGAAACTTTCTTCTGCCAGCGAACTTAATATTCCTTATTTCAGCAAACTGCGTGATTTGCTCTCTTTGGTAGAAGGAGTGGAAGTTGTGGAACCGGAACGTAAAGATGAATGTTGCGGTTTCGGCGGTATGTTTGCCGTAGAGGAAGATGCGGTTTCCGTGCAGATGGGGCATGACAAGGTGATGCGTCATATCGCTACCGGTGCTGAATACATTGTGGGGGCCGACAGTTCGTGCCTGATGCATCAGAATGGCATCATTGCCCGTGACAAACTTCCTATCAAGACATTGCACATTGTTGAAATCTTAGCGGCAGGATTATGAGTACGAAACATTCAAAAGCGGCTGCGGAGTTTCTGAAAAACAAGAAACAGGCCGCATGGCATGACGAAACACTTTGGCTGGTTAGGGCAAAGCGTGACAGACTGAGTAAAGAAGTTCCCGAATGGGAGGAATTGCGTAATATGGCATGTGCTACTAAACTATATAGTAACAGCCATTTGGATGAATTATTGGTGGAGTTTGAAAACAATGCGCGTGCTAATGGAGCCCATGTCTATTGGGCAAAGGACGCGGATGAGTATTGTAATATTGTCTACAATATTCTGAACCAGCACGGAGTGAAGCATTTTATAAAAAGCAAATCCATGTTGGCCGAGGAATGCGAACTCAACCCTTTTTTGGAAAACAAAGGAATTGAAGTGGTAGAAAGTGACTTGGGAGAGCGTATCTTGCAATTGATGCATCTGAAGCCAAGCCATATTGTATTACCCGCTATTCATATCAAACGTGAACAGGTAGGTGAGCTTTTCGAGCGAGAGATGGGTACGGAGAAAGGAAATTTTGACCCTACTTACCTTACACATGCAGCCCGGAAGAATCTCCGTCAGAAATTTATTCATGCTGAGGCGGCTATGACAGGTGCTAACTTTGCTGTAGCTTCTACTGGTGAGATTGTGGTATGTACCAATGAAGGAAATGCGGATATGGGTACTTCCCAGCCTAAATTACAGATTGCAGCTTTTGGTATGGAAAAAATTGTGCCGGACCGTGAATCTTTAGGAGTGTTCACCCGCTTGTTGGCCCGTTCGGCTACAGGACAACCCATTACTACATATACTTCTCATTACCGAAAGCCTAGAGAGGGTGGGGAGCTTCACATTATTATTGTAGATAACGGACGTAGTAAGATATTGGCCGACCAAAAGCATATCAAAACTTTGAATTGTATCCGTTGTGGAGCCTGTATGAATACATGTCCTGTATATAGACGTAGTGGGGGGTACTCTTATACTTATTTTATTCCCGGCCCTATCGGGATTAACCTGGGAATGTTGAAGGCGCCGTTGCATTATTATGACAATGTGTCGGCTTGTTCTTTGTGTTATTCCTGTTCGTTTGTGTGTCCGGCTAAGGTGGATTTGGCGGAGCAGATCTATCTGTGGCGTCAGGATTTGGATAAATTGGGTAAGGCAGACCGGATGAAAAGGGTAATGTCCGGTGGCATGGAATTCATGATGAATCGCCCTTTGATATTCAATATGGCATTAAAATGGGCGCCATTGGTAAACGGAATGCCACGTTTTCTTATCTATAACGGATTGAATGACTGGGGAAAAGGGCGTGAGATGCCGAAATTTGCTAAGGAGAGTTTCAATGAAATGTGGAAGAAAGGTAAAGTGAAGTAATTATGAGCAGCAGAGAAGATATATTGCAGAGCATCCGGCGTGCTACACATGTAAAATATGAGAAACCGGATTTAAAGCCATTGGAAGATATGGCATTAACTTATCCCAGTAAGGTGGAACAGTTTTATCTCATCATGAAGCAGGTAGGAGGGGAAGCCATTCTTTTGGAGAAAGAGGAGGACGTGAATGATTTCATTAAAAAGGCTTATCCTGGAGCCAAACGCATCGCTTCTAATCTGAAGACTATTACATGTGCGACATTTAATCCCGATGATGTGGAAGACCCTGCAGAACTGAATGGGACGGATTTGGCCGTTATAGATGGAAAGATTGGGGTTGCGGAGAATGGTGCGGTATGGATAGAACAGGATGTAAAGCAGCGTGCCATTTATTTTATTGCCGAAAAATTGGTTATTCTTCTAAACAAGAATAAGATTGTGAACAATATGCATGAAGCATATAAACTGATTGATACAGGCGAATATGGCTTCGGAACCTTTATTTCCGGTCCGTCAAAGACGGCTGATATTGAGCAGGCTTTGGTAATGGGTGCTCATGGGGCACGTGATGTGATGGTGGTGCTGATATAAGTGTATTGTTTCTTATATATAAAAAGGAGATGAGGCGAAAATTATAGGGCTCATCTCCTTTTATTTTATAGAATATTATTAGAATATTTTGCCACACAAACGGAACTTAAGTACCGGATAGACAGTAAGTTTGTCTATGATATCAGTGAAATCATTATCAGCTTCTGCTGTTAAATCAGACAAATCTCCGTTATTGGTATATACTTTGGGAGTGTTATGGAATTGCACACCCATTTCGAACATGAAGCCAATTCGTTTCTTAGGAATCGCTCTTCCGAAACCTAGTCCAAGATAAGGACGGAATGAAGAAACCTTCAAACCACCAGATATATTTCCGTTCTGATCTACAGGTATACGATAGTTTCCGATTTCAATACCTACTTCTTGTCCTTCTTTAATCAGTTCTGCCAACTCATCGCTGTGCCCTTTAATCTTGATGAGTTTTCCTCCTCCGAAATAAGCACCACCGCATACAAAAAAACTAGATGATTTGAAAGGATATACATTCAGCAATATTTCACCGGCAGTACGTCCCATTCCTCCTTCTACATCTATGCTGGTAGGTATATTTCCTTCATAAGAACCTTCAATATCTACATCCACATCTGTAGAATAAGTAAAGTTCGGCATAAAAGAAACTCCTGCACGTACAGCCAAGTAACTTCCTATAGGACTGGCTACATCAATACCTATACCTGTGGTACTTGCACTGACGCCTACAGCTAATGAATTAAAAATACCAGGACTTTCAGAAGAGTCTTGAGCAGCCATCTGATGGTTGCCTACACACATAATGTAAGTTAGGCAGAGTAATAGTAGTCTTTTCATATTTATAATAATTTATGTTTTAGATGCGAAATTAGATAATTTTATTGAAATGATGAAATATTTCCATTGATTTATAGCAACATCTTGTCTTCAGTATATTTTTAATTTAAATATACGGTATTGAAATATTCACCAAATAACGTTTTGGCTGTTTCCAATTGTTTTAGAGTATTTTCTTTTATTCCGTTTAGTTTGTATTCTTTTCCCATGGCTTCATATTTGTGTACGCCTAATGTATGATAAGGTAGTATTTCTACTCTTTGAATCATTTGATAATTCTTGAAGTGCTCTCCTAATGCCCGTATATCTTCCTCAAAGGAACTATAGCCTGGAACTAATACATAGCGCAACCAAAAAGGCTTTCCGTTTTTTTCAAGCCATCCGGCGGTACGTATGGTTTGTTCGTTGCTGCGTTCTGTCAGTTGCCGATGGCGCACATTATTAAATTCCTTGATGTCTAATAATACGAGGTCTGTCCATTGTAGCAGTTCCTTTACTTCTTCATTCCATATACTGCCGTTGGTATCTATACAGATGTGGATGCTTTGTTCTTTTAATCGCTGGAATAACGGAATCAGTGCTTTTGCTTGCAATGTAGGCTCGCCGCCGCTGAAAGTCACACCTCCTTTTTTACCGAAAAAAGCTTTTTGGCTGACGGCCATACGCACAATTTCGTCTATTGTTGTTTCCGTACTTTCACCTTTGGTGTCAATTGTGTCGGGGTTGGCACAATAGAGGCATCGGAAATTGCATCCTTGTAAAAATACGACTAAGCGTAAACCGGGACCGTCAAACGTCCCCATTGACTCGTAAGAATGGACTCTGATCATAATGGTTTGTCTTTAAACTGGTAAGGGCAGGTTTAAAACCCGCCCCTACGATGAATGTATATGTGATGTTACATTCTTTCGTGGAAAGAACGGCTGATTACTTCCAGCTGATGTTCACGGCTCAATTTGATGAAGTTTACGGCATAACCTGATACGCGGATGGTTAGTTGCGGGTATTTTTCAGGATGTTCCATTGCATCTTCCAACATTTCACGGTTCAGCACATTTACATTCAGATGATGTGCTCCTTTGGTGAAATAACCGTCCATCATGGTTACCAGGTTCTCTATACGGGTTTCCTGGTCTACCCCTAGTGATTTTGGTACGATAGAGAACGTGTTACTGATGCCGTCCTGGGCATCACGATAGCGTAGTTTGGCTACAGAACTCAATGAGGCGATGGCACCGTTCTTGTCACGTCCGTGCATCGGGTTGGCACCCGGAGCGAAAGCCACTCCTTTGGCACGACCATCAGGAGTGGCACCTGTTTTCTTGCCGTACATTACATTGGAGGTGATAGTCAGCAGTGACAGGGTAGGGCGGGCATTTTTGTATACCGGATGTTTCTTTAATTCTTCACTGAAGAAATAAACCAAATCTACCCCTAAGTGGTCTACGCGGTCATCATCATTACCGAAGCAAGGATATGCATTTTCAATATCAAAGCCTTCGGTCAAACCTATATCATTACGTTTGGCACGTACTTTGCCGTATTTGATGGCAGACAATGAGTCAATGGCAATGGACAGACCGGCTACGCCATATGCCAGATTGATACGTGGATCGGTATCAATGAATGCCATTTGAGCCTTTTCATAATAATATTTATCGTGCATATAGTGAATGATATTCATCGCATCATTATACACACGTGCAATTTGCATTAATACTTTCTTATAATTAGACCATACTTCTTCAAAGTTCAGCAAGTCCCCTGTCAATACAGGAATATCTTTCACCATTACAGTTCCTGTATTCTCACAACGTCCGCCATTGATAGCCAGCAATAGGGCTTTAGCCAGATTGCAACGTGCTCCGAAGAACTGGATTTGTTTGCCGATAGCCTGATAAGAAACGCAGCAGGCGATACCATAATCATCACAGTTACGCACTTCGCGCATCAGCGTGTCGTTTTCGTATTGTATAGAAGAAGTGTCGATAGAAACTTGTGCACAGAATTCTTTGAAACCTTCCGGCAATTCCGGACTCCACAGTACAGTCATATTAGGTTCGGGTGACGGACCCAGATTGTATAGTGTCTGCAAGAAACGGAAGGAAGTTTTTGTAACCTTGGTACGTCCGTCGTTGAAGCGTCCGCCGATAGACTCGGTTACCCAGGTGGGATCACCTGCAAAGATATCGTTGTATGATTGCATACGCAGATGACGGACCATACGCAACTTGATAATGAACTGGTCTACCAGTTCCTGCGCAAATGACTCGTCAATTTTACCATGATCCAAATCATATTGAATATAGATATCCAGGAATGAAGAAACGTTGCCCAATGACATAGCTGCTCCATCTTGTTCTTTCACGGCAGCAAGATATGCCATATAAACCCACTGAACAGCTTCTTGTGCATTAGTAGCGGGACGACCCAAGTCGAGTCCGTAATATTCACCCAATATCTTTATTTCTTTCAGTGCTTTGATTTGTTCGGCTACTTCTTCGCGCAAGCGGATACGGGCATCGGTCATCGGACTGGTGATATTGTGCAAATCTTCTTGTTTTGCTTCAATCAGTCGGTCGATACCATACAGTGCCAAACGGCGGTAGTCACCGATGATACGCCCGCGTGCATAATTATCGGGCAGACCGGTCAGGAAACCGAGTGAACGGAAAGAGCGGATTTCTTCGGTGTAAGCATCAAATACGCCATCATTATGGGTTTTGCGATAATGAGTAAAGATATCCTTTACTTTTTCATCTACTTCCACACCGTTTTCATGGCAGGCTTTTTCTACGACTTTGATACCACCATAAGGTTTGATGGCACGGCGCAGAAGTTCATCCGTTTGAAGACCTACAATCAGTTCGTTTTCACGGTCAATGTATCCTGCTTTATGTGAGGTGATGGTAGATACTGTTACATTATCAAGGGAACGAACTCCGTTATTGGCACGTTCTTCTTCTAGTGCCTTGAGGCATTCGTTCCACACTTTTTTAGTTCGCTCTGTGGGGCCTGCCAGAAATGAGGCATCGCCCTCATAAGGGGTAATGTTGGTATGTACGAAGTCTGAAACATTAATTTCCTTACTCCACAATCCATCCTTAAAAACTTTGTTCATTTCCATACTGTTATTCCATTATTAAGAGATTTAGGGCTGCAAAGGTACTCCTTTTTTGTGAGCTATGCATCACTATTAGTAGGTATAATGCGAATACTTGTGCATTTTTAAGTATAAAGTGGTCAATAAATGAAAAAACAATAAGGACTCTTTATAACAATTCCATAAAAAATAAAGCTAATTGGTGACAATAAACCAATTAGCTTCTAAAAGTAGCGGAACCGGGAATCGAACCCGAGTTTCAGCCGTGAGAGGGCTGCGTCCTAGGCCACTAGACGATACCGCCATCAGTTAGTCTTAATTCTTTTTCTAAGACGGTGCAAAGTTAGAAGTTTGTTTTTAATCTGCAAAATAAAAAATGATTTTTTTTATGCTATTACTATTATAAATCGGAATTTAATTTCTATGAAGAAGTATCATATGTTTTATGTAGTAAAATTGAAAGTCTAAAAAGCACCTTTACTCTTCCTCCCGAAAGCCTTGACAGCAAACTGTTGAAAAATGAATATAAAAAATAAGTCGTAAAATTAATTTACGACTTATTCGCGGAAGCTGGGGGATTCGAACCCCCGGTACGGTTACCCGTACGTCAGTTTAGCAAACTGGTGGTTTCAGCCACTCACCCAAACTTCCTTCTTATCAGAAGCGTTATCTCTCAAACGCGGTGCAAAGATAAGGGGATAAATTGAAATATGCAAACCTTTTGCTCTTTTTTTTTAGATATATTTTTTGATGGAAATAATAAGGTGCTGATAGTGAAGTGTTAATAGGTGGAATTAATTTTTCTCCCAAAAATCCAAACATTCTTTAGCCACCTTTATTGGACAATGGTGTTTTTTAATATATTCAATGCTGTCGGCGGATAATTGAGAAATTTTATTTGTATTGGCTAATAAACTCTCTAGTTTGTTATAAATGTCATTTCCTTCGGGGCGTACGTTGATGATAGGGCGAAGTCTGTCTTCGCCTAATAAGTTGTAATGTTCCTCTTCTGCACCTCCCACCACTACAATTCCTTTGCTCATGGCGTATAATGCATTTAATCCCGGAGAATAAGAATAAAGCTGATCTAACATTACATCGCACCCGTCCATAAAATGTTCACATTCATCATACGGAGTGAAAACGGTTTGTTTGATTTCGCATGCAGATGGATGTCTGTAATATAATTTATAGAGGGCGCTATAAAGTTCGTCTTTTCCCTTCCATTCTTCACGATGATGTTTTAGACTGATATAGAATTTTACTTTTTCTATTTTTTTAAAAGGGATTTGTGGGTGAGGCAATGATTCTATCGGGAAAGGAATGTATTTGGTTTTTCCAGAGAAATAGGGTTGGTAGGCTAAATAGGATTCGTAAAGACTGGTGATGATTCCATTACAATTGTTCGCGATGATACGGTTTAATTTTCCTCTGAATCCATGCATCCAATTTATAATTGCCATTTTGTTGTCAATGGTGTCACGAAAAGTGCCATTGGCATAAAAATCATTATATCGGAGAGCGTTTTTATTTAAGCACATGTAAATCCAGTAAAAATCATATTCAAACCCTCCTAAAAATATCTTCTTGTTGTTCTTTTTAAGATATTGGAATACGTACTGAAGCAGTTCGGGTTTTAATTCTAAAAAGTAAGGGTTGACAAGTTGTACCACATCATATCCTCTGAGTTGGGGAAGGGTTTTCAGTAAATTGAACGTGTTTTTAAGAACTCCCCAACGGATTGATGACCGGTTGGGATAGAGATAGTCAGAGTTGTTTAGCCATAAATTGCTGTGGGATAATACATCGACTCTATGTCCCATATTTCTTAAGGCTTTTGCTAAAGTCCAATGTATATTGCTATACTCTCCTATTAATAAGATTTTCATAAACAGTCAATCATTATTTAATTAAATAGTTTGTGCATTGGTAGCAAGTCGTTTTGCTATTCTTATTTTTCTATTTAACAAACAAGTGTAGGCTTTAGTTCTTATTGTAGGGTGATTTTGCAATAAAAAAGGATAATTTGTCTTCTGTTGTAGCTAGTATTGTCTATGAAAATTAAATCTATCAAAAATATATCTTCTTGTATTACAGAGAAATGTGTGTAGTGGAATGATTGAAAATGTATGGTTTGCAAAAAGATTTTGTATTTCAAAAAAATGAAAATAAGTCCTTCTTCAATTATGCATAGCGGTGAGAAATTGCTAAACCTTTTCTTTTAGAAGATTGTTTTCATACTTATGTGAGGTATGGTGTCCATTTTGATATGGTCTTTTGGGGAATTTATTGAGTAAAGAATATTTAAGTGTTAATGAAAGAATATAGGTTAAGAGTTAAAGAAAAAATAATGAAGGCTGATTTGGCGACAATCAGGAGGGAATATACAAAGGGTGGTCTCAAAAGGAGTGATCTTCCTGATAATCCACTTGTCCTTTTTACAAAGTGGCTGCAAGAAGCGATAGATGCGGAGGTAAATGAGCCTACGGCTATGTTGGTAGGTACTGTTTCTCCGGAAGGGAAACCGGCAATACGGACTGTGTTGTTGAAAGATTTGCATGATGGCAAATTTATTTTTTATACTAACTATGGAAGTCGCAAGGGTAAACATCTGGCTCATAACCCATCTATCTCTATATCGTTTGTATGGCATGAACTGGAAAGGCAAATTCATATAGAAGGTATTGCGGCTAAAGTATCTCCACAGGAATCAGATGAATATTTTAGAAAAAGGCCTTACAAGAGTCGTATTGGCGCCCGTATTTCTCCTCAAAGCGAACCGATAGAAAGCAGGATACAACTTATTCGTGATTTTGTGAAAGAAACCACGCGCTGGATAGGGAAAGAGATAGATCGCCCTGAATACTGGGGAGGCTTTGCTGTTATGCCTGTTCGTGTTGAATTCTGGCAGGGTAGGGTAAATCGTTTGCATGATCGTTTTCTCTATATGCTTCAATCTGATGGTGTTTGGAAAATAGAAAGACTCGCTCCTTAATCTTCGGAATAGAGAAATAATTCCAGGTTCTTTTTCAAACTGAGCCGAGAAACCTTTTGAATGTAGGTGTAAATAGGAATACTTTTGAGTAATTGAAGGCGTTGCTTTTTATATATTATATGCAAAAGGGAATAATCTATGGATTATTCCCTTTTGCATATTTATTTTTGAAGTGATGAGGAGGTTCCTGGCGGATTCGAACCGCCGTACACGGTTTTGCAGACCGCTGACTAAGCCACTCATCCAAGGAACCTTATTGTTATCAATCTTTGTTTCTCGATTGCGGTTGCAAAGGTACGACATTTTTTTTAATCTGCAAATATTTTGCTATTTTTTTTCTCACTTTTCTGCATTTTTTTCGCAACCGCACTTTGGCTTGTTGTGCATAGACTTCATGGCGCAATCAGAATTACAGCATTCACACGGATTGCTATTGTTCTTTATGCGCTTGAAATACTGAAAGATACGTATACTTATCCATATTGTACAGAGGCATACGATTGCAATAACTATAATTTGTTGTAATTCCATGCTTGATAAACAAATAATTTTAGGTTTAGGTTTATTAAATGATAATACTTCCTATTTGGAATACGGTAAATGCAACAAGCCAAGCCAATCCAGTGGTGTATCCTGCTGCGAATATGGCCCATTTCCAACTGCCGGATTCTTGCTTGATTGCTGCGAAAGTGGCAATACAGGGGAAGTAGATCAATACAAACAACATGTAAGCTAATGCAACCAGTGGAGTAATGGGAATACGGTCAGAAAGATTCACATTTTCCACATCTCCTTCATTTGTGTATAATACTCCTAGTGTACTTACTACCAATTCTTTAGCGCCTACACCTGAAATAAGTCCGATTCCTAACTTCCAGTCAAATCCTAGCGGTTTGATAACAGGCTCTATTGCTTTGCCTATTTGTCCGATATATGAATTTTCTTGTTGTTCGGCTACGCTTTCATGAGTATCATGCCGTGGATAATACCCTAGAAACCAAATAATAATTGAGGCAATCATGATAATGCCTCCCATCTTTTTCAGATATTGTGCTCCTTTTTCCCATGTATGACGCATGATACTTTTAGAAGTAGGCATACGATAGGGGGGGAGTTCCATCACAAATGGAGAATCTTCTCCTTTCACTAGAAATTTACTGAAAATACGGGCCATTATTACTGCTAATAAAATACCTGCTGTATAGATACAAAGTAACATAAAGCTGGCGCAGTTAGGGAAAAAAGCACCTATCATAACTAAATATATGGGAAGACGCGCACTACAGGACATTAAAGGATTCACCAACATGGTGATTAGTCTGGACTTTCGATCTTCTATAGTACGTGTTGCCATTATGGCAGGTACATTACAACCGAATCCCATAATCAGTGGGATAAAGGACTTGCCATGCAGTCCCATCCGGTGCATTATTTTATCCATGATAAATGCGGCGCGTGCCATATACCCCGAATCTTCCAATATAGAAATAAAAAAGTATAATATGAGGATATTCGGCAGGAAAACGATAACACCGCCCACTCCACCGATAATACCATCTATCAGTAAGTCTTTCAAAGGACCTTCAGCCATATTGTTTCGTATCAGGTTGCCTAATTGGTCTACTAGCCATTCAATACCTTGCATAGGATAGTCACCCAAAACAAAGGTTCCCTCAAACATGATATAAAGAAACAGGAAAAAAATAGGATATCCCCAAATGCGATGTGTCACAATACTGTCTATCACGCGGGTCGTTTGTTCTTTTTCCAAATGATTGTCGGTGAATGTTTCTTTCAAAGCTCCGGTGATAAAACCATATTTAGCATCCGTAATAGCTTGCTCGCTGTCTTCGTTCATCACTTTACGGATACGTAATGTTTCCTTGTTGCGTATCGCTATGATTTCTTTGCCATTAGGCAGTGTAGAGATGAAATTTTCTATTTCCCTATCGTTTTCCAGTAATTTGATGGATAGGAAGCGGGTGGAATATTTATGGCGTATGTCTTCGTTTTGACTGATTGCTTTCTTGACTTCTTCGATACTGCGCTCCAGTTCAGGACCGTGGTTAATATGAATATGACGCATATATCCGCGTGGGCGGGCATCTTCCTCTTCTTTGTGGCTTCCGAATTCGTGGTCGGGTACGTAGGTTTTGTGCCAGTCTCTCAGGTCTTCCAGAATTTCAGAACGTATTTCGCCCTTTTGTGACAGGAAATCTCCTCCTTCGTAAATACCGATGATAACATGGAACAGTTTGTCTACACCTTCTCCCCGTCGGCAGACAGTAGGTACCATAGGCACCCCGATCAGCTGGCTTAATTGGGTATAATCCAATTTATTTCCGCTGGCTTCCAGCTCATCGTACATATTCAAGGCGATAACCATACGCACATTCATATCAATCAATTGGGTGGTAAGATAGAAATTACGTTCCAAGTTAGAAGAGTCTACCACATTGATAATTACATCCGGAGTTTCTTCAATGATATGTTTGCGTACATAAAGTTCTTCCGGAGTATAGGCTGAAAGAGAATAGGTTCCGGGTAAATCTACAATACGGAAATGATAACCTTGGAAGTCGAAAAAACCTTCCTTGGCATCTACTGTCACACCACTGTAGTTTCCTACATGTTCGTGGGCGCCAGATGCAATATTGAATAGCGAAGTCTTTCCACAATTGGGATTACCTACTAAGGCTACATTGATTGTACGGCGTTTGCCTTTTGCCAGTGCCACCAGTTCTGATTCGGGCACGGGTACATCTTCTGTTATGGAACCATGGTAAGGGTTTTGCATCGTGCGTGCTTCCTGCTCGCTTACCACCTCAATCATATCTGCCTCTTGTCTTCGGAGGGAGATCTCGTAACCTAGTAGTCTGTATTTTATAGGGTCTTTCAAAGGGGCGTTCAAGATTACCTCTACGGTTTTTCCTTTAATAAAACCCATTTCAACGATTCGCTTGCGGAAACCACCGTGGCCTAAAACCTTGACTATTACGCCTTTTTCTCCTGTTCTTAATTCGGATAAACGCATTTTGTTTTAAATTTTTTGCAAAGATAAGTTATTACTTAGAAGTATGCAAATTATTTAGATTGTTTTTAAATAAAGAACGGGCACTTTGTTTTTGTCTTGCAGAACTCTTATCTTTGTGCCATGTTTCATTGGAATATTCAGAAGTATATAGAGGAGAAACAACTTTTCACCTTGCATGATAAGGTGTTAGTGGCATTGAGTGGCGGGGCAGATTCGGTAGCTTTGTTGCGTGTCTTGCTTGTTTTAGGGTATCATTGTGAGGCTGCCCATTGTAATTTTCACCTTCGTGGTGAGGAATCCGATAGAGATGAAAGGTTTGTCAATGAGTTGTGTAAAGGATTAGGAGTGGCTTTGCATGTTACTCATTTTGATACGGTCACTTATGCTTCGAGGCATCATGTTTCTATTGAGATGGCGGCTCGCGAAATGCGCTATGATTGGTTCGAACAACTGCGTAAGGAGAGGGGGGGGGCTGTTATTGCCGTAGCCCATCACCGGGACGATAGTGTGGAAACTTTTTTATTGAATTTGATACGTGGCGCGGGAATCAATGGCTTGAAAGGTATTAGTCCGCATAACGGCTGCATTGTACGGCCTTTGTTGGAGGTGAGCCGTCAGGATATTTTGGATTATTTGCGTTGTTTGCGTCAAGGTTATGTTACAGACAGTACCAATTTGCAAGATGAATATATGCGTAATAAAATCCGTCTGAATATTCTTCCGATGTTGCGTGAGCTGAATCCTTCTGTCAGTGAAAGTATAGCTGAAACATCAAGGCGTCTGACTGATGTTTCTCTTATATATAATAAGGAGATAGAGGCGGGAAAAGAAAGGGTGATGGAAAAGTCCGGTCATATTCTTATTTCTCGTTTGATGGAAGAGAGTGCTCCGGCGGCTTTGCTGTTTGAGATTCTTCATCCGTTAGGTTTCAATTCTGTCCAGGCAGGAGATGTATTCCGCAGTTTGTCTGCCCAGTCGGGAAAAAGGTTTGTTTCTGCCGGATGGGAGGTACTGCGCGACAGGACGGAGTTGATTATTCGCAGGAGGAAGCTGGCGGATGAGGAAGTGGAGGAAAATGTGCCCCCGTTCCGGCTTGCAATGGAAACGCAGGAAATAATGCCAGACTTTGTCATCCCTAAGAATAAGGATACGGCCTGTTTGGATGCAGACAAGGTGGTGCTACCTCTCACGGTGCGTAAATGGCGGCAGGGGGATAAATTTGTTCCTTTCGGAATGAAAGGGAAAAAGAAGATCAGCGATTATCTGACAGATCGTAAGTTTTCTCTTTTCCAGAAAGAAAATCAATATGTGGTTTGCTCTGCAGGCCAGATTGTATGGCTGGTAGGAGAGCGTAGCGATGACCGTTTCCGGGTGACGGAAGATACGAAACGGGTACTGATTATACAGCAGTTGTGGGATAAGTAGAATTTTTTCCTTTCCTGCTTTTTCATGAATGGCAGGGAATGCTCCCTGAAATCTTGTAGCAAAAATCCGCGAATCATGCAACAAGATTTCAGAAATCACGTAGCAAGATTCGCGGATTTTGGATGGAGCTTTCCGGTATTATTTGCAATACTTCTGTATCAGTCCGTCTACCACTTCATCGCCCAGTTCTTTTGCTTTGGCAAAGTTTGCACAGGCTTCTTTGTTTTTCTTTAATTGTATCTGGCAGTATCCCAGCATGCGGTATGCGGCTGCGGCTTTCGGGTCTAAAGAGATAGCCTTTTCCAATGCTTCTATTGCTTCGTTATGTTGCCCTACACGTAGATGCACCGAACCTTTTTCCACCCACATGGCTACATCCTCAGGAGTCATTTCTACTGCTTTATTAATGTCATTGATAGCTTGCTGATACATCTTACATTGTATTTCCGCCTGTTCGCGTTGCAGATAAAAGGCGGCTGTAACCCGTCCACCGATAGCATCATAAAAAGTATCATAATCTATTACCGCTTCACGGTATTTACCTGTCTGGGCTTTTATTTCTGCCCGTTCATAGAAATAAGGAGCAGCTTCCGATGTATAAGGCTTGGTGAAACGTGCCACAGCACTATCCATCAAGGCAATAACCTCGTTCATATCTGTTCCTTCAATCAGTTGTTTGGTTTTGGCTGCCGAGTAAAATGTAGCAGCAGAGGCTATGGAAGACTGGTTCACTTTCTCATAAGCGGCGTATGCCTCAGGATATTTCTTCATAGCAAACAGAATATCTCCCTCCAATTGTGTGTAAATGGGTTGGTTGTCGGCTTGCATGGCATCATGAATGATGGAGAGAGCTTTGTCGTAACTCCAGTCACCGTATGGTTTCTTGTCACCTAAAGAGATGATGTACGAATAAATTAATTTAGCGATATTATATTGCGTCTCACTCTTGTTGGTAGTCACTTCCAGTGCTTTCTTCAGGTCAGCATCTGCCAAAGCGTTGTGTTCATCATCACTAAATCCCATATAAGTAGTGGCACGGCGTATATATCCGTCTGCGCTGTTGGGATATTGTTCCAGAAAATCGTTTAATGTGGTGATATATTCGTTCTGATTTTGTTGTGAAGATGCCATGAACAGGTACACCAATGCTTGGTCTTCTGTTTCGGGCAGTCCTTTTTTGATGCCGATTTTATTCAGTGACATGTCGTTCAAAGAAAGGGCGGTGATGCTCAGTGAGGTACCGTATGTAGCTCCGATGGCATAACTTTCCTTGGCCTCATCCGATGCGTTTTTTTGGATTAAACCTAATACTTCTCCATTGGCATTCATAATAGGGCAACTTACGGTTTTTTCGTTGGTTGTCATTGCCAGTGTATAATAATATGCCTTGTCGCCAATGGTGTCTACTTTGGTGACGGTCCCTGTCTGGCAGGTTGCCGCTTTTTGAGTCGAGTAGGGTAGCAGATAGACTGTTTCACCTACTGATGCCGGCTGTGATGCCGATTTTAATGCTATGGTCTTTTTATCGGCTTCAGTATTAAATTTTACGATGTCATACATGGAGTTGGCTCCCAAGATACGCAATACAGGTAATTCTTTACTGTCCGCGTTAATGATTACTGCGCGTTCGGCTCCTTCAAACAGGGTGTAATCAGATAATGCCGTTCCATTTTCATTGATATAGAATCCATTTCCTGTATTCTTGATTTTGTTATCTTTATCGTATGTAACGATGGAAAAAACGGCTTTTTTAGCTTTGTCGGCCCACTTTGGGGTTGCTTGTGCATAGCTTAGCTGGGTAGCTATGCCGCATGCCAATATCAAAAGTACTTTCTTCATGATATAGTTAATTGTTTGTTAACGATGATACGGTATTTTATAAAGCGGATGCCGTCTTGTCTTCTGTGAAGCCGCGTTGTTTTACAGCTTCATAAATCAGAATACCTGCGGCAACCGATACGTTCAGTGATTCTATTTTACCCATTAACGGTATTTTGATCCATTCATCGCACAGAGAAAGGTGCTCGTAGGGAACACCTGTGTCCTCGGCTCCCATAATGATACATACAGGGTCTTTATAGTTTGCTTTGGTGTAATCATAATCCCCTTTTTCCGTAGCTGCTACAATCTTGAATCCGCAGTCTTTCAGATACTTGATGGTATTAGTCAAACTTTGTTCGCGACATACGGGAAGAGTGTGCAGAGCTCCTGCGGATGTTTTCATTGCGTCAGCATTGACACTGACACTGTTTTTCGAGGGAATAATAATGGCATCTGCACCGGCACATTCGCAGGTACGGGCAATGGCTCCGAAGTTACGTACATCGGTAATTCCATCCAGCATGACGAATAAGGGTGTTTTTCCTTCTTCAAACAAGAAAGGTACCAGATTTTCTGTTTTCTGGTAGGTGACAGAGGAGATGAATGCTACAACTCCCTGATGGTTTTTCCGGGTGATACGGTTAATACGCTCCACGGGTACACGCTGAACAGGGATGAGGGTATTTTTCAAACAGGCAAACAGTTCTTTGGACAGTTCGCTCTGTATATCTTTCTTCACCAATACTTTATCTATCTCTCTTCCGGCTTGTATGGCTTCAATAACAGCGCGTACACCGAAAATCATTTCATTCTTTTCTAACATGTCTAATTAGTGGTTAATGGTTAGTGACAGGTGGTTAGTGGTAAGTGATTAATGTCTGCAATATGACAGTCCATAAATCACTTGGCACTAGCCACTTATCAGCGCCTTTGCATTGTTCAGGGCTGCCTCTGTCAAGGTAGCTCCACTTAGCATATTGGCTATTTCTTTTACTCTTTCTTCATCAGTCAAGCGGCGGATGTAGCTGTTGGTGCCTGTTTCCGTATCTTCCTTATATACTTTATAATGAGTGATGCCGCGTGCTGCAATTTGGGGCAGATGGGTGATACTGATGACCTGACGGTTTTGTTTTCCCATTTCCTGCATGATGAGTGCCATTTTCTCGGCGATGGAACCGGAAACTCCAGTGTCTATTTCATCAAAGATGATAGTAGGCAGTTTCACAGCTCCGGCTATCATGGCTTTCAGCGAAAGCATGACACGGGCAATCTCACCGCCCGATGCTACGGAAGCTACATTTTGTAATGTTCCATTCTTGTTGGCCGAAAACAGGAATGTCACACTGTCCATCCCTTTACTGTCCGGTTCCTTGCGCGGATTCAGTTCCACCACAAAGCGCACATTGGGCATACCGAGAGGAACCAGCAGGCTTTGCATCTGTTTCTCAATGTTCTTACCCGATTGGGAACGAAGCTTTGTCAGCACAGCGGCTTGCTTTATCACTTTGTCATATAGCGTTTCTTTTTGGGCGGTAAGTTCTGCTATACGGTCGTCAAAAGAAGTGATGGCGTTCAGCTTCTCATGGTAGTCGGTTTGCACAGCTATCAATTCCTCTATTGTTTGTACGTGATGTTTCTGTTGCAGAGAGTAGATTAAGTTCAGGCGTTCATTTACATAATCCAGACGGGTGGGGTTGAACTCCACTTCCTCCTGTGCGCCTGCTATTTCATGCGACAGATCTTTCAGCTCTATGTAACAACTGTCTAAACGCCCTATCCATTCCTGGGCACGTGTGTACACTCTCGCTATGTTATGCAGGGTTTGCATACATTCTTTGGTAGCGGACAACAGGCTGGCATCTTCCGAAGACATTATTTGGTCCACTTTGTACAAGCCCGCTTTTATTTCTTCGGCATGACTCAAAGTTTCGGCTTCCTGTTCCAGTTCGGTTTGTTCTCCTTCCTGAAGGTTTGCATCATCCAGCTGTTCCAGTTGGAACCGGATGTAATCTTCATCCTTCCGGCTTTGCTCGGCTTGTGTTATGAAATCGGCCAGCTGTTTGCATACGTTCTTGTACTCGGTATAAATATTTTTGTATGCTGAAAGTTCGTTGTCATTTTGTGCCAGGATATCCAATACATTCAATTGGAATCCCTCACTGTTGAGCAACAGGTTTTGATGCTGGCTATGTACATCTATCAGTTTCTCGCCCAGTTCCTTCATCTGCGCCAATGAGGCCGGCGTGTCGTTTATGAATGCGCGGCTTTTGCCCGATGCATATAACTCGCGGCGGATAATACATTCATTCGGATCATATTCCAAATCTCTTTGGGTAAAGAAAGGCTCCATCTGATAGGCGGAGATGTTGAAACGTGCTTCTACAATACATTTATTGGCGCCTTTCTTGATAGCTTTGATATCGGCCCGTTGTCCCAGTAACAAGCCGATAGCGCCTAGAATAATCGATTTACCGGCGCCGGTCTCTCCGGTGATGACAGAGAAACCGGGGGTGAAACTGATATCCAATGTATCAATCAATGCATAATTTTGTATATAGATAGATTGCAGCATATTCTTGCTCCTTTTTAATAATTTGCTGGTTTGTCAATTTGCTAATTTGTTGCGCTGTATTCCGCATGGTAATTAGCACATTGACAACGTGGCAAATTAAGAAATTATTTATTATTTACCAGTCTGTCAATAATATCTCTTGCTACTTCCTGTTTGCTTTTCAGCGGATAAGGAGTTACTCCTTGACGGTCTATAATCGTTATTTTGTTGGTATCACAACGAAACCCTGCTCCTTGGTCGTTCAATGAGTTCAGTACAATGAAATCAAGGTTCTTACGTTCCAGTTTTCCTTGTGCATTTTTTGTTTCATCATTTGTTTCCAAAGCAAATCCCACTAATATTTGTCCGTCCTTTTTCTGGCTTCCCAGTGCGGCGGCAATGTCTTGTGTGGGTTTCAGTTGCAGTATTAGATTATCTTTCTCTCTTTTGATTTTATGACCGGATACGGTTTCCGGGGTAAAGTCGGCCACTGCCGCACACAGGATGCCAGCCGAAGCTGTAGGAAACTCGCGGATGGCGGCTTCGTACATTTCTCCAGCACTTTCCACATCTATGCGGCGGATGTTAGGGTGATGGGCCTGAATCGTTACCGGTCCGCTGATTAGTGATACTTCCGCTCCACGTGAAGCGCATTCTTCGGCAAGTGCGAATCCCATTTTTCCTGAAGAATAATTGCCGATAAAGCGTACCGGATCTATTTTTTCGTAAGTTGGACCGGCGGTAATGACTACTTTCTTTCCGGCCATGTCTTGTTGTTTGGCAAAGAAAGCTTCCAGTATTTCCACTATTTTTTCCGGTTCTTCCATTCTGCCTTTTCCTACCAGATGGCTTGCTAGCTCCCCTTCTGCCGGTTCTATAATGTGATTCCCGTAAGAACGGAGCGTGTCCAGATTCTTCCGGGTGGAAGGGTGTGCGAACATATCCAGATCCATTGCCGGAGCTACGAATACGGGAGCTTTCATTGACAGATAAGTCGTGATCAGCATATTGTCCGCTATTCCGTTGGCCATTTTACCAATAGTGGATGCGGTAGCCGGAGCGATAATCATGGCATCCGCCCATAGTCCCAAATCAACGTGACTGTTCCATGTTCCGTCACGTTGAGCAAAAAACTCGCTGATAACAGGTTTACTTGTTAATGCAGATAAAGTGATAGGTGTGATGAATTCTTTGCCTGCGGGGGTAATCACAACTTGTACTTCCGCTCCCTTCTTAATAAGTCCGCGAATGAGTATAGCCGCTTTATAGGCGGCTATACTTCCGGTTATACCTAGTACGATTTTTTTTCCTTTCATACTCATTTCATCATTCCCGATTCACGTAGTCTGATTTTTGTCAGTACGTTTTTCGTGTTCAGCGTAAAATCACCGTTCAGTATCCAGCTGTAGTAGCCCGGATCTTTTTGTAACACTTCGCTGACAGACATTCCTTTGTATTTCCCAAAATTAAATACTTCCACGCCTTTGTCATCATAAACAATGCGTCCGGCGAAATCTACATTCTTGTTGAAACTTGAGTATTCGGCTAGAAATGCCATATCATTTTGCAGTTCTTCCGGATAGCGGTCCAATTGGGATTTCAGTACTTCGTATGTGGCGCGTGTGTCGGCTTCGGCTGTATGGGCATCTTCCAGATTCTTGCCGCAATAGAATTTATAGGCGGCAGACAGGGTACGCTGTTCCAGTTTGTGATAAATTACCTGCACGTCAATGAATTTTCGTTTCATCATGTCAATGTCTACTCCTGCGCGCAGGAACTCCTCAGCCAAAACCGGAATGTCGAAACGATTGGAATTGAAACCGGCCAGGTCACATCCCTCAATGTCCCGGGCTATCTCTTTTGCCACTTCCTTGAAGGTAGGGCAGTCTGCCACATCTGCGTCATAAATACCGTGGATAGCAGAGGATTGTTCGGGAATGTGCATTTCCGGATTGATACGCATGGTCTTCGTTTCTTCGTTGCCGTTTGGATACACCTTCAGATAGCATATTTCCACTATTCTGTCTGTGTTTATATTTGTTCCCGTTGTTTCCAAATCGAAAAAAACAATAGGATTCTTCAAGTTCAATTTCATTTTCAGCTTGTATTATATATTGTTTTTCCACCACATGGTGGCGTGTCGTTTTTAGTCGTTCAGCATCATAGGCATCAGCAGCATCAGCAGGTCTTCGTTCTCTTCCTGCTCTACAGGGACAATAACGCCCGCACGTGAAGGATCAGCCAGTTCGAAAAGTATTTCCTGTGCTGAGATATTGTTTAAAATATCAATCAGGAATGTTGATTTAAAGCCGATGCTCATGGGACTTCCTGTATATTGGCAAGTCAGTGTTTCTTCTGCTGAGGTGGAGAAATCAATGTCTTGTGCGGAGATCTGGATCTGATTTTCACTGAGGCGGAGTTTTATCAAACTGCTTGCTTGCGATGAGAATACAGATACACGGCGGAGCGCACTGATCAGCGTCATGCGGTCAATGGTGGCCTTGTGAGGATTATCCTGCGGAATTACTGAGTTATAGTTTGGATAGCGTCCTTCGATAAGACGGCATATCATACTGTAGTTTTCTAATGTAAACGTAGCGTTACGGTCGTCAAAATCAATTTGCACATCTCCTTGTTCTTTCGGTAACAGGTTCTTCAACAGGGTTGCCGGCTTCTTGGGCAGAATGAAAGCGGCTTTTTCATCGCCATGTGCCACAAATGTTTTATTGCGTACTAATTTGTGCCCGTCTGAGGCTACGAAAGTGATGTCTTCGGTAGTGATATCAAAATAAATACCATTCATTACCGGACGTAACTCATCATCGGCAGTAGCGAATAAAGAACGGTTGATACCAGCCAGCATCACCGGAGCGCCCATCGTTACGTGTACCGCATTTGCGCCTAATGCGGGAGCTTGTGGATATTCGTCGGCATTTTGTCCCATCAGGCTGTATTTACCATTCTGATATTGTACGGTGATTTCCAGGTTTTCAGTATTTACCAGGAAAGTAAGTGGTTGTTCGGGTATTTCTTTCAGGGCTTCGAGTATGGTTTTTGAAGAAACGGCAAAGCGTCCGTCACCGTCACTTTCATTTACTTCCAGTGAAGTGGACAGGGTCGTTTCGCTGTCAGAAGCAGTGAGAGACAGCGTTCCGTCAGTTAGTTCCATCAAAAAACAATCAAGAATAGGTAACGAATTTTTAGAGTTGATAACTCGGCTAATAGCTTGTAAATGACTGAATAATCCAGTACTTGAAACGATGAACTTCATAGTTTTATATTATTATATTTATATTCTATATCTCTACATTCATTTAACTGCCAAAGTTACGAAAAGATTATGGTTCAAGCGCAAAAAATGGCGAAAAAATTAGTTTACTCGCAAGGAAAAGTGTACTTTCGTGGCGAATTTAAATAACGTAATATGGAATTAGCAGGAAAAGTAATAGCAGTCCTCGAACCGAGAGGAGGAGTTTCAAAGACAGGAAATGAATGGAAAGTACAAGAATACGTAATTGAAACGCATGATCAATATCCTAAAAAAATGTGTTTTGACGTATTTGGAGCAGATAAGATAGCGCAATTTAATATTCAGGCAGGTGAAGAGTTGAATGTGTTTTTTGATGTGGATGCCCGCGAGTGGAATGGGCGTTGGTTCAACAGTATCCGTGCGTGGAAAGTAGAGCGTGTGGGTGCCCAGGGGCCTGTTGCGCCGGATGCTCCGTTTCCTCCCATGAATGCTGCTCCCGCTGCACCGGTAGATTTTGCCGCGACAGACGAGAAGGATGATTTGCCTTTCTAGGGGATAGAGGATTCCCATAAACATAAATAAGCCGGCAGGATCCGTGAAAAGGATTTTGCCGGCTTATTTTATATAGTCTGTTTTTATGGTCATTCTCAATCATGGTGTGAAGTGTTGATGGGATATTTGCGTTCCATGAATTTCCATTTATCATCCGGTGTGGTATGATTACGGTGGAGTAAATTAAACAGGCGGAAACTATATTGCTGTAGTTGCCGCCTGTTCTTTATTTGGTTAAATAAAAAAGTCTTAAAATGTAGTGTAGAAGATTTGCATTTTCAGCTTATTCTCAGGATTCGTTCCACCTTTTAACATAGCGCTTTCCATACCTAAGCTGTTGGATATTTCAACTATTTCATTGTTTGAATTGGATACTGCTTTGACAGGTATGATGACAACTCTGTTCCAGTCCGGATTTTTAGCGTCCCATTTTTTTCCGTCTTCTTCCTTTTCAGGATCTCCACCTGCTGCTGTTATGCCTTTTTTCCGTTCCTCAATGCAGTAAGTGATTAAGGGAGCGATGTTGGTAAAGGTGTATGTATTGTTACTGCTGCTATATGAACTTAAGAAAGAAGTCTTGTTATCGATAATCTTGTTTTCTTCAAAGAACGAGAACATATCTTTCTTTCTGACCATCAATACATATTGGGGGATGCCCATTTTGTATTTGGACTCTTTCTCGTTGTAGCGTGTGAACGATACATTTACACCATTTAGCGTATCTCTTTTATGTTCATTGTAAATCTCTGCAATGGGGAAAGTCGCTTCTGTAAAAATACCTGCCGGACTTTTGAGGTAAGTATGGTCCGGATCTTGGGCTAACTCTTCCAATCTGCTACCGTTACTGAAGTGGTTGGCTTGTATCACTTCCTTGGTTGCTCCAAAGAAATAGGACTTGTAAACCAACGAATCCCGCTTGCCGGAAGAACTTTCTATCAGGGCTTCAAAATTAAGATTCAGGCTTAAACCGTCAATGTATAAAATGGTTCCGTCGCCATGAGTACAGCGAATGTAAACTCCCTTTAATACATTCTTGATAAAACTTTCAGGAGTCTTGAAATACTCTTTGTTCTCCTTGTATTTGTTGAAGATGTGATCGCCTAATGAATTGGGCAATTTGATAGTCTGTATAATTGTTCTTTGCTTGACACCGCTGCTTGTGGTTGTAGTTTCATCTTTGCTTGTAGACGGACCTACTGCCGAATAGGCTTTTACAGCGATAGGCTTTCCTTTTTCGTTGTAATAATCTTTAGGATCCACACTGGTATAAAAAGTGCTTAGTTCTTTTTCAGGAATAACCTTGTCCAATGTGTCAACCTGTAAGCGCATGGCATTCAGTGAGTCGCCAAAGAAAGACCCGTATTGCAGACTTATATTTACTCCGATGACTTTGGTCAGCTCTTCTTCAAATTTGAAGTTGTCCATACAGGTGAACTGTGCTATAAAATCGGCAGTAAATTCTCCAAATTGCTCATCGGTATATCGTCCTAAATATGCAGTACTGGTACGTGCATAAACGGAGTCGGCCAACAGAGATTTGGTGGTAAACTCATAACTGTCTGTATTTGCCGGAATCTTATCTCCACCGGGAATAAGATCGGTCCCGATGCCGGTTGTTGAATCATCGCAACTATAAATCAGTGCTGCCAACAACAATGCGCATAAGTATTTGATTTTCATCTTTATTATTCTTAGTGAGTTATTTCTTTTCAAACTCCCATACTTTGTCATAGAACTCATTGAAAGCATCTACATAGGTATCGGCAGGCTGATAGTCGAGCACAGGCACACCCGATTCACGGGCGAACTTCATGACATTCTCATTCACTTTCTCGCTGTTTTGTATCACACCATCAGAGTAGGCAATGGCCAGTTTGCACAGTTCCTTGTAATTTGCCGGAGATTTGACGATGCTTTCCACATCATTCTTTTCAATGCCTTTCAGCATGAGTTTTTCAGTCAGATTACCTTCGCAGTTCGATTTGAATTCATCCTCAAACACCGAAAATACTACTTTTGAGTCTCTGAATGACGGCTCATCTTGATAAGCCTTCTTAATATAAAGGGGCACAAATGCACTCATCCATCCTTGACAATGGATAATGTCCGGACACCAGCGTAATTTCTTTACCGTTTCCAATACGCCGCGTGCATAAAAAATAGCACGTTCGTCATTGTCTTTGTATTCTACACCATTTTCGTCAGCTACCATTTGGCGGTGCTGGAAATAGTCGTCATTGTCAATGAAGTAAACCTGCATACGTGCAGCTTGGATAGATGCTACCTTGATAATCAGCGGGTGGTCCGTATCGTCTATGATTAAATTCATGCCGGACAGGCGGATGACTTCGTGTAATTGGTTTCTGCGCTCATTGACATTGCCCCATTTTGGCATAAAAGTTCTGATTTCTCTGCCTTTTTCCTGAATAGCCTGAGGAAGAAATCTTCCCATGTTTGCCATTTCGGATTCGGGAACGTAAGGGGTAATCTCTTGTGTAATAAATAAAACTTTATTTGCCTTCATCTTAACTTTTTGTTGCTCATAATCATTTTGCAAAGATATAAAAAAAATAGATGAGAGTGGCAAGAAACGAGGAATAATAATTCCTTATGATATGTTAAGTGGCTGGTAATTAGTGGTTAGTGATTGGCGGTTAATGGTCAATGCCTTGCGGAATTAGGTGAAAAATGGGAAAGAACAAGTGGCTGGCCGGTAGCTGAAGAGGGCTTATTGCGTCATATCTGCAAGGTATTAACCACTTATTACTAACCACTCATCATTAATTAAAATTCTTTTTTTCTTCGTTATCTCCCAAATAATGGTTTACTTTGCAGCCGTTTTAAATGAAACTACTCAAACAAAAGAGATAAAAAGATGAAGTTAGTTCAAACAATCAAAGAGCTTCAGTCAGAGCTGGATGCCCTGCGCAGTGAGGGAAAGACAATAGGTCTGGTGCCTACAATGGGTGCACTCCATGCCGGACACGCTTCGTTGGTGAAACGTGCTGTTGCAGAAAATGATGTAGTGGTGGTAAGTGATTTTGTAAATCCTACCCAGTTTAACGACAAAAATGACTTGGCAAAATATCCGCGTACATTGGATGCCGATTGTGAATTGTTGGAAAAAGTAGGAGCGGCTTTTGTTTTTGCTCCGTCTGTAGAAGAGATTTATCCTGAGCCTGATACCCGGCAGTTCAGTTATGCGCCGCTGGACACAGTGATGGAAGGCCGTTTCCGTCCAGGACATTTTAATGGAGTATGCCAGATAGTGAGCAAGCTGTTTATGATTGTAAACCCTACCCGTGCTTATTTCGGCGAGAAAGACTTCCAGCAATTGGCTATTATTCGTGAAATGGTGAAACAGATAGGGTTCAACGGACTGGAAATTGTAGGTTGTCCTATTGTGCGTGAGGAAGACGGGCTGGCATTGAGCAGCCGCAATGCACGGCTTTCTGCGGTGGAAAGAGAGTATGCGCTGAATATTTCGCAAACTTTATTTAAAAGTTGTACTTTTGCAAAATCTCATCCGGTCGCTGAGACTCAGAAGTTTGTAGAGGATGCGATTGCTGCCGCTCCGGGTTTGCGTTTGGAATATTTTGAAATAGTAGATGGCACTACGCTTCAGAAAATAACGGATTGGGAAGATACGGATTATGCAGTAGGTTGCATTACGGTATTTTGCGGAGAGGTACGTTTGATAGATAATATAAAATATAAGGGATAGTGATCGTTAACCATTAGAATTATGATGATTGAGGTATTAAAATCGAAACTGCATTGTGTCCGTGTAACGGAAGCCAATTTGAACTACATGGGTAGTATTACGATTGACGAGGACTTGATGGATGCCGCCAACATGATTGCCGGTGAGAAAGTGCACATTGTGGATAATAATAACGGCGAGAGGTTTGAAACTTATATTATTAAGGGTGAGCGCGGTTCGGGATGTATTTGTCTGAATGGGGCTGCTGCCAGGAAGGTACAGGTGGGTGACATTGTGATTATCATGTCATACGCCATGATGGATTTTGAGGAAGCTAAATCGTTCAAGCCGACGGTGGTTTTTCCCGATTCGGCGATGAACAAAATTGTATAACGATATTTTTGTTCGGTAATCCAAAAGCCCGGTAGACGTGAGTCTGATACGGGCTTTAATTTTTGTATCCGCAATCATAGGGCAATAAACCTTCTTTATTATCCGGTGGTATGATTGCGGATAATCTTTTATATAGATTTCTCCTTGATAAGTCCTGTCCGGTAAGCCACCAGCAATTTCTTTAAATCGTTAATCTGTGTCACCAGTTCCCGTCCTTTGTCAGTGTCCTTTACCATCATGCGTTGGGTGCTCATTTCTACTATCTGGGTGCTCGATTTGATATCCTGCCCTTCTTCAATGGCTTTTTGCATTGAGGTGAACGGTTCGTGCTGTACCAGTTGGAATCCGCGCGAATGGTATACCAGTGTATATCCGGCAATTCCGGTTTCCGAATGATACGCTTTAGAGAATCCTCCGTCTATGACCATCATCTTGCCGTTTGCTTTTATCGGATTCTCACCTTGGATGGTTTTTACGGGTACATGTCCGTTGATGATATGGCGGTGTGTTCCTATCACTCCGAACTCGTCCAGCAGCATATCACATACTTTTTCTTCATTGCGCAGGCTGTAATAGTGACCTTTTACTTCCTTGTGTAACTCTTTCTCTTTTAAAAAGTAACGTTCAAAAGTAGCCATTTTGTCTTTGTCGAAAGCAGGAGAGTCTTTGCCACACCACAAGTACCATACATAGTCTACGGCAAAGGGTCTGTCCTCGTTGTCTTCCTCAGCGAAGAAGGCGGTACGGATCAAGTGCCCTACCTTTTCCAGCAAGGCTTTTCCTTTGTACATTTTTCCGGCTATGGACACATCTTTCAGCGTACCGTCGGCATTCAGGGGTATGGAGGCGTGGAACAGCAGATTTGAGTTGCTCACCGTGTACATACATCCGTAACGGAACAGGCAGCGGATATGTTTTTTCAATTTCTCACTGCTGACAAACGAACGATGGAGTTTGTTCATAATCTCCCGTTCTTCGTCTGTCAGCTTATAAGGATCGGCAGGATTTACCGTAGGAAGAAAGCTGTCTTTCAGTTCATATTCTTTTCCATTGGGCATTGTGATAGTCTTACGCTCAAAATCTATACGGTGTAGCAGCATACGGTCGTCCATCTCGAAATCGGGGCGGCGCCTGATAATCTCTGCTTCCAGCTTGAACTGGATAACACTGATTGCTTTGTGCATCTGGCCTATCATGCGCAGTGTCTTGGCATTGTAAGTACAGTCTTCTTTCTCTACTTTCGGTCCGAATAGGGTGCAGGGATCGTCTGCGTATGTTTCCATGGCAAAGGTGGCCAAGGGCAGAAGGTTGATGCCATATCCATCCTCCAAGGCGGCAAGGTTGCCATAACGCATGGCCAGGCGTAGTACGTTTGCCATACAGCAGTCGTTGCCGGCTGCGGCTCCCATCCATAAAATGTCATGGTTTCCCCATTGTACATCGAAATTATGATAATCGCATAATATGTCCATAATGCGGTGGGGGGCGGGACCACGGTCGAATATATCACCCAGCACATGCAGTGTGTCTATGGTGAGCCGTTGGATGAGGTTGCATAAAGCAATGATAAAGTCATCGGCGCGGCGGGTAGAAATGATGGTGCTGATGATGACGTTAATATACGCCTGCTTGTTGGGAACCATTGAGTTTTCGTGCAACAATTCCTGAATGATATACGAGAATTCTTTGGGAAGTGATTTCCGCACTTTGGAACGGGTGTATTTGGAGGATACATTCTGGCATACACGTACCAACTGGTTCAACGTGATGACATACCAGTCGTCCAGGTCCGTTTCCACTGCTTTTACCAGATCCAGTTTTTGTTCCGGATAATAAATCAGCGTACATAGTTCTTTTTTTTCGTTCTCGCGCAGGGTATTCCCGAATATTTCATTTACTTTTCTTTTGATGGCCCCGGAAGCATTCCGCAATACATGCTGGAATGCCTCGTACTCTCCGTGCAGGTCGGCAAGGAAATGTTCTGTACCTTTAGGCAGATTCAGAATAGCTTCCAGGTTGATTATTTCCGTACTGGCATCGGCTATAGTGGGGAAACTATGCGACAGCAGTTGCAGGTATCGCATATCTTTCTGTATGGTTTCCGGGGTGATTGAATTATAAGCGTTCATGGCTGGAAATTATATAAAAAACATGAGTATTAATTGGGCTATAATGACCCGGCTGAACATGGACAGCGGATATACGGTGGCATAACTCACCGCCGGATTATCACCGGGTAACGTGTCATTGGCATAGTTCAATGCCATAGGGTTTGCCATGCTTCCACACAGCATACCACAGGTGCTTCCGAAGTCGAGGCGGGTCATGCGGAGGGCCACTAATGCCATGATGACTACCGGGATAAAGGTGATGGCGAAGCCTATAGCTATCCAGATGGCTCCTTCGGGGCGCATCACTGTCTCGAAGAAATGTGCACCTGCATCTAGTCCCAGGCAAGCCAGATAGAGGGATAACCCGATACCGCGCAGCATCAGGTTGGCACTCCGGGTGGTATAAGTGATGAGGTGGAAACGGGGACCAAAGCATCCGATAAGAATTCCTACTACGATAGGTCCGCCTGCCAGGCCTAATTTAACGGGAGTGCTGATGCCGGGGATGGCGATAGGGATGGAGCCTAGTATCAATCCCAGTACAATACCTATAAAAATGGCGGCAAGATTAGGATCCTTCAGCGTTTTAACCGCATTGCCTAATACTTTTTCCACATTCTCTATGGCTTTGGCTTCTCCCACCACGGTCAGCCGGTCGCCCAGTTGGAGGATCAGCCCCGGTGTGGCAAGTAGTTGTACCCCGCTGCGCATCACACGGCTGATGTTGATGCCATAGCTGTTGCGCAGACGTAAAGAGCCTAGTTTTTTCCCGTTTATTTCGGGGCGGCTGATAACGATATGTTTGGAAATCAATTGGCTGTCTATGGCATTCCAGTCGATGTCTTCTTTATTCCAATCCTGGCTTTCCTGTTCGCCGAAAAGAATCGTGAGCGAGGGAGCGTCCTTTTCGGTGGTGATAACCAGCAGACGGTCATTCTCTTTCAGGATTTTTTCTGAAGTGGGGATACTTACCGTGCCTTCCCGCCATAAACGGGAGATAACAAATTTAGGATAGCTTAATAAAGCTACTTCTTTTATGCTTTTATTGAAAATGGCGGGATTGTGCACTTTGAAGGTGGCAATGAATGTCTGATTGGTGTCCTCGTGTTCGTGAATGTCGATATCTGAGGGACGAACAAATAATTTGCGTACCAGCAACATGGCCAGAATAACACCTACCACTCCCAGCGGATAGGTTACGGCGCAACTTAACGCTGCGCCACTGGCGGGTTCCCCCATTTGTTTTAAAGTCTGTTGGGCGGCCCCCAAAGCGGGAGTATTGGTGGTGGCTCCACAAAGGATGCCTACCATATCGCTCATCGGTATGTCTCCCAGTTTGCTGAAAAGCACCGTCATGACCGTACCTGTCAGAATAACGCCCATGCCCAGCATATTGAGCTGTACACCGCCTTTACGGAATGAACTGAAAAAGCCGGGACCTACCTGCAATCCTAGTTCGTATACAAAAAGCACAAGACCGAAACTCTCGGCGTAATTCAGCATATTCGAGTCGATTGAGAATCCCAAGTGTCCGGCCAGAATACCGGCAAAAAAGACGAAGGTAACTCCCAATGAAATGCCAAACAGGTGGATCTTACCTAAACCGAGCCCCACAGCAATGATAATCGAGAGGATTACAACCGCCTGTAAAGGCGTGTGTTCAAAAAATAAGCTATTTAACCATTCCATATTGCAAAGATAGTACATTTTTAAGTTCTGCAAGCGATAAATAGGTATTTATGGATGGAACATGACTCATCTCGTTCTATAAATGATTCTTTTCCTCCAGCCACGCATCAATCAATTTTCTTGCCAGACTCAGCTTTTTGGGTATCTCCGGCAAATTGTCTTTGGTATAGAAAGCGCCGGCATTCAGTTCTTCTTGTTGTAATTTGATGTTTCCGCTTTCATAATCGGCGGTGAAGCCTATCATGATTCCGCTGGGATAAGGCCACGGCTGGCTGCCGAAATATTTCAGGTTTTTGATATGGAGTCCTGTTTCTTCCAGTACCTCGCGGTACACACACTCCTCCAAAGTCTCGCCCGGTTCAAGAAAGCCGGCTACCAAACCGTTGAAAGTTCCCCGGAAGTTGCGGGCGTGGACCAGCAGTATGCTGTCTCCCCGGCGTATCAATACAATGATGGCAGGAGAGATGCGCGGATAAATTTCTTGACGACATTGGGGGCATTTTTTAGCAATTGGAGAAATCTGTACGGTAGGCACGCCGCACATGGGGCAATAGCGGCTGTTCTTGTCCCAATTCAGTATCTGGAAGGCTTTGCCACCCACATTGTACTCTTCCCAAGGCAATACGTCGTATGAACTCCGGAGATCCATCATCAGGTGGCGGTCATTTTCGCAGCCGGGCACCGGGGCGTGTACGGAGAAAGTTTTGGCAGTGTGTCCCTCTATCTCTCCGATGGTGTGGATAGTGCTTCCCACCGGAACAGGCATGGGAGGCTCTGTTCCGAAAGGTATGGTGTACATTCCGTTCTTTTTCTCTATCAGCAGCTGATCCTTATAAAAAACGAACCACCCGCAGGTTTCTATATCTTCTTCCATATTCTTTTTTACCTTGTTGCAATTATTGATTCAATCCTTTCATAGTGAGCTGGATGCGCTTGCGCTCTAGGTCTATGCTCATCACTTTCACCCGTACATGCTGATGGATGCTGACTACGGTGGTGGGGTCGCTCACAAATTTGTCGGCCAGTTGTGATACGTGCACCAGACCCTTCTCTTTGATTCCTATATCTACAAAGCAACCGAAGTTGGTAATATTGTTCACAATGCCGGGCAGTTCCATTCCTTCAGTCAAATCCTCTATGGTCTTTACATTCTTGTCAAATTCAAAAACTTGGATTTGTTGCCGTGGGTCGCGTCCCGGCTTGTCCAATTCCTGTATGATGTCTGTCAGGGTGGGAAGCCCCACTGTCGGGGTGACATACTTCTTGATATCAATCCGGCTGCGTAGTTCTTTGCTCTTTATCAGTTCGTCCACGGTGCAGCTCAGGTCTTTGGCTATCTGCTCCACTATGGGATAGCTTTCGGGATGCACGGCCGAGTTGTCCAGCGGATTCTTCGCTTGTGGGATACGCAGGAACCCTGCGCATTGTTCAAACGCTTTCGCTCCCATCCGGGGTACTTTCAATAACTCCTTGCGTGAACTGAAGGGCCCGTTCTCGGTGCGGTAATCCACAATGTTTTGAGCCAAGGCAGGACCTAGCCCCGATATATAAGTCAGCAGATGACGGCTGGCGGTATTGAGGTTCACACCTACCAGGTTCACACAACTTTCCACCGTCTGGTCCAATGATTTCTTCAATAAAGTCTGGTCCACATCATGCTGGTATTGTCCCACTCCGATAGATTTGGCGTCTATTTTCACCAGTTCGGCCAGCGGATCCATCAATCGGCGGCCTATGGATACGGCTCCACGCACGGTCACGTCGTATTCAGGGAACTCGTCTCGGGCGGTTTTCGAGGCCGAGTAAATGGATGCTCCGTCCTCGCTTACTACAAATACTTGCAATTCACGGTCATAGCGTTGTGAAGTGATGAATTGTTCTGTCTCACGGCTGGCGGTGCCATTACCTATGGCGATTGCCTCTATCTGATATTGTTCTACCAATTTCACGATGCTGCGGGCTGCCTGTGAGTATTCACTCTTGGGCGGATGCGGATAAATGGTTTCATTGTGCAGCAAAGAGCCTTGGGCATCCAGACAGACTATTTTACATCCGGTACGGTAGCCGGGATCAACTCCCATGACCCGTTTCTGTCCTAAAGGGGGAGCCAGCAGAAGCTGTCTCAGGTTTCCGGCGAAGACGCGGATTGCCTCCTCGTCGGCTTTCTCCTTGCTCAAGGCTGAAAATTCGGTTTCGATGGAAGGCTTCAGAAGCCGCTTGTACGCATCACGTACTGCCTCGCCTACCTGGCGGCTGCATTCATTGTTGCCACGGACATACATTTGTTCCAGCCGTCCGGCGCACTCTTCGTCATCGGGGCTTATACTTACTTTCAACAGGCCTTCCGACTCTCCCCGGCGGATAGCCAGCAGACGGTGGGAGGAACAGCGTTTCAAAGGTTCGCTGAAATCGAAATAATCGCGGTATTTGGCGGCTTCTTCCTCTTTGCCTTTCACCACTTTGGAGGTGATGACGGCTTGTCGGGAAAATTGGTTGCGCAGTTGGTTGCGGGCACGCTCGTCCTCGCTCACTTGTTCGGCTATGATGTCGCGCGCGCCTTTCAGTGCATCCTCTTCGTCTTTCACATCTCCTTTCACAAAAGCGGGGAGACGGCTGTCCAGATGGTTTTCGCGTTGCAATAACAGTAAGGTGGCAAGCGGTTCCAGTCCTTTTTGCCGTGCCGCTTCGGCGCGGGTCTTACGTTTCGGCTTATAGGGCAGATATATGTCTTCCACTTCGGTGGCATCCCAACTTTGTTCAATGCGTTTGCGCAATTCTTCTGTTAGTTTGCCTTGTTCTTCTATGGTAGAAAGAATGGTTTCTTTTCGTTTGGCCAGTTCACACAACTTGTCATTTCTGTCTTTAATTTCGCCTATTTGTACTTCGTCCAGCCCTCCGGTTGCCTCTTTCCGGTATCGGCTTATGAAAGGGATGGTAGCTCCCCCGCCCAGTAGAGATAATGTATTGTCTACTTGATGTACGGAAACCTTCAGGGCTGCGGCAATCATTTTATTGAATAGTTCCATGTTTGTTGTTTTCTTTTGGGGGGCAAAGGTATAAAAAAGGTATGGGTTTATCGTATAAATCGGGTGTATTTCTGCAAAGAAAAAGAGTCGGTCCGATGCGTTTCCAGGGCTCACAAGGCTCAAGGCTCACTTATGCGGTATTTTAAACCTTGGTAGATGTGTAAATGTTTGTTTTACAGATTGTTTACTAAAACAAGACGTGCGGATTGAATATTATTCTTTGGTCTTTGGGAAGTTCAGGATTGTCTTGACTTTGTCTGTCGTTTTATGGAATTTGTGTTTGGTTTGACCAGGCTTGTTTTTTTGCCGGGTTTGATTCATAATAGGCCGGATCAATGGATATGGGGTGCTTCCGGATTTTTCACGATGCCCGGAATGACCAAGTGATGATGTCAATAGAAATTTCTTTTATTTATACATTTTGCTTTCCGGTAAATGTCGGATGTATCCGTGTGTGCCTGGGTGTCATTATATTATTCATTTATTTTTCAGAATATAGTCTTGTTTTCTTCTTTTTATTGTAATAAATTGAAAATCAGTGTATGTATGGGTTTCTTGAAGCTTGTTTTGGGCTTAAATACCGCTTAGGTGAGCCTTTGAGCCTTGAGCCTTGGAAGGCCTTGTGAAAAGACCTTGTCATTCCCTTCCAAAGACCTGTTCTTTGTATAAAAAGACCTTGACGTTTTTTTAAAAGAACCTTGTCTTTGACGCCAAACATCAGGACCTTTTTTTTAAATGTCTGGATCTTTTTCAAAAACAACAAGACCTTTTTTCAAAGGGAACGGGTACAAACGGACAGCCGGTCCGTCTCTTTTCCCAGATAGTGTAATAATTATGAAGAAACTGTTTATTTTACTTGTGTGCCTGTTGCCTGTGTTGGCACAAGCTCAAATGGAGACCTCTGTAGCCGGATTCATCCCTTTATCCGGTAGCGGAAGAATAGTATATAATTTCAATCCCGGATGGCGCTTTCATCGTGGAGACATAAAAGGCGCGGAAGCCGTACGTTTTGATGATACATCTTGGCAAGTAGTGTCTGCTCCGCATACTGTGGAACTGATGCCTGCCGAGGCAAGCGGTTGCCGTAACTATCAGGGTGTGGCATGGTACCGGAAACATTTTGTGATTCCTCAAGATATGAAAGGAAAAGAGGTGTCGCTTCATTTTGAGGGAGCTATGGGAAAACAGGTGATTTATTTAAATGGCAAGAGGGTGCAAGAGCACTTGGGAGGATACCTTCCTTTCACTGTGCAACTGACGGAACAGGGGGTACAGCCCGGAGACAGTTGCTTGCTGGCAGTGATGACGGATAATAGTGATGATAAGAATTTTCCTCCGGGAAAACGTCAATATACCTTGGATTTCGCTTATCATGGAGGAATTTACCGGGATGTGTGGATGATAGGAAAATCAAGTGTAGCTATTACAGATGCCTTGGAGGCCGATAAGGTGGCCGGAGGCGGAGTTTTTGTGCATTTTGACAATATAAGCGGGAAAAAAGCGGAAGTGTACGTGGATACGGAAGTGCATAACAGTGGAAAGCAGACGCGTACCGTAGCCGTGGAGACGGTTTTGGCGGATGCCGGCGATGTTCCCGTAAAACGGGTTTCGCAACAGGTGAAGCTGCAAGCAGGGGAATCGAAGACGGTGCGGCAACAGTTTGCAGTTCGCAATCCTAAGTTATGGTCTCCTGACTCGCCTTATTTGTATAGGATACAATCTCGTGTCAAAGCCGGACATGAAGTGTTGGATGGGGGAGTGACACGTGTGGGGATCCGCAAAGCGGAATTTAAAGGTAAGGATGGCTTTTGGTTGAATGGCAAGCCTTTTGGTCAATTGGTCGGCGCGAACCGTCATCAGGATTTTGCATACGTGGGTAATGCGCTGCCCAACAGCCAGCAATGGAGGGATGCCAAACGCTTGCGTGATGCAGGATGTACCATTATCCGTGTAGCTCATTATCCGCAAGATCCGGCATTCATGGATGCTTGTGACGAAATGGGGCTGTTTGTTATTGTGGCTACTCCGGGATGGCAATATTGGAATAAAAATCCGGAGTTCGCAAAGCTGGTACATCGGAATACCCGTGAGATGATACGCCGGGACCGCAATCATCCCAGTGTGCTGATGTGGGAGCCTATTTTGAATGAAACGCCTTATCCGCGCGATTTCGCACTGGAGGCATTACGGATTACACGGGAGGAGTTTCCTTATCCCGGACGCCCTGTAGCGGCAGCCGATGTTCATTCGAAAGGAGTGGCGGAAAACTATGATGTGGTGTACGGATGGCCGGGAGATGATGAGAAGGCAGACCGTCCGGAACAATGTATTTTTACTCGTGAGTTTGGCGAGAATGTGGATGACTGGTATGCACATAATAATAATAACCGTGCCAGCCGTAGCTGGGGGGAACGCCCGTTGCTGGTGCAGGCGTTGTCATTATCAAAGAGTTATGATGAAATGTACCGCACTACAGGACAGTTTATCGGTGGGGCGCAATGGCATCCTTTTGATCATCAGCGGGGGTATCATCCCGATCCGTATTTCGGGGGCATTTATGATGCGTTCCGGCAGCCTAAATACGCTTATTATGCTTTTCGCAGCCAGTCTGCCGCGACATTGAAGCATCCTGTAGCGGAATGTGGCCCTATGGTGTTTATCGCCCATGAGATGTCTCCTTTCTCGGATGCCGATGTGGTGGTGTTCAGTAATTGTGATTCGGTTCGTCTCTCTGTCTATGACGATACTGAGAGCTGGACGCTTCCGGTAGTTCATGCGCAGGGACATATGCCTAATGCCCCGGTGATATTCAAGGATGTATGGGATTTCTGGGAAGCACGCGAGTATAGTTATAAGCAAAAAAACTGGCAGAAAGTAAATATGGTGGCAGAGGGAATTATAGACGGTAAAGTGGTTTGCACTTATAAGCGGATGCCGTCACGTCGCAGCACGAAGTTGCGTATGTATGTGGATACGGAAGGAAAACAATTGGTGGCAGACGGTTCGGATTTTATCGTAGTGGTGGCCGAAGTGACGGATGATAGCGGTAATGTGCGCCGTCTGGCCAAAGAAAATATCGTATTTACTGTAGAAGGTGAAGGACGAATTATAGGGGATGCCTCTATCAATGCCAATCCGCGCACGGTGGAGTTTGGCTCTGCTCCCGTATTGATCCGTTCTACCCGCAAGCCCGGCAAAATAAAGGTGAAGGCCCATGTGCAGTTTGAAGGAACGAATGCGCCGGTTGCTACGGAAATAGAATTAGAAAGTATTCCGTCAGAACTGCCTTTCTGTTATACGGAGGAGGAGACGGATTCTCAATCAGTCGGAGCAGGACTAGCCGGAAGCCCTGTTAGAACAGAAAGAATGGCGGGGAAAGTTGTGCTGACAGAAGAGGAAAGGCAAAAAGTATTGATGGAGGTGGAGAGACAGCAAACTGAATTCGGTACGGAGAAGTAATATAGATAGAACGCGGATTTATCTCGTTCCAATCTAACCAATAATTGGTATTTAACTAATTTCAATTTAAGTACCAACGGATTTTTTTCTTATCTTTGACCTCGGTTTGAAGAAAACTAAATACTTATGAAGAAATATATACTTATTATACTTTGTTGCCTGACAAGCTTTCCTCTGTGGTCATATAATGTGAATATGATTGTGGAACATTATTCTGTAGATCAAGGGCTTCCTAATAATACGGTAAACTGTACCTTGAAAGACAGAGATGGCTTTATCTGGTTCGGAACCTGGTATGGCTTATGTTGTTTCGATGGAGTGAAGTTTAAAACATTCAATAAACAGGAGCACGATTCGGATGTGCCGCCACGTAAGATCCAGCGCATAGTCGAGGATAAAAACGGGTATATATGGGTAAAGACCATTGACCGTAAGTTATATGTCTTCAATAAAGTGACCGAATGTTTTCATGCTGTTTATGATGACATGAAGAACTATTCGGAGAATATCCAGGTGATAAAATTACAAAATACGGCCGAGGGGGATGTGTTGTTGCTGACTAAAGATAAAAATCTGTTATTGGCCGGGGTAGATGAAAAAGGGCAGGTAACTATCAAGATTCTGTTCGACTCTCGGAACGAGATAAACAAGCATGATTATACACTGAAACACCATGTCCTGTGTGAGACGGAGGAATATATCAGTTGGATAGGAACTGATTATAAGGTAGCCGCCGTGCATAAAGGATCGGAATTGGCATCCCGGCCTGCCGATTTTATAACCAGTAAGATTAATTCCGGTGACAAGGATAGTTTTACCAGTTTTTTTGAGGATGGCAGGAAGGTATGGGTCGGAGATCGTGCGGGTATTTTTTACAGTATCGATGTGAGGACCGGTTTGGTAAACCGGTATGTACTTTCCGAAATAAAAGGTGCGATCAGCAATTTGCTGGTTACTCCGGCAGGTTATGTCTATCTCAGTGTGGCCGGACAAGGCACATACGAATATGATTTGGCTGAGCGCAGGTTGCAAAAGATAAATACTGAAATGAATGACGCTATGGTAACTCATGCATTCATAGACCAGTATGATAAAATATGGTTTCACGAAAATGAGAAGGCGCTGATTTATTATGATCCGTTGAACCATACTGCAAAACGGTTTCCGTTTACCATGTTCGGCAAGATAACCACCCTGTATTCGGAAGATGCCGGCGAAAGAGGGCTTTTTTTCCTGTCTCCGGCAGGAGAGGCCTGGTTGTTCGACAGGGAACATGCGGAGATGGTTTATATCAATAAATTGAAACAACTTTCTAATGATAGGGCAAATCAGCAGTTTTATCATCTGATGTTGGATAATGACGGGGTATTGTGGCTTTCCTCTGCCGATGAAGGGGTGTATTGCATGAATTTCCCCAAGAAGCAATTCAATCTGCTTTCGTTGTCTCCGCAATCAGCCGGTCAGGAAAATTATGCGACAGGGGTAAGAGCCCTTTTCCAATCAAAAAGTGGCGATATCTGGGTGGGCACCCGTTGGCAGAGTGTTTATCGGATGGACCGGAACGGTGTAACCAAACATGTTTTTTCGACAGGTGACGAGCATATAGGTAATGTATATCACATCATGGAAGACGACAAAGGAAACCTTTGGTTCTCTACCAAAGGCGACGGATTGGTGAAAGCTGTTCCTGATGAGAAAACTGCAGGTGGTTTCCGTTTTAAACGTTATCTGCATAATTTGTCTGATTTGTCGTCAATCAGCGGGAATGATGTGTATTTCACTTATCAGGATGAAAAGAAACGTATCTGGGTGGGTACTTTGGACGGAGGATTGAATCTGCTTTGTGAGGAAAATGGGGAAGTCACTTTTAAGAATAAATATAACGGATTCAAGAATTATCCTACGTATGGCCTTTATATGGAAGTGAGGAATATGATAGAGGATAATGACGGGCGTATGTGGGTAGGTACGATGGACGGGCTGATGTCTTTTAAAAACAACTTTGCCTCAGTGGAGCAGATTGATTTTGAAACCTACCGTGGTGCCAACCGGGTAAATTATGCCGATAGCGATGTGTACGCGCTTTATAAAGACGAGTTCTCTCAGATATGGGTATGCGTGTTTGGTGGAGGATTGAGCAAATTGTCGGGATATGATGAGGAAACGCATAAGCTTTCATTTAAATCGTATGGCTGGGAAGACGGATTGAATAATGATGTGGTGATGTCTATTATAGAAGATGATAACGGTTTCCTTTGGCTTGCTACGGAAAAAGGACTCTCTTGTTTTGACAGGGCGACAAGCCAGGTGCGTAACTATGACAAATACGATGGCTTTCCCCCGGTTGTGATGGAAGAAAGCACCACATTGAAAACGCTGGACGGGGAACTTTGGCTGGGGTGTAAAGAGGGTATCTTGACCTTTTCTCCCGATAAACTGGAAACGCAAAGATTTGATTATAACACATTTATTGTAGGATGTCAGATATCAAACCGGGACATACGCAGCTATACGGACCATCCTATTATTGACCGGTCCATTACCTATACAGACAGGATTACATTGAATCATAACCAGTCCATGTTTACTTTAGAGTTTGCGGCGTTGAACTATAATAATCAGAACCGTGTGTCTTACAAATATATTTTGGAAGGATATGAAAAAGAATGGCACTATAACGGGAAGAACCGTATAGCGTCCTATACCAATGTTCCTCCCGGCAAGTATCTTTTCAGAGTACAGACACTGGATGAGGCAAATCCCGGTTTGGAATCTTTCCGTGAGTTGACCGTTGTCATTCTGCCGCCTTGGTGGGCCAGTTGGTGGGCGTATGTTATCTATATGATTATAGCCGTAGCCTTATTGCTGGTGGCTATAAAATTATCTCTTTTCATGATTAAGGTGAAGAATGATGTGTATATCGAACAAAAATTGTCCGAATTGAAAATCAAGTTCTTTACCAATATCTCGCATGAGTTGCGTACTCCGCTGACTCTGATCCAAGGGCCTATTCAGGAGTTGAAAGAGAAAGAAAAACTATCTCAGAAAGGAATGCAATACGTGGATCTGATGGAAAAGAATACCAAACAGATGCTGCAACTGGTCAATCAGATATTGGATTTCCGTAAAATACAGAACGGAAAAATGCGTCTGCATGTGTCGTTGTTCAACCTGAATGAGATGGTAGACTCTTTTGAGAAAGAATTCAGGGTGATGGCCGAAGAAAATGAAGTCAGCTTCACGTTCCAGCTGGCCGGTGAGGATATCATGGTATGGGCGGATAAGGAGAAAGTGGCCATCGTGATCCGCAACATAATCTCCAATGCGTTCAAGTTCACTCCTGCCGGGGGGAATATTTATGTCACGATGGGAGTGTCGGATGATGACAAGCATTGTTATGTACGGGTGGAAGATAGCGGTGTGGGGATTCCCCAAAGCAAGCTTTCCGAAATCTTCGAGCGTTTCTCGCAGGCTGACAATGCACGTGGCGCTTATTATCAGGGAACGGGCATCGGATTGGCTTTATCTAAGGAAATTATCAGTCTGCATCATGGGGAAATCTATGCAGAGAGCCCTGAAGGGAAAGGGGCAGTCTTTACCATTGAATTGCAACTGGGTAAGGAGCATTACAAACCGTCGGAAGTCGATTTTTATATGGGCGGGGAAACGGTGAGTGTTCCTGAAACTGAATCTGTTTCTGCTTCTGCCGGCAAGGAAAGCGAGGAGGAGAAAGAACAGCCTGTCGATTCGTCTTTGCCTACCGTGCTGATTGTGGAAGATAATAAGGATTTATGTAATATGTTGAAGTTGCAATTGGAAGATAAATTCAATATTTATATGGCCAATGATGGTGTGGAGGGGCTGAAGAAAGTACATCTCTATCATCCCGACATGGTAGTCACCGACCAGATGATGCCGAATATGGATGGAATAGAGATGTTGCAACGCATCCGTAAAGATTTCCAAATCAGTCATATTCCGGTGATTATCCTGACGGCGAAAGGTAATGATGAAGCGAAGACCAAAGCGATAAGCATGGGAGCGAATGCCTATATCATCAAACCTTTCAGCAAAGACTATTTGGTGGCACGTATCGAACAGTTGCTGAATGAACGTAAATTGTTCCGTGAACGTGTATGGCAGCAGCCCGAAGAACATAAGGAGGAACAGGATACATACGAACAGTTCCTAGTGAAGAAAGATGTGCAGTTCATTGAAAAGATTCATCAGGTTATAGAAGAGAATTTGGATAATAGTGATTTTAATATAGATACTATAGCATCAACTATCGGGCTGAGTCGCTCGGCTTTCTTTAAGAAGTTAAAGAGTCTGACCGGGTTTGCTCCGGTGGATTTAGTGAAAGAAATTCGTCTGAATAAATCAATAGAGTTGATTAAAAATTCGGATATGAGTATTTCAGAAATAGCTTTTGCCGTAGGCTTCAAGGATTCCGGTTATTTCAGTAAATGTTTTCGTAAGAAATATGATCAGACTCCGAGGGAATATATGAATGAATGGCGTAAAGGTTGATTTCTTGATCTTATAAAGCAGGAATCCCGTAAACAGATGCAAGCGAGCATTGTGTTTGCGGGATTGTCTTGTTTATTCACTAAATTATTTTTGGACTTTATTAAGATTTAGTGATTACATACTTTTTTGTGATTCGTCTTAATTCTAAACAATAACTAGATTATGATGAATGTGAAAAAAATTATCAGTTTAATTATGCTCCTGTTTATGTTACTGCCTTTGGGAGCACAGAATTCAGAGGGAAAACAACGCTATAAAATAGCTGCGTGTGACTGGATGATGCTAAAACGCCAGAAGATCGGTTCTTTTCAATTAATGAAGGAACTAGGAGGTGATGGCATAGAAATGGACATGGGAGGCTTGGGAAAACGGGATACTTTTGATAATAAGTTCCACCAACCCCATTTCTGTAAATTATTTAAAGAAACAGCACAGGAACAACATATTGAAGTCCCTTCTGTGGCGATGTCCGGATTCTTTGGACAATCTTTCTTGACTCATCATAATTATAAAGCTTTAGTGCAGGATTGTTTGAATACGATGAAGGTGATGGGGGCCCAAGTAGCTTTCCTTCCGTTAGGTGGTATAAAAGAGGACTGGACAGTAGCGGGTGATGCACGTCAGGAGTTGGTAAGCCGTTTGCACGAAGTGGGAGAAATGGCAGTGAAAGATGGAGTAGTGATAGGTATCCGTACTTCTTTGGACGCTGGAGAGGATATAAAACTGTTGAAAGAAATTAATTCGAAAGGTATAAAGATTTATTATAGTTTTCAAAATGCGTTGGAAAATGGACGCGACCTCTGTAAAGAGTTGAAAAAACTGGGAAAGGATCGGATTTGTCAGATACATTGTACGGATACAGACGGGGTTACTCTTCCTTATAATACCCGTCTGGATATGAATGCCGTAAAGCATACCCTTGATAAGATGGGGTGGAGCGGATGGCTGGTCATTGAACGGTCACGGAATAAGGATGAAGTCCGGAATGTAAAGAAAAACTTCGGGACGAATGTCGCTTATCTGAAACAGATATTTCAACAAGAAAAATAAGATAATATTTTAATTTTAAAAAAGATTCTATGGAGAATGAAAATGCATTTCTTCAGAAGCTGGACAAGATTGGCAACTTGACACAAGTGGTCTGTCTCAGTCTGTTTCTGACAGGAGTTTCTGTTCAGGGAGTATCCGCTGAGACAGGATTCCCTATATCCCAGTCGGTGCAACAGACTAAAACTGTCACCGGACAGGTGGTTGATGAAACTGGTGAACCGGTGATTGGTGCCAGTGTGGTGGTGGAAGGAACTACAAACGGTACCATTACTGATTTTGACGGAAAATTTGCTTTGCAAGTCCCTTCGGGCAAGAAGGTTGTCATTTCATTTGTGGGGTATGTGCCGCAAACGATTGCTCCGAAACAAGGAAAAGACTTTAGAGTGGTGCTGAAGGAAGATTCCAAAATTCTGGATGAGGTGGTCATTGTTGGTTACGGTACTCAAAAGGCTAAAAATGTTACTGGTGCAATCTCTACTGTAAATCCAAAAGAAATAGAAGATTTGCCAGTAGGAAATTTGGGAGCGGCTTTACAAGGCATGGTGACAGGTTTGAGTGTTAGTGGTGGCCAGACTCGTCCTGGTGCTGCTGCTAGTTTATCGATTCGTCAGCCAATGACTTTGTCTAAAGATGGTGGAGATACAAATCCTATTTATGTTGTTGATGATTTTATTGTGGATGCAACAACATTTAATAACTTGGATCCTAGTGAGGTGGAAAATATATCAGTATTGAAAGATGCTGCAGCTTCTGTTTATGGTGCTCGTGGTGGACAAGGTGCCATATTGGTGAAAACCAAGCGTGGCAAAGAAGGTGATCCTCGTATATCCTATAGTGGGCAATTTGGCTATAATGATGAAATAGCTCGTCCCAAAATGATGGATTCATATCATTATGGATTGTTCTATAATGCTATTGCTGCTGCTAATGGCAATGATGAGATAAAAAATCATAAAACAGACCTTTTCCAAGCTGACGAGTTAGAAGCGATGCGTAATATAAATTATGATTGGTTGGATGATGCTTGGAAAGGTGCTTTTAGTATGAAGCATAATCTTAATTTAAGTGGTGGAACACAAAAAGCAACTTATTTTGCTGGTGTTTCATATTATACTCAAAGTGGTAATTTGGGAACCTTGGACTATGAACGTTGGAATTATCGTGCTGGTGTGGATGTTAAACTGGCATCTCATTTTAAAGTAGGTTTGCAAGCTTCGGGAGATTATGGAAAAAATGAAAAGACCTTTAATAAGGTCGGAGGGGAAAACGATGAAAATGACTATAATACATTATTATTGACACCTCGCTATATTCCGGCATATATAGATGGCTTGCCGTTATTACGTTATGGATTTTCCAACAGTCAGCAAAATAACATCCAGCAATATAATTATTATGCATTAGAAGAGTTAGGTAATATATCAAAGAATGATCCTCAAAATATGCGTTTGAATGCTTCTGTGGAATATGACTTTGACTGGAATAAAACACTGAAAGGACTTAAACTGAAAATGTCTTATTCTAAAAGTATAAGTACAGATAAAAATAGTCGTGTCGGTTCCAAATATACTGCTTATTCTTTCAAAACACGTGGGGGATCAGGTAATCACTTATATATAGGTGATGATTTGACTAATGAATCTAATTTGCAAGAAACAACAGTTAAAAATGGAAATCAGATTTGGAGGACCATGAATCGTACGGATAGCTACCAGTTGAACTTTGTTGCAAACTATAATCGTACTTTTGGCAAACATACGATAGGAGCTTTGTTTTCTGTTGAACGCTCAGAAAGGAATTATGAGTATGTACGCTATTATAGGGAAGATCCGTTAGAAGTAAATAATGGTGAATGGAATACGGCAACAGGCAAAATGGATGGATTGACAGAACGTTCTGAGTCTGGATTGTTGTCTTATATTGGGCGTGTGAACTATTCATATAATGATCGTTATATGATGGAATTCCTTGTTCGTTCAGATGCCTCTACTAAATTTGCACCTAGTAATTACTGGGGGGTATTCCCTTCTTTATCATTGGGTTGGGTGGTATCTGAAGAAAATTGGTTTAAAGAAAAAATACAATGGCTTGAATATTTGAAAGTCAGAGGTTCGGTAGGTATGCTAGGTAAGGATAACACTAAAGCATGGTTGTGGCGTCAGAATTACTCATATCAGGCAAATAAAGGAGCTGTTTTTGGTACAAATGAGCAAAACCCTGTAGGTATGGGATTGAAAATGGGTGCGGCTCCTAATGCTGATGTTCATTGGGATAAAAGTTATAAATTCAATTTCGGTATTGATACTAGATTTTTGAATGGTAGATTGTCATTTGGTTTAGATGCGTATTTGGATAAGAATACAGAAATGTTAGTTCAAAGAGACGGATTGGTTCCTGTGACCATTGGTGGCGCATTGGCAGCTGAAAATTATGATGCCATAGATGCTTATGGCGTGGAACTTTCTTTTGGATGGAGAGATAGAGTAGGTGATATTAACTATTTTGTAAAATTGAATACAGCATTTACAGGTACTAAATACCGTAAACACGATTGGCCGGATATTATAGGTCTGGGTGATATATATAAAGGTGGTCCGACTGATATGGGTAAGTGGGGATACGATTGTATAGGTATGTTCCGTACCCAACAAGAGATTGATGAGTTTGTGACAAAAAATAATGTCACAAAATATATGGGACTGAATCCTGAACAAATAAAGCCCGGTATGTTGATTTATCGTGATGTTAGAGGTAAACAGAATCCTGATGGAAGTTGGGAGGCAGCTGATGGTATTATTGATTCAAACGATAGAATACGTTTGAGTAAGAAAAATAGTAATCCTTATGGATTTAGCTTAAACTTTGGTGGTGACTGGAAAGGTTTAAGTTTAAGTGCACAACTTAGTGCCTCGTGGGGTGGATGGGCTGAAATACCGTCTGCTGCAAGAGATATGAGTACTAAGAAACTGAATTATATAAATGCTCCTGTATTTTGGAATGATGTGTTTGTTCCGGAAGATGTAGTTGATGATCAAGGTAATATTGTTGCATATCAGAATCTTGATGCCAAATATCCTAATATGGGCTTTTCTGTGAATAATGAAACTTCTAATTTTTGGAGGGTCAATTCATTACGTATGACTTTAAAGACATTGACGATAGGGTATAAATTACCATCCGATTGGGTGAAGAAGATAAATATTGAGGGATGCCGTTTTACTTTGACTGGTACTAATTTATTAAGTTTCTTTAATCCGTATCCGGAGAATTTTTGTGATCCGTTGAGTGTGTATGGGGCTTATCCTACTTTGAGAAATGTTTCGTTAGGTGTTAATATTTCATTCTGATTAAAAATATGAAAAAGATATTGAGATATGCTTTTTTTGCAATGGCATTGGCTGCTATGACTTCATGTAGTGACCAGTTTCTGCAAGATAAAAAAGATTATAATGGTTTTAATGAAGAAATCTATGATGATATAGCATTAGCTACTGGAAAAGTTGATTTTGTTTATGGTCTTTGTTTGCCAACAACTGCATCGGGAGTTGGTCATTCTAACCCTTGTACAGGACGTGCCGATGCTTTTTCTCAATCGACAGAAGAATACGCAGGTTCTACTACTTTTACTCAGTTGGCTGAAATTTTGAGTTCGAATGTTCCTGACTATTTTTATAATAAAAATACGGATGGACCATGGTCACGTATACGTGAATGTAATATTTTTCTGGATAATATTGACAAAGGGGCATTAGGAGAGGCAGATAGAAACAAGTTGAAAGGACAGATTTATTTTTGGCGGGCTTGGATTTATACTCGGTTGGTTATGATGTATGGTGGAGTTCCTATTGTAACTACGGCTCAAAATGCTATTTTAGGTGATGGATCTTCTAAAGATGAACTGGAAGTGCAGCGTAGTTCAACGGCTGATTGTATTGATTTCATTTGCGAAGATTTGGATAAGGCCATAGCCATGTTACCAGGAAAATGGGACAATAGTAATTGGGGACGTATCACTTCAGGTGCGGCAGCAGCGTTAAAGGGACGTTTATTATTAGCCTATGCTAGCCCACTATTCAATCGTAATGATGATCAGGTAAGATGGCAGGCTGCTTATGATGCTAATAAAGCTGCTTATGATTTGTTAATCCAGAATGGATTTGGATTGGCTGATGGAAAAGGCAACCGTGCTGAAAACTGGGAAAAAATGTTCTGCCAGATTCAAAGTAGTGAGGCGGTAATGGTCACTTTGTTCAATACTTTGACTAATGATTATAAAAAGAACAATAGTTGGGAGCAGATGGCTCGTCCTAAAGAGCTCTTAGGAGGTGGTGGAATGGCCGCTACAGCTGAAATGGTTGATTTGTTTCCAATGGCAGATGGTAAGAAACCGGGGGAAAGTGTATTTGAATATGATGAACTGAAATTCTATAAGAACAGGGATCCTCGTTTTTACCGTACGTTTGCTTTTAATGGAGTAGTTTGGCCTTATAAGATGGACAATGGTTATACATTGTGGAATTATCAATGGTATAAAGATGAAGATTCTTTTGAAAGTGGGAAACCTGGTAATTCTGCTCAATATTCAGGGGATGTCAATTCTGGTATATTTGTGCGTAAACGTACAAATCCTGAGGCACAATGGGATAATGCAAATAAATTCAATTTAAGTGCTACTCCATATATGGAAATTCGTTTTGCCGAGGTCGTTTTGAATTTAGCCGAATCGGCTTGTGGTATTGGTAAGAAAGATGATGCTGTTGAATTGTTGAAGGATATTCGTGAAAGAGTAGGTTATACAGGTGATTGTGGATTGGCGGTTGCTGAGTTAAAAGCAGATCGTGATAAGTTGTTTTCTGCTATATTGTATGAGCGTCAGATAGAATTGGCTTATGAAGGAAAACGCTTTGATGATATGCGTCGTTGGATGTTGTGGAATGATGATTTTGGAACATGTACCCGACTAGGCGTGGAGCCTCTGAATGGAAAACGTCGTCATGGCATGTTCTTAGCGGTGAAGCCATCTGTGTATACCGAAACAAAAGCAGGACAGGATTATGATGTTTTTAATCCTGATAGTAAAGCTTATGACGCTTCAAAGGTTACTCGTGCTGGTATCGGTTTGGATCCTAGTTCTTCAGATGAGGAATTTATGTTGCAAATTGAAAAATTGGATAAATTCTATGACACAAATTTGGTACGGCATGAAAATGATCAGATAGATGGTACTTCTACACCACGTTTTGAAATTACTTTTTTGAATAAATATTATTTTATAGGTCTGAAAGAAAGTGTAATGAAACAATCTCCTTATTTATATCAGAATATGAATTGGGAGGATTATTATGGTAGTGAAGGAACATTTGATCCTTTGAAGTAAAAAGAAAAAATGAATGAAAGTGGTTAGAAATAGGCGAATGTTTCTTTCCGATATTTTATTCGGATTTTGAGAATTATTGGTGTCCACAGAGCTTCTTTGTTGATAATGAAATAGTATAGCTCTGTGGATACTGATTATTAAACAATAAATTAATATTATGAAAAAAAATAAAGAATGGATTTTCTTTGCTTTGGTTAGTTTGTTTTCATTCTCGTCTTGTATTCAAGATGAGATATTGCAAAGTGAGGAGCAAGAAGAAAAGTATATAAGGATAAATGTACCCAAATTAGAAAAAGGAACAGTTTCTGATTTAGCCATTGGCTCTCGAAGTATTCTATACAATGATCCAGGTTTTTCCCAACAATGGGGGTTGTCAAATTCTAATAATATTGACGTTAATGCTTTAAAAGCATGGGATTGGGCAGATGGTAAAAAAATAAAAGTAGCCATTATAGACACAGGAGTTGATAAAACGCATCCGGATTTAAGTAATAATATATCATCGTTAAGTTATGATGCGATGACTGGTACTTCACCTAGTAGAATTTATGATAAGCATGGGACGTGTTGTGCTGGAGTTATAGGTGCTGTACGTAATAATGGAATAGGTATTGTTGGAATAGCACCTAACGTTGAAATAATGCCTATTAGTTTAGACCTTGACGGGAGTGTGAAATACTCTCAAATGGTGAATGCTATAAATTGGGCGTGGCAAAATGGAGCAGATGTGATTAATATGTCTTTGACATGTGATCCTGATGATAAAATGACTGATGCAATAAAAAATGCTTTGACAAAAGGACGAAATGGGAAAGGGTGTGTTGTTGTTGCCGCTAGTGGTAATCAAGGACAATCTAGTGTGGGATATCCTGCAAATATTGAAGGGGTAATAGCTGTTGGATCTATTGACAGAAATGGTGTGCATGCTTCCGATGCAAATTATGGAAAAAATCTGGATTTTGTTGCGCCGGGAGTAAATGTATTGACAACAATATTAAATGGGGAATATGATGTTTTGAGTGGAACTTCTTTGGCTGCACCTATGATTTCAGGTATTGCGGCATTATTACTATCTTTAGATCCTGAAGCTACAGTCTCTAAAGTGTATTGGAATATGGTTAATGCTTGTAGGGAATTACCCCAAAATACTCATGATAAAATAGGACATGGCTTGGTTGATGCTTATTTGGCTTTGATGATGAATAAGCTTAGTGAAGTTAAAGAAGAAATTTACGGAAGTCATTTTAAGGATTCTTGTCCCATTTCTTATAGTGTTCCTGAACCATTTGATATGGAATGGGTAGTTACATCAAATTATGTCGAACCATCTTTAAGTGATGAGGATACTACAGTAACTAAGGTTGTTAGGACTTATAAAGGACAGCATATTGAAATTCTTAATACTAAGAAAGGTGCAGGAATAAGATATGATGTGGAAGGATATGTTGTAGATAAGTTTGGTCAAACATTGAAAACGCTTAAGACTTACTTTACTAGTGGACCTCCTAGTCCGATGACTGGAACATTACAATGGCAAGCGTCTTCAACTATAGGGGATCATTATATTGATTGGGAAACTGGAGGAAATTTTGATAGTCAATATCCTACTTATGATATGAATTACTCTTATGAGCCATTTGTAAATAGATATGATAATATTGAAAATAATCCTCAGTATGCTGTAAGAATAGAAGAAAAGTCTTTTGCGGAAATTGAAGATTTCAAGGTGGATTGTTCTTGTTATAGGATTAATTTTAGGAGAGCTTCTGGGTTTATGACGGATACTTTTATATGGATAACTACAGATGAGGGAGAAGGACGTCCATTTCGTATTCAGGTTTTTGTTGAATAATAAATATCTTTAAAATAAAGATGTCAAATACATTAGAATTGTAATATTCTTATTACTCTTTATCGAAAAGTGTTAACGTGTGTGCGTTTCGTACAATTGTGATATATGAGTCAATATAGGTAGGGAGCAACTTGTAGCAAATTTCTCTGAATTTTGTAACAAGACTCAAAGAAACTTCTCATAAGTTTTTTCGCATATTTCTGAATACGTTTTAGAAGCGCGAATAAGAAGAGAGAAAATGTGAACTTTTTTGAGTACATATCCCCGAAAGGCACGTCTTGAAAAAGATAATTGTTAAGAAAAAGAGAACGGAATATAAATTCCAACTTACTTATAGCACAGATATAATTTTTTAAGAATAAAGTATGAAAAGAAAATTGTTTTTAGGACTGTGTATGGCTACTTTTATTGTTCCTGTAGCAAGAGCTCAGTATCCCCAGTTGACTGAGGAGGCGAAGCAAGCCTACCAGAAAATGATGAGTGAAGAACGTCGCCGCTCTGACGAAGCCTGGGCAAAAGCATTGCCTGTTGTACAGAAAGAAGCGAGAGAAGGTCGTCCGTATATTTCGTGGGCTTCCCGTCCATACGATTTGCCGCAGGCACGAATTCCTGCTTTCCCCGGTGCTGAAGGAGGAGGTATGTACAGTTTCGGCGGTCGTGGCGGTAAGGTGATTACCGTGACTAATTTGAATGATCGTGGTCCCGGTTCTTTCCGTGAGGCTTGTGAGACAGGTGGAGCACGTATCATTGTCTTCAATGTTTCAGGTATTATTAAATTGGAATCTCCCATTATCGTCCGGGCTCCATACGTCACTATTGCAGGACAGACAGCTCCGGGTGACGGGGTATGTATTGCCGGAGAGTCTTTTTGGGTAGACACGCATGATGTAGTGGTACGCCACATGCGTTTCCGCCGTGGCGAAACAAAAGTCTGGCATCGTGACGATTCTTTCGGAGGCAACCCGATTGGAAATATCATGATTGACCATTGCTCTTGTACTTGGGGATTGGATGAGAACATCTCTTTCTATCGCCATATGTACGATCCCAGCGAAGGACAATATGAATCAAAAGATCTGAAACTGCCTACCGTAAATGTTACCATACAGAATACTATCTCGGCAAAAGCACTGGATACTTACAATCATGCATTCGGCAGTACGTTAGGGGGTGAGAATTGTGCATTTGTGCGTAACCTGTGGGCAAGTAATTCGGGACGTAATCCTTCCATCGGTTGGAATGGTGTTTTCAATTTTGTAAACAATGTAGTGTTCAACTGGGTACATCGTTCTTCGGACGGTGGCGATTATACTGCTATGTTCAATATGATAAACAACTATTATAAACCGGGACCGGCCACTCCGAAAGATACTCCTGTGGGGCATCGCATCCTGAAACCCGAAGCGGGACGAAGCAAATTGGATCATAAAGTATATGGCCGTGTTTATGCCGATGGCAATATTATGGAAGGCTATCCTGCCATTACAGAGGATAACTGGGCAGGTGGTATCCAGATTGAAACTCAGCCGAATACAGAGGGATATACGGAGAATATGCGTAGCAACCGTCCTTTTGAAATGCCATACATCCGCATTACTTCTGCACATGATGCATACGATTTTGTACTGAAAAATGCAGGTGCCAACATTCCTTGCCGTGATATTGTGGATGAACGTATTATAGAGGAAGTGAGAACAGGCGTTCCTTATTATGATAAAAAGATGGCCAAGGATGCTAACGGTGATTTGACCGGGCTGGCTCCTAAATCAATGGGAGAAGACGGACAGTTTAAATATCGCCGTTTGCCGAAAGATTCTTATAAGCAAGGTATCATTACCGATATCCGCCAGATGGGTGGTTATCCGGAATACAAAGGAACTCCGTATGTGGATACAGATGGTGACGGCATGCCCGATGAATGGGAAAAGGCAAATGGCTTGAATCCTAATGATCCTTCGGATGCTAATAAGGACTGTACCGGTGACGGCTATACAAATATTGAGAAATATATTAATGGTATCAGCACTAGAAATTGTATTGACTGGTCTGATTTGAGAAACAATTATGATACATTGGCTTCTAAAGGAAAGTTGATGTAATAAACGGAGGAAAGAAGACAGGATATGATACAAAAGTCAGGTATAATGTTTCTGTTGCTCATGGCGGTAGTCATTACCGCCGGAGCAGTGGATTTGGACCGTGAAGGCCGCGATCCGGCTTACGTGGAATCTATTGTGAAACGTTCACAGAAGATTGTAGATAAACTGGAATTGACAGATACCGTTGCCGCCCGTGAAGTGACAACTATCATAGCCAACCGTTATTTTAAACTGAATGACATATACGAAACGCGCGATACCAAAGTGAAGCTGGCAAAAGAAACCCTGACGGGCGATGCGAAACAAGAAGCCGTTAAAGCTGCCGAAGCTGAAAAGGATGCGGCACTTTACCGCACTCATTTCGCTTTCCCGGCCGATCTTTCGCTTTATTTGGATGCCAAGCAGATAGATGCAGTGAAAGATGGCATGACTTATGGTGTGGTAATGGTAACTTATAAAGCTACGGTTGACATGATTCCTACCTTGAAAGAAGAAGAGAAAGCGCAGATTATGGCATGGCTTGTTGAAGCCCGTGAATTTGCCATGGATGCTGAAAATTCAAATAAGAAACATGCTGCTTTCGGTAAATACAAAGGCCGGATTAATAATTACCTCTCTAAGCGGGGATATGATTTAGTGAAAGAACGTAAGGCTTGGTATGAACGTATCAAGGCACGTGGAGGAAAGATATAAATTAATGTTTATTGAAAAGCAGAAAAAGGAGCTTGCCCGGTAAAACGGTGTCAAGCTCTTTTTTATGTGTGGATAGAGAGTACAACAAGCTTTCTGTTCCGTCTTTGATATAGAAATATTCGCAATGTGTGTTTGAATCATGTTAAAAGCAGAGTATTATGTTACGAAGTTATAGAAAAAATAATAATTTAGCAACCAAATGAATCAACTAAAGAAACTATTTGCAGTGGCAGCATTGACTGCATGTGTGTTGCCTGTGGCGGCACAGTATCCTGTAATTCCTGATTCGGTAAAAATCAGAGGAGAACAACAACAAAAGGAAATAGACCGGAAATCGGATGAGGCATGGGCGAAAGCGTTACCTGTAGTAATGTCTGAGGCTACTCAAGGACGTCCTTATAAACCATGGGCATCCAAGCCTGAGGATTTAATAAAGAGCAACATACCTGCCTTTCCCGGGGCAGAAGGGGGAGGGGCCTATACTCCCGGTGGACGTGGAGGAAAAGTAATTGTGGTCAATTCGCTGGCTGACAGTGGGCCCGGAACGTTGCGTGAGGCATGTGAGACCGGTGGTGCGCGTATTGTTGTGTTCAATGTTTCGGGTGTTATCCGGCTGAAAACCCCTATAAACGTCCGTGCTCCGTATATCACTATTGCAGGTCAGACAGCTCCGGGGGATGGAGTTTGTGTAACAGGGGCTTCTTTCTTGCTTGATACGCATGATATTATTATCCGTCACATGCGTTTCCGTCGCGGTGCGCAAGATGTGTTCTTCCGCGATGATGCTTTGGGAGGTAACTGTGTAGGTAATGTTATTATCGATCATTGCTCCGGCAGCTGGGGGCTGGATGAGAATATGTCTCTTTATCGCCATGTATACCATCGTGATTCCACAGGACATGGTTTGAAGCTTCCTACTGTCAACATAACTATTCAGAACTCTATTTTCTCGGAAGCTTTGGATTGTTACAATCATGCTTTCGGGGCGACTATAGGTGGGCATAACAGTATGTTTTGCCGTAACTTGTTCGCATCCAATATCAGCCGTAACTGTTCCATTGGCATGAATGAGGATTTTAATCTGGTAAACAATGTGACTTTTAATTGGTGGAACCGTTCTGTTGACGGAGGAGATGAAACCAGCCGTTTGAATATTATTAATAATTATTTTAAACCGGGTCCTATCACTCCGAAAGATAAGCCGATTGCCCACCGGATTGTGAAACCCGAATCGAGCCGTGACAAGAAGAAACCGGATACTTTTGGTAAAGCGTATGTTGCCGGAAATGTAGTGGAAGGCAATGCGCGTGTGACAAAGAATAATTGGGATGGCGGCGTGCAGGTATACGATATGCCGGACGCAGGGAAGTTTACAGATCAAATTCGTGTAAACGAGCCTTTCTCAATGCCCCATGTGACTATTATGGATGCCAAAACTGCCTATAATTATGTATTGGAAAATGCCGGGGCTACTTTCCCTAAAAGAGATGCGGTGGATACCCGTGTGATAAAGACGGTGAAGACAGGGAAAGCTATTTATGTGAAAGACGCTCCTGAATTCGTTAGTCCTTATGTGAAAAGACGTCTTCCTGTTGATTCTTATAAACAAGGTATCATTACAGATCCTCGTCAGGTGGGTGGTTTGCCCGAATATAAAGGTACTCCTGTGGTTGATACGGATGGTGATGGTATGCCGGATGCCTGGGAGGTGAGATACGGACTCAATCCTAATGATCCGGGTGATGCGGTGAAAGATTGTAATGGTGACGGGTATACTAACATTGAAAAATACATTAATGGCATAGATCCTGCAAAGAAAGTGGATTGGACGGAAGTAAAGAACAATCACGATACTTTGGCAAAACGTAAAAGCTTGATGTAAAATGAATTATAAGTTATTATTATTGGGATTTTTAAGTTTGGGGTTTGCGCGGATTTCTGCGCAAACCTTTCCTTTACAGGTGAAGGACGAAAAACTGACTTATGTGACTGATGAACGTGGAAACCGTATTCTAGATTATTCTTCTTGCGGTTACCATAATTCGGAACAGCCTATACCTGATGTGGCGAATGCCGTTTTTGTTTCATGGCAGCCTGGAGATAATTCCTCTCGTATCCAGCGTGCCATTGACTATGTATCTTCATTGGCTTTGGATAAAAATGGTTTTCGTGGGGCTGTTTTGTTGGATAAAGGAACTTTTGAATTGAATGAGAGCTTGCGTATCTCTGTGTCGGGAGTCGTGCTGCGCGGCAGTGACAGGGAACAGACCGTATTGTTGAAAAAGGGAGTGGACAGAGGGGCTTTGCTTTATATTGAAGGACGGAATGATTTGGCTGTTACGGATACCTTGGATGTACTGACATCATACGTTCCTGTAAATACTTGTACTTTTCAGGTAACCAACAATGTACAGCTGGTTTCCGGAGAGCGGGTCCGGATTGTCCGCCCCTCTACGAAAGAATGGATTGCTTCTGTCGGTTGTGATATTTTTGGCGGAGGTATTTCTGCTTTGGGCTGGAAAGAAGGAGAGATGGATTTGGTTTGGGATAGGTCAGTAAGTAAGGCGGATGGAAACCAATTGACTTTGGATGCTCCTTTGACAATGGCTTTGGATAATAAATGGGGAACTGTCAAAGTGTTACGTTATAGTTGGCCGGGCAGAATCGCAGAAGCAGGTTTGGAGAATCTGACATTGGCTTCTGACTATAATAAGAAGTATCCTAAAGATGAGGATCATTGCTGGACGGGGGTATCTATAGAAAATGCCGAAAACTGTTGGGTACGCAGGGTAAATTTTAAGCACTTTGCAGGAAGTGCTGTGATTATACAGCGTACCGGCTCTAAAACAACTGTAGAAGATTGTGTATCCACAGAACCTGTTTCAGAGATAGGTGGAATGCGTCGCAGTACATTTTATACTATGGGGCAGCAGACACTTTTTCAGCGTTGTTATTCTAAACAGGGTATTCATGATTTCTCAGCCGGATTTTGTGCGGCAGGTCCGAATGCTTTTGTACAGTGTGATTCGGAAGAGTCGTTAGGATTCAGCGGTTCTATTGATTCCTGGGCCTGTGGATTATTATTTGATGTGGTAAACATTGATGGCCATGATTTGGTATTTAAGAATTTGGGACAGGATAAAAATGGTGTCGGTTGGAATACAGGCAACAGTCTTTTCTGGCAATGTACAGCTGCCGGGATAGAGTGTTATTCACCGGCAAGAGATGCGGTAAACCGTGCATACGGTTGTTGGGCGCAATTCTCGGGTGACGGCCAATGGGCGGAATCAAATAATCACGTACATCCCCGCAGCTTGTTTTATGCACAGTTGGCGGCACGTTTGAATAAAGATTGTTCTGACCAGGCACGTATTCTTCCCAGGGCTACCAACGCAACCAGCAGTCCTACCGTAGAAGCGGCAATGGAGATGGCAAAGGAAGCTTATACTCCCCGTCTTACTATGCAAAAATGGATTGAGGAAGCACCCTATACAGCCAGTGTGTCTTCCGGAAAGCTGAAATCTTTAGAAGATTTGAAGTTCAAGACACCTATATATAAGGAAAAAGAGGATCATCTGTTTGCCATTATTAATGGGCGTATGCAGGTGGATGGCCGGTTACTGGTAGGCGGCAGACAGGAGGTTCCTTGGTGGAATGGGAAACTAAGGACCAGCTTCTTGTCTAAAGCCAAGCCACATATTACCCGTTTCGTGCCGGGACGCGAAGGACTTGGGCTGACGGATAGAATTGATTCTACGGTGAATTATATGGTGAAGAATCAGATTTTGGTTTTAGATCATAATTACGGTTTGTGGTATGAGCGTCGTCGTGACGATCATGAGCGCGTCCGTCGTCGTGATGGAGATGTGTGGGGACCATTCTACGAACAACCGTTTGCCCGCAGTGGAAAAGGTACTGCTTGGGAAGGATTGAGCAAGTATGATTTGAACCGTCCCAATGCATGGTATTGGAACCGGTTGAAGCAGTTTGCCGAAAAAGGGGCGGAAAAAGGTCTTTTGCTTTTCCATGAGAATTACTTCCAGCATAATATCTTGGAAGCGGGAGCACATTGGGTAGACTGTCCTTGGCGGTCGGCCAATAATATCAATCAGACCGATATGCCTGAACCTGTTCCTTTTGCCGGTGACAAACGTATCTTTGTAGCGGATATGTTTTATGATATCAGTCATCCTGTACGTCGTGAGCTTCATAGAAAGTATATTCGCCAATGCTTGGATAATTTTGCCGATGATGCAAATGTGGTACAACTGATCAGTGCGGAGTTTACCGGTCCGTTGCATTTTGTACAATTCTGGCTGGATGTGATAGGAGAGTGGGAGAAAGAAACCGGTAAGAAAGCAACTGTGGCGTTAAGTGCGACAAAGGATGTTCAAGATGCCATTCTGAATGATACGCAACGTGCGAAATTAGTTGACATTATTGATATTCGTTACTGGCACTATAAAGTGGATGGTCTTTATGCTCCCGAAGGTGGAAAGAACTTGGCTCCCCGTCAGCATGCCCGTAAAATGAAAGTAGGTAAGGTTACTTTTGATGAAGCTTATCGGGCGGTGAGTGAATATCGTAAGAAGTTCCCGGAAAAAGCGGTTACTTACTATGCGCAGAATTATCCGGATATGGCTTGGGCTGTCTTCATGGCAAGTGGGTCTTGCCCGGTTGTTCCAGTTGCTGATGAAAGCTTTTTAACTGATGCGGCTGCTATGGATATGGAGGATACTGGTACAAATAAGTATCAGAAATTGGTAAAATCTGGTATTGGAAGTATCATTTATTCCCATTCTGCAACAGATATTCCTGTTCATTTATCACCTGGAAAATACATATTGAAGTCTGTTGATCCGAAGACCGGAGCAATAACAGTGATTGCTAAACGGTTGAATATTAAAGATGTATATATGCTTAAAGCAGAGAAAAACAAAGATTGTATTTATTGGTTTCATAGAATTTAGTACATGGAAGGAGAACCGGATTTATTTTGGTTCTCCTTTTTAATGAAAATCTGTAATATTTAGCATATATGTTTTTCAGCAGGTTATCTGTTTTTTCGGTCCAATAATCAAATATTACCTAAAAAAGTAGCGTATCCTCCCTAGTTTTGCATCATCATCAAAACAACCTATAATTAGTATACTGTGATGGAACAAAACTTAAATGATAAGACAGCTTGCTTGGTAACCGCTTTCCAATCGGGAGATGTAAGTGCATTCTCTACATTATATGATATGCATATTAATCTTCTATTTAATTATGGATGTAAGTTAACTACTGACAAAGAATTGTTGAAGGACTGCATTCATGATGTCTTTGTAAAATTGTATACAAAGAAGGCCGAATTGGGTATCATTGACAACTTCAAATCATACCTCCTCATTTCCTTGAAAAATAAGTTATGCGATGAACTTCGCAGACGGATGTTTATGTCGGAAACGGCTGTTGAGGAACTGAATCCCGTTGCAGCAGGTGATGATGTAGAACATACATATTTGGAAAAGGAAAAAAGTTGTTTTGAAAATATAAAAGTAAAACATTTGTTGGCTCAATTATCTCCGCGCCAACGTGAGGCACTTACCTTATATTATATAGAAGAGAAGAAATATGAAGATATTTGTACCATTATGGATATGAATTACCAGTCGGTACGAAATTTGATGCATAGAGGTATTACAAGATTAAGGGAATTGGTAGGATAATATTTTAAGTTTCCAGGTGAGTACAACTTTGAACCACTATCCGTCATAATGGAAAATGATTGTAACGTGGATACAAAAAAGGTGTATAGCAAGGTAGAAGACTTTTTGAAGGATGACGACTTTATCAAGTATGTTCTGGATGATGCTCCTGAATCAGCTTTTCATTGGGATAAGCTTTTAAAGGAGCACGCAGAACTGCTGAAAGTATTTGAAGAGGCCAAGAATGTATTATTGGTTTCTGATGAAGCAATGGAAGTAATGACTTTATCTGAAGAAAGAAAACTAAAACATCGTATTTTTACTACATTAGAGATAAATAATATGGATTATTAATTAATTTGTTAACCATAGAAAAATGAGAAAAGACATGAAGAAATGTCCTAAGCCGTTGGGTTACGGAATCAGACGAACACCTGTTGTGTTAGGATTATCAGCTGCATTATGTATGCCGGCTGCTTTTTCGTATGCAAATGTTGACAATGGAATGGATCGTGAATCTGTTCTATCTGTTATGCAAGGAAAAACAATCAAAGGACAAATCTTGGATGAAACAGGGGAGTCTATGATTGGAGTTTCTGTGTTGGTAAAGGGTACGACTATAGGAACCGTTACTGATTTTGATGGTAATTATACACTTGAAGTGCCTAGTGGAAAGAATATATTGGAGATTTCCTATATAGGTTATAAGACTAAAGAAATTACTATTGGTAATAATAGTCTGATAAATATAAAAATGGAACCTGATACACAGGCTTTGGATGAAGTTGTGGTAATAGGTTATGGTACTGTGAAGAAACGTGATTTGACTGGTGCGGTAGCTTCCATGAAGAATGAAGATGTGACAGTTGCCCCTACTAGTAATGTGATGGAGGCTTTACAAGGAAAAATTGCAGGTATGGATATTGTGAAGTCTAGCGGGCAGGTTGGTGAAGATGTTTCTATTTTGTTGCGTGGCTCTCGTTCTATTTATGGTAGTAATGAACCGTTATTCATTATTGATGGTATTCCTGGGAGTTATAGCCAGGTGAACCCTTCTGATATTGAGAGTGTGGATGTATTAAAAGATGCCTCTTCTACTGCTATTTATGGTTCAGCAGGAGCTAATGGCGTAGTCATTATAACAACAAAACGTGGGAAGGAAGGAAAAGCTACTGTAAACTTTGATGCATATTATGGTTTCAGTGGTTCACCTAATTATAAGCATGGTATGGTTGGAGATGAATGGGTGAATTATCAAAGAGAAGCTTATAAGTATAAGAATGGAGATTACCCTTCTGATATGTCTGCTTTATTTGGTAATCAAGATTATACGGATGCCTATAATGCTGGAAAGTGGATTGATTGGATTGATGAAGCCTCAGGTAATACAGCTACAACCCAAAAATATAGTCTTTCTGTTTCAGGGGGTAGTGAGAAGACTAAGATATTTGCTTCAACTTCTTATAATAGAGAAGAGGGTTTATTGAGTAATGACAATCTTAATAAATATTCATTGCGATTGAATATTGATCAAGAAATTTTCTCTTGGGCTAAAATGGGCTTTACTTCTAATCTAACTTATCAAGATAGAAATCAAGGAGTGAAAAACACCTTTACAAAAGGTCTTTCATCATTTCCTTTGGGAGATGCTTATGATCAAAATGGGAAAATAAATCATGAATATATTACAGGACAATATTCTCCATTAGGTGATTTTATTGAAGATCAATATGTGAATAATACTCGTTCCACTTATTTGAATGTTAGTGGTTATTTGGAACTGAGTCCAATAAAAGATTTTACTTTTACAAGCCGTATTAATGGTACGCTCAGTGATTCTCGTCAAGGACAATATTGGGGAGATCAATGTAATGCTAATAGACCTAGTTATGCAGGTTCACCTCATGCTGCTATTACTAATAAGAACGCATGGAATTATACATGGGAGAATATTCTTTCTTATAATACTACTATTGCAAAAGATCATAATATAGGTGGTTCTGTTATTACTTCTTGGAATAAGAATCAAAATGATAGTAGCTTAGCAGCAGCTAGTGGTCAGATGGTAGATCGTTGGTCATTTTGGCGATTAGCATCCGGCGCATCGCAGCATGTTGAGTCTGATTTTGCTCAAACACAGAAAATGTCATTTGCTGTTCGTTTCAATTATTCTTATAAAGGTAAGTATTTGTTTACATTCTCAAATCGTTGGGATGGTGTGTCTCAGTTCTCAGCAGGGCATAAGTGGGATAGTTTCCCTGCTGGAGCAATTGCATGGCGTATCTCTGACGAACCTTTTATGAATGTGGCAAAAAATTGGTTGAATAATTTAAAATTGCGTGTAGGATATGGTATTACAGGTAATTCGGGCGGGGTGGATGCTTATGGTACAACTACACAAGCCTATGTTTATACCGGTAATGGATTGACTTTAAATGGTCAAAACTCTTCTTTTACTCAGTATACAGGTACTTATGGTAGCAAGGATTTGGGTTGGGAAAAGTCTTATAACTGGAATGTTGGTTTGGACTATGGCATATTAAACAATCGTGTTGATGGTTCTATCGAATGGTTTAAAACAACAACAAAAGGTTTGCTCTTTAAACGTACTTTGCCTATTACTAGTGGTTTGACTGGTTGGGGATCCCCATTATCTATTTGGCAGAATATTGCTGAAACTAGTAATCAAGGTGTGGAAGTCACCATTAATTCACATAATATAAAAACCAAAGATTTTAGTTGGAATACCACACTATCTGTAACATGGAGTAAAGAGAAAATAGAAAAATTACCTGATGGTGATTTAATTTCTGAAAATTTGTTTGTAGGGCATTCTATAAAGTCCATCTATGGCTATAAATATACCGGAATTTGGGGTACAAATACTCCTCAGGATATTTTGGATGCTTATGGTGTTAAACCCGGTTTTATTCAGATTGAAACTTTGGAAAAAGATGGTGATGGTGGAGTACACAAATATAGTACAAATGACCGTCAAGTGTTGGGACATACTAATCCGGATTGGATTGTTGGCTTGAATAATACATTTACTTATAAAAATTTTGATTTGTCTGTATTTGCAATGGCTCGTTATGGTCAAACTATTAATAGTGATTTGTTGGGTTATTATACGGCAGAACAAAGTGTAACAACAAATCAGTTGGCTGGAGCGGATTATTGGACGGAAAATAACCAGGGAGCTTATTATCCTGCTCCAGGTACAGGCTCGGAACAAAGTACGGTCATCTCAGCTTTAAGAGTGCGTGATGGTTCATTCATAAAAGTGAAAAATATCACTTTAGGATATACTTTTCCAGTTAATATCTCACGTAAGGCTTTGATGGAAAAATGTCGTATCTATGCAACTGCATACAATCCGTTTATTTATGTAAAGGATAAACAGTTGAAGGGTACAGATCCAGAGACAAACGGTTCGGATGCATTCCCTACTTTTAGACAGTTTGTGTTCGGAGTTAATTTAACTTTCTAACTTTATATAGGAGATATTTAAAATGAAAAATATATTCAGAAAACTTACTTTATATTCAGTGGCTTTAGCTGCTGTATCTTTCAGCTCTTGTTCGTTGGAAGAAAATAATCCGGCAGGCTTTACCAAGGAAAATCTTGCTACTTCTATTGAAGGGTATGAAACGTTGGTTAACCAGTGTTATTTTGCTATGGAAAGATATTTCTATGGTACGGATAGTTGGATGAGTTTGACCGAAGGTGATTCAGACCTTTGGACCTATCAGGCTAATCAATCAACTTCATACACCCAATGGTTTTGGTTCTTTGCAGGAGCATCTCCTAATACCACTTATACAAATAATTGGTGGAATGGTACTTATGATGGAGTAGGCTCTTGTAATGAAGCAATTGCATTGGCCGGTTATGCACCATATAAAACGGAAGCGGAACGAAATGCTAAAGTTGCAGAAGCCCGTTTTTTGCGTGCAATCTATTATTTTAATGCGGTAGAGCAATTTGGTGGGGTCACTATGTTGACTGAACCTGAAACAACTTTGAATTATGCTCCGGAACGTACAGATCCGCTGACTATTTATAAGGAAGTTATTATTCCTGATTTAGAATATGCTGTAGAATGGTTGGCAGTTGGTACACATGCCACTACTACGGTTCCAACCAAAAAGGCAGCTTTGGGATTTTTGGCAAAGGCCTGTTTGCAGACTTATGAATATGGTTCGACAGAATATTTGCAAAAGGCTTTGGATTCGGCTAAAGAATTGATTGCTGATTGTGAATCAGGTGGTGCAAAATATAATGCTTATATGTATCCGACCTATGAAGAAGTTTTTAAAGAATCGAATAATTGGGAAAATAAAGAAGCTTTGTGGAAGCATCGTTGGTATGCTGGTTCTGATGGTCATGGTTCTAGTAACGGTAACTATAAATTAAATCGTAATGATGAATATTTCTTGTGTAATGTGAATAAATTCGGAGCACGTGAAGATAATCAAGAAACTCGTTTAACTTGGGAGGGATGTATTTCTGGCATTTTTATGCCTACTCAACATCTTTTAAATCTTTATGTGCAGGAGGACGGAACACTTGACCCTCGATTCCATGAGTCATTTACTACTGAATGGAATGCGAATAAGAATTATATTTGGGATACTAGTGCGGCTAATATGTATGATAAAGATGAATCTATAGTTGGTACTGAATTAAAGAAGGGAGATTTGGCGATTAAATTCGTAATGCCTCAGGATGAGGATTATGCTGAGGAAAAAGCAAATAGACATACCTCGAATTATTTAATGATTGCTTATGATGATGTGTACAATGATCAAAAACATAATGTAAATATGCAATATAATGGTATGGAAAATCAGTTCCGTTATTTTTATCCATCATTGAATAAGCATAATAGTAGCAATTACTATGTGGCCAATGCTTCTAAAAAACGCAATGGCAATTTAAATGCGACTTTTATGATGCGTATGGCAGAAGTTTACCTGATAGCTGCAGAAGCTGATATTTTAATCAATGGTGGTGCGAATGCAATGGGATACATTAATAAGGTACGTGCTCGTGCAGGGGCAAAGGCATTGACAGGTACAGCTACAGTTCGTACTGTTTTAGATGAGAGAGGACGTGAGCTTTGTGGCGAATATTGTAGATTTTATGATTTGAAACGTACCGGCATGTTTAAGAGTTCAAATTATTTGGAGGAAACACATCCGGACTTGGCTCAGTTCTTTAATCCTAATTATGCATTACGACCTATCTCTACAACATTTACTGCAACTATATCTAATGGTGCTGAATATCAAAATCCTGGATATTGATAATTTAAAACTTTTATAGTAGAATAATTGTCTTGTCTCTATTTGTAAAGAGGCAAGACAATTTTTTTTCATTCCATTGGATTGGTAGTCGTATATCGATTTGTTACTACCTATTATAATTACTGTGATGAAATTGATTATATTCTATTTATATTGATTTGTATAGAGTTATTTGTATGGTTCCTTTTAATTTATGAAACCTTAAATAACCGATTGAGATTGCTTATAATCAGTAGATCTTATAAATAATCGGAACATGGCTTTGAATTGAAGCCTCATAGTAACACTACAGTAAGTATAAATTGTGCACGAATGGAAGTTGGGGGAGATAATTCATGGGGCTTGCCTATATTAGAATCTTATCGGCTAAAATCAGGCATTTATAAATTTAGATTTGTGATTCGGTTAAAAAGAAATACTAAATGAAAGAAAATATACTTTTTATTTAACGTATTTTTATAATTAATCTTGAGTACAGGAGTTTTTTATATGCGTCATTTGAATAGATATGATAAAATAAATCTTGTTAACTATTATAACAGAAATGAAAAGCATGAAAAAAAGTCCGAAACAAAATTGGGAAAGTAATATCAGACGTACTCCCATTATTTTAGGGTTATCGGCAGCATTATGTATGCCGTCTGCATTTTCTTATGCAAATGCAAGTGACCCTGTTGCCGGTGAATTGGTTCAGTCTGTCCAGCAAGGACGTACTGTCACAGGTAAAATCATAGATGACACAGGGGAACCGTTAATTGGTGTATCCGTACTGGTGAAAGGTACAACGGTGGGTACGATTACCGATTTTGACGGTAATTATTCTTTGGAAGTTCCTTCAGGTAAGAATATTCTTGTCATATCTTATATAGGATATAGGACACAGGATATAACGGTGGGAAAAAGCAATCAGCTGAACATTAAAATGGAGGCCGATACGCAGGCTTTGGATGAAGTAGTCGTTGTAGGTTATGGCGTGATGAAGAAACGTGACCTTACAGGTTCTATTGCTTCAGTGAAGGCGGCTGATATTGTAAAATCACCGGCATCTAATGCCATGGAAGCATTGCAGGGGCAGGTTCCGGGTTTGGATATTGTACGTAATTCAGGTAAGGCTACTTCGGGTGTAACCATTAATATTCGCGGCCAGCGTTCACTGTCCGATGTGAAAGATGAGTTTGGTAACAATGTTGCCAATGCTCCGCTGTTTATCATTGATGGTATGCAGGGAGGTGATTTCTCGGATATTGCTCCGGCTGATATTGAGTCTATTGAGGTGTTGAAGGATGCTTCTTCTACGGCAATTTATGGTTCACAAGGTGCTAATGGGGTAATCATTATAACAACCAAGAAAGGTGCGCAAGGCAAAACAAAGTTTTCTTATAATGGTTATTTTGGTGTAAACGGGTGGGCGCAATATCCTGATATGCTGAGTGGGGAAGACTATATGCAGGTGCGTCGTGAAGCTGCTCGTACTGGCGGTCAGTGGAATTCTACCGCCGATGACCAGAAACTTTTCACTGTGGAGGAATGGCAGGCCATTCAGAACGGTGAGTGGACTGACTGGATAGATGAGGTGCTTCATACAGGGCTTGTTCAAAGCCATCAGGTTACAGCGTCAGGAGGTACGGAAAAGACCACCGCGATGTTGTCTGCCGGATATTATCAGGAAAAGGGTTCTTTCAAAAATGATAAAATGGATAAGTACAACTTGCGTATGAACATTGAGCACAAGTTAGGCAAGACCGTAAAAGTAGGAGCTACTACACAGGTCACTCATTATGCACAAGATGAGCGTGCCGAGAATGTGCTATGGCGCGCTGCTACTAATGCGCCTCTTGGTAAAGCATACGATGAAGACGGTAAAGTGGTAGAATATCCATTAGGAAAGAATGGACAGGTGAGTCCGTTGGTGGATGAGGCATCTGAAGTGGCTGCAAGACATCATGTGCTGAAAACAAATTTGATAGCTAATGGGTATTTGGATTTTACTCCTGTTGAAGGATTGACTTTCCGTTCTAATTTAGGAACCAATTATGCTTTTTATCGTAAGCAGGATTTTGAAGGGGCCAGTTCTATTGACCGTTTGGGACAGAATTCAACGTCACTGTCCAAAATCAAATCTTCCGAAAAGAGTTTTGTGAATTGGGATAATATTATCAGTTATAACAAAACCGTCAAAGATCATACTTTTGGTGCCACTGCATTGACTTCGTGGACACAATCCAAATATACATCAGTGAATGCGCAAGGAGAGGGCCAGTTGGTTGATTCATACTTATGGCATAATCTGGGTGCCAATGACAAAAGCTCTTATGTCATTGGATCGGATTATATACAGCACCAGACTTTCTCGTATGCTTTGCGCTTCAACTATAGTTATAAAGGCCGTTATATGTTGACGGTTTCTAATCGTTGGGATGGTGACTCACGTTTGTCTAAAGGTAATAAATGGGCAAGTTTCCCTTCTGTAGCTGCTGCATGGCGCATTAGTGATGAAGCGTTCATGAAGAATGTGGAAGCTCTGAGCAACTTGAAGTTGCGCTTAAGTTGGGGTAAGACAGGTAACTCGGGTATCATGGCCTACGGAACTCAGTCGGGCTTGACTCCGAAAACCAACTCTGCTTTCCAGGATAATGGCTATACCTATTATATATACAATGAATATGTAGGTAATGAGAATGTAGGCTGGGAGATGTCCAATACCTGGGATCTAGGTTTTGATATCGGTTTGTTCAATAACCGTATTTCGGCTGTTGTCGATTTATACCAGACAAAGACTACTGATATCCTGTTGCCCCGTACTTTGCCTACTTCTATGGGTGGTAGTAACGCAACTCCGTTCAAGATGTATCAAAATATCGGTGCAACCATGAACCGTGGTATAGAAATATCGGTAAATACCGTCAATGTGGATAACAAAAACTTTAAATGGAACTCCACTCTTACCTTTGCTGCCAATCATGAAGAGATTACCGATCTGATTGATGGCAAAGACATCATTGGATCAGATTCGCATATTACGACTAGTTTGTTGATTGGACGTCCTTTGAAATCATTCTATCATTTTATTAATGAGGGAATCTGGCAGGAAAATGAGGCTGAAGAAGCAGCTAAATATTTTAAAGATTCAAAGAAGACACAACCCTTCAAACCGGGTGATATCAAACTGAGAGACTTGAATGGTGACTATATTATTGATGATAAGGATGAAACTTACCTGGGTAGCCAGTCACCGAAATGGACAGGTGGATTCAACAACAACTTTAGTTATAAGAACTTTGATTTGAACGTATATATTATCGCTCGTTGGGGGCAGATGATTGATTATGAGCTGACCGGTTCTTATGATCCTCAGGGAAAAGGTAACTTCCCTGCTTACTTGAACTATTGGACGCCGGAGAATCCGTCCAATGATTTTCCGCGACCGGCTCAGACCAATTTCTATAACTATCTGGGTTATCAGACTTTGAATTACATTGATGGTTCGTATTGGAAGATCAAGACTGTATCACTGGGGTATACATTCCCCAAATCGTTGACTTCAAAATTGGGCGTGTCCAAACTTCGTGCATATGTCACCGCCAATAATCTCTTCTCTTTTGCCAAGAATCATTTGATTCAGGATTACGATGCAGAACGCGGAGGGTCAGCAAAAGCTCCGTTGCAGCGTCAGTTTATATTTGGTTTGAATCTTGATTTCTAACAGATAAAAAAGAAATAACTATTATGAAATACGGTAAAAAATATATGTTTGTAGCATGTGCTGCTCTGTTATTGGGCATGCAATCATGTGATTTGGAGGAATACAATCCTGCCGGAAGTACCCCGGATAACGTGTACAAAGAACAGGCCGGTTTTGAGGCCCTTGTCAATTCGGCTTATGCTTTTTGGGGCGGTCAGTTTTATGGACGTGAAGATTTTGTGTTATTGCTGAACGGTGGTGGCGATCTTTGGATCAATATTGCCAATTGCGGTTATGGTCGTCAGATGTCTAAATATGAAGAATTGACGGCTTCGGTTGGTCAGATTAAGAACACGTGGAATCGTCTGTATGAAATTATAAACGACTGTAATGCCGGTTTGGAACGGATTGACCAAGTGGAATTCAAAGACAAGAAACTGAGAGATATCCGTTTTGGTGAATTAAGTTTCATGCGTGCTTACGCTTATTGGCATTTGGTTGAAATTTACGGTAACGTGGATCTTAGGACCAAAGAAACTTCTGCCGAAAGTCTTTCAATGAATTGTTATCGCAGCAGCTATGAAGATTTATATGATTTAATGCTGACTGATGCGCAAAATGCGGTGGATAATCTGCCCGTTGATCCTTATCCTGTTAAAGATGTAGGTCGTGCGACCTCAAAAGCAGCATACGGCTTGTTAGCGCGCATCGCACTGACACGGGTTTCCTATTGTGACAGTCAGGCAGACAAAGATAAATATTATAAAATCGCTGAGGATGCGGCCCAATATGTGATTGATAACCAGAGCGCATTGAAGGTGTCTTTGTATAATACACCTGCCGAAGTTTTTGATCCGGATAATAATAAAACGAATAAAGAGGCTATGTTCGTTGTGACCCACTCTACTGAGTCATCATTGAATATGCAGGCTAAAAACCCGAACCGTATGCATATGTATTTCCATGCCAGTTATTCGGCAAGAGCAGGTATGGTACAGGATTATGAATATGGAAATGATAAGAATGCCAAGTCGGGTAGTATGGCGATGATGCCTACCCGTTATTTATTGGAATTGTATAATGAGGATATAGATGCTCGTTATAATGCTTGGTTCCGTGAAGAGTATAAACTGAATACACCCCAAGCTTATGCCTGGACTAAGGATCAGTTGGACTATTTTGAAAAACCGTCATCTATGATTGGTCAGGTTATTCAGCCGGGAGAAACAGCGCTACTTTTCACCAAGAAGAAGATTGCTGGCAAACGTAACTTGCCATATGCTGTCGTCGATATTGATGATACCTATGCAGCCGATGGAAGTGTCAGCAAGAGTGCCAACTTTAACATTCACTTCCCGACATTGCTAAAGTACGAAGATGCGAATTTTGAAAACAAAGGCTTGCCTACCAATTCGCAGGTAGGTGCAAATGATGTGATTACCATGCGTTTGCCCGAAATGTATTTCATTGTTGCCGAATGTGAGATAATGAAGTCCGGAGGAAATAAGGAGATAGCTAAAGCACGTATCAATGATATACGCAGACGTGCGGCTGTACCGGGCAAGGAAGCTGAAATGGAGGTAGGAGTGGACAAGATGACGATCGACTTTATTTTGGAAGAAAGAGCACGTGAGTATTGCGGCGAATTCATGCGCTGGTTTGATTTGAAAAGAACCGGAAAATTAGTAGAATATGTGAAAGCTCATAATCCGGACATTCCATTGATTCAACCGCATCATGCATGGCGTCCTATTCCTCAGATGTTTCTGGACTCTATCTTGAATCCGGATGAATTTGGTCAGAACGAGGGATATAATTAATAAGCATGAAAACGATGGCGCTTTTTAAATATATTGTCCTGTCTGTCTGTTTGTGTGGAATTCATCTGAATGGTTTTGCTCAGTCCACCCGTGAGGCTATATTGGAAGATATAGCCCGGACGGGAGGAGTGTACTATGCTTATCCCGTAAAGGAAGCTATCGCGACTCCTCCGCCTAAAGGGTATAAACCGTTTTATATCAGTCATTATGCACGACACGGTTCAAGGTGGATTCAATCGGAACAGGATTATAAAACAGTGGTTGATATTTTCGAGAAGGCACATCAAGCTGGAGTTTTGACCGCTTTGGGAGAAGATGTTCGCAAAAGAATGGCGTTGGTGTGGGAAGATGCCGAGGGACATGGGGGAGATTTGACCCCTTTGGGTGTGAGGCAACACCGGGGGATAGCCGAAAGAATGTTTCAGAACTATCCCGAGGTATTCAAGGGATCTCCTGCTCTGTCTGCACGCTCTACCGTGGTGTTGCGATGTGTATTGAGTATGGATGCCTTTTGTGAACGGTTGAAAGAACTCAATCCGGCATTGCAGATCCGGCGCGAAGCTTGTGCCAGGTATATGAAATATATGAATTATCATACGCCGGAAGCCGTGAAGTTTGTTTCTCATCAGGGACCTTGGTATGAGGAATATAGAAAGTTTAAAGAAAGTCATACCCGTCCCGATCGTCTGGTCACTTCCTTATTTAATAGTCCCGACTATATCCGTAAGAATGTGAATCCCGGCGAATTGATGTGGGGACTTTATTGGATTGCTTCAGATTTGCAGAATGTAGAGATAGAGGTGAGTCTTTATGATGTATTTCAGAAAGATGAATTATTTGATCTTTGGCAAGTTTGCAATTATCATAATTATGTATGTGACGGACCTGCACCTGCCAATGGTGGAATAATGACGGCCAGTGCCCGGTCATTGCTTGAAAATATATTGGATTCGGCCGATGAGGCAATCAGGTCCGGGACCCATACGGCGACATTACGTTTTGGGCACGATGGAAATATCATTCCCTTGGTAGCGTTGCTCCAATTGGGCGATATGTGGAAAGCCGAAACGGATCCCGATAAATTTTATCAGGCATGGTGTAATTTCAAGGTCACTCCGATGGCGGCAAACGTTCAGTTGGTTTTCTTCAGAAAAAAAGCTTCTGACGATATACTGGTGAAGTTCATGCATTGCGAGAAAGAAGTTACCATCCCTGTAGAAACGGATATTGCTCCTTTCTACCATTGGAAAGATGTTGAAACATATTATCGTCATCTTTTGCATAAATTGCCATAAGTCTATAAGATGAAAAACGGTGTAAATTCCTGTAGTATTGTAACGGGATTTATACCGTTTTTTTGAATGAGAAAGAGCAAAGGGAACAGCAGATTATCAAAGAAAAGACTTACTTTTGCAATAACAGAATAAATAAAGAATAAAAGACCATGAGTAAACTGAATATGAAAGAGTGGATAAACGAAATTATCCAAAAGAAAGAAGTGGTGGCTATGCCCATCATGACCCATCCGGGCATAGAGATGATAGGGAAAACGGTGCGTGATGCGGTTACTGACGGACAAGTGCATTACAACGCCATCAAGGCATTGAGTGAGAAATATCCCACAGCCGCCGCAACCGTGATTATGGATTTGACGGTAGAAGCCGAGGCTTTCGGAGCGGAGATTGTCTTCCCCGAAAATGAGGTTCCCAGTGTAGTGGGGCGTCTTCTTGCTAATGAGGAGGATATTGAAAAACTGAACATTCCTGCTTTGAATAAAGGAAGAGTCCCCCAGTATCTGAAAGCAAATATGTTGGCAGCCAAGACAATAACGGACAGACCTGTCTTTGCCGGTTGCATCGGCCCTTACTCATTGGCAGGACGTTTGTATGATATGTCTGAAATCATGATGCTTATTTATATCAATCCGGAAGCGGCGAATTCGTTGTTGAAGAAATGTTCGGATTTCATTCTCCGTTACTGTATGGCACTGAAGGCTACAGGGGTGAATGGGGTAGTGATGGCCGAGCCGGCTGCCGGACTCTTGTCTGATGAGGATTGCCGGCAATACTCGTCTGTTTTCATTAAGGAGATAGTAGAGAAAGTGCAAGACGATCACTTCACAGTCATTCTGCATAATTGTGGAAATACCGGTCATTGTACTAAGGCAATGGTAGCTACAGGAGCTGCCGCTTATCATTTTGGAAATAAAATAGATATGGTCGAAGCTCTGAAAGAAGTACCTGCGGATTCTCTTGCAATGGGAAATCTTGATCCGGTGAGTTTGTTCAAGGCGGCTACTCCGGAGGTGATGAAGAAAGCCACACTCGACCTGTTGGGGGCTACCAAGTCCTATCCCAACTTCGTGCTCTCCAGCGGATGTGATACACCGCCTCATACACCTTCTGAAAATATTGATGCATTCTTTGCCGCATTAAATGAATTCAATAATGCTTGAAAAAGAACTTTCTTTTGCTGATCTGCCTATCTCATTGTCCGAAATCTATGAGACGATGGGATATGCAGATGCTGTACCCGACGAAGCAGTAGAAAAAGAAGTCCGTGGGGTGCTTGGACGGGTTGAGGCAGTAACTTCTCCCCGTTTTTGTTTTTTCATATCCGGTGGAGATTTGGATGAAACAAAAGATTTGCTTACTGTCGGTAAAACTAGTTTCAGTATAGGTAAAATAATAACCCGGCAACTGCGTGGTTCGGAATCCTTCGCTTTCTTTGCCGCGACTGCCGGAACTGGTTTTGAAAAGTTCCAGCATACGTTGCAACAAGAGGGGGATATGGTAAAGGTTTATATAGCGGATGCCATAGGAAGTATCATAGCCGAGAAGACTGCGGATTGTATGGAAATTGCATTGGATGAATACATTCACGACAGAGGGTGGAGGCATACGAATCGTTTCAGTCCCGGATATTGCGGCTGGCATGTGTCGGAGCAAAAGAAATTATTTCCCTTATTTCCTTCAGCGGAACCTTGTGGCATCCGGTTGACAGATTCCAGTTTGATGCTTCCTATAAAATCGGTCAGTGGAGTAATAGGACTGGGGGATAGTGTCCGTAAACTGGAATATACTTGCGGTCTCTGTACGTACGATAGATGTTACAGGCGGAAGCAGCGGGGATAATAGGATGGCTACAAAAATCAGAGTCCCAAATGGCTAGATGTTGTTATTAATCTCATTGATTTTACAATTTGTTGCAATCTTAATGAATCTCCTGTCCTATCAAGACAGGTTATAACAGCTGTCCCCATCTGCTGTAACAACTACTTTCATCTGATGTTCCACCCTGGTGAAACTCCAGTCCCACCGGGGTGGAACTGCAATTTCACCGGGGTGGGACTGCCTCACTACCCGAGTGGAATACCAAACGTAGGCATATAAAAATACAATCTTTTCAGCCTTCTGCACCTTCTTTTAATGCCCATTGAAGAATAGATAAAGCCCGATCATGATAATAGTCAGTAGCGTCCATGCAAGGATAACCGATTTGGCCGGTTTCTCCATGACTTTCTTCATGTTTAATGTACATTCTTGCCGGCGTTTATCCAATAAGGATACCAAAATCATGCCTGCGCTGATGACAACGAACAGGTAGAAAGACAGCATCATGAAGTGAGGCCATGCTGTATATTTTTCTGCAGGAAATACCCATAAATAGAGAATGCCCACTCCCATGCTGAACGCCGTACCAAATGTCAATGCCATGTTGGCAGCCATCGTGGTAGTTCGTTTCCAGAAGATGCCGAACAGGAAAACAGCCGCCATAGGCGGTGCGATAAATCCCAGTACCGATTGGAATACATTAAACAGATTCAATCCTTTGATACTGTCTATGGCAATGGTGATGATCACCGAAATCAGTGCTCCCGCCATTGTAACCACATGCCCTGTACGGATGATCTCTTTCTGGCTGGCAAGCGGTCTGAATTTCTTGACATAGATATCCATCGTGAAGACGGTACTCAGCGCATTCAGGGCAGAGCCGACAGTGCTGATCAGTGCGGCGGTCAATACGGCGAGTACCAACCCCACCATGCCTACAGGAAATAAGTTAGTGACCATAGTCATGTAGGCTTCATCGGGGTTCTTCAAGCCCGGGTAGAGTGCCAGACAGATGATACCCGGAAGGATATAGAGAGGAACATCCAGTATCTTCAACCAGCCGGTGAAGTTGGCACCCATTTGGCCTTCTTTCAGATTCTTAGCAGCCAATACAGGCTGTACCATGGATTGGTCTGTGCACCAGAACCAGACTCCCATGATGGGATACCCCAGAATAATGGGCAGCCACGGGAAGGCGGGATCGTCATTCGGGCGGAACAGGTTCCAGTAATCGGCCGGAACCGCTTCGGCCAATGCGCTGACGCCACCCACTTTGTAAAGACCTGCTATAGTAAGCGTGGCCGATACGAAAATAAGCAGAAGCATTTGGAATACATTGGTATAGGCTACCGCTTTCAGCCCTCCGGCCATGGTGAAGAATGCGGAGATAACGAGCAGGATTAATGCTGACTGCCACATGGGAATATCGAAAACCTGACGGATAAGGATACCTCCGGCGAATAAGGTCAGGGCAAGCCACGAGATAAGGATTGTCACAATGGTGTACCAGGCAAGAATGTTGCGGGTGGACTGTCCGAAACGCCGCCCCATGAACTCCGGCAAGGTGGTGATACGTGCTCCTAAGTAACGAGGGGCAAAGACAAAAGCCAGCAAGCAGATGAAAACAAACGCATACCAGGCATAATTACCTGAAACGATACCGGTGGTAAATCCGGCACTGGCGGAGGCTATCAGCATGGAAGGGCCCACATTGGTTCCCCACATGGAGAAACCGATGTGATGCCACTTCAGGGAACGCTCGGCAAGAAAAAGGCTACTGCCTTTTTTGCGTTTCAGACTGGCCCATATGCCGATGCCTATAAGAATCAGAAAGTAGGCAATAAGAATGCCCCAATCTAATGTATCTAAATAATTAGCGTGCATAATTCATGTATCAGATTAAGATGAATATTCCGTTTATTTATGAAGCCCCATCAGTTCCTTGGCTACCGCTACGGCCGTATTGGCATTGTCGCTATACCCGTCCGCACCTATTTCATCGGCGAATCCCTGGCTTACGGGAGCGCCGCCTATCATCACTTTCACTTGATTACGGATACCGGCTGCTTCCAGGGCGTTGATGACATCCTGCATATAAGTCATGGTTGTTGTCAGCAAGGCGCTCATACACAAGATATCTGCCTTGTTTTTCTTGACCTCTTCCACGAACTTGTCACAAGATACGTCGATACCTATGTTAATGACTTCAAAGCCGCAACCTTCAAGCATGGATGCCACCAGGTTTTTACCGATATCATGCAGATCACCTTTGACAGTTCCGATGACTACCTTGCCTATGGTAGTTGCTGCACTTCCCTGCAATAAAGGTTTCAGAAGTTCCAAAGCTCCCTTCATGGCGCGTCCTGCCATCAGCAGTTGGGGAACAAACGCTTTTCCATCTTGGAAGCGTTGTCCTACTTCCCCCATAGCTTTTATCATGTAATTATTGATAATTTCTTGGGGTTGTATGCCTTCAGCTATGGCCTTTTGGGTTACCTCTACGGCCGGTTCCAATTTTCCATCTACAATGGCGTTGAACAAAGGTTTTAGGGCTTCATCTTCAGCGGCTTCGGGACTTTTGATTATAATTGTTTCTTGTTTCGTTGCAGCGGCTTCCTCTTTCGAAAGGCTTTCTTTGGATGCGGCAGGTGATGAAGAGGAGTATTCTTCGACAATGCGCATGGCTTGTTCCACTTCTTGTTCATTATGAAAATCCATTTCCAAGTGCACACCATCCGCTCCGATGTTGTCCAACAAAGGTTTCAGTTCATCCAAAGTTACCCAACATGCCATGATACTCTTTCCACCGGCAAGGATTTTCTTGTAAAGGTCATACCATTTAGGTGATCCTCCTTGTGGCTCACCCACTCCCGGAGTCCATTGAATGGCGTTCAGCTCTTCAATTTCGAGAAGGGCGGGCAGGTGATGCATGGCGCCTACGCCGTCCAGATGATACAAGGTATAGTCTATCTTTTGACATTGTTCGCGGATAAAGGGTTGTACAAAACGACGATAATCATCTTCGCTGATCATGGTAGAAATATCGCTTTGTAATTTGCTCATTTTACCGGGAGCCCATGAAGAAAAATAGCAGAAGGCCATTTCATCCCCTTCACGGATGATATCGTAAAGTTCATCGAACACCTTGAAGTAGATGTCATTAATCTGTTGCATCTGCTGTTCCAGTACTTCGGGTTGCATTACAGTATCCAGCAACACTTTATCCGTACCTTTCAGTGCGGCCAACACATCCAGGCCTTCCATCAGATCGGGCATTCCTACGTAATAATGACCGTTTGCCTTCGCTTTGCATGCTTTCAGTAATTCCTTATGCAGAATCCAGTTAGGGTGCTCGGGATTGAAAACAATTTCATCGTTGAAATCCGGATCAGGATGAATCCAGATTGTATCTTCTCCTCCTTCGAATACGCCTCCTAAAATAGCTGCCAGTGAACCGGGGCCTAACTGGGTATTGGCAACCGGCAGGATATCTGCTTTCAGGCTGCTGTGCGCTACGTACCAATCCAGATATTCTGCACGCCATTGTGGGTCGAACCATTTTTGATTCAAATCTTTCACCGGAGCCGGTGCTGGAATATCTGCGTGGGGCTTCACTCCCTTTTGGAAGTGTTCCCACATATTCAGTATGATTCCTTTATGATTCCACCAATCTATATATCGCTTTTTTGTTTCTTCTAAATTTGTTTTCCAAGTTTCCATTTTCGTTAGTCTTTAAATATTCCTTTAAAATGATTGTCAATGTGCAATTCAACGCTCTTACTTAAATCCATCTCATCCGTACACTCCACCTCATCCGGGTAAACAGGAATAGTCGCTCCCTGACGTACATATACGGGCATTTCGTCCAAGGGGACATCCAGGTCTTTTAACCAACGTCCTCCTTCCAGCACTTCACCGGTGAAGAAATTCACCCATTGTCCTTCGGGCAGATAGACGTCACGGCGGTTTTCACTGTTCATGACCGGAGCTACCAGGAAGTCGTTACCGAAATAGTACTCATCGTCGATGTGCCAGCACAGCTTGTCTTCAGGGTGATGAAAAATCAGAGCTTGCAAGAGAGGTGCTCCGCTTGAGATAGCTTTCCGACTTTGTGCTATAATATAAGGTATAAGTGTATAGCGTAATTTCCACCATTTTTTTATTATCGGAGCAATAGCCGGATAATGCCACGGCTCACGTTTGTTTGTTCCGTGATAGCGGATGTGTGAGGAGAATACGCCGAATTGTGTCCAGCGCATGTATACATCATCGGCTACTACAGAGTTCATGAAGTTAGGTAATGTATGGAATCCCGGAACATCATGGCTCCAGAATGCAAATCCGGAGAGTCCGAAATGTAAGCCGCCTTTCAGTGAGCCTGCCATCCCATCCCATGAACTGCATGAGTCACCTCCCCAATGCAGCGGATAGCGCTGGCATCCTGCCCATGCCGAGCGTGCCCATACAATGCCGTCACCGGTAACGTCTTTTGTGATTTCATAAGCGGCTTTCTGATAAAGCAATGCATACAGGTTGTTCAGCAATTCGGGTTTCATGCCTTTATAGAGAGCATCCATGTGGATGTTTTCTCCAAAATCGGTTTTGATACAGGTCACGCCCATATCCAGCAGATTCTTCAGCAGTTCTTTATACCATTCGGTTGCTTTGGGATAAGTGAAGTCAATGGTTCCGGCATAGTCCAAAGCGGAGAAATTGGAACCTTCCGAATCTTGTTTCTTTGTTAGCGGAGCTATATAATCGTTTTTGCGTGCTTCGTCTATCTGTTCGGCGTTTTCGGCCACGTAGGGGAGTTGCCATAAGGATACGCGGTATCCTTTTTTCTTCAGGCCTTGGATGAACCCTTTGGGATCGGGAAAGCGTTCTTCGTTGAATTTCCATTCGCACAGCCAGTCGGTCTTGAACCAGCCGGTGTCCAGGTGGATTACATCGCAGGGGTAATGCTCGGCACGCATCCGGTCGCATATCTCATTAACCTCATCAGCACTGAAATAAGTCATGCGGCTCATCCAGATGCCGAAGCTCCAGAGGGGAGGCATAGAAGGATATCCGGTCAGATCCCGGTAGCCCCGGAGGATTTCTTCCATAGTATTACCTGCTATGATGAAGACGTCCAGCATGGCCTGATCGCTCAGAAACTGTACCGAGCGGGTGGATTGTCCTGCCAATGACAGTTTACTATGGGCGCAGGTATGATAGAATGTTCCATACATCCGGCTGGAGAGGTAGAAAGGAATATTCTTATAAGTACGGCGGTTGTTTACACCTTGGCCATCCTGATTCTTTAAGAAGAAAGTTTGTCCGCTTAAGTCCATTTTTGCGAAGCGTTCCCCTGTTCCGGCAAAACATTCATCAGGCTTTGATTCAAAGGAAAGAGTGGCACGTTCCTTCATTCCGTTTCGTTTGCAGAAAGCCAATGGCAGCGCATCGTAACGGGGAGGGGAGAAGTGGTCGTAGGCAGCCAGGCGGATTTCACGTTTGCCGTCAGGGTAAAGGCGAAGATCCAATGTTTCTTGAGGATCGGGCAGGAGTTCGCTCCAACGGTCTAATACCGGAGGCTTTATATTGATAAGTGCCCGTTGTATTCCGTTTTGGGTGGAGATAATCCATTCACCTTCTACTTGTGTTACTTGCAAAGGAAGTTTCTTTATCCGGTCGCTGAATTGAAGCATTTCTGATTGATCCGTCATGCTTTCTTCACCGAATCCGATAAAGAGCCGGGTGATGCCTGAGGTATATTGACGGATGACCAGCGTATATTCTTCACGGGGGAATGCAGTATCGGGTGCCATATCGTTAGAGAGCACTTGCTTTTGGAAGGGGACACTTATGCAGATATCTCCATCTTTTTCATAGACTGCGGTGGGCTTGTATGCTTTCCATAATGATTCGTCTCTTGACAGATCAGGATCAAAGTCCAGAAAATCGAATAAGTGGTAATTGGTTGGTTTCATTCTTTTTTTGTTATTTTGTTTTTATAATGATTTTCGGTTGTTTTCCTTTGCTCTGTAGGGGAGGACTCAATGTGCCCATCCGGTGGCATAAGGGGGATTCAAGGCGACCCTGCCTGCCTTTTGTTTTATACTTTCATCTACTTGCGGACCATTCTTCTTCCACACATTATGAGGTCCCGGACGGTTGAAGTCGAAACGTTCGGACGGACACCAGTTGTTTTCTATGGTATAGCCATCCGTCGCTTCATCAAAGTAGATGTAAAACGCACGGTCGTTGGTAGCGTATGGCGCGTCGATTAAATGTTCAATCCGGTTATTGCGCATCACGGAGCCGGGTTGGTTGGAGAGGGTATAAAGTCCTCCTGCATCATACAGCCTCCGGGCAAAGTGGTGGACGTAATTGGCTTCAATCCGATTGCCCCTCATTCCGCTTTCCAGCAGGGTCCATCCCCAGCCCACACAGATACCTGAATAATTGACGTGGCAGACTTCATTATGTATGATATGGATATTCTTTACATATCCGGCTCCGATGCCTACACCTCCCCAATCTTCATTGGTCACTTCCTCAATCAGGTTGTTCCGTATGGTGATTCCCGTACATAATTCCTGTTCATGAAAAGGTGTATAAGGCACATGGGTTTCAAATCCTTCATCGGGAAAGGTGCCCACCAGTAAGGCTGTTCCACCAATATCGGTGAAATGGCAATTCTCGACAATGGAAGCCGATACGGCGCGTTCATAATCTACTCCCGTAGCTGCCAAGTGCTGAAATGTGCAATGGTTGAAATTGATGTTATTACCGCATTTTATCTGTATTGCAGCTTTGGGTCTGCCTATCCATGCCTGGTTTTCCAGTTCCGCTTTTTCAGGCAGCCCCGGTATGGGTAGTTTGTAAGCATCCAGCAGATGGAAACCTCCTTGCAATGTAACGTGTCCTTGATAAGAGGGGCGCATCCATGAAGTATGTTCGAAAGATATATTTTGAAAATGTATGTTCCTTACCGGACGTTCCAAAGTGCCGTTTACCGTTAGCAAGGTTTCTAAAGCCGGGATAATGACTTGCGCCTTCGTCATGTCTTCGTGAGGACGCGGGTAATAATAGATGCGTCCGGAAGGATAATCCTGATACCATTCTCCGGGCTGGTCCAATAACTCCAAAGCGTTGACCAGACAAAAGGAGGAGTTTCCTTTTTCTCCGTCAATGACAGGTTGAGGCCAGGGATGGGCAAACTCCAACCGGCTTTCGGGATCATGAAAACGGACAACTGTTTTTGCTCCTTCAGTAATCATTTCCTTCACTCTCAGTATGGCGATGGCCCAACGTTGGTGAACGATCATCTCTACTTGTGAAGCGGTATTTAACCCTGCTGTTTGTGGAGTGGGAATGGTGATCGTCTCTTCCTCAGGGTTAAAATCAATTATGCGTTCCATTACTCCGTCGGGAAACTGTGCGGCCCGCTGTGCTTTTGCTCCGTTGACCCACATTTGTCGGGTTTCCAATATCCTGTTTCCCATACGGGGCGCTTCCGCTACCCATATTTTATTTCTAAGTGTTTTTGGTATTCTGGTATCTTCGCATCCTTGTTCCCAACCTGTCACAGGGACTCCGCCACTTAAGACTACATGGGCATTGGGAATAGTGGTGATACGAGTGGGAGAGTCTGTTGTCCCACTATCTTCGGGGCGGATGAACAGGCTTTTATATTGTGGGTATATTCCTTCCTCCAATAGGATATTTATGCCTCCGGTTGTTTCGGGTGATTGCAATCTTCTCCATTCGCGCGCTTGCTTGATGGCTTGTTCCAGAGTCTGGAGGGGAGATTGGCGTGTACCGGCAGCATTGTCGTTACCGTAGGGAGAAACATAAATATCTCCTGCGGTTAAATAAAAGGTATAACTGATAAATGCGATAAAGCAGATCATTTTTGTTTTCATGGGTTCGCCGGATTTAAAGGTCTTTTTAATCAGACGGAAGGAATCTGTTTTTGTACCCATTGGATAATTTGCTAATGTGTCAATTTGCTGCATTCTACTCTACGTGGTAATGGGCATATTAGCAAATTGATGCATTGACATATTGATTGAAGTATAATAAAAAAACAGGCCATACCTTAATGAAAAGGTACAGCCTGCGTCATTTAATAAAAAAGATTTATTTTTTATGAGTTCATGCTCATCAGGAATTCTTCGTTGTCTTTGGTATTTTCCAAACGGCTTTTTACAAAATCCATTGCTTCGATAGGATTCATATCTGCCAGATATTTGCGGAGAATCCACATACGGTCCAAAGTAGTCTTGTCGAGCAGCAAGTCGTCGCGGCGGGTGCTTGATGCCACGATGTTTACTGCCGGGAAGATACGTTTGTTGCTCAAGTTGCGGTCCAGCTGGAGTTCCATATTACCTGTACCCTTGAATTCTTCGAAGATTACTTCATCCATCTTGGAACCGGTGTCAATCAGTGCGGTTGCGATAATGGTCAGCGAGCCACCGTTTTCAATGTTACGGGCAGCACCGAAGAAACGTTTGGGCTTATGCAGGGCATTTGCATCCACACCACCGGATAATACCTTGCCGGAAGCAGGAGAAACCGTATTGTATGCACGTGCCAGTCGGGTGATAGAGTCGAGGAAGATTACCACATCGTGACCACATTCTACCATGCGTTTCGCTTTTTCCAGTACGATACCTGCAATCTTTACGTGACGTTCTGCCGGTTCGTCAAATGTAGAAGCGATCACTTCGGCATTTACGCTGCGCGCCATATCTGTCACTTCTTCGGGACGTTCGTCAATAAGCAGCATGATCATGTACGTTTCCGGATGGTTGGCTGCTATTGCGTTAGCGATGTCTTTCATCAGGATCGTCTTACCGGTTTTGGGCTGCGCCACAATCAAAGCACGCTGTCCTTTACCGATAGGTGAGAACATATCTACCACACGGGCTGAAAGGTTGTCACTATATCCTCCTTTGCAAAGTTTGAACTTTTCATCGGGGAACAGCGGGGTCAGGTGATCAAACGGAACGCGGTCACGTACCAATCCGGGATCCAGACCGTTTATCTTTTCCACCTTTACCAACGGGAAATATTTTTCTCCTTCTTTCGGCGGACGGATAGAGCCTTCCACTACATCACCGGTCTTCAAACCGAACAGTTTTATTTGCGATTGTGAAACGTAAATATCATCGGGTGAGGAAAGATAGTTGTAATCGGATGAACGGAGGAAGCCGTATCCGTCGGGCATGATTTCCAATACCCCGGTACCGGTCAGGATACCTTCAAATTCGTAAGGCTTTTCCACCTGTTTGCGTTCCGGTTGTTGAGGAATGCTGGCAGACGCTTCTCCCTCAGCCGTCGTATTGTTATTATTGTTTGCCTGACGAGGATTGTTGTAATTGTTGTTGCGCGGATTGTTATACTTCTGATTTTGATCGCGCTGCTGGCGTGGTTGGAATTTGGGGGCAGGTGTCTGTACCGGAGCCGGTGTTTCTACTTTGGTAGCCTCAAATTTGCCGAACAACTCAGTAGGAAGTTCTATTTTTTCTGAAGGAAGATCCTCGATAGGAATAAAATCATCGGTTTCACTGCCGAATTCCAGTTCGGGAAGAATCACTTCTTTTTCTTCGGGAATAGCCGGTGTTTCTTCTTTTTTTGCTTTTTTGGGTGTCGGTTTCGCCGGTGCTTCAGCTTTCACTTCCTCTTTTGCGGTTTCTTTCGTTTCCGTTGCAGGTTGTTCTTCTGTCTTGGCTGTTACTTTCTTACTACCCGGTTTGCGTCCTCTTTTTTTAGGTGTTTTTTCTTCCGTGCTTGTTTCGGCTACGGTTTCTGTTTGTGGTGTTACCGCTACAGGAGCAGTTTCTTTTACTGTTTCGGCAGCGGTGGCGGCAGGTTGCGGGGTATTGGCTTCCAGCTTCTGTGCCTTGTCCTTGGTTGCAGTATAGACCTTGTCACCGTCTTTTTTAACGTTGATACGTGATCTTTTACGGGGTTGACTTTCATTGGCTTTTTCTGCCGCTACTTTTTTGGTTGCTCCGACTATGGCTTGCTCGTCCAGAATTTTATAAACCAGATCTTCTTTTTTTAGAGAGTCTGTTTTCTTGATACCCAACTCTTTGGCAATCGATTGTAATTCCGACAAGTCTTTGTCGTTTAATTGAATAATGTTATACATAGAGTATAGTTATTAGTAATATATTTCTTTATAATCTTTTAATGGTATAATTAAGGAGCGCAATCTACACGAAAATGTGTTAGAAGGGGGAAATGCACTCATAATTACGATTATGGGATTGATGTTGTTTTGATTGTTATCAGGAAGTAAACAGACTTTCCCGGATAGGGAACTGACGTATTTACCGAGGACAAAAGTAGATATTTTTTTTTAATCTCATGCATATTACAGAAGATTTTTTGCCGAATTTAATGAAATTAATAAAAAAAACGACGTTTGGAAACATCCTTTCTGTCTGTGAAAACCCTGATGTTAAATGAACGTAAAAATAGATCAGATTGTTCAGCAGAGTCTGCATGAAATAGCGAAAAAAATACTAATTTAGCCCGTCAAATTTGATTTTTACTTAATTATAAATAGAAAAAAGATGAAAAAAGTGATTTTTACGGAAAAGGCTCCTGCTGCTATAGGTCCTTACAGTCAAGCTGTTGAAGTGAATGGTATGGTATTCTTGTCAGGTCAGATTCCTGTTGATCCTGCTACCGGTGAATTTGTTCCGGGAGGAGTGACTGAACAGACTATTCAGGTTTTTGAGAATATCAAGAATGTATTGGCAGAAGCTGGTCTGACTACTGCTAATATCGTAAAAACAACCGTATTTTTGGCAGATATGTCTTTGTTTGCTGAAATGAACGCTGTTTATGCCAAGTATTTCGAAGGAGATTTCCCTGCCCGTTCTGCTGTAGCTGTTAAGGCTTTGCCGAAAGGAGCGCTTGTGGAGATAGAGAGCATCGCAGTGAGATAATGAGCTTTTCGTCACCGATTGCACGGATTGATGCAGATTGTTTCTATTGAAAAGCAATCGCTTGGTATGGAACCTGTGTCAATCAGTGTAGTCTGTAGTGAATGATGGTGGATGGGGAATCATAAAAACAACTGATTAACAGATAGCGTAGAAAAGTGGAATATGAAACAACTGGACAAGTGGCAATGGTCCACATTAATATTATCTGCTATACTGGTAATGGCATTTTCAGTCTTTATTTATCGGTATGAGCCTTTTAAATCCGGGTTCGAGATTACCGACCAGCTGGGTGGTAATATTTTTCCAGCAACCATTCTCTCTACCGCAACCACAGATGCCAATTTAATCGTACCTGCCGATTCCGATTATATCGGAAATCCTAAGTCGTGTATCGCCATCCGGCTGAAGAACAGTTATGCCAATAGCAAATTGCGTATAGAAGTGGCCGAGACTCCTTTTTTCTCTCAGTCTGTATCCGAGTTTATTTTACCCAAGGCGGGGAAAGAATATCTGGTTTTTCCGGATATTATATGGAACTATCAGGCTTTGCGTGATAATAATCAGGCAGTGCCCGTTAGCATCTCCGTCAAGGCGGAATTGAATAAAAAAGAACTTCCACAGCGTTTGAAAACCATCTCAATGCGCAGTATTAATGAGTGTCCTTTAGGATACGTGGACGATAAAATGAAGTTTCACGATACGGGAGAGTTTTTTGCGGCCTACGTCAACGAGGAGCATCCTCAGATTGACAAATTATTGCGTGAAGCCTTGGATACACGTATCGTCAATCGTTTTCTTGGGTATCAAGGTAATGCACACCAGTCGGAGAATGTGGACAAACAGGTCTATGCATTGTGGAATGTGTTGCAAAAGCGGAACTTTAAGTATAGCTCCACCACCAATACCAGTCTTTCGTCCAATGTGGTTTATACACAGCGCGTCCGTACCTTGGACGATGCGCTGGAATCCTCGCAGATAAACTGTGTGGATGGCAGCGTGTTGCTGGCTTCACTGATGAAAGCCATCAATATCAATCCTATTCTGGTGCGTATTCCGGGACATATGTTTGTGGGTTATTACACAGACAAATCACACAAGAATATGAATTTTCTGGAAACCACGATGATAGGAGATGTGAATCTGGATGATTTCTTTCCGGATGAGAAGCTGGATTCTACCATGGTGGGCAAATCCCAGAACCAGATGTCGAAACTGACCTACGAGAAATCAAAGGAATACGCTACGAGGAAATACCGGGAGAATGACTCCCTGATACATTCGGGTAAAGTGAATTATATGTTTCTGGAAATTGATAAAAAGACCCGTGCGCAGGTACAACCTATCGGTAAATAAATTTGTTGTATGGATATGGAACTTACTTATATATATCATAGCGGATTCGCCTTGTCAGGCGATGGCTTCACTGTAATCATGGATTATTACCGTGATTCGGAGGATGGACAGGCGCAGTCGGATTTGAACCGGCTGATGGATGGGACTTTCAGCAATCAAGAGGCCGGAATGCCGGAAGGAATCGTACACAGCGAATTATTGCGGAGACCCGGAAAACTGTATGTGCTGGCCAGTCATTTTCATCCGGATCATTTTAATAAAGAGGTATTGCAATGGCGTGAACAGCGGCCGGATATCATCTATATTTTCTCGAAAGACATTTTGCGCCATCGCAGGGCGCAGAAAGAAGATGCCGTCTGGCTGAAAAAAGGAGAGGAATATAAGGATGAAACATTGAGCGTGCGTGCTTTCGGTTCCACGGATGTGGGAGTATCGTTTTTGCTTCAGGCAGGTGGAAAAAAGATTTTTCATGCCGGTGATTTGAATAACTGGCATTGGATGGATGAGAGTACCGAGGCGGAGTGGAAGGGGGCCGAGAAGAATTTCCTGCATGAGCTGGATGATCTTTACGCCTATACGCCCGAAGTGGATGTGGCCATGTTTCCCGTTGATCCCCGTTTGGGAAAAGAATACATGCGGGGTGCCGGACAGTTTGTAACAAAGATAAAAACTCATATCTTTGTACCCATGCATTTCACACCGGAGTATGCCAAGGCAAATGCTTTCTGCGACTTTGCCGAAGCGCATGGAGTGCGTTTTGTGTCATTGACGCATCGCGGACAAAAAATAGAGATTGAATAACAAAAGAATAACACAATATGAAAGTAAAAGGAAGATTTGATCATTTCAATATCAATGTAACTGATCTGGACAAGAGTATCAAGTTTTATGAAACAGCATTAGGTTTGCATGAGTCTCATCGTAAGGAAGCTTCGGACGGTTCCTTCGTGCTGGTGTATATGGCCGATGATCACAGCAATTTCTTGTTGGAACTGACTTGGTTGCGTGATCATACCCAGCCATACGAGTTGGGTGAGAACGAAAGCCATCTGTGTCTGCGTGTGGAAGGTGATTATGACGAAGTTCGTAAATTCCATAAGGAAATGGGATGTGTTTGCTTCGAGAACACCGCTATGGGCTTGTATTTCATCAATGATCCTGATGATTACTGGATTGAGATATTGCCGGTGAAGTAAAACAATCGTTTCCGTTAGTAATGAATTAAAAAGATAGAGACTATGAAATACATTTCTCCCGGTGGCTGGTTCTCATTGGAATACCCGATGGGCTGGCACGAGTTTGAAGATACAGAAGAGAGTTTTTTATTCTATAACCCTGACCGGTGGACAGGTAATTTCCGCATATCGGCTTATAAGGATGAAGCAGCTGACTATGGTCCGCAGTGCATCGCATACGAATTGAAAGAAAATACCTCTTCCGCCCTGGTGAAAGTGGGCAAGTGGGATTGTGCTTACAGCGCGGAAACTTTTCAGGAAGAAGGCGCCTGGTACACCACTCATATCTGGATGACAGGAGAGGAGAATCTCTCTTTCGAATGTTCTTTTACCGTGTCCAAAGGAGGAGACAAGCATCCGGCAGAAGAAATCATCCGGTCTTTACAGATCCGCAAAGAAGGTGTAAGTCACCCGCGTGAGATCATTCCGATCCGTGTTTTGGAAATCGGGGAGGTGAACACCGCCTTTGAGTGGGCTTCTACCGCGATTAAAAAGCAACTCACCAAGGATTTTACTGCGTCGGAGAGCGATATTGACAGTATACAGCAAGTAATGGACAGCGGACGTTTCCAGACCCAGCAGCGTATGGCGTGGGAGAATTTCGGTATTGCCTTCGGAGCCATTCTGGTGAATGAGATGGAAGGTATGGAATGGGTGACTGTCATTGAGGGACAGAAAGAATATCCCGCCTTGCAGTTTATGTGTTCGGATATGGTGCTGGACCCTGCCGCACTGGTGTGGGGAAAAGCTAAAAAGGGACTCCCCTGCGACTTGAAATCTGAATTCAGGAAAATTAAGCGAGAGGCGGAGGCAGTGTTGGATGATTTAAATAAATAGACAAATAATGACCCCATATATGCAAGTAGACGGGCTTACCAAATCATTCGGTGACTTGGTATTGTTCCGGAAGATTTCATTTGGAGTGGCCGAAGGACAACGCATCGGTCTGATAGCAAAGAACGGTACAGGCAAGACTACCTTACTTAATATAATAGCCGGTAAGGAGGGATATGATGAAGGAAGCATCGTCTTTCGTCGTGATCTGCGGGTGGGCTATTTGGAGCAAGACCCACATTATCCCGAAGACCTGACCGTGCTCGAAGCCTGTTTCTATCACGGAAACAGCACGGTGGAACTCATCAAAGAATATGAAAGCTGCATGGAAACCGAAGGCAATCCGGGACTGGAAGAGCTGTTGGCACGGATGGAGCACGAAAAGGCATGGGATTATGAACGGAAGGCGAAACAAATCCTTTCTCAATTAAAAATCCGGGATTTCAGCCAGCAGATTAGACATCTTTCCGGAGGTCAGTTGAAACGGGTGGCTCTGGCGAATGTGCTGATAACTGAGCCCGATTTCCTGATTTTGGACGAGCCTACCAACCATCTTGATCTGGATATGACAGAGTGGCTGGAGGGGTATCTCGGCCGGGGAAACATCAGTTTGCTTATGGTGACGCACGACCGTTATTTCCTGGACCGCGTCTGCTCTGAAATTATCGAGATAGACAATCAGCAGGTCTATTCATATAAAGGGAACTACAGCTATTACTTGGAAAAGAGGCAGGAGCGTATCGAGGCGACCAATGCCGAAATAGCCCGTGCCAATAACCTGTACCGCACAGAGCTGGAGTGGATGCGCCGTATGCCTCAGGCACGCGGACATAAAGCGCGTTATCGGGAAGAAGCTTTCTACGAACTGGAGAAAGTGGCGAAGCAGCGTTTTAACGATGGTAATGTGAAGCTGGATATGAAAGCCTCTTACATCGGCTCCAAGATTTTTGAGGCAGATCATCTGTACAAGCGTTTCGGTGATTTGAAGATTCTGGAAGATTTCTCGTATATCTTTGCCCGTTATGAGAAGATGGGCATCGTGGGAAACAATGGTACGGGAAAGTCCACATTCATTAAAATATTGATGGGCGAACAGAAGCCGGACAGTGGAACACTGGATATCGGTGAGACAGTCCGTTTCGGTTACTATTCTCAGGACGGCCTGAAGTTTGACGAGCAAATGAAGGTCATCGACGTGGTGCAGGATATTGCCGAAGTCATCGAGCTGGGAAATGGCAAGAAACTGACCGCATCCCAGTTCCTGCAACATTTTCTGTTTACCCCCGAAACACAGCATAGTTATGTATATAAACTGAGTGGGGGAGAACGCCGCCGCCTGTACCTGTGTACGGTGCTGATGCGCAATCCCAACTTTCTGGTGCTGGATGAGCCTACCAACGATCTTGATATCATCACCCTTCAGGTATTGGAAGAATATTTGCAGAACTTCAAGGGCTGTGTAATCGTAGTAAGCCACGACCGTTATTTCATGGACAAGGTGGTAGATCACTTGCTGGTATTCAAGGGACAGGGAGACATTCGTGATTTTCCGGGTAACTACTCCGATTATCGTGACTGGCGCGAGGCGAAAGAGCAGCGCGAGAAAGAGGCGGAAAAGCCAAAAGAGGAAAAGACCGCCCGCGTGCGCCTGAATGACAAGCGGAAAATGTCTTTCAAGGAAAAGAAAGAGTTCGAGCAGCTGGAACAAGAAATAGCCGGGCTGGAGCAGGAGAAGGCCGATATAGAAGCCGCCCTTTGCAGCGGTACGCTGGGAGTGGAGGAACTGACGGAGAAATCCAAACGGTTGCCGGAACTGAATGATTTGATTGATGAAAAGACCATGCGCTGGTTGGAACTGAGCGAGATAGAAGGGTAGAATAACCGGAGGTGCAACAGTGTACCTGATGCCATATTGCTATATTCGTTTTGAATAACAAAACCATAATATAGAAAAGAAATATGGCATCCATTAAATTGAAATTCCGCCCATCGAGCGTAAAAGGAAAAAAGGGCGTATTAAGTTATCAAATTATTCATTACAGACTGACACGGCTCATCAAGACTTCTTATCGGATCATGCCTTCCGAGTGGGACGACTCCACCGGCAGTCTGCTTATTTCAACACAGTCTGAATGTAAAGCGCGTCTTCTGCTGATACGTGACCAGACGAATTGGGAGATGACGCGGTTACAAGGTATTATCAATGATCTGGAGCGGACCGGTGTGGAATACACCATTGATGATATCGTGGCTTCTTTCCGGAAAATCCCTTCTGTAGAGAGTGTGTTCAACTTCATGCAACGATGTATCAATAAACTGGAGCGGCAGAAAAGGGGACGGACGGCAGAAGGCTATACCTCGACAATGAACAGCTTTATCCAATTCAGAAAGAATGAGGATCTGAGTTTTGAAGCCTTTGATTCGGAGCTGATGGAGATGTATGAAGCCTATCTGAAAGAGAAGGGCTTGGTAAAGAACAGTACTTCCTATTATATGAGAATCTGGCGGAGTGTGTATAACCTGGCTGTAGAGCAAGGCTATACCACCGACAAGAAACCTTTCAAACATGTCTATACCGGCATAGACAAGACCGTAAAACGGGCTGTTCCTTTTAAAATCATCAAAATGATCAAGGAGCTTGATTTGTCATTCGAACCCCAGTTGGAGCTGGCAAGGGATATTTTCCTTTTCAGTTTCTATACCCGGGGCATGTCGTTTATTGATATGGCACATTTGAAGAAGAGCAACCTCCAGAATGGAATTCTGACATACAGCCGGAAAAAGACCGGGCAGCGGCTGACTATTCTGTGGGAGGAGCTGATGCAGGAGATTGTGGATAAATACAAGGATGACAGTTCCGAGTACCTGCTGCCTATCTTGCGGTATTGTGACATAAATGACCGCAAGCAATATAAACTGAGGGCCAAGCAGATAGGACGGGGCTTGAATAAAATAGGCTTGCGGCTGGAATTAAAGGCGCCGTTGACTTTCTATGTGGCGCGCCATAGCTGGGCCAGCATAGCGCAGGACAGGAAGGTGTCTACAGACATCATCCGCGAAGGGTTGGGGCACGATAATGAAAAGACCACTCATATTTATCTGGCATCCATCTCCACTTCACAGATAGACAGAGCCAATCAGATTATTTTAAGGGGGCTGTAGGGGAAGTATTCATTCAGGCTGTAGGATGACAGCCTGAATGTTCTATTGGCTTGGATAAAATCAGATCATTTTCGGAGAAATATTTCTAAAATCCTAACATAAGAGCTGGGGGAATATTCAATATTCGGCAAAGTAATCAAAATATGCCTTGTTGGTGATAGATACAAAATATTGAATGACTTTAGTATGGGGAGATATAGAAATATGCAGAATGCTGATCTAAAGGATCGTGCCATTAGGAAATACTGTGTGACTTCGTGTGATATCTAATTTGGGATAATTTATTTTTTATCATGAACAAGTGTGATAAATCTGAAAATCAGCTGTTTGATAGCATGATTCGTTTTATAAAAAATGGGGTTCTCTTAGTAAGAGATCCCCTTCTCTATTTAATTTATTGATAATGTGAAACATACACATCGTAATTCATAACCTTTTACGAACAATTCTCATACATTTCTTGTTAAAAGCATTTTAAAACAACAAAAGATTTCCATTTCTTGGGAATTATAGCTACTTTTGCAACCAAATGGGGATCTCTTACTAAGAGAACCCCAAAAATGAAGCTTCAACAAGCCTTCATTTTAGAAGTACAAATGATAAATAATTTATGTTTTGATGCAAATCTGTAATGATGCGGATTTGGGTACTGAATACTCCTTTCCGCAGAATCAAAACATAACGGGTAAAGCGCCTAGGTTACTGCCATGCAGTTCAATCGCTTCCTGCCCAGACCAGGGGTCAGATCTGATAACCACGTCACAGACGGGGGAAGAAAAAGAATATCCTGACCACAAGTGGTATTATATGTTCCTGCGCAACAGAGAGCTGAAACGCTATATCGAAATCTTTACCGGCAGGAGGGCTGTGATGATTAATACCCGGTCTGGCATAAAGGAAGAAAGATATTTCTGCTTCAAAGTGTTTTCATATACCTCTGCTGACCATAAAAGACGTTTTGAACGGTGTCCTTATAGCAAGGAAGAATATGCGGCCCGTCGGGAGTCCGCCTTTGCCGTAAAGGAGGCGTTCGCGACAGGCTCTGTACAGAAGTTGAACGCTTTGACGGATGAAAAGGAAATCACGGGTGATGGTTATCTGTTTGTATGTGCCCCGTTGGATGAATTGAATCTCATCCTTGCCCATCTGTTCCCCCGGCAGTATCTTGCAAAAGACCGCAATTCCTATAGCGTGGCTGTTATTCCCCATAGACAGATGGAAGAATTTATTTATCTGTATGAATCCATGCCTTATAATATTGAACTGATGGATAAGCCTCTTGAGGAGTATATTCAGAAAAAGCAGAAGATACGTATTACGGGTGGTGTTTTTCAAGGGAAGGAGGGGTGTATCATGCGTCTGCATCGGAATACAAAGCTGGTGTTTGCTTTTGGTAATATGACGGTGGCTATTAGTTATCTTCAGGCTTTTCCGTTTGAGAAGGTGGAGTGATGGACTTATTGATTTGTCTAAATATGGTATATGAAAATTGATAAATAATTTTAGTATACAGCTGTGTACCATAATATCGATTTATAAGGTATTTTGGTCTGTAATATTTGAAGAGGTCTTTCTCAAGCGGTACTTAGTTGTATCGGTTATAATAATTTATTGTCGATTGCTATTGGGATGCCCTCAGAATAAATATTAAAAAATAATTTAACTTTTGTCCAAAGTTATAAGAAAAGCACTTAAATGTAGTTCTTTCTTGTTGGAGATTTGAATACTTTCGAGATGTAGTTGTAGCATATACGTATGACGGAGTATATGCTATCGATAATTTGCAAGGTTTATTGATATTCTAATATCTGAAATTTTTTCAAGCAGATATATTGGGATTTGCTTATTAAAATAACCTGTTTTCGATGACTGTAGGTGTAAATTATAGTAAACACAAAAACTCCTAGCTTAGATGTTCTTTGAAAATAAAATGCTGAAATGTATACTTCATTATAAAAATGTTAAAAACGGACGTTAATTTTGATTCTTATGATCAGCAATTTTTCCAATAATAAACGTATAGCCAAAAATACCTTGATTCTTTATGTAAGAATGCTTTTCATGATGTTGGTTGCACTTTATACGTCACGTGTTATACTTAATGTTTTGGGAGTAGAAGATTTTGGTATTTATAATGTTGTAGGAGGGCTAGTTTCTATGTTTGCTCTTGTATCTGGAGCCATATCTATATCAATTTCGCGTTTTATCACATTTGAATTAGGCAGAAACAATCAAAAAGAACTTAATATCGTATTTTCATCGGCTATTATTATTCAGATTGTTATATGTTTATTATTTATATTGTTAGCTGAAACATTAGGACTTTGGTTTTTAAATACAAAGATGTCTTTTCCAGAAGGACGTATGTGCGCTACAAATGTTATCTTTCAATTTTCTGTTGCCACATTTTGTGTTAATCTCATTAGTATTCCTTATAATGCAGCGATTATAGCTCATGAAAAGATGGCTGCTTTTGCCTATATTTCTATTTTTGAAACATTAGCAAAATTGATAATAGCTTTTGCAATTCCTTATATACTCTATGATAAACTTATTATTTATGGAGGATTGTTATTGTTAGTCGCTATTATAGTACGTTTAGTATATGGTATTTATTGTAAATATCATTTCGAAGAATGTAGATTTCGTTTTTTATTTGATAAAACTGTTTTCTATAATATGTTTACTTATGCAGGGTGGACTTATATTGGTGCATCGTCAGCCCTTTTGAGGGATACAGGGGGTAATATTCTTATAAATCTTTTTTACGGACCTGTTGCTAATGCAGCTAATGGAATAGGTACGCAAGTTCAACAGGCTGTTAATCAGTTTGTGACAAATTTTATGACAGCTCTTAATCCGCAAATAATAAAAAGTTATGCAGCAGCTAATTATGATTATATGAAATTCTTGGTTTTAAATGCATCCCGGATTTCGTATTATATGATGTTGGTCTTTTCTTTGCCTATTTTGTTCAATACTCACTATATATTAGTGTTATGGTTGAAGCAAGTACCTCAATATTGTGTTGAATTTGTGCGATTAGCTTTATTGTTTGTTATGAGTGAGTCTTTATCCACACCTTTGATCACATCGGCATCTGCATCAGGAAAAATAAAAAAATATCAATTGTTAGTCGGGGGAATCCAATCATTTAATTTCCCTTTATCATTACTATGTCTTTATATGGGAATGCCTCCTTATGTGACATTTGTTGTGGCTATCTGTATTTCTCAGTTATGTCTTGCTGGACGTCTTTATATTTTACGTAATATGATGGATTTTTCAGCAAGGCAGTTTATTCACAGTGTATATTCTAATATAATTAAAGTAACGATTATTGCGTTGATACTTCCTATAGGAGTACAGTATTATATAGATGAGTCATGGGGTGGATTTATTATCTCTTGTATAATTTGTTTTATTTCTGTTTTTATATCTATAGTTTATGTAGGATGTAATAGGCAAGAGAGAGCTTTTATAATGACAAAAGCAGAGTCATTTATACATAATTTTTTTTAATATTTAATGATAAAGATTCAAAAAACAACAGACTGTTGTGGTTGCTCTGCTTGTGCGGAGATTTGTCCTAAGCAATGCATTTCGTTGGATGTTGATTATGAGGGATTTTGGTATCCTCAAATAAATTCTAGTATTTGTATTGATTGTCATTTATGTGAAAGTGTATGCCCTGTTTTGAATCCAGGGGTAGAGCATAAACCGCTACATGTATATGCTGCAATTAATAAAAATGATGAAATTCGAGCACGAAGTGCATCTGGTGGTGTATTTACGATTATTGCAGAAAAAGTTATTGACGAGGGAGGAGTTGTATTTGGTGTTAAATTTGATAGAGATTGGAATGTTATTTTTGGATATACTGAAACAAAAGAAGGATTGGAAGAGTTTCGCCGTTCTAAATATGTCCAAGCTTGGGTGGGAGAGAGCTATAGAGAAGTTAAACGCTTCTTAAAGGAAGGCAAAAAAGTTCTTTTTACAGGTCTTCCTTGTCAAATAGCAGGACTAAATCTTTTTTTGAAGAAAGAGTATACTAATCTTATTACAGTAGATCTTATTTGTGAAGGTGTGCCTAGTCCTAAGTTATGGAGAAAATATTTAGATGAAGAATTTGTGGTTTACAAGAAAAAATATAGAACGAGAACTCATATAACTTCTTCTTCATCAAGACAGAATATTTTTATAAAGGATATTTCGTTTAGAAATAAATCTTTAGGTTGGTCAAATTTCAGCTTTTCTCTTACAATTGCTGGAAATTCATCTGAAAATAGTCAGAATATAGTTTTTCCTTCTTATATAAATCGAAATTCTGCATATATGCAGTTAATGTTTAGATATGGTAATCTTCGTCCTATTTGTTATGTGTGTCCTTTTAAATGCTGTAAATCGGGAAGTGATTTAACTATTGCAGATTATTGGGGCATTAGTCAATTACATCCTGAAATGGATGATGATAAAGGTACTAGTATGGTATTTGTTAATACGATGAGAGGAAAGAAATATTTTGATCTTTCAAAAACTCATTATTTAGAAACTTCTTATGAAGAATCTTGGCCATTTAACAATGTTGTTACTTCATCAAAAAAACATCCTAAACGTGATTACTTTTATTCACAAATAGATAAAAGACAGAGTGTGATAAAGTTGATGAATGATATTAGTTTTCCATTTTCTTATAAAGTTAAAAAGATTTGTAAGGAATTTGTAAAAAAAATGATAAAAACTATAGCAGGAGATACAGGTGTTTATTTTATAAAAATGCATATATGGGACAAATTAAAAAAAGAATAAAGTTAATAACTTTTGCGCCTCATCCTAATTTTGGAACTTGTCTTCAATCCTATGCATTAAATAATGTATTACAACGTATGGGGCATGATGTGGAGTTTATTTATAATGGGCGAGAGATACCTCCTTTGACATTTTCTATGTATGTGAAGAAAAGTATTTCGAAAATTGCAAGAAAAATTCTTTCGGAATCTATGTTGATATTATTAAAAGAAAGATTAGGAAAGAGGACTAGAGGTAAAAAAAGTAGCTCTAATGACCCTGTTGTTCTTCAATTGCCAGATTATAGGATGTTATATTGGCTAAGTAAATTACCAGGTTATGAGAAGTGCTTTAAAATGTATAAATGTAAAAATTTGCAATGGAGGAAAGTGTATCAGTTTACATATGAAGATAATAACTTTAAAATGCGTAGAATTTATACTCATAAACAATATAATGAAGTTGTAGCTGATACAGATATTTTTATTACAGGTAGTGATCAAATATGGAATCCGTATTGTGGGGGATTTAACCCTATGATGTTTGTGGAATTTGGTAAGGATAAAAAACGTATTGCTTATTCATCAAGTATAGCTCAACCGGAGATACCTCAACAGATAAAAGAACGTATGAAACAAGACTTATTAAAATTTAAGTATATTGGTGTACGTGAACAGCGCTCCGTGGAATTACTAAATGTTTTGTTAGGGCGTACAGATATAAGGCTTGTTGTAGATCCGACCTATCTACTTTCAATGGAAGAATGGATGGAATTTGGGGAGAAAGCAGTTTTGGAATTTCCACTACCTAAAAAATATATATTTTGCTATTTTGTTGGTGATAAGCGCAAGGAAATATATGAACAAATGGTCCAAGATGTTAAGAAATTTACAGGAATAGATGATGTTGTCACTTTAGAATGTTATAATAGAAAACTGAATTATGGAGGGGGAAAACTCTATAAAGATGGAGGACCTTATGAATGGGTTTATTTGCTTAGGCATGCTTCTTATATTTGTATGGACTCTTTTCATGCTACTGTGTTTGCTCTTAAATTTAAAAAAGAATTTGTACATGCATTGAAAAATTCAGATGATGAAACTGAGTCACAAAATACGCGTATGTATGATATCTTTAATCGTTACGGACTATCTCATAAAATTTATTTCCCTAGTTCTTCTGAATCTTGGCAACTTCCTATAGACTATTCAAAAGTAACTCCTATAATGGAACTTGAAATAGAAAACTCTATAAAATTTTTAGAATATAGTATTAATAATTAAGTGAAAAAATAGAAGAATGCTTTTCTTATTAGATATCATTTTGATTATTAATATTTGGATTGCTTATCGTTATTTTAGTTGTCTTATGGCTCCTCCTGTTTTGATGGGAGGTGGTATGTTAGCAGCTTCATTAATGGCAACTTCCTATTATAATGAGTGGGAGATGGATACAATGTTAGGAGAATCTGTTTGCCTTTTAGGAGGTGGAACGTTCTTTTTTACAATATGTTGTATTCTTTTTTCTTATGTGTTTTGTATTTCCAGGTTGAACCGTTCTGCAAAAGTAGAACTTGACTTTTTGAAACAAGCTAGAATGGAAACCTTTTATGTTTTTTCTATAATAGTGGCTTTAGTAGGAGTCGTGCTAAAACTTTATTATATGGTGGCTCAGTTTGGAGCATTGGGATGGGCAGAATTAATAGTTGCAAAACGCATGGATGATTGGAATGGTGATGATTTGTTGCAAATTCCATTTTATGTAAGGCAAATGGGAAGTTATACTAGTATTGTTGCATATTTGACAGTATGGCTTCTTGTGATTATGTCTATATCGGAGAAAAAAAATAGAAGAATTTTAAGAATATTGTTAATTGTACATCTCATGTTTACTTTTGTAGATGGGATGTTGAGTGGCTCAAAAGCTCCAATTTTAGGCATAATAATGTTGTTTGCTGTTTCTTTTTTCTTTGTATTTTATGCTAAACGAGGTAATTTTAACCTTAGCAGGAAATTTTTTGTACGAGGTTTAGTCGTTCTTGTAGTGTTAGCTTCTTTATTTCGCGGATTGAGTATGGTAATAGGTCGGAATGTTTCGGAACGTTCAAATTGGGACTTATTGGCTGAGTATTGTGGTGCTGAAATAAAAAATTTCGACTTGTATCTACAGCAGAATTCTAAAAGGAGAAATTCTGCTATATGGGGGGAAAATACATTTCATTCTTTTTATTCAGAAATCAATCCAAATTTTGAAAGAGAAAATGGAGAATTTCAGTATGTAGGTGATTATATATTGGGAAATGTATATACACAATTTAGGCCATTTCATGAGGATTTTGGTATTGTTGGGATTTTTACTATGTGTTTTTTTATTGCATTTATTTCTATGTTTTTTTATAGTAGATCTACATGTGCATTTATTGAACCAACAAAAATAAATGTTTACGTATTTATTTATGCTTCTATAGCCATGAGTATATTTATGAGTTTTTTTTCTAGTAGATTCACAGAATCTATATGCCGAATGGGATGGATACGTTCATCTATTTATCTTGTAGTACTTGTTTGGTTTGTGAAGCATTACTTAATAAAATCTTATGTAACTAAAAAGTAAAAATGGAGAAGATTCTTACAATTGTCATTCCTACTTATAATATGGAAAATTTTCTTCCTAAGGCATTAACTTCACTTGTTGTTGAAGAGGAATTAATGAATATCTTAGAAGTAATAGTAGTTAATGATGGGTCGAAAGATTCATCGTTAGATATTGCATATGCTTTTCAGAAACAATATCCTCAAACATTCCATGTCATAAATAAGGAAAATGGTAATTATGGCTCGTGTGTAAATCGTGGCTTACTGGAAGCAAAAGGAAAGTATATTAAAATTCTTGATGCAGATGATTCTTTTGATAATGCAGTTTTTTCAAAATATTTGGAGAAGATAAAGACTTTAGATGTAGATGTAATCTTTAATGATGCAAAATTAGTTAAGCCTGATGGAACAGAAGTTGCGCTGTGGATTGTTCCTGTTCCTAAATATAGAATATATAATTTTTTTTCTTTTCCATTTTTCCCAGAAATGCATACTATTGCATTTCGAACAAAAAATTTGCGTCAGATAGGGTATTGGCAAACAGAAGGGATATCTTATACAGACCAAGAGTGGGTGTTTTCTCCGATTTCTACAGTTCATAATGCTTATTATTGTCCTGGCATTTTATATCTTTATCTTGTAGGAAGAGAAGGACAAACTATGACTCCTGCTATTAAGCAAAAACAATTAAACCAAACTTTGACTGTTTTAAAAAACATGTTGAAAGTTTATGATCATGGTATATATACTGAAGAATCTAAATTATGGATGAAGTCTAAACTTATGGATAATATGTCTGTGATTTATAAGAGAACAATTATTGATTTACGTGATGATAAGAATAAAGAGTTAATAGAATGTGATAAATACATTAAAGAAAATCATTTTGATTTTTATAAAGAGTCGGATAAGTGTCTTTTTCTGAGTAGGAAAATTAGATATAATTATGGTTGTATATGGCGTAAAAATTATAAAGTAAATTATCGAAATCCTATATTCTTATTGTACTATTTTCTTTGTAAGTTCAAGTCGAATAAGACTTTTTTTCAATGAAAAAATAATGGAGTTTATTGTAATTTGTATGGAAGTGTTAAAAAAAATATGGAACTATATATGTGTACCTCGATTGATCTTGTTTCGCATTCTCAATTTGTATCCATCATTTATCAAAAATGATGAATTATTTTTACGATTAAAGTGGTATTTTTGGTGTGGAAAATCTCTTCATTTGGAAAATCCTACTACTTTTAATGAAAAATTACAATGGTTGAAACTTTATGATCATCAGATGCAATATTCGCAAATGGTAGATAAAATAACAGCTAAAGAATTTGTAGCATCTATTATTGGTGAGAGGTATATTATTCCTACACTGGAAGTATGGAATACTGTTGAAGATATTAATTTTTCACAGTTGCCAAATCGTTTTGTGTTAAAATGTAGTCATAATAGTGGAGAGGGTATTTATATATGTAAAAATAAGGAGTTATTGAATGAAAGAAAAGTAAAACGAATATTGAATAAAGGTCTTAGGCAGGACTTCTATTATATTTGTCGTGAGTGGCCATATAAAAATATCAAGCCTCGTATATTGATGGAACAGTATATGGAAGATTATGGGTCTGGTGAGTTGAATGATTATAAGTTTTACTGCTTTAATGGGGAACCGCAAATACTTTTAATAACTTCAGGTCGTTTTAAAGGAAATCTCTGTTTTGATTATTATGATATGAATTTTAGAAAACTTGCTTTAACTTGGGGAAGACCACAATCAAATATTATTCGTGAATGTCCTTTTCAGTTTGAGGAAATGAAGAACATTTGTAGAATGCTTTCTAAAAATATTTTGCATGTACGCGTGGATTTGTATTTGATTAATAGTAAAATTTATTTTGGGGAGATGACATTTTATGATGGAGGAGGATTTTCAGAATTTAATGATCCAGAATGGGACTTAAAACTAGGAGAAATGTTATTGTTACCTGTGAAATGAATAGCTTAGTGCTTTGTTAAAATTAAAATAAATAATCATTTGAAAATTTTATTTGTAATTCGTGACATGTTCATGGGTGGTGCCGGAAAGCAATTGGCTTTAACTGCATCTTCACTTGTGGATCGAGGTCACAAAGTGTATTTATACACTTATGTTGGTGCGAGTTTAGAACATCGTATTGATAGCCGAATAATTTATATCGCAGAAAAAAATGTTCCGACCTCAAAACTGAAAGAATATTTATTTACCCCATTTCATATACATCGTGTGATTAATCAAGTTAAGCCTGATATAGCGATATCATGGCGCGCGAATGCTGGATGTATGCTTGTACTTGGTGCAATAGGCACGGGAATTTCAACAGTTTTCAGTGAACGTAGTGATCCCTATATGGAAACTAATATGATGTTGAAGATTGCTACGAAAATATGTGACTATTCCGATGGAGGCGTATTTCAAACATCAAAGGCCCGTGATTATTACCATCGTCTTTCATCTAAAAGCGTAGTTATTCCCAATCCTGTTGGTTTAGACTTGAAGTTTCCTAAAATAGAAAATATAGAATCCCGTAAAAAAGAAATTGCATGGGTAGGACGTATAGCTAATAAGCAGAAGCGTATGGATATTGCATTGAAAGCATTTCAGATAATTCACAAACAGCTACCTGATTATACATTATCGTTTTATGGTGATGGAGTAGATATACAGTGGATTAAAAAGATGGTAGCTGATTTGAATTTACAGAATTATGTGTTTTTTCATGGTGCGAAAAAGGATATTATTGATATTATAAAATATTCTCGAATATTGGTGCTGTCATCTGATTATGAGGGAATTCCTAATATAATCATAGAAGCATTTATAGCTGGTACTCCTGTGGTAGCTACAGATTGTAGTCCTGGAGGTGCACGGCTATTAATTGATAATGAGCGGAATGGTTTTGTTGTTCCTATGCGTGATTATAAAGCTTTAGCAGCCCAATGTGTTAAGGTCATTGAAGATCCAAAGTTGTCTAATAGTTTTATTCAACAATCTCGCACTAAATTGAAATTGTTTGAACCACAGGGAATCTTTAAAGCATGGAATGAATATCTTATGAAGATAGGGGGTGGTAATCATTTTATGAAGGAGTCAAATTAAAGAATAATGATAGTTGTTAATTCACGCTTTCTGACACAACGTATAACAGGAGTACAGCGTTTTTCCATAGAATTGTCTTTGCAGATAAAAAAGAAATTAGGTTCTCGGGTATTATTTGTTTCACCTCCTAATATTTTACATAATGATTTGGCTGAAATATTAGAAGTAAAGGTGATAGGAACAAGGACTGGTCATGCTTGGGAACAATTGGATTTGCCCTGTTTTTTAAACCGAACAGGAAAACCTCTATTATTGTGTATGGGAAATACTGCTCCTGTGATGTATAGAAACAAAGTATCGATCCTTCATGATGTAACATTTTTACGTTATCCGAAGACTTTTTCCAAAAAGTTCCTTATCTACTATAGACTAGTGATACCATGGGTATTGCGCACTTCCAGACATGTGTTTACGGTCAGTGAATTTTCATTAGAAGAAATTGTTTCTTCTTATAAAATAAATCGACATAAACTATCGGTTGTGTATAATGCTGTCAACCCGATATTTGAGCATATTGGGGATAAAGTTTTGAATGCAGAAAAATACCTGTTTGCAGTTTCAAGTATTAAGGAAAATAAGAACTTTGGGATAGCTGTCAATGCTTTTAAGATAGTACAGAAACAGATTCCTGATTTAAAATTGTATATTATGGGGGATATGAATGCCGATAGTTTTAGAAATATGGGGCATTTGATAGATGAATGTAAGAAAGATGTTAATATTAAATTATTAGGACGTGTTTCAGATAGTGATTTAATACGTTATTATAGTAATGCTATTGCTTTCATTTTTCCTTCCCTATACGAAGGATTTGGAATACCTGTTTTGGAGGCTCAAGCCTGTGGGTGTCCTGTTGTTTCTTCCAATTCCAGCTCTTTACCCGAAATACTGGGTAATAGTGCATTGATGTGCAATCCTAATAACGCTGAAGAATTTGCGGGTGCAATAATTAAGCTAGTAAATCACAAGTCTATTAAAGAAGAACTTGTTGGCAAAGGATATGAGAATGTAAAGCGTTTTTCATGGGAAAAGAGTGCTGAGGACTTGTTAAGATATTTATAGATTATCATGAAGACTTTTTTTAATTGTAGATTAATGGTTGTAATGATAATTTTCTAATATAGTTTGAATCTTTCTTATATGTCGTATACAATAAGGGTATACGGCTCTAATCTCTTTTTTTATGAAAAAAATCATGCATGTGGCGGAACCTTTTGCGACAGGTGTCCTAAGTTTCCTTGTGGATCTAACCAGGCAGCAAGTTGAAGAATATGAAGTATATATACTTTACGGAGTACGCCCATTAACACCTGATAATGTTAGTAATTTATTCGATAAACGAGTACATCTTATAAAAATTGATTCTTTTAAAGGTGCAATTGGCACAGTGTTTAATTTTAAGGCTTATCGTGATGTCCGCAGGTGGTATAAAAAAATAGATCCTGATATTGTACATTTTCATTCATCGGCGTCAGGCTTTGTTGGCAGATGGGCTTTGCCTTGTAAAAAACTTTCAGCTTTTTATACGCCTCACGGTTATTCTTTTTTAATGAGAAATGGCACAAAATTCAAACGATTTCTATTTTGGTTAATAGAATATCTTTCGGCTAAAAGGTCGGCTGTGACGATTGCTTGTAGTGAGGGAGAATATAAAGAAGCGATGAAGTTGTCTAAGCGTTCAACTTATGTAAACAATGGAATTAATACTAAAAACTTAAAATCTTTTGTCCGTTCTATTAGCAAAATTCAGCATCCGATAAAAATATGTACCAGTGGACGGATTCTCTATCAGAAAAATCCCAAACTTTTTAATGAAATAGCCCGACTGCTTCCTGAAGCACAATTCATTTGGATAGGCGAGGGTGAGTTGGAGAGTGAACTGACTTCTCCTAATATTTGTGTAACCGGATGGATAAAAAGGGAAGAAGCACTGAATATTATAAAAGATGTAGATTTTTTCATTTTACCGTCATTGTGGGAAGGATTACCCATATCACTGCTTGAAGCGATGTATCTAAAGAAAATTTGTTTGGTGAGCGATGTGATAGGGAATCGTGATGTGATAAAGAACGGCATAAATGGACTGATTTGTCATTCTGCTAATGAGTATGCAGATTTGATACGCAGTATTGTTGATGGAAAGGTTGAAGGTGTCCTTCTTGCTGAACATGCATCAAATGATATCGAAGAAGATTATAATATTGATTTGATGGCGCAGAAATATGATGAAATCTATAAAAGTTGTAATGCTATAAAGAATCATAGCTAAAATATTTTCAAAATGAACTATATTGTAACAGGGGGTTCCGGTTTTATCGGAACCCATTTGATTAATCTTCTTAAAGAGGTGTATCCTGACTGTAATATCTATAATCTGGATATTGTGGAGAACTGTCAGGATGGTAAGGCTACTTACATAAATTGTGATGTAAGAAAGCCTATTGATTTGAAGGATGTAGTAATTACGGTAGATGATATCATTTTTAATTTTGCGGCAGTACATCGTACTCCTGGACATCCTGATCATGCCTATTTTGAGACGAATATCCTTGGTGCTGAAAATGTGACGGCTTTTGCAGAAAAGCATGGTATTAGGAAGATTGTTTTTACAAGTTCTATTGCCCCTTATGGTGCAGCCGAGGATTTGAAAAAGGAAACAACCCTTCCCACTCCTAATACTCCTTATGGAATATCAAAATTGGTAGCGGAAAAGATTCATACAATTTGGCAGGCAAAGAGCCAACAAGAGAGACAATTGACGATTGTCCGTCCCGGTGTTGTATTCGGCAAGAGAGAGAATGGTAACTTTACTCGTCTATATTGGGGCATACGGGGACATAAATTTATGTATCCGGGTAGAAAAGATACAGTAAAAGCTTGCATTTATGTGAAAGAATTGGTGCGTTTTATGTTGTATCGGTTGGAGCATCACGAAGAGGGAGTAGAACTGTACAACTGTACTTTTGAACCTGCTTATACTATTGAACAGATTGTGGAAACAATGAAGAAAGTAACAGGGATGAAGCGTTCTGTCCCTCTGATTCCTGCATGGGTATTGATGTCAGCGGCATCTGTAATTGGTTGTTTGGGCGCACCGATGGGAATTTGTCCGGCACGTGTTAAAAAACTAATGGTTTCCACTAATATATGTGGAAAGAAACTTGCTGCTTCTGGTTATATATTTCATTATACTTTTGAAGAAGCCATATCCGACTGGTTTAAAGATAATGATAACCAGTATTTGAAATGAAAAAACTCTTACTGCTTCTTCTGTCTGTCATTTACTTTGCAGAAAAAGGAAATGCTCAAACAAACTACGGCACCACCGGTCTAATGAATATGCCCACTGCCGATATGCAGCGTGATAAGACTTTCATGCTGGGTGGAAACTGGTTGAATAGTCATGCTACAGTTCCTCGATGGTGGTATGATACTTGGAACTATTATATTAACATCACTCTTTTTCCTTGGCTGGAGGTCGGCTATCTGTGTATGGGGCACAAGGCGGTTCCTATCGACTATGGTAGTCGATCAGATTATTGGGTTCCGTCAACTTACGGCAAGTTTGTCAATCAAGACCGTTCCTTCCATTTCCGGTTGCGGGTATGGAAAGAGGGGTGGTGGAAAGCATGGACACCACAGATTTTAGTAGGAGCTAATGATGGAATCGGTGATTCATGGAATGGCGGCTCATTATCGAAGCCATCTGAGTTGAACTACGGAAATGGATTTTTGAACCGTTATTACATCGCTATCTCCAAGCATTTCCAGTTTGATAAGATAGGTACACTGGGCGTTCATGCCTGTTGGATTTACAGTAACCGTTTTGACAATACCTTGAATGATCCTGCTATAGGTGCTAATCTTAAGCTGGGTTTGCCAAATACTTCTTTTCTCAATAAAATTGCAAATGGGGCAAATCTGATGGTGGAAATTGTTCCGGGCTATACGGATGTAAAAGAGGATCTGACATTTAATCCTCACGGTTCCAAATACCAGATGAATTTGGGCATGGAATACTCTTTCTGGAAGGATTACATCAACGCCGTTGTGGAACTTAACCGGTGCAAATATTTTTCAGGCGGTTTGATTTTCAAAGTCCATCTTAAATAAAAACTCGATAATCTTATGAAAATATTGGTGACAGGAGCCGCAGGTTTTATCGGTTCCAAACTTTCTTATGCCCTTGCCTGCCGTGGAGATGAAGTGGTAGGCTTGGACTGTATCAATGATTATTACGATGTCCGTCTGAAATACGGCCGTCTTCAGGAATGCGGATTACCCGTCAGCGAAGCGGACTGCGACTATGGCGCGACTTTTCAGAGTACCCTGTTTCCCAACTATAAGTTTATCCGTTTGGGCATAGAGGACAAACAGGAATTGTTCAGGCTGTTTGAACAGGAAAAATTTGACAAGGTTATGAATCTGGCGGCACAAGCAGGAGTTCGGTATTCCATCAGCAATCCTTACGCCTATATGGAAAGTAACCTGCATGGCTTTTTGAATATTTTGGAGGCTTGCCGGTATTACGGGGTAAAACATTTGATTTTTGCCTCGTCCAGTTCGGTCTATGGCATGAACACAAAGGTTCCGTTTAGTGAGGATGACAAGGTGGATACTCCTGTCAGCCTTTATGCGGCCAGTAAGAAGTCAAACGAACTGATGGCACATGCTTACAGCAAGTTGTACGGCTTTGCAGTTTCCGGTCTTCGCTATTTTACAGTGTATGGTCCCTGGGGGCGTCCGGACATGGCGCCGATGCTTTTTGCCAAGGCCATCTCCGCCGGTGAGCCTATAAAGGTGTTCAATAACGGACTGTTGAGCCGTGACTTTACTTATATTGATGACATTGTGGAAGGGACTGTCCGTGTGATAGATCATCTTCCGGCATCAGAAGATGTGCTTGATGGGGTAGCCTATAAAATATACAACATAGGATGTGGACATCCCATGCAGTTGATGGATTTCATCCATGAGCTGGAACAGGCATTAGGCAGGGAATCCCGAAAAGTATATCTTCCTATGCAGCAGGGAGACGTGTATCAGACCTATGCGGATACGTCCCGTCTGGAACAGGAAGTGGGATATAAACCAAGAGTTTCGTTACATGAGGGGATAGGGCAGTTCATAGAGTGGTACAAATCTGAGAAGAATCCTTTGAAATAAAGCAAACAATATGGATATAGCAATTGTGGGAACAGGATATGTCGGTCTGGTTTCCGGCACTTGTTTTGCCGAAATGGGGGTGAACGTAACTTGTGTGGATGTGAATGAGGAAAAAATAAATTCCTTATTGGAAGGGAACATTCCTATTTATGAGCCCGAGCTGGATGAAATGGTATTTCGTAATAACAAGGAGGGACGTTTGCGTTTTACTACAGACATAACGACTTGCCTTGACAAGGTGGATATTGTGTTCAGTGCTGTTGGAACTCCTCCTGATGAAGATGGCAGTGCCGATTTGAAATATGTGTTGGAGGTGGCACGTACCGTAGGCCGGAATATGAACAAATATTTGGTATTGGTAACCAAGTCTACAGTTCCCGTAGGCACAGCTGAAAAAGTAAAGGCGGCTATCTGTGAGGAGTTGAACAAACGAGGAGTTGATATTCCTTTTGATGTGGCAAGTAATCCGGAATTTCTGAAGGAAGGAGCTGCCATAAAGGATTTCATGAGTCCGGACCGTGTGGTGATAGGAGTCGATTCAGAAAGAGCAAAAAACGTGATGAGTCAGTTGTACCGTCCTTTGATGCTGAATAATTTCCGTGTTATTTTTACGGATATTCCCAGTGCGGAAATGATAAAGTATGCAGCTAACTCCATGCTTGCCACCCGTATCAGTTTCATGAATGACATCGCCAATCTGTGTGAACTGGTGGGGGCTGATGTGAATATGGTGCGCAAAGGCATAGGTGCTGACAGTCGTATCGGAAACAAGTTCCTGTATCCGGGATGCGGTTATGGAGGTTCCTGTTTCCCAAAAGATGTGAAGGCTTTGATAAAAACAGCCGAAAAGCATGGTTACGAGATGCGTGTGTTGAAAGCTGTGGAAGAGGTAAATCAAAAACAGAAAGACTTGTTGTTCCGGAAACTGTCCGGTTATTATGGAGGTGATTTGAAAGGCAGGACTGTAACTCTTTGGGGACTTGCTTTCAAGCCTGAGACGGATGATATGCGTGAAGCCACTTCACTGGTGATGATCCAGAAATTATTGGACGCAGGTTGTAAAGTCCGTGTTTACGACCCTGTAGCGATGGATGAATGTCGTCGCAGGGTAGGGGATGCGGTGGAATATGCTGTCGACATGTATGGTGCGGTGTTGGATTCAGATGCATTGTTGTTATTGACGGAATGGAAGCAGTTCCGTTTGCCTAGTTGGGGTGTGATAAAGAAAACAATGAATCATGCGGTGGTAATTGATGGGCGTAATATTTATGATGCACAGGAATTGGCCGGCTGGGGATTTGATTATCTATGTATTGGTAATAAATCATATAGTGAGGATGTCATACCGATTCTATTTTAGCAAGACTTTGATGTCATATTTGTTGTATTGAATGAGAATTTTGTCCAATAAATTCAATTTGACTGGTGATTTGCTTTTATTACATTTGTAATGTTTTACAATAAATCAAAAATGTAAAATGTCATCAAATAATGATAGACTTTCAAAAACAATTATGTTTTTGAGATTCCCACTTATTGTCGCAGTGGTATTTATTCATACCAATTTAGCTGATGTTATGATTAATGGTCGTTTGTTAGTAAATGAAGGACAATTTCCAATACATGATTTATTTCGTCATATTATAACTAATGAATTAGCACGTATAGCTGTTCCTCTTTTTTTCTTTATTTCAGGGTTTTTGTTCTTTTATCATACGGATTTCTCTATGAAGATGTATAAGCAAAAGTTGAAAAAACGTGTTAGAACTTTATTGGTTCCTTATCTGTTTTGGAATACAGTCGTGTTTTTATTATTTTTTCTGACTCAAATATTTTTTTCTTCTATGACATCAGGAAGGAATAAATTGATAGTTGATTATGGTTGGCTGGACTGGATGAATCTCTTTTGGAATTATCGGGAGGGAATGCCTGTATGTTATCAGTTTTGGTTTATCCGCGATTTGATATTTGTTGTGCTTTTCGTTCCTGTGCTTTATTATTTTATTAAATATTGTAAAGCGTTTGCAGTGGTTCTTTTAGGAGGACTATGGTTGTTTGATTTATGGTTTGATATGCCAGGGGTAAATATAGCTGCTTTTTTCTTTTTTTCTTTAGGAGCATGGTTCAGTATTTATAGACATGATTTTACAACAATATTTTTGCCACTACGTTGGTTGGCTACTTTTCTTTATTTGATATTGATGGTAGTAGGAACTTTACTATGGTATTATAAAGTATCGGATTGTTCTTGGATATATAATGTAGGTATAATAGTAGGGCTGTTAACTATTGTTTCTTGGGTTGCATATAATATTGAAAGAAATATATTGTGTGTCAATACTTTCTTGGCAGGTAGCGCTTTTTTTGTATATGCTTATCATGGAATGCCGGTAGCTTTTTTAACTAAATATTGGGTACGGTTATGTCAGCCAGCTAGTGAACTGACCATGTTAACTGGTTATTTCCTTATACCACTTTGGGTTACAGGAATAGGTATCTTTTGTTACTCACTGCTGAGAAAGTGGTTTCCTGCCTTTACGAATTTGATAACGGGTGGGAGATAAAGTGAGATGCTAAAATCGAGTCGTTTATAAACTATGAGTTTTTTGTAATAGTAAGAAAAGCGTAGCTGACGATGAAAAAAGTGGGGATTTTTCTTGCTACTATAATTTAATTCGACAGATATTATGTAACAAGCTAAAATCTTTCATATGCGGTTTTGTGTATAATATGATAGAAGGAGCTTCTGAAATTCTTTTGGAAGCAGCCTTTTATTTATATGAAAGTAGGGTTCTATGATATAGACAATTCAATAATGAAGCGTTTCATTCGTTCTTTGGCTAGTGAGAATAAGACTTATTATTCTTATTGGTAGCCGCATGGCAATATGTCGGAAGTCTATCACATGTTGATATTGGCTTGTCGTTTAACTTGGGAATATTTGAAGGAATTCTTTCTACAGGTTATAAACGGTCACAAGGATTATAAAAACCTGTTGCTGATGATATAAATTGGCTAAAATTGTTGATTCCTAGGATACGAAAAAAGCGTTTCTTCGATGTTTTTCATGGTATAGCTGCATTATATGGGAAGAAAATTATATCTTTATTGCAAAACCCTTGTACAAAGAAAAATAAATAGTATATTTGCGAAGACCTATTGGGAGGAGCAATATGAAAACAACATCTGAATACATTGCAATATTACACAAATATATGGCTGAGAATGCTCATAAATATGGCATTGTCCGTATGAGAATCTTCGGATCTGTGGCACGTGGCGAACAGACCGAGAGTAGTGATGTGGATGTGTGTGTGGAAGGTCGGCTCCATGGATTTTTTGCTTTGGCAGGTATAAAGCAAGAGTTGGAAGAGTTGCTGGGCTGCAAGGTAGATATTGTACGCTTGCGTGATAAGATGGATTCATTTTTACGTGAAAGGATACAGAAAGAAGGTATTTATGTATGATACCTTGATTGTTTTTCATATATTGGAACTGATACAGGAATCTTTAGAAAAGATAAGGATTCGTTTTTCGGGTATCTCGTGTCCGGATGATTTTCTATTGAGTGAAAGTGGCATGATGAAAATGGATAGTATCTGCATGAAACTGACTGCAATCGGGGAAAGCATTAAAAATCTGGATAAGCAGACGAATAAAGAACTGCTGGTTCAATATCCGGAAATTCCATGGAAACATGTAATGGGGATACGTGACATAATAGTACATCATTATTTTGATGTAGATGCTGATGAAATTTATCGTATTTGTCAAGAAGATCTTACGCAATTGCTACAAGTGATAAAACAGATGCTGGATGACCTGAAGAGAAGAAAAACAAATCATACGTAAGGGCATTCTCCATGCAGCTTCCCCCAAAGAAGAAACTGCATGGTGATTGCCACTTTCTTTATTATCTCTCCAAGTACCCGAACACCCCCTCCGCATCGAAACACGGACAAGCCTTCGGGATACTTCCCGGCATATCCCTGTGTCCCCTTATCCGGACACCGGGAAAGATTTTCACCATCCGCATCAGCAACAAAATAAATTGTTCCGTCTGTTCCGGTGTCCGGGTATCTGTCGGACGTCCGTCCGCATCCAGACCGCCCTCATAACAGATACCTATGCTGCAACGGTTCCAGGGGCGGCAGTGTGCACCCACTTCCAGAAGCTTGCGGTGCTGGGTCACACTTCCGTCACGACGGATATAAAAATGATACCCCACCGTGCGGAAACCTCGCGTTTTGTGGTCACGGAGCAGTTGCTCGGCGGTGTAATCCCGGGTGGAGCGTGTGGCGCTGCAATGAATGACGATATATTTCACGGAAGCGGAGGATGCCATCATCGGGCCGTCCTCCTGAGTGAGGAGAGCACGTTCGTTCGGAATCTCTTCCTCACCGATTATCATAGGGAAAGTTTCTTGAATCATGGTTGAATTGAAATAGGGAATTAAGAATTAAAAAGTGTCATGCGATGGGTCAGGGGCTTTTTAAAAGAGAGTGGTGCAACTGGTTACGCCCAAGGCGGTGAGCGCTGCTATGGCAGCTTGGATAATGGCGTGCAGAATTTGCTTCCAGGTGATTTTCTTTGAATTGTTCATAGGAATATTTGTTTTAAAGGATTTGTTTTTTTCTGTCATTCCGGACAAAGACGAGGAATCTGTGGGCATAAAAATGATTGCATTCAGATTCTTCACTTTGTTCAGAACAACAGTTTTATTTCAGAAAGGCAGATCTTTACAGAAATACAGGTCTACTTCAGAATAACCGTTTCATTTCAGAAAGACAAATACTATCAGACTTCAGAAGTCCGGAAAGTTCAGGCGTTTTCTTCCGTCTTGTCATCCGGTCCGGAAGCCTCTCCCGTCAAGTCCACAGTGTTTTTCCCCGCTTTCAGGGCTTTAACCACCAGCTTGGCGGCCTTTCGGGTAGGGACCAGGTTGAATACGCTGTCTTTCAGCAAGCTGAGGAAACGGGTTCCGGCTTTCCAGCGCACGTTCAGGTCTTCCACATGGATGGCGGGATTGTATGTTTCCAGTGATTCGGCTCCCATGCTGTTGATATGAATGGAGAAAGTGCCCAGATCGCCCATCTGGATGCGTTGTCCTGCCAGAAGCTGCTCCCGCATACAGTCCACCGCTTGGATCAGGACCGCCTGGATGTCGGCACGGTTGTATTTGGAGCCGTGGGTCGAGATATGCTCGGCAAACTTGTCCAGTGTCATGATTTCTGAGTACTGGGCGTTGGCATAAGCCTTCTTGGGAGCATCCTGGTCACTGGGATTGGCACGGAGTGAGATACTGTAGTTGATCATCGTTTTTGTTTTTAAAGGGTTATTATTATCGGAAAAGTGTCAGGTAGGAGCAAGGCGCACACTGCTGTGGCATCCGGTGAAACTTGGGGCAAGATCCGCGGAATCTTGTACCAGGATTTTTGTAATCTTGTGCCGGGTTGCGGCTTCTTCCTTCTGACACTGCAAAGATAACCTCACGTCCGTGCGGCGTGACCCCTTCCGACCCCTTTTGACCCTTTGGGGAGACTGTCCGGGAACTCGGTCAGCGCTTGCGTCATGTGGTGACTTCAGGCGCGGATTTCACGGTTCCCTCTTTATTCTTTCCGCGTAATCCACGTCTCAGAGAGAGAGGAAGAGTTCTCGGACAGTCTGTGGCAGATTTCAGGGGGAATCACGGTTCTCCCAGGTGGAGGTAGACGAGTTGCAACTGGCGGCAGGTGAAGGATTTCTGGCAGGGATGGTATCCCGTGGCTTCCAGGGCGTGGAGTAACGGTGCGCACTGGGCGATCCAGCGCATCAGATGACGCACGGCTACTTTCGGCGTACTGTCCGGAAAATAGAGAAGGGCTGTTTCGGTCTTATTCATGAATGGTTTCTTATTTAACGTGAGTTTGATAGATGATAATAAAGTTTATCCGGAGTTTTCTGAACAATCCAAATAAACTGCCATAAACGATTTTTGCTATCCGGGAACAACAGCCGCACGGAGCAGCGACGGGGACACAGGGACAGTGGGGACACCCCCTTTTTTCCTCACACACACATACGTGTACATATAGAAAGCCGGGTCAGTTCTTGTGATACGTCCCCTTGCCGTCCACACTTACCAGCGCCCCCTGTTTGGTGAGCCGTTTGAGCCAGGTAAGCGCGGTGGATTCAGGTATCCTCCTGTCGTGCGCTTTTTCCAGCAGCAGCCGGCGGGTAAACTCGTCCTCCATTTCGGCAAAGAGCATATTCTTGTCCGCCGTGCTCCGGCGCTTGATAACGGAGGAGGACAGAAACGAAAGAACATGGGTGGCGTGCAGATAAAGCGGCTCCACCAAGGCAAGCACGGCATGAAAATCATCGTCTGTAATCACCATGTTCCAGCGTGGGATGATACGGTCCTTCAGATTATCGGAAGAAATATGCGCGTCAGGTTTCACCAGAGAAGAATCTTCCAGGCTTCGCAGGATGGCGACTATCGACATCATGCGGCACGCATTGACGGCAAGACGGATGACGGAACTGCCCATCTCGTCTCCGTTGATCTTGCCGGAACGATGGAACAGTTTGTCGAACAGGAAGTTGAACTGTTTATGCTGGGCATGGGTCAGCTTCAGGGTAAACAATCCCCGAAGCGTCAGCTCGTCCAGCGTGTTTTTCCATTCGTTGCCCATCAGGCGGAATTCCTCGTCCACATCCACCTCATCCTCGCCAAACTGGTCCGCCCATTGGGTGATGCGTGGCATATAATAAAAGTTCTGGCGGGAGAACAGACCGTTCTCCGCCGTGGGGATCAGGGGCTTTACTTGTGCGGGCGTACCCGAGAGCAACACGGAGAGGTAGCTTCTGCTCACCTCCTGATATTCGCGGTCGGTACGCCGGTTGTAGGACAGGCGGTCGTGGTCGAACGCCTTGCGCAGCGTGTCGCTCCAGTTTCCGTATTCGGTCCCTATGGCGGTGGATACGGTGTCCGCCTCACTTTCGCAGATGAGGCCCGTTCCGTTGGAATCCATGATATTTTGCAGGATGCCTGTTCCGGTGTTGTTTCCCGGTATGAGGAACATCCGGTTGGGAGGCAATACGGGAGCTTCCTGATTTCTCCGTTCCTTGCCCAGAGAATCGTAGGCCGCCTTTTCCCGGCGGTAAGTTTTCATCGCCTCTTTCACCTCGTTGCGTATCTTGTCGTGTATAGGTTCGATGAGGAGCCGCACCCACGTCAATGCACTTTTTCCTGCGGCGGACGGGGCCACGATGAAAGTCTGCATACAGGGGGCCTGCCACTTCCGGCCGTACTGGCACCGCACTACGTGGGAGAGGGAGGCACCCAGTACGGTAAACGCTCCCAGGAGCAACACATCACGCTGTTCGGGCTTTTTACCGAAGGAGATGATTTTCTCCAGCAGCTCCGGCCACACATAGTCCTGTGGAAAGGTAGGCAGGGGGGAATAAGGCTCGGAGCCTTCGGTGAGCTGTTCCTCCTCGTCGGTATCATCGGAAACGTCATTTTCCACCTTATTATATCGCGCGCACGTGTGTGGAAAATCCGGGGGTGTCCCTGCTGTCCCCATTGTCCCTGCCTTGTGGAAGCCGGCGCTGCCGGAAATCTTCACTCCGCATTGTCCGGCCAGATGGAATACGGTTCCCAGATGTATATCTTCTTTATCGGCATGAAGCGCGTTCGAGAACAGTGCTTGTGCATTTTTTTCGTCGTATTTGGAGGAAAGGGAGCAGAGGGAGAGGAAATCATTGCGTCCCGCTTCTCCGCAATCGTTTGCGATGGCGAAAGCCAGTTGTACATATTCAATATAGGTAGGGGCAATGTCTGCGCCTGCCATGCGGACAGCTTCGGTCAGCTGCCGCAAGTTTTCTAAAGGATTGTTCATGTTCATGATATTTGTTGTTTTTTGAGTGCCTGTTTAAATTTTGTCCGGCATTCTTTTGAGTATGTTTTTCTATTCGTTTTAAATTTCCCGGCGTATCAATGCTTCCTCGTCATACGAGAGGAAACAGGCCCGTACCAAGTCCTTGCCGGAACGGTCCACGCCTTTGCCGGAATGGTTTGTTTTTTTATCTTCCCTGTCCGGGTGGCTGCTGTGGAAATCATAGATTGCTTGTACGTAGTTCATCGCCCAGTGGATGTTTTCGGAGGTATTTTGTTTGGTGTCGGGTATGCGTGCCAGGTCGTAGGGGATGAACGCTTTTACTCCGTGTCCGCTGGGGCTGGTGAATGCCAGTACAGGGCGCAGGAGGAGGTCGTCGAACAATTGTCTTTTCAGCTTTTCCGCTTCCCGACGGGAATCAAGGTGGTCTATGTCCACCACAATCAAGCCCGACGGTCCGGTCAGGCTGTCGCTTTTACGGTAGGAAAAAACGCCGCAGGGAGTAACGTAGGGTAGCGTCTGTTGCTTGAGCATACGATAGACTTTTTCATCCCCGTTTTCCGTTGCCCGGCGCACGGTCTCGGTCAGTGTCTTCAGGCGTTCGCTGGATGTGATAAGTTTGTACACTTCCTGTAAGGTTATTTCCTTGTAGGGCGTTAAGGTGGGCGGCTGGATGATTCGTCCGGTGGTACTGTCCTTTACCGGTGATATAGGTGGCAGAAACAGTGACATTTTAAATTGGTTCATTCGTTTTTATTTATTAAATTTGCAAGCCCTGATATTTATGAATCAGGTTATTGATTTTCAATGTTACAAAGTTCGATATAATAACTGAGATACGTGTGTTTTTGTCCTGAACGGGGACATATAAATGATTATTCATATAAAAAATACGATTTAATCCGATGGAACATTTGAATCCTGTTGATCAGGCCCGGCAATTGGCTGCCGAGGTAGTGAAACGTCTGGGCCAGTTGAATCTGCACAGACGGGAGTTGGAGCGTAAGCTCCATGTGGCTAATGGCTTTTTTACCAGCCTGGAAGAAAAAAAATAACATGACGCTTCTTCTTTTTTTCGAGGTGAAGGCGGTTATAGAAGAACACTATGAGAGGCGTATCGAGTTTTACAGGTATGTCAATCCGCCGCTGTCACGGGAGGCGGAACGTGAACTGGGGGAGTGGAAAGGAAAAGTGAGGGAGATAATGAGGATGTGTTGAAGTTCCGATAGGGGGATATAGCAGGACATTTGGCCCATAACACGCTGAAAGGCAATATGACTATTGCCCGTATGTATCTTGCGATAGCCGGGGGAGATATGGACGGTGCCTTGCGTCTTCTTCGGGAATTCCTTTCTACTGTTCCGTATTGTGATAACACGAATTATGAGGGACATTACAGCAACTGTTCTACATCATCTTTTCCCTGTTCGGGATGTATGTCGATGTGGAAGTGCGTATCCCGAACGCTTTTTCCTCAGTGGATTGCAAGTGGTGAAGGTAGGGATCAATTTTGATGTGGAGAAACACACCTTGGGGGATTATATAAATCACCGATAAGAATTAATCTGTAAAGAATAGAATATTTACTATAGGCTGCATGCAATGATGCATGTGGCCTTCCCTTTTTTGTTGCCGGTAGCGACCGGCATCCGCATAATGTATTGCATGAACGATTGTCTTCGTGATTACCAGCAGGAGATGAAGCTCCGCCTCTTTGAGGAGTGGGAGTTT